>ERZ791903.3-NODE-3-length-475279-cov-18.302001_pt1 | contig 475279 bp, 343 predicted proteins | sample MGYA00510148_ERZ791903 | MGnify/ENA primary metagenome ERZ791903 (study PRJEB30046, sample SAMN00792080) | human gut metagenome | study: EMG produced TPA metagenomics assembly of the A metagenome-wide association study of gut microbiota in type 2... | reverse complement strand
ACGCTTCTTGTACTACTAACTGCTTGGCTCCTATCGCTAAAGTATTGAACGACAAATGGGGTATCACTGACGGTTTGATGACTACTGTTCACTCTACAACTGCTACTCAGAAAACAGTTGACGGTCCTTCTATGAAAGACTGGAGAGGTGGTCGTGCTGCTTCTGGCAACATCATCCCTTCTTCTACTGGTGCTGCTAAAGCTGTAGGTAAAGTAATCCCGGCTTTGAACGGTAAACTGACTGGTATGTCTATGCGTGTTCCGACTTTGGACGTTTCTGTAGTTGACTTGACTGTTAACTTGGCTAAACCGGCTACTTATGCTGAAATCTGCGCTGCCATGAAAGAAGCTTCTGAAGGCGAATTGAAGGGTGTTCTGGGTTACACTGAAGATGCAGTTGTTTCTTCTGACTTCTTGGGTGACACTCGCACTTCTATCTTCGATGCTAAAGCTGGTATCGCTTTGACTGATACTTTCGTTAAAGTTGTATCTTGGTACGACAACGAAATCGGTTATTCTAACAAGGTTCTTGACCTGATCGCTCACATGGCATCTGTTAACTGCTAATATACAGTTAGAAAATAATAAAAAATAGGCGGCTTCTTTTATGAAGTCGCCTATTTTTTTTGCACATTTGCAATTAAATTATTTTTTTCTATAAATAGGTATATGACAAGATTTAAACTTACACTAATATTACTTTGTTTTATGACCATGATACAAGCCTCAAACCCTTTCTTTGAAAAGTATTCAACTCCGTACGGAACTGTTCCTTTCAATCTGATAAAGACTGAACATTATGCACCTGCCATACACGAAGGCATCCGCCGGCAAAATGCAGAGATAGATGCTATCATCAATAATACTGCCACTCCGACTTTTGAAAACACAATAGTGCCTTACGAAAAGTCCGGAGAACTATTGCAGCGTGTAAATACCGTATTCGGCAATCTGCTCAGCGCCGAAACCAGCGATGAATTGCAGGAACTTGCCCGGGAAATCATGCCGCTGATGAGCGAACATGAGAATAACATCAGCCTCAACGAAAAGCTATTTGCCCGCATCAAAGCCGTATATGAGCTGACAGACAAAAACAAACTTACTCCGGAACAATCCAAGTTACTGGAAGACATCTACACCGGTTTTGTCCGCAACGGAGCAAACCTGCAAGGAGATGCCAAAGAAAAGTACCGCAGCTTATGCAAAGAGCTAAGCCTGCTGACGCTGCAATTCAGTGAAAATGCCCTGAAAGAGACAAACGACTACCAACTGGCACTGACCGATAAGTCACAATTGTCCGGTCTGCCCGAAAGCGCCGTTGATGCCGCCGCAGAAACAGCGCAGGAAAAAGGAGTGAAAGGTTGGGTATTCACCCTGCATGCCCCAAGTTACAGCCCTTTCATGACGTATGCCGACAACCGCGAACTGCGCCGCAAACTCTACATGGCATATAATACAAAATGCACGCACGACAATGCCTGCAACAATTTGGAAATTGTAAAGAAAATTGCCAACGTCCGCATGGAAATTGCCCAATTGCTGGGCTACGACAACTTTGCCGAATACAACCTGAAAGAACGAATGGCACAAAACAGCGACGCCGTATACAAACTGCTGAACCAACTGCTGGAAGCATATACACCCGCCGCACAAAAAGAATATGCTGAAGTGCAGGCACTGGCACGTAGCGAAGAAGGAGAAAACTTCAACCTTATGCCATGGGACTGGAGTTACTATTCTCAAAAACTGAAAGACCGGAAATTCAACATTAATGATGAAATGCTTCGCCCCTACTTTGAGCTAAGCAAAGTAAAAGAAGGGGTATTCGGACTGGCAAGCAGGCTGTACGGCATCACATTCAAGAAGAACCCTGACATCCCCGTCTATCACAAGGATGTGGAAGCCTACGAAGTGTTTGATAAAGACGGCACATATCTTGCCGTACTCTATACGGACTTTCATCCCAGAGCCGGAAAACGCTCCGGTGCATGGATGACGAGCTACAAAGGGCAGTGGATAGATGAGAAAAGCGGCGAAAACAGCCGTCCGCACGTGTCTATCGTGATGAACTTCACCAAGCCCACACAGAACAAGCCCGCCCTACTGACTTTCGACGAAGTGGAAACTTTCCTGCACGAGTTCGGACACAGCCTGCACGAGATGTTTGCCAACTCCACTTACGAAAGTTTAAGCGGTACAAATGTTTATTGGGACTTTGTAGAACTGCCTTCCCAGTTCATGGAAAACTTTGCCATTGAAAAAGAGTTCCTGCACACCTTTGCCCGCCATTACCAGACCGGCGAACTCATCCCTGACGAACTGGTGCAGCGCATTGTAGACTCATCGAACTTCAACGTAGCTTATGCCTGCCTGCGCCAAGTGAGCTTCGGATTGCTGGACATGGCATGGTACACACGCAACACCCCGTTTGAGGGGGATGCCAAAGCCTACGAAAAGAAGGCTTGGGAAAAAGCGCAAATACTCCCTGTTGTGGAAGAGACTTGTATGAGCACCCAGTTCTCGCATATCTTTGCAGGTGGATATTCTGCCGGATATTACAGCTATAAATGGGCGGAAGTGCTGGATGCAGATGCTTTCTCGCTGTTCAAGCAACGCGGCATTTTCAACCCGGAAGTAGCCGATTCTTTCCGCCGGAATATCCTGTCGAAAGGAGGTACGGAACATCCCATGACGCTCTACAAACGTTTCCGCGGACAAGAACCGACCATAGATGCACTATTAATCAGAAACGGAATAAAGAAATGAAAAAGAGAATAAATATAAAATCAATAGGCTATGCCCTGATGATGCTGACCATGTTACTTGGTTTCAGTGCTTGCAACAACGAAGACGACGTAATGGAAATCTTCAACGACAAGACTTGGAAACTGAGCCGCATAACTACTGAAAAAGGAAAGGAACAGTTCTATCAAGGTTTGTGGAGTAATGAGGCTGAAGAGAAAGCCAGCAGGGAACTGCTCAAGATAACAGAAAATTTCACATTGAACTTCAACTGTGCCGATGTGAACGGCGAGGTGACCGGTACGGTCAGCGCCCATGCCGTCAAAGCAAACATCAGCGACGCCATCCTGAAAATAGACGGAAAGGAACACACCATAAGCATCAGTGGGAAAGCCTACGGCAGTGAAAGCGACAAGTTGGCAAAAGTATTCATCAGCGGCCTGTTCAATGTTTTCAAGTACGAAGGGGACGTGCACAACCTCACCCTCTACTTTAAAGACGGAAATACAACAAAAGTCATGGGATTTACAGCCCGCTAAATTCAGCTAAAGATATGGACGAAACTACGAAAAACAAACAAGAAGCGTTGGACAAACGTTATATACGCATGGCAAGTATCTGGGCGGAAAACTCTTACTGCCAACGGCGCCAGGTCGGTGCACTCATCGTAAAAGATAAAATGATTATCTCTGACGGATACAACGGCACGCCTTCCGGATTTGAAAATGTATGCGAGGACGAAAACAACATTACCAAACCGTACGTTCTCCACGCCGAAGCCAATGCCATTACCAAAATAGCACGCTCCAACAACAGCAGCAACGGCGCCACGATGTACGTTACGGCATCTCCCTGCATTGAATGTGCCAAACTCATCATCCAAGCAGGCATCAAACGTGTTGTATACTCTGAAAAATACCGCTTGGAAGACGGTATCAATCTATTGAAACGGGCAGGTATCGAAGTGGTATTCGTTTCAGTTGAGAATTGAGAGTTGGAAGTTAACTGCTTTGCACGCAGCCAACTAAATATAGTATAGTAAAATTGAAAATAGTACATATCATTATGGGCACAAAAAACTCTTCCCGCTTCACGCCGCTTATTATCGCAATCAGCGTAGTGGCGGGCATCCTTATCGGAACGTTTTATGCCAAACATTTCGCAGGAAACCGTTTGGGTATTATCAACGGCTCGTCCAACAAGCTGAATGCTTTGTTACGGGTGGTGGACGATCAATATGTGGACAGCGTCAACATGACCGACCTCGTAGAAAAAGCAATGCCGCAGATACTGGCAGAACTTGACCCCCACTCCACCTATATCCCTGCACAGAAGTTGGAAGAAGTGAACTCCGAACTGGAAGGCAGTTTCAGCGGCATCGGTATCCAGTTTACCATACAGGAAGATACCATACACGTAAACAGCGTGATCCAGGGAGGCCCTTCCGAGAAAGTAGGACTCATGGCGGGCGACCGCATTGTCATGGTGAACGACAGCCTGTTTGCCGGCAAAGGACTGACCAACGAAAAAGCCATGCGTAACCTGAAAGGGCCAAAAGGCACACAAGTGAAGTTAGGAGTAAAGCGGGCGACTGAAAAAGACTTGCTGGACTTCACCATTACACGTGGAGATATTCCGCAAAACACGATTGATGCCGCTTATATGCTAAATGATGATTTCGGCTACATACAAGTCAGCAAGTTCGGGCGCACCTCCCACGTGGAACTACTGAATGCCATTGCCCAGCTAAGTCACCAGAAATGCAAAGGTTTCATTATCGACCTGCGCGGCAACACCGGAGGTTATATGGAAGCTGCTACACGCATGGTCAATGAGTTCCTGCCGGAAGGAAAGCTCATTGTATACACCAAGGGACGCAAATATCCGCGTATGGAAGAATATGCCAACGGTACGGGCAGTTGCCAGAAGATGCCGCTTGTGGTACTGGTGGATGAAGGTTCTGCCTCAGCCAGCGAAATCTTTGCAGGCGCCATTCAGGACAACGACCGGGGAACTATCGTAGGACGCCGTTCATTCGGCAAAGGATTGGTACAGCAACCCATCGACTTCAGCGACGGTTCCGCCATTCGCCTGACCATCGCCCGCTACTATACCCCTTCCGGACGATGCATCCAACGCCCCTACGAAAGCGGCAAAGACTCCAAGTACGAAATGGACTGGCTGACCCGCTACGAACATGGAGAGTTTTTCTCTAAAGACAGTATCAAACTCGACGAGAGCCTGCGTTACTCCACCGGACTGGGACGCCCCGTCTATGGCGGAGGAGGCATCATGCCCGATGTATTTGTGCCGCAAGACACAACCGGAGTATCTTCCTATCTGATAGAGGTGAGCAACAAGGGACTGATCATACAGTTCAGTTTCCAGTACACCGACCGTAATCGTGCCAAACTGGCCGAATTCGGCAATGAACAGGACTTACTGAAATACTTGCGACGTCAGGGCATCGTGGAACAATTCATACGTTTTGCCGACTCCAAAGGGGTAAAAAGGCGTAACCTCCTGATACATCGCTCCTACAAGCTGCTGGAACGAAACCTCTACGGCAATATCATCTACAATACCTTAGGCAAAGAGGCCTATATCCGATATATCAACGAGAGTGACGCTACCGTAAAGAAAGCATTGGAAATCTTGGAACGTGGCGAGGCTTTCCCAAAAGCCCCGCTACAAGCCGGTCAGGAAGAGGACAATAACAACAATGGAAAAGAAAAAAGAACTGCGCAAGCGTATGGCTTTACTGAAGACCCTTCACAAATCTACCATTACGCATCAGTCACAATCTGCTGAAATACTCGCCGCCCTCGAAGCCCATCCGGCTTTCAGGGCGGCAAGCACTATATTACTGTACCATTCACTGCCTGATGAAGTAGATACACACAGCTTCATCAGGAAATGGAGTGCGAAAAAACAAATATTGCTGCCCGTTGTCACAGGTGACGATCTGGAGCTTCGCGTCTATACCGGGCCGGGCGACCTTGCCACCGGAGCCTACGGCATAGAGGAGCCCACCGGAGCTTTGTTTACCGACTATGACGCGATAGACTTTATTGTCGTTCCGGGAGTAGCGTTTGACCGTAACGGAAACCGCTTGGGAAGAGGAAAAGGATATTATGACCGTCTGCTTCCCCGCATACCTTCCGCATACAAAGCAGGCATCTGTTTCCCGTTTCAGATTGTAGAAGAAGTCCCGGCGGAGACGTTCGACATCCATATGGATGAAGTCATAACCTGCGAGTGAAGAGAAAGCTGACCGCCGCCCGGTTGCACTATCTGAATATAATATTGGTTATCACCTGCGCTCCTACGTGCCTGTTCAGATTGCGCACCAGCAAATCCCGGCCCATCATCAGTTCCTGACGAAGGGCTGCGGAAGTAAGATGCACGTACAATACTTGGTTCTTGATATAGAGTTCGCGTGTATAAGACGCAATGGTAGGTCCCAGCACCTCCGCCCATGAACTGATGAGCCGCCGTTCATTCAATGGCGATTCCAAACTTTCCTGCCTCAGAAAATTACGTATCAGTTTACCAATCTGTTCAGCGTCATTCCGTTTCATCCCTCACTCTCCTCATCGTTCAGCGCTTGGCTCTCCGCCATTTCGGAAACGGCCCCTTGCTCTACGCAGAACATTTTATAGTCGCTACCTACCTTATGCAGAATACGATCCAGATGCTCCCGGTTGGTATCCGTTATAAAGATTTGCCCGAAATTATCACCTGCCACGAGCTTGATAATCTGCTCCACACGCGAAGCATCCAGCTTGTCAAAAATATCATCGAGCAATAGCAACGGAACCGTAGCACCCGTCCGTTTCAGGAAATCGAACTGCGCCAGCTTCAAAGCCACCAGGTAAGTTTTGTTCTGTCCCTGCGAACCCTCCCGTTTGATAGGAAAGTCACCCAACAACATATTCAATTCATCCTTATGAACCCCACGCAGGGAAAATCCCATAATCTGATCACGCGTACGGCTCTCCTTCAACACCTCCAGCAAAGAAGCGTCACGAGCATGCGAGTCGTAAATCAGCCCCACTTTCTCCTTATCCTGAGAAATAAATGAATAGAAAGACTGGAAAATCGGTATGAACTCCTTGATGAACTCTTCCCGCTTACGGAACACCACTTCACCGGCTTGTGCCATCATCTCTTCCCATACCAGAAAAAGTTCTTCTTCCACCGGCATCTCATTCTTAAGCAAGGTGTTCCGCTGCGCCAATGCTTTGTTGTAGCGGATCAGTGCATCCAAATATTCTTTATCGTACTGTGAAATCACCACATCCATAAAACGGCGACGCTCGTCACTACCTCCGTTTATCAATGCCGAATCGGCAGGCGACACCATCACCAACGGCAAAAAGCCGATATGGTCGGACAAACGTGTGTACTCTTTCTTATTCCGTTTGAACTGCTTCTTCTGCCGGCGCTTCATACCACAGTAAATCTCCTCCGGCGTACCGTCGGAGGCCTCGTAAAATCCCTGAATAACAAAGAAATCCGCATCATGCCTTATATTCTGCGAGTCGATGGGATTGCCGGCACTCTTACAGAAAGAGAGGAAATAAACAGCATCCAGCAAGTTCGTCTTTCCCATTCCGTTTTGCCCGAAAAAAGTATTCAGTTTCGGAGAGAAGGCAAGTTCCACTTGTTCCAGATTCTTGTAGTTGAGTATGGATATATGTTTCAGTATCATATTGGCGGCTTATCTTTTCTTTGCTTTTCAGGGCAAAGATAATGCAAAGCAAAATAATTCTACGGTTTTGAGATGTAAAATAAAAAAAGATGCCGCTAAATTTCGTTGATAGCTATAAAAAACTTACTTTTGCGGGTCGAATCAGCTATTAATGAATAATAACAAAAAGAATATATAAAAAATGGCAGAACAAAAAAAGACGAATGAAGCCTTAAACGTGGAAGACGCACTTACACAATCAGAGGCATTTCTCATCAAAAACAAAAAGGCAATTATCGGTGCTATTTTAGCTATAATCATTATTATAGCAGGTATAGTAATGTACAAAAACCTCTATGCGGAACCTCGCGAGGAAAAAGCACAGGCAGCCCTTTTCAAAGGACAAGAATATTTTGAGGCTGATGCTTTTGCAGAAGCTTTGAACGGTGACAGCATCGGTTACGTTGGCTTCATCAAGATAGCCGATCAATATAGCGGCACAGATGCAGCCAACCTTGCAAAAGCATATGCAGGCCTTTGCTACGCACACCTCGGCAAATTTGATGAAGCCGTAAAAGCATTGGATAGCTTCGATGGAAACGACCAAATGGTAGCTCCCGCCATGAAAGGCGCCATGGGTAATTGCTACGCTCAGCTCGGTCAGCTCGACAAAGCATCTTCCATGTTGCTGAAAGCTGCTGATGAAGCAGACAACACCACACTCAGCCCTATTTATCTGAAACAGGCCGGAGAAATCTTGGTTAAGCAAGGTAAGTATGATGATGCTATCAAAGCATATACTTCCATTAAGGAGAAATACTTCCGCTCATACCAGGCTATGGATATTGATAAATACATCGAGCAGGCTAAACTGTTGAAGAAATAATTTACACCTTATTATATAATAAGACATTTCGAGCACGAATTATACGGATATATACGGAAGTCAACGCCGTAAGTGCCGTATAATTCGTGTTTTTTTCTCTCTCTATTTTCAAATCTTAAACTTTAATTTATCATGGCTACAGCTTATCACAACCTTTCGGATTATGATTTCAATTCAGTACCCAGCGCTGAGAATATGAAATTCGGCATTGTAGTATCCGAATGGAACTACAATATCACCGGTGCTCTTTTAAAAGGAGCAGTCGACACCTTAAAAAAACATGGAGCGAAAGATGAAAACATCATGATAAAAACCGTACCCGGTAGTTTTGAGTTGACTTTCGGAGCCAATCAAATCATAGAATACAGCGAAGTTGATGCAGTAATTGCAATTGGTTGCGTAATTCGTGGAGATACGCCACATTTTGATTACGTCTGCATGGGCGCAACACAAGGAATTACTCAGCTAAACGCAAGTGGCGATGTACCAGTAATTTACGGATTAATTACCACCAACACAATGGAGCAAGCAGAGGACCGCGCAGGTGGCAAGCTGGGAAATAAAGGCGATGAATGTGCAATTACTGCAATAAAAATGATCGATTTTGCTTGGAGTTTACAAAAATAGTCGTATCTTTGCACCGCAATTGAGAAACAAACCTACTCAATGAGAGAATTGAGATAGAATCTTAAGTGCAAAAGGGCAAATACCAGAGTGGCCAAATGGGGCAGACTGTAAATCTGCTGGCTTACGCCTTCGGTGGTTCGAATCCATCTTTGCCCACAAAAAATTGCGGAAGTAGCTCAGTTGATAGAGCATTAGCCTTCCAAGCTGAGGGTCGCGGGTTTGAGCCCCGTCTTCCGCTCTTCTGAAAATCAGATAGTTATCGCAAGATTTCTATCTGATTTTTGTTTTTAGGCACTTCCGATTTGGCTATGGTTTAAAATTTTATTCATCCAGCTTCAATAATACCCGGCAGCATTATCTCTTGAAATTAAGAAAATATCTATCTTTGCCGCAAATTTAGCTGCAAACTACAATGAATGTGAACATTCCTTCCCGACAAAACATTTTCCGCGAAATGCGGGATTATCTAATGATTGCTTTAGGCATGGTTATGTACGGTATAGGGTGGACAGTTTTCCTGCTTCCCAACGACATTACCACAGGTGGAGTACCGGGTATTGCCTCACTGGTATATTTCGCAACGGGATTACCGGTACAATATGTTTATTTCGGTATTAATTTTATATTGCTACTGCTCGCTATCCGCATTTTAGGATGGAAATTCAGCATTAAGACAATCTTTGCCGTCTTTACCTTGACCTCCTTTCTGTCCATCATTCAACAACTGACAGCCAATGTCCAACTGCTGCACGACCAGCCTTTCATGGCATGTGTCATCGGCGCATCTTTTTGCGGAGGCGGCATCGGCATCGCTTTCTCTTCCAATGGAAGTACGGGCGGAACAGATATTATCGCCGCTATCATCAATAAATATAGAGACATCACATTGGGGCGGGTAATGCTGATTTGCGATCTCATCATTATCTCCTCCAGCTATTTTGTACTGAAAGACTGGGAGAAAGTAGTATACGGCTACGTCACCCTGTACATTTGCAGTTTCGTATTGGATCAGGTAGTGAACAGCGCACGCCAGTCCGTACAGTTCTTCATCATCAGCGAAAAGTATGAAGAGATAGCCAAACATATCAATGTATATCCCCACCGGGGCGCCACAGTTATCAACGCTTCCGGATTCTACACCGGCAAGGAGATCAAAATGCTGTTTGTCCTTGCCAAGAAACGCGAGTCGACCATCATCTTCCGGTTGATAAAAGACATAGACCCGAATGCTTTTGTATCACAGAGTCAAGTGATCGGAGTATATGGAGAAGGATTTGATAAGATAAAAGTGAAATAAGACACCAGTCGGCAAGCGCTTATTCAGCAAGAACGAATTTTCCTTCTTTCCAAACATAACTTACAGGGCGGCGGAGAAACGGTTTTAGTTTTTCTGCCGCTTCTTTTTCCATATAGTCAGGAGTAGTGAAAGTAAAGGTCAGTGTGGCATCCTTACTCGAAAGATCGGCTTTCATCAAAAGCATATCAGCCTGAAGGCGGGCATCTTGATACCGATATACATCTGCCGTATCAGAAGCGGGTGCAATGAAGTTGTCCATATCGGGCACTGATGGCAGATAAGATGTAGATGGCAATTCTTTCCAGTCGGTAGTATAGAAATTAATATGACTGTCACAAACAGGGGCGCACACAGTGGAGACAGTACAGATGAGCCGAGTGCTATCATTCACTGCCAGAAGTTTCATTTGCCAGGAACTCCGGGGTGTTACCTGCACACAAATATAGTCGGAAGTAAGCTCCGTCATTTCCGATTTGCCGCCAAAGCGATTCGTGACTTCCGCTTTCATCTTACTCTCCAGAAAGTCGATGAAGTCTGCACGATTCACCGCTGTAAGCAGCGGACTCAAAGAGTCGGGCATATTAGTAAAACAAGTCTTTGCCAGTTGCGCTGACAAGGAACCGACTCCCATACATACTACAAACAAAAAAACTACCAACTTCTTCACCATGTCATTTCACTATTTTGCCAATATAAATTCCTTATTTCCTGATACACGCTTTACAAACAAGAGCACAACTCACGCAAAAAATACGCATCCACATCATCAAAGCCATTCAAACTTTCACAGTCCACATCCAACACGCCCCATACTTCCCCACCTGTCCGAAGAAGCGGAACCACAATCTCCGAACGCGACAAAGAGCTACACGCAATATGCCCCGGAAAAGCATCCACATCCGGTACAACCAATGTTTCAGCTCTTTCCCATGCTTTTCCGCATACGCCCCGTCCTTTCTTTATCCGCGTACAAGCCACCGGACCTTGAAAAGGAGCAAGTACCAACTCCTCACCTTTTACCAGATAAAATCCTACCCAGAAGAAACCGAAAGTCTCCTTCAGCGCTGCTGCAACGTTAGCAAGATTGGCAATAAGGTCATTCTCATCTGCAATCAAACACTTAATTTGCGGAAGCAACGTACGATACTTTTCTTCCTTGCTGCCATTACTGATACACAGGTCTTCTGCCATAGTTCATCTGATAAAGTCTTATTTGCTCCCCAAATATAGGAAGAACATTCCAATCAACACCAAAATAAGATCCACCGCCTTGCTTTTTAAATTCTTTTCACGGAAGAACAGAGCCCCAAACAAGAACGAGACAACCACGCTACCGCGCCGCACCATAGAGACGATAGATATCATGGAATCCTCATAACTCAAAGCGTAGAAGTACACAAAGTCTGCCGCACAAAGAAAGACTGATATACCGATGATAGTCCAGTCCCAACGGAACGGAGTACTCTCTTTTCTCTTGGGATACCACAGCAACAGGATAATGGGGCACATAATAAATACCTGATATATATTGTACCACGACTGCACCACCATAGGCGGCAATTGCTTCATCAGATACTTATCGTACAGCCCACTGACAGCACCTGTCACAGCCGCCAGCACAATAAAAAGGATCCATTTATTATGTTTAAAGTCGATGCCTTCTTTCTTACCGGAACGGCTCAACATAAAAAAGGACAGCACCGCCAGCATCACACCTATCCATTGGTAAAGATTCAGCCGCTCACCAAATACGAGCATGGCTCCCACAAGCACCATTACGGGACGCGTCGCATTGATCGGCCCCACAATGGTAAGCGGCAGATGCTTCATCCCGAAATATCCGAATATCCACGAGGACAGCACAATGAAAGACTTGATGATAACAAACTTATGCACATCCCACCCCACAACAGGAACATCGAACATCGTACCGCTTAATACCGCAGGAGTAAAAGCCGATATGAGAATAAACGGAAGGAATATCAAACTGGAGAACACCGTATTCAGAAACAAGACCGGAAGTACGGCATTATCTTTAAGTGCCTGTTTCTTGAAGGCATCATAAAATCCCAGCAATGCTGCCGAGAGAAAGGCTAATAATAACCACATTGATTTTAATTATGAGTTATGAATTATGAATTGGTTACACTACAAGAAGAGGAAGAGGAAAAGTAATCACTTATCACTAACCGCTAATGAAAGCTTCTTCGGGATAGGTAACATCAACCAAGAACAACGCATTACCGGGCACAGAAGTTCCAGCCCGGCACCGGTCTTTCTGCTCAATGATACGGCGGAAACCTTCGACAGTGAGTTTACCCCGGCCTACCTCAAGCAACGTACCTACCACCGCACGCACCATATTCCGCAGGAAACGGTCTGCCTGAATGGTAAACACCCAAGTCACTTCATCCACCTGTGTCCAAGCTGCATGCATTATTTTACAATTGTTAGTCTTGACATCAGTATGCAGCTTACTGAAACTGGTGAAGTCCGTATATTCAAACAAAGTCTGTGCAGCCTCATTCATCCGTTCAAAATCGGGAGTTTGAAACAGACGGCAACGATACTGACGATCGAAAGGCATCTTAGCGGTAGTGACATAATATTTATACATGCGTGCCGTAGCATCAAAACGCGCATGAGCATCGGGACGCACAGCCCGCAGACGGTAAACGGAAATGTCCGGCGGAAGCAAGCGATTCAGCTTGTCCGCCATGAAATCCACATCCAGCGGAGCATCACTATCAAAATGAGCCACCATTAAGGAAGCATGCACTCCGGCATCGGTGCGTCCTGCACCCACAACTTCCACTTCACGCCGCAACAAGGTGGAGAGCGCCTTCATTAAACATTCCTGCACACTCGCGCCGTTAGGCTGGATTTGCCAGCCATGATAGGCTGTACCGTCGTAAGCTAAATAAATAAAATATCGTTGCACGTTTCTTTTTACTACCTGAATTTGCCTGCAAAGGTACAAAAAGAGAGGAAAAAAGCAGCAAACTCTTCCGATAGTTCTGGCAGATTGCACTATCTTTGCAGAGGTTATCACCACAAATCACGCAGATACACACAGATTCAGAATTAATTATGTATAGAAAAAGCCGTTTTATCTCTCTGTTTTTAGTAGCAAGTATAGCAATAACCTGCTGTCTGGCAGGATGTAAAAAGAAAGACATGTCCCTCAAGCTGAACGAACCCCGCAACATACGGGGTGTCATCAGTTACAAACGTTCTTTCGGCGATTTGAATGAAAAGCACCTGAAAGTTGCGCAGGCCATTGGTATCCGTCCGTTAGCATCACGCGAAGAGGCGGAAAAGCTGAAAGAGAAATTACAACATATCGCAACGAACGACTTATATGCGGTCGATTCATTGACGCACTCCATTCCATACCTTATTCCGGGAGCAGCTGCCTTGCTTGACACAATAGGGTACAACTTCCTTGACTCACTGACCGCCAAAGGCCTGAACCCGAACAAGATTACAGTTACCTCCGTACTTCGCACCAAAGACGACGTGAAACGCCTGCGCCGCCGCAACGGCAATGCATCCGAAAACTCCGCACACTTCTACGGCACCACATTCGATGTCAGCTGGAAACGCTTCCAAAAGGTAGAGGATGAAGACGGGCGCCCGTTACAGGATGTGAGTTCGGACACACTGAAACTGGTATTGTCCGAAGTGTTACGCGATTTGAAGAAGGCAGACAAATGCTACATCAAGTATGAACTGAAGCAGGGCTGCTTTCACATCACTACAAGGATGTGACTTTCACCGCAGAGGAACACAGAGCCATCATTCTTCTTCCAACATACGCCATGCCAACGGCAAGCAGTCGACGATGTCCCCCGCCGTCATCCCCATTGCTCCATGTTTCTTGCGGGCAATATCTCCTGCCAAGCCATGCACATAAGCCGCCAGACGTGCGGCTGTTTCCGTAGCATACCCCTGTGCCAGCAGAGCCAGAACAACACCTGTAAGCACATCACCGCTACCACCCGTTGCCATGCCCGGATTTCCGGTGGAGTTGAACCAGCACTTGCCCTCCGGCGTGATGACAGCGGAATAAGCGCCTTTCAGTATAATATGCACACCTGCACTTTGAGCCAGTTCACAAGCTTTCGTCAGACGTTCGTATGAGTTTTGGCATTTCCCTACCAACCGTTCCAATTCTTTGGGATGCGGAGTAAGAATACTCCCTTTGGGAAGCCTGCCGATGTAACTGCGATGTTCTCCCAGCAGGTTCAGCGCGTCGGCATCCACCACCATCGGCGTCTGGCAAGATTCGATTTGTTCCAATAAAGCAGCCTCGGTATCTCCCGCCTTACCCAATCCGGGACCGATGCCTACCGCCTGATAATCATCCGTATCGGTGGCGCAGGAAAAACGCACGTCGTTTATGTCAATCTCCGTCATGGCTTCCGGTACGGAAGTCTGCACTATAAAATTATTGCAGAAAGGAATATGGACAGTCAGCAACCCTATGCCGGAACGCAGACAGGCGCGTGCCGCAAGCACCGAGGCTCCCGCCATTCCTTGCGAACCGGCTATCAGCAAGGCCCGGCCGAAGTTTCCCTTGTGCGCAAATTTGCTGCGTACTTTCAGCATCGGAGGCATATCCCCATGTTCCGTCAATGCAAAATCTGTCTCTTTCTCATTGATAGCCTCCTCGCTCAAGCCGATATCCAGCAGTTGCCATTCACCCACGAACTGTTCGTTCTCGGCAAAAAGGAAAGCCAACTTAGGCAGTTGCAAGCTTAACGTCAAGTCGGCACGAATGATATTGGCCTGAATGTTATAGGTATTATCCTCTCCCATCAGTCCGGAAGGAACATCGAGGGCAACCACCGTCGCCGGAGATGAATTGATATACTTCACTACCGCAGCAAAGCCACCGCTCAAAGGCTTGTTCAATCCGCTGCCAAACAATCCGTCAAGCACGACATGCCTTGCCGTCAGCTCCGGTGGAACAAACTGTGTGGTTATCTCATGAAAGTCTATTCCGGAAAGTTCCGTCAGGCGCTTCTTATTTGTTTCGCAATCCGGAGACAAACTTCCTTTCGTATTAAAAAGATATACTTCTACACGATACCCCTGCTGCGCCAGCAGACGCGAAACAGCAAGGGCATCTCCACCATTGTTTCCGGGTCCGGCAAATACTGTGAAAGGAGTTTCCGTATTCCAACGTTCGGATATTGTTTTCGCCAATGCCTGCGAGGCGCGTTCCATCAGGTCTATGGAAGCAACAGGCTCGTTCTCTATCGTATAGGCATCCAGTTCTTTTATTTGAATGGTAGGAAATATTTTTATCATCGCAGCTTATTCATTTAAGTTACGAGCAAAGGTACAAAAAATAATGATTAGTAAGGAAGAAATCATATCCGGCGAATAATCACTATCTGTTAAAATTAGGTTCTCTTTCAAAGAATAACTACTTTTGCAGCCAAAACAGCTATAAAGACAAAGACTATAAACACATAATCAATGAGTACATCCAAACATCCCAAGGGGCTTTATCTGATCTTCGCCACCAGCACCGCCGAACGTTTCAGCTATTATGGCATGCGCGCCATTTTCATCCTATTCCTAACGCAGGCATTGCTGTTCGACAAGGAACACGCCGCCTCCATTTACGGCAGTTACACCGGCCTGGTCTACCTCACCCCGCTTATCGGCGGATACATTGCCGACAAATACTGGGGCATCCGCCGTTCTGTGTTTTGGGGAGCCATAATGATGGCGGTGGGACAGTTTCTGATGTTCTTCAGCGCATCCATGTTGGATGCCGTCCAACTGTCGCACTGGCTGATGTACGGCGGCCTTACCTTTCTTATATTAGGGAACGGATGTTTCAAGCCGACAGTGTCCTCCCTCGTGGGGCAACTGTATGAACCGGGAGACAGACGGCTGGACTCGGCTTACACCATATTCTATATGGGCGTCAATGTAGGCTCTTTCCTCACCCCGCTGGTTTGCGGCTACTTTGGCGAGACCGGCAACCCGAACGATTTCAAATGGGGATTCCTTATCGCCGCAATCGTCACCGTTTTTACGGTCATACTCTTTGAAACACAGAAGAACAAATACCTCATCGGCCCCGACGGCAAGCAACTCGGCATCATCCCCGACGCAAAGAAGGAACAGCCCCGGTCCGCCTCAAACACCGGACATCCGGTGGTGGACAGCAGCAAGAAAAAGCGTAATTATCTTCTATTAGGAGCGTTGACGATAGCGCTTGCCATCTTCTTCCATCAATGTTTCGGCAATGACTGGATCAGCATCGGCATCTTCACCGCTTGCATCGTCTTTCCCGTCAGCATCCTGCTCGAAGGCTCACTCACGAAGATTGAGCGCGACCGCATCTTCGTCATCTATATCATTGCTTTTTTCGTCATCTTCTTTTGGGCAGCCTACGAACAGGCAGGTGCCTCACTGACGCTTTTCGCTTCCGAACAAACCGACCGCGTCATCCTCGGTTGGGAAATGCCCGCTTCCTGGATACAATCATTCAATCCTTTCTTCGTAGTGATACTGGCAGCTATCATGCCGGGAGTATGGGGATTCCTCAACAAACGGGGTATGGAGCCTGCCTCTCCCACCAAACAGGCTGTCGGACTGTTGCTGCTGTCTTTAGGCTATCTCGTCATCTGCTTCGGAGTGAAAGATGCGCAACCCGGCGTTAAAGTAAGCCTCATCTGGCTGACAGGACTTTACTTCATCCATACAATGGGTGAGATAGCACTTTCCCCCATCGGATTGTCCATGGTGAACAAGCTCACTCCTATCCGCTTTGCCTCACTAATGATGGGTATATGGTATCTTTCCACCGCCACAGCCAATAAGTTTGCAGGCACATTGAGCGGCCTTTATCCCGAAGCCGGAAAGGTGAAAACACTGCTTGGCTACCGCATAGAAACAATGTACGACTTCTTCATGGTATTTGTCGTAATGTCTGCCACCGCATCACTTATCCTCTTCCTGCTCTCAAAGAAATTGCAGAAGATGATGCATGGAGTGGAATAAATTCACTATTTTTGCGTCAACTTTCTAAAAACTCCCATTTATGGATACCATACAAATAAAAGACAAAATGTTCACCGTTTCCATCAAGGAACAGGACATATTGAAAGAAGTGTCTCGTGTAGCGAACGAAATCAACCGCGATTTGGCCGGTAAAAATCCGCTTTTCCTTAGTGTATTGAACGGTTCGTTCATGTTTACCGCCGACCTGATGAAGCGCATCACCATTCCCTGTGAAATTTCTTTCGTAAAACTTGCTTCTTACCAGGGAGTATCTTCTACGGGAGCTATCAAAGAAGTAATCGGCATCAACGAAGATATCTCCGACCGTACAATCGTTATCGTCGAAGATATTGTAGATACCGGGCTCACCATGCAGCGTCTGCTGGAAACTCTGGGCACACGCGGACCTAAAGACATCCACATCGCCTCATTGCTGGTGAAACCCGAAAAGCTGAAGGTAGACTTAAACATCGAATACGTAGCCATGAACATTCCCAACGACTTCATCGTGGGCTACGGTCTGGACTATGACGGATTCGGACGCAACTATCCCGACATCTACACCGTAGTGGATTAAATGCGGGAAAGAGGTATTAAGAAGAAAAGGTATTAAATTGTGAATCATTAAATAATAGCTAAACAAATGTTGAACATTGTAATTTTCGGTGCTCCCGGTTCAGGAAAGGGAACACAAAGCGAGAGAATCGTAGCAAAGTATGGCATCAACCATATCTCAACCGGAGACGTGTTGCGTGCAGAAATCAAAAACGGGACAGAACTGGGTAAGACAGCCAAAGGCTACATCGACCAGGGACAACTGCTGCCGGACGAATTGATTATCGACATCCTGGCAAGCACGCTGGACAGTTTCAAAGACAGCAAAGGCGTCATCTTCGACGGATTTCCCCGCACCATCGCACAGGCTGAGGCATTGAAGAAAATGCTTGCCGAACGCGGACAGAGCGTAAACGTAATGCTGGACCTTGACGTACCCGAAGACGAACTGATGAAACGCCTCATCAAACGCGGACAAGAGTCGGGCCGCGCCGATGACAACGAAGAGACTATCAAGAAGCGCCTCACAGTATATCATTCGCAGACAGCTCCGCTGATAGACTGGTACAAGAACGAGAAACTCTATGCACACATCAAAGGTATCGGTGAACTGGAAACCATTACGGCAGATGTTTGCAAAGCAATTGACGCAGCGAAATAAGTCGTAAAAAGACTCTTCTTACAAACAAAGGGTTTGTGCCGAGAATGATAACCGAATTTCATTCCGGCACATTCCCTTTTTTTATGCTTCCTACGAAAATCACCGGTTGCACAGCCCGTTACAAGAGAAAAAAGCCCGATTATTTCCGCTTATGCCGGAGAATAACTACTTTTGCACACATTATCTCAAATAATAAAAAAGAATATGGCTGAATCGAATTTCGTTGACTACGTAAAAATCTATTGCCGTTCCGGTAAGGGCGGCCGAGGCTCCACGCACATGCGGCGTGAAAAATACATACCCAATGGCGGCCCCGACGGTGGTGACGGAGGACGAGGAGGTCACGTAATCCTTCGCGGAAACCGCAACTACTGGACATTGCTGCACCTGCGCTACGACCGTCACATCATGGCAGGCCATGGAGAATCGGGTTCAAAGAACCGCAGCTTCGGCAAGGACGGAGAAGACAAAGTGATCGAAGTGCCCTGCGGTACGGTGGTGTACAATGCCGAAACCGGCGAATACATCTGCGACGTCACCGAGCATGGACAGGAAGTTGTCCTGCTGAAAGGCGGACGCGGCGGACTGGGCAACTGGCATTTCAAGACCGCCACCCGTCAAGCCCCCCGCTTTGCCCAGCCGGGCGAACCGATGCAGGAAATGACGGTTATCATGGAGTTGAAACTGCTGGCAGACGTCGGTCTGGTAGGTTTCCCGAATGCGGGAAAATCAACGCTGCTCTCGGCGGTATCTTCAGCTAAGCCGAAAATAGCCAATTATCCCTTTACCACGCTGGAACCCAATCTCGGTATCGTGTCCTATCGCGACGGCAAATCGTTCGTCATGGCGGACATTCCCGGCATCATCGAAGGCGCAAGCGCAGGCAAAGGCCTGGGACTCCGCTTCCTGCGCCACATCGAGCGCAACTCGCTCCTGCTGTTCATGGTTCCCGCCGACAGCGACGACATCCGCAAAGAGTATGAAATCCTGCTGAACGAACTACGCACCTTCAACCCCGAAATGCTGGACAAGCAGCGCGTGCTTGCCGTCACGAAATGCGACATGCTGGACCAAGAGCTTATGGACGAAATAGAGCCTACCCTGCCCGAAAACATCCCGCACGTATTCATCTCGGCAATCTCCGGCATGGGCATCTCCGTTCTGAAAGATCTGCTGTGGGAAGAGCTGAACAAGGAGAGCAACAAGATAGAAGGCAAAGTGGAAAGCATCGCTCACCGCGCCAAAGACATGAGCCACTTGAAAGAAGAGCTGAAAGAGGAAGGCGAGGACGAAGACCTCAACTACGAATACATTGACGACGAGGACATCGAAGACCTCGAAGACTTTGAATATGAAGAAGAGGACTGGGAGGAAGACGGAAAATGATCTCCCTGACAAAAGATAAAAGAATGTTGGGATATGAGGCGCTTGCCCCCTATCCCGACATTTCTTGTTTTGTAACCACCCGTCACGGCGGATGCAGCACCGGCAACTATGCATCCTTCAACTGCACCCCCTACACCGGGGACCATCCGGATTGCGTACGCAAGAACCAAGAGTTGCTATGCGCCGCCCTGCCCTTCACACCGCAGGAACTGGTTATCCCTTTCCAAACTCATGGCATCAGCTCACTCATCATCGACGAAACCTACCTGAACGCAACGCACAGCGAACGTCAATCCATGCTGCAAGGCGTCGACGCACTTATCACACGCACACCCGGCTGTTGCATCTGCATCTCTACCGCCGACTGCATCCCCATACTGCTCTATGACAAGGAACACCATGCCATTGCCGCCGTCCACGCAGGCTGGCGGGGAACGGTTCGCCACATTCTTGCGCATACTCTCCGCCGGATGCACGCAACCTGCGGTACGGAAGGGAAAGACATCATAGCCTGCATAGGACCGGGCATCTCCTTCGCCTCTTTTGAAGTGGGAGACGAAGTACACGAGGCATTCCGCGCCGAAGGTTTCCCGATGGAACAGATATCCGCGTGGAAACCCGAAACGCACAAATACCACATCGACCTATGGAAAGCCAACCATTTGCAGCTCTCCGATTTCGGGGTGCCTTCCCGGCAGATAGAGACCGCCGGCATCTGCACTTACCGGCAGCACGAGGACTTCTTCTCGGCGCGACGGCTGGGCATCAAGTCGGGACGCATACTGTCGGGAATAATGCTGAACGGATAGGAGAAGCGGAAGGTATCAGAGATATAGAATGAAAAACGATAAACTTAAATATAACAAAAACAACATGAAACCAAGCCTGAAAACCAAGCCTCATAACTATGCCTATTGCTTTGCCACGAACGAACAATGCCCGCAACGCAGAGAGTGCCTGCACGCACTGGTGGCGGAACTCCCCATGAAAGCGTCCCGGACTCCGGAAGTCGTGATATGCTCCATAGACCCGCGCTACATAGCCACACTGGAAGGCAAAGGCGGCTGCGCACTCTTCCGCAGTTCCACCCCCAGCCGGTACGCCTGCGGAATGTCGCAACTGTATGACGAAGTGCCCAGCAAAGTGGTAAGCCAAGTGAGATGGAAGGTACAACGCTGCTTTACGTGCCGCAGCTTCTACTTCGCCGGCCGCAAAGGCGAAAGGCTCATTTCGCCCGACGAACAGAAAAAGATCGCCGCCGTATTCCGTCAACTGTGCCCCGGCATACAGCCCGTATACGACAGGTTTGAAGAGGCATACGAATGGTGACATGCCACATCCTCGGATAAAGAATCAGAGTTCTAACAATCAGCGGGTTACAAGTTTATTTCAGTTTACTCAAAATAAACTGTCGGTTTATTAGGAATAAACCTCCGATTTAATACCAATAAACCTGAAGTTTAATAGTAATAAACTGACAGTTTAACGGCACCGGACCGGCCGTTCCCCTAAAACAAACCATAAACAACGAAGAACATCATGTACAACATCACCGTATCAGAAGAAATCAAAAGAGCCTGCCCCGTCTTTAAAGGAGCAGCCGTATATGCAGAGGTCACCAACACCACATTCTGCAAAGAGCTTTGGGACGAGATAAACGCCTTTACACATGAGCTGACCGCCACCACACAAGCGGATGACATCAAACTGCAACCTGCCATTGCAGCCACTCGCGAAGTCTACAAGCGTTGCGGAAAAGATCCGAGCCGTTACCGCCCCTCGGCCGAAGCATTGCGCCGCCGCCTCATGCGGGGATTGGAACTTTACCGGATTGACACGCTGGTGGACCTGATCAACCTTGTTTCACTCCGCACCGGATATTCCATAGGCGGCTTTGACGCAGACAAGATACAGGGCAACAGCCTCGAACTCGGAATAGGACGTGCGGAAGAGCCTTTCGAAGGCATCGGACGCGGAGTGCTGAATATCGAAGGGCTTCCCGTCTACCGCGACTCCGCAGGCGGCATAGGCACCCCGACCAGCGACAACGAACGCACCAAAATGGGACTCGAAACCCGGCATATCCTCGCCATCGTGAACGGTTATAGCGGGAACGACGGACTGGCGGAAGCTGCCGGAATGATACAGGAGCTCCTGCGGAAGTATGCCGCTTCCGACGGCGGAACAGTGCTCTACTTTGAATAAGCAATGATGTCACCGCAAACCATTGTGCAAAAAAATAACGGCCGGAAACGCCCAAGTATGCAAACGTTTCACTACATTTGCAAAACGTTTCACCTGAAAAAAGAATTGAACTTTAAAACATATCAATGATAGAAAAACTGATTGTTCTTGAGGATATTGACCCGGTTATTTTTTACGGCGTAAACAACGCCAATATGCAACTGATAAAAGCCTTGTACCCTAAGCTCCGCATCGTTGCCCGCGGCAATGTGATCAAAGTGCTGGGAGACGAAGAAGAAATGTGCGCATTCGAGGAAAACATCACCAAACTCGAAAAGTATTGCGCCGAATACAATTCACTGAAAGAGGAAGTTATCATTGATATAATCAAAGGCAATGCCCCGCAGGCAGAAAAGTCGGGCAACGTCATCGTGTTCAGCGTGACGGGAAAACCAATCATCCCCCGCAGCGAAAACCAGTTGAAGCTGGTGGAGGCTTTCGCCAAAAACGACATGGTATTCGCCATCGGCCCTGCCGGATCGGGTAAGACATATACAGCCATTGCCCTTGCCGTACGCGCACTGAAGAACAAGGAGATAAAGAAAATAATCCTCAGCCGTCCTGCCGTAGAAGCCGGAGAGAAGCTCGGCTTCCTGCCCGGTGACATGAAGGACAAGATAGACCCGTACCTGCAACCGCTGTACGATGCATTGCAGGACATGATACCTGCCGCCAAACTGAAAGAGTACATGGAACTGAACATCATTCAGATTGCCCCCCTCGCTTTCATGCGCGGACGCACGCTGAACGACGCCGTAGTGATTCTGGACGAAGCGCAAAACACCACCACCCAACAGATAAAGATGTTCCTCACCCGCATGGGCACGAACACCAAAATGATTGTTACCGGTGACATGACTCAGATTGACCTGCCTTCTTCCCAGACTTCCGGCTTGGTACAAGCACTCCGCATCCTGAAAGGCGTGAAAGGCATCAGCTTCATCGAACTGAACAAGAAAGACATCGTACGCCATAAGCTGGTAACCCAGATTGTGGAGGCCTACGAGAAGTTCGAAAAAGAAGCAAAAGCGGAACGAGAGAGAAAGAAACTCACCACACAGTAAATATTAACTCATAAATATCACAAAGATGAAAGCATTAACAGCAACAGATTTCAACTTTCCCGGACAAAAGAGTGTCTATCATGGAAAGGTACGCGATGTGTACAACATCAACGGTGAAAAGTTAGTTATGGTCGCTACCGACCGCATTTCGGCCTTCGACGTAGTATTGCCGAAAGGCATTCCCTTCAAAGGACAAATGCTGAACCAAATTGGAGCCAAATTCCTCGACGCCACCACCGACATCTGTCCCAACTGGAAAATGGCCACTCCTGACCCCATGGTAACAGTGGGCGTGATGTGCGAAGGTTTCCCGGTTGAAATGATTGTACGCGGTTATCTCTGCGGTAGCGCATGGCGCGCCTACAAGAGCGGCGTCCGCGAAATCTGCGGCGTGAAGCTGCCCGAAGGCATGAAAGAGAACCAAAAGTTCCCCGAACCTATCATCACCCCGACTACGAAAGCCGAAATCGGCGAACACGATGCCGATATCTCCAAAGAGGAGATTCTTGCCAAAGGCCTGGCTACTCCCGAAGAATATGCAATTCTGGAGAAATACACAATGGCCCTCTTCAAACGCGGTACGGAAATCGCAGCAGAACGCGGCTTGATCCTTGTCGATACCAAATATGAATTCGGCAAGCACAACGGCACCATCTACCTCATGGATGAAATCCACACTCCGGACTCCAGCCGTTACTTCTACTCCGAAGGTTACGAAGAGCGCTTTGCCAAAGGCGAACCGCAAAAGCAGCTTTCAAAGGAGTTCGTACGCGAATGGTTGATGGACAACGGCTTCCAGGGCAAAGAAGGACAACAGGTTCCGGAAATGACAGACGAAATCGTAACTTCCATCAGCGAACGCTACATCGAACTGTACGAACACATCACCGGTGAGAAGTTCGTGAAAGAAGATACAAGCAATATCGCCGAACGCATCGAAAAGAACGTAACGGAATACTTGAAGAAATGAACTACCCCCAAGAGTACATCAAGCCTTACGGTAACGAGGGCAAGAAGAGCGAACAGGTCGAAGAAATGTTCGACAACATCGCCCCTGCTTACGACAAGCTGAACCATACCCTGTCAATGGGCATAGACCGCAGCTGGCGCAAGAAGGCGATTAACGCGCTCCGCCCCTTCCACCCCCGACGTATCATGGATGTAGCGACCGGAACCGGCGACTTTGCCATACTTGCCTGCCGCGAACTGCAACCCGATACGCTGATAGGAACCGACATCTCCGAAGGCATGATGAATGTGGGACGTGAAAAAGTAAAACAGGCGCACCTCTCGGACAAGATTTCCTTTGCCCGGGAGGACTGCACCTCTCTCTCGTTTGCCGACGGAAGTTTTGATGCCGTAACCGTAGCGTTCGGCATCCGCAACTTCGACGGACTGGACAAAGGGCTGTCCGAAATATGCCGCGTGCTGGTGCCCGGCGGACATCTCGTCATACTGGAGCTATCCACCCCGGACCGCTTCCCTATGAAACAGCTCTTCTCCGTCTATTCCAAAGTCGTGATTCCGCTGCTCGGCAAATGTATCTCGAAAGACAACAGCGCCTACACCTACCTGCCCCAAAGCATCCGCGCCTTTCCGCAAGGCGAAATCATGCAGGGAGTAATCCGCAAGGCAGGATTCAGCGAAGTACGTTTCCGGCGGCTGACTTTCGGAATATGCACTTTATACATCGCTAAGAAATAGCCACTTATCTTCCCCTTTAACACACTTGGATATGCAGAAATATGGTCTAATCGGTTACCCGCTGAAACATTCGTTCTCCATCGGATACTTCAATGAGAAATTCAAAGCAGAGAACATCGACGCAGAATATGTGAACTTCGAAATTCCCCGCATCGAAGACTTCATGGAAGTGATTGAGGAAAATTCCAACCTCTGCGGACTCAATGTAACCATTCCTTATAAAGAACAAGTCATCCCCTACCTTGATGAACTGGACAAGGATACAGCTAAAATAGGCGCGGTCAACGTCATCAAAATCATCCGTCTCCCCAAAGGAAAGGTCAAACTGATAGGCTGCAACTCGGACATCATCGGATTTACGCAATCCATTGAACCGCTACTGCAACCCCACCACAAGAAAGCGCTGATTCTGGGTACAGGCGGTGCTTCCAAAGCCGTATACCGCGGTCTGGAGAACTTAGGAATAGAAAGCGTATTCGTGTCACGCACCAAAAAGGACAGCAGCTTCCTCACCTACGAGGAACTGTCTCCGGAGATTATGGCCGAATATACGGTCATAGTCAACTGTACGCCTGTCGGCATGTTCCCCAAAGTGGACTTTTGCCCGAACATTCCATACGAAGAGCTTACCCCCAACCATTTGCTCTACGATTTGTTATACAATCCAAACGAAACACTCTTCATGAAAAAAGGCAAAGCACAAGGGGCTGTCACCAAGAATGGACTCGAAATGCTGCTGTTACAAGCCTTTGCTGCATGGGAAATTTGGAACAAATAACATGAAAAAAAACATCAGATACGGTCTGCTCGGACTGTTAGCGGTAGCAGTGGTCGCCCTCACAGGCGGGAGCTTCTACATGCTCGGCTACTCGCTGACACCGAAAGACAATAAAGGTAAGGATATTCCGGGATCGTACGAATATATGCACAGCAAATATCCGTTCATCACGCCCTGGCTGGACAGCCTGCAAACCACAGGCGCACTGCGTGACACTTTCATCATCAACCGGGAAGGCCGGCAACTGCATGCAATGTTTGCCTCTGCCGCCAAGCCCACCGATAAGACAGCAGTCATAGTGCATGGTTATACGGACAATGCCATCCGCATGCTGATGATAGGCTATCTTTACAACAACGATCTGAATTACAATATATTATTGCCCGACTTGCAGGACAACGGTCTGAGCGAGGGTCCTGCCATACAAATGGGATGGAAAGACCGACTTGACGTGCTGAACTGGATGAATATCGCCAACGATATCTTCGGAAAACACACCCAAATGGTAGTGCATGGCATCTCCATGGGAGCCGCAACCACCATGATGGTATCCGGAGAAGCGCAACAGCCTTTTGTGAAATGCTTCGTAGAAGATTGCGGTTATACGAGTGTATGGGACGAGTTTTCATTCCAACTGAAAGATATGTTCGGACTGCCCGAATTTCCGTTAATGTACACCACCAGTTGGCTATGCAATGCCAAGTATGGTTGGAATTTCCAAGAAGCTTCTTCCTTGGAACAAGTGAAGAAATGCAGCCTTCCCATGTTCTTCATCCATGGAGATGCGGATACGTACGTACCTACCCGTATGGTCTACCCTTTGTATGAAGCCAAGAGCGAACCGAAAGAATTATGGATCGTACCCGGCGCCACACATGCCATGTCCTACAAAGATTATCCGCAGGAATATACGGAGCGCGTAAAGAAATTTGTAGGGAAATACATCCGTTGATGTGATTTTTACTACCTTCGCTCCTACAAATACAATAATATGAAACGAATTATATCCATAGCACTCTTCTTGTGCATACTTGTTTCCTTGCAGTCACAGGAAATTTACACCACTAAGAATATTCCTAAAGTACACCTTCAGGACAAGACACGCTATGTCTGCAACCCGGCCGGCATCCTCTCCGTTTCGGCATGCGGCGAAATAGACCGGATGCTTTATGCATTGGAACAGCAGACCGGCATTGAAACCGTAGTGGCCGTCGTACCGTCTATCGGCAATGAAGACTGTTTTGAGTTTTCGCATCAGCTGCTCAACGAATGGGGTGTGGGTAAAAAAGACAAGAATAACGGCCTGGTTATCCTGCTGGTAACCGACCAGCGTTGCATCCAGTTCTATACCGGATATGGATTGGAAGGAGACTTGCCCGATGCCATTTGCAAACGCATTCAGACCCGCGACATGATTCCTTATCTGAAAGACGGCAACTGGGATGCGGGTATGGTGGCCGGCGTACGTGCCGTATGTGCCCGCCTTGACGGCAGCATGACAAACGACTCTGACGAAAACAGCGGTGAATCTCCGATAGGGCTGATTCTGGCTGTCATCGGTTTCTTTGCGATCGCTATCGTGGCAGGAATACTAAAAACACGCGCTGCAAGCAAATGTCCGCAGTGCGGCCAGCATAAACTGCAACGGAGCAACAGCGTGCTCGTCTCACGTCGCAACGGAGTACGGACAGAAGATGTCACCTACACGTGCCGCAACTGCGGTCACAAAGTGGTGCGCCGACAGCAATCCTACGATGAGAACTACCGGGGAGGTGGTGGAGGAGGCCCTGTCATTTTCGGCGGAGGCGGCTTTGGCGGAAGTGGCGGAGGCTTTAGCGGAGGTAGCTTCGGAGGAGGTATGGGCGGTGGCGGAGGAGCCGGCTCGCGGTTCTGACCTCCTCATTCTCCTGAAAAGGAAGAAGCATTGGCTGTCTGCATAGACAATCAATCAGTAATATATACCTAAGAATATTGTTTAATGAAACGCCTGCTTGCCTCTTCAAGGAGACAGGAAGGCTATAAAAAAAGAAGAAGTATGAAAAAATCAACCATTATCATCATTGTTGTTATAGCCCTTCTCGCCATTTGGGGTGTTACCGGCTACAACGGGCTCGTCACTATGGACGAAAATGTCAGCGGACAATGGTCTAACGTCGAAACACAATATCAACGCCGCGCCGACCTGATTCCGAACCTCGTAAATACAGTCAAAGGATATGCTTCTCACGAAAAGGAAACGTTGGAAGGTGTGGTGGAAGCCCGCAGCAAAGCCACTCAAATGACCATAGACGCCAACGACCTGACACCGGAAAAATTGGCTGAATACCAAAAAGCACAGGGCGCGGTTACTTCCGCCCTTGGCAAACTGCTTGCCATTACCGAGAACTATCCCGACTTGAAAGCCAATCAGAATTTTCTGGAATTGCAAGCCCAACTGGAAGGGACAGAGAATCGCATCAATGTAGCACGCACCAATTTCAACAATGCTGCAAAGAACTTTAATACGGCAATCCGCCGTTTCCCCAAGAACATTCTTGCCGGTATTTTCGGCTTTGAGAAACGCGCCTACTTTGAAGCCGCCGAAGGCAGTGAACAAGCACCTAAGGTGGAGTTCTAAAGAAACGGATTGAATATCAAACATCCCCTCATCCAGTGTCATGCCTGCACAGACTTGCAAGTACGACACCAGATGAGGGGATATTTTTTATGCAAAGCTAAGGCTATAAGCGAAATAATCACTACTTTTGCACACAATTGAACTAACTTATTATCTCATGAGCAACCAACGATATATGATGAGAGGCGTCAGTGCATCAAAAGAAGATGTACACAACGCCATCAAAAACATCGACAAAGGTATTTTCCCGCAGGCTTTCTGCAAAATCATTCCCGACATTCTGGGCGGCGATCCCGAGTACTGTAATATCATGCATGCCGACGGCGCAGGAACAAAATCCAGCCTGGCCTACATGTACTGGAAGGAAACAGGTGACCTCTCCGTTTGGAAAGGCATTGCACAAGATGCACTGATTATGAACATCGACGACCTGCTTTGCGTGGGTGCAGTAGACAACATCTTGGTATCAAGCACTATCGGACGCAATAAGTTGCTCATTCCGGGAGAAGTAATCTCCGCCATTATCAACGGAACGGATGAACTGCTGGCAGAACTTCGCGAAATGGGTGTAGGCGTATATGCCACCGGTGGCGAAACGGCCGATGTCGGCGACTTGGTACGCACCATTATCGTAGACTCTACGGTAACTTGCCGCATGAAGCGCTCGGATGTCATCAACAATGCCAATATCCGTCCGGGTGATGTGATTGTAGGCCTGTCCTCCTGCGGGCAAGCCACTTATGAGAAAGAATATAACGGTGGTATGGGTAGCAACGGACTTACCAGCGCCCGCCACGATGTTTTCTCCAAATACCTCGCCGAGAAATATCCTGAAAGCTATGACAAAGCCGTACCCGACGAGTTGGTATACAGCGGAAAACTGAAACTTACTGACAGCGTCGAAGGCAGTCCTTTGGATGCCGGCAAGCTGGTGCTCTCTCCTACCCGCACGTATGCGCCGGTAGTGAAAAAATTGCTCGATGCCCTCCGTCCCGAAATTCATGGCATGGTGCACTGCTCCGGCGGCGCACAGACCAAAGTTCTGCATTTTGTAGGCGACAACTGCCGCGTCATCAAAGATAACCTTTTCCCGGTTCCTCCGTTGTTCAAGACTATCAAAGAACAAAGTGATACGGACTGGAGCGAAATGTACAAGGTATTCAATATGGGACACCGCCTTGAAGTGTACCTCTCTCCCGAACATGCGGAAGAAGTGATTGCTATCAGCAAGAGTTTCAATATTGATGCACAGATTGTAGGACGTATCGAAGAGAGTGACAAGAAGGAATTGATTATCAAGAGCGAGTTTGGAGAATTCAGATACTAATTAAGAATGAGCACAGAAAACGATAGTACTTACATCAAAGTTCCTAAAAGTGTGGTTCAGATAGGTGCAATCGCCATTTTATTCGTTATCATCGACCTTATCAGTGAACTGATAGGCCTTTTTCAGAAACCTGAAACAAGGATTGACCGCATCATTATACGCTCAATAAGCATAATAGGCTGGTCGTGTATAGAATATATCACCGTTGATACGATATGGCAGAATCGTAAACATGCTCCCCGGAACTAATTGCTGAAAACAATATCGTTTTAAGAGAAGAGTGTACAAATAGATTATGGCAGATAACAACACCATATTAGAAAAGCTGGAAGGACTCGTTGCCCGCTTCGAAGAAGTATCCACGCTGATAACCGACCCGGCAGTGATTGCCGACCAGAAGCGCTACGTCAAACTCACCAAAGAATACAAAGAGCTGGGTGACCTGATGAAGGCCCGCAAAGAATACATGCAGGTATTAAGCGGCATTGAGGAAGCCAAAGAAATCATCGCCAACGAAACCGACGCCGAAATGCGCGAAATGGCTCGCGAAGAACTCGACGCCTGCCAGACGCGCCAACCTGAACTGGAAGAGCAGATCAAACTGCTGCTTGTCCCTGCCGACCCACAGGACAGCCGCAATGCTATTCTTGAAATCCGCGGTGGTGCAGGCGGTGACGAAGCAGCTATTTTTGCCGGAGACCTTTTCCGCATGTACACCAAGTACTGCGAAACAAAAGGCTGGAAACTGGATATATCCAGCGCCAATGAGGGCGCAGCCGGCGGTTTCAAAGAAATCATCTGTTCTGTGACAGGAGATAATGTATACGGTACGCTGAAATATGAGTCGGGAGTACATCGCGTGCAGCGTGTGCCTGCCACCGAAACTCAGGGACGTGTACATACATCGGCCGCATCCGTAGCCGTACTGCCCGAAGCCGAAGAATTCGATGTAGTGATCAATGAAGGAGAAATCAAATGGGACACTTTCCGAAGCGGCGGCGCCGGTGGTCAGAACGTAAATAAGGTAGAATCCGGTGTACGCCTACGCTACAACTGGAAAAACCCGAATACCGGTGTCGTAGAGGAAATTCTCATTGAATGTACCGAAACACGCGACCAACCGAAGAACAAAGAACGCGCCCTCTCCCGCCTGCGTACCTTTATATATGATAAGGAACACCAGAAATACATCGACGACATCGCTTCCAAACGAAAGACAATGGTTTCTACCGGTGACCGTTCGGCAAAAATACGTACCTACAACTATCCGCAGGGACGTATTACGGACCACCGCATCAACTATACAATTTACAATCTCTCCGCCTTTATGGACGGCGACATTCAGGACTGCATAGATCACCTGATTGTTGCGGAAAATGCAGAGAGGCTAAAAGAAAGCGAATTATAGTTATGAAAGGGCTATCAGTAGAGAAAGCTTTTCACACAGCTGCCGAGGCGTTTCAGAATTGCTTGAAGCGTTTTCCGGTTACGGTAACCTTTATCTTTGTATTCACAGCCTATCTCATCTATCTGACATCAACAGGCTGGAAGGGCGAAGACCGGTTACTGTTCATAACCGGCTACTATCTATCGGTAGGCATCCTGCTTTCACTCACGCTTCATCTCTGGAGTGAAGAAGTGAAAAGCCGTTTGTGGAAGACGGGCATACAACTTGCCGCACACGCACTGCTTATAGCCGATGCTTTCCTTCTCTATCATTATCTTGCCACAGAAAGTTCGTGGATCGAGATCGGTATTGCCCACGCTGCTGCTATTCTCGCCGTAGGACTTTCTACTTTTTTCCTTTCATTCTTACGTGAAAAGAATGACGTTGCAAGCTGGAATTTTGCACTGAACGCCATTTCTTCATATATTGTCACGCAGGTTATAGGACTCATCCTATGTGCAGGCATCAGCCTGCTGATGTTTTCGCTCCACCAATTATTTGAGATACACATCAGCGGAAAATGCTATGCCTACATCTACTATCTGTGCAACGTGTTGCTCGGATTAATGCTGTTCCTCGGATTACTGCCGCAAGGAGATGACAAGCATAACCGGGAGCCACATTCTTCGGAGTTTCTGAACGGTATTCTGCACTATCTGTTCCTGCCTCTTACGGCCGGCTATCTGACAGTCCTTTATATTTATGCCACCCGCATACTTGTCAGCTGGGAATTGCCCATAGGCTGGGTATCATGGCTTATTGTAGCGCTAATGACAGTATGTATCGCCATCCAATTCGGGTTATACCCCACCCGCTTCAAAGAAGGCAAACGGTTCGACAACTGGATTGCCCGCTGGATGCCCATATTGATATTGCCATTGTTGCTGTTGATGACAATAGGCATTATACGTCGCTTCAATGATTACGGCATCACCCTCAACCGGCTCTATCTGGCGACACTCAACGGTTGGTTTTATATTGTCTGCATCGGGTTGTTCATCATAAAGGCCCGACGCATCAATTGGATACCCATTTCATTTGCCATTATCTTTTTGCTGACGTCTGCATTGCCTGTCAACTATGCCAGCATCACAAAAAACACTATTCTCAACGAAATAAGGGACGAGATGCAACACAGTTGCCAAACAGAAGCTCCCTTATCATTGCAACAGTACAAGGAATGGATATATTCGCTGCCGGAAAAGAAAGCCATACAGATAAACAGTAAATTCAAGTATTTGAGCAACTGGTTCGGTACGGAAAGTGTCACTCATCTGATAGACAAGAATGTAACTTACAATCTGTATGCTGTGGCAATGGATCTGGAAGCAGATACAGTGGCTGTCGAGACTGACAAGAAACGGGTTACTTACAGTGGCGAAACCGACAGTCAAACAATTGTTGATATTCCCGAAGGTTACAACCGGTTTATCGCTGTACCCGATAATGGCGCGTCGTCCCACCGGCTCACCATTTCCCGACAATACCTCAAGAACGGCATATTACCCGTCCCGCTCGATACCCGGACAGGCAAACTGAACGACAGCGTATACATCGAACTCAAGACATTGGAACAGTTGGAACAGAACAGCAAACATGGACACATACTGCCTACTCCTTTCCAGTGCAACTCCCCCAAAAACCTGTTCATACTGACCGGCTTCGACTTTTATTATGAAAAAGAAAGTAACGAGGATGCAAGAATGAGCATAAAAGGATATTTATTTAAAAAGTAGAACTATCAAACTAACAGAATTGCTATATGAATAAACAACAGCTCTTTGAAAATATCAAACGCAAGAAATCATTTCTCTGCGTTGGTTTGGATACGGACATCAAAAAGATTCCGGAGCATCTATTGAAAGAAGAAGATCCCATCTTTGCTTTTAATAAAGCAATTATCGACGCAACAGCTGACCTGTGTATCGCCTACAAGCCGAACCTTGCTTTTTATGAAAGTATGGGTGTAAAAGGCTGGACCGCTTTCGAAAAGACTGTAAACTATATCAAACAAAACTACCCCGACCAGTTCATCATAGCCGATGCCAAACGTGGTGATATAGGCAACACTTCCGCCATGTATGCACGCACTTTCTTTGAAGAGTTGGATATCGACTCGGTGACCGTAGCGCCCTACATGGGTGAAGACAGTGTTACTCCGTTCCTCACTTACGAAGGCAAATGGGTTATCCTACTTGCCCTGACCAGCAACAAAGGATCGCACGACTTCCAGCTGACAGAGGACCGGAACGGCGAACGCCTCTTTGAAAAAGTATTGCGCAAGTCACAGGAATGGGCAAACGATGAACAAATGATGTACGTAGTGGGCGCCACTCAGGGACGTGCTTTCGAAGATATCCGCAAGATTGTTCCCAACCACTTCCTTTTAGTACCCGGCGTGGGTGCACAAGGCGGTTCATTGGAAGAAGTCTGCAAATATGGTATGAACAAGACCTGTGGACTGATTGTGAACTCCAGCCGCGGCATCATCTATGTAGATAAGACAGAAAACTTTGCAGCCGCTTCACGTAAAGCCGCTCAGGAAGTACAGGCACAAATGGCTGAACAACTGAAGAAAGTGATTAATGATTAGTGACCGATAATTTACCGGCAGGCTGTTCATATCTAAAAAAACGCCAACAAACCACCAACCATTAATAACTAACAACGATAAAAGGTGCAAGCAAGAAAAATCATCAACGACCCGGTGTTCGGGTTCATTAACATACCGAAGGGGTTGCTGTACGACATTGTACGGCATCCCCTTTTGCAACGTCTGACCCGTATCAAGCAGCTGGGATTGTCGTCTGTCGTATACCCCGGCGCACAGCACACCCGGTTCCAACACTCCTTGGGCTCATTCTATCTCATGAGCGAAGCTATCCAGCAACTCACAGCCAAAGGCAATTTCATCTTTGACAGTGAAGCGGAAGCCGTACAAGCGGCTATTCTGATGCATGACATCGGTCATGGCCCGTTCTCTCATGTACTTGAGGACACTATCGTAAAGGGTGTTTCGCACGAAGACATCTCTTTGATGCTAATGGAGCGCATCAACAAGGAGATGAACGGACAGCTCACGCTTGCCATCCAGATATTCAAAGACGAGTATCCCAAACGTTTCCTGCATCAGTTGGTAAGCGGGCAACTGGACATGGACCGGCTGGACTATCTGCGCCGCGACAGCTTTTACACAGGAGTTACCGAAGGGAATATAGGTTCAGCACGTATCATCAAAATGCTCGATGTAAAAGACGACCACCTGGTCGTCGAGTCCAAAGGAATTTATTCCATTGAGAACTTTCTCACCGCACGCCGCCTGATGTACTGGCAGGTATATCTGCACAAAACATCGGTTGCCTACGAGAAGATGCTCATCAGTACATTACTACGTGCCAAGGAACTGGCCGGAAAAGGTATGGATTTGTTTGCTTCGCCTGCATTGAAATTCTTTTTGTATAATGATGTCAACCGGGAAATATTCTACAATAATCCGGATTGTCTGGAGAACTACATCCAACTGGATGATAACGACATCTGGACAGCCCTGAAAGTATGGAGCACCCACCCGGACAAAGTACTTTCCACTCTAAGTATGGGCATGATTAACCGTAATATATTCAAAGTGGAAATCTCCACCGATCCTTTCAGCGAGGAACGGAAAAGAGAAATCATCCGGCAAATCAGCGGGCAACTGGACATCCTTCTTCCCGAAGCAAGTTATTTCGTTGCCACCCCGAGCATTGAGAAGAATATGTACGATCCTGCAGACGACAGCATCGACATCCTATACAACGACGGATCCACTAAAAATATAGCCGAAGCATCGGATATGCTTAATATATCCCTGCTCTCTAAAAAAGTAAAAAAATACTACTTATGCTATCAACGTTTGCATAGATAAGTATAAAATATTCATCACAGGACAAGGATATATAAAAAAAAAGTCCGTTATTTGTGTTTTGAAACCATCTAACAACAATAAGACATGGAGTTCTCTGCTAAACAAATTGCAACATTTATCCAAGGAGAAATCGTAGGAGACGAGAATGCAACCGTACATACTTTCGCCAAGATCGAAGAAGGAATACCCGGAGCAATCTCTTTCCTATCCAATCCTAAATACATACCTTATTTGTACGAAACCCAATCAAGTATCGTTTTGGTGAACAAGGACTTCGTTCCCGAACAGGAAGTTAAAGCGACTATGATTAAAGTAGACAACGCTTATGAAAGCCTTGCCAAATTGTTAAATCTTTATGAACAGAGCAAACCCAAACGTACTGGGATTGATTCTCGGGCCTATGTTGCCGAAACAGCCAAAATAGGCAAGGATGTTTACATCGCTCCTTTTGCCTGCATCGGAGAGTACGCAGAAGTGGGAGACAATACGGTAATCCATCCGCATGCCACCATTGGAAGCGGAGCCAAAGTGGGCAGCGACTGTATTATTTACGCAAATGTGACAATCTATCACGACTGCCGCATAGGCAACCGCTGCATTCTGCATGCCGGTTGCGTCATCGGTGCGGACGGATTCGGATTCGCCCCTACTCCCGAAGGTTATGAGAAAATTCCCCAAATAGGTATCGCCATATTGGAAGATGACGTGGAAATCGGAGCCAACACTTGCGTAGACCGCGCTACAATGGGAGCGACTATCGTACACAGTGGTGTGAAATTGGACAATCTGATACAGGTAGCCCACAATGATGAAATCGGTTCACATACGGTAATGGCCGCACAGGTGGGCATAGCCGGCTCCACCAAAGTAGGTGAATGGTGTATGTTTGGTGGCCAGGTGGGTATAGCCGGACATATTCATATCGGAAACAAAGTGAACCTTGGTGCTCAATCAGGTGTTCCCAGCAGTATCAAGGAGGGCAGCCAATTAATAGGTACACCGCCTATGGAAGTGAAATCATATTTCAAGTCACAGTCCGTATTCCGCAAGTTGCCGGATATGTACTTTGAGATGAACGCCCTCCGTAAAGAGCTCAATGAATTAAAAAAACAATTAAATAAGTAACCAATGTTGAAACAAAAGACACTGAAAGACAGCTTCTCACTTAGTGGGAAAGGTCTTCATACAGGACTTGACCTGACCGTTACTTTCAACCCTGCTCCGGACAACCATGGATATAAGATTCAGCGTATCGACCTGGAAGGTCAGCCTGTTATTGACGCTGTTGCCGATAATGTGACCGAGACAACACGCGGTACTGTACTCTCCAAAAACGGAGTTAAAGTAAGTACCATAGAGCATGGTATGGCTGCGCTTTATGCGTTGGGCATAGACAACTGCCTGATTCAGGTAAACGGTCCGGAGTTCCCTATTCTGGACGGAAGCGCTCAATATTACGTCAACGAAATTGAACGTGTAGGCACAGTAGAGCAGAATGCTGTAAAGGATTTCTATATTATCAAGTCTAAGATTGAGTTCCGCGACGAGGCAACCGGTTCGTCCATCATCGTATTACCCGACGAGAACTTCAGCTTAAATGTATTGGTATCTTACGACTCCACTATCATCCCCAATCAGTTTGCCACATTGGAAGATATGACGAAGTTCAAGGATGAAGTAGCCGCCAGCCGTACTTTCGTTTTTGTACGTGAAATAGAACCGCTGTTACAAGCCGGACTCATCAAAGGCGGCGACTTGGACAACGCCATCGTTATCTACGAGCGTGAAATGCCGCAGGATGCCTACGACAAACTTGCCGACGTAATGGGGGTTCCCCACATGGATGCCAAACAGTTGGGTTACATCAACCACAAGCCGTTGGTATGGCCCAATGAATGTGCACGTCACAAACTGCTGGATGTTATCGGCGACTTGGCGCTAATCGGCAAACCCATTAAAGGCCGTATCATAGCCACGCGTCCGGGGCATACCATCAACAATAAGTTCGCCCGCCAAATGCGTAAGGAAATCCGCCTGCACGAAATACAGGCTCCTTCATACGACTGCAACCGCGAACCTATTATGGACGTGAACCGTATTCGTGAACTGTTGCCGCACCGCTATCCGTTCCAACTGATAGACAAGGTAATTGAGATAGGCGCCAACTATATTGTAGGTGTCAAAAACGTAACAGCCAACGAACCTTTCTTCCAGGGACACTTCCCGCAGGAACCGGTCATGCCCGGCGTATTGCAAGTAGAAGCTATGGCGCAGACAGGTGGCCTGCTTGTTCTGAACTCAGTAGACGAACCGGAGCGCTACTCCACCTACTTCATGAAAATAGACGGTGTTAAGTTCCGCCAGAAAGTAGTGCCGGGAGACACTTTGATTTTCCGCGTGGAACTAATGGCTCCTATCCGCCGGGGCATCTCTACCATGAAAGGCTATGTATTTGTAGGCGAAAAGGTAGTATGCGAGGCTGAATTTATGGCTCAAATAGTAAAAAACAAGTAAGTTAATTATGATAAGTCCCTTAGCGTATATTCATCCCGAAGCAAAAATCGGGGAAAACGTAGAGATTGCTCCTTTTGTTTTCATTGACAAGAATGTGGTAATCGGCGATAACAATAAGATTATGGCAAATGTCAACATTCTGTACGGATCACGTATCGGCAATGGAAACTCAATCTTTCCCGGAGCCGTAATCGGTGCCATTCCGCAAGACCTGAAATTCAGAGGAGAAGAGACTACTGCCGAAATAGGCGATAACAATATTATCCGCGAAAACGTAACAATCAACCGGGGTACAGCCGCCAAAGGAAAAACAATCGTAGGCAATAACAACCTGCTAATGGAAAGCGTACACGTTGCCCACGACGCCCTCATAGGAAGCGGTTGCATTATCGGTAACTCAACAAAAATGGCTGGAGAAATCGTTATAGACGACAACTCCATAATCAGTGCCAACGTCCTGATGCACCAGTTCTGCCGCGTAGGAGGTTTCGGCATGATACAAGGCGGATGCCGTTTCAGCAAAGATATACCGCCGTATATCATAGCCGGCCGGGAGCCTATTTGCTATGCAGGTCTCAACATTGTGGGACTGCGCCGCCGCGGTTTCTCCAACGAAACGATCGAGGCCATCCATGATGCCTACCGCATCATCTATCAAAGCGGAATGAACAATACGGACGCTTTGAAGAAGATTGAAAATGAAATGGAAATGACACCCGAAATCAGCTATATTGTAAACTTTATACGTGAATCAGCTCGCGGCATTATTCCTGCAAGTAAATAAAAAAGTTAACATTATGATATATAGATTTACTCTCATCTCCGACGAAGCAGACGACTTCATCAGAGAAATACAGATTGATCCGGAAGCTACATTCTATGACTTCCACGAGGCTATCCTGAAATCAGTAGGCTACGCCAACGACCAAATGACTTCTTTCTTCATCTGCGACGACGATTGGGAAAAGGAGAAAGAAATCACTCTCGAAGAAATGGATGACAATCCGGAGATAGACAGCTGGGTGATGAAAGATACTCCAATCAGCGAATTGGTAGAAGACGAAAAGCAAAAACTGCTGTATGTATTCGACTATATGACAGAACGCTGCTTCTTTATCGAGCTCTCTGAAATCATCACCGGAAAGAGTATGACCGGAGCCAAATGTACAAAGAAAGCGGGAGAAGCACCCAAACAAACCATCGACTTTGAGGAAATGACTGCTGCCGGCGGTTCGCTTGATTTGGACGAGAACTTCTACGGCGACCAAGATTTTGACATGGAGGACTTCGACAAAGAAGGCTTTGGAGGTTTGGACGAAGGTGCCGCTGATATTCCTTACGAAGAAGACAAATTCTGATAAACCGGTTCGGGCGAATAATAATTTGCTCCAATGATAATGGAATATCCCATGAGGATATGCCCGTTTCGGAGGATGCAACTGTTCTTCGCCCGAATTATTTTATTACGGCCTCATGAAAACATTGATAGTACTTATAGGACCTACGGGAGTGGGTAAGACGGAACTCAGCCTCCGCCTGGCGGAGCATTTCAGAACATGCATAGTTTCTGCCGATTCAAGACAACTTTACGCCGATTTGAAAATCGGTACGGCTGCCCCCACTCCGGAACAACTGCAACGTGTACGGCACTACTTTGTCGGCACACTGCAACTTACCGACTATTACAGTGCCGCCCAATATGAAACCGAAGTGCTGCAGCTTCTTGAGAAACTCTATACCGAGCATGAGGTCGTACTCCTGACAGGAGGCTCCATGATGTACGTGGATGCCGTATGCAAAGGCATTGACGACATTCCCACCGTAGATGCCGATACCCGCCGGATGATGCTTCACAAATATGAGACAGAGGGGTTGGAGAACCTCTGCACCGAACTGAAGCTGCTTGATCCGGAGTATTACAAAACTGTAGACTTAAAGAACCACAAACGGGTAATACATGCCTTGGAAATCTGTTATATGACCGGAAAGACCTACACCTCTTTCCGCACGCAACAAAAAAAGGAACGCCCTTTTCGTATCATAAAAATAGGTCTCACACGTGACCGTCAAGAGTTGTACGACCGCATAAACCGACGCGTGGAACAGATGATAGCCGACGGACTTGTGGAAGAAGTACGCAGCGTCTATCCTTATCGGGCGCTCAATTCCCTGAATACAGTGGGTTATAAGGAAATATTCAATTACCTTGACGGCGAATGGACACTGCCTTTCGCCATTGAAAAGATTCAACAGAACTCCCGCATCTACTCCCGTAAACAAATGACATGGTTCAAACGGGACGAAGAAATAAGCTGGTTCAATCCCGGACAAGAGGAAGAAATACTTGCTCATATCGAGAATTGCATGGCCCAGGACAAAGATAAATAATCAATCCGGATTAAGCGTATCACATAAAAGAAATCAGTCCTTACAACACAGTAGGTTGCAAGGACTAACCGATAAGATGTATAACCGACTCAGTTATTCGGTATATCCCTTTAAGGTAATCAACAAAACACCGTTTTGCCCCTTTTCCCCATACTTCTCTTCCAGTATAGCCTTATCTTTCAGTACAGTTATACTTTTTATTCTATCGGGATTCAGGGCGCGCATCACCGCCCAATCCACTTCTTTACCATTTACAATACAAAGCGGCTGCTTACCCTCCGCGTAAGAAAAAGTTACCCCTTTATCTAGTTCTCCGGCAGTTGAACCGGAAGCCTCAACCAATTTCAAGCCGAGAGCATCCCCCGTCAACCTGAACATAACGGGTAGTGTATAACTCACTGCTACCGCTTTTCCACGTTGCATGCCCGGCATCCACCTAGGCATAGATTCTATCACGCGGATAGCCTCCGCATCCAACTCAGGATCTACGCCACGAAGAATATGCGCCTTTTTAATGTCACCATCCTTACTAACGATAAAGCCAACAACCACCCTACCTTGCACCTTGTTCTTCTGCGCCTCCACCGGATAGCGCATATTCTTTGCCAGATATTGCATCAAGGCTTCCATTCCTCCCGGAAATGAAGGCATCTGTTCTACAACATTAAATACCGGTTCTCTGTCTTTCACACTGTCTTTAGGAGCATAGCCCACTACCACCAGTTCGTCCATTTGTTGCACTGCCACCTTGCTTTTCCGGTTCACAGAGTCTTTCGGAACTGACTGCACAGGCAATAACTGTCCGGAACTTTCCGCAACTTTTGTTTCTACAATTGCCGTTAAATCATTAACTTTGACGGCAGAAATTTCTTCCACTGTTTCAGACACTTCGGGACGGGCAAAAGCTGTTACTGCAATAGCAGCTACCGGAAGTACATAGAGATACTTCAAACGTGCCCACGGACTTGATTTTTCTTTTAACATCATAGTGATACGTTTTTTAAGTTTACTGTGATTAAAGCTGTTGGCCATAGAGTAGAGCCTTGTGCCAACGGCTTTTTTTATTAATAATAATTGATATTGTCTCGCATCCACACCCTCATTGATAACAGTTTCATCAGCTTCGTATTCATGGATATTCTGTAACTCCTGTTTCAACAGCCACGCTGCCGGATTAAACCATTGAAAGAATATGCATATATCCGCCGCAAACAAATCCCATGAATGGCGGTTACGAATATGCGCCAGTTCATGAGTAAGGATCTCCCTGCCGTTCTCATGCAAGTCTTTCTGTGAAATAACGATATATCTCATCCAACTAAATGGTGAAATATCCCGTTCATGCACTATCAAAACCGCCTTAACAACCGTTACAACATAATCACTAACCTTCTCTCTCCTACCCGACTTCAACAATACCCATAAGCCAAACAACGAATATATATTGCGGAGCATGAAGAAAAGAATACCGAACAGATATACCAGCAACAATCCCTGTATCCACGTAACCACATTCTCCTGCACCTGCACTGCATGAGTTTCCGTACCTGCCAAATCTGCCAACAACAGCCACTGCTCCCACGTCATCATAGTCTGATACATCTCAACCGGCCGTCTCACACTGACTTCTACAAACGGCAACAGACAAGATAACAGCAGAATCCCCAACAGAACAATGCGATTGAAACGATGAAACGTCTCACGGCTCAACAACAAACGGTAAAACAGATAAAATACCGCCAGACAAAAGGATGATTTAAGTATATAAACAAATAGTATGCCCATAGAAGTATACGTATTGACGGTTACTATTCCGAAAGTTTGCCTTTTTCCACATCCTGTATCAGTTGCTTCAAGTCGTCCAGTGAAAATTCTTCCTCATTCACCAGTGATGACACCGCACTCAAATAGGAATTATTGAAATATTTGCTAATGACATTCTTCAATGTTCCTTTCTTAAAGTCCTCCACACTTACCATTGCATAATACTGATACGTGTTGCCAAACGTGTTGTGATTCAGAAAACCTTTTTCTTCAAGCCCTCTTACTATGGTGGAGAGTGTATTGAAATGCGGTTTGGGTTCTTCATAGAACGCCAGTATCTCTTTCACAAACAGCGGTCCTTTTCTCCAGAAAAAACCCATAATTTCTTCTTCTTTTGCAGTCAGTCCTTTCATAGCTATTCTTTCTTTTTTCACAAAGAACTAAATTATTTAGTTACAAAACTAATTTATTTAGTTAATATAAACTAAAGACTTTAGTTCAATGATAAATAATGACTGCGTGCAGACTCAAAATACCTACAAATAGCGATTGCAATTCTCGAAGAAAAACCGTTACTTTGCGCCCGGAACACATAGTGAAAAGGAATAACTTACAATGAATGAACAACATAAATATCGGGCTACGGACAAGATGAGCGATCTCATCTGCGATAACTACTCCTTATTAATGGTGATGAGCCGCTTCGGTTTGTCGCTTGGATTCGGAGACAAGAGCGTAAAGGATGTCTGTGAGAGCCAGCATGTAGACTACCGCACTTTCCTCGCCGTAGCCAATTTCATCAGCGAGGAGCAATACTCTTACAGTATTGACAACGACTCATTCTCTATTCCGGCACTCATGGATTATCTGAAGCGTGCGCACACCTACTTTCTCGACTTCAACCTGCCTGCCATGCGCCGCAAACTGATAGAAGCCATAGACTGCTCCAGAGACAACGATGTGGCCTACCTCATTCTCAAATTCTTTGATGAGTATGCCAAAGAAGTGCGCCGCCACATGGAATACGAAAATGAAGCCGTCTTTACTTACGTAGAACAATTACTGCAAGGCAGACTGTCCGACGAATACGACATTGCCACCTTTGCCAGTAAGCACAATCAGATAGATACCAAACTGAAAGAGCTGAAAAATATCATTATCAAATACTATCCCGAAAAAGAAAACAATAATCTCCTGAACGCCGTCCTGTTCGACATCTTCAACTGCGAACAGGATCTTGCTTCACATTGTCAGGTGGAAGATTATATGTTTGTTCCTGCAGTAGCACAAATTGAAAAAAGGCTGAAAGATGAACAATAATATTTCTCTGAAAATAGTTGTTGCAGAAACTTCGGTCATTGTACGAAGTGGTCTTGCGGCAGTGCTCAAACGTATTCCCAATCTGAACGCACATCCCATTGAGGTGTCTTCACCGGAAGCGTTACAGAACTATACTTATCTCCATACTCCCGACATTGTAATCGTAAACCCTACTTTCGGCGGCTGGTTCGACCTGCCTTCCTTTAAAGCAGACCACAGTAAGAACAGCACCAAATACATTGCATTGGTATGTTCCGTCATAGACAACAATGCTTTGAAAGAGTATGATGAAAGCATTGCTATCTGTGACGATCTTGAGGCAATTACCGGTAAAATCAACCACCTTCTCCACGCTGAAGAGGAAGAAGAGAAAGACAACGAACAGGAAACGCTCAGCCAACGCGAAAAGGAAATCATTACTTGCGTTGTAAAGGGCATGACCAATAAAGCGATTGCCGACAAACTGTATCTCTCTATCCACACCGTCATTACTCACCGCCGCAACATTGCACGCAAGTTGCAAATACACTCTCCCGCCGGTCTCACCATCTATGCCATTGTGAACAAACTGGTGGAATTGCAGGACATCAAAGATTCACTATAAAAGGAGTCACACAACGAGCTCGCAATCAACAGCATACATATACCAAATCAAGACCATGCTTTGGTACGAAGAATACCATAGTAAGGTACACGTCGTACCATCTGATGGTACAAACCCTACCAACCTTTAGCATATACCGAAACCTTTGAACTTATTTTTTGCAGAGCCTGTCTGGAAGAAATAATACAGCCTGATAATTCAGGAGTATTCGTGTGGAATCATAAATAATCCCCGTCTCACGATATCGCATCGGAAAGCGGGGATCCTTTTATCTTCATAAAAGTGGTTACGTAATTATGACTAACTAATTCATTCTTTAAATCTGATGTTGCAAAGATACGCCATTGCATCCGATGCCGCAATCACTCGATATAGGTATATTAAAGAACGGCAGTCATTATAAATAGGTAACATCACCGTTCTAATCAGGCATTTGCATAGCTATGCATGCCACCCAAGACGTAATTCACCCCGAAATAGGTCATCAATACTGTAAGGAAAGCCGCAATCATATAGATGTGAAAGAATAACGGCCTGCAGAAAGCGGACAGGCTCTTCGAATGAAACGCCATTCCGTACACGAGGAACGTGATTAATGCCCAAACCTCTTTAGGATCCCACGCCCAGTACCGCCCCCACGACACGTTTGCCCAAACAGCTCCCATGAAAATGCCTGCACCCAAAAAGAAATTCGCCGGATAGAGCAAGAGACGGCTGAGAAGCATCAGCATCCTCTCATGTCTGCGAATGCACAAAGCAAGTATTCCATTCAGCATTATAAAGGCAAAAAGCGCATAGGACATCATTATCAGCGAAACGTGCATACTGAGCCATGGAGACACAAGTACAGGCATCAAAGGGGTAATCTGCGGATTCATCTGCCCCAAATGAGCAACGAGTAGCGCAAATCCCGAAAGCAGAAAGCCGAAAGGAACCGTAAACGGAAACCTACGGCGAAACAAGCACGCCAACACCAGTGTACACAAAGCCATAAACTGCATCGTCTCATATCCGTTGCTCAACGGAATGCGTCCGCCCACATACCAACGCAGACCATATCCAAAGAGCTGGAAAAGGAATGCCGCATAAAGAGCCACAACAAGAAAACGGTTTATCCGGCGTGACAAACCACTCCGCTCCGAAGAATGGCGCAGACCGCAATATACCAAATGGAAGAATGCCAGCAAACCAACCGTCAGATTGAACATGAACAGGCATTTACTAAAAGGAATACGGTTGTAGATAAGCTCCGCACGTATCTTTGACAATGGCAACGGCTTCACGCTACCGTCTTTAGGCAAAGGGCGAATCAAGGTTCCCTTTTGGAGCATCAGAATTAATCCCACCTTTTCGTCCGTTTCTACGATTGCCTTTTCCAAAGGGGACATTTTCCGGCCGGTTTCCTGTCTGCCCTGCCAGAAGTCTTGCAAACGATACCGCTGTCCGTCAAACAAGTCAGCCACAGAAGCATAAGGCGTTTTCAGGTTCAACAAACGGCATAGCTCCCGATTCTTAATATAAATCATCGGTTCGTACTGCCACACATCCGGACGCAGCAACCATCCGCCGATAATCTGTTCGGGAGTTAAACCCGCATAGGACGGCCGTCCTGTCAGTTTCACCACAAAATCACGAGCAAGCGTATTGAAGGGCACTACCCTGTCATGGTAAATAACCTGTTCATAAGCCAGACTATCCGCCTGCCTGATGCTTAAAGCCGGAAGCGTCCGTCCCTGCACCTGCATACTTCCCGCCAACAGCCAAAGACAGAACACGCCCCCCTTCCTAAGCAACGGATGATTCATCAGCCTGCGGAATTCTCCCCTATGGCTGAAGAGTAGTCCAATCATAGAAATTCCCAGCAGTACATACCCTGCATAGGTAGCTCCTATTCCCCAAGGGTCATAGTTCACTGTCAGCCAACTACCTCGCTTGTCTTCATCAAAAGACGACTGATAGAAGCGGAAACCCTGTTCGGACAGGATACGGTTCATGGAAACGCTGCGGCTGCAAGAGGCACTGTCCGTATCCTGCCCCGACCGCAAGATACGAATATGGCTGACATAATCCGCAGGAGCTTCCGTACCGGGATAGTGTTCCACCCGAAAGCTGTCCAAGAGTAATGTAAAGGGTAAATCTATCCTCCGGCCGCTCTCCTGTTCCACAAAGCTACCTACTTTATTTCCTACGGTAAGATGCACATATCCTTTCCGGCTGCCGACAAACGTAAGCATGGCTCCCGCCAAAATCACGAGGAAGGAACCATGCAACAACAATGTGGGAAAATGCTTCCATAGCTGCCGTCTGATTAATGCTATAACAGCCAGAGCAGCCAGAATCCCCCAGAGACAACAAAACCAAAAAGTATGATATATATACTTTTCTACAAAATCTGTCCCGCATGCCTGCTCCAGGAAAGTAGCTATGGCAAGCAGACATACGAGGCAGATATATACAGCGATGAGTAATCGTTTCAAGTTATGTGACATCAGTTATTGGCCTGATTAAGTATGAATGCTGACTATTATCCGGTTCTTGTTTCAATTCAGAAAGGAGCATACTCCTTGTTTTCAAGCGCCTTTACCCCCATGCACTCCATTTCTATCAGCCAGCCCGGACGGCATACCGGCGCATGGACAAACACTTTGGGAGTAGCGGGGAAACGCTTGTCATACATCTCCTTGACGACTGCATAATCAGCAATATCACGCAAATAGACAATCATCTGCCCCAAATCATCGAACGTACAGTCCGCTTCCTTCAAGAGGGCCTCCACGTTTTCCCACATCCGTTCGGTCTGCTTGCGGATGTTGCCTGGATGCACCACTTCGCCCTTGTTGTTGATGCTTGCCGTACCGGAAATGAAGACTTGGCGGCGATCGCCGTAGTCCACATACGTGCCTCGTTCAAAACTGACGCCATACTCATAAGTGGGATTCAGATACGCGGGCGCATACAGAAAATGAACCTGTCCGGACTTTATCCCGTCGACGGCATACGTGTCCATCAGCACCGACACTTTCGGGTCGGCATGGCGCCCGCCGATACCGGTGCTCGAAATGTAGTGCGTCTTCTCCGTCAGGTTCTGTGTGATGAACACTTCATTGCGAGCTTTCACCACTCCGGCATAGTTCACGTCCACATTCTGCACGAAAAACCAAGTACGTATACAATTGTCTGCCAATTTGCATCCCTGTTCCATAAGCTGCATCACGTAGTCATTCAGCAACAGGCGGGTTTGATATTCGGAGTTGGCCGCACGATTGAAGGCATTGCCACTCCAAAGATGGCGGTAAGCGCCATGCCTCACCTCAAATAATCCGTTGTGAAGCACTCTTGTCTGTACTCCGGACTGCAAATACACCCATAATGCAATCTTGGTTCCATTCAGCGGCGGCTGCTCCACAATGGAAAGTGCGCAGTCCGAACTCTCGGTGGTAAGCGCCAGCAGCATATCCGATTGGTTGGCGGCATCGCTCAGGAAATAACGCTTGAAAACAGCAACAGCACCACGTATTTCACCCTCTAGTAAAGCGAAGTAAGCATTCACTACTGCATTCAATTGTTGCTCGTATGTGTCTTCCGGGCAACGTGCATGTATCATCACATGATATTCCGAAACACCGTTGTCCGCATCATATTTAAAGATTTCGGCTGATGCATTTTCAGTTTGCTTTTGTTGTCTATTGTTCATTACAATATTGGTCTTCGTTATTGTTGGTAAAGTTATTCTTCGGCCCCGGAGTCTATCCAGTCTTTAAGCATTTCCAATGCTATCGACGATTCTACCTCTTGCGAATGGTCGTGTCCCCACTCCTTGCTGATAGGGGAAGCAAGGATCTGATACAACATGCTTTCATCGGAATTTCCCGGACTGACCCGCATCCATTCTGGGCTTACAACGGAAGGACGGTTGACCAAGCCATCATAGCTGACACCTTCTTTCAAGTTCAGCCCAGCAGCGGCAGTCGTACTGGTTCCATGACAACCTACACACGACTTACCAATAAAAATCCCCTGCTGAACGGCATTGAACATACCGGCATCGATTGTCCCGGCATCCAATTGGGTAGTATCTGCATCTACAGTAGAAAAATCTTGCGTGTAAAATGAATACACGCGCTCGCGTATACGGTTTGTCACACAAAGCTCAATAGAGGTAACCTCTTCGCCGATTCCGGCCATCAGCAAGTCTACGTCACCATTATTCGGAATAGATTTTGCAATCAGCGAATACTCCTTCTCATTGTTGAAACCTGCAAGAACCACCGTATAGCCGTCCGGCCATGTATCCACTCCGCTCATATTCACGTGCAGTTTCACTACACGCCCTTCTTCCGGAACAATGAGCCTGTCCTGATAGAGCCTGCCCTCGTCGCAGGAAGCGAAAACGAATATGAACAACGATAAGAATAGAATATGTTTCTTCATAGATAAATCCTTTTTTCAATCTGTTAGAATGTGTATTGCAGCAAAACGGTCGCGGAATGCGTGGCCAGCCCCAAGTTATCATTATCGCGGTCGAGCTGTGTGTCATGTCCCCAACGGGCTGTATACTGATACATAGCCTGCAACTTCAAATTGCAACCTTTGAAGAAATAATTCATACCCACAGCCGGCATGTTCAGGAAACCGTCGTCACCGGTACCGTTACGGTTGAAGAAGTCGTAACGTGCGGCTACCTGAACACGAGGAGCCACAAAATAACCGCCCTGCACATAACCGCCTAAATAATGATATGTCTCATCAATCTTCTGACGTTTGGTGAAACCTACATTCATATAATACGCCTCGGCAGCCAAATAAAGTTTGTTCTTCAACATGGCAAACTCCAATCCGACACGCATGTCGTTTGTACTCTCATTTTCACTCTCTACATTAACAGAACCGGACAGGCCGAAAAGCATCTTATCTTCATGCAGGCGGTTCGGATTACCTTGCGTAGAAGGCATCACTCCTTTAGGCATATAAGTCAGACGACCTGCATAGAGCAAAGACGGGATGTGCCAGTCGTCACTGATAGTTTTTGATGCTGTATTCACAGAAATTCCCGTACCGTTGAACAAGCCGACCTCATAGCCGAACTTCTCGCCTATCAATCCATGCAGTTCCACTCCCAGGTCAAAACCGGTAGCCATGTTCGGGGTAACAGCATTCAGCGAATAAGGCATGATGACTGGAGAAGTCAACGAAACCGGCAACTGCGGCAGTAATGTCTCGCCCAACGTAGTCAGGTAGGCATGCGAGAAAGGTGTCTTGAACTTGCCTACACGCAATGCCAGCTGCTTCTTGAACTGCACGTCAAACCAGGCCTGCTGCAACAAAGCACCACCGCTGGCCGCCGCATTGATGGATAGGTTGAAAGACACTTTTCCGAAAGCCTTACCCGTAAAGCCCAACACCGCATAAGGCACCGAAAAACCGGAATTGGCGAAATTATCCTGATTATATGCCTTATCTAAGCCTTCATCATCATACCAGTTCAGATTGGCGCTTGTCTGTACCAGCAAATAGGGTTTGAAAACAAAGTCGCCTTTCTTGCTGGAAATAGTAAAACCTTCCCTCCCGGCCAACGACACCACGCCATTCTCCGTATCTTCTTCGTGCTGTGCCATTGCCATCAACGGCATAGCGGCAAACGAAGCCAATAATATTAATTTCTTCATACGATTATATCGTTTCTTATTTAAATACTGTGTAACTTGTTATTATAGTGAATTGATAAATGCAACCAACGCATCACGATCTTCCTTACTCATATTCTTAAACAGATTCTTGGAAGCCTCCGCCTCACCACCATGCCACATAATGGCCTCAACCAAATTACGGGCACGTCCGTCATGCAGAAAATAAGTATGCCCGTTTACAATCTCCTGCAAGCCGATACCCCACAACGGAGTGGTACGCCATTCATTGCCGCGTGCAAGACCACTGACATAGTTGTCATTCAATCCCACACCCATAATTTCCGAACCCATATCATGGAGCAGGAAATCCGAATACGGATGAATGGTCTGGCTGCCCAACCAAGGGAGCTGCGTTCCCATCAACAAAGAGCTGCCGCGCGGTTTGGTATGCAAGGTGGTGACATGGCAAAGGTGGCATTTGGCTTCATAGAACTTCTGCTCGCCTTTGATAACCTGTTCGTCATCCACATTGCGGCGGGCCGGTACCCCCAGGCATTGCAAGTAGAGGTCCACATCCTCCATATCCTCTGCCGATACATCCAACTGATCATAAGACAGCCCCATCATACTGCCCTGTTCCATTTGCAATTGCCCTTCACAGATTTCTTCCGGATAACGGCTGTTGGTAACTCCCAAATCGCTGGAGAAACCCAATTCTACGGTCAGGTCTGCATGCTGTGCCTTGTTACCCGACAATCCCAAACTCTTCACACCTTTCTCCGTAATGTAATTACAGCGTCCGCTAATGCCGTATTCGGGATAATTGCTTTTGGCAGCAAGCGCCTCAATCTCTTTCGGATCGAGCGCCATCATCTGTCCCATTCCCACATGCCGCAGGGGGATGCGAACCGTACAGAACAAATCCTCCGGTTTTATTTCTTCCGCATACCAGTCCGTTATCGTATAAGTAGGCTTGGCAAGCTGATAAGGAGTACCGTCGGGAAACTTAAAATCCTCATAGGTATATTCCACTTTCAGCTTTCCTTCCGCCTTTACGCCATAAATGGACTGGTCGTGAAGCACACGCCCGTAATTGGGAAAGAAAGCACCGTTCTTGCGGGTGATGTATATCAGCATAGAAGAGAAACCGCTACTGCCCGATCCTCCCTCACTCCATAACGTAGGACGCGTACGACCTGCGTTATGATGGCAACTGCCGCAAGAATATCCGGCATAGACAGGTCCTAAACCGCCGCCCGTTCCGTTAGTACTGGTACGGACATCATCGTAAAGTCCGTCTCCGTTATTGAAACGTGAGTTATAGACTCCCGTCACCCAGTCGGCCGGGGTGTCGTATGCCTTGGAAGAACGCATAAATACAGTGGCCGTACCGGCAGACAACTCATAACCGCCCGGTACTTCTATATCCAATATATCATAAGTATCGCCCTCACAAGCACAGCAAAGCAACAAGCCAAGCAACAACGGAAACAAACGTTTTTCTAAATCTCTCATAAGCAACAGAGTTTATTTTACACAAAATATCAGAACACAACAAATAGGTAAAGGAGACGACAATACACTCCTTTACTTATTTGTCCACACGATTATATCCGAGATTTATTCCGTCGGTGCCGTACGAGGATCGCCATCCTTGAAAAGAAGGAATTCCAATGTATGAAAGCCACGAACATTCTGAGCGGATGCAATGCTCTCTACCGGATCACCGTTTTCATCGGTAATGAATTCGCCGTTCCATTGTAACTTGGTGAAGTCTCCCGAGTTCAGGATATTGACAATCGCATCCGCATCCAGCGGCCAGCTATCCATATTGGGGTCCAAACCTTTATCGGCTACAGGACCGAACAAGAACGCTTCACTTGTTTCCCATGGCCTACGGGCAACAATCCATTGGGCTGCAGCAGCCTTAAAGTTCGCATCGGTCGGATTTTTCTGTAAAGTGCTTACTTTCTCCAACAGAACAGCTACTTCATTTTTCAAATCCAAATAAGTGGGAAGTACCACATCGTTCACATAAGTACTCACAACGCCGTCCAATGCTGCATCATTATACGTATCTTTCTTCTGAGTAATCTCCGGAAGTAGTCTGTTATTCAACAAATCAGCCAAATCCGCACAAGCTTGTTGGGCAGCCAATGCTTCTGCACTACTGATATGGTTACGGAAAGGAGCAGGAATAGCCAAGATAGCGTCATGAGCTTTCTTGATGGCTTTCCGGACATCATCTGCCAACTCACTATTATTGCCCTTGACTACATTATAAATAGAGTTTGCAGCGATTACGGAATTTGTCAAATCCATTACATCATTATTCACTCTCACATCTCTCGTTCCGCAAATCGCACTGTAAATAGAAATGATATTGTTTGAATAATCCTCGCGGGAGTGCCAGCTAAACCAAGATTCCACAGCATACAAGGCATCTTGCGACTTTCCTGCTACATACAAATCGTATGGGTCACCGATTTTTGCATCACCTACCTCATTGGCTATATCCCAGCAGCCTTCGATAATCTGCTGAACGCAGTTATTGGCAGTACCAAAGTAAGCCGAATTATTATGATTGATAAAAATCGAAGCATAGGATTCTCCACCGTTATAGCTGGTTTTCCAATCATCATAAAGCGTTGCGGCATCTTCTTTCAACAGATTAGTAACGTTAATCATGTAGCTATACCAGTTGGAAGCATTATCTTTGGTAATGTTAATTTCTTCTACAGCGCCATTACCATTTCCATTAGAAGGATCATCGCCATCACTACATGCGGACATCATTCCGCCCAAAGACAGCATGCAAGCTGCAACGTACAAAAAATTCTTTTTCATTTTCATTGTTATTATTTGAGATTAATGCATTATTTCTTTATAAACCAACCGACATAGGCGATACCGATGGAAAACTCGTTTTCACTATTGTATTTGCCTTTGCCGAATACCTTGCCCGTACCGATTTGGCGGGTCATATAATCAGCCTTTACCACCAGATTGGGCAAAGCATACCAGTTCAGGCCGGCAGTCCACATACTCACCTGATTTCTCTTGTCCATAGGAAGCTGGCCTTTTTCTCCTTCTTCCTGAGGATTGTAATATTCATAACGGGCAAACGGATAGATGACAGGCACTTTCTTACTGTCGTTGCAAATAGAACGGAGATTGATGCCGACTTCACCGGCATAGCTCACAGCCCTCTTGGCAACTTGTACCACGCGTGTATAAGGAGAAGAATTGGACAAACCTTTATTCTTATTGCTGATAGCGGTAGCCCCTGTCAGATTACCGAACACAAAGTTCGTGCGAGCCGTTACATACTTATTCTTGTACTGACCGTCGACGGTATAAATGCGTAACGGTGCTTTTACCCCGGCATAAGTAGCAACTTTATCGGAATTGGATGCTGTATTGACACAATAATAGAAAGAACCGCCTATGCGCAAACCCGGTACACCTCTATAATCCAAACGAGCAACATAAGCGGGAGAAGTAAAATTATCCACCTCAAAGAAACCCTGTTTTCCACCTGCAACCCAATTATTTCGGTCAAAACCATTCGCATTCAGTCCCACCACAACCAATGCCTGATAATCGAATGTAGCATATCCTCTGCCGAAAGAACCGAAGAACTCGATACCCGTTTCATGCCAGGTGGAAGGAAGAATGGTTGTCTCACCTTCCGGACGATAAGTTCCGAAAAAGTTGACAGGCTCATGGTGTGCATTAGTGAGGCCTACCGGCACAATCAAGTGTCCGGCACGAACATTAAAAGCAGGATGTATCAGACGTGTTATATGGAATTGTTCCAAAGCGACCTCACCGCCTTTCTCTATCTCCGTTTCATACTCTCCATTTTCGGAATTTTCCAATTCTACAGCCGTACCGGTACCACCGGATTCAAATTCTATTTCAGCTCCCAGTATCCATTTGGAATTGAACTTATAATCGAATGCCAATACAAAACGCGGGATAGCAATCGTATTACGATGATCGTCCGAATTGCCTCTATTGCCACCAAAGAAACGGTTGATGCCGTAATCTTTAAAACTGGCTACCATTTCTCCATATCCACCGAAACGGAATTTTTTGTAGCTGTCACCATCCGGAGTACTTGTCGCTTTTTTCTTCAGTGTACTCTCGGCAGTATCACCTTTTGCGCTTGCTTCATCGGGTTCCCCTGCCCATAAAGCATTGGCCGATAACACAAGACACAATGCTAATAAACTCGTTAATTTTCCCATCTTTTATCTTAATTTTTGTTGGGACAAAGGTAGGGGTAGTTAAAAACGGTAACAATACCTAAAACGGAGTATAACTTAAAGATGAGATAATTATAATTAGGTATGTCTAATTAAGACAAAAAAATCCCTACTGCGCTCTGCAATAGGGATTAACAATCTGAGAAAACGATTTAAGCCTTATATCCTTGCCTTCTCTTCTTTAACCACTGCGGACAATTGCCGCAAGGCCGTTTGCAAAACAGAACGAGGACAACCGACATTCAGCCGCATAAAGCCTTCTCCCGGTTTACCGAACATTGCCCCGTCGTTCAGAGCCAAATGAGCCTTTTCTGTAAAAAGCCTTACCAACTCCTCTTGCGACAACCCCAACGCCCGGCAATCCAAGAAAATCAGGTAAGATGCTTGCGGGCGTATCATACTGATGCCCGGAACATGCTCTTTCAGATAATTCTCCGTAAAATCTATATTACCCTCTACATAGCCAAGCATCTGCTCCAGCCACTCTTCACCCTGTGTATAAGCAGCCGCAGCACCGATATAGGCCAGCAGATGTCCTTCGCAAAACTCACCGGCTTCCATAAACTCACGAAAACGATGACGAATATCCTCATTAACCGCTATGGCATACGAACTACCCAATCCGGGCATGTTAAAAGCTTTACTGGGAGCCATGAAAGTAAGAGAAATCTTTGCAGCATCCTCAGATACAGTAGCAAAAGGATGATGCTTATAAGGAGGCAACGTTAAGTCCGCATGTATCTCATCCGAAATGACCATAGTCCCGCTATCTTTGCAGACAGCCGCTATCCGGCGCAGTTCGTCAACCGTCCAAACACGCCCACCGGGATTATGGGGATTGCAAAGGATGAGTACCTTACATCCCTGAATATCCCTGGAAAATCGTGCAAAATCAATATGATAGTGACCCTCACACAAATCAAGCGGAGAGTAGACAACTTCACGTCCTAAACGTTCGGTCACCAGGAAAAAGGGGTGATATACCGGAGTCATCACCATTACCTTATTCCCCGGCCGGGTAAAACATTGCAAAGCAAAGGCCTGCCCCCGCACAATTCCAGGCACAAATGTCAGCATATCACGTGAGATGTCCCATTGGTGGCGCCGGTGCAACCAATTACAAATGGAAGTATACCATTCTTCACAAGCAAAGGTATATCCCAAAACCGCATGATCAAGGCGTTTGCGCAAAGCATCCATTACGAAAGGCGGCGTACGGAAATCCATATCGGCCACCCACATAGGAAGCAAATCATTGCGTCCCCATACCTTTTGTACACCGTCCCACTTTACGGAATCCGTACCGCGACGTTCAATTATTTCATCAAAATTATACTGCATAAGGTTCAAGTAAGTTTAATTTGGAAAAAGACAATATGCTTTCTCATTAATATGCTTTGGATTTTCTATTTTAATCGGACAAAACAAAATTACCGCAAAAGTACGAAATATCTTCGCTTTTAAGTAAATTTGCCAACCAATTTAAAAGAGACATATATGATTAAAGCTCTGTTTTTTGACATTGACGGCACACTGGTGAGCTTCAAGACTCACCTGATTCCCACTTCCACCATCGAAGCACTGGAAGCCGCTAAGGCCAAAGGCATACAGATATTCATCGCAACCGGTCGCCCGCGCGTCATCATCAATAACCTCGCCCCTCTGCAAGACCGGAAACTGATAGACGGCTACATCACCATGAATGGCGCCTATTGTTTTGTAGACGATACCGTCATCTACAAAAGCCCCATTCCGACAACCGAAGTGGACATACTGACAAAATTTTGCCACGAACGTAATATTCCCTGCATACTCGTAGGCGAACATGATATTTGTGCAAACCAACCGGGTGAGATTGTAACGGAAATATTCAATAATCAACTCAAAACAGACCCGATTGAACCACAACCCTATACCAACAACCATTCCAACAAAGAGTTTTACCAGTTAACGCCTTTCATCAATGCCGAAGAAGAGCAAATGATAGTACCCTTTCTTCCCAACTGTGAAATGGGACGCTGGCATCCGGCTTTTGTGGATGTCACCGCCAAAGGTAATACCAAACAGCATGGCATTGATGAAATAATCCGGCATTTCGGTATCCGTCTGGAAGAGACAATGGCTTTCGGTGACGGCGGGAATGACATCAGTATGCTACGCCATGCAGGCATCGGAGTTGCTATGGGCAACGCCAAAGACGATGTGAAAGTCATAGCCGATTATGTCACAGCAAGTGTTGACGACAACGGCATAGCCGATGCACTAAAACACTTTGGGATTTTGGAATAATTACTAATATCAATTACTAAATTACCGATAACTTGTCTTTTGTACCCGACACCCAGAACAAGGAGTTTCAAGATGCTTTGAACCTCATTCAGTACACTCGCCAGTCCGTTTTCCTGACGGGAAAAGCGGGTACAGGCAAGTCCACTTTTCTCCGGTATATCTGCGAGCATACCAAGAAGAAGCATGTGGTATTGGCTCCTACGGGAATTGCCGCTATCAATGCCGGAGGAAGCACATTACACAGTTTCTTCAAACTGCCGTTTTATCCTCTCCTGCCCGACAATCCCGACTTCAGCTTACAACGAGGTCGTATCCATGAATTTTTCAAGTACACCAAACCTCATCGTAAACTGCTCGAAGAACTGGAACTGATTATCATCGACGAGATTTCCATGGTGCGGGCAGACATCATCGACGCTGTCGACCGCATCTTACGTGTCTATTCACGCAATCTCCGGGAACCTTTCGGCGGAAAACAAATCCTGCTGGTGGGTGATGTCTTTCAGTTGGAACCTGTGGTGAAAGGAGACGAACGGGAAATACTGAATCGCTTCTATCCCACTCCCTATTTTTTCTCTGCAAGAGTTTTCAATCAGATAGATCTTGTATCGATCGAACTGCAAAAAGTCTATCGCCAAACGGATGCAACATTTGTCGGCGTATTGGACCACATACGAAACAATACAGTGGGCGCTACCGACCTTCAACTGCTCAACACCCGCTATGGCACACAAATAGAGGAGTCCGAAGCGGATATGTACATCACTCTCGCCACCCGCCGCGACAATGTAGACCATATCAATGACAAGAAACTTGCAGAACTGCCGGGAGAACCCGTTACATTCAGCGGTGAAATCACAGGTGACTTCCCCGAAAGCAGCCTTCCCACCTCACAGGAACTGGTGCTCAAACCGGGTGCTCAGATCATCTTCATAAAAAATGACTTCGACCGCCGCTGGGTAAATGGTACAATCGGCATCATCAGTGGTTTCGATCCCTTTGAAGAAACGCTCTATGTCATTACAGACGACGGCAAGGAGTGTGATGTGAAGCGGGAATCATGGCGGAACATCCGTTATAAATACAACGAGGAGAAAAAACAAATCGAAGAAGAAGAGTTGGGTACGTTTACCCAATACCCCATACGGTTAGCATGGGCCATCACCATTCATAAAAGTCAGGGATTGACTTTCAGCCGGGTAGTTATCGACTTCACCGGAGGAGTATTTGCCGGCGGGCAGGCATATGTGGCACTCAGCCGATGTACCTCTTTGGAAGGAATACAACTGAAGAAGCCCGTCAGTCGTGCCGACGTATTTGTGCGTCCCGAAATCATAGGATTTGCCGAACGTTTCAATAACCGCCAGGCCATTGACCGCGCCCTGAAACAGGCACAGGCAGACGTACAATACGCAGCGGCAACCAAAGCGTTTGATAAAGGCGACTTCGATACTTTCCTCAACGAATTTTTCAAAGCGATCCATTCCCGCTATGACATAGAGAAGCCTGTTGTGCAACGCCTTATCCGTAAGAAACTAAACATCATCAATCGGCTGCGCGAAGAAAACCGCTCTTTGAAGCAAGCGGCTATTGAAAAAGAAAAGTCTTTGGTGAAATACGCCCGCGAATACATCATCATGGGCGACGAGTGCCTCAAACTGGAGATGAAAGAAGCCGCCATGAAGAACTATGAAAAAGCCGTTGCACTCTGCCCCAAATTCAAAGAGGCATGGAAGAAGATTAAAAAATTAGAGAAAGAGATGCTAAAAAGGTGATTCTCTTGCTTTTGAGAATATTTACGAGTATTTTTACGCCCAACTTATTAATCCGATAGTATCATGCTTCTGAAACTTTATGAGAAAAACAACAGTGCGGCAGATTTACAACAAGTAATCGACATCCTGAACAACGGCGGAATCATCATCTACCCTACCGATACCATGTATGCTATCGGCTGTCATGGATTAAAAGAGCGTGCGATAGAACGCATCTGCCAGCTCAAGGCTATTGACCCGAAAAAAAACAATCTTTCAATCATCTGCTATGACCTGAGCAGTATTAGCGAATATGCCAAATTCGACAACAATACGTTCAAGTTAATGAAACGCAACTTACCGGGTCCTTTTACTTTCATCTTAAATGGTACTGTCCGTCTCCCAAAGATTTTCCGCAACCGTAAGGAAGTAGGTATCCGTATGCCCGACAACCCGATTATTCAAGAACTGGCACGCTTTCTGGATGCTCCTATCATGACCACAACCCTTCCCTATGAAGAAAACGAGGATATTGAATACTGTACCGACCCCGAATTGATTGATGAAAAGTTCGGCAATATCGTAGATTTGGTAATCGATGGCGGCATAGGCGGCATTGAAAGCTCCACAATAGTAGACTGTACCAATGGCGAAGCAGAAATCGTACGTCAGGGAAAGGGCTGGCTGGATGAAGGATAATAATTAGTCTCTCCATACTTTTCAAAACCTTTTCAGTCGTTGTTATGTTTCTTTCTCAAAAGAAGCAACAAACTTTATGAGTACAAAAGAACAATACTGGAAATATTCCCTGATTATCATCATCGTTGGATTAGGAATCATACTGTTCAGACAGATTACCCCTTTCTTAAGCGGTTTATTGGGAGCATTGACCATTTATATACTGGTCAGACGCCAGATGATCTATTTGTCCGAGAAGCGAAAGATGAAACGGAGCATAGCTGCCACGATCATCACAGCAGAAGCTATTTTATGTTTTCTCATTCCTTTAGCATTGGTTGTATGGCTGGCAATAATAAACCTGCAAAACATCAATCTTGATCCGCAAGCCATTATCGCACCATTTGAACAAACGGCTGCTATCATCAAGGCAAAAACCGGATACAACATACTGGGAGGAGATAGCCTTTCTTTCGTTCTCTCATCCCTGCCACGCATCGGACAAACCCTAATGGGCGGCATCAGCAGCTTTGCTGTAAATATGTTTGTGCTCGTCTTCGTTCTCTACTTCATGCTGATAGGCGGAAAAAAAATGGAACAGTACGTCAACGGAATTCTTCCTTTCAATGAAACCAACACACAGAATGTAGTGCACGAAATCAATATGATTGTCCGCTCCAATGCCATTGGCATCCCCCTGCTTGCCATAATACAAGGCGGAGTAGCAATGATAGGCTATTGGATATTCGGCGCTCCCAATATTCTGTTTTCAGGCTTCCTGACAGGATTTGCCAGCGTTGTTCCCATGGTAGGCACAGCACTGATATGGGTCCCCATAGCCATATATATGGCATTGATTGGCAATTGGCTCCAAGCCATTGGCCTGGCAGCCTTCGGTGCCCTTGTCATCTCACAGCTTGATAACCTGATACGTTTTATTATCCAAAAGAAAATGGCGGACATTCATCCGCTTATCACTATCTTCGGAGTGGTCATCGGCCTTTCCCTTTTCGGATTCATGGGTGTCATTTTCGGTCCGCTGCTACTTTCCCTTTTCTTCCTTTTTGTCGATATGTTCAAAAAGGGATACCTGGATGGAGAAAAGTAACAAAAGGATATAGCTATAAATAAAACTGCCCATTCCTCCTATAACGAAAGAACGGGCAGACATTTATATGTAATACTCCTTTACTTCAACAAAGATGCCGGCTCCAGATGCTCAGCTTCGATATCCTTGAAGTAGCGATAAGTACCTACCTTCAACTCTACCGTAGCAGCATCGTCACAAACGATAATGCCCTTTTCGTGCATTTGCAGGGCACTGATTGTCCACATCTGCATGATAGGGCCTTCTACTGCATGATACAGCGCACGAGCTTTGTTATGACCGTTTACGATAATCATCACCTCTCTTGCACTGAGCACAGTACCCACGCCTACTGTCAACGATGTCTTAGGCACTTTGTTTACGTCATTATCAAAGAAACGGGAATTAGCAATAATAGTGTCGGTAGTCAATGTCTTCTGACGAGTGCGCGAAGACAAGGAAGAACCCGGTTCGTTGAATGCAATGTGCCCATCTGGACCAATACCGCCCATAAAGAGGTCAATGCCACCGTATGACTTAATTTTTTCTTCATAGCGTGCACACTCCGCATCGAGGTCGGCGGCATTGCCATTCAAGATATTGGTATTTTCCGGTTTGATGTCAATGTGGCTGAAAAAGTTGTTCCACATAAAAGAGTAATAGCTTTCGGGATGTTCCTTCGGCAAGCCGACATATTCATCCATATTGAAAGTCACTACATTCTGAAAAGACACGATGCCTTTCTTATTCAGGTCGATTAAAGCCTTATACATCCCCAAAGGAGAAGAACCGGTAGGACATCCCAATACAAACGGTTTTTCGGGTGTGGGATTAGCGGCTTTGATTTTGGCAGCTACATAATGCGCCGCCCACTGTGATACGGATTGATAATCCGGTTGAATGATTAGTCTCATTACAATTACTTTATTAGGTTAATAAATTTGTTCTATCATGAATTACAAAATACGAAGTACGCCAAATGAAACGGGGGAAAGAGAGACATCCGTAATTTGTAATTACTGATTATTTCCTGTCTTTCTTCAAACGTTCTGCCATAGCACGCGCCAAGAGTTCGCATTGCTCATAGGTGATGTCCTTCATAGCCTGCTTCATTTCCACCGGGTCACCTACGATTTCAAATTTACTTTTTTCAGCAAATTCACCCATGCGCTTCACTGCAGCACCTGCCCAACAGAATGAACCGAAATAGCCCAAATAACGTCCTTTCACCTCGCGTACCAGTATTTTGGAAAGCAGCGATTCTATTTCCGGATAAATCTGATTGCTATAAGTGGGACTACCCACAATCAATCCCCGATATTTGAATATATCGGCTATGATATAAGAAGGATTGCTCTTGCTGACATTGTGCATCACGATGTTCTTGATGCCCTGAACGGAAAGTTCCGCAGCTATTGCCTCTGCCATTTGTTCGGTATTGCCATACATGGAACCGTAGACTATGACTACACCTTCCTCAGCTGCATAACGGCTCAGACGGTCGTAGATACCGATAACCTTGGCTATATTGTCCGTCCACACAGGTCCATGAGTGGAACAAATGGTAGAGATAGGCAATCCGCCCAGCTTTGCCAAAGCTTTCTGTACAGGAGAACCGTATTTACCTACGATATTAGAATAGTAACGTACCATTTCATCCCAATACTTATCCAGATTCATACGTGTATCCAGGAAACCTCCGTCGAGCGTACCGAAGCAACCGAAGCCGTCACCGGAAAAAAGCACCCCTTCCGTTTCATCAAAGGTCATCATTGTTTCGGGCCAATGCACCATAGGTGTCATATAGAAACGGAGTTTATGGTGCCCTAAAGCCAGAAAATCCTCATCTTTCACCATATATTGCTCGCCCGTTACGCCATAAAATCCTTCTATCATACCGAAAGTCTGCTTATTGCCAACTATAATGATGTCGGGATAATGTTGTTTGATCAAGCGAATAGATCCGGAATGATCCGGCTCCATGTGGTTGATGATAAGATACTGAATAGGGCGTTCGCCAATGATACTTTTTATTTTCCGAAGATAAACCTCAAAGTAGCAAATGTCTACCGTATCGATCAATGCAACTGTTTCATCGTCTATCAGGTAGGAGTTATAAGACACTCCATAAGGCAATGGCCACATACCTTCAAACAAATGCTTATTGCGATCATTCACTCCCACGTAGTGGATTTTTCCTTTTATCACTGTTTTTGGGTTCATTGTTTTTATCCTCTATTTAGATTGATTCCATATTTAGCAACGGCAAAAATAAGGCTTTTTTCTCACATTTCATACTTCTTCCCTTGATATGCATCAAGTTCTTTCATTCTTTTTTGAACCCGGTGGTTAAATTCATAATTTTTCAGTCCCCAGTCCGGTGCTATAAGTAAGTCTTTCGGAGACTGCGAAACAAAACGCTCCAAAACAATGTCCGGACGAAGATGTTCCACATAGTCTACAACAAGATCAATATACTCCTCTACATCAAAGAGGTGGAAGTCTTCGGGGTTCTGCTCATATTCCAAAGCCATACGAGTACCCCGTATCAGCTGTAACTGATGAATTTTCAGCGTAGTAAGCGGTAGTTGCGACAAATCATGCGCCTGTGCCACGATACTTTGACGGGTTTCGCCCGGCAAGCCCAGAATCACATGCCCGCCTGTCAATATGCCACAAGCCGCCGTCCGGCACACTGCATCAGCAGTGGTCTGAAAAGTATGCCCGCGATTAATTCGGCGGAGTGTTTCATCACAAGTACTCTCAATGCCATATTCCACCAAAAGGAAAGTATGCTTATTGATGCTTTCCAAATACCGGAGCAGATCATCCGGCATACAATCCGGGCGAGTGCCGATGACCAGCCCTACCACTCCTTCTACTGACAGCGCCTCTTCATATTTCCGTTTCAAAGACTCCAATTCGCCGTATGTATTTGTATAAGCCTGAAAGTAGGCCAGATACTTCATTTCCGGATATTTATGGGCGAAGAAACGTTTTCCTTCCTCCAGTTGCAAACATATCGGTTTCTCTGTGCGGCAGTAGTCCGGATTAAAAGTCTGGTTATTGCAATAGGTACAACCGCCATATCCTTTATTTCCGTCACGATTGGGACAAGTGAAACCTGCATTCAACGAAATTTTCTGCACTTTATATGGGAAATAACGTTTCAGAAACGCGGGAAATTCATTATAACGAGATGTTGTACTCATAGTTCTATTATATTTAAAAGCAAAAATAGGTATTTTGTTCGAAAGTGGAAATATTTGTTCTAGCATATTCTCAAAGAGCTATAAATTAATCAGATTCGTCACCATATACTTTAAAAGAACGGGATTTAAGAACGTAAAAAAAAGAACGAACCCATACAAAGCCACCTTATGAATGTACAGTTTTTCATAAACGAAATCGGATGTAATTTCAACTTTAGAAAAACCAAATCCGAGAAACCGACGAATGGTGCGAATTCTTTAAAGAAAACAACAGGCTGATGGGCGTATCCATCAACGATCCTCAAGAGTTCCACGACGAATACCGCAAGAACAAACTTGACAAACTGTCCTTTGCCATACAGTTCTTCCTATCATGGAACGTATTACCCCTCATCAGGACAGATGCCACCTCGCCTCACCTCACTGGCCGACAGAGAGAAAGCTACGGAACCGACTGACTTCTCCGTCAGTCCGGAACAATGGGGAAACTTCCTCTGTGCCTTGTTTGGCGTGATGCAAAAAAGAGCACCAGCAAATGTCTTGGAAGCTATCCGTAAAAAAGAATTTTAAAAACAATAAAAAGGCAGAAGTAACAAATTTCTGCCTTTTTTATCATCACTTTGCGAATTTCACAATCCACAAAAGCCTTTTATTGTTAACTTTTATTCTATATTTCCTTCTCTAATCTTCAAATCTTTCTGATATTTTACCAACTCAGACTTTAAACGTTCAACATGCTCTTTATAACTTGGCACGTTTACAACATTTTTCATTTCATGAGGATCGTTCTGTAAATCATACAATTCAAAATACTCGGCATCAGCACCTGCATCCTTAGCTTCACCCTTTCCATAGAAATGAATCAGTTTGTAACGGCCATCGGAAACACCATCGTGGCGGCGAACCATGTGAATAGCTGGATAATCATAATAATGATAATAGAGGCTTTCACGCCAGTTTTCCGGTTTTTCACCAGAGAACAACGGTATAAGAGAACGTCCGTCCATTTTCACCGGAGATTTAACTCCTGCCAAAGCCAAATAAGTAGGCGCATAATCAATGTTCTGAACCAATTCATTACATACAGAACCGGCTTTAATCATCTTAGGATACATAATCAACAATGGAGTTCTGAAAGATTCCTCATACATGAAGCGCTTATCAAACCAACCATGCTCTCCCATATAGAAGCCCTGGTCAGAAGTGTACACTACAATCGTGTTTTCCGTCAGATTGTTTGCTTCCAGATAATCTAACAGACGACCAATCTGATCATCCACAGACTTAATGGTACGCATATAATCTTTTATGTAACGCTGGTACTTCCACTTTGCCAACTCTTTACCAGAGAGATTAGCATCCAACATTGCCTTGTTGCGAGGACCATAAGAGGCATCCCAAGCCGCCAGTTGCTCCGGAGTCATACGTGCACGCGCTCTTTCCCAATCAGCGATTGACCATTCCAAATGAGGAGGCAGATTCTTATTCATCTCTGTCACTTTCAGGTCATATCCCAAAGTCATATCATTCATGATAGACATCTGCTGTGACTTGGCTGCACCCCCTCTATTCTCATAATCATCAAAGAAATTGTCCGGATAAGGGAATTCTGCATCTTCGTACAAATCATAATATTTAGGTTCTGGCATAAAGTTACGATGAGGAGCCTTGTGATGCACCATCAGACAGAAAGGCTTAGTGGTATCCCTGTGCTCCAGCCAATCTATAGCATAATCAGTTGTAAGGGTTGTGGCATAGCCTTCCTCACGAACATATTCTCCATAATGCTCTTTGGTTGTAAATTCAGGATTATAATAATCTCCCTGATTTTTCAACACTTTATAATAATCGAATCCCTTTGGTTCTACCTGCAAATGCCATTTACCCACAATTGCTGTCTGATAGCCTGCTTGCTGAAGTAATTCAGGAAATACCACATTATCCGGTTTAAAACCATTTGTTAATATCTCCTGACCATGTTTATGGCTATACAATCCTGTTAACAATGTTGCACGACTTGGTGCTGAAATAGAGTTTTCCACATAAGCGTGCTGAAAAAGCATACCATTCTGTGCTATCCGATCGATATTAGGCGTCGGTGCTACTTGAGAAATGCCACAACCATAAGCACTAAGCGCCTGAAAAGCGTGGTCATCTGTCATAATATGAATGATATTTGGACGTTCATTCTGAATATTCTTATTCTGTTGAGAACAAGAAGAGAATAAACCGCAGCACACACTTCCTAAAGCGAGTGACAAATTACTAAATCTGTTGTTCTTCATTTTAATCAAAATCTAAATAGTTCTTATTAAGGTACAATAAGCTTGTTCACTTATAGGCTTCGTTTTGCTCAATAATTCCTTTAGAGTCGATGACCAATTGTGGGTCAATGGGGAATACACAGCGATGAGGATCTTCATTGTATCTACCTTCAGCATATTTGGATAAACCACGTTTGCCATATTCCACAAATTTGCCCATACGAACCAAGTCCATGTGACGGACACCTTCACAATAAAGTTCATGCCCTCTCTCTTCAAGAATTGCATCACGGAAAGCTTCTTTGCTGGACACTTTGTCACCGTTGTCAATCGTCTCGATACCTTTTAATCCGGCACGTTTTCTTACTAAATTCAGTAAATCGATGGCTTGTTTAGTAGGGCCTTCGGTCTCGTTTATCGCCTCAGCATAAGCCAAAATAGCTTCGGCATACCGCAATACCACAATATCATTTTTAGCAAAGTTGCCGTTAGTGGTTGGGTCTTGGTCGTACTTGAAGGGAAGCGCACCTTGAGAAAGGTTTTTATCGCCACGTTTAACTTTCTTTCCCTTATTGTTCACATATTCTGCCACGATTGTGTTTAGACGCAGATCTCCTTTCTCGTAAGTATCGTAAAAAGCCCAGCGCATACGGTGAGTGCTACTTCCTTTAGCAAAAGACGAGGCGTGAACAAAATCGGCTGGCATAGCGGCACAATACCATTGGTTAGGGCTGTAGTCCTTGGTACCATCGCATGGCACAGCCAGAATCATCTCTTTGTTTGCTGAATTGTCTATACTGAAAATCCTTTGATAGTCATCCAGTAATCCGTAAAGCTTTCCACCACCTTCGGCCCCCATTTCATAAACGGACTTTGCCACTCTCTTGGCACTTTCAAAATCTTTTTGCATCAAATGGATACGAAGCAGAAGCATAGAAGCAGCGCCTTTAGTGACACGTCCCCAAGGTTCTTGTACTTCTGGCAATTCAGGGATGGCCTCTTCAAGATTCTTTTGCAGATAGCCCAAGAACTCTTCTGGAGTAGGACGGGGTAAATATATACCACTCATGGGTTCACCGTCCCATTGTCTCAATAAGTCGTCGGAAGCATAAGGAAGCGGACCGAACATGTCGTAAAGAATCATACCAGTCCATCCAAGTACAGCTTTAGCTTCAGCGGCATACTTCTCCTTATTGGAGATGTCAGTATCTATAATGCGAAGAGCAGCCATGCGAGCCTTTGAAAGGTGGGAAAGCTTAGGCATGAACTTCTGATAAACGGGATTGGTGATATTCTTACTGGAATTCATATCCCAGTCATGAGTGTTGCAAACAATGGAAGCAGCCTCTACATTGGTTTTCTCGGAAGTAAGAATATCGGTAGTATTCTCTGTCAGTGCATAGTATCCGCCATCCAGTGTAGCATAAAATCCCCAAACATTGGCATCACCGTTTGATGAGCAGAATGGCTTGTAAAGAGAATAAACATAAAGTTTCAGGTCGTTCTCATTCTTCAAGAAATCATCCAACTGTACGTTGGTAGAATCCTCATGTGTCAAATCTATGCACGATGTGCCCAAACCCATAAGGCACAAGGCCGTTATCATATATTTAAATATTTTCATTGTAGTTGTTTAATTAAAAAGTTAAATCTATACCTAATGTATAAGTTCTGGCATTGGGATAAGCAGCTTGTGAATCTGTTTCAGGATCAGCTCCAGAGTAAGGAGAAATCACGAACAAGTTACGTGCCGAAGCATATACTCTCAAAGAAGAGAAGCACTTCTTCTTGGGCTTGAAAGTATATCCCAATGAAACATTGTCGCAACGTAAGAACCATGCCTTCTCTAAATAATAACCGTTGCGTTGTTCAGCGGTACTTTCAGCATTTACGAAGATAGATGGTTTTTTACTACCCATGTTGTCGTACGCCCAACGATCGCCTAATTCTTTCAACGTATTTTCACCCTTTTCTGCTACATTCTGCAAAGCTCCGGCAAATAGCGTATAAGTGCGGTTCTTTTGCCAATTGTTTGCCATACCGTAGAAATAGATGTTGAAGTCGAAGTTGCCAAACTCGAATGAATTGTTCAAACTAAACGGTATTGGAGTTGAGTTACCTTTATACACCATATCAGCCTCGTCAATCTTACCATCAGGAGCGCCAAGGTAAGCCGGTTTTCCGTTTACCATCTTAATATTGCCATTTTCATCGCGGAGGTATCCGTCAAGGTCTTTGATTTTCAAAGCACCGGCATTGCGGTTGCCGGCGGGAATCATACCCTCTACCACATATTCCCACATATCGTTTACATCCATCCGTTGCGTTTCATTGATACCCAGTACATAATTGGCATCACGTTCCACAAAATAGTTTCGATAGTAGGAAAGCACAAAGTCGGTATTCCACTTAAATTTTTTATTATGGATATTCACACTACTGATTCCGACTTCAAAACCATGACTCCCATCCACTTGAGAAAGATTATAATCAATTTCTGTGATTTCTTGGTTTATTGGAAGCTTTCGTTTTCCTATCTTATTCTTGGTGCGTGAAAGAAAGTAGTCGAAAGTACCATGTAAACGGCTGTTCAGTATCCCCCAGTCCAAACCGATGTTAAAGTTGTTTTTGGTTTCCCATGACAAATTGGGATTGGCTATTGTGCCAAGACCTAATCCGGCTGTAGGTATACCGTTGAAAGCATAATAATAGGTAGTGAAGTAAGTATGGTTACCTACCAGTTTTCCATCATCGCCTACTTGCCCCCAACCAGCACGAAGCTTCAAGTCGTTAAGCCACTCGAAATTATTCTTGATAAAATTCTCTTCTGCAATCTTCCAAGCAGCAGATACACCGAAGAATGTGCCCCACTGTTTATTTGAAGCAAAATTTGAAGAGCCATCAACACGCATGTTTGCACTAATAAGATAACGATTGTCATACCCATAATTGACACGAGCAATATACGAAGCGCGTTGGTCTATATTCTTATACGAAGTCACATCGGGATGAGCACGTGAACCAGAGCCCATGTTGTTCCAAAGAAAATCATCGGATGGAAACCCGGAACTAATCATTGTAGATCCATTTTTGCCAATGTGTTCGAACTCGAAAGCGCCCATTACACCAAAGCTATGTTGGCCAATGGCCTTTTTATAGTCAGCCATCAAACTTAGCAGATAGCTCTCACCACGATTTTTACCCATATAAGCGTATTTCGTTTCCTGATTGGCTATAGAGATAGTAGAAGGCAGGTAAGAATTACGCTCATTTATGCGGATGTCAGTACCAACAGATGCTTTGATAAGTAAGCCTTGCAAGGGGGTGATTTCCAAGTTGGCAGTAGCCAAGATATTTTCTTTCTGACTCTTGTCTTTGGCATCGAACATTGATACCGGATTAGGACGATCGGGGCGGTCGGGATTAAGGGCATAATTTCCATTTTCATCGTAAATTGGAATTAACGGGTTATACTCCATGGCACTAGACATAACACCAGCAAACTGAGCGCCACCGTTACGACCGGACTCGCCGAACACATTATCCATATTATTGCGACTATACGAAAGATTTACACTTCCTTTCAACCAATCGTTGAATTGCTGGTCAAGATTCATACGTATAGTAAGGCGATTAAAGTTATTGTTACGAACTACACCACGATTGCTCAAATTACTTACAGAAAACAAATATTTCGTCTTGTCTGTACCACCTTTCACATTCAAAGCCTCGTTGTGGATTGTACCGATGCGGGTAGCCTGATCAAGCCAATCCGTTCCTCCTCTGAATGCAGCAATCTCGTCATCTGTATAGGGATAAAGAATTTCCGCATTCATAGAATCATTCCATTCTCTTGAACCATAAGGGAATACATCGTTGTTATTCATCCAAAGTTCACGGGTGATTTTGTTACGTTCACGCATATACTCCTGACCACTCATCATTTCTGGCAATCCATATAGTTTTTGTACAGACATAGAAGCAGAGAACTTTACATCCACTTTACCAGAACTTCCTCGTTTGGTGGTAATGAGCACTACACCATTGGCGGCACGAGAACCATAAATGGAAGTAGCCGATGCGTCTTTCAATATGTCTATAGATTCGATGTCTTCCGGATTCAAGTTGATGAAGTTGTTATCAGTAGGTATTGAACCAATTTTGCTACCGTTTTCCTTTACTGATTCAGAGGTGTATTGATCCTCAATCGGAGAAATAGGGAAACCATCAATGACAATCAAAGGAGCACTACCACCACGGATACTAAAATCTAGCGCTCCCCCAGGAGCAGCACTATTTGATTTCACAATTAACCCCGGAGTACGTCCTGATAACATATTACCTACCGAAGCTGTAGATGCTTTGGGTAATTCATCGGTCTTTACTTGTGAAACAGCACTAGTGACATCTCCTTTTTTTACAGAACCATAACCGATTACAACAACCTCATCCAGCATCTCTTGGTCGGGATTCAACTGTACATTTATTTCTCGTTTATCGCCTAGTACGATCTCCTTGGTTTTGTAACCGATGAATGAAAAAACAAAAGTAGTCTTTTCCTCGGGAGTGATCGTGACTGTATATCTACCGTTAAGGTCAGTTACGGTACCATTAGTAGTACCTTTTACAATAACATTGGCACCAGGAAGTGGTTCGCCAAACTCATCTATCACAGCACCGGTTACGGTAGTGCCACTTTGAGCAAATACCCAACCTGTGTTTACGAGCACAAAGAGTGCCATCAGCAACCATCTGGAAAATTCCGGACGATTACATTTAAAAAAGTGTCGTTTCATAATTTACTTAGATAATTAGTTTTTAAGTTGTAATATCAGTGTACTTTTTTTCTTCAATACTAAGGTGGAAAGTTGGTTGTAGGTTTCATCGGTCTCTACATTCATTCCCTTAGTATATCCTTGCAACATTTCCGCAAAGCGAGCTGTATCAAGTGTCTTATCCGTGTCATTTCCATTGATAGCCACCATCACACAATCTGAATCATCATAACGAAAATACACGTATATGCCGTCTTGTGGTTTAAAGTGCATCAGCTTGCCATGCTGCACAACGGAAGTCTGTTTTCTCCAATTAAGCAATTTGCTTACATAATTGAATACCTCATTTTCCTCGGTTGTACGTCCTTTGGCTGTGAATACATTGCGAGCGTCTCTCTCCCAACCACCATTCATCTCTTTACGATTAGTATTCGAAGTGTAAATACCTTCCACATCACCGTTCATCATCAGTTCTGTACCATAGTACAATTGGGGTATACCTCTTGTAGTGAGCAAAAATCCCATGGCAGACTTGTAAAGCTCTACATCTTTACCAATGGAAGTAGCAAAACGTTCGGTGTCATGATTGTCTGCAAAAGTCATGATGTTATCGGGATATGGATATAGATAATCTTGTGCAAGCGATGTGTAAAGTTTATTAAGATGACGGGCACGGTTGGGGGTACTTACAGAAAAAGCTTCTTGCATGGCATTCATCAATGGGAAATCCATCACACACGGCAAGTAGGAATTATAACCGTCATGGTTTTTGGCATCTTTTTGCCAATATGCTACCGCAGAAGCTGTCGGTTGCCATACTTCACCTACAATATTTAGATTGGGGTATTCATTCGTGATGGCTTTGGTCCACTTGGCAACTTCGCTTCGCTCACAATAAGGATAAGTATCTACTCGTAATCCGTCAAGACCGGCATATTCAATCCACCAAATGGCATTTTGTGCCAAGTAACGAAGTACTTTCTCATTGCTTTGATTCATATCCGGCATCAGTGGAGAGAACCAGCCGTTACGGTTTAAGTCAAAATCACGTTTTGACACATAAGGGTCGTTCCATGCTGTAATAGCCAATGTTCTGGTGGAAGTATCGGGAACTGGATGCACCCAATCGGTTAAAGGCAGGTTCTTCATCCACGGATGAGAAACACTGCAATGATTAGGCACCACATCCATCACTAACTTCATACCTCGTTTATGACATTCATCAGCTAACTGACGATAGAGTTCATTATTACCATAACGAGCATCAATGTTGTAAAAATCGGTACATGCGTAACCATGATATGTGTTTTTTACATGATTCGACTCCCACAACGGAGTAGGCCAGATAGTAGTCACTCCTAATTGCTGAAGGTAATCAAGTTTTGAGATGATACCGGCAATGTCACCGCCATGACGTCCATTAGGATTATTACGGTCTGCAGCCTCAATAGTACCAGAGGTCGTATCGTTACTCTTATCACCATTGGCAAAGCGGTCAGGCATAATCAGATATAACACATCGGAGTTATCGAAACCTTTACGCATAGCCGAATTTTCGTTTCTCGCTTTCAACTCATAAGAGAGCTTCTTTGAGAAATATCCTTTCTTGAAACGTAACTCTATATTTCCTGGACGTTGATTCTTGCCGATATCCAATGTAACAAACAGGTAGTCAGGGCTATTCCCATTCTCTACCGACAGCAATTGTACATCGTCAGCCTCCAATTCCACCGAAGCTCCACATAAATCTTTGCCGTATACCAACAGCTCTACTTTTGTGTCATTCATTCCTACCCACCAGTTGGCAGGCTCCACTTTCGTTATTTCAGCAGCGAAAAGTGAAGATGCCATACCGATAAATAAAAAAAGTATTGAAAACAACTTATTCATTATGATTTCTATTTTGTTCTTTATTTTTTTACTTTCGATGCACTGGTAGGAATCTCAGCATACCATTCGTTCCACGCCTTAAGCATACGTTCCTTGATATGCGGATATTGGGCTGACATGTCAGTAGTTTCACCAATGTCTTCACGCAAATTGAACAACTGTACTTTATCCCCATCTTTGTAGAGTTTCCAAACCCCCATACGGGCAGCGCCATACTCATTGCGACACCAGTAAAGCACATCGTGAGGCTGTTGTTTGGTTTCCTCACACAAGTGGCGTACCAAACTTACACCATCCAGATGAGTATCTTCTGCAATATCAGCACCAGCAAGTTCACAAATGGTAGGATAGAAATCCATACTTGAAATCATATCAGTAAACACTTTACCTTCGCGGAATAATGGTTTATAAACAAGTGCCATCGGAGTACGGATACCGCCTTCGAAAAGATCTACCTTATGTCCACGCAGAGTCTTCATCTGACCAAAGATATATTCACGTGAAGAGTCCCAATCCTTCCAAGTTCTCATTTCAGGACCGCCTTTGGCAGGACCATTATCGCTGACGAAAGCAATGACTGTATTATCCATTATACCACGGTTCTCAAGGTAATTCAGCAAAATACCAATGTTTTCATCTGCACAGGCCAAGATAGCAGCATGTACACGCATATGCTCATCTTGAATATAATTCAACTTATCGTAATATTTTTTTTGAGCCTGCCAAGGATTATGCACAGCATTGTAGCCAAGATAGAGGAAGAAAGGTTGCTTAGAGGTCTGCTTATTCATAAATTCAATGGCATAATTAGTAAGACGATCGGTCATATACTCGTTCTCGTCTTTCGGTTCAAGAGTAGCAAGGATGGGCAAGCGAGGACCGTCATAATTACCTAACGAATCAGGATAATAGTTGCTGCTTATATCAATACGCTGATAAACCTCATCGAAGATTGCTTCCGGTTCACGACATACATGCCATTTACCAACAAGAGCTGTACGGTAACCGGCATCATGCAGAGTTTCGGGCATGGTTTTATGATTTTCAGGAACATGGGCATGTTTAAGGTCGGCATTGATTTGCATACCATACCTCTGCGAATACATACCTGACACCATACCGTTACGGCTTGGGCCACTGATAGGAGCAGTAACATATCCGTCCGTGAATGTTACACCCATATTTGCAAGGCGGTCAATATTGGGAGTGGCTACCATAGTGCTACCATTATACCCAACATCACTCCAGCCCAAATCATCGACAACTATAAAGAGTACATTGGGTCTTGGCAATTTTTGCTCGGGAGTATTAGTTTGTGCATTGGCTCCAAAAGAAAGGGTCAATGCAGCCATCGTTGTTATATATTTATTTATCATTGTAGTATACTTTAATTTCATTATTTCTTATTGGTATTTTTCTTCGCAGGCTTCTTACCAACCTTCGGCATAGCATTTACATTCTTTTTGTTACCTGCTGCTTTTTTGCCATAATACGGATATGTATCCCAAATGTCAGTATCGCTTTCGGCACGAGGGTCTTGTGTATCTTTCTGCCACTGTAACATTTGTTTCTTCATGCGTTTGAGCACTTTTGCATATCGCTTATCAGCGGCAAGATTATTGAATTGGTTCGGATCTTTCTTCACATCAAATAATTCATATTCAGGACGCTTATCGAAAGCACGACGGAAGTAGATGTTCATATCGGCATCATCCTTATGGTCTAACATATATTCCTTCGTAGGTGAACCATCAACATCGTGGAAACCACGTTTTCCATCTTTCGGAGCAATAGGGTCACCACCGGGCCAACGGTCAGGACGGAAATTATGAATCAGCAGATACTGTCCATCACGTAACGTGCGCACGGGATAACCACCGTGATTTGGACGTGCATCATATCCATGACGTTCACGTCCACCATTAATAAACGGACGATTCAAAGGTTCATCATTTATCAGATAAGGCAAAAGACTCTTACCATGCATGATTTCAGAAGTCTGTGCGTTTGCAGCATCAAGGAATGTGGGAGCGATATCCACCAAGCTGACCTGTTCATTACTTATACGTCCAGGTTTTATTTGGTCAGCCCACATCACAATGAAAGGTTGTCTTGTACCCGCATCATAGAGCGAAGCTTTAGCACGTGGAAAAGGCATACCATTATCGCCGGTAATGATAATAAGTGTATTATTGAGTTCACCTGCTTCCTTCATTACCTTAATGGCTTCTTGAAGTTCATAGTCCATACGTTCCACTGCAAAGTAATAATCGGCAAGGTCAGTACGTGTTTCTGCATTATCAGGAAGGAATTCAGGAACTTCAAGTTTATTAGGGTCAATACCATTCATTTCACCCCAGCCTTTTGGATATGGGCGGTGAGGGTATTTACTTCCATACCAATAGCAGAAAGGCTTGTTTTCCGCTTGTGCCTTCTGTACATGCTTCTTGAAGTTCGGACGATAATCACCGGCAGGGTTATCAGCCCATGCTCCTTCTTCATAAACACCCGGTCCCCAGCCCTTCTGAGTATAACCCACTTCGTAGCCGTGTTCTTGAAGAATCCAAGCGTATGTCTTTATATCTTTTGGGAAACAACTCCATAGATTTCCTGCAGCCTGAAGGGCATGTGAATAGCGTCCAGTAAGCACAGCCGCCCTTGAAGATGTAGAAGTGGGAGCGGCACAAAAACCATCCGTAAACAACACACCATTCTGAGCTACATAGTCAACAGCCGGAGTTTTCACCGTTTTGTCACCGTAAACACCAGCATGTGGTGCTGACCAGTCATCTGCAATAAAAAGAAAGACATTGGGACGTTCTTTGCCTACTTTTTTTACTATCTGTGCAGCTGCGTTACCGACAACAAACGTGGAAACGAGTGCTGCACAACCATAATTAAAGATTTGTTTCATGATACTATTGTTTTGAAGATTAATTTTGTTAGAATCAATTCATCAGTACTTCAAATCCGTAAGCGGGAAGTGTTATACTTACAGAATCTCCTAATGTTCTAAAGTTACAGTTGAAATTGTTTTTCAAATCATTTCCTTTAAAGGCAAGGGGTAATGACAATTCTACACGCTTGGTTTCGTTACTGCGACTACAAGCCACTATAGCGATTTTACCCATATATATTCGTATAAATGCGATGATATCTTTATCACAATAGAGCGGCATTACGTCACCGTAAATTAATGGGAGTGAGGTGCGACGCAGATTGATAAGCTTTTTAACTTTATCAAGATGTGCTCGCTCACGGTTACAATAGCCATCGAACTGCATCATGCGACGATTATCAGGGTCGTTGGCACCCGGTACACCGTATTCATCACCTTGATAAATACAAGGTACCCCCGGAATGGTAAGCATGAATGCTTCAAGTGCTGCTAATTTATCGTATGAAGTTGAGTCACCCACAGTGATAGTTCTGACGCGCCCCGCCAGCTTGGTATCCTCTTTCAGGCTGACTGCCCCGCCTGCAACGGAAATAAAGCGTGGCTTATCGTGATTACCTGATATATACCCCATTAAGTTGTGGTAGCCATAGCTATCAAGGCTACACAGCAAGTCATCGTTCAGTTCACGCATATCTCCCTCCGCTAGCCCGAATACATTGACGGCAGAGTGATATACATTGAAGTCAAACTGTCCATCTAATTGGCCTGTTTTCACATAACTTCTTATCAGTGATGGACTTCCATAAGTTTCGCCAATTTGATAAAGATGATTCCACTTTGGATTTTTACGTATTTTCTTGGTGAGTAGGCGCCAATACGATTCATGTATGTGCTTGGCAGCATCATGGCGAAAACCATCAAAATCATATTTCTGAAGCCAATAAACAGCAGAATCCGTCATAGCTTCGCGCACCTCTCTCTTCTCCATGTCAAGAGTAGGTAAGAAAGTGTCAAACCATGTTGTAAGGCGATATTCATCAAACAAACGAACATTAGGACGGCCATCATCGGTAATCATAGATGTAGCCCAATCGGGATGCTCCTTCAGAATAGGGCTCTCTTTATGTAAATGATTGGCTACATAATCCACAATGACGTTTATATCGTTCGTGTGTGCCACATCAAGCAGTTCATGCAGTTTGTCTTCTGTACCAAAATGTTCGTTGAGAACCGTAGGATGAATAGGCCAATAACCATGATAGGCCGAGAAGCGTGTTTTCACAACTTCGTCATATCCCCAAGGAGTTTCTGGGTTCTGTGCAATCGGAGTCATCCAAATGGTATTGATACCCAAATCATTGAAGAAACCTGATTTTATTTTATCTATTATACCTTGAAAATCTCCACCCTGAAAATCTACCGCAGGCAACACATCCAAGCGATTAAGAGGGCGGTCATTGTTTTTATCTCCATTGCTGAAGCGGTCTATCATAAGCGAATACAATACTTGAGCCTCTTTATCAGAACGTTTCAATTCCTTAATATGGTTGAGAACCTTGTCAAAGTGCAGAGGTATCAATAGATCATTAGAGATAACACCTTGGGCAGCTGCAATGACACGAATGAACGAACGCTCCAATAAAGCGGCCTCTGCAGGAACTAAAACTGTCAACCTGCCTTTTTCCCATGTATATAATGATAGTGGGAGTTCCATATTCTGCCAGAATATCAAAAGTTGGTCAGGTTGTTTGGTAAAAGTCACTTCAAAACTCTTTTCATTTTCCGCAGTGGTGAAGATACTTAATCTTTTTCCATTAAATAAGTTATTTTTCTTACGTGCAATAATGGAAACCTTATCACCGTTGTTCCAAAAATCGATGGTATTCAAAGCCAGAGTAGATTCCCGGCTAACAGCTAAAAATTGTTCAGCAGGATTAACACCAGGTATAATAGAAAGAGAAGAAGAAGTAATAGAGTCCACTTTCTCCATGGTAGGAAAAAAATCTGTAATATATACCAACATAGTATCTTCCTCTAATATCAATACCGATGAAGTAATTTCGTTATATGTAGGTAGTGATGTCTTAATATTATTTACACATCCTTGTAAAAAGGATACTATCAGACAAAGATTAAAAAAGTACTTCATTATTCCTTTTGTTTTTCAATTGTTAATCATAATAAATTCACCTATAATAAATAGGCATATCACAAAAGTAATTCCTTTTTCAATATCACTAACAGTATACAATTAACATATAGATAATACAAGACGCATCATCTACTTAAACTATTTATTATTAAACGATTAAATATTATATTATCTATTAAATATATAGATGGTATATTATCCTATAAGAAGTATTCTCTTATTGAAATCTTCCTTATTTATGGCTTTCCGACGTATTTTTGTAGAGTAGGTATAAACAGTATTAGTAGAGTATTGTAAAAACTTTGCAATACTTTCTGTATCAGTAATCCCCAATCTCATCAATGCAAAAATACGAAATTCGGGAGGTAATGCATTATTGTCCAATAATTCAAATCGTTCGTTTTCACGAAGCAGTTGATTGAGATCAACCATAAAACTAGGATAAATTGTTAGGAAGGCTTCATCAAAGTTTTGATAAAATTTTCTAACTAAATCATCGATCATTTCAGTAGAGTGCGAATTTGTCTTTAGTTCGTTTATCTTACCCATAACAATCTTACTATAGACTGTAGACTGGTATTGTTTAAGGCTCGTAATGTATGAAGAACTGAGGATCATGAAACGGTTCAGATAGTCCTTTTTTATCTGATTACTTTCCAAAAGAGATGCGTTCAACCCTTGCAACTCACGATTGAGAGCATATAATTCATTGTTGGCATCCTGTAATTTTTGCTTTGTATAATTTAACTTTTTATTTTGTTTATGCAACACAAGAAAAGAAGCTAATAAAAGAACAAACATCAGTGAGATGAGAATAAGACAGATGAGTAGCCTATGATGTTGTTCTTTTATTTTTTGGCTATACGCTCTATTTATGATTGGCTGAATTTGAGCAGTCTCTAGACTTCTATGACGTGCGTTATAGAAGTTTGCATCTTCCATACAAATAGAACAATAATGATAAGCATGTTCAATATCACCTTCATTATAAAATATAACCGCAAGATCACGTAATGATTTGTATTCTTTGACTGCTGACATGACATCTGATATGGCTGAGAGCAACAATAATCTTTTACGCTCTTCTATATCTGTCACTACCTCTGAAAGTGAAGATGCAACCATAGAGTAGTCACGCGTACCTATATCATATATTTCTAATAATTCATTGAAAATCTTTCTCGCTCCATTTACATCACCGTCCATCTTAAGCTTACGCGCTAATGTTCTACTATATTGGTTACTGTTTTTGGTGGTTATCATAAGTAGCGAGTCGAGATAAAGACTACTTTTTTGCTCGTATTCCTCCCGATATATAGAATAAATAGCATAGTTTTTTAGATAATTGTACGTCTGTTCACTACAATGGTAATATTGTTTTTTCAGGCTATCGGACAATTCGTTTACTTGAAACAACTTTAATATCTCCAACGCCTCAGAATACATACCTATAGAGAGAAGCATCCGTATGCGAGTGAACATTACATTGGCTTGATGATTGGCATTGCCTTCGCGCAATACAAGCTTCCAGCTTTCATCGATATATTTCATTGCAGAATCGCAGATATAATACTGGTATTCATTCGAAAGCTCAGTAGTTAGCTTCAGTCGGTCTGTCAAATTATCAGTATGCGCTAACATCTTTTTGAGTAAGTTTATGCGCGTCTCCTTCTGCTCCACATACACGCTATTCTTTTCAAGAGCTTGGTCTAATTGCTTTATTAAACAAGGAATAGGCATATGCATTATGTCATTGTTGTCCGCCTGCACTTGTACAAACGGAAATAAAAGCAGAAATATTATACATCGTAGCCTCATGTCTTTCATTATTTTTTCAATTGTTATTTTGCGGAATTATATAAATATTACATAAAGTTATTTATTGATAAAGGTATATATTATTTTATTATTATTTTTTATTATAAAACAACAAGTTATCACAATAATTAATCTGTTGTAGGGTCCTGTGGAATGTAGTAACTGCCGAAGCGAACCCTTTTTCATTCCACCTATAGTCGTTCAGGGCATGTCCTAGTCCTTTTTTTTTAAATCACTGATTATAAATAACATGTTTTACATTATATATTACATTAATATAGGCAGCTTTCTCGTGTTTTTCATTTTCAGCCTGCTCAAACACAAAAAAAGAACCTACTGACCGTCAGCTAGTAGGTTTCTTTATTCTATCTATTTAAACAAATAAAAGCGTCATGTTTAGAAGGTATTAAAAACAGCAATCTCCCCATTCAGGAAAATAGGCTTACCCATCACATGTCAACCCTTTTTTTCTGCAAATATATTCCACACTCCAGCACTCAAAGCCGCACCGATGAATGGACCAATAATGAAAATCCAAAGTTGGCTTAATGCCTCTCCTCCCTGAAAAAGAGCAGGTCCTATACTACGTGCCGGATTGACCGAAGTTCCGGTATAACGAATACAAGCCAAGTGAACAAGTACCAAAGAAAGGCCAATGGCAAGTCCTGCAAAATTTCCTGCACCTTTCTGGGTATCGGTAGTACCCAGCACAACCAGAACAAACACAAATGTGAACACAACTTCAGCCAACAGACCACCCATTATGGAAACTCCTTCCTGACAGACATTGGCACCCGTTCCTACCAAACCGGCATTAGAAGTCAATCCCCAAAGAATCACAGAGCCTAAAATAGCTCCAATCACTTGAAACAGCATATACATACCTGCTTCTTTCCCACTAATGCGTCCGGACAGTAAACATCCCAAGGTTATTGCCGGATTGATATGACAACCGGAAATACCGCCAATAGTGTATGCCATAGCTACTACCGAGAGCCCAAAAGCAAGTGCGGTTCCTATCACCGTAGATGATAAATTGGGATCGGCTGATGTACATGATAAACTGATTGCTGTGCCACAACCCATGAGGACGAGAACCATAGTCCCGAACATTTCTGCAATGTACTTTTTCATAACTACAATTTATTAAATTAAACTTGTCGCGTTTCCATGTATCTCCACAAAAAGACTGCACAGTAAACACAAAATAACTTATGCCACAAATATAATATTTAAGTTACACATAGCTTATATTTCTTTCTTTAAAGTATGCAAGATCCTTCACTAATACAGAAAAAGTGTTCACAAATACCTCTAAATCTATTTTAGTAATCACCAGTTATAGCTTTATTAAATCGCAATTACTAACTTCGCAAACACTTTTGTAGAAACATAACAAAAGCATTGCAGATAACCGGTGGCCTGATAAAAACCACTGCCGAAGAGAAACGGTGAGACAATAATCTTTAAACTCAATAAGTATGATGAAACGAAGTTTTTTTACAGTTCTTTTTGCGTTAATCTGTACTTTGGGATTTTCGCAAGTATCTTTCAATGTAAAAGCAGGTCTTAACCTTAGCAGTTACATCGGTGAAAATTCAGACAACTCCAAATTCAAACCGGGAGTTCGTCTTGGCGTGGGAATGGAATACCAGTTCAATGAAATGGTGGCTCTGCAACCTTCATTATTCTTCTCTCAGAAAGGAGCCAAGTATTCAGGTGATTATAAAGGCAACATTGCAGATGCCGATGCAGACGTGAAAATAAATCAACTGTATCTTGAGCTTCCAATCAATGTACAATTCAGATTCAACATTGCAGACAATACTAATCTTGTCATTGCAACCGGTCCTTATCTGGCCTGTGGCGTAGGCGGAAAAGCAAAATTTGACGGAAATGCTTCCGTTGGCAGTGTTGAGGTAAACGGTTCCGAGAAAGTAGATACTTTCGGAGATGACGGATTGGACTATAATAGATTCGATGCCGGCTGGAACATCGGCCTCGGAGTAGAATTCGGGCAGATTCTCGTGGGATTTGATACCCAGCTCGGTTTCTGTAAGATAATGGATGGCGATGCTCCTCACAATGCAAACATTGGCATTACCGTAGGCTATAAGTTCTAAAAATCGTTTTTTTCTTTACCTAAACCGCCCTCGTTGCTGTGTGATACGACATTCCACTGTAACGAGGGTTATTTATATATGTTAAAAGTGCTTTCTGTCAAAAGGCCAACAACAAAACTGCCCCCTCTTAATAACACGCAAATATCAGACATGCAAAATCAACAAAAAGTCACCAGTAAAAGACAAGCAGGGAATTTATCATTTATTAATTAGATTAGATTTTCTCTTTATCGTATATTTGTACCCAATAACCGATTAAGAGATATGAAAAAGATAAGTTTTGCACTTCTTTTCTGCCTTTGTACACTGGCAAGTTTTGCCCAAAGCGGCAAACCACTCAATTTAAAAGAGATTGTATCCGGGGAATTTATTCCTCAAGGAATTTCAGGCGTTATCCCTATCCCGGGAGACGGGGAGCACTATTCGCAAATGAATGTGGATAAGACTCAAATTATCAAATACTCTTTCAAAACAGGTAAACCGGTGGAAGTGTTGTTCGACGCCGCTACCGCCCGCGAATGTCCGTTCAAGAAGTTCGACAGTTACAGTTTTTCTCCGGACGGTAGCAAATTGCTTATCGCAACCGAAACAACTCCAATCTACCGCCGTTCCTATACGGCAGTACACTATATATATAGTCTGAAGCGAAATTTGGACGGCAAGATAAACAATGTAGTAGAAAAGTTGTCAGATGGCGGTCCTCAACAAGTTCCTGTTTTCTCGCCCGACGGATATCAGGTGGCCTTTGTTCGTGACAACAATATTTTCCTCGTGAAACTGCTCTACGGCAACAGCGAAAGCCAGGTAACCGAAGACGGCAAACGCAATGAAGTGTTGAACGGTATTCCCGACTGGGTATATGAAGAAGAGTTTGCTTTTAACCGCGCATTGGAATTCAGTCCCGACAGCAAGATGTTGGCGTTCATCCGTTTTGACGAGAAGGAAGTACCGTCGTATACTTTCCCTGTATTTGCCGGAGAAGCGCCTCATATGACTCCTTATGAAAAATATCCGGGAGAATATACCTATAAATATCCCAAAACTGGTGAAAAGAACTCAAAAGTATCCGTACATACTTTTGACATCAAATCCAAAGTAATTCGTAAAATCAACGTTCCGCTGGAAGAAGGGGGATATATCCCACGCATCCGTTTTACGCAAGATCCGAACAAGCTGGCGGTTATGACGTTGAATCGCCACCAAAACCGATTCGATCTGTACTTTGCCGATCCGCGCAGCACCGTCTGCAAGCTTGCCGTACGCGACGAAAGCGACACTTATATTCGTGAAAATGTATTCGATAACATCATTTTCTACCCGGAAAACTTCAGTTTCGTCAGCGAAAAGAGCGGATACAACCACTTGTACTGGTATAGCATAGGCGGAAACCTTATCAAACAGGTTACTTCCGGCCCTTATGAAGTGCAGGACTTCCTGGGTTATGACCCCGAAGATGACTGTTTCTATTTCAGCAGTAACGAAGAAAGCCCGCTACGCAGCGCTATCTACAAGATAGACCGCAAAGGCAAGAAGATTAAGTTATCGTCACAAGCCGGAACAAATAGCGCACAGTTCAGTACAGATATGAAGTACTTCATGAACCGTTACTCAAATTTAGATACTCCTACTGTCATTACCCTGAATGATAATACAGGGAAGACATTGACTACGCTTGTAGACAACGCTGTTCTAAAGCAAAAGTTAAGAGGATATGATATGCCCCAAAAAGAGTTTTTCTCGTTTCAAACCTCTGACGGAATTACCCTGAACGGTTGGATGATGAAGCCGACCAACTTCTCCTCCAGCAAAAAATATCCGGCTTTGATGTATCAGTACAGTGGTCCCGGTTCGCAACAGGTTCTTGACAAGTTCGGTGTGAGTTGGGAGACATATATGGCATCTCAAGGATACGTTGTAGTATGTGTAGACGGACGTGGAACCGGCGGACGCGGTGCGGAATTTGCCAAAGTAACTTATCTGAACCTCGGTATCAAAGAAGCCAAAGACCAGGTAGAAACGGCTTTATATTTGGGACGGCAACCTTATGTGGACAAAGACCGTATCGGCATATGGGGCTGGAGTTATGGCGGATACATGACCATTATGAGCATGAGTGAAGGAACTCCGGTGTTCAAAGCAGGAGTTGCCGTTGCTCCGGTCACCGACTGGAATTATTACGATACCGTATACGGTGAGCGTTTCATGCGCACCCCGAAAGAAAACGCCGAAGGTTATAAAGCTTCATCCGCCTTTACACGTGCCAACAATTTGCATGGTAACCTGTTATTAGTACATGGCATGGCTGACGACAACGTTCATTTCCAGAATTGTGTGGAATACGCCGAGCACCTCGTACAACTTGGCAAGCAATTTGATATGCAGGTTTACACCAATCGTAACCACAGTATATTTGGCGGTAACACCCGTTTACATCTGTACACCAAGTTGACGAATTTCTTTAACCGGGAGTTGAAAAAATAAATGACTGAAAGAGTACGTAAGCCGGAATGGCTCAAAATCAGTATCGGCGCTAACGAACGTTACACCGAAACAAAGCGAATTGTAGAATCCCACTGCCTGCATACAATCTGCAGCAGTGGGCGCTGTCCCAATATGGGAGAATGTTGGGGAAGAGGTACAGCCACTTTCATGATAGGCGGAGACATCTGTACCCGTTGCTGCAAATTCTGCAATACGCAAACTGGCAAACCTATGCCCCTGGATCCGAAAGAACCCATACACGTAGCCGAATCTATCGCCTTAATGAAGCTCTCTCATGCCGTTGTCACTTCTGTGGACAGGGATGACCTGCCGGATCTTGGTGCAGCTCATTGGGCGCAAACGATTCGTGAAATCAAACGCCTCAACCCCGAAACGACTGTTGAAGTATTAATTCCCGACTTTCAGGGCAGAAAAGAGCTGATAGATAAAGTAATCGAAGCCCAACCGGAAATAATCTCCCATAATATGGAAACAGTGAAACGTATCAGTCCACTGGTACGGAGCGCAGCCCGCTATGAAACAAGCCTTGAAGTGCTGCGACAAATAGCAGAAAGCGGTACCACCACCAAATCCGGTATCATGGTCGGTCTTGGAGAAACTCCGGATGAAGTGGAAGAACTAATGGATGACTTACGCAATGCAAATTGCCAGATACTTACTATCGGACAATATTTACAGCCTACGCATAAACATTATGCGGTAGCCGAATATATTACTCCCGCCCAATTTGCCATTTACAAAGAGCTTGGATTAAAGAAAGGGTTCACCCAAGTGGAAAGTGCACCATTGGTTCGTTCATCTTACCATGCAGAAAAATCGACCCTATATCTACAAAAAAGGATGAAATAAAGAACATTTCACACAAGCCGTTTGTTAAAAAGAAAACGGCAAAATAACATAAGAATGGGCAAGCAAAAAGTTCTATCATCCAAGTTTAATATGTCGCTGGGATATATTCCCGTCATTATATCCATTATATTATGCGAATTCATAATGCAAGACATAGCTATCTACATCGGTACAGGTGTAGGGTTATTGTTTAGCATCTATATGTTGCAACGCAAAGGCTCACATGTCCCCCCGATTATACTATATTGCACAACAGGAATGTTATTGCTATTGACTATAACGTCCTTTTTCTCCACCGATTACTGTTCGGAAGCAATGTTTCCATTGACATTGGAAATCAGTGCCATTATTCCGCCATTCGTTATCTTTCTGAACAGAAAACGCTTCTTAAATTACCACGCCGCCCAAACTCATAAATGCTGCAAACAATTTTTCGCACAAGGAGCCGAAGCTGCCATAGTATCTGCCCGCGTGTTACTGCTTTTTGGATTCTTACATTTCCTTATCATATTACTCACCATATTTTTCGGTCATCCGCTGAGTAACACGACACGATATGTTTTATTCCGTATCGTTCCTCCCAGTGTATTCATACTGAGTATTCTGTTCAACCAATTCGGTATATACTATTTCAATAAGGTGATGAAACATACCGTATTCATACCCATAGTAACTACAAAAGGAGATGTCATTGGCAAAGCGATAGCCTCAGAAGCTATTAACCGGAAAAATGAATATATCAATCCGGTCATTCGCATCACCGTAGCCGCACATGGCATGTTGTTCTTATTGCCACGCCCTCAGTGTTGCATGTTTGAGAAGGGCAAAACAGACCTGCTAATGGAAAGCTATTTGTTATATGGAGAGACTTTAGAACAAGGAATAAAAAGAGTATTACTGAATACCCTGCCAACAGCTTCATTGCAGGATCTCCACTTTAACTTTATGTATCATTTTGAAAATGAAGCGACCAATCGCCTGATTTATCTCTTCACTCTGGATTTGGATGATGATTCGATCTTATGCAACAAAAAGTTTAAAGGTGGAAAGCTTTGGACATTTCAGCAAATAGAACACAATCTTCATCGAAACTTCTTCAGCAGTTGTTTCGAACATGAATACGAACAGATAAAGGAGATTATTTATACAAGAGAAAAATACAAGGAATCTTAGAGAGATCGGGAACTCTCCCCTGCCATTCCTTCACTGTTTTAGTTTTAATATATTCTCCCTCACATGTAATATTGGCAGCAATACAGAGCTTTGTCTGAGGACGGCAATTATGCAGGATATCCTCTATCATCTTATTATTGCGATAAGGAGTTTCTATGAAAAGCTGGGTTTGATGCTCATTGTACACACGCTGTTCCAACGCCTTCAATTTCTTGGCACGTTCACCGGGTTCAATAGGCAAATATCCATGAAAAGCAAAGCTTTGTCCGTTGAAACCAGAACCCATAACCGACAATATAATCGAAGAAGGCCCCACCAGCGGAATCACCCTCAAGTTCTTGCGTTGGGCTATCGCCACAACATCCGCCCCCGGATCGGCAACTGCCGGACAACCAGCCTCAGAAATCACTCCCATAGAGTTTCCGTCTTCAAGCGGCATCAAATATCCGGAAATATCTTCCGGTGATGTATGTTTATTAAGCGTATAGAACGTAAGCGAGTCAATATCTATTTCCCTATCTACTTTCTTCAAAAAACGACGTGCCGAACGCACATCCTCTACTATAAAATAGCGGATACCCAAAATAACTTCTTTATTATAAGAAGGCAATACTGTTTCAACAGGAGTGTCTCCTAAAGTAACAGGTAACAGATAAAGCGCAGGAAGCATGGCAATGATTGGTAGTTAGCAACTAGTGATTAATGATTAGCTATTAATGATTAGTGGCTTGCCATAAGCCGGCATAGCCAACTAATCATCAATCACTATTTATTATCCATAAATTATATTTCCGTTTTCGTCTTTGTATTCATCCAGACCTTTTTCATAAGTAGCCATGGCACGCAGACTCATACCTACACTGGAGAAACCTCCGTCGTGGAACAGATTCTGCATAGTGACCTTACGAGTCAAGTCGGAGAACATAACGATACAGTAATCAGCACATTCATCAGCCGAAGCATTACCCAAAGGAGACATACGGTTGGCGAAGTCGAACAACTTGTCCATACCTTTTACTCCGGAACCTGCAGTAGTCATTGTAGGTGACTGTGAAATCGTGTTGACACGTACATTGTGCTCACGTCCGTAGATGTAACCGAAACTACGAGCGATAGACTCCAACAGTGCTTTCGCATCCGCCATGTCGTTGTAACCATAGAACGTACGTTGTGCAGCTACATAACTCAAAGCCAGAATAGAACCATATTCAGCAATAGCGTTCATCTTCTTGGCAGCTTGTATCATCTTATGGAAAGAAACAGCCGAAATGTCCAGCGTTTTATCCAACATATCATAATCAAGATTATCGTATGTACGTTTCTTACGTACGTTAGGAGACATACCGATAGAATGGAGAACGAAATCCACCTGGCCGCCCAGCACTTCCATAGAACGTTTAAACACATTCTCCAGATCTTCCACACTGGTAGCATCTGCTGCAATGACCTCGCAATTCAGCTTCTCGGCCAATGCCGAAACTTCACCCATACGTACAGCAACAGGTGTATTAGACAAGGTGATAGTGGCACCTTCTTCTACTGCTTTTTCCGCTACTTTCCAGGCAATGGATTGCTCATTCAGAGCACCGAATATAATGCCTCTTTTTCCTTTCAACAAATTGTAACTCATACCTTATTTTACTAAAATTGAGCTGCAAAGATAGTGCAAAAACCTCGAAAGCATGCAAAGAAAAGGCTAAAACCACAAAAAATACACCAAAACCAACAATTAGTACACATCATTTCAGCCAAATCCCGATACATTTGCAATAGGTAATTAAGAGGTTTTTTCATAATATTTAAAGGTTAGAAAATTAAGCCACTATTATTTCTTTCGTAAGCAACTCGTGAGAGCCGCTTACGGAAAGATAATAAAAAAGAGGAAAAACAAGAAATTAATAGCCGGATACGATGAAAACACCAGTCTTCAATCTACCTTGCAACTGCATATAATTAGTAATTAATATAGTATCACGAATGGACACATTATTCAAAAAGCTACTTGTGCTTACCACATTTTCTCTTGCGTTACTCCCTGTACAGAACGCTGCCCATGCCCAGTGCAAAAACTCCATAGATGAAAGCATCTATAAAGAGCTTCCTTTTAGTATGCCAAAAGTAGAACAGCCTTCATTTCCGGATTATACAGTCAATATTCTGCAATTCGGGGCGAAAGGCGATGGAATTACCTTAAACACAAAAGCAATTAATGATGCCATTAAAGCAGTCAATGCAAAAGGTGGCGGCAAAGTGGTTATACCGGAAGGATTGTGGTTGACAGGTCCTATCGAATTGTTAAGTAATGTCAATCTATATACGGAAAAGAATGCATTGATTGTCTTTTCGGATGACTTCAATGCCTATCCTATTCTCGAAACATCATTTGAAGGCTTAAATACCCGCCGTTGCCAATCGCCTATCTCAGCACGCAACGCAGAAAACATAGCAATTACAGGCTACGGCGTATTCGACGGTTCGGGTGACAGTTGGCGTCCTGTAAAGAAAGGCAAACTTACCGCCGGACAATGGGATGCTCTCGTGAAGTCAGGTGGTGTTGTAGACAAATCCATATGGTATCCCACAGCCGGCTCATTAAAAGGAGCATTGGCCTGTAAAGAGTTCAATAATCCCGAAGGTATTGAGACCGAGGAAGAATGGAATGAAATCCGCCCATGGTTGCGCCCGGTATTACTGAATATCGTCAAGAGCAAAAAAGTCTTATTAGAAGGGGTTACGTTTAAAAACTCACCGAGTTGGTGTCTGCATCCGCTATCTTGCGAGCACATCACCATCAACCAGGTTAAGGTATTCAACCCCTGGTATTCTCAGAACGGTGACGCCTTAGATTTGGAATCCTGCAAGAATGCTCTGATAATCAATAACATTTTTGACGCCGGTGATGACGCTATTTGCATTAAATCCGGTAAAGACAAAGACGGACGCGAACGCGGCGAACCTTGTCAAAACGTCATCGTAAAAAACAACACAGTACTACATGGTCATGGCGGCTTTGTAGTGGGCAGTGAAATGTCCGGAGGTGTGAAAAACATCTATGTGGCAGACTGTACTTTCCTCGGTACAGATGTCGGTTTACGATTCAAAAGTACCAGAGGACGTGGCGGTGTTGTAGAAGGAATCTACATTCACAACATCCACATGATTGACATACCTCACGAACCACTACTGTTCGATTTATTCTATGGCGGTAAAGCAGCCGGCGAAGAGACGGAAGAAGATCTGAAAAGCCGCATGAAAGCATCCATACCTGAAGTGACTGTCGAAACACCTTCTTTCCGCAATATCCACATCTCCAACATTATCTGTAAAGGTTCCGGGCGTGCCATGTTCTTCAATGGATTGCCTGAAATGCCCATCAGGAATGTAACAGTAAAGAATGTGATCATCAGTGATGCCAAAGAAGGGGTTGTCATCAGCCAGGCAGAAGGTGTTGTACTGGAAAACATACGCATAGAGACTAAAGGACATACACTGAATGTCAAGAATGCCAAAAACTTAAATATTGACGGAAAGACATATTCTGCCATTGGTGTAGAAGGAAAAGTTATGAATTTCAAATAAATTCCGATAAGCAATGCAAACCGTTCAATGCGAGTTGCATAAATAACAAATCAAAGCAGACAGCTTTTTTAATCCAAAAGAGAGCTGTCTGTTCTTTTAGTTTAATTTTGTAACTGTAATTAAAATACACTCTGTTATGAGAACAGCCTTTTTAGCCGGTTTCCTGTTGTTGTGGACATCCATTCTTAGTGCGCAACCACAGACAAGTTTCAAAACGATCTCAATTGAAATAAGTAATTCATGGACAAAAGATAAAATCGATGCTCCGGTAGTTCTAAAGATTGAAGATTTACAACCCGGTTTCCATGTACGCTCAGCTGTCGTATTGAACGGTGAGGAAGAAATACCCTCACAATTGGATGACCTGAACGGAGACTTGCAAGCTGACGAGTTGGCTTTTGTCATGAATGTTCCTGCCAACGAAACGAATACGCTAACAATCACCTTGTCATCTGCCAAAACAAATAAGACCTACCCGGCACGTGTCTTTGCCGGAATGAGAATACGGGATATTCCAAAACAAAAGCGTACTCCCATACAGTCGGTTACCGTACCGGGCACCACTAATTTCTACAATATGGTACATGGTCATGGCCCAATGTTCGAATCTGAATTAGTTGCTTATCGCGTCTACTTCAACCAAAAGCAAACAATAGACCCTTACGGTAAATTCAACAAAGGACTTGAGATACAAGAAAGCAGCTTTTATCCCAATGCCGAACAACTTGCACGCGGGTTTGGAGATGATGTATTAATGGTTGGGAACAGTTGCGGTGTCGGAGCCTTGAAAGGCTGGGACGGAACAAAAGCCACCCATATAGAACCGGTAGCCTTCCGCACTGAAAGTATTCTTGCTTATGGACCTATACGCACTATCGTTGACGTAGCTGTAAAAGGTTGGAACTATCAAGGAAAAGAGTTGAACATGACCAACCGTTATATACTTTATGCGGGACATCGTGATCTGCTGGTAGAGACTTTCTTTGACGAACCGCTGAAAGATGAACTCTTTTGCACCGGTGTACAAAACATCATGGGCAACGAGACACTCTCGGATTCTGACCATAAAGGTTTAATAGGCAGTTGGGGAAGACACTGGCCTGTGAACGACACTGTGAAATATGCAAAGGAAACAGTAGGCATCGCCACTTATATTCCACAGAAATACATCCGCAAGGAAGTAAAAGACAAAGACAATTTCCTTTATACAGTTTCAGCACCGGGAAGCAACCGATTCCATTACTATACAATGTTCACTTCTTGCAAGGAAACCTTCGGTTATCCCACACCCGAAGCATGGTTTGCCTACATGCACGAATGGAAAGAAGAATTGCAGCATCCGGTTCAGGTGAAAATTAAAAACTAAAAAACCAAGCCACATGAAAACAAGAAAGACACTTTTAGGCATTTGCCTGCTGCTTGCATCACCGCTGGCTGCGCAAGAGAAGAATTATGTTTCCGAAGCATGGGTAGCCGACCAAGGCAACGGTAAATATAAGAACCCGATACTCTATGCAGACTATTCCGACCCGGACGCCTGTCGTGTAGGAGATGATTTCTATATGACCTCCTCCAGTTTCAACTGCCTGCCGGGCTTACAGATTCTACATTCCAAGGACCTCGTAAACTGGAGCATTATCGGTGCTGCCATCCCTTATACCCTGACTCCTATCGAAACGCCCGAACGTCCGGAACATGGTAACCGCGTATGGGCTCCTGCTATCCGTTATCATAACGGTGAATTCTACATATTCTGGGGGGATCCCGACCAGGGCGCCTTCATGGTAAAAGCCAAAGATCCGAAAGGCCCATGGACAGAACCCGTACTCGTTAAGCCGGGTAAGGGAATTATAGACACTTGCCCTTTTTGGGATGAAGACGGAAAAGTATATATGGTACACGCCTATGCAGGAAGTCGTGCCGGATTGAAAAGCATCATTTCCATTTGCGAACTGAGTACGGATGCCACCAAAGCCATCACACAGTCGCGCATCGTCTTCGACGGGCATGAAGCGCATCAGACATGTGAAGGGCCGAAACTCTACAAAAGAGGAGACTATTACTATATATTCCATCCTGCAGGCGGCGTGCCTACCGGGTGGCAGGTTGTGCTCCGTTCCCAAAACATATATGGCCCTTACGAATGGAAGAAAGTATTGGCACAAGGCAACAGCCCCGTCAACGGTCCTCACCAAGGAGCATGGGTAGACACCCCTACGGGCGAGGACTGGTTTCTTCATTTTCAGGATGTAGGCGCTTACGGGCGATTGGTACATCTGCAACCCATGAAATGGGTTAACGATTGGCCTGTTATCGGCATAGACAAAGACGGTGACGGCTGTGGTGAACCGGTATCAGTTTATAAAAAGCCGGACGTAGGCAAAACATACCCTATCTGCACTCCACAGGAAAGTGACGAATTTGATGGCTATACCCTTTCCCCGCAGTGGCAGTGGCATGCCAATATCAATGAAAAATGGGCTTACTATGCAGGGGATCAAAGCATAATGCGGCTTTATTCTTATCCCGTTGTCAAAGAGTACAAAAATCTATGGGATGTAGCCAACTTATTATTGCAAAAGACTCCTGCGGCCAACTTCACCGCTACCATGAAGCTGACCTTCAGACCTACGGAAAAGTACAAAGGAGAGCGCACCGGTCTGGTCGTCATGGGACTTGACTACGCCGGACTGATTCTGGAGAATACGGACAAAGGCCTGGTATTGTCCCAAGTGTCCTGTCGTAAAGCCGACAAAGGCACTCCCGAAACAGTGAACGGCACAACCGATTTAAAAGATAACACTATTTACCTTCGCGCCAAATTTTCCTCTGACGGAAAGCGGATTTCCCAAAGTGAAGGCGGGCACGACCTGTTAGTAATATGCAACTTCAGTTATAGCCTCGATGGAAAGAAATACCAGTCGTTAGGTAATCCGTTTCAGGTAAAAGAAGGTAAATGGATCGGTGCTAAAGTGGGGATGTTCTGTACCCGTCCGGCCATTGTAACCAACGATGGCGGTTGGACAGACGTGGACTGGTTCAGAATCACAAAATAACAGATTCATATAGAAATCCACCGTAAGTTTCTATACAACCCGGTGGATTATTATATCTTTGCACCTCAAATTAAAAAGAAGAGTAATGAAGAAGCTTGTTATATTCGACTTAGATGGTACACTGTTGAACACAATCGCCGATCTGGCACAAAGCACCAATCATGCCTTGAATGTACTTGGCTACCCTACACACGAAGAATCAGCCTATAACTTCATGGTAGGTAACGGTATTAACAAGCTGTTTGAACGGGCTCTTCCCGAGACTGCAAAGAATGAAGAGAATGTACTCCGCGTCCGCAAAGAATTCATTCCTTATTACGACGCACACAATGCAGATAAAAGCCACCCCTATCCCGGTATTCCCGAACTATTGAAACAAATACAGTCACAAGGATTACAGATTGCTGTTGCATCCAACAAATATCAGGCAGCAACACAGAAACTGATAGCACACTATTTTCCAAAAATACATTTCGTTGCAGTATTCGGACAGCGGGAAGGGGTCAATGTAAAGCCCGATCCCACCATTGTGGAAGACATTCTTGCCATTGCCAAAACAGATAAAAGAGATGTGCTCTACGTCGGCGACTCCGGAGTAGACATGCAGACAGCCATCAACGCCGGTGTAACTTCTTGCGGGGTGACTTGGGGATTCCGCCCACGAACCGAATTAGAGGAGTTCCATCCTGATTACGTTGTGGACAAAGCAGAAGAAATCATTGATATAATAATGGAATAACAGCATTACAAAGGGGCTGTCTCCATGCTTACTTAAAAATACACATCATCAAAAACAATTTTTCCACAAGACCTTTCCTGTTATCAGTCCACATCTCTGGCCGCAAATAATTCTCACACCTGCCTGTCCTCTTTTCCAGACTTCGTTCAAACCGGCAACTTCTTTCTGCATTTCTGCTTTACAACATACTCCTGAAGGGTTTTAACTCCCTTATGCTACACAGATAACAAAAAGTACCAACCTAAAAACAAAAATTACACATCTACTTTTTCGTATCAATTTACATTTGCAAAAAGGAGTTAACAATGTGTAGAGAAACTCATCTGAATGAGAAACACTTTTTAAATCATAAATATGCAAAGAATGTCTAAAATGAAGAACACGCGCACAATGTTACTATTCTTATTGGTAACCATGATATCGCTTGGCGTATCAGCGCAAAACGTAACCGTAAAAGGTACAGTGAAAGACAAAGCAGGAGAAACCGTTATCGGAGCCTCCGTAGTACAAAAAGGAAATACCGGCAATGGTACAATCACCGACATTGACGGTAATTACTCTCTAAACGTTCCGTCCAATTCGACTTTAATATTTTCTTACGTAGGTATGACTACACAAGAAATTGCCGTCAAAGGACAAAAAACTATCGATGTAATTTTGGCAGACGATGCACAAGCGCTGGAAGAAGTTGTGGTTATCGGATACGGTACAGCCAAAAAGAAAGATTTAACAGGTTCTGTTGCAACAGTAAATTCTGAGGCATTAACGGTTGTACCCGTAGCATCAGCCACTGAAGCATTAACCGGTAAAATGGCAGGTGTACAAATCACTACCACAGAGGGGTCTCCCGATGCCGAAATGAAAATACGCGTACGTGGCGGAGGCTCTATTACAGGCGACAATACTCCACTATTTATTGTCGACGGTTTTCCTGTCGAATCCATTTCTGATATTCCGGCATCAGACATTGAAGACATGACCGTACTGAAAGATGCATCTTCAACAGCCATTTATGGATCTCGTGGTGCAAACGGTGTAATTATTGTAACTACTAAAAGCGGTAAAGAAGGCAAAATTTCAGTAAATTACAACGCATATTATTCATGGAAGAAAATGGCAAAACAACTGAATACACTGTCTTCAGCCGACTATACAAAATGGCAATATGAATTAGCTGCATTGAACAGTGGCAATTTCGACACTATCAATCCAGAAGAATACACTAAGATTTTTGGAAACTACGAAGATATGGACTTGTATAACGATGTACCTGCCAACAATTGGCAAGATCAGATCTTTGGACGTACCGGACATACATTCAACCATAATTTAAGCATTACCGGTGGTAGCGATAAAACGAAATATGCTTTCAGCTACGCACACATGGATGATAAAGCAATTATGATAGGTTCTAACTTCAAACGCGATAACCTTAGTTTAAAATTAAACCATAAACCGAATAAACGTATCAGTTTGGATTTCTCTGTCCGTTATTCTAATACAACCATAAATGGTGGTGGGGCTAATGAATCAAAAAATGAAGTATCCAGTGCAGACTCTCGCATGAAAGACGTAATGATTTACACTCCATTCAATTTTAAAGATTTGAGTGACGGTTATGACCCCGAATTACAATTAACCAATCCACTCATTTCTGTTGCAGACAATGACCGCATACAGAAACGGCAAACATTCAATTATAACGGAAGTTTTACTTGGGAAATTATTGAAAATTTAAAAGTTAAAACTGAATTCGGTTTAGATCAATATTACAGCAAGGACAACCGTTTTTATGGTGTTACCACTTATAAATCACGTGAAAACGGTAACGAACAACCGATTGTTATCTTTACTGGCAAAGACAGAAAATCATTTCGTAATACCAACACACTGAATTATGATTTCAAGAAATTATTAAAGAACGACAAGCATCATCTCTCTGCATTAGTAGGCCAAGAATTAATCAAAGTAAAAAGTAATGTAGATACAGATGAAGTCCGCTTCTATCCGGCTTCTTTCAACTCTCATCAAGCATTCAATTTATCAAGTCAGGGCACAGCTTTTTCTACTGACAAATACACAAATGCAGATGATATATTACTTTCATACTTTGCTCGTGCCAACTATGATTATGAAGGTAAATATCTGATAAGTGCAACATTCCGAGCTGACGGTTCTTCCAAATTTGCAGACGGTAACCGTTGGGGATACTTCCCATCAGCAGCCGTTGCATGGCGCATCTCTTCTGAGAACTTCATGGAAGGCACCAAGAATTGGTTGGATGATTTAAAGCTTCGTGTCAGCTATGGTACAGCAGGAAATAACAACATTCCAAGTGACCAAACCCGTACCGTATGGGCTGCCGGTTCAAGTCCTGCAATTGGCTGGATTAATGGCATCAACAATTTCTGGACCACTGGAGCGCAAATGACCAATCCAGATCTGAAATGGGAAACCACCTATACTCGTAACTTCGGTCTAGACTTCACCATGTTCAATGGCAAATTGAACGGAACTGTGGAATATTATTGGAATACAACAGACGATTTGCTGATTAATTTCCCGGTATCCGGCGTAGGGTATAGTACCCAATACAGAAACTTGGGAAAGACTGAGAATAAAGGTTGGGAAGTAACCTTGAATTGGAATCCAATCAATAAAAAGAACTATGGTTTGAGCCTTAGCGCCAATGTAGGTTTCAACAAAAATAAAGTAAAATCTCTCGGTAGCCTCGCTCAGTACCCCGCATCATCCGGCTGGGCATCTTCTGATTTGTCTTCCGACTACATTGTCATGGTAGGTCACGCAGTAGGTGAAATATATGGATATGAAAGCGACGGTCGTTATGAAGTATCAGATTTCTCTGGTGTAGATGATAAAGGTAATTGGACGTTGGCTGAAGGTGTTGCAAACAACGCTTCAGTTATCGGAGAAAAATACCTTCGTCCGGGTGCCATGAAACTGAAAAATACAGACGGTTCTAAAGACAATAAAGTAACGACTTCTGATATTACCAAAATCGGTGATACCAACCCACTGTGCAGTGGTGGTTTCACGGTCAATGGACGTTTGTATGGTTTTGATTTGACCGCCAACTTTACTTACAGTATCGGCAACGATGTTTACAATGCCAACAAGATAGAATACACCACTGCGGGCAAATACAAATATCGTAATATGATTGACATCATGGCAGACGGAAATCGCTGGACAAATCTAAATTCCGATGGAACAATCTGTAATGATCCCGAGCAACTGGCAGCGATGAATGTCAACACTACAATGTGGTCTCCATGGATGCAAAAAATGGTACTGTCCGATTGGGCGGTTGAAGACGGTTCATTCCTACGTCTGGCTACCTTATCAATAGGTTATACATTGCCGCAGACACTAACAAAAAAAGTAGGAATTCAGAATCTGCGCTTCTATGCTACCGGCTATAACCTTTTCTGTCTGACTGGTTACAGCGGTTTTGATCCTGAAGTTTCTACACGCACTAAAACCTCTCTAACTCCAGGGGTAGACTACTCTGCATATCCCAAGAGTCGTCAATATGTAATCGGTTTGAACTTAACCTTCTAAAATTAAACGACAATGAAGAACAAATTTTATACATCACTTACAATACTGTCTATCTTTGGGTGCACAGTATTTACTTCCTGCGAAGATTTGTTAGACACAAAGTCTCCCTCATCTATTGAAGATACGGATATTTTCTCAAACAAAAGTCTGGTTGAAGGAGCTATCAACAATATCTATACTTATTACGGTGAACAGAATTATCGCGCCCGCTATTTACCCTATTATGGTCTGAATACGGACATTGAGTGGTATAACTCTTCAGACAAAGGAGATGCCAAAGCCGGAGTTGTTACTTTCAGCGCTTTACCTGGCAATACGGAAATGAATATAGCTGATAGTAAAGAACCATGGTCTAATATTTATAGCGGTATTGAAAAAGCCAATCTTGCAATCAAAGGTCTTGAAACCTCCGCAGATATGGAAGACAGTTTCATACAACAATTATACGGTGAAGCTCTTACTTTACGAGCTATGGCATATGTAGACCTGATCAATGCATGGGGCGATGTACCTGCCCGCTTCGAACCTGTATCAACAGCAACCGTATACACCCCGCGTACTGACAAATACATCATTTATAAACAACTCATCAAAGATCTACAAACTGCCGAGAAACTGGTGGCATGGCCTAATGAAACGGCTACAACTTCTACTGTAGAACGTATCAACAAAGCATTTGTAAAAGGTATGCTGGCCCGCGTCTGTCTACAAGCTGCAGGATACTCACTGACAGCCGACGGAACATGCGCCAAAAGCACAGATCCGGAATTGGATAAATCGGTCCTATACCCCATTGCATTACAAGCTTGCAAAGACGTTATGGACCAAGAAGGCAAATCCGTAGCACTAAAAGAAAACTTCCAAGACATCTTCGAAGATATCTGTCGTGACGTAGTAAAAGCAGGCAGCGAATCATTATGGGAAATACCTTATGCTAATGAACCGACTGCACGCGGACGTATGGTATACACTTTCGGTTTGAAACATAAAAATACCGATGATATGACAGGAGCTGCCCAAGGCGGACAGGCCGGTCCCACCCCATTTTTCTATTTTGACTACTCCGAAAATGACAAGCGACGCGACATCACATGCGTTCCTTATGTATGGGATAAGGAAAAGCAAGTCGCCAATTCTATAAATACCTGGTACTTCGGCAAACTCCGTTATGAATGGATGGACCGTAGAGCAAGCGGTAATGATGATGGAATCAACAAAGTATACATGCGTTATGCAGACATTATTTTGATGAGAGCCGAAATAGAAAACGAGTTGAACGGTCCTGAGGCTGCCGCACCTTATCTAAAGAAAATACGACAACGCGCATTTTCCGAAGCAAACTGGCCTAAAGAAGTGGAGCAATATGTAGCAGCTGCCTCTGTAAGCAAAGAAACTATGTTCAATGCTATTATAGACGAACGTGCATTTGAATTCTGCGGTGAAATGATACGCCGAGCCGACTTGATCCGCTGGAACATGTTAAAGAAAAAACTAGATGAAGCCAAGACAAAAATGTATGACCTGCGTTCGTTAAGCGGTGAATATGATTGGCTGACAGGACACCTGTATACCAAACCCATAGACTTCAAATGGAAACGCAATGGAGTTGAATATACACTTTCTAAAAAGGCGCTTCAGTTCTATGGTCTTCAACCAGGCGAAAACAAACTTGACCCAAGCGGATATGTAGAATATACTGACAGCGAAGGTAAAACTACCACATGGATCAAAGAAGATAATCTTAAAGATGATAAGATAGAATCCCTTTATCTGCAAGATCCTGATAAATATATGTACTGGCCTATTTTCCAGTACAATCTGGATGCCAACCCAGCGCTGGAGAATTATTCCTGGTATGGTAAATAATCTATTAAACTCAAATCATTATGAAGAAATATATAATCACAGCAATAGCTCTCGCCACGCTACTGATTGGCAGCGTAACATTTACTGCATGTGAAGACATTGACGATATACATGAGTTATCATTAAATCGCCTGTTGTCCCCCACCAACCTGATTGGAAAGATAAACAGTAAAGTAAACATAACAGCATCATGGGATGCCATGGACAATGCCACAGCCTATATTATTGAATTCTATAAAGAGGACCCTAATTGCGAAGGTACACCTGTTCTCTCCGAAACAATAGAAGGTACAGAATTCACTAAAGAAGGACTGGAAGGTGAAACAGAATATACTATCCGGGTAAAATCCATAGCTGAGGGACTAAACGACTCCAAATGGAGTGTCATCTCCCGCACAACAGAAGTTATAGAGCAAATTCTCAAAACTATTGAGGATACAAACGTCAACGACAAGACCGCAACTATAAAATGGACTGCCGGAGAAGCCGTTACAGAGCTCCAACTTTCTTGGATAGATAAGGATAAAAAAGCCCAAAAAGCGACACTGAAAATCAGTGAAGCAGAAGTTGCTGCCGGCCAAAAGGTGCTTACAGATTTGATTCCCTCTACTGCTTATGAGATCAGAATCAAGAATGATAAAAAGACACGTGGCATCAGAACGTTTACTACAAAAGCAGACCTTACAACAGTAATTCAAGTGCATAGCGGTGATGACTTAACTGCAATTTTGGATAATGCAAAAGAAGGCGCCTACATTGCAATTATGGATAATGCCAAATATACTATATACGCACCAGATGATGATGCAAAAACTTATACATTAAATAAATCACTTACAATTTCCGGTTATTACTCAAGCAACAGACCAACAATCAAAGGATGTATCACCATCGGTTCTGCCGTTAAAACTTTAGAACTTTCTAATGTTATTCTCAATGGAGAAAAGAAAGCAGACGGGCTATTGATAATGGGAAAAGACCCTGCTGAAATTGAAACATTCAAAGTAAACGGCTGTGATATATCCGACTATAAGAACAGTGTTATCAATAATGAAAGCAAAGTAAATATCGGCTCTATAACTATTCAGAACAGCACTATTAGCAATATAGGCAGAGATGTTATAGACATACGTGGCGGTAAATTGAAATCAATAGAAGTGTCGGCTTGTACTTTCAACAACACTGCTCGCACATTCCTACGTAATAATTCCAGTTCCATTGCAACGATTTCATTCACTCAATGTACTTTCTATAAGGTATGTCATCTTGACAACAAAGATAATAACGGTTTGTTCCTTATGGATAAAACAACGGATAATAGCGAATTAATTGTAAAGCAATGCTTATTCTACAATATTGGAATGGAAAAGTTAGGAGACAACAAGTATGTTGGCACATGGACCAGGAGCGATAAGATGAAGGCCTCAGAAACTTATGCAGACAATTATTATTATGACAGTCCCAATTTATGGACAAACAGTAAATATGCAAAAGACTATTCCATGGTTGCAACTGAAGCCAATCCTCAATTTATAGATGCAGAAAATGGTAACTTCACTGTGGGCAATAAAGAATTAGTCGGAAATGAAATTGGCGACCCGCGTTGGCTTAAATAAAACAATAGTATAAGCAAATTGATGTACAAAATAGAGGCTATTCAAAAAAGTTGAATAGTCTCTATTTTTATATTCCTTATTTACTGTAAAACTAAAAACCCCAAAATCACTTATAAAGGTTTCCTCAGGAGGACAGAAAGTTTTTTTCATGCGTGCCAGTTGCAGTTCTGCTAGCAGAATTGGGCCACTTTATTCCAACTCATCCTCTCCCCATAACTCTTTGTCCGAAGGGGCTTTCCAGAGGCTCCAAGCTATTGCCGAGCCAATAACAAGCAAACTAATTAAATACACGATCATAGTTACGGTTTGGTTTTGTAATTATTCAAAAAGAACATATCAAAAACATTAATGTTCATTCTGGGTACAAAACAGCAGCCTATTTCAGTACCTTGTCCCTATACTCCGTTGGTGTCATCCCCATTTTCTGTTTGAAGCATTTACTGAAATAACGCGGATCGTTGATACCTACCATGTAGGATATTTGCGTCATGGAATATTCTCCCGTTTCTATCAGTTGTACTGCACGATTAATGCGCATTTCCTTGATGAATTCAATAGGCGCCAAACCGGTCAGGGTCTTCAGTTTCTTGAAGAAGACAGAACGGCTGACGGCCAACTCGTGCACAAAATCATCCACTATCAGTTCACCGTTATCCATGTTCTTCTCCATAAATTCGACAAGGCGGTCCATAAACTTACGGTCGTTGGGAGACATGACCGGAGATTTGTCCGATTCCGGATTATCGGTAAGACGCTTCTCCGTCTGTTCATCGGAGACAGGTATAGCCATTCCTGCCGACATCAAGTCCTGACGGTACAGCATTTGTAACTTCTGCCGCTGAACAAGCAAATTCTTCACACGCGCTTTCAAATAAGTAGCACTGAAAGGTTTGGTTATATAATCATCGGCACCATACTCCAGACCTTCCAACTTGCTTTCAATGGACGACTTTGCGGTAAGCAGCACAATAGGGATGTGGCTGGTTGTCATATCCGCACGTAACTCGCGGGTCATGGCAATACCGTCTTTCTCCGGCATCATCACGTCACTGATAATAATATCCGGCAAGAGCTTCAAAGCCTTATCACAGCCCTCCATGCCGTCAGCAGCTTCTACAATACGGTATTCGGGCGAGAAAATGCTCCGCAGAAATATGCGCAACTCGGCATTATCTTCCACCAGAAGCATCAGTCCTTTGGATGTTGCCATGTCCTCATTCTCCTGTGCTTCTCTTTCCGTTTCCGATTGCGGGGAGACCGTTTCTTCCGTTTGCTGCCGCTGCACCTCCAGGCAAACCGTTGCATCATCCTGCATGAATTCCACCGAATCGTCATAATGCTCTTTTCCTTTCTGGAAATCGATTTTGAAACAGCTTCCCTCGCCCAGTTTGCTGTCTACCGAGATCAACGCCTTATGCATTTCCACCAGTTCCTTCACCAATGACAGACCGATGCCTGTGCTTGGATTGAACAAGTTACGGTCTACCATATTCTCGAAACGGACAAAGATCGACTTCTTCTTGTTCTCGGCAATACCAATGCCCTGATCCTGCACGCCAATGGAAACAGTGTCTTTGTCTTCATGGATAAACACCTTGATCATCTTTCCATTCGGAGTGTACTTGAAGGCATTGGAAAGCAGGTTGAAGATTATCTTTTCGTACTTGTCGGCATCTATCCACAGATAGAGTCCGGGCTTCTCCGTTTCAAACAAGAAATCAATCCGGTGCTCCTCGGCTACGGAATCGAAGTTTTCCATGACCTTACGGGTGAACGCCACCACATCAACACGTTGCACCTGCATCTTCATCTTCCTGTTCTGTATCTTCCGGAAATCGAGTATCTGATTGATCAGATGCAGCATACGGTTCGTATTGCGTTCCACAACCTGCAATTGCTCACGAACATCCGCCGGCAACCGCTTATTGCTCAAGACATACTCCACCGGACCGGAAATCAAGGTCAAAGGCGTGCGCAGCTCATGGGAAATATCCGTAAAGAAACGCAGTTTCATGTTCGTCATTTGCTGCTCTACGGATACCTCATGCTTTAAACGATAGATTGTAAACAAAATATAGACAGCCGTTACGATAATCAGCAGCACAAACAGCACATACAAGAAATAGGCGAAAGGAGTCTCCCAAAAAGAGGGAAGCACCTCTATATCAAGCAAGCGCGTATTCTCCGTCCACACCCCCTCGGCATTGGTAGAACGTACCTTAAACACATAATCTCCTTTGGGCAAGTTGGTATAAGTAGCCATCCGTTGTTTGCCGACGTAATTCCATGATTTTTCAAAGCCTTCCAAAATATAGGCATATTGGATTTCCGAAGGGTCCGTATAGTCGAGCGCCGCAAACTGAATGGTGAAAATATTCTCTTTGTGGGAGAGCTTCAACCGGCGGGTATCATCCAGACTGCGTTGCAATACCGAATTTTCACCCGGAGTCACATCTTCATTCGATATCAGCAGTTTGGAGAATACCAACGGCGGAACATACGTACTTTTCCGGAGTGAGTCCGGTTTGAAAAGGAAGATGCCCTCACTCGTTCCATACATAAGGTTTCCCCACGAAGTGTAAAGTGACGCCGCTTCACTGAAGCGCAGGCGGAACGAGAGATGTTCGTCGGCATAATTCTCAAACCGTTCTTCTTCCGGTATAAACTTGCTGATGCCATTCTCCGTACTCATCCAAAGATTTCCTTTGTTGTCCTCACGAATAGAAAGCAATATGTCCGAAGGCAAACCGTCCTCTACACAATATGACTTGAACGCCGCATCACCGTCCTCGTCTATGGACTGCAATTTGTTCAGCCCGCCGCCAAAGGTGGCCAGATAGAGTTCCTTCTCTCCGGTAGACAGAATCCAATGCACATCGTTGTTGCTCAAACTGTACATGTCATCCTGTATGCGCTGATAATGATGAAAGACAGCATCTTCAGGGTTCTTGAAGTCTCCGTTCACCCTCAATGCCCCTACGGTCGTGGCAATCCAGATATTCCCCCGATGATCCCCTGTGATGAAACGCACCTTATGACATTTGTCAATAGGGAAACCTTTCAGATTGTTGCGGTGGCTGACAAATATTTCCTCGCCGTCCTGATTGTGCGTCAAATAATTGACGCCTCCTCCGAAAGTAGCAACCCAAATGCGCCCTCTGCTGTCCTCATACACACAATATACGTTATCATCACTCAAGCTATATATGTCTTCTTTCCGATGCCGGTAGCGCGTCAGCTTATAACACATTCCGTTCCGGGGCTCCGCTTTTACGAGTCCCTCTCCCTTTGTCGCAATCCAAAGGTTGCTCTTGCTGTCTTGATATATAAAATAGACATTTCCCTTCAAAGGAGCGCCTGCATGCGATATGGTTCCGGCCTCGGTCAAGTATCCGCGCTCCGAATGGTCGTTGCCATACACCCGCAACTTTCCGTTTTTCAGTCCTACCCAAAGATTGTGTTCGGCATCCTCGCAAAGCGCACGCACTTCGTTGCTCAAAGATTCGTAGCGGTGAGGTTCCGGAGTTATCATACGGAACGGCGACGCCTGAAAAGTTATTTTCTCCAACCCTTTGGAATGCGTGCACATCCACAGATTACCCTGCCTGTCGGAAAAGGCCGAATGGATCTTGTTGGAGAACCGCCAGTTTGCATCTGACAGTCCGTTGTAGAAAGACTGCAAACGGTTGTTTTCTCTATCGAAACGTGAAAGGCCGCCCCCATAAGGATGCACCCATACCGTCCCGTAAATATCTTCGTGTACGTGAAAAGCCGGACGCGACCGGTCTGTGCTGGTGGGCTCCACCGGTATCACTTCCGTTTTCAGGACTTTTGTTTTCGCATTGAAATGGGCCACAGTACCCGGCACTTCCTGTTCGAACCATATTTCCGAGTACTTGTCCATATAGGCAGAACGGACGGGTGCCTTAGGAAGTCGCGAGGCTTCATAGTGTTCCATTCCTTTAGACGCTACATCATAGACGAAGAAACCGTCTGTCTTCGTTACAATCAGAATTGCCTGTTCATTTATCTTTTTTATCTCCACAACACGTGAGGAGGCGGGTAGCTGTAATAGTTCGAACTGTCCTCCTTGCTTTTGGTAACGCCATATCCTGCCATGATCCGAACCGAAGAATATCTCATTCCCATATTCCTGTGCCACATAAAAGAACTGCCCTTTCCCCTTTTCTTGTTTTGCTGTCTCCACGAAATAAGAAGCCATTGTGCGGTTTCCGGCAGCGAGCATTCCCAATCCGTTGTTGGTCAAAACCCACTCGTTGCCGGCATGATCCTCATAAATATCGTACACACGCGTTGCCGGAAGCAACCCCGATTTATCGGAATACCACTCCGAAGAAAGGCGATAGGTAGCCGGATCCGTTTTCACACGAATAGCGCCTTCGTTTTCCGAAAGCAGCCATACTGAACCGCATGGCAACATTTTTATTGAAGTTATGACAATCCTGCCTCCTTTCTCCTTCGTAGCAGGTACGTGCTCGAATTTCTCGGAACGGGTGTCAAAGCGATAGACCTGATTATCGTATGTCTGCAACCAAAGGAAACCGTATTTGTCCTCATACATGTGGTCCACGCGGTTGTTCGTCAAATTAATCCGGTTATCAAACTTGGCTTTATAGGTCCTGAAAACATAGCCGTTGAATTTATTGATTCCATCCCATGTGGAAAACCACATGTTTCCTTTCCTGTCTTGCAAAATACTCATAACCGTATTTTGCGAAAGACCTTCTTCGGATGAATAATGGGTAAAAAAACAGGCCGGCTGTGACTTAACCGGCAATATGTACAACAAAGAAATGATCAGGTATAGGATATTTTTCATAATATAATAATCGTTCTGTGGTGTAAAGATACATATTTCGTTGAAAAACCTTGTACCTTTACACTTATTTTAGGCGTTTGCTTTCTACAAACGCCTGCAACAACAGCCCACTTATCCCTGGAGAAATGGAAAAGAATACTTATCGGACGATGTGCCTGATATAAAATAGTTTTGTCAGTTAACGCTTTATACTTACCAATGCATTACCGTTTGCAACCGGATTCCAGTTATCACTGCCGGACAGTACGGATTCCATTTCATAACCTTTCAAATCTTTCAACTGATGCGAGAAAGCAGCGCGGGCTTTGGGGTTGGCTCCCGGTCCATAGCTGTCATATTCAGCGTAAAAGGCTGTCTTCTCCGCCTCTTTCTTGTCCCAGTTGTGCCACCCGGCAGGAAGAATATGCTTTCCCAAATCACAATGCACAAATACAGCCCTGGCAAAAGGACGCCATGGACGGGACAAGTACACTTTTGTCACCCCTGCATCCGCAGTCAGCTTGCAGTCATAGAATACATAGCCGTATTTCTGTCCCTCGTCGGTAGAAGGAGCCGTAACATAACCGTCACGTTTGCTGTGGATGTGGCAGCGATTGAAAACAGCCGTAGACCAACCGAATATAAAATCCACTGTTCCCTCTATATAACAATCCTCATAATACTGCCGCACTCCCTTCCCGTAGGTGTAGAGTGTATCCTGAAAACCGAGGAAACGGCAGTTTTTAAAATACACGCGATCGGCGCTTACAAAACAGGCAACTGCCTGACCTACCGGGCCTGATGTGTTCTCGAACGTGATATTCTCCGCGTAAAAGTCGGGTGCATAAATATAACAGGAAGACGAACCGGACGTTCCTTTGTTTTCACCAAAGATATTCGGTTTGCCGGCATAATCATCATACGAAATGACCGCCCTTTCCTGACCTATCAGGGAGATATTAATCTTACTTTCAGGCACAATCAGCTTTTCTTTATACACACCCTTGCGTATCAGTATCGTGGTACGTACATTTTTACGAAAATCGGGAACGGCATTAATGGCTTCCTGTACAGTAAAGAAATCACCGCTACCGTCTTGTGCCACCACGAAATCATAATGGCGAACATACTTTGCCAATTCCGGCACTGCTTTTGCTATGGCATCTACCGTAATACCTGCTATGACACGTGCACCATATACATTTAAGTGGGTATTGTCCTCACGTCCTTTAGGCATGGATGCGATTGTATTGGCAGGCACCCACATAAAAAGTTTTTTCGATTCTTTCGGGCCCAACCCCTCTACCAGCTCATGGGTAAGCCTATTCATATCAATAAAAGGCACATCCAATTCCTCTGCCACATTACGCGGGGAGTCCAAATAGGCTCCATGCGTATCAATCAGCTTATCTCCTTCCCTCACTTCATCATCCTGTGAGGCATCCCTTTTGGCATCCGGATTGATCCCCTTGCGAATATCATCCTGAAGAATAGCTTCCGCCACAGCCTTATCATTGGAAGTACCAAATTTACGGCGTACAATGGAATTGAAAAGTACCGGGATACCACCTTTTGCCCTTGTTTCGTTTACAAACTTACGAAGGTTGGCATCGAATGTCGTTCCCGGATCCGTATGGCGCTCTGCTGACAGTTTCTCGTCATTATGTCCGAACTGGATAAAAACATAATCTCCTTTTTTTATCAGCGAAAGCACTTTGTCCCAACGTCCTTCGTTAATAAAACTCTTGGAACTGCGCCCGTTCATGGCATGATTGTCCACTCGTATATCCTCAGAAAAGAAACCGGGCAGTACATGCCCCCACCCTCTTTCCGGATTGCCACCGGTCAACGACTTATTCGCCATTGTAGAATCGCCGATCATAAATATAGTGATTACCGGCTTGTCCGCCTTGAAAGCCGAACATAGGAAAAGCACTGCCAAGAGCAGAATCAATTTATTTTTCATGGTTTTCAAACTTATTGTTTAATGTCGTATATTTGCCAAAGTAAAACAATTTTCTACACAATGAAAAAGACAAGAAGCAATACATTCATTCTCGAAAACGAGAAAGCATGGGAACCCGCCGGTGAAGGCGTCGTTCGCCAGATACTGGGATATGACGGTCAGGTTATGCTCGTTAAAGTCAAATTTGAGCAAGGTGCAGTGGGCACCCCTCACACCCACTATCACACCCAAACGACCTATGTGGCAAGCGGAAAATTCGAATTCACCGTTAATGGCGAAAAGCAGATTGTGTCGGCAGGTGACGGCGTTTACATCGAACCGGATGCCGAACATGGATGTACTTGCCTGGAAGCCGGTATACTTATCGACTGCTTCAGTCCCATGAGAGCAGACTTCCTGAAAGAAACCCGTTAAAGTTCCACTTCTTTCCATTCACTGCATCTCTCGAAGAGATAGGCAGGATTACCGTACTTGGCAGCTTCCCTTCCGGTCAGTTGCTTAGCCCATTTTACCCGGCCTGCGCAGTCGGCCCCTTCTCCCGTACTGCCGAATTCAGCATATCGGGCTGTTTTTTCATTCTCCGAATTACCCCAATTATGCCAGCCTTCCGGACGGATATGCTTCCCCATTTCACAATTAATAAACACCGTAGCTGCATACGGCCGCCAAGGACGGCCCAAATAGACTTTATCAACTCCCGGAGCAGCAGTCAACTTACAGTTTCTAAAGACATATCCCACTTCAACATCTTTCGGAGTGGATGCCGCCGTTATGTATGAATTGCTTTTGCTATGGATGGTGCAATTCCGGAACAATGCCGTAGACGGTCCGAAAATAAAATCGGTAGTCCCCTCTATATAGCAGTTCAGAAAATAGAGCCGGGTGCCTTTCGCACCGGTATAAATAGTATCCTGATTTCCCAGAAAGCGGCAGTTGATAAAAATCAGGCGGTCGCCTTCCGTATGAAGCGCAACAGCCTGCCCCAGTCGCGCAGCATTATTCTCAATCGTCAGGTTCTTAAAAGTAATGGAGTTTCCCTCTACTTTCAAAGTGTAAGTACGGAAAGTCCCCATTTTGTTTATATTGGCATGATCATCGTAAGTGATTATTGTATTTTCCGCATTTTCACCGATGAAATCGACATTTTCCAACCAAGAAGGAAGAATAACCTTCTCCTTATATACACCTTTTTTAACCAGTACTGTCACTTTATAATCCATAAATGCCCGGATGCCCTCCATGGCTTCGGTCAGCGTGCGGTAATCCCCGCTGCCGTCACGTGCCACAACAATCGTGTCTTTCCACTGCTGTGCCGCAGACAAGGAACTGCCCCCACAAAGTAGAGCTATCACAAAGCTGCACAATATTTTCATACTTGCTTTCATTATTATTTATGATTAACGGTGTTATTCCTGATTAACAGTTGCTTTCACATCCTGAAGACGTTCCCACTCCAACGATGCAAGAATAAACGGGCCTACAGCCTTAGGATCGTTATCGCGGACAGTCTCATTAATGTAATAATCATAATCTCCCGAACGATAAACTTTTCCACCGAGCCCGGCTACGGCGCATGCTTTTGTTATGCTTATCACACCGTTCCCATCCACCTCAATGAAATTATCAAGAATGCCTTTGTATCCTTTAATAGCTACCGCCAGATAAGATTTATCAATATACCCTTTGCGCACCCCTTTAAATAAGGAATACACAAACATTGTGGAACAAGAAGATTCCAGATAATTTCCCGGCGCCCCACTCTTGTCCAACACCTGATACCACAAACCGCTCTTGGAATCTTGCAGACGCTTTATCTGGGCAGCTATTTTATTGAAAATTACCAGCATGGAATCTCTACCGGGTTCATGCTCCGGGATAAAATCGAGAGCATCTACAAACGCCATTGCATACCACCCCATGGCACGTCCCCAGCTATGTTTCGACTGGCCGGTAACAGGATCGGCCCAACGCTCCTTACGACTTACGTCACATGCGTGACGATACAGGTCGTTCTTCGCATCATAAGTATGACGGGCTGCCATCAGGAATTGATTGATAACATCGGCATAATCCTTTACCTGATTATTGCGAAATGCATATTCTGCATAAAAGGGAGCACCCATATAAATGCCATCCAGCCATACTTGATTCGGATAAATCTTCTTATGCCAAAAACCACCGTCTGCATTGCGGGGATGCTCATCAAGCTGACTTCTCATCAAAGCAAGCGCTTTCTTGTATTTCTCATCTTTTGCCTGTTCGTAAATGCGGAATATAAACTTGCCGGAGTTGATGCGGTCAAGACTGTATTCCTCACGTTTGTACATTTTGATAGTACCGTCGGCATTTATCATCGTATCGGCATAGGCTAAAGCATAATCATAGATTTTCTGATCTCCGTAACGATCATACACATCCAACATAGCCTGAAGTTCCAAACCATGACAATAGTCCCATTTCAATTTCGGCTGAAAATCCAACCGCCAAGCCTCCGGACAACGAATCATCTCAGATTCCACCATACGTACCGACCAAGGCAAATCAGCACTCACACGTTGCGCAAACATGCCCAAAGAGAAAAAAAACAATGAACCGGATACAATAAATTTACAAATAAAGTTCTTCTTCATGAATATGTTCTTTTTTGGTATTAGACTTTACTGTTTTTCATGAAACAAAAGTAGAGGTTTCTTTCCAAACCTCTGTGCATTTTTTGGCGTAGAGGGTGCATTTTTTGATTTTCGTGTACGAAAACGAACAAATTTGTGCACGATAACGACAAATTTGTCCAAAATCGTCCTGATTTACTATTTATTATGCCTTTACAATTTGATTAATAAGGAAAAGGTTTTATTTTTGACCCCGATTTTCAATTCATACTATTGTTAAACATCGTCATTTATCAATTAAATCACATAAAGAATGGAACAAGTTTTTAGTTATATCATCGCTTTAGGAGCGTCTGTTATGATGCCTATTATTTTTACAATCATAGGCATGTGCATTGGCATGAAATTTGGAAAGGCTCTGAAATCAGGTCTCTTCGTTGGAGTTGGATTTGTGGGCTTAGGTGTAGTCACTGCCCTTCTGACAACAAACTTTGATACCCCCCTGAAAGCTATATCCGATTTGTATCACCTACAACTGAACGTATTCGATATGGGATGGCCCGCCGCAGCTGCCGTAGCTTATAATACAGCTGTCGGTGCACTTATCATTCCCATCTGTTTAGGTGTCAACTTCCTGATGCTTATAACCAAGACCACACGTACTGTAAACATAGACTTGTGGAACTACTGGCACTTTGCTTTCATCGGTGCCGTAGCTTACTTTGTTACCGGTCAGAATTTGGCATGGGGTTATTTCGCCGCTATTATCTGCTACATCATCACATTGGTTTGTGCAGACCTCACCGCTGAGAAATTTCAAAAGTTCTATGATTTGGACGGTATCTCTATTCCTCAACCTTTCTGTCAGAGTTTCACTCCGTTTGCCATACTCATCAACAAGGCATTAGACAAAATTCCCGGTTTCTCCAAGCTGGAAATTGATGCAGAAGGTATGAAAAAGAAGTTTGGTGTAATAGGCGAACCACTGGTATTGGGAGTTATCGTAGGTATGCTCATAGGCTGGGCAGCACAGCTCGACATCAAGAAAGTGCTCTTCTTGGGTATCACAATGGGAGCTGTAATGGAACTTATTCCCCGCATCACCTCCCTGTTCATCGAAGGACTGAAACCTATCTCTGAAAAGACTTCAGAACTGGTAAAAGTCAAATTCAACGGTAAAAAAGTACATATCGGTATGAGCCCTGCATTGGTTATCGGTCATCCTGCCACATTGGTAGCGTCGGTCATCCTTATTCCTGTTATTCTGGCACTTGCCGTATTCCTGCCGGGCAACCAGTTCCTACCATTGGCTTCACTTGCCGGTATGTTCTATCTGTTCCCAATGATACTACCCTTTACTAAGGGTAATGTGGTGAAGACACTCATCATTGGTCTTGTCACCCTGATATTGGGTTTGTACTTCGTGACCGACATGGCACCGGATTTCACATTGGCAGCCAATCAAGTATACGCCGAAACGCACGATCCTACTGCACACATCCCCGAAGGTTTTGATGGCGGCTCCATTGATTTCGCAGCTTCTTTCTTCGGCTGGACTATATATAGAGGTGTAAAACTTTCGTATGTAGGAGCCGCACTGCTGACGCTGATAGCAATTGCCATGATGCTTATCAACCGCCGCATCATCGTACGCAGCGAAAAAGAAGCTCAAAAGAGTTCTAAATAAAGAAAACATTCAATCACAGCATATTAATAATTAAAAGTTTATATCAGATATGAAAAAATTAGCAATAGCCCTGATGTTGGGTACTGCCGCACTTACGGCTTCCGCCCAAGTAAATTACACAGTACAGACAGCTTGCCATCCGTCGGATGTAAAGCACTATGACACACAACGTCTTCGTAGCGCCTTTATGATGAGCAAGGTAATGGCACCGGATGAGATCAACGTGACTTACACTCTCTATGACCGCCTGATTTACGGAGGAGCAATGCCTGTAAACAAAGTATTGAAACTGGAAACATTCCGCGAATTGGGCCCGGAAATCACTTACTTCCTCGAACGTCGCGAATTGGGCGTAATCAATACCGGTGGCGATGGAGTGGTTACCGTAGACGGTAAAGAATACCCCATGAAGTATAAAGAAGCGCTTTATGTGGGTTGTGGCAATAAAGAAGTAACTTTCAAGAGTAACGATGCTGCCAATCCCGCTAAATTCTATATCAATTCGGCACCGGCTTACAAGCCTTACGTTACCCAGTTGATTACAACCGACGCCAAACTTCAGAAAGCTAATCCTAAGAAATATGCTTTAGGCATCTCCGACCACTACGGAAAAATGGAAGACAGCAACGACCGTATTGTAAACCAGCTGATTGTAAAAGACGTTTTGGAGAGAGTGAAAAATGGCGGTACAAACCAGTTGCAGATGGGACTCACCGAACTTGCTCCCGGTTCTGTATGGAACACGATGCCGGCTCATACTCACACACGTCGTATGGAAGCCTACTATTACTTCAACCTGCCTGCCGGCAATGCCATTTGCCACTTAATGGGCGAACCCCAAGAGGAACGCCTCGTTTGGCTGCACAATGAGCAAGCCATCACTTCTCCGGAATGGAGCATCCATGCAGCTGCAGGTACCAGCAACTATACCTTTATCTGGGGTATGGGAGGCGAAAACTTGAAATATAGCGATAAAGATGAAATAAAATACACAGATATGAAGTAATATCTATAAATAAAATAGGCATAGTTGCTTGCAACTATGCCTATTTTATCATTTTATCCATGATTTACATCAAATATTACCACCAACCTAACACAAAAACACGTATTTTTGCAACACATATAAATAAAATCTATTATCATGAGTACAATTCAGAACACACTGGGCAAGATGTCCAATTATCGTTGGACCATTTGCGCCATGTTATTCTTTGCGACAACAGTTAACTATCTCGACCGCCAAGTATTATCGCTTACTTGGGATGAGTTTATCAAACCCGAATTTCACTGGGACGAATCACATTACGGTACAATTACAGCAGTCTTTTCATTTGTATATGCAGCCTGTATGTTATTTGCAGGTCGTTTCGTGGATTGGCTGGGATCTAAAAAAGGATATTTATGGGCTATCGGCATCTGGTCTTTAGGTGCTTGTATGCACGCTCTTTGCGGTATTATCACAGAACACTTCGTAGGTCTGCACAGCGCGGCAGAATTAATGGGAGCCACAGGTGATGTCGTTGTCACGATTGCCACAATCAGTATGTACTGCTTCTTAGGAGCACGTTGCGTGCTCGCATTGGGAGAAGCGGGAAACTTCCCCGCCGCTATCAAGGTTACCGCAGAATACTTCCCCAAAAAGGACCGCGCCTACGCTACTTCTATTTTCAATGCAGGCGCTTCTATCGGAGCTCTGATTGCTCCGTTGTCCATACCTTTGCTGGCTAAAGCTTGGGGATGGGAAATGGCCTTTATCGTAATCGGCGGACTTGGTTTTATATGGATGGGCTTCTGGGTGTTTATGTACACAGCGCCTGCCAAGAGCAAACATGTAAACAAAGCCGAGTTGGAGTACATCGAGCAAGACAGCTATGAGGATGCAGCACAAACAACTCCCCAAACAGAAGAAAAGAAAATGAGCTTCCAGCAATGCTTCGGTTACAAGCAGACCTGGGCATTCGCTATCGGTAAATTCATGACTGACGGTGTATGGTGGTTCTTCCTTTTCTGGACACCTTCCTACCTGAACACTCAATTTGGAATCAAGACTTCTGACGGACTGGGCATAGCTTTGATTTTCACGCTGTATGCCATTACAATGCTTTCAATCTACGGTGGTAAGTTACCTTCTATCATCATCAAGAAAACAGGTCTAAATCCTTATGCAGCACGTATGCGTGCCATGTTGATTTTCGCTTTCTTCCCTCTGTTAGTATTGCTGGCTCAGCCTTTAGGCACTATTTCTCCATGGTTCCCGGTTATATTGATCGGTATCGGCGGAGCAGCTCATCAGTCATGGTCAGCCAATATATTCTCTACGGTAGGCGATATGTTCCCAAAGACTGCCATTGCAACGGTTACCGGTATAGGTGGCATGGCAGGCGGTATAGGTTGCATGGTATTGCAATACATTGCCGGTGAACTTTTCGTTTATGCAGGAGAAACCAATATGACATTTATGGGCTTTGAAGGAAAACCGGCAGGTTACTTCGTCATCTTCTGCGTGTGTGCTGTGGCATACCTGATTGGCTGGTGCATCATGAAAGCGCTGGTTCCGAAATATAAACCTATCGTACTGAACTGATACTAATAATAATGTATAGATACAAAAAAAGCTCTTTCTTACGAAAGAGCTTTTTTTGTCCTCTTAACAACCTGAAGATTCCTTATCAAATCAATAAGAGAACAACCGTCAAGGCGAAAAAAAGGGAAGTCTCACGACTTCCACAATTCTTCTAACCTTAAATCTAAATCTCTATGAAAAAAACGTGTTGCAAATATAAGGCTTTATTACACACGTTGTTATTAATAAAGTATATAAAGAGAATGAAAATATTTAAGATTTATTAAACGAAGAACAGAACACAAGAACCGACCAACTTTTACAATCTACAATATTTCAGTAAGCGGGAATAAATCGGATTCTGCTCCAATAATTGAGGAACTCCGGTTATGAACATCTGCTTGCGGGCTCTGGTCAAAGCCACATTCAGTTTACGGTCAATCTGTATTCCATTCTCCTCTGTCAAATTAGCAAGCAATCTCAACTGGTATGCCCTATTCACGCAAAAAGAATAGATGATAATATCACGTTCGCTTCCTTGAAAACGCTCCACCGTATCCACCAAGACATCATTCAAAGCCGGTATATCCAAAGCGGCGATCTCTTTCTTTATTAATGCTATCTGGCTGCGATAAGGGGTGATTATTCCCAAAGTGGAGGCCTTAAAACAGCCGTTGGCAGAGACATATTGCTGAAACACAGCTGCGGCTAACCGGGCAACAATCCTTGCTTCCGAATGATTCATCTTTACCGACTGCATAGGCGGTTCGGGAGTAGAAGGAAGAAAAGCGACACGACGCGTCAGCAAAGCGGCAAACTCATTGGTAGAAAGTTCGGGAGAGAGTTTGAGAGAACCAGTTTGATGTTCCAATCCCACCGGCTGCAACAAACCGCCATAAAAGGCATGGTTCGGAAAAGCAGCAACTTCCACATTCATGCGTCCCTGACGACAAAGGATATCAAGAGAACGGAGAGCAGAAAATGGAGAACCGGCAACCGATGATTGCGAATCTCCGGTCGAAGGTTGCAAACAGCAAGCCGAACGCTGTTTCATGGCATTGCGGTAAAGACGTTCAAAAAGGGAATCTTTCAAGTTACACAAACCAATCGTCCGCAAACCTTCGTCGTAGACTTCCGACTGCTCCGATGACTGAAGCACTACTGCCGGAAGCTGTTTATGATCTCCTATCAGAACAAACTTACCGATAGCATTTCCACCGGTAACACCGCGCATACAAAGTAACCCTAACAGTTGCGGTTCCAATATCTGTGTCGCCTCATCTATCAAAGCCACATCAAAAGTTTTCAACCGGAACAGTTCTGCTTTGGCAGACAGCGTAGCAACTGTTCCCACAAAAATACGGCAATGCGCCATACGTTCCTGCACTTCGCGACGTGTAGAACAAGTCTCCAATACATTCTCTATCAAGTACGGACGATAAGCCTCCTCGCATGAAAGCTCATTGCCTATACGTATAAAGTTAACTTCCGGAGTAATGGCCGTCAGCATCTTGCATATCTCGTCCACCGCCCGGTTGGTATATGAAAGCAAAAGAATCTCTTTCCCCTCCCGATAAAAAGCCTCCACCATACCCCGCAAAGCACGAGAGGTTTTGCCTGTACCCGGCGGTCCTATCAGCAAAAAATAATCTTTAGCAGCCTGCGCCTTTAACGTAATACGTACAAAGTCATCGGTAGCAGCAGCTATGGCACCATCAAAAGCACTATCAAATTCCGGTTCACGCTGATTCAACAACAAGTCCCGACGGTCTTTCGTGGCAGACAGGAAAGCCGACAGTCCCGAATACATACTGCGAAAAGAAGTATCCATATAGTCATGCTCTATCGCGTAACGGCTATCCATTGGCAACACACTGATATTCTGCTGCGTTGCACGAAGCCTAATGCAAACATCGCAATCGGAAATACACTCGATATTTCCTTTAAACACCATTTTATTGGTAACATTATCTTCGTTTACGTTCCGTTCATACAAAACAATCGCGTCTCCTTGCCGGAAATTGGGCAAAGTATCAGCATCCGGATGCACACGTTCCAACACCAAATAAGGTTTATGGATATCCGCTGCATGATTCTGCCGTATCACCAAATCATATAAGATCTCCCCGTTCTCGCTTTTCTCCGCCAAAGTAGCAAGCCATAAAGCTGCCGCTCCGGCACGTCCCTCATACTCCACATCACCGGATTTCGAAGTATAGAGTTCTTTGGTTATAAAGTTATACAATGCATAGAAATACGACTGTTCCAACGCTGACAGCGCATTGATCCTCTGTGTCACAGCATCAATCGAAGGACACAAATAGCGTTTCCATAAAATGTTGTCAAGTTGCCGCTCATTCAAGGTTTCGGATTTAATATCTTGCAGGCGCTCCGCTGTATATTGAGGGCTATTACGCAACTGGATACCATATTCGTTTGCCACAATACGATTTCTAACATCCATGACCCGACGCAACATAGCCCATGAAGGACGTGCAGGATAAAGCAACGGATAACGCGTATAGAGCAAATACGACCTCACACGACGGTGATCCCTACCCATGGCATACTCCAATACCGCCTGATACAATAACATCTGCACCTTGTTATTCTCTTTCGGCTCTACCTTTCCCCGGATAGTATACTCATCCGCCTTACCCGATTTCATTTCGATGAAAGACGACATATCGCGCTGCATATAATCCAGACGTCCCTGCAAACCCAATGCTTCGCATATATAGGACGGTTCTAACACAGCATCCGTTTTATCCAGTTCATAACCCGATTCCCGGAAAGTCTTTGTTACCGTTTGCCTGATATTATCAAAATGCCGTTTGCAGTCAGCAAAAAATTCACGTTCCTTTTCGTGGTCGCGCAAATCGGCACAGGCAGCCAATTCAATGGGATACGAACGGAATGCTTTTTTCATACACGCCAAATAGTCCGGTTCTCCCTCTGCATGAATCCATTCATCCAGAAAGAGATTGGCTATATTACCCAACAAAAGCGGACGGGTATTATCGGGCGTTTGCAATCTTGCCAACAGGTAATTTGCCGGATGATGCCCATACTCCCTGAAACATTCTGCCAACGAACTGATGTCGAGCAAATAATCCGGCTCCAAAATTATGAAAGAAGGCGTAAGCACACCCGATTCATCAATCGCCACATCCAGCAAATTAACTTGGGCATGCCGCCACAACAAACCGCAAGTTTCTGCAAATTCGTCATTGATTTGCGGCACATTATAGCGCACCCGTAACGGCTCGTCAGCCACAGTGTCTACGGGTAACACATACAGATAATTCTCATCGGCATACTGAAAACTGACACGCATGCGCCGTACACGTTCCTTTGCCACAGGAGCAGCAATATACGTAGCATCCGCATGCGGCAACAAGCGGTACAGCTCGGCCGGAACAGCTTCGCCCGTCAAACGTTTTACAAAAAAAGACAATGTTTTGGCATCGCGCAGCAGTTGCTCCCGCGAAGGTTCTGCCTGACGGTTCAAAACGGCATTGGAGGTAAGCCGGAAAGTATGCAAACGATTTTGCTCGGCGACAGTCAGTCCGAGCTTGGAAGATACAAAGTTGATACGGGCGGAAAGGTCGGTCATTTGCAGACTGCTGTCCGCCATTTGCGTACGGCACAAGTGCTCAAGCAGTTCACGCAACTGCCGGTAAGCCGATCTCAAGGAAAAGTCCTCTGCACAACAGGCTTCCAACAGTAAATCAAAATATTCCTTTATTTCCGAATTCATTCCTTTTCCGCCTCTGCCACTTCTTCAACCCCGTCAGTTTTCTTATCCTTAATCATCAGGATACTCATCTCATAAAGCATATAAAGCGGTACGGCAACTACGGTCAACGTAAACGGGTCGCCTGTGGGCGTTATAATGGCAGCGACAATGACAATGGCCACCACAGCATGACGCCGATAACTACGTAAGAGCGTCTTATGCACCAACCCCAGCAACGAGAGCAGCCACGTCACCAGCGGAAGCTCAAAAGCGAGTCCCATGCAAAGTACCAGCATCATAAAATTATCAATATACGAATTGAGGGAAATCTGATTCTCTATCGCCGCACTAAGCTGATAAGTGGAGAGAAAACGCAATGTCAGCGGATAGACCATGAAGTAGCCCAGCAACACTCCGACGAAAAACATCACCGTACCCAAACAGAGCGCTTTCTGCACTCCCCTGCGTTCACCGGGATAGAGTGCGGGCCTAATGAACCTCCATATTTCAAAAAACAAGTATGGCGCAGCCGTCACCACCGACATCCAAAAAGCCGTAGATATATGGATGAAGAACGGTGCTGCCAAATTTATATTGATCAGTTTTATATGGAACTCCTGCGTAAAGAACTCATCGTGCAAATCAAATCTCTCACCGATATAACGCAACAGGTCATAGAATATGAAATCATCGTGGCATGGAGCAAGCACTACATTATCAAACAAGTAGGGCATCGCAATGAAATAACCCACAGCCAATATGAACCACACGCCGAGAATACGAAACAATACCCGGCGCAGTTCGTCCAAATGATCCCAGAACGTTAATTCTTTATCTGACATGGTGAGGATATGCCAATGTGAGAATGATTATTTATCCGCAGGTTTATCCACCTCTTCCTTTGCTTTGTTTATTTCGTCTTTAGCCTCATTCACACCTTCCTTGAAGCTCTTTACGCCTTTACCTAAGCCACGCATCAATTCAGGAATTTTCTTGCCGCCAAACAACAGCAGAATAACCAGTGCGATGATAATCCACTCGGAACCGCTGGGCAAGAAGCCCAATAAGAGTAAGTTTGTCATAGTCATATCGGATTAAATTTGCTTGCAAAGATAAGAAGATTTATGATTTATGATTTACGATTTGCAATTTATTCCGTTGGCATGCTCACATTATGCCGCGGATTACAGTTCACAAATCAGGCATCACACCCCCTTTCAATCCTGATAATATATTCTCTTCACACGTGTCGAGACACTTGTCAGCACCTCATACGGAATGGTTTCAAGCACATCGGAAAGAACGGTTATAGGCAGATGATCCCCGAAGATTTCCACACTGTCACCTTCCTTACAGTCAATATCCGTTACGTCGATCATGCAGACATCCATACAAATATTGCCTACATAGGGAGCGCGCTGCCCGTTCACCAGGCAATAGGCGCGGCCGTTGCCCAAATGGCGATTCAGCCCGTCGGCATAACCGATAGGAATGGCTGCGATGCGCGAAGGGCGCACCAAATGTCCCTTGCGGCTATATCCCACCGTATCCTCTTCGGGCACATCACGTATCTGCAGAATGGTGGTCTTTAACGTACTGACATTATTCATAATGGAATTGTCTATCGGACTGATGCCATACAACCCGATTCCCAGCCGCACCATATCAAACTGCGCCCCCGGAAAACGTTCAATACCGGCAGAATTACATATATGGCGAAGTATCTTATATGGAAATGCCTCCTGCAACAGCATGGAAGCCTTTTCAAAAGTCTCTATCTGCTTACGCGTAAAAGCATCGAATTGCGGAGCATCACTCCCCACGAAATGCGAGAACACCGAACGGGGAATAACCGCGTTCTGCCCTTTCAGACGTTCTATGAGCCGGGGCATATCTTCCGGAGCAAACCCCAACCGGTGCATACCGGTATCCAGCTTCACATGGATAGGGAAATTGGTAATCCCCTCTTTCTCGGCTTCCTTAATCAATGCGTCCAGCAGGTGGAAGCTGTACACTTCCGGCTCCAGCTTATAATCGAACATCGTCTTGAAAGCGGTCATTTCCGGATTCATAATGATGACGCTTGCCGTAATGCCGGCTTTACGCAGGTCCGAACCTTCATCTGCCACGGCAACAGCCAGATAATCCACATGATGCTCCTGCAAAGTTTTGGCTATCTCATACGATCCGGCACCATAGGCGGAAGCTTTCACCATACACACCATTTTGGTTTCGGGTTTCAGTTTACTGCGATAATAATTCAGATTGGCAATCATCGCACCAAGATTCACCTCCAATATCGTTTCGTGAACCTTTCTCTCCAAAACCTCCGTCAATGCATCGAAACCAAACTTACGCGCGCCCTTAATCAGGATTATTTCATTCTCCAGCCACAGTTCACCTTTTCCAATGGCATCAATCAGCGCAGCCGTATCAGGATAAAAAGCTTTCTCGATATTAAATCGTGAGGCACATGAGGAGATTTCATTTCCCACACCAATTACACGTTCTATTCCCCTGCTGTTCACCAACTGTGCCACCTGGCGATAAAGAGTAGGAGTATTCTGCCCGGTTTCCAATATATCCGAAAGAATAAGTGTCCTCTTCAGTCCCTTGCTCTGTGAGCGACGAAACAGAAAATCGAGCGCTATGTCCAAAGAACCGAGATCCGAATTATAACTATCGTTTATCAGCAAGCAGCCATTTTTACCCTCTTTCACTTCCAGACGCATTGCCACCGGCTCCAATTTTGCCATACGCTCCGTTATCTGCCCGGCAGGAAGCATCAGATACAGGCAGGCTGCCAAACAGTTCAACGAGTTCTCGATAGAAGCATCATCTATGAACGGCAATGTAAATGTGTTGTCCATATCCAAATAACGATAGGAAATAACGGTAGAGTTCTCCTGCTTTTCCACCTTGTTGATATACAAGGGGCGCTCCATATCTCTCCTGCTCCATGCTATTTCGCGGGCCGAAAAGATGGATTTACTTACACAATTACTGATAAACTCGTCATCACCATTATAAATCACGACATCACAATCCTTAAAAAGCGCCAGTTTTTCCATGCACTTCTCCTGCAAAGAGAAAAAATTCTCCTGATGTGCGCCGCCTATATTGGTTAGAATTCCGATGGTCGGCTTGATGATATTTTGCAAAGCGCGCATTTCTCCCGGCTCCGAGATTCCCGCCTCCAAAATGGCAAGTTCTGTTTGCTCGTTCATCTGCCATACAGACAAAGGCACACCTATCTGCGAGTTGTAACTGCGGGGTGAACGGGTAATAACACGTTCCGGACTCAGCAACTGGTGCAGCCATTCTTTCACAACGGTCTTTCCGTTACTGCCGGTAATACCGATAACAGGAATCTGGAACCGGTCACGATGTTGTTCCGCCAGCTTCTGCAATGCTTTCAACGGACTTGGCACAACCAATAAGTTGAGATCCGGAAGTGGAGAGCCAAGCGCTTCCGCTTCTTTAAGCCCTTCTTCACTAACGACAAAGTTGCGGACACCGCGCGCATACAGATCGCGGATATAACGGGCTCCGTCATTCCGTTTGGTTGCCAAAGCAAAAAACAATGTTTCTTCAGGGAAACTCAAGGAACGACTGTCCGTAAGTAACCAGTCAATCGTAGCGGACAACTCTCCTATCCGCCGCGCACCAATGATTTGAGCTATATTTTCAATCGTATATGACATAATTCTCTTTCTTTTTGAAAATCTAAGTACGGGTATTTTCCGTTAAGTCGGTCTATTTTTAACACAATTTGTCCTAAAAAACGCTTATACTCCTCAGAGCCGGGATGAAAGGGCTTGTGTGCCAATGCCCTACGTATATTTTCACTTTCTTCTATGATCTGTAACGTCTCCGGCGAAAAACAGGCGGACGAGAAGCGTTCCCACACATACTGCACAGCCACTTCGGAAGGATGCACCATATCTTCAGCGTAGAAGCGGTAATCCCGCAATTCATCCAAAACCAATTCATAGGCGGGAAAATAGAATACATTCTCCGGAAAAGCAGCTTGCAGCCGGTCCACCGCCAACAGCAGCGTAGCCTTGCTGAGTTGATTGGCGTGCAACCCGTCGCGCACGTGACGGATAGGACTGACTGTGAAAATCACTTTCAAGTCAAGATTCCGCGCCAACAATCCGGAAAGCAATGAAGTATAGTCCAATACTATTTCATCAACCTCCAACCGCCTGCGGGTAAATTCTTTCTCCGGCTGCTTATGGCAGTTGCCCACAATGCGTCCCGTATGCTTCTGTTCGTACACCCATGCTGTGCCGAAAGTCAACAGTAAGCAATCCGCATTAAAAACAGTATTGTGAGCCGAGGCAATCCGCTCATTGATAATGCGTAATGTTTCTTCTACCGATGAGGACGAAAAATCCCCATGATGCATCGGGCTGTGCCAACATTCACGAAAGAAGAACAAATCGTCTTGAGCATATCTCTTTCCTTCAACGATTTCCCGTAAAGCGGCAGAGATGGAAAGCGGATTATACAGCACTCCGTATGGATTGACATCACAGCGGAACTTGGCATTGGTGAGCCTCATGCCGATGTGTGTGGCAAAGCAAGAGCCGAACAACATCAGTCGGTCGGCATGCGTCAACTGCGGCAAACTTCCGGGAATTTCCACAGGGGTATAAAAATTCATAAGCAAACCGGTATTAAATATTCATTCTTCAGACTTGATATATACGCGGTGACTGCCAAATCCGCTGAAGCCGATGCCCGTTCCCGGTGTATGCGACAACTTACGCAGCTCGACGGTTCCTGACGAACGAAGCAATCCCGTCAGTTGGCAATACGTACGGACGGTGAGAAAAGGATGTGCTTCCAAATGTTTTCGTGCTATCTCCAACCGTTGTCCGGCAGTATATTTTTGCGAGGAGCGGACAGGCTTCCACGGTGCGCGCCGCAGCGTACAGTGCCTATTGGTTTTATACACCAGTTCCTTTTCCGCCTGAAAATTAATTTTCCCCACAAAGATGCTCTGCGCATTGCGATGGGTGGCGTCACCGTCCGCTTCTTCACGCTCCTTGTCGGCGCCTATCACCAGCCCCGGAGTGAACGTACCGATGCCGTCTATCTTTGCCGAAAAGCCCCGCGCCATTGTATGCGCCATTGCCTCCGCCAGTTCGCAGATGATGCCCTCGACCATCCCCGGAGAAAAGCCGCTCCGTAGGGAGATATATTCCGCCAATTCGCGGGTTGAACTTTGTCCCAACAATACCATTTGCGGGTAAGTCACCCGTTCGCCCTTCCCTTGCAGGTCAGGCATTTCTTTCATTACATAATGCGTAGGCATTTGCTATCTTCTTTTTTTTAAAAGGTTCCACACTCTTATTTCTTCCCGTACTCCCTATCCAAACTTACTTCATCCGGCAAGGAAACCTATCTTTGCAGTATCCAAGACTTAGAATGAAGGCTTCATTTCTTAGAATAAAGCTTTCATTCTAAGGAATTGAACTTTCAGTTTCAGAAATCAAAGCTCAATTCCAAGTCTTGGATACTACAAAGATAGGTTTTCCCGTCGGGCAAAACAAGTTTTCATTGTATATTTCATAGCGGAAAGGATTTATCTCTCTTTTCCATGTAAAAAGAAGACGACAAAATAAAAAACAGATAAAATGATATAGTCATCCGTTTTCTTTTCGTATTTTTGCATTTTGTAATCTTCAGTACAGTGATGAAAACAGAGTCAACAACATATAACTTGCTAAATTCCATTTCTTATCCGGAAGACTTACGTAAATTAAGCGTAGAACAACTTCCGGAACTTTGTGAAGAATTAAGGCAAGACATCATTCAAGAACTTTCATGCAATCCGGGACATTTTGCTGCGAGTTTGGGTACGGTGGAACTGACCGTAGCGCTGCATTACGTCTACAACACTCCATACGACCGCATCGTATGGGATGTGGGGCATCAGGCTTACGGGCACAAGATGCTCACCGGACGTCGCGAGGCTTTCTGCACCAACCGCAAATTCAAAGGCATACGTCCTTTTCCCACTCCCGTAGAAAGCGATTACGACACCTTTACCTGCGGACATGCCTCCAATTCTATTTCGGCGGCTTTGGGTATGGCTGTCGCAGCAGCCAAGAAAGGAGAAAAAGACCGCCACGTAGTAGCCGTCATTGGCGACGGCAGCATGAGCGGAGGACTGGCTTTCGAGGGCTTGAACAATGCTTCGTCCACGGCCAACAACCTGTTGATTATCCTCAACGATAATGACATGGCGATAGACCGCAGTGTGGGTGGCATGAAACAATATCTCTTCAACCTGACTACATCGAACCGCTACAACCAGCTACGCTTCAAAGCATCCAAAATGCTATTCAAAATGGGCGTACTGAATGAAGACCGGCGTAAAGCGTTAATCCGCTTCTCCAACAGCCTGAAATCAATGGCAGCCCAGCAGCAGAACATCTTCGAGGGGATGAACATCCGCTACTTCGGTCCGATAAACGGACACGATGTAAAAAATCTGGCACGCATCCTGCGGGATATAAAAGATATGCAGGGTCCTAAGATCCTTCATCTGCACACAGTCAAAGGCAAAGGCTTTGAACCGGCAGAAAAAAATCCGGGCATCTGGCATGCACCGGGCAAATTCGATCCGGAGACAGGCGAACGCATCACGACCGATACCAGCAATCTGCCCCCTCTGTACCAAACCGTATTCGGAGAGACATTGGTGGAATTGGCCGAGAAGAATCCGAAAATTGTCGGTATCACCCCCGCCATGCCCACAGGATGTTCCATGAACCTATTGATGAAAGCCATGCCCGACCGCGCCTTCGACGTGGGTATTGCCGAAGGACATGCCGCCACATTCTCCGGCGGTATGGCAAAAGAAGGGCTGCAACCTTTCTGCAACATTTATTCGTCCTTCATGCAACGGGCCTACGACAACGTGATACATGACATTGCCATCCTGAAGCTACCCGTCGTACTTTGTTTGGACCGCGCCGGACTGGTAGGCGAAGACGGACCTACGCATCATGGAGTATACGATCTTGCCTATTTCCGCCCTATCCCGAATCTGACTATATCTTCACCTATGGACGAACACGAGTTGCGTCGGCTGATGTACACAGCCCAACTGCCCGATAAGGGTCCGTTCGTTATCCGTTACCCGCGTGGACGCGGCGTACTGGTAAACTGGAAATGTCCACTGGAAGAAATCCCCGTAGGCAAAGGGCGTAAACTGAAAGACGGCAAAGACCTGGCAGTCATCACCCTCGGCCCGATAGGAAACATTGCCGCACGCGCCATTAAACGGGCGGAAGCAGACAAAGGAATCTCCATAGCCCATTACGACCTGCGTTTCCTCAAGCCTCTGGATGAAACATTATTACATGAAGTAGGACGTAACTTCAGTCGCATCCTCACCATAGAAGACGGTGCACGAAAAGGCGGCATGGGAAGTGCCGTACTGGAATTCATGGCAGATCATGACTACACCCCGCATATAAAGCGTATCGGCGTGCCCGACACATTTATTGAACATGGTACGGTACAAGAACTATACCGGTTGTGCGGAATGGATGAAGAAGGAATCTATAATATATTAATTAAGAATGATGAATGAAGAACCGGGCTGCGCCATGCGCAAGCCATCCGCAAGGAAATTCTTCATTCTTAATTCTTCATTTCTAAAAATATTGTGAAGATTATTATTGCAGGTGCCGGCGCAGTAGGCACACATTTAGCCAAACTCTTGTCGCGCGAGAAGCAAGACATCATATTGATGGACGACAACGAAGAAAGGATGAGCACGCTCAGCTCCAACTTCGACTTGATGACCGTCACCGCCTCTCCCACCTCCATTACAGGATTAAAAGAAGTAGGAGTAGGAGAAGCCGACCTCTTCATTGCCGTCACCCCCGATGAAAGCCGCAACATCACCGCCTGTATGCTTGCCACCAACCTCGGTGCGCAAAAGACCGTAGGGCGCATTGACAACTACGAATACCTGCTACCCAAAAACAAGGAGTTCTTCCAGAAGTTAGGGGTAGACTCGCTCATTTATCCGGAAATGCTCGCTGCAAAAGAAATCGTATCATCCATCCGCATGAGCTGGGTGCGCCAATGGTGGGAATTTTGCGGCGGTGCACTGATTCTGATAGGTGCCAAGATGCGCGAAAAGGCTGAGATTCTGGACATCCCCCTGCACCAACTGGGCGGACCGGAACTGCCCTATCACGTGGTAGCCATCAAACGCGGTAACGAAACATTGATTCCTCGTGGCGACGATGTCATAAAGCTGCACGACATTGTCTATTTCACCACCACCCGCAAATTCGTTCCATATATCCGCAAGATAGCCGGCAAAGAAGATTATGCCGACGTACGCAACGTCATGATTATGGGCGGAAGCCGCATTGCCGTGCGCACCGCACAATATGTTCCCGACTATATGCAAGTGAAAATTGTGGATAATGACCTGAACCGATGCAACCGGCTGACCGAATTATTGGATGACAAGACAATGATTATCAACGGAGACGGACGAGACATGGACTTACTCGTGGAGGAAGGATTGAAGAACACCGAAGCCTTTGTTGCACTAACCGGCAACTCGGAAACGAACATCCTTGCCTGTCTGGCGGCAAAGCGTATGGGAGTAAGCAAAACAGTGGCGGAAGTAGAAAACATAGATTATATAGGTATGGCGGAAAGCCTTGACATCGGCACTGTCATCAATAAAAAGATGATCGCTGCCAGCCATATTTACCAGATGATGCTGGATGCCGACGTCAGCAATGTGAAATGCCTGACTTTCGCCAATGCTGATGTAGCGGAGTTTACCGTCAAAGCAGGATCCAAAATAACCAAACACCCGGTAAAAGACCTCGGCCTGCCCAAAGGAACCACTATCGGCGGACTGATACGTAACGGTGAAGGTGTTGTGGTTATGGGTAACACGCAAATACAACCCGGCGACCATGTGGTGGTATTCTGCCTGAACATGATGATTAAGAAAATCGAAAAATACTTTAATTAGCGAAGAATTAAGAGTTACTTGACAGACGTGATCAACTTTAAGACAATTATACGGATTATCGGTATTCTGCTATTGCTGGAAACAATCATGCTGTTGGCATGCTCGGGCATATCATATTACTATAATGACGAAGCACTGCTCGACTTTTGGAAATCGGCAGGAATCACAGCCGGAGCCGGTCTGCTCATGGCAGTTGCCGGAAAAGGGGGCGACAAGCAGTTAACCCGTCGCGACGGTTATGTATTGGTCAGCTTTGCCTGGGTAGCCTTCTCCCTCTTCGGTATGTTGCCTTTTTACATCAGCGGATACGTCCCCGACATTACAAATGCTTTTTTTGAAACCATGTCCGGCTTTACCAGTACGGGAGCCACCGTACTGGACAACATAGAGTCGCTTCCCCATGGACTTTTGTTCTGGCGTAGCATGACGCAATGGATAGGCGGTTTGGGAATCATCATGTTCACGATTGCAGTGTTGCCCATCTTCGGAGTCAGCGGCCTGCAAGTATTCGCAGCCGAAGCCAGCGGCCCCACCCATGACAAAGTGCACCCGCGCATCGGCATTACAGCCAAATGGATATGGGGAATCTATACCGGACTTACCTTTATCCTCGTAATCCTGCTAATGCTGGGAGGAATGAACTGGTTTGACAGCATATGCCATGCTTTCGCCACCACAGGCACAGGAGGTTTCTCTACCAAACAGGCGAGTGTGGCATACTATCATTCTCCCTACATAGAATATGTTATCTCCCTTTTTATGTTTGTCTCCGGCATCAACTTTACGTTGCTGTTGTTTTTTGTCAACCGGAAATTCAAAAAAGTCATTGATAACGCTGAATTGAAATGGTACTTCTGGTCGGTAACCGGATTTACCACCGTAATTGCCGTTATCCTTTATTATACCAGTTCGATGGGCATGGAAGAAGCCTTCCGCAAATCATTGTTCCAGGTTATCTCCCTGCACACTTCCACCGGCTTTGCCACAGACGACTACATGCTATGGACGCCCATACTCTGGGGATTACTGACCATCGTCATGATAATGGGAGCGTGCGCAGGCAGCACGACAGGCGGACTAAAATGTATTCGAATGGTCATTCTCGCCAAAGTGTCACGCAATGAGTTCAAGCATATCCTCCACCCCAACGCCGTATTACCGGTACGCGTAAACAAGCAAGTCATATCGCCTTCCATTGTTTCTACCGTACTGGCATTCTTCTTTTTATATTTCATTATTGCTATCATCGGCATATTAATAATGATGGGAATGGGGATAGATGCCGAAGAATCTATCGGCTGCGTTGTGTCCAGCATCGGGAATATGGGTCCGGGATTAGGAGATACCGGCCCGGCATATTCGTGGAATTCCCTACCCGATGCCGCTAAATGGCTGCTGTCGTTCCTGATGTTGCTGGGACGTCTGGAATTATTTACCGTTTTACTTTTATTCACACCGGAATTCTGGAAACGGAATTGATTTAGGATAAAAAGTGTAAAAATAGTCATTTTTTGTCATGCCGAGATAGCAAAATGAGAGATACTTATTATATCTTTGCGCCCTGAAAAGAGATATGGAGGTATGAAACAGTGCATAAAATATTGTATGATAGCCATACTCGCAGTTTTATTACACAACGGTGCAATAGAAGCTGCGGATTTATTATGCACTCCGGTTGACCACCAGACAGAGAGTTGCACCCTAATTCAAGCACCTACCACCCGGCAAGCCGTTCAGAACTATTACCAACATTCATCATCCACCGCTTCCTGTCTGGAACATGTGGATAATATGCAAGTACCGAGTAATAAAAGTTCTATGTTGCGCACCGGCATCATCCGTATGCAACAAATGCTACGTGCACAGAGTTATGACCGCATACCCGACCTGCACCATACTCCTGTACCCGATCTACATTACTACGTATTCGGGTTAAGAAAGATTATCGTATAAAACGAGTGATAGACAGCGGGGAATCCTTTTACATATTGTCATTCTATCATCTTATTGCCCTATCGCTGTATTATTACCGTATATCTATATTTATACATCTAAAATCTTATCAGATTTATGAACTTTACTTTGTTAGTAGTCGTCCTGTTGACGGCAATTGCTTTCGTGGGTATCGTCATCGCGCTGTCTAATGCGATAGCGCCCCGTTCGTACAATGCGCAGAAAATGGAGCCGTACGAATGTGGTATTCCCACCCGCGGTAAATCATGGATGCAGTTCCGGGTGGGTTACTACCTGTTTGCCATCCTGTTTCTGATGTTCGAGGTGGAGACGGTTTTCCTGTTCCCTTGGGCAGTCATTACAAGGGAGCTTGGAGTAGCCGGGCTTTTCAGTATTTTATTTTTCCTTATTATATTAATTCTGGGTCTTGCTTATGCCTGGAGGAAAGGAGCTTTGGAATGGAAGTAACGAAGAAACCCAACATAAAATCTATCCCTTATGAGGAGTTTACAGACAATGAAACGTTGGAGAAATTGGTTCGGGAACTTAATGCAGGAGGTGCCAACGTGGCCCTCGGCGTACTGGACGATTTCGTTAATTGGGGACGCAGTAACTCACTGTGGCCGCTTACGTTTGCAACAAGTTGTTGCGGTATCGAATTTATGGCCCTCGGTGCAGCCCGCTATGATATGGCACGCTTCGGGTTTGAAGTAGCCCGCGCCAGTCCGCGTCAGGCAGACATGATCATGGTGTGTGGAACAATCACAAACAAAATGGCCCCGGTGCTGAAACGTCTGTACGACCAGATGGCCGACCCTAAGTATGTGATAGCCGTAGGTGGTTGCGCAGTCAGTGGCGGTCCGTTCAAGAAGTCTTACCACGTTGTCAATGGAGTGGATAAGATCCTGCCGGTAGACGTATATATTCCGGGATGCCCTCCCCGACCCGAAGCATTCTACTACGGAATGATGCAGTTGCAACGCAAAGTGAAAATCGAAAAATACTTTGGCGGAGTAAACCGAAAAGAAGAGAAGAACTTGTGATTAATGATTAGCGATTAGAAATTAGTGATTAGAACGGTACAAATATCAATCAATAAGTCTATAAATCAGTAATCCTTAATTGCTAAACTCCAGACATTATATAAGTTAAGTATGGAAATAAAATATATAAATCCCGCAGCCTTGCATGACGAGATGCTGCGCCTACGGCAAGAAGAGCAGATGGACTTCCTTGAATGTCTTACAGGCATGGACTGGGGGGAGCCGGACACAGCTAAAGATACTTCCGACACTCCACGAGGCCTTGGCGTTGTTTATCAGCTGGAATCTACTGCCACCGGCAAACGGGTGGCAGTTCGCACCGCCACCCTCGACAGGGAACATCCCGAACTGCCTTCAGTGTGCGACATATGGAAAGCCGCCGACTTCCTGGAACGTGAAGTATTCGATTTCTATGGGGTGGTTTTCATCGGTCATCCCGATATGCGACGTCTTTATCTGCGCAATGATTGGGTAGGCTATCCGATGCGTAAGGACGATGATCCTGAAGCACAAAACCCTCTGCGTATGGATAATGAGGAGACAGTCGATACAACCACCGAGCTGGAGCTGAATCCGGATGGAACCGTAAAGAACAAAGAATCGCTACTCTTCGGTGATGATGAATATGTAGTAAATATCGGTCCGCAGCATCCCGCAACCCATGGTGTAATGCGTTTCCGCGTGTCACTGGAAGGTGAAATCATCGAAAAAATCGATGCCAACTGCGGCTATATCCACCGGGGCATCGAAAAGATGTGCGAGAGCCTGACATACCCGCAAACACTGGCTCTAACCGATCGTTTGGACTATTTGGGCGCCCACCAAAACCGCCATGCCCTATGCATGTGCATCGAACAAGCAATGGGTATAGAAGTCAGCGAACGCGTGCAGTACATCCGCACAATCATGGACGAATTGCAACGCATCGATTCACACTTGCTTTTCTACTCCTGCCTGGCAATGGACCTCGGCGCACTGACCGCTTTCTTCTACGGTTTTCGCGATCGCGAGAAGATTCTGGACATCTTTGAAGGAACCTGCGGCGGACGCCTCATCATGAACTATAACACAATTGGCGGCGTACAAGCCGACATTGCTCCCGACTTCCAGAAAAAGGTAAAAGAATTCATTCCTTACCTGCGCGGCATCCTGCATGAATACCACGATGTATTTACGGGAAACATCATTGCGCAACAACGTCTGAAAGGCGTAGGGGTACTGTCTCGTGAAGATGCCATAGCCTTCGGCGCCACCGGAGGCACAGGTCGTGCCAGCGGTTGGGCTTGCGATGTGCGTAAGCGTATGCCTTACAGCATGTATAGCAAGGTGGACTTTAAAGAAGTTATCCGCACCGAAGGTGATTCCTGGGCACGCTATCTCATCCGCATGGATGAAATCATGGAAAGCCTGAATATCATCGAACAGTTGATAGACAACATCCCCGAAGGCAACTATCAGGAAAAGATGAAACCGATTATCCGCGTGCCGGAAGGCAACTACTATGCCGCCGTAGAAGGCAGCCGCGGTGAATTCGGAGTATTCCTCGAAAGCCATGGCGACAAAATGCCCTACCGCTTGCATTTCCGCAGTACGGGGCTTCCATTGGTATCTACCGTAGACACAATTTGTCGCGGTGCAAAGATTGCCGACCTTATCGCTATCGGTGGAACACTGGACTATGTAGTACCGGATATTGACAGGTAAATTAATTGATTAATGATTAACGATTAGTGATTAACCCCTTGCAGTATTGACAGTGCAACCTGTTAGTCGCTAATCACTAACAACTAATAACTAAATAACGTGTTTGACTTTAGTATAATAACCAATTGGATTCACCAGATGCTGACCTCCTTTATGCCGGAAGGTCTGGCGGTGTTCCTCGAATGTGTAGTGATAGGCGTATGCATCATCCTTATGTATGCGGTGCTTGCCATTATTCTGATTTACATGGAGCGTAAGATATGCGCTTTCTTCCAGTGCCGCCTCGGTCCGATGCGTGTAGGAAAGTGGGGACTGCTCCAAGTGCCCTGCGACGTTATCAAGATGCTGACCAAAGAAATCATTGACCTGAAATTCTCCGACAGGCTTCTCTATAACCTGGCGCCATTCATGGTTATCATCGCTTCATTCCTGACATTCGCCTGTCTGCCCATCAGCAAAGGGCTGGAAGTTCTGGACTTTAACGTAGGCGTCTTCTTCCTGCTTGCAGCTTCAAGCATCGGCGTGGTAGGTATCCTGCTTGCCGGTTGGAGTTCCAACAATAAGTTCTCACTTATCGGAGCCATGCGAAGCGGTGCACAAATCATCAGCTATGAACTTTCGTGCGGACTGAGCATTCTGACAATGGTTGTTTTAATGGGTACGATGCAGTTCTCCGAAATCGTAGCCGGACAAGCCGACGGATGGTTCATCTTCAAAGGACATATTCCGGCAGTGATAGCGTTTGTTATTTATCTGATTGCAGGCAATGCTGAAACCAACCGCGGCCCGTTCGACTTGCCGGAAGCAGAAAGTGAGCTGACAGCCGGTTATCATACGGAGTACTCCGGTATGGGATTCGGCTTCTTCTATCTGGCAGAATACCTGAACCTGTTCATCGTTGCCAGTGTTGCAGCCACTATTTTTCTGGGAGGCTGGATGCCGCTGCACATCGTCGGTCTGGACGGTTTCAATGCAGTAATGGATTACATTCCGGGATTTGTATGGTTCTTCGGCAAAGCATTTTTCGTAGTGTTCCTGCTGATGTGGATTAAATGGACATTCCCGCGTTTGCGTATCGATCAGATCCTGAATCTTGAATGGAAATACCTGGTACCTATCTCCATGGTAAACCTGATATTGATGGTGTTGATTGTCGTATTCGGACTACACTTTTAACCGACGCCGACGTTGCATCGGAACAAAGTTCCCATTCGGATAAATCTAAAACAATAAAATAATGAAAGATAATAAAGAACATAACTCTTATATAGGCGGCCTCATAAACGGTGTCAGCTCCCTGCTGACGGGCATGAAAACCACTATGACCGTTTTCTGCCGGAAGAAGACCACCGAACAATATCCGGAGAACCGGAAAACACTGAAACTCTCCGAACGCTTCAGGGGTACGCTGACGATGCCCCACAACGAGCAGAACGAGCATCATTGCGTAGCTTGCGGCCTGTGTCAAATGGCTTGTCCCAACGACACCATCAAAGTGACGAGTGAGACCATAGAGACGGAAGACGGTAAGAAAAAGAAGATATTGGCGAAATATGAGTACGACCTCGGTTCGTGCATATTCTGCCAGCTCTGCGTCAATGCCTGTCCGCATGATGCCATTACATTCGACCAGAATTTTGAGCATGCAGTATTCGACCGTAGCAAACTGGTGCTGACGCTGAATCATCCGGGCAGTCACGTAGAAGAGAAGAAGAAATCCGCCGCTCCCCAAGCTGAAGTAGCGAAGTAATTAGTCATTCATAATTAGTAATCAAAAACATGGAATTCAATCTTGAAACAATAGTATTCTACTTCCTTGCGGCTTTCATTACCGTATTTTCCATACTGACGGTAACTACCAGACGCATGGTACGCTCGGCCACTTACCTGCTGTTCGTTCTTTTCGGTACGGCAGGCATCTATTTCCTGTTGGGATATACATTCCTCGGCTCTGTACAGATTATGGTGTACGCAGGCGGTATCGTCGTCCTCTACGTCTTCTCCATCCTGCTCACCAGCGGTGAAGGCGACATCGCGGGAAAGCTGAAACGCAGCAAGTTCCTTGCCGGGCTGGGCGCTACCATAGGCGGAGCCATTATAGTAGTATTCATAACCCTGAAACATAAGTTTATCGCCACCACCGACGTGGTGCCTCTTGAGGTCAACATCAAGACTATCGGGCATCACATGCTGAGCGGCGACAAATATGGTTACCTGTTGCCTTTCGAAGCTGTCAGCATCCTGCTGCTGGCATGTATCGTAGGCGGATTATTAATCGCACGTAAAAGATAAGAATTATGATACACATGGAATATTACCTGATAGTCTCGGCTATCATGTTTTTCGCCGGCATTTACGGGTTCTTTACCCGTCGCAACACATTGGCGATATTAATTTCGATTGAGTTGATACTGAACGCTACCGACATCAACTTCGCAGTATTCAACCGTTTTCTGTTTCCCGGCGGACTGGAAGGTTACTTCTTCTCACTGTTCTCCATTGCCATTTCGGCAGCCGAAACAGCAGTAGCTATTGCTATCATGATTAATATCTATCGTAACATACGCTCTATCCAGGTGAACAAACTGGATGAACTCAAATGGTAATAAATATGGAATATACGATTCTAATCCTTCTTCTTCCCTTACTCTCTTTCCTTGTCTTGGGATTGGGCGGTAAATGGATGTCACACCGTACCGCCGGAAGTATCGGTACGGGCGTGTTGGGTGTGGTGACGGTGCTCTCCTACCTCACCGCAATACAGTATTTCACTGCTCCCCGGCTGGCAGACGGCACATACGCCACACTGATGCCTTATAACTGTACATGGCTGCCGTTCACGCCTTCACTCAGCATTGACCTGGGAATCTTGCTCGACCCCATTTCGGTGATGATGCTGATTGTCATAAGTACCGTTTCATTCATGGTACACCTCTACTCCTTCGGCTACATGAAAGGTGAGCGCGGTTTTCAACGTTATTATGCCTTTCTTTCGCTTTTCACCATGTCCATGCTCGGACTCGTGGTGGCTACGAACATCTTCCAGATGTATCTGTTTTGGGAACTGGTGGGCGTGTCTTCCTACCTGCTGATTGGTTTCTACTATACCAAACCGGCAGCCATAGCCGCCAGCAAAAAGGCATTCATCGTTACCCGTTTTGCCGATTTGGGCTTCCTGATCGGTATTCTGGTCTACGGCTACTATACCGGAACCTATACTTTCCAGCCCGATGAAATGGCACTGCTGAAAGGCGGCGCTACCATGATTCCGCTGGCACTGGGACTGATGTTCATCGGCGGAGCCGGAAAGAGCGCCATGTTCCCATTGCACATCTGGCTGCCCGATGCAATGGAAGGTCCTACTCCCGTCAGCGCACTGATCCACGCCGCCACAATGGTGGTTGCAGGCGTGTATCTGGTGGCACGTATGTTCCCGCTCTTCATAGACTATGCGCCTCAGGTGCTGCACCTCGTTGCTTATGTGGGTGCATTCACCGCATTCTATGCTGCCAGTGTAGCTTGCGTGCAAAGCGACATCAAGCGTGTGCTTGCCTTCTCCACTATCTCACAGATAGGCTTTATGATGGTGGCACTCGGCGTATGCACCTCCCTGAATCCCCACGAAGGCGGACTGGGTTATATGGCAGGCATGTTCCATTTGTTTACGCATGCCATGTTCAAGGCCCTGCTGTTCCTTGGCGCAGGCAGCATCATCCATGCGGTGCACAGCAACGAGATGTCTGCTATGGGCGGATTGCGCAAGTACATGCCGGTTACGCATATCACTTTCCTGATAGCCTGTCTGGCCATCGCCGGTATTCCACCGTTCTCCGGGTTCTTCTCCAAGGACGAGATACTGACAGCCTGTTTCCGGTTCAGCCCCGTCATGGGTTGGATAATGACAGTGATTGCCGCAATGACTGCATTCTATATGTTCCGCCTCTACTACGGCATCTTCTGGAGTGACAAACGGTCAGCAGCCAATGATGAGCACTCATCACACAACGCTCACCACACTCCTCACGAAAGCCCGTTGACAATGACCGTCCCGTTAATGTTCCTTGCCCTGGTTACGATAGTTGCCGGCTTCATTCCTTTCGGACACTTCGTCAGCTCAAACGGTGAAGCCTATACCATTCATCTGGACTGGGGTGTGGCAGGCACAAGCATTGCCATTGCCGTCATCTCCATAGCTTTGGCCACTTATATGTACAAAAGCGGGAAACAGCAGGTTGCCAATGCGCTTGCCCGCCGCTTCAACGGTTTATGGACAGCTGCCTATCACCGCTTCTACCTCGATGAAATCTACCAGTTCATCACCCACCGCATCATCTTCGGTTGTATCAGCCGCCCGATAGCCTGGTGGGACCGTCATGTGGTGGATGGCTTCTTCGATTTCCTTGCCTGGGGCGCTAACGCCACCAGCGACGAGATACGAGGCTTGCAAAGCGGACGCATCCAGCAATACACATTCGTATTCCTGCTAGGCACACTTGCACTGATACTGCTGCTGTTGCTGTAAACGAGAAACATAAGTTGATATCGGTTTATCAACCAATAGAACAATAACAATTAATACAATAATTATAAAGATGAATTTCTTATCCATATTCGTACTCATCCCCTTGCTGATGCTGCTGGGACTTTGGCTCAGCCGCAGCATAGCACAGATACGTGCGGTGATGGTGACCGGTGCTTCGGCATTGCTCATTGCCGCTGTCGGACTGACTGTCGCCTATCTGCAAGCCCGTCATGGCGGCGCTACGGATGAAATGCTGTTCCGCGCTGACGCGGCATGGTATCCGGCACTGAACATTCACTATTCCGTAGGCGTAGACGGCATCTCGGTGGCCATGCTGCTGCTCTCGGCAATCATCGTTTTCACCGGAACATTCGCTTCCTGGCGTCTGCAACCGCTGACCAAAGAATATTTCCTGTGGTTCACCCTGTTGTCAATGGGTGTATTCGGCTTCTTCATCTCCACCGACCTGTTCACCATGTTCATGTTCTATGAGGTGGCCCTCATACCGATGTATCTGCTGATCGGCGTATGGGGTTCGGGGCGCAAGGAATATGCCGCCATGAAGCTGACATTGATGCTGATGGGCGGTTCCGCTTTCCTGCTCATCGGTATTCTGGGCATCTACTTCGGCAGCGGCGGCACCACCATGAACCTGCTGGAGATAGCCCAACTGCACAATATCCCTATTGAGCAGCAACGAATCTGGTTTCCGCTTACCTTCCTCGGTTTCGGCGTATTGGGAGCCCTGTTCCCGTTCCACACATGGAGCCCCGACGGTCACGCATCCGCACCGACTGCCGTTTCCATGCTGCATGCAGGCGTACTGATGAAGCTAGGAGGTTACGGATGCTTCCGCATCGCCATGTATCTGATGCCTGAGGCCGCACAGGAACTCGGATGGATATTCCTCGTGCTGACGGGCATCTCCGTAGTGTATGGTGCATTCTCCGCCTGCGTACAGACCGACTTGAAATACATCAATGCCTACTCTTCCGTATCGCACTGCGGCCTGGTACTTTTCGCCATTCTGATGATGAACCGTACCGCCTGCACCGGCGCCGTACTGCAGATGCTTTCGCATGGATTGATGACCGCCTTATTCTTTGCACTCATCGGTATGATTTACGGACGTACACACACACGTGACGTACGCGAGCTTAACGGGCTGATGAAGATAATGCCTTTCCTTGCAGTATCCTACGTCATTGCCGGTCTTGCCAACCTCGGTTTGCCGGGCCTCAGCGGTTTCATTGCCGAAATGACTATCTTCAACGGTGCGTTCCAACATCCCGATACATTCCACCGCGTATGGACCGTCATAGCCTGTACGAGCATCGTAATCACCGCGGTCTACATCCTGCGTCTTGTGGGCAAGATCCTCTACGGCACTTGCACCGACAAGCACCATCTGACACTGAGCGATGCCACTTGGGACGAGCGTACCGCTGTAATCATCCTCATCGCCTGCGTAGCCGGACTCGGTCTTGCCCCGCTGTGGATGAGCAACATGATTGGAGACAGCGTTCTGCCGATAGTCAACAATTTAGTGATGAAGTAATGAAGTGCCGAATCATGAATCACCAGTTACCAATCGCTAATTATTAATCATTAATCAATTCATCACTAAATAACATGGATTACTCCCAATTTCTTTTAATGAAAGAAGAGCTGTCGCTGATAGCGGTCATCGTTATCCTGTTCATAGCCGACCTCTTCATGAGTCCGGATGCGCACAAGAATGACGGCAAGCCGATGTTGAACACTATGCTGCCTGTTGCTCTGCTCATTATCCATACGCTTATAACCATTGTCCCCGGTCCGGCGGCTGACGCCTTCGGCGGAATGTACCACAACCAGCCCATACAGAGCATCGTCAAGTCCATCCTCAGTGTAGGTACGCTCATCGTATTCCTTATGGCACACGAGTGGATGCGTCTTCCCGATACGGCAATCAAGCAAGGCGAGTTCTACATACTGACCCTCTCCACACTGCTGGGCATGTACTTTATGATTTCCGCAGGACACTTCCTGATGTTCTTCATCGGACTGGAAACGGCAAGTATCCCGATGGCTGCTTTGGTGGCCTTCGACAAATACCGCCACCATTCTGCCGAGGCAGGCGCCAAATACATTCTTACCGCCCTGTTCTCCAGCGGTTTGCTGCTTTATGGCATTTCACTGATATACGGTTCGGTAGGCACGCTCTACTTTGCCGACATCCCGGCACATCTGGACGGGAACCCGTTGCAGATTATGGCATTCGTATTCTTCTTCTCTGGCATGGGTTTCAAGATTTCGCTGGTACCTTTCCACCTGTGGACGGCAGACGTTTACGAGGGTGCTCCAAGTACGGTAACCGCTTACCTGAGCGTCATCTCCAAAGGATCGGCGGCATTCGTGCTGATGACAATCCTTTACAAGGTGTTCGCGCCCATGGTGGTGCAATGGCAGGAAGTGCTTTACTGGGTGATCATCGCCTCCATTACGCTCGCCAACCTCTTTGCGCTCCGTCAGGAAAACCTGAAGCGACTGATGGCGTTCTCCAGTATCTCACAGGCAGGATACATCATGCTGGGTGTGATCAGCGGGACATCGCTGGGCATGACCTCGCTGGTATACTACGTACTGATTTACCTGTTTGCCAACCTTGCAGTCTTTACGGTTATCACGATTGTGGCATTGCGTTCCCATAAATTCACGCTGGAAGATTACAACGGACTGTACACCACCAACCCCAAACTGGCGTTCCTGATGACGCTGGCATTGTTCTCTCTGGCAGGTATCCCCCCGTTTGCAGGTTTCTTCTCGAAGTTCTTCATCTTTGCGGCAGCGTTCGAAAGCGGTTTCCACTTGCTGGTATTCATTGCGTTGATCAACACGATCCTGTCACTTTACTACTATCTGAAGATTGTGAAGGCAATGTACATCAACAAAAGCGATGAGCCTATCGCCACTTTCCGCAGCGACAATTACACACGCGCCAGCCTTGCCATCTGTACGCTGGGCATCGTGGCGCTGAGCATTGCCAGTGTGGTATACCAGTCCATCGACAAATTCTCATTCGGAATGTAACGGTTGCTTTCCCGCAAAATAACTTTTATAACATCCCCTTTCACCGTCCGCGCCCTCTTGTCCATAGGAGGAGGAAGACGGATGATAGGGGATCTTTATTTTCATATTGCTGCACTGCCACATGCAGCATTGCATCACTTCATTATCTGATTTCTGTATTGCGTGGGAGTCAGCTTGGTGAGTTGTTTAAAGGTGCGGTTGAAGTGCGAGATAGAGTCGAAGCCACATTCTACGGCTATTTGCGAAACCTCCATATCACCAATAGTCAGCAGTTTGCACGCGTAGCCTATGCGCATGTCCGTCACATATTGCAAAAAAGTCCTCTCCGTCACTTCCTTAAAGAACCGGCAAAAAGCGCTGCTGTTCATATTCGCCATTTCGGCAATCTCGTCGAGTTTGAGTGATCGGGTATAATTGCTGTTGATAAAGGAAATGATTTTATCAATCCGTTTGTTTCCCACTGCCGGAAACTTCTCATAGTAGAAAGGGCTTGCCAGCATCTTCCTCTGAACGGAGACAGACAGTTCCTGCAACAAATCCAGCAATCCCGCTATCTGTCCAAATCCTTTCAGTCCGGGAAAGCCGGACATCATGCCGCACACCGGACCGCTACCGGCGGTATGGAGAAGCACCCCCCGCTTAGACTCCTCCAGCAGCAGCCTTATCTGGTGAAACTGCGGATAATGGTCGAAAGAATATTGCATAAAATTCTCCTCGAACTGAACGATAGTCCCCTGAACACGCAGCATGGGATTGCCGCACCGATATTCATCGTCACTCCGCATATAATGAGGCAGGTTGGGGCCGAACAATATCACATCCCCGTCGGCAAACTGCTCTATGCAGTCGCCTACAAAGCAGCAGCCGCGGCCTTTCTTCACATAGATAATCTCGTACTGGCTGTGGAAGTGCCAGGGATAGGTGAAGCGGTCGTAGTCGTAGTAACGCGCTTTTATCGGATTGGACTCCGATATCTGGAGTTGTTCGTTTATTATTTGTCTCATAACGCTGCTTGATGTTGGTTGCGGCATCCATCGCCCTGCCGGCAGAACAAAGATACGAATAATAATCAGTTATCCAAACCGGAGCTTTCCATATAGCTAAGTATCAGCGACCTTGATGTCCCACCATCATTTTCAATAATGGGACTTATACTCCCGCCACTTCCATTTACGAGGGAACTATGTTCTCTATACGACTGAACCCGGCTCTCATTACGATTGAAACACACTCCCATTACGACTGAAACAGGCTCCCATTACGTGTGCAAATATCTGCTCGCCTCCCCGTAGAAGCAACCGTAACATTTTTCTTCCGATACATGCAAATATCTGCAAATATCCTGCAAATATCCATTCATGGGCGAAGTGTTTTAGTGCCTATATTTGCAATAAATAATCATTTTAAATCATTAATACAAAAAGAAGTATGGAAAAGACTTGGAGATGGTTTGGCAAGAAAGACAAAATAACGCTTGACATGCTGCGGCAAATCGGTGTGGAAGGTATCGTTACCGCCTTGCACGATGTGCCCAACGGCGAAATATGGACAGAAGAGGCAATCAATGATTTGAAGCAATACATTGAGTCCTACGGCTTGCGCTGGTCGGTTGTAGAGAGCCTGCCCGTATGCGAAGCCATTAAATATGCCGGACCGGAACGCGACAAGTTGATAGAAAACTATAAAGTCAGTCTCGCCAATCTGGGTAAATGCGGCGTCAAGACCGTATGCTACAACTTCATGCCCGTCATCGACTGGATACGTACGGACTTGCAGCATCCATGGGCGGACGGCACCTCATCGCTCTACTTCGACCGGGTGCGTTTTGCCTATTTCGACCTCCGCATCCTCCAACGTGAAGGAGCGGAAAAAGACTATTCCCCGGAAGAGCTCGCCAAAGTGGAGGAACTGGACAAAACCATTACCGAAGCCGAGAAGGAAAGCCTCATCGACACGATCATCGTAAAGACACAGGGATTCGTCAACGGCAACATCAAAGAGGGCGACAAGAACCCGGTAAACATCTTCAAGAACCTGCTGGCCCTGTACAAAGGCATAGACCGCGACGCACTCCGCGAAAACATGCGGTATTTCCTTGCCGCAATCATGCCGGTGTGCGAGGAATACGGAGTGAACATGTGCGTACATCCCGATGATCCTCCTTTCCAGGTATTAGGGCTGCCGCGCATCGTCACCAACGAAGAGGACATCGCCTGGTTCCTGAATGCGGTGGACAATCCGCACAACGGACTGACTTTCTGTGCCGGCTCGCTCAGTGCAGGAGAGCACAACGACACTCGTGAACTTGCCCGGAAGTTTGCATCGCGCACCCACTTCGTGCATCTGCGCAGCACCGCAGCCATGCCGGGCGGAAACTTCATAGAAAGCTCACACCTGTCAGGACGCGGACATCTCATCGACCTCATCCGCATCTTCGAGAAAGAAAACCCGGCCCTGCCGATGCGCGTAGACCATGGACGGATGATGCTGGGCGACGAGAACAAGGGATACAACCCCGGCTACTCATTCCATGGCCGCATGCTGGCACTGGCACAGGTGGAAGGAATGATGGCAGTGGTACAGGATGAAATGAAAGGATAAAACTCTAAATAAAAAAAAGAAAAAAGATTATGAACGAACAATTCAGTATTGCAGGTAAAGTGGCAGTCATCACCGGTGCAGGTGGTGTTTTGGGTGGCAGCATTGCCAAATGTTTTATGCAACAAGGCGCCAAGGTTGTGGCAGTGGACATCCGTCAGGAACAGCTGGACAAGCGTGTAGAAGAGTTGAAGACATACGGCGAGGACGTAATCGGCATTGTGGGTAACGTGCTGGACATCGCCAGTCTTGAGAAACTTGCCGACGACATTGTGGCAAAGTGGGGACGCATTGACATCCTGCTCAACATTGCCGGTGGAAACATGCCGGGCGCAACATTGGCTCCCGACCAGCACTTCTATGACATGGACATCTCCTGCTGGGAGAAAGTAACCAACCTGAACATGAACGGAACCGTTTATCCGTCTTTGGTATTCAGCAAGGTCATGGCCAAACAGGGTAAAGGATGCATTGTCAACGTATCTTCCATGGCTGCTTACAGCGCCATTACGCGAGTTCCGGGTTACTCGGCAGCCAAAACAGCCGTTGCCAACTTCACCCAATGGCTGGCAAGCGAACTGGCTTTGAAATATGGAGACGGCATCCGCGTCAACGCCATTGCTCCCGGTTTCTTCATCGGCGACCAGAACCGCGCCGTACTCATCAACCCCGACGGCTCACTGACCGACCGCAGCAAGAAAGTATTGGCAAAGACTCCGATGAAACGTTTCGGCGACATCAACGAGCTGAACGGCGCCGTACAGTTCCTGTGCAGCGATGCCGCCAGCTTCGTCACAGGCGCACTGCTCCCCATTGACGGCGGCTTCAGCGCATTCAGCGGCGTGTAAGCAGAAAGTTTAAATAAGGTTGAAGGTGTATCAAAACTAACATTAACTATCATTTTACTCTGTCATTCAGAGCGAAGCGAAGAATCTACTCTCTTTGTGAGTAGGAGAAGAGATGCTTCACTACGTTCTGCATGACAGACTATACATTAGCGTAAGAAATAAAAGATATTTTGAGCGAAGCTAATGATAGGCTTGTCTGAGTTTTGACACACCCGCTTTTTTTTCATGGCTAAATGTCTTTTTAGGATTCGTGTAACAGAACCTTAACACTTTTGAAAGCGTAATGTATACGCCGCGTATCAGCCGCGTAACATTCTCTCCTCATCTTTGCAGCGAATTAAGAAACGCATTAAAAAGACAAGCATGAAATCAGATTCAGGAAAAGTTCTCTTCTTTATTTTATTTCTCACACTCTCTGCCATGACGGTCGTGGCAGGCACCATTAAAGGCACCGTCACCGACAAGCAGACCCGGGAACCTCTGACCGGAGCCACCATACAGATAGCAGGAACAACACAAGGCACCGTTGCCGATGTGGACGGTAACTACTCCTTGGATGTAAACAACGGAATTTATACATTGGCCATTAAATATGTAGGCTACAAGGACATCATCATAAACAACGTAAAAGCCGGCAAATCCGACCTCATACTGAACTTTGAGCTGGAGAGCGACGCACAGGCTTTGGGCGAAGTGTCGGTAGTGGCCAGAAAGAACCTTGAGGGCGAACGCGCCTTGCAGATGGAACGCCGGAAAGCAACCCTCGCCATCGAGAACCTCGGTTCGAAGGAGATGAGCCTCAAAGGCATCGGCAATGTGGAAGAAGGAGTAAAGAAGATTACGGGCATCTCCGTTGCCGATGCAGGCCAACTCATTGTGCGCGGACTGGGCGACCGTTACAGCACCACAACCCTGAACGGACTCCCCATAGCCTCGCCCAACCCCGACAACAAACTGATTCCGCTGGACCTTTTCCCGTCGAGTACCGTACAGAACATCACAGTGAGCAAGGTATATAACGCGGAAGCCTTCGCCGACTATTCGGGTGCACACATCGACATCAATACCAAAGAGAATATCACCGAAGACTTCTTCAACATCGGTTTCAATACCGGCGGCAAATTCAACACACTGGGCAAAGACAACTACCGGATGAACCGCAACGGCTCCCTGTTCAGAACCTCCGGTGTGGACCAGGCCGCACTCAACATGCCCCTGTCTGAATTCGACAACTACGTAAAGACAAGGAATATATTCGACACCTCATTTGCCGTAAAGAAGAAATCCTCCCTGCCGGACTTCAGCGGCAACCTCGGTTTCGGCAAAAACATCGGCATCGGCAGCCAGACACTCAGCATACTGGCATCCGCAAGCGCCGGCAACAGCTTCCAGAACATGGACAACGCTTTCTACAAAACCCTGGAAGCCACAGGCAGCGTGCAAGACAACTTTGCCTACGACAGCTATGCCCAGGAACTGAAACTGGCCGCATTGGGACACATAGGCTACACCCTGCGCCGCCACGACCGCATAGGCTACACCTTTTTCTATGCACGCAACGCCACCGACACCTACCAACGTCGTGAGGGTATAGACGCCGAAGACCACGAACTGACAGGAAGCAACAACATCACCCACATCTACTCCTTGCAGAACCACCAGTTGGACGGGGTTCACAGCTTCGGCGGACGCGGGCAGTGGGAACTCACCTGGGGCGGCTCATACAGCAAGACGGGCAGTGAAGAACCCGACAGACGCCAAGTGATGTACATAAAGAACGACAACGGCGCACTCAGCCTCTTCAAGCTGAACCGTCAGGAAACCATGCGTTACTTCGGCAGCTTGGACGAGGAAGAATGGAACGGCAACCTCGCCATGCGCTGGAAATGGAACGAAAACAACTTCCTGAAGTTAGGCGTCAACTACAAGAACAAAAGCCGCGACTACAAGGCAACCCGTTTCTACTATAACCTCAACAAAATAGATCCCGTCATCACCGATATTTATGACACCGACGGATTTCTGAACCAAGAGAACATAGCCGGCGGAAATGTAGTGGTGCAACGCGTGATGCAGCCCAAAGACAGTTATCGTGCCGGAAACGAAATCTACTCCGGTTATCTACTGACTGATTTCTACCCTGTACCATCATTATTAGTAAACCTCGGCGTGCGCTACGAAATCAGCAGGCAATGGGTGGACTATGCCACCGACGGCGGCGACTGGTATGCCGAACGACGCAACCTTGACAAGAACGACCTCTTCCCCACCCTGAATCTGAAATACACAGTGAACGATGCCAACAGCATCCGCTTCTCCGCTTCGCGTACCGTCACCCGTCCCTCGTTCATCGAAATGGCGCCCTTCCTCTACCAAGAGTCCTACGGCTCGGCGCAAATCCGCGGTAATAACGAATTGCAAAACGGCTACAACTACAATTTCGACCTGCGCTATGAACACTTCGGCAAGAACGGAGACATGATTTCACTGACCGCCTACTTCAAATACTTAGACAGTCCGATAGAACGTATCCAAGCCCTGCAAGGCGGAGCCACGCTACACAGTTTCCAGAATGCAGACAACGGCATGGCAGGCGGTATGGAAGTGGAGCTCCGCAAACAACTGATGAAAGACCTCCGCCTGGGAGCCAACATCAGCTACATGTACACCAACGTGAAACTGCCCGAAGGCGGCGCCTACACCAACAAGGAACGCCCCCTGCAAGGTGCATCCCCTATCCTTGCCAATGCCGACCTCACCTACTCGCCCCGCTTCGGCGAAGAACGGCAACTGAACCTCGCCCTGCTCTACAACCTGCAAGGCAGCCGTATCCATGCGGTAGGCGTATCCAAATTGGGGGACATCAAACAGCAAACCCTGCATACACTGAACTTCAGCGCCGGCTATGACATCAACAGCCACTTCAGCCTGAAACTGCTGGTGAACGACCTGCTGAACCGCGCCGTCATCTTCAAGCAGGAAGTGCCCTCCACCGGAGAGGAGGTAGAAGTGGAACGCTATAAGAAAGGCGCCAACTTTGAAATAGGTTTCAGCTACAAACTGTAAAAACAAAATATAGAGAGAAACAAAAAGTTATACGAACGATAACACTAATTTAATTCATTTATTATGGAATCTTTAAAATGGAAATTTTTATCACTTGCCCTCGTGGCAAGCATGTCTTTCCTCACTTCTTGCAGTGATGACGACAACAACGGCGGAAACGACAACGGTGAAGTGGAAACCCTGAAAGGAACGATTACCTCGGATGTAACCCTGAAAGCGGGCACCACGTACAAACTGAGCGGCGAGTACATCGTCGAAGCAGGCGCCACACTGAACATCGAGGCAGGCGTAAAGATTATATCCGTCTACGACGATATAGTGGATTATATCCTGATAAAGCAAGGTGCCAAAATCAATGCCATGGGTACGGCAAACGCTCCTATCGTCATGACCAGCGAAAAGGAAGAACCGGGTGCCTGGGGCGGTATCCACATCTGCGGCAAGGCACACACCAATGCCGAAGGAGGTAAAGGAAGTTCCGAAATCGGCGGTGCCGTTTATGGCGGCAACGACGATGCCGACAACTCCGGCAAACTGCAATATGTGCGCGTAGAATACACCGGCTATGCTTTCGATGAGGAACATGAAGCCAACGGAATCACGTTCTACGGTGTGGGCAACGGTACAATCGTAGACCACTGTCAGGCCTACAAAGGCTCGGACGACGGTTTCGAATTCTTCGGCGGCTCTGTAAATGTCAGCAACATGGTGGTGGTGAGTTGCAGCGACGACTCTTTTGACTGGACCGAAGGATGGAACGGAAAGGGCACCGACCTCGTTGCCTACCAAGAACCCAAAGCCACATTGGGCTACGACTGCGACTGCCTCATCGAAGCCGACAACAATGAAAACGACAATGCAGCCAGCCCCATATCACACCCTACACTAAAGAATCTCATCCTTGCAGGTAATGGTGAAAGCAAACAGGGTATCCGCCTGCGCCGCGGCACCCAAGTCCATATAGACAATGCCAAAGTATGCGGCAAAGGCCAACCACTGGCAATAGAAAGCACATTGACCAACAGTGCTCTGAAGAACGGCACTTCCCTACTGGCCAACATGACTATTTCTGCCGAACTGACAACCGACGGCGACTATACCAATGCCGATTTCATTGCCGCAACAGGCAACAAAGTGGACGCCGCCTTGTCATACGCCTCTTTCGACGCCATAAAAGCGGAATGTGACTGGATGAACGGAAACTGGGTGAAATAAGCATACATTGCTCATTGAATATTTTATTAGGAGTTTATTAAAAAAGGAGGTTGTGTCAAAAAAACGCTGACACAACCTCTTACTTTTCCGGTTCTCACAAACCGTTATATCTATGAAGTCTCCGCCGGATACTTCACCGCAGAAAATCAAGACAACACCCTTTGGAAATCCCTTCCGGACGGTGACTGGAACACCTGCAAATCGAACTCTGGAATAATGGCCAGTACATGGTCGAAGACATCGGCCTGTACACCCTCGTAGGGCACCCAATCCTTGATAGCACAGAAGAAATAAAGCTCCATAGGAATACCATGATCGGTGGGTTGCAACTGGCGAACCATGCAGACAAGCTCTTGGTTCACATCGGGAAGGCTCTTCAAATAGGCAGTCAGATAAGCCCGGAATACTCCCAAGTTGGTTTGACGGCGGCCGTTGACAAGGACGGAGTTATCAATATGATGCTCTTTATTGTACTCCTCTATCACCGCCTCTGTATGCTCCACATAATCTTTCAGCAAACGGATCTTCCGATATTTGTCCAGCATCTCCGGCGTGCAGAACTTCACGCTGTTCATATCAATATTAATGGAACGCTTCACACGACGTCCGCCGCTCTCACGCATCCCCCGCCAATTCTGGAACGAGTCGCTGACAAGCAGATAGGGCGGAATCGTAGTAATGGTATTGTCCCAATTACGCACCTTCACTGTGTTCAGCGTGACTTCTATCACCGTACCGTCAGCTCCATATTTGGGCATTGCAATCCAGTCGCCCACCTTCAACATGTCATTGACAGACAACTGCACACCGGAAACAAACCCCATAATCGAATCCTTGAACACCAACATCAGTATAGCGGCAGAAGCGCCCAGACCGGCCAGCAATGACAACGGAGATTTATCAATCAGGATACTTACCACAATGATGGCCCCTACAAACCACAAAATCACCTGAACCGTCTGCAACATTCCCTTCAGCGGCCGGTCACGTAGCTGCTCCTTCTCGCTGTACACGCTATAAACAGCTTTCATGAATGAGTTTATGAAACTCAGAAAAGTGATGAGAATATAAATGAGGCAAACACGCTGGATGAATCCCAAAGTGGAAGAACTCGTCTCGGCAAAAGCCACCGGAATAAAAATATAGATTATAACGGGAGCCACCATCCGGCTGAGATGAATCAGCACCTTGCGGTCAAAAACAATATCATCCCATGTAGCTTTTGTTTTCCTTATCAGGTGCGCCACCACCTTCAACAAGATATTCCGGCAGAGAACATCTGCCAGAAAAGCAACGATCAGTACAAGCGCAAAAGCTATAAACTGGTCGAGCATATCAGCCAAGGAAGGGGCTGTTCCCCAGGAAACCAATAATTCGTCGATATTCTTTAATATGTCCATGATAAGAAGGGGATAAAAGATAAAACTAAAATATCAGGTATAAAAAGATTAAAGGTGCTCCCGTTCGAGAAACTCCCGTATATCTTCTTTCAACCACTGATAGAGATAAAGGTTCTTGTAACCGCTGTTTTTCTTCAACATAACGGACACATTGACCTGACTGTTCTCATAGCCTGTCAGCTCATTGCGAAACTGCTCGTTATGCTCCGCCAAACGTTTTATCTCCTGCTCGCGCTCACGACGGAGCACTGTGCAAACGGGTATCAGCAATTTCAAGACCACGCAGTCCATGATGTGATGTCCCTGCATATAAAGATAGGTGTTATCAGGAATCAGCCCTAATTTCCGCAGCTCCTCGCCCAGCTTGTCGACGTGCTCTATGTGTTGCGGGAAACGGGTCCGCATCTCGGACAGCTTGGCAGATACCGCACGTTGCATATTGTCCAGAGCGCTATAAGGATGCCGGAGACTTATTTCCTGAAGACGGACATAGTTGTTGAAGTCATACATGGGAAATGTGTGCGTATCATGCTGCCGGTAGAACCACACATTCCATAGGAACAACGGATAAGCGATTTGTGAATAACGCTTCAGGAAAGCGGGAAAGTCAAGAATATAACGGTCGTTCAACGTTGCCTGCACGCATACTTCATGGAGACTCTCGGCAAAACAATGGAAGTTCTCAATGGCATATCCGTAAGTCTGGAAAATATAAGGGTTGCGGTTTATCTTCCGCGATACGTTGGTGGCTCCCTGAAGCAGAAAGTCGTAATCACTGTCCACACAAGCTATCAGACTGCGTCCCAACTCCGTAGTGTTGAGCGTATTCATCAGCACCATTTTCTTACCCTTGGCCAATGAAGTGGCGGAAGGAAGCATTACCTGAAAATAGCGTTCTTCATTCTCGAACTCCGCCAAAAGAGTACGCCAAAATGCTATATCATCATAGCTTTCCACATATGCCACAATGCGCCTGCGCCCTTTCTTCGATGAGAATTTATGCGCGGCGTCCAGATAAGCCGAGGTCAGATTATGTCGTAAAGATGTTGCCACGTCACTAATCGCTAATCACTAAACACTAATCACCGTTGAAATATCCTCCACCTCCGTCACAGCATCCAACCATCCTTCCATGATGACGGCAGGCGAATGAGTGGTAAGGATAAGTTGTACATTCGGATTCAGATCACGTATCATGCCGATAAGTTTCTGTTGCCATTCTATGTGTAATGACGCTTCCGGCTCATCCATAAAGAGTACGCAATGCTCTTCATTACGTACAAGGACCGTCAGCAGAATCACCAGCATTTGTTTCTCACCGGACGAAAGTTTATAGGGCAAAAGCTGCTCGCCGTCTTGAAAGAAAACGATGTCATTGCTCTTCCTATCGATTTTCTTACGGGTGTAGCTGAACAGTTCGTCCACCATATCCTGAAATTTCCGTTTAGGAACGGACAGATCGGGAGCCAGTTTTCGCTGTTCGTCATCACCGCTCAGCAGTTCAATCATTTTGTTTCCGATGTTCACCTGATAGTCAAGGTAGCGACGTTGAAGCAGATAGAGCTGCCAATCCAACTCGGACTTCACATTCGGATCCGCCATACGGGCGGTAAAATCTCCCATGATAAGGGGACGGTCGTAACTGCGGATCACATCATAAGGAATGAAGGTAGCCACCGGATTATCGAAGAAAACATGTACCCCGTTCTTCTCATCACTCTTTACTTCTCCTGTGGTCTGTTCCAGATAGCCCACCGAACGGTTCAGAATTGTGGTCTTTCCCACTCCGTTGATGCCGGAAAGTATATTGACGTCAGGACGCAACTCCCAAGCTATGTTGTAGCGATGCCACAACCCATGTATTTCGATACGCTTGATGTAATTAGCTTGTATTTCCATGATTTCTTATTTTAAGCCCTGTCACTTTGTTACAAAAGTATGGCAAAATAAAAGAAAAAACAAATGTAACTTACTATTCTTTGTTTCAAAAAAATATTGTTCTTTTGCAGCTCAAAAGAAATACAGATATGAACAAGAACATACAAGGTCACCTGTTTGCTTTGACCGCCAATATCCTATGGGGATTAATGGCGCCTATCGGCAAATCCGCATTGGCTGAATTTTCAGCTTTGTCCGTTACAACTTTCCGTATGGTGGGTGCAGCAGCCTGCTTCTGGTTGCTCTCACTGTTCTGCAAACGCGAACAAGTGGATCACCGGGACATGTTGAAGATATTCTTTGCAACGCTTTTTGCATTGGTATTCAACCAGGGAGTGTACATCTTCGGCCTGTCCATGACCTCACCCATCGACGCATCCATCGTAACCACCACCCTTCCCATCGTCACCATGATTGTAGCCGCCATTTATCTGAAAGAACCTGTTACCAACAAAAAAGTGTTGGGCATCTTCGTAGGAGCAATGGGAGCCTTAATACTGATTATGAACAGCCAGAATACCGGAAGTGGCGGTGGCAGCGTCATAGGCGACTTGCTATGCTTGATTGCCCAAATCAGCTTCTCTATCTACCTGACCGTATTCAAAGGACTGTCCCAGAAGTACTCCCCCATTACACTGAACAAGTGGATGTTTGTATACGCCTCAATGTGCTACATTCCCTTCTCTTATCATGGAATAGCCGCCATTCAATGGGCTGAAGTTTCCACTGCGGCATTGGTGCAAGTGGGTTATGTAGTGGTGGGAGGCAGCTTCCTTGCCTATATATGCATTATGACGGCACAAAGATTACTGCGTCCCACAGTAGTGAGCATGTACAACTATATGCAACCCATCGTAGCTTCAATAGTTACGGTCGTAATCGGTATGGCAACATTCAATCTGGAAAAAGGAATTGCCATTGCACTGGTGTTTCTCGGTGTATATATCGTAACACAAAGCAAGTCACGCAAGGACTTCGAGAAAGAGGGGAAAGAGGTGTAAGGAAGCAAAGCTTCGTTTATTATGAATTATGAATTGCCATGCGGCATAACAGCGCAACCAATTCATAATTCATAACTATTAAATTCCTTATTTTTTCAGCTCTGCAAAATAAGTATCCAACAGATTCTTTGCAGCGACAAAAGACGTCAGATTGCCTTTCAGTACCTGATTCTCCTTGCCGGCCAGCATCGCTTCAATCTTGGGGTTCTGATAGAAACTATCGCGAAGCTGTTCGTTAATGGTTTCATACATCCAATATTTGCTTTGCTCATTACGGCGATGTTCAAAATAGCCGTTATCTTTTACAAAGTCAATATACTTATACACCATGTCCCATACTTCCTGCACTCCAAGATTATAGAAACCCGAATAGGTCAGCACTTGCGGTGTCCAGCCGCTCTCCGGAGCCGGAAAAAGATGCAGCGCATTACGAAATTGAGTAGCAGCCAGCTTGGCACGTTCCAGATTATCTCCGTCCGCCTTGTTGATAACGATGCCGTCTGCCATTTCCATAATACCGCGCTTGATACCTTGCAGTTCGTCGCCCGTACCGGCAAGCTGGATAAGCAGGAAAAAGTCCACCATTGAGTGCACAGCAGTCTCACTCTGTCCCACCCCTACCGTTTCAACGAATATCTTATCAAATCCGGCAGCCTCGCAAAGTACGATTGTCTCACGCGTCTTACGTGCCACCCCTCCCAATGAGCCTGCCGAAGGGCTGGGACGGATGAAAGACTTGGGATGGACAGAAAGTTTCTCCATACGGGTTTTGTCGCCCAAGATGCTGCCCTTACTGCGTTCGCTGCTTGGGTCGATAGCCAATACAGCCAGTTTCCCCCCGTATTTCTCCAACACATGCAATCCGAACACATCAATAGACGTACTCTTACCGGCTCCCGGCACCCCGCTGATACCGATACGAATGGAGTCTCCCGAATACGGCAAACACTTCTCTATTACCTCCTGAGCTATGGCCTGATGTTCCGGTTTTACACTTTCCACCAACGTCACAGCCCGGCTCAATATCGTAACATCACCCTTAATAATACCCTCTACGTACTCTGCTACGGAAAGTTGACGTTTTTTGGGCTTCCGCTTCAAATAAGGATTGACGGACGAAGGTTGCTCAATGCCAGCATTGACAACCAAGCCTTTATATTCTCCGCTATTTTCAGGATGTTCCATGATAAGATTTATGGTTTGATTATTTCGCTTTAATATTAATCTCTACTTTCGATTGCATCGGGTCATTCGTAATCATCAGCAAACGCAGATGACGGCGTTTCTTCCCAATGTTCTTTTTCACAACAGTAACACGAAGGCGGGTACTTTCTCCCGGTTGCAACACACTCTTCTTCAAACTGACGCCCACAGCCGGATGAAAAACCTGAAGCTTACTGATTCGTAAAGGAGAACGTCCGGTATTGGTTATGATAATATCCTGACGTGCCTTTGATTTCTTTGCCAATACGGCACTCATATCGATGTCCTTTGTGGAAAGATTGACAACGGGAGCATTTGCCTTTTCCGCCTCGGTCATGCCTGAAAAATCGGGTAACAGAATGGCAGAAACGGGTATTTCATTTTCATCGCCCACCTTGTCACCGGAAAAACGCGCCAAGTAGACCGATGCTTGCGTCAGCCCGAAGTCCGTCAGCCGTTCGGAATCCAGTGTAACGGTTATAACGCCCTTTTCACCCTTTTGCAAGACATTAGGCTTAACCTCTGTTTGCAGATAAGGCGGCAGATGCATCAGCACAGGTTCGTATGGACGGTCCGACAGGTTCACGACTCCAATATGCACGACGGGCTTTTCGCCGGCTTGCACATCAGGAAAATCAAGGCTGTTCTTATCAATACGTATCTGCCCGATAAGGTACGGATGGGTTTTAGTAAAATCCTTTATTTCCTGCACCACTTCTCCATTGAACTTCAAATAGACCAAATGCGGCTGCGCATTGCTGTAAATGGCTACGGACTTATTGAAATGCCCCAAAGCCTCCGCATCAAAAGTGACATCGACCACTCCCTTTGCCCCCGGAGCGATAGGAGTCTTTGTCCACCGGGCTACGGAACAGGCGCAATCGGGCTCCACGTCGGTAAGTACCAGCGGCTGGTTACCTGTGTTCGTAATGGAGTATTGCACCGTTACCGGATGTTTCCATTCAATCTGTCCGAAATCGTACGTCTCCGTATTGGAAGTAAAACGCGGTTGTGCTACGGCAGTCAATGCCGTAGCAGCAAGCGCATATAAGGTGATAAAACTGCGTTTCATTTATATTGTTTCTAAATTAGCTGCACAAATGTAAAGTTTTTAAGTGATATACGCAGACTTTCTTTCCGCTTTTTATAACCTATAAACATTCAATAGCAACTAAATCTATCTACTCTATTTGATAACAACAGTACCTCCCGCAGAATGAGAAGCATATTCCGGCGCATAAGCACACTCTACGGTAGCCAGTCCGGTTTCATACATTCCTCCACGAGCAACCCGGTAGCTATGTTCCAATACATAAACTCCTTTGCCCAAATGATCGAAGAAGAAATTAGTTCCGGCATCTTCCACTTCTGCATAATAGCCCATACCATTATTCCAACGATAGCCTGAAAGTGAACTTACCGGTTCGAAGCAGGCTCCACGCTGGTCTTTCAGCTGGATAAAATCCATAGCCCGGTCCAAACTAAGTGTCAGCCGGGATACGACTTTATCACCTACCGAAAGCTGCGTGCCCTCCGACAGCGGTTGCAAGGACTTCTGTCCGTCGGCCGAGATACGCTCTACAAAGAGTCTCTTCTCAACATTCAGTTCACTGCCCTGTTGCTTCACATCGGATATGGGCGACAAGTATTGTGCATAGACGGCCCCCCACGCAATGCCTGCATCTCTCTTCTCTACGGTAACTGACTTAGCCTTTACCTCAGGACTTCCTTGAACAAAGGCCTCCTTGATGTATCCCAATCCCGGAACAGCGGTCTTTGCAGGCGAGAAAGTCTCCAAGACCTTATCTCCCAAAGTGATGCGGACATCTCCTTTACTTTCCAGCAAATCGCTGCCCTGACAAAGCAATGCATAAACCGCATCGGCAGTAGCTACCGGAGAATTCCAGCTTGTCGTCTGTTTCTGTTTCAGCAACCAAAGCTTCATTTCTTCTATCAAAGCATCGTTGCCGCCCGCCTCGCGCAAGGCTTCCATTACAGCCACATGTGCAGGAACCGGCATCATACCCCAAGTATAAGGATTGGCATGGAAAGCAAAATGCGCTCCCATTTCGTCCGTTTGCACAAGATGTTCTTTAATAGAAGCTATAAACTCATTCGCTTCCGTCCTGCGTCCCTGTTTCTGCAAGATAATGGCGGTCTGCGCTTTGCAAATCATTGTACCGTTCACAAGGTTACGTCCCAACTTGGTAAGGAAGTAATCGAACATTTTTGCATACTCACCGGAGAGTTTTACCGAACCGAGAGCCACCAAATACATGTATTCCATAGTGGCATCCGACAGGGTGGTAATCTTAGTCCCGTTCTTCTCTGCCTTACGGATAGCACGATATTCTTTCAGTGCTTCTTCATTCAGATAGTCAAAAGCCTTGGCTTTCATCACCACAGCTTCTTCCGGCAATGCCCTATCCGTAAGTAAAGAAAGCCGGACAAGCAGTCCGGTGATATATCCCGTTACATAACGGTTGCCGGACATACCGCCAAACCAGCTCCATGCCCCTTCTTCGTTCTGCAGTTCTTTCAATTTGAGCAAGGACGCCATATTACGGTAATTCAATTGATTTACATCGAACAAAGTAGCGATACGCTGCTGCTGTTCCGCCTCGGTAGTGGCTTCGAGCAGCCAGGGGGACTCACCCAACAGAATATTCTTCACATCCTGATTTTTCTCTAACTGACTGAGGAAAGTATCTTTTGTTCCGCCCGACAAACGCCAGTTGTCGAATACCGCTTTAATGCGCGGCTGGCTATTGGCGATATAGCCCGCCAAAGTATTGGCATAGAAAGCAGCTGCCCAAGAAATGGCATTATCCGTTGCAGGTTGGCTCAGTACAGGCAGGGCTTGTACGGCATACCATGCCGGATTACCCGTAAATTCTACTGTCAGGCGGCGGTCGGTCGCAGTACGGTTGTTGCCGTTGAAAAGGCTGTCCAGTGAGAAAGTACGTGTTTCCCCACCACGAACAGGCATGGCGAGTGTTTCTGTAATATACTCCTTATTGCTCAGAACAGGCAACAGATGCTGTTCACCGTCACTGAACGTGCCGCTGTCGGCCACCATGCGGACACCAAGCAGGTCGTAACGGTCTGTTACGTCAAACCGGAAATCAACCGATGCCGTCTTTCCTGCTTCCACTGAGAATTTTTGACGACGGGTGGAAATAATCTTCTCCGTCATCGGGTCAAAAAGGGTTAATACGGCCGTCCCTCTTATCTCCTTATCCGTCAGATTGGCAATACCGGCAGCTATCTGTGTCTTATCACCTACCCGCACAAAACGCGGCATATTCGGAGTCAGCATAAACTCTTTGGATGTAACGGCAGTAGCATCCAGCACGCCTGTCATCATATCCTTGGTATGGGAATAACCGCGGAAATTCCAACGTGTCAGGCTCTGCGGCATAGTAAATGAGAAAGTGACCTCTCCCTGCTCGTTGGTACGCAACTGAGGATAGAAGAAAGCCGTTTCTGCAAAATTAGTACGCAAACCTGCCATAGGCTGTAACGCCTGCTCATCAAGTGGGATGGTCTCCGACTCAAAGACAACATCTGTCACACTTTCCTCAGCCAGCGCAGGAGCATATTTCACTTCAACCGCCCGTCCGGTCTTCATTTTAGTACGTGTAGCTCCATACCCGACAATCGTCGGTTCACAAAGGACAGCATCGTTTTCGACTATCTGCAATACTTCCGCAATTCCGTTATAAGGAGAACAGAAGTAATCAAAACGCCAGACGGGAACTCTCCACGACTTCAATGGGAAATAAGGAGTATAACTCTTTCCGTAATTGCTACTAAGATCCCAGTAGAAATAAGGGATATACCGATTGTAATAGACACTCAATGACTGATGACGGCTATAAATCCGGTCTAATGAGGCATCGTACATCATTGCCAGCATCTCGGCTGCAGCAGGAAAACCTTGCGGAGTCTTGATGACCAGCTTCCATTCCTCCTCCTGTCCCGGACGCAAACGATCGCGGAAAACCTCCCACTTCATATCCAGTGTCCGCTTGGGCAAACGCTTCCGCAATTCTACCCGGCGGGTATATAACTGACCGTTTTTAACAAAAGTGAACTGTACGGCAACTCCGTCTCCATACTCCTTACGATAAGGATATTCCATACGAACAATTGAGTCACTCAACGACAAGGTACGGCTCTCCAACCTCCCTTTCTGCCCGAAAACATCAACCAGAACATACGCATCCTGCATTGAAGTACCGAAATAAAACACCGCCGGATGAGTTGCATCAAACTCCGTATTCTTCTCATAGAGGAAAGTCTCTACGAACATAGCCGGACGCGGCTCCGCCAATGAGAACAGCATAAGGTTCACCGCATTATCCGCATTGCTAACCTCTTTACCGTTACGATCGCGAACCGACAGAATAAAACGGTATTCTCCCGACGGCAATTGTTTCCAGGCCGCAAAATCTTTTATTTCACCCGACGTAAATACACTCTCGTAGACAGGTTTATCAGCTATCTTCCCCGATTTAGAATCTATAACCGGATAAAGCCGGCACATTCCTTCCATGGGTAACGTCTCATTGGAAGCATTCATCACTGCCAGTTTTCCCGATATGGAATCTTCCCGGCATAATTCCCTGTTGATATCGGACATAAAAAAATAGGCTTGTCCGGCAGCACTCAAACTATATTGCGCGGTCTGGGTCTCGCCTGCATCCCCGGTAACCGACACTTCTACCTGATAAGAGAAACGCTCTCCTCGCGTCAAATCCGCATCAGCATCCGGTGTCAGGACAACGGGAATGGAGAAGTTGCCTTTAGCATCCAGTTGCACTGTATCTGAGACAAGCGGGGCAGACGGTTGTCCCCAATATCTCCAGTGGTTGCGTCGGGTCACAGTGTATACTGCCGGAACATCCTGAACAGCCATACCATTGTATGCCTTGACATTTCCGGTGATACTTACCGTATCCCCCAAACAGTAGGCCTGTTCCACAGGATTAAACACAATCTCAAAAGTAGGCCGTTTATAATCCTCCACCCGTACGGGAACAGCCGCTTTATCCTTTACTTCAACCATGAAGTTGCCATTGAGGCAAACAGCAGGCAATACAAATTCTGTTGTAAAAGAGCCGAACTCATTGGTGTCCACACTCTTCTGCACCAGCTCTTTCCTGTTCACATCCAGCAATCGTACCAGGTAATTCTTTCCTGCCAAGACATGAGCCGTATCGGCTGCTTGTTCATAAGAAATCCCTTTGACATAGACAGTCTGACCGGGACGATACAAAGAACGGTCGGTTAACAGAGTGATATGCTCTGCCGGGCTCGATTCACCACGTTCGTAATATCTATTCAGATAAATGCTTTGGGGCAACATAGCAGTATCCGTCCCCTTGCGTGCCACATAGCTGCGGATAGCTTTATTCCATTCTATAACAGCCTTTCCACCGGCGTCAGTGGTAACATCCTGCAACAGTTTACGATTTTCTTCATTATAAGTGGAATAGAAACTGACTTTTGCGCCGGAAACGGGTTGCCCGCTACGGCCATCTACCGTAACCACTTCCATTTTATTGTCCGGCAGAGCCAGTGTCAGTACCTTGAAGCGAGTCGAAACAAGGAACTGGTCTGCCGTACGGGCTGTTACGGCATCGGGTACAATTTGCAATATATAAACGCCCGGTTCATCGGGTACATATAGTTTCAAAACCGTACGTTGCAAGTTGTTCAATAGCTCTCTCGGTTCCCCGGCCTTCTTAGCCAAAGGTTCCAGCTCGAAATGAGTGGCAGACATCCTGCGGGCATGCTTCTGATAAAAAGTATTGTTTATTCCTGTGTCCATCCAGGGAACCTCGGACAAGTTCGTGCGATACAGATTCAACGTAAATCCTTTCAGGTTGCGATAACTCACATTCAGTTCCAAAGAGTCACCGGGGTAGATACTCCCCTGGGTATTAATATCCAAATGAGGTTGCAGAATGCTTTCCCGTATGTTACGTAGTTCGTTGACACGCTTATAAGCGGAATAACGCTTCACGCCTTCATCGCACGTCTGCAAAGCCTCATCCATATGGGATGCTCCCATGTTACGGAGCAAGTCGGCTTTACAGATATAGGCTTCCGCACAAATTTCACGCGCTCCATATTCTCGAATCAGATTGTCCAACGCACCAAGATACTCCTTGTCAACTTGCGCCTTCCGTTCGCGATAAGTGGCATACGGCTCCCTGCTTACGCCACTTCCGGTTCTTTTCCATTTCCAATAATCGAGCGTGGCCAACACAGTCGCATCTTCAGCCCCGGCACGATGCCGGTAAGTATTTATCATTCCCTCATAAATACCGGCAATGCGCATACGTTGCAATGAGTCCGCCCGAAAGCCATCCAATAAGAGATAAGTGTCCACCGCCCGGGCTGCCAGTAGATGATACATATCGTGACCGTAAAAACGACTACCATCTTCCAGTACAACAAAAGGCACGTATTCCTTGGAGGACACCTCAAGCAGACGAACGGAATCTTGCAATGAAGCAAGATTATGCTCATCCACCTTAGTTACAAAAATATTACTACTCCACTCGCGAATGTCAGCAGGCGCTTCATCTGTATCCAAAGCTGTACGCCCTGACAACAACTGCCGGTTATATCGCATATAATCAGCATATTCACGAGCGAGCAAAGAGTGCAATATAGCTTTACTTACCGGATTTTGTTCCGATTTTGCCCAGTTTTCCAAATTTCTCAAATTGACATACAAGCTATCCGGCGTAAGTCTTTCCTGATAGGCTTCCCGGCAAATATATGCCTTCAGCATTTGCGGAACATTCTTTTCCTGTTCGGCTTTACGGTAGATTTGCCCCGTCAATTTCACTACTGTTTGCGGCAAACTTTTCTTTTGGGCTTGCTCTACCTGTTTCCACAGGCTGTTATATGACTGGGCTTGTAAGGTAGACAAGCACAACCCTATCATCAGCAGCAACAATGTAAAAAAACTTCGAAATTTATTCATAGCTATTCTATTTGTTATTAGTTTTTGTTTTTTATGCGAATCAAGAATCAAATCATAAAAAAAATCTCTGTATGATTACCTTCATTCATATCCCAACCTGACAGTTCATACGCCTTATATCCATTCCTTCGCCGAACCTGTCCGTCTCTTGCCTATGATGAATTACTATTAAAAGGCTTATAATTGCATATTAAAAGCCTTTTAATATATTATTATAAGCCTTTTAATGGCAATTCAACCGTAAGGCTATATCGGCTCATCTATACAAACATCTCATATCTTTACTATATGAATGTGCATTGTAAAAATAACAAATTAATAGTCACATTGTACCGTTTTTTAGAAAAAATAAAAAAACAAAGCATATGCTGACATAAATACCTGCAATAATAAAAAAAGCGGGGGATACATTCTCAGAACATATCCCCCGCTATCTTATCTGCTACTACACTCATCTCGGGTAGTTATAATACTTCATTGCTTCAATCCAGTTCTCGCCGACTTTAGCAAGAACGTTTCTAAAAGAGCTTACAATCTTTTTTCCCATAATCTTAAAAATTAAACTAATACCCTGAAAACTTTGTTTCTTTACTTTTTGATGGTATATCCCATCATTAACATCTCATTACGACCTACCTCTGCGAGAATACGTCTGAATGAACTCATAATCTTTTTTTTCATAACCTTAAAAAATTAAACTAACACCTTGAAAACTGAAAACTAAATTCTCTCTTTAAAAAGGGGATGAATACTTAAAGCATTACATAACCCCAAATGTTCTTATCGGCCTCGCCGAAATGTCTGAACAATTTTCTTAACTTTTTCATTTTGTTATCCTCCTAAAATCAATCTTGTTATTCTTAAAAATAACCTGTTATCCTATTATTTCTATGTTTTACAACACAAAAATAAAGCCTTTGTTCAAGATAACAAGTGATTTCACATAGAAAACCATGTTTTACAACATATTTATTGACCTAAATCAATTTTCTTCAAAGTGACGGTACAAGAAAAAGACAAGTTGACAGTAAGGCTAAGAAATTCTGACAGTCTGGAGACAAGATGACAGCAATAAAAAAAAGCAGGGCACATCAATACCCTGCTTTCTCCTTATTATATATAAGAAAAATTACTTTTCCGGAGTCTGCTCCAGTGTTGCAACCAGAAAATCGTAGAATTTTGTAACAGAAGGAATATATGCACGTTCATCCGGTGAATGTGGTGAGCGCAATGTAGGACCGAAAGAAATCATATCGAGTCCCGGACAATTAGCACCGATAATGCCACACTCCAAACCTGCATGGATCACTTTCACTGCCGGCTCTACACCAAACTGTTGCTTGTAAGACAAGGTCATGGCATGCAAAATTGGAGAATCGACATTAGGTTGCCAGCCAGAATAAGCGCCACTCAGTTCCACTTTCATACCTGCCATCGAGAAACATGCCGTCAAACTGTCTGCCAAGAAATCCTTCATTGTATCGCAAGAGCTGCGAGCGAGAATACGGACATCGGCTTTACCGCCCCCAATCGTTACAATGGCCAGATTGGAAGAAGTCTCCACTGTGTCAGGAACAGTAGGAATCATACGCATCACCCCGTTCTGGCAAGCCATCAGCACACTAATCATATTATCCTGAATCTCTTCAGGAACAATGAAAGCAGGCAAGTCCACATTCTCCAACTTCAAAGTTATGCCTTCTTCAATCGGAGCATACTCAGTATTCAGCAAGGCTTCATATTCCTTTATGTAATCTTCCAACCCTTCAACATCTTCGGGATTGAAAACCAAGACAGCATGCGCCTCGCGCGGAATAGCATTACGCATATTGCCGCCCTCAAAACTCGACAGACGGCAATCGAATTCAATCAACAAGTCATGCACTATACGGGCAAGCAACTTATTGGCATTGCCTCGTCCCTGATTGATCTCCAATCCGGAATGTCCACCGCGCAAGCCTTTCAAGATTATCTGGCGGGCCACGAAATCGGCAGCGGGCTCTTCCTCTTTATATTCCAATGTAGCTGTGATATCAATTCCTCCTGCACAACCGATATAAAGTTCTCCTTCGTCTTCCGAATCGAGGTTCAGCAGAATCTCGCCTTTCAGTGTACCCGGTTTCAAGCCGAATGCACCATACATACCCGTTTCCTCATCCTTAGTAATCAATGCCTCCAGCGGACCATGTTTCAGGTCTTTTGCTTCAAGTACAGCCATAATGGCGGCCACACCCATGCCGTTATCGGCACCCAACGTAGTGCCTTTGGCCTTTACCCAATCGCCGTCAATGTATGTTTCAATGGGATCTTTGGTAAAGTCGTGAACAGTATCGTTGTTCTTCTGCGGCACCATATCCATATGCGCCTGAAGAATAACTCCTTTACGGTTTTCCATACCCGGAGTGGCAGGCTTACGGATAATGACATTGCCCACCTCATCGACAAATGACTCCAAACCTAAACTCTTACCGAAACTTATTAAAAACTCAGTTATTTGCTCCATATGTCCAGACGGACGGGGTATCTGAGTCAGCGAATAGAAATGCTTCCACACATTTTGTGGAGCCAACTGCAAAATTGTACTCATAATTATAAAAGTTGTTTTCGCAAATATAAGAGTTATTTTCCAATATACCTCTAATCGGAATTGTAAAAGTCAACATGATCTTCCTTCCATATATCGCAATACTCCCATACACACATACGACATCATATAGAAAGTTCTGCACCAATACGGGATTTAGCGGAAAAGGAGATTTTCTTACCTCGAACGGTTTGCCATTGAAACGTGCAACGCCCCATAGATGCCGAGTATTATGACCAGCAATGTCTGGATGCCATGTACAATCAACGCAAATATACCTGCATCAGTAGCACTCACGCCATAAAGCATCATCATGGTGATTACTGCAAAGTGCCAAGGTCCCGCCCCATTAGGCGTCGGAACGATTACGGCAAAGGTTCCGCCTACAAACATCACCATTGCCGCCTGAAAACTAAGATGTTCTGTAAAAGAGAAACAATAGAAAGTCAAGTAGAAATGATAGAAATAGCACCCCCATATAGACAATGTATAGAAAACAAATAACGGGATGTTCTTCACATTGCGAAGTGACATCACCCCTTCACATACATTCAACACCACCCCCTTCACTTTCTCAAAGAAAGAAAGCATCCGCATCAGATAGTAGGCAAGTACCAGTACTCCAATAACAGAGAACAAAGAAACATAGAACCAAGGGGAAGTAAGCAGATGCATCAGCGAGGGAATTTTCGTACCCGTTTCCTGAAAAAAACAGAGAAACACAGGCATCTGGGCCATAAAAGTAAGCCCCGTAATCAAAAGAATACACAAGGTATCCACCAAGCGCTCCGTTACCACAGTACCCAAAGACTTGGAAAACGAGACATCATCGTACTTGACCAGTACACCGCAACGCGACACCTCTCCCACACGGGGAAGCATTAAATTGGCAGCATAAGAAATGAAAATGGCATCCACACAATCACTCCTCTTAGGATAAGCCCCCAGCGGCTCCAGCGTCTGCCGCCAGCGCCATCCGCGCAGCACATGGCTCATCACTCCAAAAAGCAGAGAAAGCAACATCCAGCCCCAGTCCGTCCCATGCAGAAGCACTTCTTTTGCGCGTTCAAAATCAAAATCACGATACACCCAATACAGGATAAATCCGCCCAAAAGAATGGGCAATACGATTTTCAATGTCTTTTTTATAATCTTATTCATCGTTTTCCTTTAAAATTCATCCGGCACACATCGTAATTTGTGATTTGTAACTCATTATTCGCCGAAAAGGATTACCTTTGAACCGCAAAAGTAACGATTTAGTTGATACATGAGATTAGTTAAACCTAAAAAGTTTCTCGGCCAGCACTTTCTGAAAGATCTGAAAGTGGCACAAGACATTGCCAATACCGTAGATGCCTGCCCCGAACTCCCAGTACTGGAAGTGGGACCGGGTATGGGGGTACTGACGCAATTTCTTTTACCCAAAGGACGCACAGTGAAAGTTGTGGAAGTAGATTACGAATCAGTGGCCTATCTACGGGAAGCTTATCCGCAATTGGAGGACCACATCATAGAAGATGACTTTCTGAAAATGAACCTTCAGCGCCTATTCGACGGGCAGCCTTTCGTACTGACGGGCAACTATCCCTATAACATATCCAGTCAGATATTCTTCAAGATGCTGGACAATAAGGATCTGATTCCATGCTGTACGGGCATGATACAGAAAGAAGTAGCCGAACGCATAGCAGCCGGTCCGGGCAGTAAGACGTACGGCATTCTGAGCGTACTGATACAGGCGTGGTACCGCGTGGAATATCTCTTTACTGTACATGAACACGTATTCAACCCGCCTCCGAAAGTAAAAAGCGCTGTCATCCGCATGACGCGCAATGATACGCAACAACTGGGATGTGACGAAAAATTATTCAAACAGGTTGTAAAAACAACGTTCAACCAGCGCCGGAAAACCCTGCGCAATTCCATAAAACCGATACTCGGCAAAGATTGCCCGCTAACCGAAGACGTTCTTTTCAATAAACGTCCCGAACAGCTGTCCGTACAAGAGTTCATCGAGCTGACCAACCGAGTGGAACAGGCATTACGCGAATAATGCACAGCCAATCAGTAAGATTGACACATTAATGACATTAGCACATCATTAAAAATATGGAAATAGACGAAGAATACATAGATAAAGTCAAAAGCTTTATAGAGCAGAAAGACGCAGACAATGTCAAGGCGCTCCTCATCGACCTGCATCCGGCAGATATTGCCGAACTGTGTAATGACCTCGCGCCTGAAGAAGCACGCTTCGTTTATCGTCTCCTCGACAACGAAACAGCCGCTGACGTACTGGTAGAAATGGATGAAGACGTCCGAAGAGACTTTTTGGAGCTCCTGCCTTCGGAAACCATTGCCAAACGCTTTGTAGACTACATGGATACGGACGATGCCGTAGACCTGATGCGCGACCTCGACGAGGACAAACAAGAGGAAGTCCTCTCCCATATTGAAGACATCGAACAAGCTGGAGACATCGTCGACCTGCTGAAATATGACGAAGATACCGCCGGCGGTTTAATGGGTACGGAGATGGTTACCGTCAATGAAAACTGGAGTATGCCGGAATGTCTGAAGGAGATGCGCTTGCAGGCTGAGCAACTGGATGAAATCTACTATGTCTACGTCATTGATGACGACGAACGCCTGCAAGGTGTTTTTCCGCTAAAAAAGATGATCACCTCCCCTTCCGTCTCCAAAGTGAAACATGTAATGAGGAAAGACCCTATTTCCGTTCATGTAGACACCCCCACAGACGAAGTGGTACAGATTATCGAGAAATACGACTTGGTGGCAGTCCCCGTCATCGACAGCATAGGCCGTTTGGTAGGACAAATCACCGTAGACGACGTTATGGACGAGGTTCGCGAACAATCGGAACGCGACTACCAGTTAGCATCCGGTTTGTCACAAGACGTAGAGACGGACGACAACGTCATGCGCCAAACCTCCGCACGCCTTCCCTGGTTGCTTATCGGCATGCTGGGCGGCATCGGCAACTCCATGATATTAGGAAACTTTGACGCAACCTTTGCCGCACATCCCGAAATGGCACTGTATATTCCTCTGATTGGCGGTACGGGCGGAAACGTGGGAACCCAATCCTCCGCAATTATCGTGCAGGGCCTTGCCAACAGCTCCCTGGATGCCAAAGATACATTCAAGCAGATAGCCAAAGAATCCATAGTGGCCCTGATCAATGCGACTATCATATCGCTATTGGTATACATATACAACTTTGTACGGTTCGGAGGTACGGCCACTGTGACCTATTCAGTATCCATCAGCCTGTTTGCCGTTGTTATGTTCGCCTCCATATTCGGGACACTGGTACCGATGACACTCGAAAAGCTGAAAGTAGATCCGGCTATCGCCACAGGCCCGTTTATCTCCATCACCAATGACATTATCGGTATGATGATGTATATGGGCATCACCGTATTATTGGCCTGAAACGGTAAAATCGAAAAAAAACAATGAAAAAAGTATGAAGTAATCATTTTATTTCATTAATTTGTAACCTAATGTAACCCGAACGGGGCATCCCGTTTCTAAAAAGTAAATACAAATGACGGACACTCATGACACTAATCTCCCCGACAAAGCGGTGGAATTAGAAGAAGACAAGAAAACAGCAGAGGTTTCTGAGCCGGCAACAACAGAAACTTCAGCTGAAGCAACCTTGACAGACAAGCCGGCCGAATCTGTTCAAAAGCTCACAAAAGAAGAAATCCTGAATAAGCTTAAAGAAATTGCGACGGATGTAGAAAACGCAGCCAAATCGGAAATAGACAGCTTGAAACAGGCTTTCTACAAACTACATAACTCCGAGCAGGAAGCTGCAAAGAAGCTATTCGTTGAGAATGGAGGAATTATTGAAGAGTTTGTTCCACAAGCCGATGCTTTGGAAGAGGAATTCAAGAATACCATGTCCGTCATCAAAGAAAAAAGAAGTGCGCTCAATGCAGAGCAAGAGAAACAAAAAGAACTCAACCTGCAAATCAAGCTTTCTATCATTGAGGAACTAAAGGAATTGGTAGAGTCTCCCGAAGATGCCAACAAGAACTATACAGAGTTCAAGAAATTGCAACAGCAATGGAATGAAGTGAAAGTTGTGCCCCAAGCCAAAGTAAATGAGTTGTGGAAGAATTATCAACTGTATGTCGAAAAATTCTACGACCTCTTAAAGCTGAACAATGAGTTTCGTGAATATGATTTCAAGAAGAACCTTGAAATAAAGAACCATCTTTGCGAAGCCGCTGAAAAATTGGCCGACGAACCGGATGTGGTCTCCGCTTTCCACCAATTGCAGAAACTGCATCAGGAATTCCGCGATACAGGCCCGGTGGCAAAAGAATTACGCGATGAAATATGGGCGCGTTTCAAGGCAGCCTCCACGACTGTAAACCGTCGCCACCAACAACACTTTGAAGCCCTGAAAGAGACTGAGCAACACAATCTCGATCAAAAGACCGTAATTTGTGAAATCATCGAAGCCATTGATTACAACGAGCTCACCAACTTCTCTTCTTGGGAAAACAAGACACAGGAAATCATTGCCTTGCAAAATAAATGGAAAACCATCGGTTTTGCCCCGCAAAAGATGAACGTGAAGATATTTGAACGCTTCCGCAAAGCATGCGATGAGTTCTTCCAAAAGAAAGGCGAATTCTTCAAGTCCCTGAAAGAAGGCATGAACGAAAATCTGGAGAAGAAACGCATCTTATGCGAAAAAGCAGAAGCCTTGAAAGACAGTACCGATTGGAAAACAACGGCAGAAGAGCTGACCAAACTACAAAAGGAATGGAAAACAGTAGGTCCCGTTGCCAAGAAATACTCAGACGCTATATGGAAACGGTTCATTTCTGCCTGTGACTATTTCTTTGAACAAAAGAACAAAGCAACCTCTTCGCAACGTTCCGTTGAACAAGAGAACCTGGAAAAAAAGAAAGTCATTATCGAAAAGCTAACTGCCATTGATGAAACAATGGATGTAGAAGAGGCTACGCTATTGGTTCGTGAACTTATGAAAGAATGGAACAGCGTAGGACATGTACCTTTCAAAGAAAAGGATAAGATATACAAACAATACCATGGACAGATAGACAAATTGTTTGAACGTTTCAACATCAGCGCTTCCAACAAGAAGCTGAGTAACTTCAAATCGTCTATCAGCAATATCCAGGAAGGTAGCCCGCAAGCCCTCTACCGCGAACGGGAAAAGCTGGTACGTGCCTGCGAAAATATGAAAAATGAATTGCAGACCTACGAAAACAATCTGGGCTTCCTGACAACATCTTCCAAGAAAGGCAGCAACTTGCTGACAGAGCTTAACCGTAAAGTGGAAAAGTTAAAGAGTGACATCGAATTGGTGAAGCAGAAAATTAAAGTGATTGACAACTCAATCAGCGAAGCAGAATAGTTTTTGAGCCTATGATATGAGGTTATAAAAAATGACAGTATTTAATATTTCACCACAGATTATCATCACGTGTAATCTGTGGTGATTTTTTATGCAATCATTTTTAATGATGGAACAGACGGACACCGGTAAATGCCATTGCTATGCCATATTTATCACAAGTCTCTATAACATGATCATCGCGTACCGAACCTCCTGCCTGCGCTATAAACTCCACACCACTCCTGTGCGCACGTTCAATATTGTCACCGAATGGAAAAAACGCATCAGAACCCAGCGCAACACCTTTCAAAGTATCCAACCACGCACGTTTCTCCTCACGAGTCAGAACCTCCGGCTTTTCAGTAAAGAACTGCTGCCAAACACCGTCGGCCAATACATCTTCGTAATCATCACTGATATAGACATCAATTGTATTGTCGCGGTCGGCACGTCGTATTTTCTCCACCCAAGGCAAATTCAGCACTTTCGGATGTTGGCGCAAGTACCATATATCAGCCTTATTTCCCGCCAAGCGGGTACAATGGATACGACTCTGCTGTCCGGCACCAATACCGATGGCCTGCCCTTCCTTTACATAACAAACAGAATTAGACTGAGTATACTTCAATGTAATAAGTGCTATCATCAAATCACGCTTGGCGGCTTCGGGAAAATTCTTATTCCTGGTAGGGATATTTGCAAACAACTCCTCCCCATTCAACTTAATCTCATTACGACCTTGCTCAAAAGTAACCCCGAAAACATCTTTATGCTCAATCGGAGCCGGTTTATAAGCCGGATCAATCTTGATTACATTATAAGTACCCTTACGCTTATTCTTCAATATCTCAAACGCCTCATCGGTATATCCCGGCGCAATTACTCCGTCAGACACTTCACGATTTATGAAACGGGCAGTAGCCTCATCACACACATCACTTAAGGCAATAAAATCACCATAAGAAGACATACGATCGGCACCACGAGCACGCACATAAGCATTGGCAAGCGGTGAAAGCTGCAAGCCATCAACAAAATAGATTTTTTTCATTGTTTCGTCCAGCTCCAATCCGATAGCGGCTCCTGCCGGACTTACGTGTTTAAATGAAGCGGCGGCCGGCATCCCGGTAGCCTCTTTCAGTTCTTTTACCAACTGCCAACCGTTCAGGGCATCCATAAAGTTGATATACCCCGGACGTCCGTTCAAGACTTCGATAGGCAACTCTCCCTCCTGCATAAAGATGCGGGCCGGCTTTTGATTAGGGTTACAGCCGTATTTCAAAGATAGTTCTTTTGCCATAATTATTATTGTTTGGATAACTGCAAATACGTTTTATGGTAATAAAAAAACCTCCTAAAATCACAATTTAGGAGGTTTCATTTTACGATAAATATGGTTGGGCTATCTGGACTCGAACCAGAAATGACAGGACCAGAATCTGTAGTGTTACCATTACACCATAGCCCAATTGAGCATCACTTTTCTGTTTTGCGGTGCAAAGATACAAAGATTTCGATAAACCAAAACATTTTCTGCGATTTTTTTCATTAAAAACTGATAAGATACCATTACACAAAGAATTATATACCTAAAAAAAAACAAAAAATGAAAGACTTTTTCCCTTTTGCGTGTTTGATATAATAAATCAACGTATATTTGTCACCTGTTTAATATTAATAATGTGTAATGAACGAAGCTAAGAAACTAATTCAACAAATAACAGAAGGTATTCAAGATAAAAAAGGAAAGAAAATCGTCATAGCAGACCTTACCCAAATAAGCGATACGATTTGTAACTATTTCGTCATCTGTCAAGGAAATTCTCCAAGTCAAGTAAGCGCCATCGTAGATTCCATAAGAGACTTCACCCGTAAAGGAGCAAACAGCAAACCTTTTGCGGTAGACGGACTGCGCAATGCCGAATGGGTAGCCATGGATTATTCCGATGTACTGGTTCATGTCTTTCTGCCGGAAGTGCGTGAATTCTATAATCTGGAGCATCTATGGGCAGATGCCAAATTAACTCAAGTTCCCGACCTCGATTAATTTAGACTTATGGACAATAACACCAATAAAAAACCTACTAAAACCAATATGCCTAAGTTCAATTTGAACTGGTTGTATATGATTATAGCTATGATGTTACTGGGGCTGTACCTCACCAATGAAAGCGGTACATCCAGCAAAAACATCCCCTACGATGAATTCCAGGAATACGTCCGCAACGGTTATATAAGCAAAGTAACCGGTTATGACGACAACTCAGTGGAAGCATACGTCAAACCGCAATATGTGCCCAATGTATTCAAGGCGGATTCAAGTCGCGTAGGCAAGAATCCGTTGATTACAACAGAAGCTCCCTCACGCGAAAGCCTGGGTGATTTCCTGCAAAAAGAAAAAGACGAAACGCGCTTCGACGGCTCTATCAGCTACGAAAAGAAGCGTAATTATTTCGGTGCAATCCTCTGGCAGATATTACCGTTTGCATTCCTTATCGGTTTCTGGATATTCCTCTCCCGCCGCTGGAGTGGCGGCGGCGGCATGGGCGGCGGCAGTGGCATTTTCAGTGTCGGCAAATCCAAAGCACAGTTGTTCGAGAAAAACTCTCCGGTAAAAGTAACATTTAAGGATGTTGCCGGTCTTGCAGAAGCCAAACAGGAAGTAGAGGAGATCGTAGAATTTCTGAAGCAACCGCAGAAATATACAGACCTAGGTGGTAAAATTCCTAAGGGAGCATTGCTCGTGGGTCCTCCGGGAACAGGTAAAACCTTGTTGGCAAAAGCTGTGGCCGGGGAAGCCAATGTGCCGTTCTTCTCATTGGCAGGTTCCGACTTTGTGGAAATGTTTGTCGGCGTAGGTGCTTCACGCGTCCGCGATTTGTTCCGCCAGGCCAAAGAGAAAGCGCCTTGCATCGTATTCATTGATGAAATTGACGCCGTAGGACGTGCACGCGCCAAAGCTGCCGCCATGGGTGGCAATGATGAACGCGAAAACACATTGAACCAGTTGTTGACAGAAATGGACGGTTTCGGTTCCAACAGCGGTGTTATTATTCTTGCCGCAACCAACCGCGTGGACGTTCTGGACAAAGCATTGCTGCGTGCCGGACGCTTCGACCGTCAGATACATGTAGACTTACCGGACGTGAACGAGCGCAAAGAAGTATTCGGTGTGCACCTGCGTCCTATCAAGATAGACAATACAGTGGATGTGGAACTGCTGGCCCGCCAGACTCCCGGTTTTTCCGGCGCCGACATTGCCAATGTGTGCAACGAAGCAGCCTTGATTGCTGCCCGTCATGGAAAGAAGTTTGTAGAAAAGCAAGACTTCTTGGATGCGGTGGACCGCATTGTAGGCGGCTTGGAAAAGAAAACTAAAATCACTACCGAAGAAGAACGCCGTTCCATCGCCATACACGAAGCAGGCCACGCCAGCATTTCCTGGTTATTGGAATACGCCAATCCTCTGATTAAAGTAACAATCGTTCCACGCGGCCGCGCCTTAGGTGCAGCTTGGTACCTCCCCGAAGAACGCCAAATTACGACCAAGGAACAAATGTTGGATGAGATGTGCGCCACTTTGGGTGGACGTGCCGCAGAGGATTTATTCCTCGGAAGAATCTCAACCGGTGCAATGAACGACTTGGAACGCGTAACCAAGCAAGCATACGGCATGATTGCCTACCTAGGCATGAGCGACAAGTTACCGAATCTCTGTTACTACAATAACGAAGAATATTCTTTCAACCGCCCGTACAGCGAGAAGACCGCCGAACTGATTGATGAAGAAGTGAAACGCATGGTAAACGAACAGTACGAACGCGCCAAAAAGATTCTCTCCGACAATAAAGACGGCCACAACCAATTAGCCCAGCAATTGATCGACAAAGAGGTAATCTTTGCAGAAGATGTGGAAGCTATTTTCGGCAAACGTCCATGGGCTTCCCGCTCTGAAGAAATCATCAGCGCCAGCAAGACTTCCAAAGAACTGAAAGAAGCGGAAGAGCAAGAAGCCGCCAGAGCCGAAGAAGCAGAAAAAGAGGTGAAAGAGGAAGAAAGCCGTAACACAGAAGCCTCCGATAATACCGAATCAAAAAATTAAAACGAGAACACCTTGAAAAATAATTTTATACAACGTGCGATTACGGGTGCATTATTTGTAGTCATATTGGTGGGCTGTATTCTTTACAGCCCCCTCTCATTCGGAATCTTATTCACTATCATCGCCGCATTGAGCGTACATGAATTTGCTCATTTGGTAAACAAGAGCGGTGAAGTCAGTATCAACAGAATGATTACCGCTTTAGGCGGAGCCTATTTATTCCTTGCACTCATGGGATTTTGTACATCAGCCATCGATGCGCGTGTATTTCTTCCCTACTTGGGGCTGTTGCTCTATTTAATGATCACAGAGCTATATCTGAAAAAGAAAAATCCCATTGGCAACTGGGCATACTCCATGCTAAGCCAGTTATATGTGGCCTTGCCTTTCGCATTGCTGAACGTACTTGCTTTCCAGAACTCACCGGAAACGAGCAGCGTAACCTACAATCCCATCCTGCCCCTTTCTATCTTCGTGTTCATCTGGTTGAGCGACACAGGCGCCTATTGCGTAGGGTCTTTAATAGGCAAGCATCGTCTCTTCGAGCGTATCTCTCCTAAAAAGTCTTGGGAAGGCAGCATAGGTGGCGCAGTTTTTTCCATTGCTTCATCCTTTGTTTTCGCCCACTTCTTCCCGTTTATATCCATGTGGCAATGGGCAGGCCTAGCCGTTGTTGTGGTTATCTTCGGTACTTGGGGAGACCTGACCGAATCGCTGATGAAACGCCAATTAGGCATAAAAGACTCCGGCAACATTCTTCCGGGACATGGTGGGATGCTCGACCGTTTTGACAGCGCTCTAATGGCTATTCCAGCAGCAGTATTCTATTTGTATATACTATCAATGATCTAATAAAGAATCACCAAACGGATAAGACATAAAAAAAGGCATAGAGGTTGATGTGAATATCTTTCCTCTATACCCTTCACTCTTACTATTAAGAAATACCTATTTCAACTGCATCTTCGACAAATCAAGTTCTTGCATATTTTTTGTATTATCCTCACTGTTCTTAAAGTCAAATACCAACTCCACTTCATCATTTACTTCCGAATTAATCTTCAGTTTGATACCTTGCGTTTCAGAGGTAATATTCAGGCTATTCAGATTATAGGATACCGCCCCTGGACTGCGCAATCCGGTCAGGTCATCATAGTTATTATAACGGAGTTCCAAATGTATGCAGCCGTCCTCCCCGTACACTTCCGCATCGTCTTGCGAGCGTACCAGACTGATACGATGTTTCTTTTCGGAAGGCAGGTTCTGCTGGAATACAATATTCAGATACCCACCACTGATCCCGATATCCCCCTTGAATATCGCAACAGGGTCATTACCGAATTCTTCCTCAGTCTCAGGAGTTAAGGTTTCAACCTCTTTAGTCAATACGTCATATAGGCGCAAAAGCTTCACAGCGTGGTCGTATCCGTCAAACCCGTCGGATAAAGGATTGAATATAGTAATTACACGCTTTCCGTCGACAGGCTCGTACCATCCTAAATCCGTATTTACAGGCCAAAGCGTTCCCCACACATCACAGTCCAGATAGAAAGCATTTCCGGTGACACGCACCGTAGCCCACAACGGCGGGGTGAAGTCACCGATTGAATACCCGTCGTTGTCATCACAGGATTGCAGCGCCGGCATTACAGCCAGGCAGACTACCATAAATAACCAATGTAGTTTTCTCATAATCAAAGTCCTTTCGTTTGTTTCTGTATAGAAAATACAAAAGCCGGGCATTTACTGCACCGGCCCTTTCCCTTTTAACAAGAAATTAAATATCATCCTACTTTTTAAAACTTTTCTCAAGCAAAGCCACCATTTCTTTGGCAGCCCGTCCGGGTGCTCCCGCTTCGCCCAAGCGGGACGCCATGTAGTCGTAACCGGAGAGCATCTGCCGGCGGTATTCCCCATCATAAAGGATGCACCGGAGTTCCGCGCGTACCTGCTCCACCGTCATGGTGTCGGCAACCAGTTCTTTCACAACTTCCCGGTCGGCAATGAGATTCACCAGGGAGATATACTTCACTTTCAAGACATGCCGCTTCAGAAAGGCAATCACCTTCCCTATCGGCGTATGATAGCACACTGCCTGTGGCACCCGGAACAAAGCGGTTTCCAGCGTCGCAGTACCTGAGGTGACCAATGCAGCCTCCGCATGCCGGAGTAAAGGATAAGTGCGGTTAAAGATTATCTTCACATCCGAGTTGCCGACATATTCTTTGTAATATTCCGGAGAAATGCCCGGAGCCCCCGCCAGCACCAACTGATAATCGGGGAACGAAGCTGCCGCCCGGATCATATCCGGCAGATTATCTTTGATTTCCTGTTTACGGCTACCCGCCAGCAAAGCGATAATAGGTTTTGAAGAAAGGCCGTTGGCCAGCCTGAACTCATCCGGAGTTTCCGAACAAGCAGCCTGAAAGGCCATAACCTCATCCATTGTCGGATTACCTACATAATGTATGGGATACCGATGCTTGCCCTCAAAGAATTCCACCTCAAACGGAAGAATAGAGAACAACTCGTCTATATCCCGTTTGATGTTCTTGATGCGATACTCCTTCCATGCCCATATTTTGGGAGAGATATAATAAAATACCGGAATTTGCGTGCGAGCATGAATAAACTTGGCTATATTCAGGTTGAAGCCCGGATAGTCCACCAATATAAGTACATCCGGTTGCCAGGCCACAATATCCTCCTTACAGCGTTTCATATTGGCGAAAATAGTGCGCAGGTGCAGCAAGACGGGAATGAAGCCCATATATGCCAATTCCTTATAATGCTTCACCAAGGTTCCGCCTACCGCCGCCATTAAGTCGCCGCCGAAAAAGCGGAACTCCGCCTGCGGATCCTCCGCCTGCAAAGCGCTCATCAGGTGGGACGCATGCAAATCACCGGAAGCCTCGCCGACAATCAAATAATACTTCATACGCGCTTATGTTTAAACATCCTGTACAGTCTGAACGGCAGCCCGCTTAGAACCACGTTTTCAATTCATCTATCAATCCATACGCAGTTACATCTACGGTGGTCGGAGTGATTGCCACATAGCCGTTTTCAAGTGCCCAATGGTCACTCTTTTCATTACCGGTTTCAGCATCTTCAAATTCTCCGGTCAGCCAATAATAGTGAGCATCTCCTCTGTGGGCGAAATTCTCCCACTCATTGATCCATTGCCCTTTGGCCTGTTCGCAGACTCTCACCCCTTTCAGTTCTTTGGTATCGGGAAAGTTGACATTGAGACAAGTCAACGGTGGCAATCCTTTTTCCAATACCCGGCGGGCTATCTCACGAATATACGTTCCTGCCGGTTCAAAATCGGCATCCTGGTCGTGGTTGCATAGTGAAAAACCAATAGAGGGCACACCTTTCAAGCAGCCTTCGATGACGCCCCCCATTGTACCGGAATAATGCACATTGACAGAAGAGTTGTCACCATGGTTAATGCCGCCCACAACAAGGTCGGGTTTACGGTCGAGCACTGTATGAAACGCCAGTTTGACACAGTCGGTCGGCGTGCCGGAACATTTGTAAACCGTCAGCCCCACATCCTTACGGAGCAACTGATAGCGGATAGGCTCCGTCACAGTCAGCGCACAGGCACTGCCCGAACGGGGTGCATCAGGTGCCATTACCACAATCTCGCCCAACGGACGGAGAAACTTTATCAACTCACTAATTCCTTTCGCAATGATGCCGTCATCATTGGAAACCAATATTAAAGGCCTTTGATTTTCCATATTTCTAATTGTTTTATTATGATTTTATCCGCACTCATACCATTAAGTCTTCATCACAGGCAACACAGAATCTCACAGAGTGTTCTCTCTTCTTACAAAGAAAAAGGATACTGCACAAAGAAAAAGGATACTGTCGAAACCGCATCATGCCCTCACTGAGGCTCTATGCACTTTGCTGTGAGATAAATCCTCGATTTATCAGCCGACGGTACTCATACGGACAATCACTTAATTTATTGCTCACAAAATTAGCGAAAAAGAAAGAAGCCGGCAACCCTTTACCCGCTAATTTTCCCGATGCACAAAACCCGGAGGAGCCTGTCTTGTCCAACATCCACACAGCCAGGCTGGTGCAGACGCCACGCCTTTGCCGCAGCCACCCTACTTCAACCACGTGAGACGATGCCACACAGCCTCAAGCGGACCTTGCCTATGCGTCCTGAGCCACCGGCGGCAGAACCATATTTGAGCAGACATTACCCCCAGCCCCACTACGAAGCTCCATGCAATGCCCAACGTTGATGCCAGCCCTAAGGCATAGGGAAAGAATATCAGACTTCCGATGATTGACTGACTGATGTAGTTCGTGAGACTCATCCGCCCATAAAAACGCAGTCCGTCGGTCATTCTGCCAAACACATCGTTCTGATACAATATCACGAACATAGAAACGAGCATACCGGTAAAGGCCATATTGTACCACATCGTCAGGATGATCTGCAAAGCATCCGCAGCAGAAGTCTTTGCAACATAAAACAGAAAACTCGCAATGAAGCTCCCCACAAAAGTCTTCACCCAAAAACCTGCTCCACGACTAAAGTAATCTCCCCGCGCAAGAATCATCCCCAAAATAAAAAGTCCCGGAGCCTGCAACAACCGTCCCGTATCGACAGCCCAAAACAAACTTGCCAACTGCCCTATACCTGCATTAGCGACAATCATGTCCCAAAAGTTGCCCGAATCGGTAACAGTTTTCAGCGTAGGATAATAGGTGTCATTGAGCAATGTGGGTATAAAGTCGATGCCGAAACATTCCAGCAATTCAATCGGCTGAATCAAAAACAGCGATGCAATGAGCAGAAGATTTCTTTGGGAAAGTTTGCGCAACGGAATCATAACAAACCCCATTATCGCAAAAAGCAGCAGCACATCGCCTCCGGGAAAGAATGCAGCATTGAGGGTGGCAAAAAACATCAGTATGACCAGCCTCCATGCGAAACGTCCTCCGAAGTCACCGCCTTTAGCCTCTTGGTTTCGCTGCTGGACAATGAACGTGAATCCGAAAAGAAGAGCGAAAACCGTATAACTCTTTCCGGCAAAAATGAAGAACAGAGCGTCCCAAACACTCTGATTGAGCAATTCTGCCGTTTTGGATGTCGCTTCCGGATAGACACCGTAAATAAAATGTTCTACAAAATGCAGCAGCATAATGGCAACTACCGCAAAACCTCTGAGAGCGTCGACCGAGTCTACGCGTTTCATTTGGGGGATTTGGTTCATACAATCATTTTTCATTTTGCAAAAATAAGAAAAAGAAGAGTGATTTCCCGCAATAAATTCCTTCGTAAAAGCATATAAGTATTATTTTTGCTCGCAAAACGGAGAAACTTGGCATTTTTCCAAAAACATCGGCGCTATGGACATTCTGTTTATTATCATAGGTATTCTTTGTCTCCTCACCGGCCTGGCAGGCTGCTTCCTGCCCGTAATACCCGGTCCTCCCGTTGCTTATGCGGGATTACTGCTGTTGCATTTCACCGACAAGGTGCAATACTCCACCACCCAATTATTGCTATGGCTGCTGCTCGTCATCATTTTACAGGTGCTCGACTATTTCATCCCCATGCTGGGCAGCAAATATAGCGGAGGAACACGCTGGGGAACGCGCGGATGCCTTGCAGGAACAATCATCGGACTGTTCTTCATGCCCTGGGGCATTGTCCTCGGCCCGTTTTTGGGAGCGTTTATCGGAGAGCTTCTCGGAGGCAAGGAAACCCGTCAGGCATTAAAGTCCGGAATGGGCTCTTTGTTTGGTTTCCTGTTCGGCACAATGCTGAAATGTATCTTATGCGGATACTTCGCGTGGGAATTCGTATCAGCGCTGGTACAGCAATAAGCAGCTTTCCTCATTCTTCAATCCCTTTATTCATGCGGGATAGAGATCAACCGACAACAAGCGTTTTTTTTACACGCAGCCCGTCATCAGTTTATTCCCATTAAACTTCCGGTTTATTAGGCATAAACTCCCGGTTTATTCCTAATAAACCGGGAGTTTATCTTAAGTAAACAATAAATAAACCAAGTGAAAGGGGAATTTCCACCTCCCAATTATTGCTTTAGAAATCTTAATCTTCCGCAAGCGAGACAAAAAATCTGCTTCATTTCAAGATAAATACGTATATTTGCTCACTAATCAGGAAAAGAAAGCCTAAAGCACACGCTTTTAGACTGAAAAAACGGAATAAGCCACCCGGGAGTTATTAACAAAACAGGCGACTTTTCAACCGTTTTTGCAATCTTTCTCCTTTTTAGTAGGTGCTATTCGGAATTATCACTTATTTCGCTGCCAATAAACATTGAAATTATGGGAAAAATAATTGCTTTGGCAAATCAAAAAGGTGGTGTAGGAAAAACAACAACGACCATTAACCTCGCAGCTTCTCTCGCCACGCTTGAAAAGAAAGTTCTTGTTGTAGACGCAGACCCCCAGGCAAATGCCTCATCCGGGTTGGGCGTAGACATCAAGCAGGCAGAATGTACTATCTATGAGTGTATTATAGACCGCGCCAATGTGCGGGATGCCATTCACGACACAGAGATTGATACATTGAAAGTTATTTCCTCCCACATCAATCTGGTAGGTGCCGAAATAGAAATGCTCAATCTCAAGAACCGGGAAAAGATACTGAAGGAAGTGCTCGCCCCGCTGAAAGAAGAGTTTGACTATATCTTGATAGATTGCTCTCCGTCGTTAGGGTTGATCACAATCAATGCGCTTACGGCAGCCGACTCAGTCATCATCCCGGTACAAGCCGAATACTTTGCTTTGGAAGGTATCAGCAAACTGCTGAACACCATTAAAATCATCAAGTCCAAGCTGAACCCCGCACTCGAAATCGAAGGCTTCCTCCTGACGATGTACGACTCGCGCCTGCGCCAGGCCAACCAGATTTACGATGAAGTGAAGCGCCATTTCCAGGAACTGGTATTCAGCACCGTCATCCAGCGCAATGTAAAGCTGAGCGAAGCACCCAGCTACGGGCTTCCCACAATCCTATACGATGCGGACTCCACCGGAGCCAAAAACCACATCGCACTGGCCAAAGAGTTAATCAGCCACAACGAGAAGTAATATCCCGCATGGCAAATGTAATAACCGTAAAACAGTAAAGAAATAGATGGCACAGAAAAGAAATGCACTTGGACGCGGGCTGGATGCCCTGCTCTCTATGGATGAGGTGCAGACCGAAGGCTCTTCTTCTATCAATGAAATAGAATTGTCGAAGATTGCCGTCAATCCTAACCAGCCCCGTCGCGAATTCGACCCAACAGCGTTGCAGGAGCTTGCCGAGTCTATTGCAGAAATTGGTATCATCCAACCCATCACCCTGCGCAAGCTCTCCGACGATGAGTATCAGATCATTGCCGGCGAACGTCGCTTCCGCGCCTCACAAATAGCCGGGCTGACAAGCATCCCTGCCTACATCCGTACGGCCGACGATGAGAATGTCATGGAAATGGCACTCATCGAAAACATACAGCGCGAAGACCTGAACTCCGTAGAAATAGCGCTCGCCTATCAGCACCTGCTGGAAGAATACGGCCTCACCCAAGAACGCCTCAGCGAACGCGTAGGAAAGAAACGCACCACCATCGCCAATTACCTGCGTCTGCTGAAACTGCCGGCTCCCATCCAAATGGGCCTGCAGAACAAACAGATAGACATGGGACATGCCCGCGCCCTGATAACGCTGGGCGACCCCAAACTGCAAGTGAAGATTTTTGAAGAGATACTGGAGCATGGCTATTCCGTCCGCAAAGTAGAGGAAATAGTAAAGTCCCTGAATGAAGGCGAAACCATAAAAAGCGGCGGCCGAAAAATCGCGCCCAAACGCTCCAAACTGCCCGAAGAGTTCAACATGCTGAAGCAGCAACTTTCCAGCTTCTTCAGCGCCAAAGTGCAACTGACCTGTTCCGAGAAAGGCAAAGGTAAAATCAGTATCCCGTTCAGTAACGAAGAAGAATTGGAACGTATCATCGGCATCCTTGATACGCTGAAAAAATAAATGACGAAAAGAAGAAAAATATACCAAATCAGTATCGCCCTGCTGCTCTGCTTCATACAGACGGCAGGGATTGCTATGTATGGTCAGAGCCGCCCGCGCGCCGCTTCCAAAAGGATACACAGGCTGCAGGCAGACTCCCTCCATACCCTGCGGAAGGCTGTACAGATGCAAGCCGACAGTCTGACTCCGGCAACGGACAAACCAATGCCGCATCAGGCTGTTACGCCCGCCGACAGCATTGCCACCGCCGACAGCATTGCAGCCGAAAATAAGAAGAAATTGCTGGAAATGACCTCTTCCCCCACCCTGCAGGAACAGGAAGTGCCGGCCGACAGTCTGCATAAAGAGATAAACAGGAAGATGTGGATTCCCAACCCCACGAAAGCAACCTGGCTGGCGCTTGTGATCCCCGGAGGAGGACAAATCTACAACCGGAAATACTGGAAACTGCCCATCTTCTACGGCGGATTTGCCGGTTGCGCCTATGCCCTGACATGGAACAGCAAAATGTACAAGGACTACTCTACCGCCTATAAAGACGCAATGAACGGCAATATGCAGTCCAGCAGCATCACCGACCTGTTGCCGCCCGGATATACAATCTCCGAAACCCAATTGAAAGAATTGCTGCGCAAGCGAAAAGACACTTACCGCAGATACCGCGACCTAAGTATCTTCGCTTTCATCGGGGTCTACCTGCTGTCTGTCATAGACGCTTATGTGGATGCCGAATTATCCAATTTCGACATAACCCCCGATCTCAGCATGAAGGTAGAGCCCGCCGTCATCAATACCCAAACAAGCAATTCTTCCAACCGCTCCGTTGGATTGCAATGCAGCTTCAGATTTTAAAGAAACAAATAAAACAGATTTATCCATGACAAATAAACCCGCATACATGAGAAAAATAATCATAGGTTCCTCACTTCTGTTCAGCATATTGCTCGCAGTTCCACAGGCACACGCCCAGGAAAGCGTAGACGTAATCATTCACGACAACGGGACGGAACGCCGGGAAGTTATCGACTTGCCCAAAAGCATGACCTACCCCGTAGACAGTCTGCTCAACGACTGGAAAGCCAAAAACTATATCGATTTGGGAAAGGATTGCAGTACCTCTATCGTAAATCCTGAGTTCAGCGACTCCATATACATCGACCGGCTCTCACGCATGCCGACCGTCATGGAAATGCCGTACAACGAGATTGTACGCAAATTCATCGACATGTACACCGGACGTCTCCGCAATCAGGTGGCTTTCATGCTGAGCGCCTGCAACTTCTACATGCCCATTTTTGAAGAAGCCCTCGACACATACGGCTTGCCATTGGAGCTGAAATATCTGCCTATTATCGAGTCGGCCCTCAATCCCTCCGCCGTATCCCGCGCAGGCGCTTCCGGACTATGGCAGTTCATGCTTAATACAGGCAAAATATACGGACTGGAAAGCAACAGTCTGGTGGACGAACGCCGCGACCCGATTAAAGCTACCTGGGCCGCCGCACGTTATCTCAAAGACATGTATGCCATCTACCAAGACTGGAACCTGGTGATTGCCGCCTACAACTGCGGCCCGGGAACAATCAACAAAGCCATTCGACGTGCAGGCGGCAAAACGGACTATTGGGAAATCTATAATTATCTGCCCAAAGAAACACGAGGATACGTACCCGCCTTCATTGCCGCCAACTACGTAATGACTTACTACTGCAAACACAACATCTGTCCCATGGAAACCAATATTCCGGACGCGACAGACACCATACAAGTGAACCGTAACCTGCATTTTGAGCAAATAGCCGATGTCTGCGGCATCAACATGGATGAAATCAAAAGCCTGAACCCCCAGTACAAAAGAAATATCGTTCCGGGTGACAGCAAACCCCGTACACTCCGCCTGCCGATAAACTATATCAGTACTTTTATTGACAGCCAAGACACGATCTATACCCACCGCAGCGCAGAACTGTTCAAAAACCGCCGGACCGTATCCGTTGCAAACACCCGCAGCACAGCGCGCAGCAGCAAAGGGAAAAGTTCCCCACAAGGAGAAGTAACCTATCACAAAATACGCAGCGGAGAAACCCTGTCGACCATCGCACGCAAATACGGCGTGACCGTCAACCAGATAAAAAACTGGAATGGCATGAGCAGCACCAGAATTAATGCAGGAAAGCGACTGAAGATTTACAAATAAAGACATAAATACTTGCCCGGTGTTGAAAATTGCTTATTTTTGCAAAAAGTGAAGAAAAAAGGAGAACGGTATATGGAAGAGAATGTAAGCCAGAAGGAGAAAGAGAAAGCCGAAGAAGAAATGATTGAACAGGCATTCCAGGAACTGTTGAACGATTATTTGGCAACCAAGCATCGCAAGCGCGTCGAAATAATAACCAAAGCATTCAATTTCGCCAATCAGGCACACAAGGGAATCAAACGCCGTTCGGGTGAACCTTACATCATGCACCCTATCGCCGTCGCAAAGATTGTCTGCAACGAAATAGGTCTCGGATCCACCTCTATCTGTTCAGCCCTTTTGCACGACGTGGTGGAAGATACCGACTATACCGTTGAAGACATCGAAAATATCTTCGGCCCCAAAATAGCACAGATTGTGGACGGGCTGACCAAAATATCAGGCGGCATCTTCGGCGACCGCGCCTCGGCACAAGCAGAAAACTTCAAGAAGTTACTGCTCACCATGTCCGACGATATCCGCGTTATCCTTATCAAAATAGCCGACCGACTGCACAATATGCGCACCCTCGGCTCCATGCTTCCCAACAAGCAGTTCAAAATAGCCGGTGAGACATTATACATTTATGCGCCACTTGCCAACCGGTTGGGGCTATACAAGATAAAGACGGAACTGGAAAACCTGAGTTTCCGGTACGAACATCCGGAAGAATACCGCGAAATAGAAGAAAAACTTGCAGCGACAGCCGTAGAGCGCGACAAAGTATTCAAAGAGTTCACCACCCCGATACGCGCCCAACTGGACAAAATGGGATTGAAATACCGCATTCTTGCCCGCGTCAAATCCATTTACTCCATCTGGAACAAGATGCAAACCAAGCATGTGCCGTTCGAGGAAATCTATGACCTGCTTGCCGTACGCATCATCTTCGAGCCTCGCAACATGGAGGAAGAACTGAACGACTGCTTCAACATCTACGTATCCATATCCAAAATATACAAACCTCATCCCGACCGCCTGCGTGACTGGGTGAGCCATCCGAAAGCCAACGGTTACCAAGCCCTGCACGTTACCCTCATGGGCAACAACGGACAATGGATCGAAGTCCAGATCCGCAGCGAACGCATGAACGACGTTGCCGAACAAGGGTTTGCCGCCCACTGGAAATACAAAGAAGGCGGCGGCAGCGAAGATGAAGGAGAATTGGAGAAATGGTTGCGCACTATCAAGGAAATACTCGATGACCCCCAACCGGATGCCATTGATTTTCTGGACACTATCAAACTGAACCTGTTCGCATCGGAAATATTTGTGTTTACCCCGAAAGGTGAAATCAAGACCATGCCGCAGAATTCGACAGCGCTGGATTTTGCTTTCTCCCTGCACACAGACATCGGCAGCCACTGCATCGGCGCCAAAGTGAACCACAAACTCGTACCTCTCAGCCACAAACTGCAGAGCGGTGACCAGGTAGAAATTCTGACTTCCAAATCACAACGCGTACAACCGGAATGGGAAGTGTATGCCACCACTGCACGCGCACGCGCCAAAATCGCATCTATCCTGCGCAAGGAAGCCAAAGCCAATCAAAAGCAAGGTGAAACAATCCTTTCCGAATTCTTCAAGAATGAAGATATACGCATGGACGACGGAGCATTGGACAAGCTCACCCGTCTGCACAATTTCCATACCCGAGACGAACTGCTCGTCGCCGTCGGCAGCAAGAAGCTCGTATTGGGCGATGCGGATAAAAATGCATTCAAGGAGAAACAGAGCACCAACTGGAAGAAGTTCCTGACTTTCTCTTTCGGCAACAAAGACAGTAAGGATGTCAAGGAACAACCCGAAGAAAAAGCCCCACAAGAGAAAATCAATACCAAGCAGATATTGAAACTGACGGAAGAAACCATCCAAAAGAACTATATCATGGCGGATTGCTGTCATCCCATTCCCGGTGACGATGTGCTGGGGTACATCGACGAACAGAACCGGGTGATTATCCATAAACGCCAATGCCCGGTAGCCGCACGTCTCAAAAGCAGTTACGGCAACCGCATCATCGCAACCGAATGGGACACTCACAAAGAGCTTTCATTCCTTGTAACTATCTATTTGAAAGGCATTGACAGCATGGGATTGCTGAATGAAGTGACGCAAGTCATCTCCCGCCAGCTGAACGTGAACATCCGTAAACTGACCATTGAAACCACTGACGGTATATTTGAAGGTAAGATACAACTCTACGTACATGACGTAGACGATGTACGCAGCATCTGCAACAACCTGAAGCTGATACAGAACATCAAGCAAGTGACGAGAATAGAAGGGTAGTTCTTTATGGGTGCTCTTTCATCAGGTTCTCTTTCAATGCCTCTACATCTTCATAAGTAAAGGCATCGAGAGCTTCCTTCATGCCGATAAGCTCTTCACGAATGCTTCTCAACCGTTCTACGATTTCAAAGTTCCGGAGAGTGGCTTCTTTATTGTCTTTCATGCGCTGACGCGCACCGGGCAATGTCATTCCGCGCTCCTTGACCAGATGATAAATCAGCTTCACCGTCTCAATATCTTCCTTACGGTACTGGCGTATGCCACGCCCCCCCTTCTTGGGCCGGAGTTGCGGAAACTCTTTCTCCCAAAAACGGAGCAGAGATTCGTTGACATCAAACATTCCGGCAACCTCACTAATGGAATAATACAATTTCAGTTCTTTATCGGTGTTCTGCATGGCAACCTATCAATTAGTCGTTTATAATCCATCAATCAAGCACCTTACCATGATTAGCCGCAAGCTGTATCATACGGTCATAGTCTTCGGCGCTCAAATCCATAAAGTAATAGTTTACGGGATTCACCACCTGCCCCTTTACATGCACCTCGTAATGAAGATGCGGGCCTGTGCTTTTTCCGGTACTCCCCACTTCGCCTATCACTTCACCCCTCACTACCCGTTTACCGAGTTTGGTGCGGAACCCTTGCAGGTGGGCATACCATGTCTGATAGCCAAAGCCATGATCCACGATGATAAGATTTCCGTAACCGGTTTCCCACCCCATTTTCACCACCGTACCGTCACCGGTTGCGTAAACTTCCGTACCTGGATGCGCCGAAAAGTCCATGCCTGCATGAAACTTGGTAGTCCCGTAAATAGGATCAATACGTGTTCCGTAACCGGAAGCGGTCTTACGCAAATCCTTATTCGAAATAGGTTGGATGGCAGGTATGCAACGCAACATCTCATCATGATTCTTGCACATCTCCACCACATCGTCAAACGAACGTGACTGAATATAAAGCTGTTTCGTGAGCATATCCATTTTCTGCGTAGTGTTCACTACCAAATCGGAATTCGCCATATCCATTAAATGCTCATAACGGTTTGTGCCGCCATATCCCGCCTTACGAATAGCCGAAGGCACCGGATCGGCCTGAAAAATGACCCGATACAAATTATCGTCACGTTGCTGCACATCCTGCAACACCCCCATAGCCTCGTCCATTCTCCGCGAGAGTACATTATATTGCGCCTTAAGCTGGCTGTTTTCTTTCCGCAGCTCCTTCTCAGAGGGCGAACCGAAAATCAGCAATAATACGATGAAACTGCCAGCTCCCAGTCCCATGCCAAAAAATAACCGGCGTAATATGCTCAACGCACGTTGCCGGACGGTTGGATAAATTCGGTCATAAGTCTGTGTCCGCGGATTATAAATGTAGTAAACTTTGCGCATCGGGAGTAAATATTTCATTATCAATGCGGCAAAAATACGAAAAACAAGCTATCTTTGCACTGTTTTTTCAAGAATTATAAGATTTATGATTTATGATTTATGATTTATAGAAGAGATAAATCATAGAATGTGTAAGTCATAAATCACAAGCTGTAAATTCAGAAATCATAAATCAGAAATAAGAAGTATGTTGACTGCAAATGAAATCAGAGACTCGTTCAAGAGTTTTTTCGAAAGTAAAGGTCACCAGATTGTGCCTTCGGCTCCCATGGTGATTAAAGATGACCCCACGCTGATGTTTACCAACGCGGGTATGAACCAGTTTAAAGATATTATTTTGGGTAACCACCCGGCGAAATATAAAAGAGTGGCGGATTCACAGAAGTGTCTTCGCGTCAGCGGAAAACATAATGACTTGGAAGAAGTAGGCCATGATACCTATCACCACACAATGTTCGAGATGCTGGGCAACTGGTCGTTCGGTGATTACTTCAAGAAAGAAGCTATCTCTTGGGCATGGGAATATCTGGTAGACGTATTGAAGCTGGATCCGAAAGATCTCTATGCCACCGTCTTCGAAGGTAGCCCCGAAGAAGGCTTGGAACGTGACAATGAAGCAGCCTCATACTGGGAACAGTTCCTGCCGAAAGACCATATCCTCAACGGAAACAAACACGACAACTTCTGGGAAATGGGCGATACAGGTCCTTGTGGCCCCTGCTCCGAAATTCATGTGGATTCACGTTCGGAAGAAGAAAAAGCCAAAGTTCCCGGTTCGCAACTCGTAAACAAAGACCACCCGCAGGTTATCGAAATCTGGAACCTCGTATTCATGCAGTTCAACCGCAAGGCAGACGGCAGCCTCGAAGGACTTCCCGCCAAAGTAATTGATACGGGTATGGGCTTTGAACGTCTGGTGCGCACTCTGCAAGGCAAAACCTCCAACTATGATACCGATGTCTTCCAGCCTATATTGAAGGCTATCGGAGATATGGCAGGAACTACATACGGTGTAAACGAGCAACAGGACATTGCCATGCGTGTGATTGCCGACCACATCCGTACAATCGCTTTCTCTATCACAGACGGCCAATTGCCAAGTAATGCCAAGGCAGGTTACGTAATACGACGTATTCTTCGTCGTGCAGTACGCTACGGCTATACGTTCCTCGGACAGAAGCAGGCATTCATGTACAAATTATTACCTGTACTGATTGAGAATATGGGCGGTGCGTATCCCGAACTGAATGTACAGAAAGAGTTGATAGCCAAAGTCATCAAGGAAGAAGAAGATTCCTTCCTCCGCACTTTGGAGACCGGTATTCGTTTGTTGGATAAGACCATGGCAGATGCCAAAGCAGCCGGAAAGACCGAAATCAGCGGCAAGGACGCCTTTACGCTTTATGATACTTTTGGCTTTCCACTCGACCTTACGGAACTGATTCTCCGCGAAAACGACATGACGGCCGACATCAAAGAGTTTGACGCAGAAATGCAACAGCAAAAACAGCGCGCACGCAACGCCGCTGCCGTTGAAACCGGCGACTGGATTACGCTGCAAGAAGGCACAACCGAATTCGTAGGCTATGACTATACGGAATACGAAACATCCATCCTGCGTTACCGGCAGATTAAGCAGAAAAACCAAACATTGTACCAGATTGTACTGGACAAGACTCCGTTCTATGCCGAAAGCGGCGGTCAGGTAGGCGATACCGGCGTGCTGGTGAACGAATTTGAAACGATTGAAGTTATTGATACAAAAAAGGAGAACAACCTTCCTATCCATATCACCAAGAAGCTGCCCGAACATCTGGAAGCTCCGATGATGGCTTGCGTGGATACCGACAAGCGTGCCGCTTGCGCCGCCAACCATTCTGCCACCCACTTGTTGGACGCTGCATTACGCGAAGTGTTGGGCGACCATGTTGAACAGAAAGGCTCTTTAGTGAATTCGGACTCTCTGCGTTTCGACTTCTCTCATTTCCAGAAAGTAACAGATGAGGAGATTCGTCAGGTAGAACACATTGTAAATGCCAAGATACGCGCCAATATTCCTTTGAAAGAATATCGCAATATACCTATTGAAGAAGCTAAAGAATTGGGAGCTATTGCGTTGTTCGGCGAGAAGTATGGTGACCACGTACGTGTTATCCAGTTCGGTTCCTCCATTGAATTCTGCGGTGGCACACACGTAGCCGCTACCGGAAACATCGGGATGATGAAAATTGTATCCGAAAGTTCCGTTGCCGCCGGTGTCCGCCGTATCGAAGCCTATACCGGAGCCCGCGTAGAAGAAATGCTTGATACATTCCAGGATACAATGCGCGATTTGAAAGCACTCTTCAACAATGCTCCCGACTTGTCCGGTGCAATCCGCAAGTATATCGAAGAAAATGCCGGTTTGAAGAAACAGGTGGAAGACTTCATGAAAGAGAAAGAAGCGCAACTGAAGGAAAAACTTCTGCAAAATATTCAGGAAATAAACGGTGTGAAAGTTATCAAGTTCTGTGCAGCCATGATACCCGCCGACGCAATCAAGAATATCGCTTTCCAGCTCCGCGGAGAAATCACAGAAAACCTCTTCTTCGTTGCAGGAACAGTATTCGAAGGAAAACCGATGCTGACAGTAATGCTAAGTGACAACCTTGTAGCCGGCGGTCTAAAAGCAGGCAATCTTGTGAAAGAAGCCGCCAAGCTGATTCAAGGTGGCGGCGGCGGCCAGCCGCATTTCGCAACTGCCGGCGGTAAAAATCCTGACGGGTTGAGTGCAGCGGTAGATAAAGTAATAGAATTGGCAGGACTTTAAAACTTATATCATAAATAAAAGACTCCGCTTTTAGCTGAAAAGTTAAAAGCGGAGTCTTTTTAATAGCATCCCCACTTTTAATGAAACGGCATCAGTATTAAAACATTTTTATCAGCCTAAAGAGAAATATTTTAATATTCTTGCAGGAATAATATTCTCACTGAGCGTTATATTGTAAAAAGAAAGCGTAACTTTGCAGCGTCCGACAGGAGAAATTGCCGGACAGTAGAAAGCGTTTTCTGCTTTATCCTGAAATCAAAGTCTGGAAAATTTTGAAAGAGGGGATGAAGACAATGTAACGCTCATTCTGTTTGTATATGTACGAGAACAGTCCATACTGTATCTTGTTCATCATACTACAGCGTGGGAATATTGTTTCTTCACTCATTCTCTTGAGGCTTTCCAGACGCCCGATTTCAATGAGTAGAACAAGTCTCACGCTCTTCTCATATTAATCAGCACCGCCCACTTTGAAGACTTATAGGCATATTAAGAATCATGTTATTCAATTCTTTTGAGTTCCTGCTTTTCTTGCCGATAGTCTTCCTGCTCTATTGGTTTGTATTTAAACGGTTGAAGTGGCAAAACCTTTTTTTGGTCGTTGCCAGTTATGTGTTCTATGGTTGGTGGGACTGGCGCTTCCTGATACTTATCGCCCTCACCACGCTATTCAGTTATGTCAGCGGACGACTCATTGCCCGGTACGAAGGACAACAGAAGCGGCAGAAAGCCCTTAGCGCTATCAACATCGTACTAAATCTTTCCATTCTCGGCGTATTCAAATACTATAACTTCTTTGCGGAAAACTTCGCCGCCCTGTTCGGTAACATAGGTTGGCAGATAGACTGGGTAACACTTGACATCCTCTTGCCCGTAGGTATCAGTTTCTACACCTTTCAGGCATTGAGCTACAGTATTGACGTTTACCAAAAGAAATTACCGGTTTGCAAAGATATCATTGCCTTTTTTGCCTACATCAGCTTCTTTCCACAGTTGGTAGCAGGGCCGATAGAACGCGCCACCAACCTGTTGCCACAGTTCTACAAGTCGCATACTTTCAACTATGCGCAAGCCGTGGATGGTTGCCGACAGATACTTTGGGGATTCTTCAAGAAGATGGTAGTGGCGGACAACTGCGCTACCGCTGTTAACTTAATCTGGGGAAACTATACCGACCAGTCCGGCTTTACGCTATTAATGGGCGGCTTCCTCTTCACACTTCAGATTTATGGAGACTTTTCCGGTTACTCGGACATCGCTATCGGTACGGCGCGCCTGTTCGGTATCAACCTGATGCGTAACTTCAGCTTTCCTTATTTCTCACGCGACATTGCCGAGTTCTGGCGCCGTTGGCATATATCGCTGACCACATGGTTTCGCGACTACATTTACATACCTCTCGGTGGCAGCCGATGCGCACGTTGGAAGGTCATGAGGAATACGCTGATTATCTTTCTCGTCAGTGGTTTGTGGCACGGGGCAAACTGGACATTCATTATGTGGGGCGTTTATCATGCGCTACTGTTCTTTCCACTGATGCTTTTGGGAAAGAACAGAAAACACACAAATAATGTAGCGGCGGGGCGATTATTACCTTCCATGAAAGAATTCGTCCAAATACTTTTCACCTTCCTGCTTGTACTGATTGGCTGGATTATTTTCCGGGCAGAAAACATCAGGCAAGCATGGGACTATCTTAGCAGAATGTGTTCACCAAGTTTGCTGGACTTACATTTGCAATACGGCAAAAAAGCATTACTCTATACTTTTGTACTCTTGATGGTGGAATGGCTGCAACGGGATAAACAACATGCGCTGCAAATCGAAGGAACCGGTATACTTAAATATCGCGGTATACGTTGGGGAATATATATTTTATTAGCGCTCTTCACTTTAGTTTTTGCAGGTACACAAGCGGAATTCATTTATTTTCAATTCTAAGGTCATGAAAAAATTTATAAACAATATCCTCCTAATAGCAGGAATCCTTATCACCTTAATACTGGCAATAACAATGCTTCCTATGGAACAAGACGGGTATTTACAAGCCTATAACAAGAAATGCCAACTGCTGGAAGACACGCCTTCTCCCCGAATCATCTTTGTCGGAGGCAGCAATTTAGCTTTCGGGTTAGACAGTCAACGAATAAAAGACTCGTTAAATATCAATGTGATTAACTATGGACTTCATGCCGGCATCGGACTGAAATATATGATTGATGACATATCCACCTATGCAAGAAAAGGTGACATTATTGTATTCGCTCCGGAATACGAACACTTCTATACAATAGCTTATGGAGAATCCGTAACCCTCACGCCCCTTATGGCAGTTACACATTGGGAAAAAATTAACCTACTGGATATAAGGCAATGGACAATTCTAATAGCCGGAATTCCACAATTAGCAAAAGAATGTTCTTTAATGCCCAAAATCAGAAGTCCCAAAGATTACAGTGTTTCAGTATTTAATGAATACGGAGACGAGACACAACATTGGACGTTAGAAAGCCCCGGAACCGGTAATGCCCAACCTATCAACGAAAGATTGGATGAACAGTTTGGTAAATATTTCACCAGTAAGATTAAGACTCTTCAAAAGACGTGCTCTGTATATGTCATTCCACCCATCTATGTAGAAAAAGGTTATCATGAAAATAAGAAAAAGATGTCGGAGGTTGAAGAGTTTCTCCAAAAGGAAGGATGCCCTTTTTTAGTAACACCGAAGGTGCACGTATTAAGTGACGAATATGCGTATGATACTTATTATCACATGAATCGTCAAGGGGTAGATAAATACACCTCCTTTATCATAGAAGAATTAAAGCCTTTGCTCAGACACAAACATGACAACTTTAAATAGACTGCCAGAAAATATGCAGATTATCCAAACAGATCGCAAAAGATTCTCTTTAGAAGAGCTGCAAAATAATTGCCCGAACACTTGACATCGCCTCCGGGATGTTGTATATTTGTATCGTCAATTTTTAGATACTTCAATTTTAAATTAGAATGAACGGAGAGGCATTGCTTCTCCGTTTTTATTTTCCCATAACTCTTCCCTATTTGAAATGACGTGCGTTTGCAGGGCAAACGACGCATGTTTGCTCCCCAAATGCCTCACCTTAACAGGCTAAATATCTGGAATTTGCGATGAAATTCCCTAAGGTTTTGGCAATTAGCATTGAGGTTTAGGATGCTAAAGTGCAAGATTACGGATGATGTATTCAGAGTTAACACATGATGCATTTAAGGCAAACAGATGATGTGTTCTACTCAAACAGACCATCTGTTTGGAAAGCAAAAACGGGAAGCCGAAGCCTCCCGTACATTAAACTTTCATAAATCTACTCTTGACAAAAATCATATCATCGTGTATACATCCACTGCTCTGCCTGATATACTTTGCAGCCTTCGGGCAATGCGACAGGAGAGAGTGCATTGTCTTTGATTTTAGCTGTTTCATATTTAGAAAATGCTTACAGTGGGGCAAATACTGCATCAAGTGTTTAAATAATTTGTTCAGTCGGATAATTTACCAGATACAACGTACCCGTAGCACGCGTAAAAGCAGTGTACAGCCAACGGAAATAATCCGGTGTCAGATATTCGTCCGTCATATACCCCTGGTCAAGAAAGACATTCTTCCACTGTCCCCCCTGCGCCTTATGGCAAGTTACGGCATAGGCATACTTCACCTGTAAAGCATTGTAATAAGGATCGGCTTTCATCTTCTTCATTCTTTCGCGCTTCATCGTAATATCGGCGTAATCTTCGAGGACAGTATAAAAAAGGCGGTCATTATCTGCTTTGGGTAAAGCAGGCGCATCGCTGTGCAAAGTATCCAACAGAAGATTCACCTCCAACTCAAGATCATTATAATCAGGAAAAGCCAGCGTTACATCCGCAAAGCGAAAACCATATAGTTCACGCGTACGGCGTACACGACGTACTACGGCAGTTTCTCCATTGGCTATGAAGTCGGGAATTTGTGCCACCACCTCTTTCCTCTCTCCATTACGCAACATGTCCGCTTGAAGCTGTTTTGTCCAAAAATAATTATTTTTCGCAACCATCAGCAAGTCTCCCGTATTCAGTTCGTCCTCCCTCCAAAGAATCTGGGCTCGAATACCATTATTATAAATATTTGTCCGCTTGTTGGAGCGGCACACCACAATCGTTTCATCCAACCCGTCATGATCGTAACATGCTTCAAGCGCATCTATCAATTCATTCCCCGGCAATACTTTAATATCCGCAAATCCCGTTACTTTTATCCTCGGCAACGCCCCGCATTCATCTTCGGCTATGAGCTGCCTCAAACGGGTGGCGTTCCACAGAATACCCGATTGCCGTTCCTGACGGACCACCTGTGTCAAATCCACCTCCTGTACTTCCAGCCCATATCCTTTCAGGGCATCAGCAAAAAGAGCCGGACTTTGCTCCTCACCCACCGGCGGAAGCTGTGCCGTATCGCCCATCAACAGAAGACGACATCCCACGCCGGAATAGACAAACTGCACCAAATCATCCAACAAACGTCCCGTACCGAATGACGAACCCGCCAACCCGTCATTGGAAATCATGGATGCCTCATCCACGATATACAAAGTATGAGTTGTCAAATTATCGTTCACCGAGAAATTACTTGTTTCATTAGAGAATGATTGCTGTCTATAAATTTTTTTATGAATTGTAAACGCCGGATGCCCCGCATAAGCAGAAAAAACTTTCGCCGCCCGTCCCGTCGGAGCCAGCAATATTGACTTTTGTTGCAACTGGTCCAATGTCTTGACCAAAGCGCCGACTAATGACGTTTTCCCCGTTCCGGCATAACCACGAAGCAGAAAAACCGCCTCGTTACAGGATGACAACAAGAACTCCGACAAAGATTTTATTGCAATTTCCTGCTCCGAAGTTGGTTGATAAGGAAAATTTTCCTTAATTTGCCTTTCTAAATAGTTATTTATCATTTTTGTAACAGAAAAAAGTAAAGGGAACTATCGTTTTTAAATTAATTTCTTTTATTTTTGCGGTGCGAATATAACAACTAAAAAACATATTTATCATGAAAACAGTATTTAATGTCATTTTAGGCTTATGTGCTTTGGTGCTAATTTATATTTGTTACACCAGCATTATGGGTCCTATCAACTTTGAAAAAGCAAAGAAGCACAGAGACGCAGCCGTCATTGCACGTCTGATTGACATCCGTAAAGCACAATTGGAATATCGTACTTTACATGACCAGCAATATACTGCAAGCTTCGACTCTCTGATTGACTTTGTTAAAAACCAGAAACTTCCGTTCATCTTCAAGCAAGGAGAACTGAACGATAAGCAGCTGGAAGACGGTCTGACTGAAAAGAAAGCCATCAACATCATCAATAAGGCAAAGAAGACAGGTAACTATGCTGACGTCAAGAAATGGGGATTGGAAAACTTCAAGCGTGACACTATGTGGGTAGCCGTATTGGATACTATCTTCCCGAAAGGCTTCAACCCCGATTCTATGAGATATGTTCCCTTCGGAAACGGTGCACAGTTCGAAATGGCCATCAAGAACGATACAGCTAAATCCGGTGCTCCTTTCTGTCTGCTCGAAGTGAAGACTCCGTACGAAGTTTATTTGAACGGTCTGGATGCACAAGAAATTGCCAACATCAAGGACGTACAAACCAAACTTGGCAAGTACTGCGGTCTGATGATTGGTAGCTTGGAAACAGCTAACAACAACGCCGGTAACTGGGAATAATCCACCGACATACGTATGATAGAAACAACTGATTTTACAAAATCGGAACAATATACCTTATCCATCCGTCTCAGTACGGATGGATTTTCTTTTTCTATATTCAATCCTCTCGGCGACGGAGAGCTTTCGTTCCACGAACATGAGGTAGACACTTCTTTGTCCCTCACTGCCAATCTTAAACAAGCCTTCCGAGAAGTAGAATGGCTGAACCATTCTTTCCGTCGTGTCAATGTGCTCATGGCAAACAAGCGTTTTACGTTCATTCCGCTGGAGTTTTTCGAGGACGAGCAAACAGAGACCGTATTCTATCATAATCATCCCAAGCAAGACAATGAAGTTGTACAATACAACATCCTGCATAAAAACAACATAGTCGTACTGTTTGGCATGGACAAGAGCACCTGCTCCCTTTTGCGCGAGCAATATCCCGATATCCGTTTCTATTCGCAGGCAAGCCCGTTTATTGAGTATTTTGCAACCAAAAGTCGTTTAGGCAATTGCAGGAAAATGTACATACATCTGCGTAAAGAAGCCGTAGACATATATGCTTACGAACGCGGCCGGTTGATATTTGCCAATGCCTTTGCCTGTAAGGAGACCAACGACCGTATCTACTACATTCTCTATATATGGAAACAGCTCGGCATGGAGCAAGAACGTGACGAACTTCACCTCACAGGCGAACTGTCCGACAAGGAAGAGCTATTGCCCGAACTAAAAAAATTCATCCGGCAGGTATTCATCATGAATCCAGCCTATAATCTTGACCTACAAGCTATCAACCTATGCGAGTAATCAGCGGAATATACAAAAGAAGACGCTTTGACGTGCCTCACAGCTTCAAGGCACGCCCCACTACGGATTTTGCCAAAGAGAATCTATTCAATGTGTTATCCAACTACATAGACTTTGAAGAAGGCGTACGCGCCCTCGATTTGTTTGCCGGCACAGGAAGCATCAGTATTGAACTCGTATCCAGAGGTTGCGACCAAGTCATCAGCATAGAAAAAGACCGCGACCACTATGCTTTCATCTGCAAAATAATGCGTGAACTAAAGACCGACAAATGTCTGCCTGTCCGCGGTGATGTATTCAAGTACATACGAGGTGGCCGCGAACAGTTCGATTTCATCTTTGCCGACCCGCCTTATGAATTAAAAGGACTTGAGACTCTACCTGATCTGATCTTTGAAAATAACCTCTTAAAAGAAGAAGGTTTATTTGTATTAGAACATGGGAAGACCAATAACTTTGAAAGCCATCCTCATTTTATAGAAAGAAGAGTGTATGGCAGTGTCAATTTCTCCTTTTTCCAATTTTCCAAGTTATAAAAGCGGAGCCAGCAGACGTACCACGCTTTCTGCCGCTTTATGATACCAAGGACGTTTCGCCCAATTTTTGGAGAATACCTGTACACATTCCCGTTGGTCTTGCAAGAATATCTCACGCATTTGGAGAGCAGTTTCCGTATCATATATAAATGCATTCACCTCAAAGTTATGCTCAAAGCTTCGGAAATCCACGTTTGTAGAGCCCACAGTAGACAATTCATCATCCGACACCATCAATTTGGAATGCAGGAAACCTTTTTTATAGAAATATACTTTCACTCCTGCCCGCAGTGCCTCTGCCAAATAAGAACAAGAGCCTAAATGCGTCAGTCTGTTATCCGCGCGATAAGGAAGCATCAAACGCACGTCCACCCCAGCTAAAGCAGCTGTTTGCATAGCGACAGCAACGGCTTCCGTAGGCAAGAAGTAAGGAGTTTGTATGTAGAAATATTTCTTCGCTCCCGTTATGGCCATACCAAGTCCCTGCATAATCTCTTTCCAAGGTCCTATCGGCTCACTTGTTACAATCTGCGCCAACGAAGTACCACAATTATCCACTTTCGGAAAATAACGGGCGGACGTAACTAATGTACGATCTACAAAATACCAGTCGAGCAAAAAGACAGTCTGCAAACCATGCACAGCCTTGCCTTCTAATAAAAGATGCGTATCACGCCAGATTCCCCAGGAAAAACCACGCATATAACGCTCTGCCAAATTCATACCGCCAATAAACCCGATGCGTCCGTCAATCACCACTATCTTACGGTGATTACGATAGTTCACTTTACTGGTAAACAAAGGGAAGCGCACTTTCAGAAAGCTACGCACCTCTACTCCTGCCTCACGCATCTGTTCGTAAAAGCGGTTAGGAACATGCCAACAACCCACATCATCGTAAATAACACGTACTTCTACTCCCTGCCTTGCCTTATCTATCAACACATCGCGCACCATACGTCCGATAGCATCATCCTCAAAAATATAGAACTCCATATGAATATGCTTCGTAGCATTCTGTAACTCACGCAGCAAAGCTTGAAACATGGAAAGCCCATGCGTATAGATTTCTACACGATTCCCGTCAAAAGGGAAAGCCTGATTTGTGTTGCGAAACAAAGAAATAAGACGGCTATAATTTACAGGAAGCGTGCACGAGTCCTGAGCAAGGTATTCAGCCATCGGTTTTTTCAACAGGCGGTTGTAGCTTTTCTTACCAATGACACGTACACGACGCTGACTACGACCGAAAAAGAAGTAAAGTACAAGCCCCACTAATGGCAAAAACATCAATATCAATATCCATGCCATCGTTTTTACCGGGTTACGGTTATCGAGAATGATAACCGTAATTGTTCCGATAATTGCGCCAAAATAGATTATATCAAATGCTACTGTGGCAACGAGGCCGGCTATGAAATTCCAATCAAACATACATCTGTCATAAAGAGCAAAACAAATGTATGAAAAATAGAGGAACTTTTGCGGCCTATTACATTGATTAACATTAGAACGGACGATGTCCTCTGCTAAATCCTCCCCGCTGCCCGCCAGGGCCACCAGGGCCTCGGCCCATACTTTCGCGTGCGGACTTGCTGCCGAAAATATTCAGACGATAAATAAAGTGCAACATACAATAACTGTTGACGCCATTATAGGAAGACACCGAACGGGCATCTGCTGTCAGCGAACGGCTGATATTACTCTGCTGTTTCAGAATATCGTACATTTCAAAACTTACGGTAGCCGCCCCTTTCAGGAAAGACTGCGAAAGTTGAGCATTCCAGATCAGCTCATTGCGGTTCATGCTGCTATCTGTATAACCGCGACGGCTTTGATTGGTGATATTAGTGGAAATCGTCATCTTCCAAGGCATCGTTATATTGGTTAAAGCGCCGTAAGAAAAAGTATAAGGTTCTTGATTGTTTTCCGGACGCAGCTTGCTGCGTTCAGCAGTATAAGAGATAGAACCATTCAGCCCGAATTCAAACCAATCATTACGATAAGCTCCATTCAACCGTTCACCCAATGTAAGTCCGGTAGTGGTATTCTTGTCATCTATTTTGGTATCATTATTGTACAAGAAAGACACATTATTGGTGTAATTGATATTAGAGAACGAGTTAATGGTAAATTTCTTATTCTTTAATGCTGTATTGAACCCGAACATACCGAAAGCGCTCCAGTTTCCATTAATATTCTTAGGTGTCGTAATTCTTCCACCGGTCTGTTCATTATATACCGTACTGTTACTGATACTATTCTGCGTAGCCGAGAAGTTGACATGCGTCACTATACCACGCTGCAATTCTGCATTATACGTATTGTAGAAGAGACGCATACTATGCGTAAATGCAGGCTTCAAACCCGGATTACCCACTCTGACATTCAACGGGTTTGAGTTGTCGACGATAGGTAACAAGTTCTCCATACTTGGCTGACTGCTACGTCCGCGATACATAAACTGTAGCTGGCTCACTTTGGAGAAACGATAACGAAAATCAATATTCGGAGCAAAGTTGAACACATTGCGTGTCGTATCAATCATATAATCACCACGTTTATAGGACAGCGTCGAATGTTGAGGTTGGAAAGACATTCCTGCACTCAGTTGATACTTCTCTCTAATGAAGCGCAACGATACGGACGCGTCATGATTATAATATCTGTACTCCGCGTACTTACCCAAACTATCCACCGGATGTGTTTCATAACCGGGAGGCAGAGGCCCGTTGATGTCCCAATCGGGATAGCTCAACATATCAAACGTAGTTTTGTCACTCTCACTGTACTTATACTGAAACTGATAGCGGAACTGCAGGAAAGTAGCTCGCGCAATCGGTTCGCTGTATGTCAACTGAGCACTATAATTATAATTGTGTGTAGGAGTTGTGACATACTGGTTACGGTATAGTATGGAATCGCCTCCCAATATGCTCTGAATCTGGTAGTAACGTGTTTCAGACTGTGAATACTGGTCATTGTCGTTGTCACCATAGCTAAAGCGCCCACGAAAAGTAATGTTACGCCCCCGGTTATTCAACTTTCTATTCAGTTGCAAAGTAGCCTCCGTAGAGACGCTCTTGCTTTTGCTTAGAGAAGCATCATTTGTTGCATTGACACGAATATCCTCCAAAGGATCATCCGTCATCTGGTCAAAATTAAGAAAGTCGTTCGGATTGGTAACCAAGCTATACGGATCGGCATTGAATGTTCCGGACTCAGAACCGGAAGCATTATCAGTTTTTCCGTACGAAAAGTTCGGACGGAAAATGATGTTTGTCATAGAGTCCGGTTTCCATTCCAAACGAAAATTAGCATTAAAGTTTATATTCTTGTTTCTATTGACAGAATTAGAGTTGGAATATGAATTTCCATTTTGCAGGAAACGTTCGGAAGAATTGGTACTGATAATATCCGCCCCTCTGTAATTATACCGGGCACTACCGCCAATATCCAGTTTAGACGTCTCCGCAGCAAAGTTAGCACCTAATGTTTTTGTTGCCACCAAACCATTATTCCTGCGCCAGCGCGGACCACCTCCACCACCGGAGAACCCCTGATCGTTAACGTTATTCGCCGAACCGATTAAGGAGAACTTGGTTTTATCCACAAAATGATTCACCATCATGCGGGCCATATAACGGTCTTCCGTACCATAAGCAAGATCTGCATTACCGAACCATCCCCTGTTCATGCCCTTCTTCACAGTAAGGTCCAGCACTGTTTCTTCCTCACCGTCATCTATCCCGGTTATACGTGCCAGATCCGACTGTTTATCATAAGTTTTCAGTTTATCAATCATGTCAACAGGCAGATTTTTCAGGCCGGTCTTCACATCACCGCCAAAGAACTCCTTACCATCCACCATAATTTTCTTCAGTTCCTTACCGTTAATCTTCACATTACCATCATCATCAATTTCCGCTCCGGGAAGTTTTTTCACCAGTTCCTCCAGCATGGCACCTTCCGGTGTACGATAAGCAGTAGAGTTATACATCAACGTATCTTCCACCACCTGCACTTGCGGTGCTTCAGCAGTAACTACTGCTTCGGCAAGCATAATAGCATCCGTTTCGAGTGTCACTGTACCCACATTTTTATTGAGTACATTGGCGTAGAGATGTAAAGGAATAAACTTATTCTTAAAACCGATGTAGGAAACTTTCAAAACATACTTTCCGGCACTCACTTTGGGTAAAGTGAAGCGGCCATTTCCGGTAGTAGCAACACCGGCAGCATAAGCACTGTCCGGTAATGATAATAATTGAATAGTAGCTTGTACCGCTGGTTCGTTCGTATCCTCAACCACGCGGCCGGATACGGTAATGTTTTTTGTTTGTGAGAATACAGAGAATGTAGTTGCAAGCAACAACATCGCTCCGGTGATAAATCTTTTCATGCCCTGTCTTCTAAATAATCAACAATGTTTATTTGTTACTGCTTCATTTGACAAACTTACGGGCAAAAGGTTTAACGCCTTACAGATTGATTTTACTTAATTATCGATTATTTCGTTTAAACAACCGATCAACAGTTGCTTTTTTTATACCAAATTCAAGGCAAAGAACATTCATTATCAGGAATATCAGGAAAGAAGAAGAGTCTACGGACAAGAGATCACCTTGTGCCACCCGATAAAGCATGCCGCCAAAAATAAAAAGTACAGTCAGGAATATCGCATTCCTTGTGGCCTTATTTCGTATTTCTTCCACTTCTTTACATTCTCCTTTTGTCAAAGCGAATATTATCATCAATGCTCCCAACATCATCAGAAGTTTGGAACATTCTTTATAAAACAACAAATTAGCATCCGTTACTTTGCCCATCATCATCATTAAGAACGGAAGGAACAAGGCTAACGCAATTACAAAATATCCAAGCGGGCGACAGTACACAGGAAGTAAAGCTTTCATTTTCTTAATTACAAATTACAGACTACAAATTACCAAATAGCGGAATGCAGATAGAGAAGTATCTTACAAATCCATGTATTTTTGGAGACAAAGATAACGTTTTATTGTTGAAAGAACTATCTTTGTAGCACAATAAATAAAGGGAGTCCTCTTCCCTTTAGTAATTTGTAACTTATAATTTGTAATTGACCAAATGAGTAAACTAGAAGTAATTCTTTGTGAGAATCTGGAAAACAGCCTGGCAGAAGCCATCGAAAAGTATCCTCATGACAGGCTTTTTATCCTTACCGACGAACATACCCACCGTCTTTGCTTGCCACAGCTGCAAAATATTCCTGCAATACAGGATGCAACTGAAATCATTATCGGTGCAGAAGATGTACACAAAAATCTGGAAACTCTGGCTTCCGTATGGCAAGCCCTAAGCGAGCAGGGAGCCACCCGCCATTCACTGTTAATAAATTTGGGTGGAGGCATGGTGACCGACCTCGGCGGTTTTGCCGCCGCCACCTTCAAGCGTGGAATAGCGTATATCAATATCCCCACTACCCTACTTTCCATGGTAGACGCCTCAGTAGGCGGAAAAACAGGCATAAACTTCAATGGACTGAAAAATGAGATCGGCGTCTTTGCTCCTGCCTCCAGTGTGCTGTTGGAAACAGAGTTTCTACGCAGCCTCGATGCTCATAATTTCTTCTCCGGCTATGCAGAAATGCTGAAGCATGGCCTCATCAGTACTCCCGAACACTTCGCAGAATTATTATCTTTCGATACGGAACAAATAGATTATGCCGCCCTCAAAGCAATGGTCGGTCGTTCTGTCCAAGTGAAAGAGAATATTGTAGAACAAGACCCCAAAGAACATGGCATACGCAAGGCACTTAACCTCGGTCATACCATAGGACATGCTTTTGAGAGCCTTGCTTTAGCAGAGAATCGTCCGGTGCTACATGGCTATGCTGTAGCCTGGGGAATTGTATGTGAGCTTTACCTCTCACACATAAAAACAGGCTTTCCAAAAGAGAAAATGCGCCAGACCATTCAATTTATCAAAGAGAATTACGGAGCCTTTGCCTTCAACTGTAAACAATACGACCGTCTCTACGAACTAATGCTGCACGACAAGAAAAATACTGCCGGCATCATCAACTTTACTCTGCTCAAAGAAGTAGGCGATATATGTCTGAACCAAACAGCAGATAAGGAAACTATTTTTGAAGTATTAGACTTTTATCGGGAATGTATGGGTATATAAGTACCTTGATTAGTGTAAAGAGTATAAAGAAGTTGCAAAATAAAGAAACAAAAAACCACAGAAATATTTGCTATTTAAAAATAAAGCACTACTTTTGCATCCGCAATTCGGGGTGTAGCTCAGCCCGGTTAGAGTACGCGTCTGGGGGGCGTGTGGTCGCTGGTTCGAATCCAGTCACCCCGACTGAGTAAAGTGCTGGTAATCTAATGATTATCGGCACTTTTTCTTTTACGGTATTTCTTGATTCTGGCAGTAGAAATGGGGTAAAATCAAAGTTGGTGTAAACCATAGTGTAAACCGCTGCATAACCTTTAAAGCAATGAGTATCAAGGTTTCAGTGATTTGTTTCAAGAGTAAAGTGTTATCAAACGGAAACCATCCGCTTATGTTACGCATTACAGAGAACAAAAAGAGAGTTATGAAAAGTCTGGGAATATCTGTAAACCCTAAACATTGGGATTTCAACAAGGAAGAACCCAAACCTAAGTGCCCAGACTATGAGCTAATTCAAAACATCATCCTAAAGGTAAAATCAGAATACCAGCATAAAATATTGGAAAAATTGTCAAGAGATGAAGAATTTACCGCCTCATCTTTAATCAACGAACAGAAAGAAGAGATTAAAGCCAAAACCGTAGAAGAGTTTTATTTATCGTTAATTGAAACATTGAAGCAGAAGGGTAAAATTGGAAACAGTTACGCTTATCTCAATTCATACAATACTCTACGTAATTTTAATAAAGGCAAGAAGTTGAATTACACCTTTAGCCATATAGATGTTGCTTTTTGTCGAAAATTTGAAGATTGGATGCGCAGCAAAGGGAATAAAGACACTACTCTTAGTTATCAATTCCGCACCTTACGCGCCACATTCAACAAGGCAATCGAGGCAAAGATAGTGGCACGCGAAAAGAATCCATTCATTGAATACAAACTAAGCCACTTCAACACAAAAACCATTAAACGGGCTTTGTCTAAAGAGGATATTCTTAAAATTATTAACACCAATTGTTCCTGTCAAAACGAATTAAGACAATTGGCCCATAATTTGTTTACTTTTTCATATTTGTGTGGAGGGATTTCATTTGTTGATATTGCACATTTAACACCCAAAAATATTATTGATGGCAGATTGATTTATCAACGGCAAAAAACACATGGAAGTATAAACCTTATGCTGTCTGACAAAGCACAACAGATCATAGACAAATATGCGGATTATCAAAAGCAAGCGATATACTTATTCCCCATTTTACATGGGAAAAGACATATCACACCTATGCAAAAAAACAATAGGGTGCATAAAGTTTGTCATCAAATAAACCAAGAGTTAAAAGTTTTTGCGAAAGAATTGAATATCAAGGCAGAGGTTACGACCTATGTTGCACGCCATTCATTCGCCACGATATTAAAAAAGTCAGGAGTTAATATAGGAATTATTTCCGAAGCATTAGGACATCAAGACATAAGGACAACTCAAATTTATCTCAGCCGCTTTGACAACGAACAGGTAGATGAAGCGATGAAGAATCTATTATAATTTTACATCGTCTATATTATATCTTCACACAACAGTTTATTTTGTGTTTGTGTATAACTTTTAAATTATTATATCATCATTTGGAATTATAAGCAATATTTCCTACTTTTGTGCCATGAGAAAAACGAAACAACATATAATCCTAATTTTCCTTAAAAATCCTCTTTGGGGAAAGATAAGTTTTTTGAGAGATTTCAAAAAGAATAATTTTCCATTCAGTCATGAATGTCCAATTACTTCTCTAAAATTCTTTCAAAAATGTTTTGTTTCTATTTAATAATAACATTTGAGAAAGACGATAAACAAAAAGATAACTAATTAAACATTTTCATTTAATATTGATAATAGAATAGAGTTTATATAAAACATATATTTAGAACTAATAAGGACATAAATGACTTCAATAAAAGTTGTTTATGTCCTTTTTTATTAATTATAAAATATAGAGCAAAAGACATGAATACAATGTGTAGAAATATAATTGAAAAAAGTGTGATAGGCGTATTAATATACGCAGGAAAGCGTTTTGTTGATAAATGTTTTTTTGATAAAAAAAACGAGAAAAAAGAGAAAGAAGTGATGCTAATTAGCAATATTATTGATAAAGATATTAAGTCTGTTCCGCTGAAAGAGATTATAGAGCGTAACAAAAGCCAAGGCGAACTCTCTAAAAAGCGTAAACTATTCGCACAGGGAGAGCTGCACGTGATCAGTGCCCCGACAGGCATAGGAAAATCCGTATTAAGCGGAGGACTGGGATGGGCCACGGCCGGTGGGAAAGAGTCCGAACATTATAAACTTATCAAGAACATATTGGGTGACGACTGGGACACCACGAAGCAGCCGGTTGAATATATTGACGGGGAGAACGGCGAGGACGAACTGTACGACCGTTATGGCAGAGCGAATATGGACTGCCCCGACAATTTCACAGTGCTTCTTCCGGGAACACTGTCCAACATCGATGAGTTGGAAGCCTACATCACCCGGCGTGCGCAAGAGAACAAATCCAAAGGGGACTATACCATATTCATTGACCAGCCGAGATGCTATAAAGGATATTACAGCCATCAGCGTATGCAGGAGTTCTATGTAGCTTTAAAAAATATCATATCGGACTACCGGAAAGGAGGATACCGCCTGACCATATTCATCATAGAGTTTTTGGAGGCCGACACCTTTTGCAAGCCTGTATCCTGCGAGAATATCGCGGGCACCAAGGAACTGAAGAGAAAGGCCCATACCATCGTGGCGCTGTGTCCCTGCCGTCTGGGGGAAGAATACTGTTTTCTCAAAGTCCTTAAATGTAGAAGCTATAATCCGGGGAAAGAAGTGACCGTCCTCAAAAGAAACACAGACAACGGTGTGTTCTTCCATTTTGCAGGAAAAATGCAAGAAGAGGACGCATTGCCCCTGCCGGCACGAAAACCAACGGCTTCCGCCGCTTCTCCTGTTTTTGGGAAAGATACGCTTGACACATCTTGTGCTTCTGTAGTTCCGTCTGTGCACGAACTCTATGAGGAAACAACCGGGGCAGTGAAAAAGGTGTCTTGTTCAAGTAAAAAAGGTAAAAAAGTTACACTGGAAATTTTACAGCGGATGAAACAACTGCACAATCAGAAAATTCCGCAGCAAAAGATTGCCAATATTTTGAATTTATCCAGAAAGACTGTCAACAAATACCTGCAACAGATCAATCAGGGAACATGTGCTTGGGACTTATCATCTTGTTGACATGTTTTCCATTGTGAACTGTCTGTTTCCTCTGTAACCTGTCTATAACCGGCAGGTTACTTCTTACAAATTAGAAGCGGTAAGTCGATATGCGTTCTTACCTTAAGAATATTCATTCCGGATCACTTTACAGGTTTCGGAATGCGGATATTTATTGTACATATACTGACTGTCACCCTATTTATGTTCGAAGAAGCAGATGTTCTCCCGATCTTTTCTTTTTAGCGGAGAATTGTTATCATGTAACCTGTTATAGAAAGTATGGAAAGACATATCCGACAACCTAAAAGCTATTTTAAAGAGAGTATAAGTTACAGTTACATTTTATATAACCTGCTTAAAATCAATAGGAAATTCCATAGAAAGGTTACAGTATACGATTACACCCTAAGTTACAGCCGACTATAGGCCAGGTTACAGTAAGAAAAACCTCGAAAAAAGAAGTACCTGTCAGGCTTCCATATTAGGTATTAAAACCAGTGGGAAGCTTGTTTACCGGTTACAGTTCAGAATATGGTTACAAGGTATGTGTAATTTAAAGTCACTATTCATAGCAGTCTGATAAAAGGAAGACAAGTATGAGCCCTTGTACCTTAACCTGATTTTTACAGTCCCCAGGGGTGTAAACGACAATATACGGCTTACCCATTGATTTTATGCTCTGTACTGTCTTGCGCAGAATATTAACATTTTATCATAGAGAAAATTGTCTATCTTTGGAGTATGTAAAAAAACTGGACTCCTGTATATAACATGAATGCGATAAAATAGGCAATCTGTTTGTGTACCGCTGTAAATTTACGCCAAGACTGATCGAGTAAAATATATTACAACTGACATAAAATGAACAGTGCAACGGTCTGTCTTTTTCCGGTTCATTCGTCGAGGCTATAAATATTCGGTCAGGAGATTTCAATGTTGCCGCAGTGATCAATAATAAACCCGAAAGTAACAACACCGCAGCAAAAAGTCGTTATATTCTTGTCGTCTGAGTGATAACAATGCGTATGTCTCTCAGCTTTTCACTCCTATACCTGTCTAACATTTTACAAGGCCGGGAGATATGAACGGGCAAGAAATCAAAGTGCCTGGGCGTATCGGGAGAAGGCTTGTATATTACCTCCCGTTTATTATTCAGCCCCCCTTCACTGTTGCCCGTATTCATTCCTCATCATTCCCAGATTTAAGACTTTTTACCGTCTTATTCTTTATAGCTGTGAACCGGTGATAAAATATGGGAATATTATATTTCAGGGGATTCAGTCTATTTGCATAATTAAAGTTCACACTTCTCAGTATTATGTAATTTGCTATAAATCAATAAGCAAATATATAGGTTAGTTCACACCTGCTTCTCATGTTACTTCACAGCTTCACACCTTGTTTTCACCCAATGAATGACAAATATTATCCAGTATAAGGAGAAAGGAACTGATACTATCCTTCGCTGTCTTTCTCGTATCTGAGTAACAATATTGTCAGGTCCTACACACCATGTTGCCAACTGAAACCAGCTGTCACCAACCAAAGTAAACTACAGACAACAAGATATCTGTTACCGATTGCTCTTTATTGCATGTCTGATGTTACTATAACCAACTATAATCATCCGGCTTATCCATCATATACACATCGGGCAAGAAACTGAAGTGCCTTGGTTTATCGGGAGAGCAAGTATATATCATAATCTCCCGGATATATAGGCACTGAACCGAATTGCCCTTAACGATAAAGATACCCAAACCGTCACTTCTGAATCCGATTGCCCGAAACTCCACATGGCTGGTATTACAACTGGTTACTATGATGACGGATTATAATGGAGACCGGCATAATACATCTTGCAACATTTCTGATTACCATAATTGCTATCAAACAGGTTAACGGAACGCAATCAATTTTTTTAACTGGAAACCATACTCTCTTTAAGGTATATTCCTCATTTTAAGAAAGGATATTCTAAAAGAATATCCCTCTTTTATTTTCCGGCCTTATGTTATGTGGAATGTATTATTATCTGTATTTTTGCACTAAAATATTGGTTATTATGATAATATCACAAAAAACAATAGAAAAATTACGATCACTTATTAACGAAGAAACAGAATATCGTTCGGGGCCTAAGCTTGTAGCATTTTTCAATAAGTATGGATTTGCCGATTTATACGAACCCGGATTTCCTTCAAGATGGATATATACTGAATCCAAATTGAAAGAATTGAATGGCAAACCAGAATTAGATAAGTGTATCAAAGATTTATTTGCACCTATCAATTTTATCTCGCGCTTTTCGGAATTAGATAAACTTATTGGCGATTTCAATCAATATTTGTCTTTCGACGGTTGGCAGGTTGTGAGGCAAGGCCAAACTATTACTTTTCAGAAAGCAAAAAGCGTAGATATAGATAGTGAAAAAAGCAAAGAAGTTCAACCCAATGAAATAGAGTTCTTAAAAGCGGAGTTCAAAGACATATCTATATCTTCATTACCTGTTGATAGTTGTTTAATTCCGTATTTAGAAGCACGGTTGAACGAAATCAGACAATGCCTGTCCGTCAAAGCCCCGTTATCTGCGATATTTCTTATTGGCAGCACATTAGAAGGTGTATTGTTAGGTATTGCCAGCAAATATCCGGCGATATACAATAGAGCACACTCTGCACCCAAAGACGCCAAGACGGGCAAAATACGTAATCTCAACGAATGGAAGTTAAATAATTTCATCGATGTTTCTTGTGAAGTAGGATTTCTGAAAGAAGATGTTAAGAAATTCAGTCATGCACTTCGTGATTTTAGGAATTATATACATCCTTATCAGCAAATGTCAATGGGATTTCAACCAGATGAACATACGGCAAAGATCTGTTTTCAAGTACTAAAAGCGGCTCTTTATCAAATAGAACAAAAATCGAAATTATAGTATTTCGTAAACAGTTACATGAATAGAATTATCATCATAGGCAACGGTTTCGACAAAGCACATGGTCTTGCAACCGGATACAAAGATTTTATAGACAACTATTGGCTCAACGTTTCCGGTCATATATTCAACGGTTATAAACGTTTGCTTGAGGAACATTGGGGGACAATCAATGACCCATCACCTTACGAAGATGAGTTTGTCCTATTTGAGGTTTTTCGAGACAAACAACATAAAATGCCGGAACCATTATATCCTCAATCGAATTCAAGCCCATACAATAAAGTTCGAGAACTGATTGCAATATTCAATGATAGTACTAATATGAGGTATAAAAGTTCGGTTTGTCTCACTTTCAAAAATAAATTCTTCGAGCATATTTCCAGCCGTTGTTCTCTTAATAACTGGGTGGATATAGAGAACGAATATTATGGGAAATTGAAAGAGTTGCTTTTGGAAAATGACGCGCTTATTCGTAACGAAAAGGTGCGGGCATTGAACCGAGATTTCGATGCCGTAAAAAAACAACTTGAGACCTATTTGACCAAAGTTGTCCAAGAAACGCAAACGAAGCCATTTACATCTATTCGAGAGGCATTCGATAGTATAATTGCTCCTAACGAAGTAGCTTATGGTAAGCAACCAGAGGCTTTTCACTCTATAACTGATCAAATGAGACAATCTGACTTTACGGAAGGTAGATGGTCTCAAATGCGAGTTTATATGGATAATTTGCTATGCCGTTTTAAGGGAAAGCCTCGTCAGCATTATGTCCAAAGCCAGTTGAAATATGATGCTTTCAAAAAGAAATATTATACACCGAAACAAACGTTGATACTGAATTTCAACTACACTTCTACCGCAGAACATCTTTATGCAAAGGAGTATGAAGTTATTAATATTCATGGACAACTCAACAATGAACGCAATCCGATTATTTTTGGCTACGGTGATGAGTTGGACGATGATTACAAACGGATTGAAAAGTTACAAGACAATGACTTTCTCGAAAATATCAAATCCGTTCGTTATCATGAAACCGGTTGTTATCGGAAATTATTAGGTTTTATTGAATCCGAACCGTATCAAGTAATTACTATGGGGTATTCGTGCGGAAACTCCGATCGCACGTTGCTCAATACCTTATTTGAACATCGCAACTGTATCTCTGTAAAAGTCTGCTACCATCAGCGAGAAGATAGTACAGATGATTACAGCCATTTGATTCGGAATCTTTCGCGCAATTTCAACGATAAGGCAGCGATGCGCGACAAAGTCGTCAATAAAGAGTATTGTTTACCTTTGGTTCCAATAGCAGTGCGAGAGATTCAGCAGGAAAATTAGGAATAAAAAAATTGCATAAAATATTATATATCTTTCTTTCTTCGTTAGTTGTAGGCTAACGCCGCTTGAGTGAGTATTATTATTAATTATAGTAACACATGGTACAATGGGCTTTCAGTTGACTTTTGCATATCATCATTTATGTAATACATGGATAGTGTGACTTTATCCCTCCTTGCTTCCCTTGGCCGGACAGATGGAATGTCAACATATGGTTGTCAAGAAAAAAGCAGTTCCGTCCATTATTATATGAACGTACTGCCATGTCATTGTTTATATATTCAGAATCTCGATAAAGAATACCCGTTTACCTTCTTCATTCAATTTCTGCCTTTCACGAACAGGAAGGTATTGTGCCAGTTCTGTTGCCTTGGCCGTTTTCCCGACAAGTCCCAAGTTGTCGTATATCTTCTGTAACTTGGCCTTTACCTCCTGTTTGGAATAGAGCATACCTGGAACGAACTCCTGTCTGCAAGCCTCACTTATCGGAGCCTGTGCACAAAGAACATTATAGGCATCCTCAACATCAGCCTCACGAAAACCAAGACTTGACAGGGCATCATAACCAAGAGTTCCATACCACCCGTGAAATCTGAAATCAATGAACGGATTTTGTAAGAGCAGTGAATCGTATTGCGGATATTGGTTCCTGAAATTCGCATATCCTGCAAGCCTGTCCTTGTCAGGTGCATTATAATACCACTGCTCGAACTGCTTTACCTCATCCGGCTTCTTCCGCATTCCAACCGCAGACTGAATGCTCGTTAATAGCTGGCAGGAATTGTTATAAAAGTAATTCTTCTGATACCACCTGTTCCACATTGCCGCCATTACCAGATGATTGTAACTTATCGTCGTTTGCCCGTTCTCCTGTATGAGGTCAACATAATCATCTGTAAACTTCTTCTCCAATGCCTTGTCTCTATAAAGTTGCACCAATAAAGTCTTGACTTCCTCCGGGGCATTGTTGAAAGTGTCAAGAATCCTATACGTATTCCGCTCCATCGTTTTCTGCTTCTGCTCAAACTCCACTTCCGTCATGGTGGAAGGGTAGGTCTTGTAATATATTGTAGCATCATGCCGGAACGGATTTGTATCAAGCCTCTGTCTGCCGAGGATTTGAGGTATATCCAACATGATGTCAAGGGTCTGCCACTCCTTCCCTGCATTGATGAAGATATAGGTACTGGCATTGTCCGAGTAGAAATCCACACCTTCAAAAGATGACTTCGTACAGAAAGTGAAAGGTTTATTCTTAGGCTTGTTCCTGTCCGTATTCAATCCGCCTATCGTGAATCCTTTGGGCAGCTTTGAAGACTGGCTTTCAGAACACAGGATAGTCACCTCATCCGGCTTCAGGTTGTTTTGCCCGATTATTCTTATGATTGACTTAACCTCATTGAGAAATATACAGGCTTCACGGGAACAGACTATATTTCCGTTCACTATTTTCCTTTCAAAATATCCGTCCCTTCTGTAACGTTGTATCAGTTCCCCACACAGTTTCTCCGCAGTCTCACCGTTCCTCATTTGCCTCTCTTTCAATGTCGGTTCCACAATCACATCAGGATCCCATTCCAGTTTATAGTAGGGAATGTTGGCGAATTGAGGTATGTAGTCAAGGTCGATGTCAGGAATAGGTGTAGCGGACAAGTAACAGATACGTTTCACTTCATTGTCAAGCCGGATGAGAAAATTCATGTCCGTACTCCCCTTGAACGTCGCATCACCCATCAGACACTGGAACTCATCGACCACAAAGAGGCATGAATCCAGCATATTATTTCCTCTAAGGACACCAAGAACCTTGTCCGATGAATCCAGGGTAACCAGTATCTTGGCAGGCCGCATTGGCAAAGGGGTAAATGGTGTGCTTCCATGATGATAATTCAAGTACGAATCAAGATCACGCATCATTTGGATTATTGCCTGCCCTCTGTTACTACACAATGGGACATGGAAGTGGAAACTGTCGGGGTATTGTCTGTGCTTCTCTTTCAACACCTGAAGTCGAGGCGAAATTATCACTACCGGAAAGTCAGAGTTTAGAAACAGAGATGTACCACCACAACCGGTTACAGTCTTGTTCAGGATAAACTTTCTGTCCAACGGCAATTCTCCATTCAAGAGATTTTCATAATCACTCATATACCTGCAACCTTTAGGCATACTAATTGATATCATATTATTTATATTATTATCCATAATTGTTTTATTTTTCTTTATACTCATTTCATATATAAAGGTTTGCAATGTTTTTATATACCCTTTTTACACTTCGATGAGCAAACGGAACGCATCAATATTTTTCCTTATGCAATCTATTCCTTTTAAGTAAAATCTCCCATTTTAAGAAAAAAAGTTGCATGAAATTATTGTATATCTTTCTTCTTTCGTTTGTTGTAGGCTCACGCCGCCTGAGTGGGTTATTATGATATAGTATAACCAATCATATAACCTGCCTACGGTTGACTATCGACAGGAACTTAGCGGATACACCATCTTCATTTATGGCTATTGTCCGGAGATTAAAGTGGAAGTGGGAAATATGCATTGCCGGCTAAATCATACACTGTCTTCTGCGTATTCGGTAAGAGGGGGATATAAATGGGTGTATACAATTTCTATCCCTATCAGCAACCATAACCAACTTTGCTATACAACCGGCGGACCATAAACTGTAAAAAGATATTCAAGGGGCAAAAAATAAAGTGCCAAAGACTACCGGAAGATGATATACGGCTTTTCTCCCGGATTTTACAGGCACTGATCTTTCCTGCCCTCCACTATGCAGAAAAAAAAATAGAAACATCCTGTCTCTATCTGATTGTAACGTTACTCCAAAATACCCATGCAATACCATCAAAGGTTATGAAGGGAGTATTGTAATGATATTGGTAACTTTAGGCTGCATACCATCGGACGAGGTATCATACAATTTTTTTATGTCACTTGTTCCGTATTGGGTGAGTCAACACTAAGTTTGCATCAATATTTTTTCTTATACAATCTATTTCTTTTAAGTAAAAATCTCAATTTTAGCAAAAAAAGTTGCATTCCGTCATCATATTTTATTTCTCTTCCGTCAGTTGTAGGCTAACGCCGCCTGAGTGGGTATTATAATAAAATATGCAGTATATGTATAATTAACTTGCCTTCGGTTAACTCACAAGATGTTATTTTACAATATTTTTTACCTGTATCCTTGACATATGGATTCTTTATCGGCTTTGATGAAATTTTAAAGGAAAGCTTATGCAGCGTCTCCTTTATCTTTCCAATCAGTCAGGACATTCTCAAATCCAGCACTTGGCATTGGATTTGACTACCACTCTGGTAAATCTCTGAAGTCCGGTTATCAATGCCTGCACTTCATTCCTTGTCGGTTCGGGAAGGGTAATGTCCTGTCGTGAGTTCCTGCCGATATTGACCTGTACAGGGGAACACATCCTGACAAGTTCAACCATTTCGGGCAAGTCGAATTGTATCAGAGGTTCACAGGTCACATAGGTTCTCATTCCAAGGTTCGCCAGTTTTTGCATGGCTTTGGCACGTTTCCGGGTATTTGGAGCATTCCTTACGATGTCCGGATAAAAGGTATTGGTTTCTATGGTCGTACACAAAACCGATTTCCGCATTACCGGATGACCTATGAACTCCAAAAAACGTGAAGGGTCCTTGGACTGGAAAAGATAGTTGTTATCAAACTGGTTACAATAATCCAGGAACCGGGTAATCCAGTCCGAGGGTATATCGAAAGCCCAGGCATCCGTTCCGCTGCCTACGAAAATGAAATTGCCTTCACCCAGGTTTACTTCCAGTTCCTTGGGATCAAACCGTATAGGAAGAAGACCGTCGAATTTCTTCATGTAACAATAGGGGCAGTCATGAAAACATATCCCTTTTATCGCATTCCACGTGTGGGTAACAAAAGGATACATGTTACCCCGGCTTTTTGTCAGTGCCATAATTGTTTTTTTAAAGGAATGATTAAATCAGTGTATTGTAAATATCAATGTTCCGAAGTTCTTCTCTTCGGTCTTATAGGCGTTGCCCACATGGCTTCTGATTTCCTTTTCATCCATTGTGTCATCTTCCCAGCCATCAATGAAATACTCAGTAGCCAATTCCTCGTCAACACCCCATTTGCACATCCAGCAGGCTAACCTGAAGATGCAGTTTCCCCTGTTGCCTTTTTCCCAATATTCAGGATTATTCCTCTTCCAGTGGGAATTCATGATGCTGATGATGCTTTTGTCCGACACTGTTCTTGTCCCGGATAATTGTGGCATCTGTACCTGTGGCTTTATGGTGGGGACATAAGGGTACGGTTTAGGATTTGGATTGACCCATATGTCCGGATCGTAGCTCAGATAATTTCTGCGTGCAAGGTCTTTACAGCCTAAATCATTCCTGTCAGCCACATAGAACATGTTTAGTAGCTGCTCGTATAAATCCCCATGTCCGGCCGGATCTGTATTGTCATGCAAAACCAAAGCTTTCAGTCCATTTCCACTAGGTGTAACAAAAACACTCAGGACACATTCGGTTATCATCAGCTTGTTTCGTAACCGGATCATTTCATCCGATGTTGCTATATGGTCAAAATCCAATGCCGTCACACACGAGTATTCAATCAGCCCCGCACTGTTAAGTTCCCTGAATATACCGTTATAGGCAACAGCGGGCAGGAGTCTGGCTTTCCATTTCTGCATGTCACCTGGAGCTACACTCCTGATATGCTCTATTGCTTGCTTCAATGTATAGCCATCAAACTCATTGTCATGTAATAGCATATCTCCCGTACGAATCATCTGTATAATATCACCCAATCCCGGATAAGTCAGATTGTACTTTGTCCAATTAATCTTTTCTGTCAATGTTACTTTCATAATAAACTGCTTGATATTACTTCTTTATCCAACGTAGATTGGAAGCCGCATTGTTGGACATGTCGCCGTCAATATGCTCCACTTCCGTATAGACCTTCGGATCAGGATTGACCAGGAATGTCTCAGCAACGAGGAGATCGACATAAGCCTTCTCCCCGCCGATGATGATGTACTGTCTGCCGTTTGCCTCCCCGAATACCGGTACATTGCCTCCATTTGCGGATGATGGCATTGCCAGACCGGTACGGGAACCTCCTTTTTCAAGGCTTTTTCTGACATCCGACCATAACCTGTATTTCCTGATGTCCCTCATACCTCGTGAGTACAAACCTTCATACAGGTCACAGAGGAAATCCACACTGTCGTATATCCCCAGTTCATAGGCTTTCTCGAACCATCCTGTCGCTTCCTTGTACATTACGGGAGTTCCAAACAGACCTTTGAGGCGTATATGTCCCATTGTGAAAGCCGACAGTCCGTCACCTGAATCCGCAGCCTGCCTGAGTAACCCGATGCCTTTCTGTATATCCTGCGGACATCCTTGTCCTTCCAGGTATATATGCCCCAGATTGGCTTTCGCTGTGGGGAGTTCCTCTGCAATACTCTCCAGAAGAGCGATTGCCTTATTGACATCAGCTTCTACAGCCATCCCTTTCAGGTAATATATGGCGACGGCGTTGATTCCATACACGAATCCCTGCATCGCCGAACGGTCATACCACTGGAAAGCCTCATTGACATCCCCCTTATCCTCATAATACAGACCGGTTAAATACTGGGCCTCGGCATCACCTGCCCGGGCCTTTTCCAACATTTTTCTTGTTTCTTCTTTCATAGTTCTTTCATTTTTGAATTGAACATTTTTTAAAATCACACATCTAAGGATTTCAGGGTTTTGTCAGACGGCAGTTTTTTCTTTATGTGAAAATATATACATCATGGAGCCTGGTAAAAGAGGATAAACTTGATAGGAAACAAATTATGACAATACTATAAAATACTGCTGTTCAAATGAATGAAAAACATAGAGAGGGAGTATATAATTCGTACCTCATCTTGTAAGTACCTTATGAAATGTGGCAACACTATTTCCTAATGAATCAGTCGGATAATGAATGACTCATAATTATATCCAACGGGCGATAGATAAAAGTGCCTCTGAATTATCGGGAAGCGGGTTTAGATTTTATTCCCGGAGTTCAAGACACGTTTCTGAATTGCCCTAAAAGAAACAAATACTTACATGAAGGGTGTCTGAGATCTGAATATGGTCAACGGCGCCCTTCCTATTTTTTCTTCTCCCTCCAAATCGCGTTTTTGCCAGTCCGAAGCGGCCAGAGCCTGATACTTGAAATGAAAAAGGCAGAAGAATGATACCCGAAAGCCTTAAAAACGCGGTTAAAATCATCCTGCCGCCTAATAGATGATGGAGTACAATAACGTCACATTAAAAAAAACAATTAAAATGTTGAGACAAAATGCAGAAAGGATACCCGGGCTTGTATTTACAGGCGCCGGTCCCCCGATACTGCTGTGCCGGGTAAAAGCAATGGCAGCAGAAACGCCTTCCCTCCGGCAGGACCCCGTAACAGACCGGTGGGGAGATACAGTACCAAAAACTATTTATAAACCTTTAAAAAGTAATATTTATGACAAAGTACAATTCTTTTATAGTACATAATGACATCCTTTATACGGATATGGATATTGAGGAGATTGAAAGGAAAGTGGAAATAAGTCTGTATGACAAGGATTCGGAGCTTGTCACCTTCCATATCCTTAAGCTGACCGGGAACATGGTAAAGATGGTGTTCTATCGTGACTTTCCACTGGAAGAGCATGATGCGGACTCCATTTTCGATACGGACATGAACCTGATTACCGGATTCAGCATGAACTGTTTCCGCAGCAAGGAGGCCGGAGGATACCCCCTTCTGGACCTCCGCTACAACGACTACAACGGCCACTGGTTTACCGACATGCAAAGTTTTATCGATTTTTACAGGCTATACTTGTATACAAGGGAATACCAGGAGATACGGCAGATGGGGGTCAGATGCTACAAGGACAAGATCATGATGCACATAACATTCGAGGATGAACAGGAAATTGATTGAAAGGGTATGTTCGGTAATTTAATAAACAGGATACTGGGCCTGGAGACGGATTCTCCAGGCACCGGTCGTCAGACCCCCCGTACCGCATCTGACGTTGTCAAAAAAGCGGTACCACACGAACCGGTCCCTGAAAAATACCAAAGAGACATAGAAGCGCTCCGACAGAAATATGGAGACGCTTTCAAAACCGGTCTCTGCATCAATCTGACCCTACAAGAGGCTTTATCAATCATACATAGAGAAAGAAAACGGATTGACGCCTATTCCGGCCTTGTCTCTTATCTGAAAAGGGAATTGGGCATAACATTAACAATCACATCACAGAAATCCAAACCTAAATCATTATGAAAAACTATTTTATAGCAAACGGAGAGGTGCTCAATACAAACATGAGCATTGAAGAAATGGAATCACGGATACAGGAATCATTAGATGAGAACACCTCTGGAATGGCACAGTTCAGGATCAAGGAGATCAGCGAGAAAGAGGTCAAAATGTTCTTTGTCAGGGACTTCGACTATGATCCCAATAAACCAATTATCTACGATTCGGATATGGCCTTGATAACCGGGGTAGGAATAGGAGCATTCCAACTTCAAGCTGTCGGTGGATATCCAATGATACATCCACTAAAATTTGCCGGGAAGAACTTCTATACTGATATCACAAGCTTCATCAGGTTCTATAAATTCCAGCTGTTTGAAGAGATGGGGCAGACAGTGGAACACATCGGCCTGAGATGCTATTCGGATCGGATCTTAATGCAAATCATATTCTAAAGTTATGAAAAATACAATATATACCACAATCGGAGCTTCCAACCACTCCGGTACGGCAAGGAAGGAACATGATTTTTATGCTACATACCCCGAAGCCATAGACAGGTTATTCGAGGTGGAGAAGTTCCCTGATACGATATGGGAACCTGCTTGTGGAATGGGACACCTCTCTAAAAGAATGATAGAATTAGGCAAAAAGGTTCATTCCACTGACCTGATAAATCGTGGTTATGGTACCGGTGGAGTTGATTTCCTGAAAGCCACCGAAAACCCTTATGGAGCTGTCATTACCAACCCTCCTTATAAGATAGCCCTGGAATTTATAGAGAAAGCCTTGGATATATCTGACGAAGGAACAAGGATAGCCATGTTCCTGAAGCTGACATTCCTGGAGGGAAAAAGACGTAAACCGTTCTTCCGGGACAATCCGCCACGAAAAATCCATGTCTTTTCTTCCCGCGCTTCTGTTGCCAAGGATGGAGATTTTACAGCCATCCCAAACAACGGAAATGCAATCGCCTATGCCTGGTTCGTATGGGAAAAAGGTTATAAGGGAGAGACTGTTGTGGATTGGATAAACTGAAATAGGGCGCGGGGGGAACAATGACCGATATGACGGGCCGTTGTGTTCCTTATCATCACAACGTAAATTATAGTAATTTATTAAACCGGAAACATTTATAAAAATAGTATGAAAAATAACAACACTCAAATAGATAAGAAAATATTCGTGGCCGGCAAGGTGTATGACCTTCTGGTAATGGACAAGGATACGGTTGAGGCTTCGGTGCAGGCAGACCTGGACAGTTACGCAGGCAGGGACCGGGTCAGGTTCGAGCTGCACACAATCGGCAATGCGGTCGCCATGTCCTTCCACAGGGGATTTGATTACGGCCCCTATAATGCTGACCCGACGAAAGACATGATGGACGCGGACGCCTTCATGATTACCGCCCATGAATACGAGGGTTTTATGATGCCTGTTCCTTTCCCCACACTTCCCGTTCCGGGATTCGGCTATCCCTATCATATAAGCCGGACCGACTTTCTGGATGCATACCGGAAGAGCGCCAGGATTCTAGGGGCAAGCAGGATAAAGAACGCTTCCCTGGATATAAGCCCGCTATCCGTCATCTTAAGAGTCCAAATAGGATAGTGGGAATACGGAATGAGGTAAATTCCGGACTATAGTGTGTATCGAAAACCGTTGTGTGAGGAACATGACGGTTTTCTTAATCCTGTTAACGGCAGTAACCATAAGAATATCCGCTGTGGAAATACCCCGGATGATGATACACTATAGTCCTGTCACCAAGTTAAATTATAATATACTTTATATAATGGCACAATATTTCAGAATAGCGACAAAGGACTTCTGTAACACGTTGCTTCCCGAAGCCTTTACCGGAGACACTACAATGTGTCCCACAAGAAGCCAAATCGAAGCGGCCGGTCTGCATATAAAGAAGGGTTATACCTATGCGGCCGACCAGCTGGTTCCCGAAGACCATATAGAACGTCTTGACTGGGAATATGCTTTCTCTGTAACTCCTGCGACAGCTACCATATCCGCGGCGGGAGGATCACAGAAATTCACAGTGACCTCGTATAAGAGACAATACAGTTACAGTAATGCGGGAAACCGTATCTATGTAGAAGGGTCACAGACAAACGTGGGGTATACTTCTAGCAATAAACAAGATGTAGGTTCTGCAACATGGACCGCCGCGAATGATACTATCAGTTATCCTTCTAATCCTGGTGGAGCGGAGAAAAATGGTACTATTACATGGACCCAATCAGAATCTTTTGGTTCAGATCCTAAAAAGACGCTTACAGTAACTCATTATCAAGATGCAGACTCTATCAGTAGCTATGATAATCCGGTTGTAGATGCTTTCTCCTATCCTGTTATTCCAGCCGCAGGAGGAATTGTGTCACCAAGCTATACATATCATCAGGTTGTCCATTGGGTATCAGGAAGAACCACGACACTTACATTCGGCGGAACTTTATCTTTTAATAGAATTTCGGGAACTGCAGAAATTGATTCGTCTTCCGGTAGCGCAAAAGCCAGATCAAAAGGTACTGTACAATCTGATCGGACTACTGTAGCTACTGTAACTTTGACTGTCTCTATGAATGGTAAATCAGTAACCTCCGGGAACACTATTATTGAACAGGCTGCGAACTCTTATTCGGACTCTTGGGAAGTTTGGACTGTTGATGTATCGGCCGACCCTGTAAGAATAGGTGCAAGAGGCGGTACATCCTTATTGTCGGGAACAGCGGAAAGAAAAGGCATCAGAGAATGGAATTCGGGCAGTAAGGAAGACATAGACGATTCCGGAACACCGTTTTTCAGTATACCCGCACATAGTAACGGCTGGTCGTTATCGGAAAACATACTGACAGCGGTAGAGAATACAGGAGAGGAAAGAAGCGTTGCCGTTACCGCATCCCATGGAGAAGGCAGGAATGAAGTAGCGGTGTATCAGGAAGCAGGTGTAATCACATGGGAATATGCCTTCTCCATAGATACTAGCTCTATGTCTGTTCCGGCCACAGGTGGAACGCAAAGGGTCAACGTATCTTCCCTGAAAAGAAAGCTTGTCAACGGAAAAGATTCGGGAGAAACGGAAACAGTAGGATTTTCCGTAGGATGGCATTCGGGAGATAACTTCAACTCCATAGACAGAAGCGGAATACCCGAATATGTGGTGTTTGATGTCGGTAGGAATACCGGAAATGAGAGAACGGAATACGATATGTTTACCCAGGAAGAATCCGGAAACACTATCCTTTTCACATGCAGCCAGGAAAGAGGACCGGCAGGATTTATCGTCTGTGGAAGCAACGGTTATATTGAAAGGATAGAAATCTGATTTCACCTATTTAAACTTGTAGCTTATTACACATAATATGATTTGGTATTTTATATCAAAGCTGTAGAAATTAAAAGTAAAATCGTGAAAATCAAACTGTTTTGTATCGTATTGTGCCTTTGCGTGTTTATGGCCTGTGAGAAATATGAACCGGTTATTTCGGATGAACCTGTTATTCCACCAACAGATCAACCCAAAGAACCACAAGAGCCAATATCGACAGATGGGATAATTAATTGGAACAATGAATTTATAATTGTAGGAGACAATAATATGGCAAATATAGGAAGTAATGATTGGAATGCAGTCACCTATGGAAACGGGAGATATGTAACAGTGGGGGACAGTAACAGTGCAGCCTGCTCTATTGATGGAATCAATTGGACAGCAACCTCAGGATTTAATGACTTATCGGGAATTTGTTATGGAAATGGAAAGTTTATTGCAGTGGGAACGGGAGGAAATGTTCGTTATTCAGATGACGGGGGCGGCTGGTCAACAGTTACTATACCGGGAAAGACAAATTTGAGGGCCGTCTGTTATGAAAATGGAAAGTTCGTAGCAGTGGGAGAAAATGGAGTGATTGCTTATTCCACTGACGGAAGCAGCTGGACTGCCAAGAAGGTGGGAAGCAATGATTGGAATAGCGTTTGCTACGGAAATGGAAAGTTCGTTGCAGTTGAGAACGATGGAGGCGTTGCTTATTCCACTGACGGGATCAACTGGACTGCCAAGAAGGTGGGAAGTAATTGGTGGTATGGTGTTTGCTACGGAAATGAAAAGTTCGTTGTAGTGGGAACTGATGGGGATGTTGCTTATTCTACTGATGGAATCAGTTGGACAACAACAACTATATCAAACGCCCCCACTATAATGGCCGTTTGCTGCGGAAATGGGAAGTTCGTTGCGGTAGGAAGAATATGGAATGCCTCAGGATACTACATACGGACTATTTATTATTCTACCGATGGGATCAACTGGACTTCCAAGACTATGGGTAGAGGTGAATTGTACGGAGTATGCCCTGTTCAATAACTTCTCAGCACCTTATTAAACCTGTTTAAATCAGCCGGACCAAGTTCCGGTTTTTTTTTATTACTCCTCTATTAATTTGAAAATGTCTGAGGATGATAAACAATGGATGACGGCATCGGATATACAGAAATTACCATGGATGTATCATGAAAGCAGCGTACAGTATATAACGGCCGGCTAACATAATTGGCAAATAAAATAACCATGATACCCCTAATCCCAACCGCCGGAGGGGATGTGCCGCCAAGTTATGAATATCATCAGATTGTCCATTAGAACCACGGCACTTACATCCGGTGGTTCTTTCGAACTTTGTCAGGAGTTCAGGAACAGCGACAGTAAACGCATCCGATGGACAAGTTCCGGCATCATCCAAAGAAACTGCGGCAAGTAGTGAAACTACTGTAACTGATGTAACTTTGACTGTCTCTATGAATGGTAAATCCGAAACATCTGCCGGAGTTAATATTAATCAGACGGCTAATTCTTACAGTGATGACAATTTTAAAATCAATGATTTCCTTGTTATTTTTGCAAAATATCTCGGATTTTGACAGGTTCTCCCTAGTTTCTCCTGATATTCTAATACTTCTCCTATATTCCTTTGGAGAGTCCAATCTTTTCAGCAAGTTAAAGATATTTCATTTGAAATATTACATAAGCATCAGAGAAATATAAAGATAAAAACTTTTTACAATATTTTTTAATACAAAAAATAGGAGAGAAACTACTTCAATTTTTATTTCTCTCCTGTTAAATTTTAGTAATGGCTAAAGTAAGTAAATATTTATCTTTAGTTCATTAATCTTGGTGTGTTTGTCCGCTACATTTTATCAATACGCCACCACCTGCGGGCAACCAATAGGCACGTTCTTTAGCCATGTCGAGTTGTTCTTTTGAACCTCCTAACATAGAAGTAGACTTTAGTTTGATATTATTGATTTCTTCGAAATATGGTTTCTGTTCACCAGTATTCACAACAAACAGCCGCTCATCATTAATAGCGGTGTTCACAATGAAGCGTGCAGAACGTTCCAAACTCAGGTTTACTATCATAATATAGCGGTTTCCCTTTTTACTGAGGAACTCACCTACCATTAAAGGTTCATCACATTTTATGCTTTTTACATGCTCACCGGGAAGCTGTGGAACATCTTTACCCGCAAAATCATTGGTAAAATAGACACCTGTTGATTTTAAAGTTTTCATGATAGGGCCTAGAATGGAAAGTTGGCGGTTAACTTCACGTAAATAATGCCAGGTTTGGGTTTTGCGGCCTTCACCATCGATAGGAGTATAACCATAACCACCTTTCCAATAAGTAAACCAGCGGATACCACCTGCACCGGCAGCTAGTGAAGTATAAGCTTGCAGTAGCAAGTTAGCCATAGTAGGTATCACAGTATAATGGCGTATTTGGTTACCTGATGCCACATTCCACCATGGAATTCCATATTTCAAGGAAACTTCACGTACATCCAAAATATTTGAGTAATATTGAGCAGTACGTTTAGGGTCCGATTGATCCATTGAGTATTGAATCATGTAGTTGTCATATGATATCATATCAGGTTTGATTACTGTAGCTGCCTGTTCTAAATATTCCTTGTAAGTGCGAGTACCGAGTTGTGATTTTACTTGGTCAAGTGTCCATAAAGTAGCATAGTTGGGATAAAGATTGATAGTAGCCATTTTTCCGGGAGCATATTTGCGCACAGCTTCTACGGCTTTTGCTAACTTAGGAAATGCCAAAGATGAAGGTTCGTCACAGATGTGATAGCCAACAATTGCATCACTTTTTCCACCATCTTCAATCATTTTCTTTACATAAGCATCAATATCTTCATCACTCATTGCCATCCAGTCTTTACCTGTCAAGTGGCGACCTTCAGCTGATACTACAGTATTCAACCCTAATTTCTTGCAAAGTTTAAAGTTTTGTTTGGTCCCATCTGAAGCGTCCGACATATTAAAATAACAGTCTGCCATACCTTGCAAACCCTTATTCTGATCGGAAAACTTGTTTTCATGGAAATCGCGGCCAATCACGAATCGATTTACATCAAAAGGTTTATCTACAATGTTCAAAATACCATCTTCATCTACAATAGGGGAATTAGTCGTTTGGGCTTGAGAGATAGATAAAGAGGATGCTATAAGTAACGTATTAAAAAAAATAGAGGTCTTCATAATAATTAATTTTGCTTTCTGTTAATAATTTTATTAGACTGTTATTTCACAGTAATGACTTCAGTCAGGTGAATATCATCGGATGCCGCACCTACTTGTAATTCAAAGTCTCCGGGCTCTACCACTTCTTTCATATCAGCGTTCCATAGAGCCAGTTCTTTTATAGGTAGATTGAATTTAACAGTTCGAGTTTCACCAGCAGGGATAAACACTTTTTCAAAGCGCCGTAATTCCTTTACAGGAGTTACTACAGAACTAACTATGTCATTCACATAAAGTTGAACTACTTCTTTACCGTCACGTTTTCCTGTATTGGCTACTTCTACTGTGATCTCACAAGTGTCATCAGCAGTGAATTCTTTATTGGATATTTGCATTGACTTATATTTAAAAGTTGTGTAACTTAAGCCATGTCCAAATGCCCATACAGGATCGGGACTGGAGAATACGTAGTCGCGTCCTGGCTTTTCAAGAGTACCATGATCGTGATAGAATCCCTTGTCGGAAGGATAATAGTTATAAAATACAGGCAGATGCCCGGTACTTTGTGGAAATGAGACATTCAGACGACCACTAGGATTAACCTCTCCAAACAATATTTCAGCAATAGCTCTACCTTCTTGTTCGCCTCCATACCATTGTACTATTACAGCTTCACAGTTATCTTTTACCCAAGGCATGGCAAAAGGCTTACCTGCTACAAGTACCACTATGGTGGGCTTACCAGTAGCTTTCACTGCTCGGATGAGGGCTTCTTGACAGCCAGGAAGGCTGATATCAGAAAGATCAAAACTCTCACCACTTACAGAATTGGGCCAGGGGCGTCCGGGAGAACCGCTCATTGCACCAACAAAGAGCAGAGCCACATCGCTATTGCGGGCTGCAGTTACAGCCTGACTAAATCCACTACGGTCTTGCGTGTGGATTTCACAGCCTTTAGCATAATTAATCTTTACCTTGCCTTGGGTGACGGCTTCGATGCCTTGCAGAGGAGTGATGCCATATTCATTACTATTGGTCCACATATAGTCACCAAACTGTACCTGGGCGGCATTGGGACCGATTACAGCGACCGAACGAAGTTTATTTGCATCGAGTGGAAGTAAACTATTCTCGTTCTTTACTAAGATAGCTGATTCGCGAGCAGCTTCCAAAGCCAGTTCGACAGCCTCAGGAGTATGTACCGTTTGGGAAAGATTGGCACGTTTTGTATAGTCTTTATCGAAAAGCCCCATAGCAAATTTTGCAGTTAGTACGCGCGATACACATTTGTCAATTTCTTTTTCGGGTAGTACTCCACTACGTACTAGGCTGTCCAACGTTTCATAGCAATCACCATCCACTTCTACATCCACACCAGCAATCACTGCCTGACGAGCAGCATCGGCTTTATTTTTTGCTGCATGGTGAAGACTACGAAGCATTTCTACAGAGCCCCAGTCAGAAGAAATATATCCTTTAAAGCCCATTTCACCACGAAGAATATCGTCAAGAATCCAATGAGAGGCTGCAACAGGGACTGATTCGTATGAATTATAAGAATTCATTACGCTATAAGGCATGGCTTCACGCATGACATCTTGGAAAGGTTTGAGATACAATGAGCGGAGATCACGTTCACAACCGGTTACAGAAGCCAAGTTTAAACCACCGGTAGGAGAGCCATGAGCTAAGAAATGTTTCAGGGTAGTCATTACACCCTCTTTATTGAAAGCTGATACATAGGCGACTCCCATACGTCCGACTAAATAGGGATCTTCCCCATAAGTTTCTTCTACCCGCCCCCAACGCAGCTCACGAGCAAGGTCGAGTACTGGTGAGAGAACTTGGTCTACCCCTGTGGCTTTCGCTTCTTGCGCAATGACAGTTGCTACACGATGAGTAATGTCGGGATTAAATGTACTGGAAAGTGCAATGGATTGTGGAAAAATAGTGGCGCCGTCATGGATTAATCCATGCAATGATTCGGCTTCACCTAATACGGGGATGCCAAGACGATTGTGTTCAGCCATATATTTATTAATCGCAAACATACTCTCCTGCATCTGTTCCACGCTGAGTCTTGAACCGAATACAGAGGCATAACTCATACCTTTGAGTACAGAGTCCATTTTTACTGTATCTACTTTTCCGTCTACGGAGAAGTCTTTGAACTTTAGATCTTGCATTTGAGCTATTTTCTCTTCCAGTGTCATACGTTTCAACAAATCTGCGACACGTACTTCTACAGGATTGTCAGGGTTCTTATATGCGGGTATGCCGTCACCACAAGACTGTATTGAAACTGCCAAGCATATAAGGGCGGTAACGCCTAATGTTTTTGTTTTCATTATAGATTAATTGTTAATTGGTTTTTGCCCGTTTTCAGAGCCACGGACTTATCTCTTAGCTGTAATTCAGCTTCGGTATTAGCTGGTATAATGATGTTAAGTTCAATCTGATTGCCTTCTCGTTTCCATTCGCTACGAATAAGTCCACGAACGGAACGGTATTCTCCTTTGGCCCATGATATGCCCTTTATAAATTGCGGACGGATGATGATACCTGCAAACCCCGGTTTCTTAGGATTAGGGTTGATGCCTGCCAAACTATTCATCATCCAGGCAGATATATCACCTAAGAACGCGTGATTGAGCGATGCGTCTTTAAAGTCTTTATCTAAAACCCAGGTTTCGGGTAGTGTGGTAAGGCCACGATGTATCCAATTGGCCCAAGAAGGAGCTTCAGGGCGAATTATCATTTTATAAGCATCATCAGCATAGCCATATTTAACTAACATGGCAGGTACAAACTTACTCCCCAGCATTCCAAAGTCTAATTGATGACCATTATCGCGGATCATACGTACCAAATTATCAGCTACGGCTTGCGCATGCTCTTCGGGGACTAATCCTAGCGCCAGCCCCACCGATTGAGCTGCTTGCGTACCATTAGCGTACATTTTTTTTTCAGCATCGAACCATTCGTTGTTAATGAGCTCTTTCAGATTATCAGCTTTGGCACGATACTTAGTACCATCATGCCCTGTAAGATCAGCAAATTTAGCCATTAATACGTTATCCAGCCAATAGAAAGCAGTGGAAGTGAAGTGTGTATCGGTTTTTGCCTTGTAGAATACCCAGTCTCCAATGCCATAAGTCAGCTTACCATCTTTTTCACGAGTTTCAAGGTACTGTAAGTAGCGTACACAAGTGTCCCACATTTTTTCTATGGCACGAGTGTCACCGTAATATTTATACAGATTGTTTGGGATGATAAAAAGAGCGGCATCCCATACTGGCCCTATCCAATCGGCATACCCCCAACCTGAACTTGGTATAATGCCAGAAAGATCACCACGCTCACGTTGATTGTCGATGAAATCGTTCATCCATTTTTCATATACAGTAATGCCGTCATAAAAAAGTAAGCCGTAGTCCATACCGACGTAACCATCGGCCGTCCATCCATTCTTTTCACGTTGTGGACAATCCGTAGGAATACTGAACAGATTTCCTAAATATGAATTACAACTGGCTTCCACCAGTTTATTTAATATTTCATTAGAACAAGCGAAATTTCCTACAGACTCTACATCGGTATGCATACATAGCCCGGTAAGACTCTCTTGAGTTAGTGTCAACGGACGGGTACTGGTAACCTCTACATAGCGGAAACCATGATAGGTAAATCTAGGTTCATAGGTTTCCATACCATTACCGCTCAAAAAATAAGTGTCGGTTTGTATACGTTCAAAAGGATCGACATGTTGAGGTAAACCATTCTTTTCACGTTTAAAGTAGATTTCAATATTACCTTGATTTAAGGTACCATCATCATGTATCAGTTCACCATGTGCTAATGTGACACACGTACCGGTTGGGCCTTGCACTTGGATACGGCATACCCCAGTCATGTTCTCACCCATATCATACATATAAGTATAGTCATCAATCTTTCTCATACTGACAGGTTTTACTTCGCGTACTACACGAATAGGAGGCATTTGCTGGGAAGTAAGTATCTTAGCAGGGGCTTCCACCTCTATAGCAGGCATCCACTTTTTGTCGTCAAAACCAGGTGTTGTCCATCCCTTATGTACCAAACGAGCATCGTATACCTCGCCACTATACAGGTTGTTGAAAGAACAGGCACCACTGTTTGTTTTCCATGTACGGTCAGTAGGAATGGTTTGTACAGTACCATCATTGTAAGTAATGCGTAGCTCTGCTATCATACGGGGACGCATGCGCCATCGAGCTTTTTCAAATTCCCATACAGATAGAGATTGTATATTGAGCCAACCATTGCCCAATTCGGCTGCCAATACGTTTTCGCCATGCTGCAACATAGAGGTCACGTCATAAGTGGAATAAAGCACACGCTTATCGAAGTGCGTATACCCCGGTTCCAGTTTGCGGTCACTCACATGAGCACCATTAATGAAGAATTCGTAGTAACCTACACCTGATACATAGAGACGAGCATTTTTTATATTCTTTTCTTCTAGGCTGATACTCTTACGGAGTAAAGGAGCCTTACGAAATTCTTTATCGAATGTATCACTAATCCATTTGGCATCGTGCCAATCGGTTATGGAAAGTTTAGCCGTTTCAAAACTAGCAACTTCAGACGTTAGTTTACGGCCGTTACTCCACACTTCCACCTGCCAATAATAGCGGGTGTGTGCTTGTAAAGCCGGACCTTGATAAACCATGCGGGAGATATCAGTATTAACTCGCCCAGATTTCCATATATCAGCTTTACCGCATTTTAACAGTTGTGGACTGGTGGCCACATTTAGTCGGCAAGCTGTTTGTTTACCATTATGGTCAGCTGAGATTTCCCAAGTGAAACGAGGAGTTGCCACATCAATTCCAAGCGGATTCTTCAGATATTCACATCGTATGCGCTCTATATTAGTAGCAGTAGCCATACCTGTTAAAGGTATGACTGCTGCTAACAAAAAAAGTAATGCTGATTTACACAGTATTTTCATATTCTCTGTAATTTATATTTTTACTCTGTTACAGGAAATTTCTGCATTAACACTTCAAGTACGCCGTCGAATGCAGGTTTACGATCGCGATTATGGTCGTATAAATTACATTCATCCCATTGACGGTACGAGTTATAACCATCCCCAAGTCCCCAAAAGAGCATTCCATCGGCACCGGCATCAATGGCAGTCTGCATAAATTTTACATAAGCTCGTTTCTGGCAATCCAATTCAGCGGCAGTAAAAGCGGGATCTGTTTGCTTTTTAGCTTTAGAGATGGAAACTTCATTAATAATAATTTTAAAACCGTTATCTTTAAACCATTTTATATGATTTGTCAGTTGTGCCCAACCTGCCATCGTTTCAGGATTATTAAATCCGGCTGCTGCTTGAATCTGGTGAAGCTGTACTCCAACAGTCGTACACAATCCTTTTTCTTTCAAATGTAGGGCCAGTTTTCGGAATTCAACAGCATTTTTGTCTGTTTGCATGGACATCAAAAAGTTACGTTCACTTAATATAAGCTCTGCATTAGGAGCATATTTTTTAGCGTATTCAAAAGCTTTTGTAATATAAATAGGGACAGCTTTACCTCCAGATAATGAGTTCTCTGTACCTAAAGCGCTCCACTTACAAGTCTCGTAGACTCCTTTGTTCAAAGATTCATTCACCACTGTCCACATATCTACCTTGTCACCACCCATTTTTTCAATTACGGTCTTTATTCTGTTCTCTAGAGCAGTTTCTAATTCTTCAGTAGACCAAGTTTTATTAAGAAACCAGTCAGGATAGTAAGTTTGAGGGCCTGCTAGTAAAAAATGTCCAATTGTCTTGATGCCACGTTCTTGACACCAATCTACATATTGGCGTTGTGCATCTAAGTTCATATCTTCTAGGGTACTCCAGCTATTCCAGGCTATTGGGTAGCAAGGTATTTGTACAACATTATATTCTCTTTCTATAATTTTCTCAGCTTTATCGTTTAAATTACCGGGAGTTCCTATAGGAACTTCAACAGTGCCACCAATTAACAGATTACCACAATTTCCCTTCAAGGACATATCGGCCTCTTGTGTTGTGAATGAAAGTTCTTCACTACTATATACAATTCCCTTTACATTTTCACCAAAGGTACGTACATAATACGTAGTACCAGAGAGAAGTGAAGAAATGGTTAGTTCAAAGTTTCCTATTTTGGCAGGAGATAATTCATACATCTTATCTTCAACAGTGGGTTGAGTATGTTCTGAGATTACAAATCCGGCACGTTTGAGCGTCCCTCCACCATTACTAATAATAGTGGACGCTAGATTTGCATTCACTTTACCAGGTTCACCTATTAACTCTGGATTACCTACTTCTACATAATCCATCATATCAGGCGATTCAGGTTTTGTTTCAAATTCAAGTTGCTCACTGTAAACTAAACCGCGTGCATTACGTGCGAAACTACGAACATAATATTTAGTTTCAGGAAGCAAACCTTTAATATTGTATTCATAGTTTCCTGGTTCGGACATATCAATTTTCACTTTAGTTTGTTGCTCCACTGAAGGATTAGGGGTAGTGGACCAACAAATTCCCGAAGAATTGGGTTCTGCTCCCCCCCAATCAATTAATTCAGCTATTACAGTAGCTGCTTTGTATGTAATAGAAGTCTCTGTCACTACAACAGCACCTAATTTAGGGGTTGTTTTGCCACCACTCACTATTTCTTTATCATCATCACTGCATGATAGAATGGAAATACTGCCTAATAATAAAGCAGACAAGCCTAACAAAAAGGTCTTAGTTTTCATAATATAATAATTTATTGGTTATTATTTTGATAAGTTATTTTAATTAGTTGCGTTTTTCCAAATGGCACATTCACATCTATATCAATACCATTAGACTTGCATATGTAATCTATAGGACAACCGGTTTCTACATCAATAACCTTAGCTACCTTACCGAGTAACTGGCGCAGAAATATTTGGCTATTATCATTTCGCGTTTCGTGATTAATGACGAACAGATAGGCTGTTTCACTTGACGAACGCAATCCCGCTTCTATTTCTGGATTGGAGGAATATATATGAGATATAATTCCATTTTCAGCAAAGACATTATGTACTTGAGTATAAAGAGCATTGAGTGTAGTCTCATCATCCGTTTTGCAAGCTTGGAAATAAGTATCCTGCATACAGAATCCAAAGAGTATGACATTACCTTTTCCAACTTTGTTGGTCAGTATCATGGGGATACCATTTTTTGAATATCCATTTATGGTCGCTTCGGTTGCCTTGCAAGTACGAGGTGATACTATTTGCATCGCATTCCAAGTATCAAACAGATAGTTTGTATCGGTCACACCGTTTACGGGTGGGAATGAGTATTTAGCAGGCAGGTTCACAAAAGGTACCCACTGACCTTCACGTTTTACCCGTTGAATAGAGACATTATCAACGCCGAACAAACGATTCATAATAGAAGAAGTTTTTTTGTTTTCGTTCAGCTGAGGTACACAGTCAGCTATCACAGTACCGCCATTCTTTACAAAACGGACGATATGTTCAGCCACCTTTTCCGGTAGTAATGTTACATCGCACAATACCAAAGCTTGATAACCGTTTAAGGTATCATCAGTAATTTGGTTTTCATGTAAAATATCAAGTTCACCAAAAGAACGCAGGAACAGTTCATAAGACAGGCCTACATTATAGTATTCCTCCTGAGTAAGCAGATATTGAGTACGGGGAAAAAGGAAGCAAGCATTGGCTTTCACTTTAGGAGCATCGGTAATGGCTGCACCTTCTTTTTGAATGATACGCATTCCTCTGCCATATTCATCCCAATGGTTTTGGTCTACAGGTAAGTTATGTCCCATGTAGTCAGAGGGAGAAATAATATAATCTGCTCCTCCTGCAATGGCCGTATAGAGTACTTCACGTTCTGACCAAAATTGTTCAGCGCGTTCTTTTCCACGGAAACGTACAAACCAAGCTTTATTATAAGTACCTACCCAAAATCCCATTTTTTTACCATAAGTGGTAGTCATGTTTCGAAGTTGTGCCATAGTATAATGCAACTGACTCATACGAGGTTTACGATATACACCGGTTTCCCCATAACGGTAATCAAAAGTCAGATAAGGATAGATATCGTAAACAAAAAGATCAGCATAGTCACCGCCCCAGTAGAATACGTCATCCATAGCCATTTGGCTATTTGAGTTTACTCCGCCTCCATATACGTTATGACTGTCATGAGTGATGGCAATCTTTACACGAGGATCAAACTCATGTACGATTTTGGCAGTTTTCATCCAGCCATCCCGAAAAATAAGTGATTGAAAATTCAAGAAGTCCAGTTGTATACGAGAATTTTTACAGGCTTCTTTAAAACTTTTTGGCATAGCATAACCATATTGACGCTTGAACTCGGCACGAGTCGCTGCCGAATAATCTAAAAAGGGCTTGCGATGAAATGGTTCGTCTATATAGGGAAATACATAGTCAGGATGTGCTATTTGGGACAATTGTGCCAAACCATTCTTTACATTTCCGCGTACCACTTCTTCGTACTTCGGATCGTATACGCTTACTTTTGGCACTTCATCACGAGTAAAGTTCTCATGCCCATGTGTCATAAAGTCTATTTTAAAACCTTCCATTTGGAAACGCTTCACTATATCATTGCTCTTTGGACTTTTACAATCACGTATCCATAGATTACTTACGCCATGTGCACGCAAATCGTCGAGCGTAGAGGGAATAAATTCCTTATCTTCGGCAATTTCAAAATATTGCAGACTGAAAGGGAAAGGACGATACGCCTTACATTTCTGCTGAGCCTGTATAGAAAGTGATAGCAGTAGAAATAAACAGAGTATGGTATAAATCGAATATTTTTTCATATGAATTTAGTTTTAGTAATTACCCTCATTACGATGGTCATTATGGGGGCGTACAGTTCGTTTCAGAGGAATAGACATTCCATTAGTCGTTTCTAACCAGTCATAAAGATCAGCATCGAGTTGTTTGATTATATCCTGATATTCAGGATCTGCTATTCGATTCTGTAACTCATTAGGATCTTCGTTTAAATCATAAAATTCATTGGTGTCCCATATGCCATGATAGCGGATATATTTATAATTATCGGTACGTACGCCATGCATGGTAGGAGTTTGCGGATATTCATGCTCCCAGTAATATTCATAGAATATACGATTACGCCAAGGTATCTCCTTACCTTGCAGCAAAGGGATATATGATTCACCTACCATTTGTGCGGGTTTATCTAATCCTGCGCACGATAATATGGTGGGGGCGATATCTACATTTTGCACCATGGATTTTAAAACCTGTCCTGCAGGGAATAATCCTGGAGCACGTATCAACATCGGTACACGTACCGATGCTTCATAAAATTGGCGTTTATCTATCAAACCATGTTCCCCCCAACAGAAGCCATTGTCACCCATATAGATAACAACAGTATTTTCATCTAGTCCCATTTCCTGCAGGCTGTCTATTACACGACCGATACTTTCGTCTACAGCACGTAAAGTTTCACAATACTTACGTACTTCCTCTTCCCAATTGCGACGGCCATTGTAGCAAAAATCTACACCATGCCAGCTTTCGCGCTGCATTTTGACCCAATCAGGCTTCATCTGTTCGCCATAATAGTCGACACCCGAAAGTGGTTTACCGGTCTGAACAGACTTGTTAGGAGTAGGTGTAATGCCATAGTGAGGATTTTCAAACGAAGTAGGCAAAGGAACTTTTTTATTGGCATAGCAACCTTCATAACGTTTAGGTGCTTGGAAAGGGTCGTGAACTCCTTTATGCGACAAGTACACAAAGAAAGGCTTATCAGCTTTCTTTTGTTCACGAATGAAATCTATGGCGTGATCAGTAAGCAAATCTCCCAAATAGGTACTGTCTTTAAACTCTTTCCATTTGCCATTGATATTGATTTCGGGATTCCAATATACACCTTGTCCGCGTATACCTTCCCAATGGGTGAACCCTGGTTGTGGTTCACCTGTATCATTGCCCATGTGCCACTTACCAAAGAAAGCAGTTTCATACCCAGCAGCTTGTAAATATTCGGGAAAGAAAGTCAGCCCATCGGGTAAAGGAGCATTATTATCCACTACTTTATGTGTATGTGAATAAAGGCCGGTAAGGATAGAAGCGCGGCTGGGTGAAGAGAGAGAAGTAGTAACAAACGCATTTTGGATGTACGCTCCCTCACATGCCATTCTGTCCATACAGGGAGTTTCAAGCCAAGGTATCGTTCCTAAAAAACCCATATAATCATAACGATGATCATCAGATAGTATGAATACCACATTACGCGGTTTCACTCCATCCAAATGATTTAGCTTCAACTCTTTGTTAGTAGAGGTTGTACAACTTCCTAATAAAGTACTACCTGCTGCAACAAGCGATATTCTATATATTACATTATTTGTAAGCATCTCTAAGTGTTTTTATACATAGTTGTTTTTCGAACTCCTGAGGAGACAGACTGGTTTCAACCTCAAGTGTCACAGGATGACCGGGAAATAGATCAAAGAAATTTTTATTAAAGAAATAATCTTGACCTTTGAGCTCCATAAATACCCCACGTGCAAAAGTATTAGTACGCAGCGTTACGCGGAAACCATACTCTTTGGGCTCTATAACCGAATCTATGACGGCTTCTTGATAGTTCATTTCTTTTTGTTTTACCAAGAAACAATTGTTGGTATAATGTTTCTTTTCATTTTGTACCACAAAATCAGCATATACCACCACATCACCAGGAGCATAATTACCAATTAGTTCCTTTACCACTTGATCGGTCACCTTCAAACTTTCATCTGCTTTGAGTCGGACATTACGAGTAACGTTATTTACACGCTTGCCTTTCATATCGTAGATAATTATTTCAAGTTTGCCTTTTACCGGTTGTTGACGATCACTTATAACCCATACTTCCAAACGACCATTGCGTTCTACAGGCGATACTAAGATGTCATCAAAAGCATTTTTTACAAAGTAATGCAGTGCTTTCCAACGACCATAGTAGTCACGACTGCTCCACGAGGCTACCGGCCAACAATCATTAATTTGCCAGTATAAAGTACCCATACAATAGGGCTTGTCACGACGATGAGCTTCCATGGCTATTTTTACAGCATCAGCCTGAAGTATTTGAGTCATATAGAGCAGGTTTTCAAAGCCTTTTGGTTCATGATATTCATTAAGCAGATGTTTATATATTCGTTCGTTGGCATTCTTCCCACCACGCTGATGCCACATCATGGCATCGGACAAAATATCTTGATCTTCCTGTTCGGGAGCATAACGTTTTACAGTCTGTATTTCAGGGAATGACTGGAAGCCATATTCACTGAAGAATCTTGAACGTTCATCCCGATAGGCACTGATGGGAAAAGCGCCGGTCCACACCCCCCAAAAGTGGCGGTCTCCAATGTTCTTTTCCTGTGCAACCTCTTTGTTTGCGAAAGGAGATGAAGGAGTATAAGGTACACTGAGTGCATATTCATCTACCACTTTGTCGAGTACATCAAAATATTGGTCGCAATATTGCTTCCATATTTTTTCAGCATAAGCTTTATTTTGACGTTCATAATTCTCTTTCCAGCCCCAACTGAACCATGCCGTTTGATTCTCATTATTACCGCACCATACGGCCAATGAAGGATGATTGCGCATACGTTTTACGTTATCAATTGCTTCAAGGCGAATATTCTCGAGCATTTCACCTTCAGCGGGATAGAGGCTACAAGCAAACATAAAATCTTGCCAAATAAGTAGTCCGTTACGGTCACAAAGGTCGTAGAACTCATCGTTTTCGTAGATTCCACCACCCCACACGCGTAGCATATTCATATGTACAGCTACTGCGTCGTCAATGGTCTTTTTATAATCAGCTATTGTAACCCGAGGTAGAAAATTATCAGAAGGGATGTAGTTGGCTCCCTTAGCAAATACCCGTACACCATTGAGACGGAAGTAAAAACTTTGTCCCTCTTTGTCATTTTCACGAACTAATTCAATAGTACGAATACCAGTAGTTTGTTTACGACTATCTACTAACTTATTGTTAATAGACAATTCTACACGAAAATCGTAGAGTTCGGGCTCACCTAAACCGTTACACCACCATAGGCGGGGATTGTTAAGCTTAAAATTTACTTTGATATGATTTATCCCTTGCTTTAAGTCACAAATAGTACTGCCCACAAACATTTTGGTATTTTCATCGAATATTGAGACATTTGCTTCATCCGCAGATTTTTCACTATTTATTTCTACCTCACAAACAACTTGGGCTGTACGTTTACCGAGTTGCTGGGTTTGAAAAGCTAAATCTTCGATGCGCGCATCATTCCAACTTTCCAATACTACGGAACGCCATATCCCTGATGTTACCAAACGAGGTCCCCAATCCCAACCATAATGATAGCCTGCCTTGCGGGCAAAGATGCTAACCTGTTTGCCAAACAGACCACCATTTTGTGATTGATCATTACCTGCCTCATAATGGTAGGGTAATGCTTCCCATTTAGGTATATCTATTTTTATGGGTGAATGGAAATAAATTTGAAGTACATTGCCCCTCTCTTTGAGTTTCTGGGATACATCTACAGGCCAACGACGGAACATATTATCTGCCGAAAGTATTTTCTCTCCATTCAGCTCAACATCAGCATAGGTATCAAGTCCGTTAAATACAAGACGATAGTTCTTATATCCCAACATTTTAGCGGGAATATCAAAAGTAGTTTCGTATACCCAATCTTCTTTGTCTACCCATTGGACAGAACGTTCATTCAGACGAAAAAAAGGTTCTTCTATCAAACCATGATCCAATAGGTCAGTGTGGACTACACCTGGTACAGTAGCTGTACGCCATTGCTGTAAACGAGCTTGACGAAAGCGCCAACCTTTGTTTAATTCACTTTGTACCATTCCGGTAGGTGTGGCTGTAACCACACCTACTATAACGGTCGTGATAAATATGACTACTGCTATACGTAATTTATTAAACATAGTTCATTATTTTTTAGGGGTGATTTTAAGCAGGCGGGTAACACCCGTAGGAGTACCTTCCACAGCCATAATCGTAAAACGTATACCACCATCAGGGGTGCGGACGAAATCGACTGTACGCCCCCACTCCACATCCATGATCTGACCTACTTCGAAGCCTAAATCGCGTAAAGTAACATCTGTTATCGCATTTTCGGCTTCATGGTTGATTATAAAGCAATAAGCTTCATTACCGTGTAGACGAACACCTGCCTCTATATCAGGATTGGATGAATAAACACGCGAAACGATGCCGGTTGAAGCAAATACATCGTGCATAAGCTGTTGTAGTTCTGTACGCGAAGTTATATCATTATCCATCCAAGTCTGAAAATAGGTATCCTGCAGGCAGAAACCAAAGAGGTAACAACTTCCTTTACCTACTTTGCGAGAAAGCAATAAGGGAAAACCTGATTTCAGGGAAGTTATTATTTGAGCATCAGTAGCTACACAGTTACGAGGGGTTATCACACGAAAACTTAAGTTCTGATTATAAGCCTTACCTTGAGCCTGGTCGTATGTTTTTACGGGTACGGCAGGTGCTTCTTTTACGAAAGCCCATTTAGCGGGGAGCATAGAAAATGGATTCCAAGTCCCTTTTTGTTCTACGCGGTTGGTAGCGGCGGCTTTCACTCCAAAGAGCTCTTTCATACTTTCAAGAGGAGCAAAATAGGAATCACTCTGAGGAACACAGTCGGAAATAACTACACCACCTCGTTTTACAAATGCAGCTATATGTTTGGCAACTTCTCTAGGTAGCATTTTCACATCAGCCATAACCAAAATATCGTAACCATTCATTTTGTCATCGGTAATTTGCTCTTCATGTATCACATCAAGCTCACCAAAAGCACGTAAACAAAGTTCATAAGTTTGTCCAACGTTAAAGCATTCTTCCTGCATTTGTACATATTGTGTGCGAGGGAAGAGGAAACAAGCACGGGCTTTGGGCTTTTGTGACTCGGATATAGCACCACCTACTTTTTGTACGGTGCGCATGGCCTGACCAAAATCATCCCAGTGACGAGCATCGGAAGGGATGTTGATGCCGGTAATAATGAAATCACTACCACCAGCAATGGCGGTATAAGCCAATTCACGTTCCATCCAATATTGGCTAAGCATCTCTTTATTCAAATAGCGACGAAACCACCCGTTGTTGTATGTACCTAACCAAAATCCTAGTTTTTTCCCATAAGTAGTAGTGAGGTTACGCATTTGAGCCATAGTATAGTGCATCTGGCTTATACGCGGTTTGCGTATTTGCGAAGGCTCTCCGTAACGGTAATCGAACATTGTGTAAGGATATATATCATATAAGAACATATCTACAAAATCACCTCCCCAGTGGAATACATCGTCTACCGCATATTTAGAGTCGGAATTTACACCACCACCCATAGTATTGTGGCTATCATGAGTCATTACTACCAAAGGACGATTATCGTATTGTTTCACTTCTTTATAGATTTTACGCCAAGCTTCAACAAAAGTTGATGATTGAAAATTGATGAAATCCAAGTGTTTGCGAGGCTCACGTTTAGCAACAGAATACGATGTAGGCATGGCATAGCCGTATTGTTTCTTGAAAGCCCTCTTTACCGGTTCACGAAAATCGAATGAAGTGGTATCAGCATGGAAAGGTTCATCCATAAAGGGAAATATAGTAAAAGGATTAGATACTTTTTTAACATTGCCCAATACAGGTTCAATACGAGTACGCACAGAGTCAAGATATTCTGGTGAATAAACACAATACTTTGGAGGATCATTGCGTTTGAAAAGTTGTACGCCATTGGAAGTGAAATCAATCTTCATGCCCAAACTTTGTGCATAGTCAAAAACTTTTAAATTGGCACCACCATTGGAAAATTCACCGGCAGCAATGTGTGTACATCCATGCAAAATAATATTATGAATGGTTTCACGCATTGTTTCGTCAGTCAAGGGAGGACGCTCATCACGCCACCCTTTACCCGAAGGAACGGGGGTGAATTGCACCGATACAGGAAAATAGTTTTTTGATACCCGAGGCACAGTGGAATCTTGCGCAAAAATATCACCAACCATCATAGCCGCACAGAGTAATAGAGATATTGAAGTTTTATTCATCTGCTTCATTTTTATTCAAAAGAGGTAATAATAACTTTATAATAAAAAAGAAAAAGAGTGCGGTAAGAATTATTTCCGCCACACTCCCTTCTCTTAATTTATTCCAATCCTTCAGGGAGAGTGAAATCTATTGTAGTAAGTGTAATAAAGCCGTCAGGTTTCACATTGAAACGCACTACTCCCTCTGCATCTGAAGTAACAGGCTCTAGTTCGGTAAGACCACCCATTAAATCATCATTCCATGCTAATACACGAAACTTTTTGTTTGCAGGAATACCTGATATTACAAACGGAGTTTGTACAGTGGCGGTAGTTTGAGCATAAATCGTATAGTTAGAAACACCATCGCTCATTGCAGCACAAAGTTTATGTGCAGAAGGCACAACAGAAGTTGCACTTAATACTTTCCAACCAGGCTGGCATGAATGAGTAAAAGCCCAAGTCATCCAATAAGAAGGGTAGAGAGGATAGCCATCGGTACCGGATCCTATTACAGGAAAGTACTGATTTCCATTATCATATTTGGCTTTATAGCAATCCCATTTTACCAAACCGGCAAAACCATAATTTAGTGCATTGATATGAAATGTGACATGGCGTAAAGCACATTCATTGGTTCTACCAATAGGAGTATCTGTTCCGCGTAAATAACCAGGATCATTGAAAGCACCACCAGACTTTTCGCCTCTCACGCCATATTCTGTAATATAACAGGGTTTAATTCCCTGCCCTTGCATATTGGATAAAAGATCAGCCACACCACTTAAACGATCAACAGGTTTGACTTTGTCCCAATAATCCCAATATATATGTGAAGAATAACCGTCAAGTAATGTAGCCATACTAGTAGACATATATTCAAACCAGGTTTTTTGATTATCCTGAACCAAATCACCACCAACTAGCTGAATTTTATCTCTTATACCCAGTTCTTTTAGACGATCAATAAAAACAGAATAGAGAACTCGATATTCATCAGGTGTAATTTTTGTAGAGTTAACTTCATTCTGAATGGTAACTTGTTTTACGCAAGTAAGACCCTTATTAACAATCAAGTCATATATTTCATCAGCAAATCTGCCCATATCTTCCGGTATAGAAGAATGCCAATATGTTATATTTACCAATGCACCTGTTTTTTGAGCTAATTCCACAGTACGAATAAAAGAAGCCTTATATTCAGGATTATATCCAGATACACCCTCCCAATTTTTTTTATCAAAGAATATACGGACATATTGTGACCCTAAAGCTAAAACTTTTTTCTCTAAATCAGGAAGATTCTCTTCAGAAACCCCATCATTTTCAAATGTACGTGTGGTGTAAAGATTATTATTATATTGTGTACCGAATCCTAAAAAATTATCAGTAATCACTTTATTATTGTCTACAACAAAATCTATGCCAACATGTCCTCCTTCAACCATAGGCGGCTGATGATCGTCTTGATAGCAGGAAGCAAATACAGATGCTGCTAATAGAGCAGCACAAGACAAAAATATATTTCGTTTCATAATTGTTTTATGTATTTAATTCATCCTGTCCGCATATTTGCTTACAAGTAAATAGCGGAACAGAAGTGTATTTAAAGAAAGTTATTTTACCCAACGGCCATATAAAGTTACATCTAAATAAATGGGTGTAGTTTTCAAATCATAAGCTTTGAATTTGATCTCCGCATCTTTTTTAGTGTTATTTGCCGAAGCTTGGTCAGTGTACCAGCCCGCGAATTCAAAACCCTCACGAACCATTTCTGGTTCTTTGAGAAATTCACCCGCCTGAACGGTCAACTGAAGAATATCCTCTTCGCTACCAGGATTTTGATTGGTGACTAATGTTACCCGACAAGTTGTGTCTATCTCGTCATCATCGCAACTTATAGGAAAGAGAGTAATAAGTACTACCATTCCTATATACAACCCTATTTTATATAAACTTTTCATCTCTTTTATTGTGTTAGATTTAAACTAATATTTATTCTGCATCAGCACCTCCTTGAGGCCAACCGGGGTTTTGTTCAAGATGGCTTCCGTTACGTTCGTAATAGTCGATCTCATATAAAGGAATACAATCCCAATAATTACGGTCAAGTACATAGCCGTTGTCAGCATTACGAGGAGTCATAGATACTTTGATATAACCTTCCCCTTTGGCATTACCAGCATTGGAAATAACTATACCATTTTCATCACATAAAATAAGATTCTTATATTGATCGCTTTTTTTCAACCAACAGCCGATCGTTTTTTTAGGATAGAGGTCAGAATTCAAATAGTGAATTTTACGCCATCGCTTCAAATCGTTCAAACGAAATCCTTGATATACAAGTTCTACACGACGTTCACGACGAATCTCCCATAAGAAAGAGGGAACATCAGGATCCCGGTCGGCATCATCGAATACGACACCGTTTACTGCAGGTTGGCCACCAATGATCTGCAGTTTAGCCAGTTTTCCTCCAAAGCTGGCACGCGTACGCAATTTATTGATTGTAGCATCAACATCTTCTTGTGTTACTGTATATTTACCTAAAGTTTCCAACTCAGCTGCTGCTTCAATATAATTAAGCATCACTTCCCCCAAACGGATAATAGGCGCATCAGTAATATTGAAGCTTTGAGTAGATTCTAAGTCATCTTCATGTTGTTTGTTTAAAAATAGCCAACGTTTATAACCACTTTGTGCATAACCCGGATATTCACCATACTGTACGTAGAAGTCATCCTTAAAAGTCTGATTGAGTCGAGGATCACGATTGGACATTTCATTATCAGCACTCTTATCACCTTTAAATTGAGGATTTACACCCGCTGTTGTATTAATTGGCATACCGTTAAGACAGAGATAAGAATTAATTAGGTCTTTAGTGCCTGATTGGCCTTGGACAGTAAGATCGCGATCGTAAGTCATAATAGCATGAGTCACCTGTCCAGTTGCATACTGACGCCAAAGAATCATTTCCTGTTTCACCTCTGCTGTCTGACTGATATCAATTGTTGAGAAAAGATCATGAAAGCTAGGGCACAAACTATAACGATTTGATGAAATAACTCTCCAAGCAGCATCCTTAGCTGCTTGCAAATATTTCGCAACGTGTTCCATCTGTTCTGTAGTTGTAGCAGGATCGTATTTCAATTTAGTTCCCATCAATAGCATGTCACGACTCATGAAAGCATCAACGACCCCCTGAGTGATAACCTGACCATCGGGCCCCGTTTTTGTATCACTTACTAATACGTTTTTTGAAGCAAACTCATAATCTTCAAGGACCTTGTCCATCACATAGAATACATCATCCTGTTTGCGGAAAAGATCATCTGAATCTATGGTTAATTCGTGATCATAATAAGGTACATTCTTATAGATTGAGGCAAAAGTAGCGTAATCGTATCCACGAAAAAATCGGGCAATACCACGCCAATGATTTGCAGTTTCTTCATTCCATTCTGTAACACGTTCTACACGATCAATAAAAATATTGTCACGACGAATGTTACTTAAATGACTCCCCCAACTGCCTCCTTTTACAATAGGAGCTGCGGCAAATCCGGAGAGAGAAGTATTAGTGAAATCATCGTTCAGAGCTTGGCGTTGTGACATGGTACCACCGCTATCACCACTGCCATATCCGGGAAAACGTGCCGCATAATAGCCCATTGCGAAACCTCGCACATTGTTTTCGTTGCACCAAAAGTCATCGTCTTGGAAAGACGTTAGAGGATCTTTAGTGAGGAAATCATCACAACTCACCAATCCTAATAACATAAGTGAAGCCAATAATATTTTTTTCATAATCAGAGTTTTTAAAGTTTAATTTGAATACCAAAAGAGAATGTACGGAAGTAGGGGTAGGTACGTCCGAAGCTCTTCACATCAGATGCCTGACCGCTATTTTGTTGAATTTCAGGATCGATCGTTACATCAAGATTGTCGAGAGTAAAGAGATTCTCACCACTCACAAATATACGTGCTGATGTGAGAGAGATCTTTTGTATCCATTGCTTAGGTAGGGTGTAACCTATTGTCAAATTCTTAAAGCGCATATAAGCCATATTTAACAGATAACGTGTTTGAGGTTGCCAATTACCATTGTGATTATTAGCACCAGCATCACGAGGAGTAGGATAGAATGCATCAGGATTATCAGGAGTCCAATAGTTTGTTACCTGATTTTGATACAAAGCCTCATTTTTGGTAAAACAAGGAATCACCAGTGAACCGGTACCCCAATAGTCACGTTTACCTACACCTTGGAAGAAAGCACTAAAATCAATATCTTTCCACGTAAAACCGGCACGCAGGCCAAAGATATAGCGAGGAGTTGTATTACCAATCACTTTCATATCACCATGATCAAGATTAGTTCCTTGCCCATAATCCACCTTGCCATCACCATTTAGATCTTTGTACTTGACATCACCCGGACCGTAATGGAATGAATTTGCTGTATTCAAAGCATCCTGATTAGGAGTGTTAGAACCATAGTACCAAATAGGGTTACCCTCACCATTATTGCCATCAAAGTCGCTTTCTTGGAATAGACGGTCGGTTTCATATCCCCAAATTTCGCCCATAATTTTGCCTTCGTAGTTTACACCAATATTACCTCCTTCTTTTATACTAACTTCTTTATTAGCATGCTTTGTAATTTTAGTGGTTTGATCGGATAAGCTTCCTTGAAAATTGATAGACCAATCTTTGTTCAGTCTTTTGTTATAACCGATAGATAGCTCCCATCCTAAGGTAGACATCTCACCGAAGTTACGAGCAGGTGCACTTGCTCCCAGGGACAGTGGAACCTCTTCTCCAGCAGCTGCCATGTCGCGTGTAGTACGTTTGAACCAATCGAATTCGATATCAAGAGAATTATCAAAGAATTTAGTATTAATACCTAAGTCAATAGTTTCTACAGGTTCCCAGGTCAATGTAGTAGCTGCTACAGTTGGGGTTCCAAAAGAAAGTGGATTAGTGCTGCCGATCCACCAATCGGAACGTCCGTTTCCTATATTACTCAGATAACTATGGCTACCTACATTATTATTACCAATTCGTCCCCAAGAAAGGCGGAGTTTAGTGAATGACATTTTCGTGAGTTCTTTAAAGTGTTCCATCCATTTTTCTTCAGAAAGTAACCAACCGATAGAGAATGAAGGGAAAGTATCCCAACGACAATTTTTACTAAATTTAGAAGCACCGTCACGACGTATATTGAATTCAAAGAGGTAACGGTCCATCAAGTTATAGTTTACTCGTCCGAAGAATCCTAATGTACTCCAATGTGAAGCACTACCATTCGTATCCATATTAGCTGGATCTGTCAAGGGAAGCTCAGGTTTGGTAGGATCATATAGACCATAACGACGTGAATATTGGCTTTCGGACTTGGCATATTCCGCATCCATACCAACCATTAATTTAATGGCGTGTTTGCCGAACTTGGCATCATAAGTAGAATAAGCTTTAGCAACCTGACGTTTACTCCAAGAAGAATTTAATTGCAACCAATTTTCTGCCGGAAAGAAACTTGATTCCCATCTTGTCAAAGTAGGATCACTCCAATGATTAATACCTGAAATGGGGGTAGCAGCACGTTTATCATGTCCATTTGTTGATACATAAGTGTAGTCGAAGTCTGCAGTCCATCCTTTTAGGAATGTTAATGTAGTACCTACCTGAAAGCGACTCATATCATTTATTTTGTGATTCATGTGAGCTTGTTCCAACTCTGTACGGATATTTTTCAGGGGCTGTCCATCAATATAACCATATGGATAGGTTTCAGGATAGCGATAGAGGTTAAACCAATATTCATTAGAACCAGTTAAACGGAACTGCGGTGAACGTTTGTCTGAATGGCTGTACATTAGTCCACCACGAATTTTTAACCATTTAATCGGAGTCACTTCAATACGCATATTACCATTAAAACGGGTATAATTATCCGACTCTGGAGTGATTTTTACTAAACCATCTTGGCTAAGATAACCGAAACTCCCAAAGAAAGAGTATTTATCACCTCCTCCAGAAATGGATACATTATGTTTTTGCTGGAAAGATGCTTTATTCAAAAAATCATTTACATCCCAAGGACGATAGAAGTAAGGATGACCATTGCGGATTTCATAGTCACGTCCATATACCATTTCATCACCAAGGTCCTTATCGCCATAAAGCTTTTTCCACTGCCGGATACGCTCTACACTAGTATCATCAAAATAAGCCCCCAATACATTGAATTGCGTAGTGTTAGGCGCGGTTTTTCTTAAAGCTGCCAGCATGTATTCCACCCCTAAGTCACCATCAGCTATTTCTGGACAGTTTACTGGAGAGGACCATGCGAAACTGTTATCATAAGAAAGACGTGGTTTTCCTTTTTCACCTTTTTTAGTAGTAATCAGGATCACTCCCCAAGTACCACGTGCACCATAAATAGAAGCTGAAGCGGCATCTTTCAGCACTGAAATAGATTCCACATCATTGGGGTTGACCATCATCAGATCTGGGATTTCCACGTTGTCAAGTAGTATCAAAGGACGAGACTGTGCATTTAGAGAGCCATTGACTCCACGAATATGAATATCTGCAGCCTGACCTATATCACCACTTGAAGAGGTAACTAACAAACCTGGAGCTGCTCCTTGCAATCCACGAGTTAAATCAGTAACAGGACGAGATCCAATAGCCTGACCCATGTCTACAGTAGAAACGGCACCAGTCAGATTAGCTTTCTTTTGTGTACCATAACCTACTACGACTACTTCATTTAATAATTGGGTATCCTCCTTTAATGTGACTTTGAATTGGGTTTTAGTACCGATTGCAATTTTTTGAGTGGTGTAACCAATAAAACTCACTTCAAGAGATTGTCCTTTGATAGGAGCAGGCACTTTAATAGAAAACTCACCATTCACATCAGTAATCGTACCAATGTCTGGGTGTTCTTTTACAATCACAGAAGCGCCAATTACAGGCATCCCATCTGCATCAATTACTGTTCCACCAACAGTAACTCTACTGTCTTGCGCATACATCGGTACCCATACCAAAAGCGCAAGTAAAGCAAGTAAGAACTTTTTCATAATACATATATTTATTTGGTTAATGTAGGCATTATAGTATTAAGTATTTTTTTTAAAAGTAATGCAAAGTTACCTCTATATATATAATATATTATATGATATAATTACTATAATTATTGATTTTATGTAAAAAGCAAATTTGATATTTTCATATATTTGTTGAGTGGACTTTTATGCTTTATTTTGATACAAAAACTATTATGTCTACTTTAATATTATAAATGTAAGAAACTTATTGAACTATTAAATATATATATCATGAAAAGAAGGAAAATTGTTATGTATATCCTATTGTTAATAGGAACAAAAGGATATGCTAAACTTAATTCATTTATTTTAGAGAATGATAATACCAGAGTCGAAAATTTGGTACAAAAGAAAACTTATTTAAAAACTAACCGTCCTCCAAAAAGTCAACGGCTATTCATATCAAACGCTGTAGAGGCAGAAATAAGGCGGGTAAAAGGATTACTTACCAATACGAAATTGGTTTGGATGTTTGAAAATTGTTTCCCGAATACGCTTGATACCACTGTACATTTTCGTATGCTCAACGGTAAGCCCGATACTTTTGTTTATACTGGAGATATACATGCTATGTGGCTACGCGACTCAGGTGCCCAGGTATGGCCTTATGTGCAGTTGGCGAATGATGACCCCAAGTTAAAGGAGATGATCGAAGGAGTGATACGTCGACAGTTTCTCTGCATAAATATTGATCCTTATGCCAATGCATACAATGATGGACCTACCGGAGGAAATTGGATGAGTGATTATACGGATATGAAACCAGAATTGCATGAACGTAAATGGGAAATAGACTCTCTCTGCTATCCCCTACGTTTAGCTTATCAATATTGGAAAGTGACAGGTGATAGTAGCATATTCGATGAAGAATGGATAAAAGCTATCCAAGCCATACTGAAAACTTTTAAGGAGCAGCAACGCAAAGAGGGAGTGGGACCATACAAGTTTCAAAGAAGAACAACTCGCGCACTCGATACAATGAGCAATGAAGGAAAGGGAGCGCCTGTAAAACCTGTTGGTCTCATTGCTTCAGCTTTCCGGCCGTCAGATGATGCTACCACTTTTCTTTATTTGGTACCTTCAAACTTTTATGCAGTTTCTTCCCTTAGAAAAGCGGCAGAGATACTAGAAACTGTAAATAAGAGAAATGATTTGGCTGAAGAATGTAGTGATTTGGCAAAAGAAGTAGAAAGAGCGTTGAAAAAATATGCTACATATAACCACAAAGAATTTGGTACCATTTATGCTTTTGAGGTGGACGGATTTGGCAACCATCTACTAATGGACGACGCTAACGTTCCCAGTTTGCTTGCCATGCCCTATTTAGGAGATATAGACATTAACGATCCGATTTATCAAAACACACGTCGTTTTGTATGGAGTGACAGTAACCCTTATTTCTTTAAAGGGAAAGCTGGAGAGGGCATCGGTGGACCGCATATAGATCATGACATGATATGGCCCATGAGCATTATGATGAAAGCATTTACCAGTCAAGATGATCAAGAAATAAAGGAATGCATTAGACAACTGATAAATACGGATGCTGGTACGGGTTTCATGCACGAATCTTTTCATAAAGACAATTCTAGTAAGTTTACGCGTAAATGGTTTGCATGGCAGAATACGTTGTTCGGTGAGTTGATTCTAAAATTAGTAAATGAAAATAAGGTAAATTTACTAAATAGTATACGTTAATAATAAAAAATGGTAAGCGACTTCAACTACCTCTTGTATATTTGATTTTATTGAGGTGCACTCCATTGTAAGTGCATCTCAATTTTCATATACTAACTTATCTCAGGATTGTTTTTGAGTGGTAGTCTCTCTTTTTTCTGTATTTTCCCAGAACTGTCCCGATTATTTTCTCCATGCATCCGGTAGTAGCCTCTTCAGATCTCTGTCTGATTTGGGAGCCAAATAATAAGTAAGTTTACCGACACATCATTCAGTCATTCTCTCGGGATGACATCACGTTTTTTACATGAGTCAAATAAGGAGCAGATTATAGCCATATTTTTAGTAGCCGCCTTGTTTCTGTTGAACAAGCAGTGTTTAAGAATTCAAGACTAGTACTCTTTTTCTATTCTTAGCTACGTTATTCAAACCTGTTAGCAATTGATAACCATTCTTGTGTAACCAGACAAAATCTACTCTATCATTGCAGCTAAATGCATCATATCTATAAGTATGGCTGATTTGAAAAGAGTACGCCCCATCTTTCACAGACAAGACGTACCGACAGTAGTTTATAATTTTTGAGCAGAATATCTTAGTTTGGCAAATATAAAAAAATCAGGCATAAAAACCAATAAGCAGATTGCCTAAAGACGATGAAAGAGCATTATTACTGATATGTTCGTTTTTATCTATCCATATATTCTTTCAATCTGTACAATCCGATTATTGCCGTATTATAGAGCGGATCAGGATAATGCAGGTTTATATCCCAAATACTTATCTTTACATATTCGCGTACATCCGTAATATGTTCAGAATCAAGATATGCCTCTTCCGGTAACTGTGCTGTCAACGCCCAACGGACAATGTCTTTCACCGATTCCTCATCAAACCGGTATATTTCCTTTTCTGTCATCCTTTCCAAATTTTGAAGCAAAGATACAATTTCTGAACTCACAATATATCGCCGCCGTACATTTTCCACACTGATATATTCTCCAGTACCAATGAAGAGTATGGAAATTGGGATAGTGTGGAAGATGAACCGGCGGTATGATATACAGTTTATTTCAGATTTTTGTTTTTGATCCGGATTTAATAGTTGAATCTTGTAGGGAAGTCGTGCCTGATTTAGAATTTAATTTTTAGTTGTATTCTTTTTATTATGAGGCCCTATCCTAATTGCAGAGTCAACCGTAGGCAGGTTATATAATAATTTATACTATACAACTATATCATAATAACCCACTCAGGCGGCGTGAGCCTACAACAAACGAAAGAAGAAAGATATACAATAATTTCATGCAACTTTTTTTCTTAAAATGGGAGATTTTACTTAAAAGGAATAGATTGCATAAGGAAAAATATTGATTGCGTTCCGTTTACTCTCCATAGGTCAGATTAAATACCGAAAATGTTGTATATGTAAAATCAATAATAGACTAATGAACTAGCATGACACAATTTATTTTACACTCCCCCCCCAGCATTTGTACCTTATTTGCACAATTTTTTATAACACTTTTGTCTTACAGTTATGTATTACACTCTCACTACATTGGCTCCGCCTTACCCCTTTACTTATAATTTATAGATTTTTCCAAGGAGAAACGGAATTACTTTTTCTTCTTGCCTATCATTCCTAATATATAGAGTAATGGATTTTTGGTAATAAGAGGAGTTAATTGAATATCATATCATTTTCTTAAGTTATATTGTTCGGCAGCCATATCATTAAAATACATCATCCGTCCGACCAGTACTGAGGCAAAGCTATCATGGACTGAAATAACCGGAAAAAGATCAGCCCCCATAATACAGGTTAATCTTTCTTTTTTCCACTTCCTCAATATCAAGTTCTATGTTCTGTTCCCCAAGAGAAGATATTATATAAACCGTCTCTTCAGCAATCTCCTTGTCCATTTCTATCACAACACCTTCACCGACAGATACCTTACAAACACCTCCGGTAGCAGCAATCCTTTCAAGAATAACCTCGGGAAAAACTCTGTTCTGAATCCTTCCGGCTATCAACAATGAATTTCCGACAACCCTGTCAGAAACTATTATACTGTCAGCTCTCATCTTGAAAGCCGACATCAATTCATTCATATCTCCGACTGTAACCATAACGAGAGGCAAAGATATGGATTTTTATGTTAACGGGGATGATCTTTCTGTTATTGTTCAACCGGTAAAGCTTCGTATCCATTCCGGAGTTTGGGAATTATAACATTAGGGTTGGTTCATTATCTTCTTTCTTCCCACCCTCAAGAGAGAAGGGGGAAAGCGGAAAGGGGAATCTCTAAAACCTATTTTTTTACTAATTTCTGGATAAGTAGAATTGAAAAAGTTATAAAAAATAGTACTTTCCACCCCCTTTTCCCCTCTATTTCCCCTTTTGAGGCAGGAAAAGAAACAAAATCTAAGCACAAAACCAAGCATCCAAACTATAATCTCTTTGACTTTTAGGGATAAGAAAGACATGAACCAACCCCTGACAACTATTATCAATCAACAAAATAATCTTAATCTCACAACCCAAATTCAGACAGCACCATAAAGACCGGAATAATAAAAAATCTCCAGTCGTTTTTCTTTTATCCCACCATTCACAGAACCGGATGAGATGATTGCCGGCAGAAAATGTATAAAATCATGCCGAGACTATTCATCCGGTTAAGAATATGGTGACCTACAAGTAAACGACACCTTCATTTGGTCAGGGGTTGGTCAGAGACATAAGTAATGAGTATGACATAACCGTAAGGATGTTATAAAAAAACTACAAAAACGTTATTCTTTAAGCATTTGTACCTGATTTGCAGACTTTTTTATAACACCTATGTCTTCCAGTTATGTATTACATTCCACTTACGTTCCATACTCCTATCTCCGACCAACCCGAAGAAAGAAAAAAAGAAACCAAGTATCACCTTAGTTTCTCTTCCTGATTTGGCTATAACAGATTGGGTTCTGTTTCCTCTCCGTTCTGGTAACAATAGATGTCCAGATTTTCAGTAGTCATCCACTGGCAATTATTAAGTTTGAATCCGTATTTTCCCTCGATGGTTGAAAGGAAAGATTCAAAGTCCTCGTAATTCTCCGATTCTCTCAGTTCTTCATCTGTCAGCTTTATGATATTCAGACAGCCGACACAAAAATCCAAAATCAATACATACTTAGGTTCCATAATCTCAATCTTCTTTTAAGTTATACCTTTTCAATAATATACTTACCTGTGATGCTCTGAATTGACATCCCTTGGAAGTTACAAATCCTTCACTGTTCAGGATTCTCGCCATCTCTGACAAACTCCTGTCTTCTTTCACCAGATTTTTCAACAATGCCATCGCCCTCTTGTTATTGGGATTGTCAAGAGCTTTCCGGTGATTGGTCTTATTGCTATTTTCTACCGCTTGGTGCAGTCTGTTTAATAAGTTCTCGGATTTACCAAGCTTATATCCTCTTGATTTCTTGGCTTTCAGGGATTGTTTCGTTCTTTGGCTGATCAATCCCGCCTCATACTCTGCTATACTGCTGATGATATGTAGCACAAGTTTATTGGCCTCAGGAAAATCACAAAATACGATCTCGACATCACTCTCCAACAATTTACTGGTGAAAGCCACATTCCGACTTAATCTATCCAATTTTGCTACAATCAGGATAGAATTTGTTTTTCTGCATAACTCCAAAGCTTCAGCAAGTTTAGGTCTGTTGGATTTTCTCCCGCTTTCCGTTTCAATATATTCAGCAATCGTTTTTTTATCCTTCAGGTAATTCCGTATTATTTCTCTTTGTGCCTCCACGCCAAGTCCTGAGATTTCCTGTTTCATCGTGGACTGCCGTAGGTAGGCTACATAATTTTTCTGTTTCATAATTAACACTTATTTAACGCTCTTCTCGGTTACTAAACGACCGTTCAATAACCTTTAAGCTGATTTATAAAAAAGGCTTTCCATGAGATTTCGAGTTCTTACAAAACCTACTCCCTCACAGAAAGCCTATTATCACATATTCCGATTTCTCAGAGAACCGCCGATATCTTATGTATCATATGTATCAGAAACTCTCTTCTCATACTCATCGGTTTTCTCCACTTTCGAGTCTATCAGATCTACAAGTCCGTCAAGGGCGACATTATTATAAATCCGGACTTCCTCAGGAGAACCATCCCTGTGGAAAGTTACGTCGAAATAATCCGTCCCTTCATTATAGACTATCACTACATTTCCGGTCAGAAGAAAACCCTGCACATGGAACTGCAAGCCCCTGTCTATCACTTTTATCGTATCAAGATCCACTCCCCAGGACATCAGTACGGGAGGTTTGGATTTCAGGATTGACCAGATATACTTAGCCAATTCCACATTATAATCTTTGTCTCTTTCCATGACTCTTTGTTTTTAAATCCATCATTCTTTTCTGCTTTTTTGTAAGGACTTCAAACCTATAGAAATCCTCGTCACAGTTCATACACTGGAATGCATAGCCTTTAATCCTTGATTTTAAAAGCATACGTCCGCATTTAGGACAGAATCTTCTCGTTTTCATATCCGCTGCCGTTTATCAGTTTGTATTCTTCATATTCCTTCCAAAGCATCCGGTAATCCCTGCATATCCTCTTGTAATCATCCGGTCTCAAGTGTGGAAAGTCTGTGGAATACATTTCATAAAGGTCTTCGGGAGTTAAAGTCGGATCATTGTTCAGTATATCATAAATCTCATCCTCGAACTCATAGGGGCTGAAATATGAATCACTTTGCGTATGGGGATAGGTGTTGGTACAGTCTTCTATGATATGCTCTACAAACAGCAGGCTTTTCATCAGGTCTTTCTTTACCGTTATCTCCTCATCGGTATGGGCATTGTAATAACCACATGAGACGTTGAGACAGGAAACTTCCAATCCTTTTTCTTTCAAGGTCAGAATATCGGTCATCAAGCCGTTCTCCTCCATGTAACCCCATTTCTCAGGTTCTATAGCTTCCATGAACCCTTCGGAACACAGGTCAGCATATCCGATACTTGTAATCAGATCCGAATTACCCTTTCTGTCAGGCTGGATAACGAATCTCACATCATCAAAGAAAGACATCACCGCTTCAGAACTTCCCCTGCATCCCGTTTCCTCCTCTCTAAAAAAGACTACTTTAATAGAATCATACTTCTTTAGGCATTCAAGGCAGATGAACACTCCGTTCTTGTCATCGGCTCCCAAATTCTCAAACCTTTTATGTTTGGGTGAATAACCGAATATGACTTCCCTTGTCTCTACCGCCTTGAAATCCTTTGAATGGTTGCAGTGTGATACCTGGTCGATATGGCTCACCAAACAGGGATAGGTCTCAGCTTTTCCCTTTATTACATACAGGTTCCCGAATTTATCCTTTGATACGGATATGTTTCCGGGGAGCTGTTTTATATAGGAGCATAGAAACGTCATCATCTTCTGCTCCTTTCCACTGGGGCTGTAAATACTATACAGCCTCTTCAACAGTTGTGTATTCATGACTCATCTCTTTTTTAAGTTTATAACCATACGGGAGATTGGTACTCGGATTTACTTCATCAAATACATCCTCACCAAACTCCCATGCGTCCTCATTCCCAATCAGACGATTCAAGGTATCTACATGGATTGATTTCTCTTCATAGATACTTTCCGATTCATTCCAGATATTGATCCGGGTTATATCATCAAGACTTTCATACCATTCATTGTCATATTCTGAATAATACCAGTTCTTCCGCTTGAATGTATCCTCGGTCTTCTCCATACACTCCTTACAGCAATAATGCTTTTCTGTCACCTCGGAGTATTCCGCATTATCTTTCAGCAGGTTCTCTCCACAATTGTCACAGCATACACAGTCATCCTTATGGTGGTATTCCTCTTTGGATGCTATCCATACAAAATCATCCAGGTTTTCGGAATCTACATTTATCTCATTTCCATGCAGGTAGCAGAGTGTGGTATCATCACAGTCGTATTGGTGATATTCATCCCATAGACTTTCATCCTCATCTTCATCAGTATCGCCATAAAGGTTCAGGTCTGTGGTGTCCAGGTTGTATGAGGTCTCGGGGTTCTCGTAGTTATAGGCTCTGCTGCGGCTGTAACTGTACCATTTGAAGGAATCCTGGTAGGAAAGCGTATCCGTCTCTTCCAGATTGCACTCTATCTCAAACTTCCTGTCGGATAATGAATTGCCGTTGATGTCAACAAAAGCGTCCGCCTGATGACAGGAAGCGCCAATCACCTTATAGCCGTCAATATAATCTTCCTGAATAAGTTTATCTACCAGCAGGCGTTTCAACACGTCATCGCTCTCTGAGGAATATTGCCTTTCGAGCAGCCTCCATTTCTTACCGTCCTGATCCGTAACATCGGTAAAAAGGATTGCCCTTGCCACAATCAGCCCTGTCTTATCCGTTATATAGGCCGCCTTGGCCTTCACTGAAGAATAATAGAATGAAGTACGGTCCTCATCCGTCATACATGAACCGAAGTTCCCCTTGCAATAGCTGCTGTCATAGATTCTCCAGAACTCATCGTTGACAAACAGCTCCATATCGGGAGTATATCCATAGGTATAAGTACACCATCTTTGGGCAAATACATCTCCTGCAATCCAGTTCACCACACAGGGTGAAAGCAGTTTCCCTATCTCTGTCTCAAGGATAAGCTCTCTCATGAACTTTCCGGCCCTCATCTTGAAAACCCGGTTACGTTCAACATTGATATAACGGATTGAATGTTTGTCAAGGTCCTCACACAGGCCTCTGAATTCATCGGTCTCATATTTGGAGGAATAGTATGTTTCACCTATCAGCTCCACTTTATGGGGCAGCTTTTCATCATCCTTTCCTGATTTGATAATGGCTTCAAATACCTTCTTTTGTAGATCAGCCATATTGTATATATGCAGCAGAGTATAGTCGTTATGTTCCTCGCAGTACTTCAGTAATGCAGGATTCTTAAGGTGGGCCAGCAATATCTTGTTCTTTCTTACCACTACACCGTTGTCTCTCTTTTCAAGGCCGAAATACGCCTTGAACCCTTCGTAGCCACAAAAATCATAGTATAACATAATCTTCTGAATTTTAAATTGTCAGTAAATAAAAAAGGAGGGATACTTCCTTTTAATCGGAAATATCCCTCCCCGGAATATTAATTTCGGTATGTCTCAACCGTTTCAGATGAATGGTATCCTTTTGTCCTCCAAGACTCCGGATTCCACTATCTTCTTACATATCTCATGGGAATACTTGTTTCTCAGGTCATATCCGTAACCTTCACTTCCCATGATCCTTATCACTTCAACCATACTTCTGAATAAAGTCTGTTGTAGGGTCCTGTGGAATGTAGTAACCGCCGAAGCGAACCTCTTGTTATTCCACCCGTAATCGTTCAGGGCATGTTCAAGTTCTTTTGCAGCCTTGAACTCCCTGCTGTTTTCCAATTCTTGTCTTTCCATAATGTCTTTCTGCTATTTTTTTCCTTGTTTTCCTGTCTCTTCATTTATTGACGCATTGAGTGAGTTATACACCCGGGCAAACTTCTTTCTCTGCTCTGTATCGGCAATGGAGCTTACAAACTTGTGCATCACCACTTTCTTCCTGTCATCCCATATGATACGTGCTTTATCCACACCTTCCACAAACATGATATGGGGATATCTGCCCCATTGTTTTAAAGTGCCGTCATTGATAAGCTTTTGAATTTCTTCGGGCATTGAACTTCTGTTGCGGTCAATACATCTTATTCTGCTTTCTTCCCGTTCAATCGCTGTCTGAGTTTTTTCAATCTCTTTCTGTATTTTGGAAAGGGTGTCATTTTGCCTGTCCCAATGCTTCATCGTTGAATATCCGTTTCTCTTGTCGTTAAGAGGTTGTCCGTTGGCACTCTTCACATCGGAAAAGTACTCATTCAGTTTTCTATTAAATTTAGCCTGCTTCTTTTCCAGGGAGGCTTTAAGTATATCCAATCTGCTCATGTTATTTATTTTTAAAAGGGTTCAACAAAAAAAGGGAGAAAGACCATGTTTGTTATTTCAGATCTTTCTCCCTTGTGAGTTAATTTATTTTCCGGTCTAACTCAAAAACCACCCATAATTCTCTGTATCCTCACCGTTCAATGCTTTCTGGATACCCACAGCAAAATCAGTGCAGTTCTGATTCCTCTCCAAGAATTTATCAATATAGGATTGTTTAACCGCATCATTAAGGAGTTGCATCAAATCCCAGCAAGATATGTTTTCTCTGCCACGTAATCCGAAATTAGGATTATCCACGTAGTTTTTGGTTGCCGCATTGATATTTGAGTCACCTAAAATCACCTTTGGCAGTTCTCTAAGTTGTGATGCAGGCAAGACTTGGTACAATCTCAATCTGCCTATAATCTGACAGAACTGTTCTTGTGAAATCTTTGTTCTTCCTAAGTTCTCAAGTAGTCTCAAATTGTGTTCCGGGTTGAAGTCCTGGAACAATCTGAGTGCTGAATTGTAAATATCAGTGTCACTCATAACTTCCAGTCGTCCGGTCAGTCCGTCATTGGTCAGCATTAGATTTGAACATACACGCACACGCCAACCTATGAATATTTTGAATTTCTCAGGTGATTTTCGGTTGTATAGATTTTCTTCATTCAGACTTCTTACACCTCCTATGCATAGATGTACTTCCTCTCCGTTCATCATTCTGCTCATTGTTCTGATATGAAAACAGAAAGCCATACGTTGATAATAGATGGTCTCGTCCTCAGGTTTAAGCTCCTCCTTCCTTTTGGTCAATGCACTTGGCACTCTGCCCAGGATTTTGTGGGACACTCTGATCTCTGTGTTTCCAATGTTCTCACCTGTAAAATAGCTCCTTGCAGCATCCTCGATCCGGTGTATGAATGTCTGGTGGCTGATTGTTAGCTGGTTGTCACTGAAGCTGGGTACGATACAGTTCCTTTCAAGTTCTTCAAGCGTAATACCCGAAGTGTTACTTTCAATAAAATTGGGATGCTCCTCCTGTTCCTCTTCCGATACGATTACTGCGTCTTCGATAAATTCAGGTTTAAGCATACCCATTCCGCCCATCATTCCGATTGTTCCTGGAATGACAGTAAGTTCATTAGTCATTGTTTCCATACTCTCGTTATTTTTTAGTCGGTTAATAAAATGCGATGAAAAAACAAAAAGCCAAGAGGTGTTATTTCTTTGCTTTTATGAATATACCTCTTAGCTTCTTTATCCCTTTGAGTATTGAAGTTGCTACCTCCAATACGGTTATTATTACGTCTGCTTTCTTGTCATAATCCATTCATCAGACGTACTATCAGTTTTCAGTCGCAGCATCAACGGCCTTGACTTCACCCGTGGCAATCTTCTTTTTCCCGAATTTGCCACTATACTTCTCCGCAAGCTCGATTAATACGGAACCTGCCACGATAATCTCGGCCACATAAGCTGCGACCTTCAATCCTTTAATTAAATTTCCCATGTCTCTTTGTTGTTTTAAATTGTTAGTTATTATTTCTATTCTCTTATATACATATTTCTCATATATAAGGCTTTGAGGGGAAATCAAGGAAGGGGAAGAAGAAAAAAATAAACCAATCTTTCGACTGGTTGTGATAGTTGAACCGTTATAAATAGCTCCTCGCATTTACTTGGCCTATCATGCGGCATACATTCTTTCGTGGGGAACTTTATGTCTTGTCCACATACTGGAATTGCTACGCATCATCGAATCGCCATCTTATCCATCGTCTGAAAATAAGCGTGACCCGGTAATTGTTTTTATCATTAATGCTTGAAGCCGTACGCACTCTTCATTGCAGTGCTGAATAATGCTCCAAGCTTTTTATCATATATAAGAGTTTGAGGGGATTTGAAAAGGAAAGCTGACTATAAAAATTACTCGATAGAAGGCACAGATTAATAATAAAAGTATTATTTTTGCGAATGAGAATTAGACATATAGGAAGTAACTAATTAGCAATAATTCAAAATAAAAATTTAGTATTAACAAGCAGCATTATATTATAGGTAAACCATAGTGTAAACCGAAAGAAATACAATAGAGTATATACAATTGATAATCAGCTGTTATCAGTTTATCTATCGCGAAGTCTGGGGGGCGTGTGGTCGCTGGTTCGAATCCAGTCACCCCGACTGGTGAATATCAAGGAGTTAAGTCATTGGCTTAACTCCTTTTCATTTATGGCGATTACTTTTCTATCACACTTTTAGCTCTTATTCCCATACCCTTGCCAATAAACAATGAGAAGCGAAAATGAGAAATACAAACCGTTTATCAAACATAAATCCATATATCAGTATCTTATTTAGGTAAGAATAGTTACTTTTGCAAAGTAAAAAACTAAATTATGGGAGCAGGAAAGTGGATTGGTGGTATCATCGGTTTTATGGCAGGTGGACCACTCGGCGCATTAGCCGGATATGCATTGGGTTCGCTGATAGACTTCGGCAGTAACCCTGCAAACGATACGACAGCCTACGGCAACGAACATACAAAAGAAGATGTGTTTGCCGGCCAGCGGAATAGTTTTCTTTTCTCAATGTTGGTAATGGCGTCGTATATCATACGGGCGGACGGACGCATTATGCATAGTGAAATGGAGTACGTCCGCAATTTCTTACGGACAAACTTCGGCGTTGCGGCAGTCGGTGAGGGCGAACGGATACTGCTCAACCTCTTTGAGCAGCGTAAACGCATGGACATGCAGAACCCTCTTACATTCAAGAATACAATCCGCGATTGCGGCATGCAGATTGCAGCTAATCTGACATACGAGGAACGCTTGCAACTACTGGGATTTCTTGCCAACATAGCCCGGAGCGACAACAATGTCTGCCGCGAAGAAATTGAAGCGCTGAAAGAAGTGGCAGCCTATATGGGATTGTCCGAAAAAGAAGTGGAATCGATGCTCAACTTAGGTGGCAACTCATTAGACGCAGCCTACAAAGTACTGGAAATAGCCCCCACTGCCACTGATGAAGAAGTGCGTGCCACATATCGCAAATTAGTATTGAAGCACCACCCCGACCGGGTAGCCACATTGGGAGAAGACATCAAGCGTGCTGCCGAAGAGAAATTACAAAGCATCAACAATGCCAAAGAAATTATCTATAAAGCAAGAGGAATGAAATAATTATCATAAAAACTCTTCCAAACAATATCCTAATTATAAACCCAAAACTCAATAGAACCACACCTTTATGAAGAAGATATTCGTCTACCTCACATTGGGTTTCACCACCCTTACCAGCTATGCGGCAACTCCTCTTTGGATGCGCGACATACAAATCTCCCCTGACGGTACAGAAATAGCTTTCTGTTACAAAGGAGATATCTACAAAGTTCCGGCAAAAGGCGGTGCCGCCACGCAGCTCACGACACAGGATTCCTATGAGTCCAACCCCATCTGGTCACCCGACGGCAGACAGATAGCATTTGCCAGCGACCGATATGGCAATTTCGACGTATTCGTAATGCCCGCCAACGGTGGAGCCGCCCAGCGTCTGACTACCAACTCCACAGGAGAAACCCCGTCCGCATTTACACCGGACGGTAAATATATCCTTTTCTCGGCAGCCATTCAAGATCCTGTTGAAAGCGCTTTATTTCCTCGTTCTGCCATGACCGAACTCTACAAAGTTCCTGTAACCGGTGGCCGCACCGAACAAGTCTTGGGTACACCCGCCGAAGCAATCTGTTTTGACAAATCGGGTAACCTTTTCTTCTACCAAGACCAAAAAGGATTTGAAGACCAATGGAGGAAACACCACACATCATCCATAACCCGCGACATATGGACGTATGACACCCGTACAGGCAAACACAGTAATCTCACCCGGCACGCTGGTGAAGACCGCAACCCCATTCTTGCGCCGGACGGACAAACGTTGTACTTTCTGAGCGAACGTAATGGCGGTTCATTCAATGTATATGCCTTTCCGCTTGCCCAACCGGAATCCGTAAAGGCAGTAACGGATTTCAAAACCCACCCCGTCCGTTTCCTCTCCATGAGCAATAACGGAACCTTATGTTATGGCTATGACGGCGAAATATATACGCAGCAAGGTGGTTCGGCTCCACAAAAAGTTCAAATTGAAATCACTCGTGATGATCCGTCGCAAGTGGAATATCTGAATTATACCAACGGAGCAACCTCAGCCACCGTTTCACCGGATGGCAAACAGATAGGATTCATCATACGTGGCGAGGTATTCGTTACCTCTGCAGACTATGCCACTACCAAGCAAATCACCCGTACCCCCGCCAACGAAAGCGGCTTGTCTTTTGCTCCAGACAACCGCACTTTGGCTTATGCCAGCGAGCGTAACGGTAACTGGCAATTGTACCTTGCCAAAATAGCCCGCAAGGAAGATCCCAATTTTCCCAACGCCACTATCATTAAAGAAGAGGTGCTGCTGCCTTCTACCACCGTTGAGCGCGCCTGCCCCCAGTTCTCACCGGACGGCAAGGAACTTGCCTTCATCGAAGACCGCATCCGGCTGATGGTACTCAATCTCGAAACGAAGAAAGTACGCCAAATAACCGACGGCTCCACCTGGTACAGCACAAATGGCGAGTTCAGCTATGCGTGGTCGCCGGACAGCAAATGGTTCACTCTCGAATTTATCGGCAACAAACATGACCCTTACTCCGACATAGGACTTGTCAGCGCACAAGGCAACAGTCCCATCATTAACCTGACCAACAGCGGTTACATGAGTGGTTCGCCTCGCTTTGCGCTTGACGGCAATGCAATCCTGTTCAAAACAGAGCGTTACGGTATGCGTGCCCATGCCTCATGGGGATCACAAGACGATGCTATGCTTATTTTCCTCAATCAAGATGCTTACGACAAATATTGCTTGAGTAAAGAAGACTATGAGCTACGCAAGGAATTGGAAGCCGAACAGAAAGAAGCACAAGGTAAGGATGCCGGAAAAGGCAAGAAAAAGAGTCAGAAAGATACAGGAAAAGATAAAGCCGATGATGATTCTCCTCAAGTGAAAGATATCATTGTGGAACTGAAAAACCTTGAAGACCGCATCGTACGCCTCACCCCTAACTCTTCGGATATGGGAAGCGTCATTATCTCCAAAGATGGTGAAACCCTCTATTACCTTGCCGCCTTTGAAGACGGATACGACCTTTGGAAAATGGACCTTCGCAAGAAAGAAACCCGGTTGCTCCACAAAATGGATGCCGGTTGGGCTTCTATGGAAATGGACAAAAGCGGCAAGAATCTCTTCCTGTTAGGCGGCAAAGCCATGCAAAAAATGGATGTGGCGTCCAATGAATTAAAGCCGGTCAACTATCAGGCACAAGTAAAAATGGATCTGGCAGCAGAGCGTGAATACATGTTCGACCATGTATATAAACAGCAACGGAAACGTTTCTACAACACCAATATGCACAACGTGGATTGGGACTCCATGAGTGCCGCTTACCGTAAATTCCTGCCTCACATCAACAACAATTACGATTTTGCCGAATTACTGAGCGAGTGGCTGGGCGAATTGAACGTATCACATACCGGCGGCCGCTACTACCCGACGGGACAAAGCGAACCGACAGCCAGTCTGGGACTGCTTTTTGACTGGAACTACCGGGGCAAAGGCATGCGCATCGCCGAGGTTCTCGAAAAAGGCCCGTTCGATAATGCCAATACGAAAGCGGCAACAGGCATTGTCATCGAAAAGATTGACGGTACGGAAATTACTCCAGAAATGGATTACTACACATTGTTGAACGACAAGGCCAAGAAGAAAACCCTCGTTTCACTGTACAATCCGCAGACCAAAGAACGTTGGGAAGAAGTTGTAATCCCGATAAGCAACAGCATGCTCAGCACCCTGCTCTATGCCCGCTGGGTGAAACAGCGTGCGGCCGATGTAGATAAATGGTCCAACGGCCGTCTCGGATATGTCCACATAGAGTCAATGGGCGACGATAGTTTCCGTTCCGTCTATTCGGACATATTGGGCAAATACAACAATCGCGAGGGAATTATCATCGACACCCGCTTCAACGGAGGTGGCCGCCTGCACGAAGATATTGAGATTTTATTCAGCGGCAAGAAATACTTTACACAAGTAATCCGCGGTCGCGAGGCTTGCGATATGCCCAGCCGCCGCTGGAACAAGCCATCTATCATGCTGACATGCGAAGCCAACTATTCCAATGCACATGGCACACCATGGGTATATCGCCACCGGAATATCGGCAAACTGGTAGGCATGCCGGTTCCGGGCACGATGACCAGCGTATCATGGGAACGTCTGCAAGATCCCTCCCTCGTTTTCGGTATCCCTGTTGTAGGCTACCGTTTGCCAGACAACAGCTATTTGGAAAACAGCCAGTTAGAGCCAGACATCAAAGTTGCCAATTCACCCGAAACGATTGTAAAAGGTGAAGACACCCAACTAAAGGTTGCTGTGGAGGAACTGCTGAAAGAGCTGGAATCTGTTTTGTGAGAGCAAAGCCTTCCCCCTACGCAGAACAAAAAATCATCTCACGAGAGGAAATAAAGAATCTCGTGAGATGAAATAATTCGTTCCGCAAATTCATTCCGTAAAAAGGAGAAAAGTATTCCTGTTAATCATCCATATCATTCAGATGTATCTCTAACGCTTTCACCGAGATATAAATCTCATACACCGAAATAGCAAGCGAAATGATCAGCAATATCAGTGCAAAGCCGAAAATATAGACCGATGCAAGATAAAGCTGAATATAGATGAAGAACATGCTGACTACACACAGCAACAAGCTTGCTATGCCCGTCACCTGCATGGCACGCGTCAAATACAGCCGTTTACGCAAGTTGGCGATCTGTGCGGCGGTCACAGACGAATGGCTTTTCTGGTGCTGTTCCTTCAAAGCACGCACAAGGCCTGCATACGACAGGAAGCGATTGGTATACGCCAACATAATCAAAGATATTGCCGAAAACAGCAAAGCGGGGGTAGTCAAATCTATTTCCATAAGGCTAATTCCTTTAAATCTTTAGTAACTGCAAAGATAAATAATACTTTCTCTATCTAACTTTTTTCCATTACCTTTGTTCCCTCAAAAAGACTAATTCATCAAGCTTATGTTTACTGACCTTCTTAATTCCTCCTATTTCGCCCTTTTCCTTATCGTAGCATTGGGCTTCATGCTGGGAAGAATCAAAATCAAAGGACTATCCCTCGATGTTTCCGCAGTAATCTTCATCGCCCTGCTTTTCGGGCATTTCGGTGTAATCATCCCTAAGGAGCTGGGCAACTTCGGACTCGTATTATTCATATTCACCATCGGCATACAAGCAGGTCCCGGTTTCTTCGACTCTTTCCGGAGCAAAGGGAAAACACTCATAATCATTACCCTGCTGATAATCTGTTCCGCCTCTTTGACGGCAATAGGGCTGAAATATGCTTTCGACATTGATACGCCGAGCGTGGTAGGGCTGATAGCCGGCGCTCTCACCAGTACGCCGGGACTCGCTGTTGCCATCGACAGCACCCATTCACCGCTGGCATCCATAGCCTACGGCATCGCTTACCCATTCGGAGTGATCGGCGTCATCTTGTTTGTAAAGCTGTTGCCCCGCATCATGCACATCGACCTTGAACAGGAAGCCCGCCGTCTGGAAAAAGAACGCCGCGGGCAGTACCCCGAACTGACCACCTGTATCTATCGTGTCACCAACCCCGTCGTCTTCGGCCGCACTTTAATGCAAATCAATGCCCGGGCCATGACCGGTGCAGTAATCTCCCGCCACAAACACGAAGGGCAAATCTCCATTCCAACCGCACATACCGTACTCCACGAAAACGACTACATACAGGCTGTCGGCAGTGACGAAGCCCTGACCCAGCTTGCCACCCTGGTTGGCGAACGCGAAGAAGGCGAACTTCCACTGAGCCATACTCAAGAGATAGAATCTTTGCTCCTAACCAAGAAAGATATGATAAACAAGCAGTTGGGCGATCTGAATCTGATGAAGAACTTCGGCTGTACCGTAACCCGCATCCGCCGAAGCGGCATCGACCTTTCGCCCTCACCCGACCTCGCACTGAAATTCGGAGACAAGTTAATGGTGGTCGGTGAGAAAGAAGGTCTGAAAGGCCTTGCACGCCTGTTGGGCAACAATGCCAAGAAGCTATCCGATACAGATTTCTTCCCGATTGCAATGGGCATTGTGCTTGGGGTATTGTTCGGCAAACTGAATATATCTTTCCCCGGCGGTTTGTCGTTCTCGCCGGGACTAACGGGCGGCATACTGATAGTCGCCTTGTTTCTCAGCGCCGTTGGCAAAACAGGGCCTGTCATCTGGTCTATGTCAGGGCCCGCCAACCAACTGCTGCGGCAACTGGGACTCCTGCTTTTCCTTGCCGAAGTGGGTACATCTGCCGGAAAGAATCTGGTAGCCACTTTTCAGGAAAGCGGTTGGCTCTTGTTTGGAGTAGGCGCAGCCATTACATTGCTCCCCATGTTGATAGCAGTGGTCGTGGGCAGGTTGGTCTTCAAAATCAGTATTCTCGACTTGCTGGGAACCATTACCGGTGGCATGACGAGTACTCCCGGCTTGGCAGCCGCAGACTCCATGACAGACAGCAATATTCCAAGCGTGGCCTATGCAACGGTCTACCCCATTGCAATGGTCTTCCTCATACTGTCCATTCAAATTATTGCAACGGTGATTTAGGGCGATGAAAGCGTTGGACAAAGAAACAGCCATCGCCCGGATGAACACATTCGGGCGTAAAGACATTCCTTTTTTGTTTATCATTGACTATACGCAAGAATGTTCCTACGTTGAAGCTCTTGACAAGATAGACGCCTCCGCCTGCCTTTACCAATTCAGAGGAACGGGCAATGCCCCCATTGTAGACACCCGATATGCCGGGCCGACGAACTGGGAATTCACTCCCCCGTCACCTGCCGCTTACCGCCATTCTTTCGACATCGTAAAGCAGAACTTGCTGGCCGGCAACAGCTACCTGACCAATCTGACATGCAAAGTGCCTCTCCGTACCAACCTTGCGCTAAAGGAGATTTTCCTATATTCCCATGCCCTGTACAAACTATGGCTGAAAGACAGCTTCGTCTGCTTCTCACCCGAAATATTCGTCCGCATGGAAGAAGGGAAAATCAAGTCCTTCCCCATGAAAGGGACAATTGACGCCACACTGCCGCATGCCGAAGCAATACTGCTGGACGATGCCAAAGAAGCCGCCGAACACGCTACGATCGTCGACCTGATACGCAACGACCTCAGCATGGTTTCCGAACATGTCACCGTTACGTCCTATCGCTACATAGACCGTCTGCAAACCAATAAGGGGCCTATTCTGCAAACAAGTTCCGAAATCTGCGGTAACCTTCCCCATGATTATACAAAGCGGCTCGGCGACATCCTTTTCAAGCTATTGCCGGCCGGCTCCATAACCGGCGCTCCCAAACCGCGCACCATGCAAATCATTGCCGAAGCGGAAGGCTACGAACGAGGCTTCTACACCGGGGTCATGGGCTGCTATGCCAGCGGACGGCTGGACAGCGCCGTTATGATACGCTTCATCGAACAGGAGAACGGTCAACTCTATTTCAAAGCCGGCGGCGGTATCACCGCCCAAAGCCGTTGGGAAAGCGAATACAATGAAGTAAAACAGAAAATATATGTGCCAATTTATTGAAACAATACGCATAGACAGCGGTGAAGCCCGTAATCTGACCTACCACGAACAAAGGCTGAATGACACCCGCAACCACTTCTGGCCCGGCAGCCATGCGCTGCAACTGGCGGACTTCCTGCCCCCCGTTCCCGAAAGCGGCATACACAAGTTACGTATCGTCTACGGTCAAGACGGCATCGAAGATGTGACCTGCACGCCCTATCTCCTCCGCCCCGTCCGTTCACTGGCATTGATACAGGCAGACGAAATCGGCTACACCTACAAAAGCACCGACCGCCAAGTCCTCGACCGATTGTTTGCACAGCGCGGCTCTTGCGACGACATACTGATTGTCCGCCGGCATCTGCTCACCGACACCAGCATTGCCAACATCGCCCTTTTTGACGGCAAACACTGGCACACTCCCCAATCCCCCCTGCTGAAAGGGACTAAACGTGCAGAACTGTTAGACAAAGGAATCCTCTCTGAAAGGAAAATACACGTAGAAGACATCCCGTCCTACTCCACCGTCCGTCTCTTCAATGCGATGATAGATTGGGGTGAGCTGGAGCTTCCTGCCGTTTGCCTTCATTCAGCATTCCGGACACCCCATTCCCCGTTGCTGAAATAGGTTGCCGGGGGAAATGTAGGACGAACAACTTCCATTTCCCAAAGATTTGTTTTACTTTTGCACCGGAATATGAAATTCCTTACCACCATAATTTAACGAATACAACTATGCGTTACACCGTTTCCGCTCCCGATGCCCCGCTGCATGCCGGTATCCAACTCCCGGCATCCAAAAGTATCAGTAACCGCGCACTTATCCTGCACGCTCTTGCCCATGGCAAACAAATGCTCCACAACCTGAGCGATTGCGACGACACCCGCGTCATGGTACGTGCACTGCAAGGCAATCCGGAGCATATAGACATTATGGCAGCCGGGACAGCCATGCGCTTCCTCACCGCCTATCTTAGTGTAACCCCCGGCGCTCGTGTCATCACCGGCACGCAACGTATGCAGCAACGCCCCATCCGCATTTTGGTAGATGCCCTGCGCCAACTCGGCGCAGACATCAAATACACAGCCAATGAAGGTTTCCCGCCTCTGCACATCACAGGCTCGGAATTGCAAGGCAATGAAATATCCCTCGCCGGAAACGTCAGTTCACAATATATCTCCGCCCTGCTGATGATAGGAGCAGTCCTTCCCAAAGGCCTGCACCTGCATCTTACAGGCAACATCATTTCACGCCCCTATATCAACCTCACCCTCCAACTGATACACGACTTTGGAGGAGATGCCCAATGGAGCTCCGAAAACACCATTACTGTCCATCCGGGCGGCTACCAAGATGTTCCTTTTACCGTAGAGAGTGATTGGAGCGCCGCATCTTACTGGTACCAGATACTGGCGCTGAGGGGAAATGAAAAACGAAGAATGAAGAATGAAGAATCTCTGAAGAGTTATAAAGAGGAAACGATAGAGCTGTCCGGGCTGTTCCCACACAGTTATCAGGGTGACAGCCGCGGTGCGGAGATTTTCTCCCGGCTCGGTGTGCATACCGAATATACGGAGAGAGGCGTACGGCTGACTCTCACAGGCACCCCCGTTACCCGTCTCGAAGAAGATATGGTAGACATTCCCGACCTTGCACAGACCTTTGTCGTGACCTGCTGCCTGATGAATATCCCTTTCCGTTTCACCGGTTTGCAAAGTCTCAAAATAAAGGAGACCGACCGTATCACCGCCCTCATCACCGAACTGCACAAATTAGGCTATGCGGTGCGTTCCGAACAGGACAGCATCCTGCTATGGAATGGAGAACGCTGTCCGGCAGAGAGCGCTCCCCTTATCGCTACCTACGAAGACCACCGCATGGCAATGGCGTTTGCTCCTGCCTGCATCACATTGCCGCAGCTAATGATTGATGAACCTCAGGTGGTATCCAAATCCTATCCGGGCTATTGGGAAGATTTAAAGAAAGCGGGCTTTACTGTCTGTCATTAGTATCGTCCAAAACGCCTCTTTATTTCTCTCATTAAGACATGGCCAAAGGACACCGCGCCGAAGAATCTCCTTTCTGCATGACGGCAGATACGAAAACAATATGTATCTTTGTCCGTTCTATTTTATAAGGACACTTTTTTCAAGGAAAGAGAACATATGTGGATACTGATTATTAGCCTGATTGCCCTTGCCGTCGTAGCCGCCATAGCGGGAATAGTACGCAACCGCAAACTTCAAAAGAAGATTGATAATGGCGAACTGGACGCCATGCCCGAAGTGCAGGAAGTAGACATTGAATGTTGCGGCCAGCACGAAGTATGCGAGAAAGAAAGCCTGCTCGCCGCTGTCAGCAAGAAAATAGAATATTATGACGACGAGGAACTTGACAAGTACATCGGAACCGCTGCCGACCGGTACACTCCCGAACAAGAAGAAGAATTCCGCGATGTCTTCTACACCATGCAGTCCGAAGATGTAGCGGGCTGGGTACGCAGCCTGCAATTGCGCGGCATCGCACTGCCGGACAACATAAAGGATGAAGTATTCCTGATAGTAGGAGAAAGACGGGAAAATCACTAAACACATGGAACTTTTACAATATACTTTCTTTCAACATGCCCTGATCGGCAGCCTGCTGGCAAGCATTGTCTGTGGAATTATCGGTACATACATCGTTACCCGGCGTTTGGTATTTATCAGCGGCGGGCTGACACATGCTTCTTTTGGCGGCATAGGAATGGGATTGTATATGGGAATCTCACCGATTCTTTCAGCCGCTGTCTTTTCGGTATTGTCGGCCTTCGGCGTAGAGTGGCTCAGCAGGCGGAAGGACATGCGCGAGGACTCTGCCATTGCAGTCTTCTGGACGTTGGGCATGGCATTGGGCATCATTTTCACTTTCTTATCTCCAGGATTCGCTCCCGACCTTTCCGCTTATCTGTTTGGAAACATCCTGACTATTACATTGAGCGACATCGCCTTGCTGGGCGGACTGGCAATACTGCTTATCTTATTTTTCTCGCTTTTTTTGCACCCGATAATATACGTAGCGTTCGACCGCGAGTTTGCCCGTTCGCAAGGAATTCCGACACAGGCTTTTGAGTACATACTGATGATGTTCATCGCACTGACGATTGTAGCCTGCTTACGAATGGTGGGCATCGTGCTGGTAATCTCATTACTGACGATTCCGCAAATGACCGCCAATCTCTTCTCACACAGGTTCCACCGCATCATTTGGCTGTCCATTGGCATAGGCTACCTTAGCTGTCTGGGCGGGTTGCTCATTTCCTATTATCTCAATGTCCCTTCGGGAGCAGCTATAATCTTCTTCTCCATTATCATTTATGCAATCTGCAAAGGAGGAAAAAGTGTTTGGAGCAGCAAAATAAAGATGCTGCCTTTCTTTTGATTTGTGTCTGATAACTTTGCCTTTCCTGTAAGATTGCCCCAATATCATTCTTTTGGAAAAGATACTCGGGGAGCGGCGGATGACAAATCTGCCGGGACGGGAATAACTATCATCAATGTACTGTCCTTACTCTTTCAGCAAAACTCCGACCGCCTCAATAAAATCCGTCGCTTTAGGCAGCAATTCATCTATTTCTTCTTCACTTGAATAAGCGAAATCATCATAATCGCTGCTATGCCGACGTTCGAAAAGGAGAGAGAAACATCGTCCTAACTCGCGCGACAAACGACCGGTAGCTACAAAATGCAATCCTAACATCTGCTTGACACCTGCATGGGTGCCCGGATTTAACTCATGCTTGATGAGCAGAGCGACTGCGGCATAATAGCAGGCATAATAAAGACGGTTGACCGCCGTATTATAATATCCCTGTTGCTTCAGATAAGGTATTTCTTTCAGTGTTTCTTCTGCACGCTGAAAACGGTAAGCAGCCAATGCCTCAATATTTTCACGATCCAACCGCTCTTTCATAGCACAATCCCTTCCTTCATTACATTGAAAATAAAAGGGGTCTGGAAAGGACGGTTCTCCCAAATCTTCTTCAGTAGGACACGTGCGTTTATCTGCACGCCGGTTTCTATTTCGATGTCGTAAAGCGGAGCAATAATGCGATCCTCTTCCTTAACGGTCAATTCATTTCCATCAACCAATATCAACAAATCAATATCGCTGTCGGGACGGGCTTCCCCACGTGCTTCACTTCCATACAGAATGGCTTGTGCGTCCGGAACTACCTGAGCCAAAGCCTTGCGTATCTGTTCTACAATTTGCGGACGTTTCATATTCTTTGCTTTTTTATTTGCGAACAAAGTTAAGCAAAAGAACCGGAAAGTCAAGAAATAGAGTTACTTATTCCCGTATTATTTTCCAGTACGTCAAAGAACGTTTTTATTTATTTTCAATCGGATTTGCAATCCTTATACTCGAAAGCGGCGGATGACACATCCGCCGGGACGGGAAAAAAGGGGGGGGGGGAAGGAGGATTTATCTGAGGTACTTCCGGTTTACATCTTCCAGCACTTGCATCTGCCCGATGGCTATCCGGTTGAGCCGCACGAGGCGTTCGTGCTGCAGGGTGACTTCATATTCTTTCACGCTGATTTTGAAACTGTTCAATCCTGCCTGGTTTCTAATTGTGGCGAATTCGCCATAATTAAAATCCGGATTATATAAACGCTCCCAAATATATTTTTCTAACGCAGTCATAGGACTTTCTTTTTACATTGAAATGTGCTTTTCTTCTACCTCTGCCAGAATGGTTTGTACTTTCTTCTTTATCCAATTGGCTATTTCTTCATTTTTAATACGTAAATAGTTGGATGGTAAGTTCCAATTGTCATAACCAGTCGGGAGCCATTCAGAACCAAATGCCCAATAGGCATTGGAGTTTAAATTTAGACAATCCAATTTCTTTTGTAAAAGTTCCTCTTCCCCGGAATCAATGCCTATATACAAATTTTGCCAATTAGTTCTGTCGGATGTCACTGAAATCCTATGTCGTTTCCATGACGACGGTTTAAATCGAATACATCCATCATGTTCTGTATCAAAATTATAATTGTTCTCCTCAGCAAACAGCTTTAGTGGACGGATAATATATTGCTCACGTAAAAGAGTACTGATTTCCGCGCCGGCTTCCATTAATGCAGAAGTAGCTTCCAAGTAATCTACCGCCAATTTTGCAATGTCCTTCTTGTCTTCTGTTTCCATATCTTGATTTGTCAATTGTTTGATAAGATAAATATATTGTTTGATAGTTTCACGCACAAGTGGTTTGTCGTAAGCCAATTGGGCACATTTATACAGCCAATTCCGTATATCCTGATTATACGACACACGAACATATTTTAAAGGTTGATTGCCCGTAGAAATTTCACTTGCCTCATGACCATCCAAAGTCAAATACACCAAATAGTAATTATCCGAATATCGAAAATGTTTTTTACCATAATTGTCATATCTCAAAAGCTGACGCTTTTGATCAACTGCGTAAATCTTGTTTTCTATAATGATCGCATGGTTTCCGTCTTCAATAATGATGTCTAACCTTCCTCCCTCATCTTCTGTATTCGGACCAATATAACGCTCTACAATTTCCGGACTAACCTTGTTTGATTGAATATAATTCGACCGTTCCTCTATAACCAATTGTAGAAACTGACCAAGGAAAGCATCTCCCATGCCATGATTTCCATTCGGATTAAGTAATTCTGCCAGAAAAGAAGAATGTAAGCGTACTTCTTCAGACCATAGCCCAAGAATGTTGAATACATTGAAGTATTCACCACGTTTTCGCTTCTCTTCATCTACCTGCTTCACCTTAGCATATATAGAGTTGATTTTGGAAAGTAATGTTTTGATATTTTCTATATTGTTCATATTAATATCTTAATATATCTGCTGTAAAATTAGTGATTATTCTCCCGCTTCTATCATATTATCAGGTAAAATTAAGTCTACATTCTCTATAAAATGCGGTGTCAATGCGAAGTTCTTCACCAAGACAGTTATCTGTTATTTACTTCTCTGATTTATTGATTTTATTAAGATAAGATATGTTCCGAACAGGATTCTCAATGGTTATCTTTGATTTCTGATAGATTTTCCAGAGATAATTCCTATCTTTGTACACAAATACAAGATAATGGAAATCAAGATTCAGTCATTAGACCAGATTCACGAAGCCGCCCGCCGGTTCATCGAAGCAATGGGCGACAATACCGTATTTGCTCTTTACGGCAAAATGGGAGCAGGCAAGACAACCTTTATCAAAGCCGTTTGCGAGGAACTTGGCGTATCCGATGTCATCACCTCCCCCACCTTCGCTATTGTAAACGAATATCGTTCCGACATTGCCGGAGAACTGATTTACCACTTCGACTTCTACCGCATTAAAAAGCTGGAAGAAGTGTACGATATGGGATATGAAGACTATCTGTACAGCGGCGCACTCTGCTTTATCGAATGGCCGGAACTGATAGAGGAGCTTCTGCCGGGAAATACCGTAAAGGTTACCATTGAGGAAATAGAAAACGGTGAACGGAAAGTGACATTAGAGCAGTTGGATTAATACAAAATACGGATCATCATTCACCAACCAACTCATATATGAGCCAATATATCATTCAAGGCATCTTCGTCGTAGCAGGAATCATCGCCTTGCTGGCAGCCATTCTGGACTGGGACTGGTTCTTCACAGCCCAAAACACACAGTTTGTCGTGCGAAATGTAGGACGCAGACAGGCACGCTGGTTTTATGGCATATTAGGAATGATACTCATCGGCATGTCCGTATTCTTTTTCCTGAATACACCGCCAACATGACGGCAGAAATAAAAACAAAACAAAATAATGGAAAACAACTTCGACTACGAGTCGGTGCCCTATGAGTATGCACACTGTTTCAACAGCCAATGTACCCGGAGCCAAAAATGCCTGCATCATTTGGTTGCAGAAAACAGTACCTCGCAATACCCCACTTTGCGCGTCATCAATCCCAACTGCATTCCTGTCGATACAGCCCAATGCCCTTACTTCAAAAGCACCCGCAAGCTGCACATGGCATGGGGAGTGAAAAGACTGCTGGACAATGTGCCTTACAAGGATGGAAACGCCCTCCGCAACCAACTCATCGCCCACTTTGGCAAAACAAACTACTATCGTTTTTATCGCCAGGAACGTCCACTGCTACCCGAAGATCAGGCATATATCCAACAAGTGTTCCGCCAGAAAGGCTTTACGAACGAACCCCAATTCGAAAGATACAGCGACGAATATTACTACGGTTAAATCTCCGACATATCTCATCCTTCTCATAGTATTTTTGTTTTTGATATTTATCTGTCATGCTGTCACGCAATGGCATCTATCTATATCATAAGCAATGCCTTATCGCGTGACGGATGCCTGTGACAGATACTTTTAAAAATTTTATCCGTCACACCGGCACTTACAGTTTCAGCGTGAAGAACCAACAGTTGCAAGGCATAGAACTGCCAGTTTTAATGAAAGGAACCACTGGTTTCAACGGTTAGAACTATCAGTTCCGTCGGTCGAAACTGTCAGTTTCAACAGGCGGAACTCCTCTGAATGAGCATTCCGGGGAATTTACCGCCATTTACTAAAATAAAGAACAAGCCAATGAAAATCACTCAACAAAGGGACAGCCGGACAAACACTGCTGTCAGCACGATGGATATAGATACCTTCGTACAGAAAATCAAGACAGAAACCAAGACGAAGCCCGTCTCTTCTTTCCGGGAACAGCTACGTTACACGCTGCCCGGTACACAAATATCCGAAGCCAACAAGCCCGCCAAGATAATGCCCGCCGCCGAGTTCCGCAAAGTAGACAACCTCAAACAACTGAAAACCTACAACGGCATTGTGGAACTGACTGTCGGCCCGCTATCGGGAAGAGCCGAAGCGGAGCTGGTGAAACGGCGCGCCTGGGAGCAGCCGCAGACAAGGCTGGCGTTTCTCGGTTCCAGCGGACGGACTGTCAAAATCTGGACCACCTTTACGCGCCCCGACAACTCCTTGCCCAACAAACGCGAGGAAGCGGAACTCTTCCATGCACACGCCTACCGTCTGGCGGTGAAGTGCTACCAGCCTCAACTCCCCTTCGACATCCTGCTCAAAGAACCGGAACTGGAGCAATACTCACGTCTCTCATTCGACCCGGAAGCCTTGTACCGCCCCGACTCCATCCAGTTCTACCTGCCACAACCCGCTTCCATGCCCGACGAGCAGACCTACCGAGAAGCAGTACAGATCAAGAAGTCGCCGCTGGCACGCGCCCTTCCCGGCTACGAAACGGAAAACACCCTGCTCATGCTCTTCGAAGCGGCTTTGAACAAGACTTATACCGAACTGGACGAAACAGAGAAAAGTAACCTCCGGGACGAACAAACCGTAAAGCCTACAAGCCTATCCCCCGGAAACGATTGCCAACCCTTAATCACCTTACTGGCAGAGAACTGCTTCCGTTCCGGCATCCCTGAAGAGGAGACAGTGAAACGCACCTACTTCCATTTTTTCCGCCGCCAGAAAGAAGAACTCATCCGACAAACGGTGCGGAATGTCTACCGGGAGTGCAAAGGCTTTGACAGCCAATGCAGCCTGAGCAAAGAACAACGGCTTGCGATACAGACCGACGAATTCATGAAACGCCGCTACGACTTCCGCCACAATACGCAAGTGGGCGATGTGGAATATCGCGAACGCCATTCTTTCCGCTTCCGTTTCTCTCCCATAGACAAACGGGCGCTAAACAGTATCGCCCTCGATGCACAAGCCGAGGGAATTCCATTGTGGGACAGGGACATCAGCCGCTATATCTATTCCAACCGCGTACCGGTATTCAACCCGCTGGAAGATTACCTCTACGACCTTTCTGCCTGGGACGGCAAAGAGCGCATCCGCGCATTGGCGCAGACAGTTCCCTGCCGTAATCCACACTGGGCAGAATTGTTCCACCGCTGGTTTCTCAATATGGTGGCGCACTGGCGCGGCAGCATGGACAAGAAATATGCCAACAGCGTATCGCCGCTACTGGTCGGCGCGCAAGGCACCCGCAAATCCACTTTCTGCCGCAGCATCGTGCCGCCCGAATTGCGCACCTACTACACCGACAGCATTGACTTTTCGCGTAAAAGGGATACGGAACTCTACCTGAACCGCTTTGCGCTCATCAACATCGACGAATTCGATCAAGTAAGTATGACGCAGCAGGGTTTCTTAAAACATATTCTTCAGAAGCCTGTAGTGAACGTGCGCAAGCCCTACGCCAACGCCGTACTGGAAATGCCCCGGTATGCCTCGTTCATCGCCACCAGCAATCAGAAGGACCTGCTCACCGACCCTTCCGGCAGCCGCCGGTTCATCTGCATCGAAGTGACAGATGTCATCGACACCACCCATCCGATAGATTACAGCCAGCTATATGCTCAAGCCATGTATGAGCTGGATCATGGTGAACGCTACTGGTTTGACCCGTCGGACGAACGGGTCATGACAGAGAACAATCGTAATTTTGAGCAGGTTCCTCCCGAAGAGCAACTCTTCTACCGTTATTTTCGTGCCGCCGGAAGCGACGAAGAGGGGGAATGGCTGTCGCCTGCCGAGATTCTAAACCGCATGCAGCGGTACAGTTCCATTCCATTGTCAACCAAGAAAGTGAATGTATTCGGCAGGACCCTGCAGAAGCACGAGATACCTTTCCGCCACACAAGGTTCGGAACCATGTACCACGTTGTGGAATGTGACGGATAAATCGCATCCCTCACTGATCCGTCACAGGCATCTGTCACAGGTTATAATCCTCATAGCCAACAAAATAAGGTAAAATTTGTGACAGCATGACGGCAATATGACGAAAAGAAAGGGCGCAGGTGATTACACCTGCGCCCTTTACTGCTTTTTTATTTCCAAAACTTGTTACTCCTCACCCAGAGACTCGGTATACTCCATTTCTCCCTGTACGATGAAAAGAATTTCATCCGGATCATAATCGCCCATTTCATCTTTATGAGCTTCTTTAATGATGTAATCTACGATTTTTCCCAGATCGACTTCGATATATCCGTCACCATCGGGCTGCACATCAAGGATGCCGCTCTCTGAATAATACTCGTCAATCAAATCGAGAAAATAATAGAACTCGTCGTCAGAGAACTTCTCTTTCAACTCCTGCGGCAAATAGTTTTTGATGTACTCAATGGTCTTTTCATCATCGAGATCATTCTTCAAAAAATCGTCTTCCAGTCCCATAACTTTATATTTTAAAAAGGATTAATAGATTTAGAGCCTATGTTCAAACAGCGCCTTACAGCAGTGCCTCAATCTTCGCTGCATAAGTCGGTTTGGGAGCAGAGCCCACTTGCTTGTCCACCAGTTCTCCGTTCTTAAAGAAGAGTACGGTGGGAATGTTGCGGATACCGTACTCGGCAGCCACATCGCTATTCTCGTCCACATCGCACTTGCCGATAAGAACTTTACCTTCATATTCACCTGCCAACTCTTCGATAATAGGGCCTACCATTTTGCAAGGTCCGCACCAAGGCGCCCAAAAGTCAATTACCACAGGTTTACCCTCTGCCAGAATTTCCTTGAAATTGTTGTCTGTAATTTCTAATGCCATTTTTTCTAAATATTAAGTTTAAATATTAATTCAATAATACAAAAAGCATCACCTGCCTGTTTTCATCAGGCAAGCAAAGATAATTAATTTATCCGAAATTCAAGCTCCGGACGCTCTTTTAAATAAGAGATAAGTTCACGACCTACGGACAGCTTCACAGGACGGGACACCAGGTCGACCGTCATCCTGCTATCAGGATCGGTTACCCTGAAATAAAGTTCCGTAGTTCCGGGGCGGGCTTTCGTCAGCTCCGACAGCTCCGTTATCAATGCCTTATTCAGCACACTGAGCGGAATAAGTATCGTTATCTTTTCTATCAGTTTCTCCTTTACGTCAGGAAGCAGCTCCATAGAGGTTATCTTCAGTTCCAGCTCATCCTGCCTCCACTGTTTGGGCTGGCAGCGTGCTTTGATATAGAGGAAAGTACGTTCGCCCAGATAGCCCTGATAGGTCACCCAGTCATTACCAAAGAAAGGCAGTTCCGCCGAACCGGAATAGTCTTCTATCTTGGCAATGCCGTAAGGATTGCCGTTCTTACTGATTCCCCTGCGAACGGAGGTAACGATGCCGCCCATGGTGATTTCACGCCCCACAAGGGCAGCCTTATCTTCCAGCTCTGCCATGTGTGTGTTGCATACATGCTCCAACACAACGGAATATTCGTCCAGCGGATGGGCTGAAAGATAAATACCCACCAAATCACGTTCCCTGTTCAGACGGTCGAGGTCACTCCAACGTTCTGCCGGAAGAATCTCAGGAGTAGCGATGTCCACCACATTCTCACCGCCGAACAAAGAGTTGACCGCTGCCGCTTTGTCTGCCTGATAACGGTTTCCATAACGCACCAGTGTCTCGATAAACACTTCATTCTTGGCATTTACGGCGAAATACTGTTCACGCTTCAATTCGGGAAAACTGTCAAAACCTCCCGCCAGGGCAAGGCATTCCAAGTTCTTTTTGTTACAAGAGTTCAGATTGACACGCTGCACAAAATCAAAGATGCCCGTATACGGACCGTTCTTTTCGCGCTCCTCCATGATGCTGTGTACAGCTCCTTCACCCACTCCCTTTACCGCTCCCAGTCCGAAACGGATATTGCCTTCGGGGTTGACGGTGAACTTCAGGTTCGACTCGTTCACATCCGGGCCAAGCACTTTGATGCCCATCGACTTACACTCGTCCATGAGTTTGGTGATAGTCGTTATGTCGGACAAACTCCGGCTCATTACGGCAGCCATGTACTCTGCCGGATAGTTGGCTTTCAAGAAAGCAGTCTGATAGGCCACCCAGGAATAGCAAGTGGCATGCGACTTATTGAAGGCATAGGATGCAAACTTCTCCCAGTCCGCCCAAATCTTTTCGAGCACCTTCGGATCATGTCCGTTCTTCTGTCCGCCCGCAATAAATTTCGGCTTCATGTGATCCAGCTTGTCACGCAGCTTCTTACCCATTGCCTTACGCAAGGCATCGGACTCACCGCGGGTGAAGTCCGCCAGCAAACGGGACAGAAGCATGACCTGCTCCTGATAGACGGTGATGCCGTATGTATCTTTCAGGTATTTCTCCATTATGGGAATATCATACTCGATAGGCTTGCGTCCCCACTTACGGTCGATGAAGTCAGGGATATAGTCCATAGGGCCCGGACGATAGAGGGCGTTCATGGCTATCAGGTCCTCGAAAGTACTCGGCTGCAACTCACGCAGGTATTTCTGCATGCCTGCGGACTCGAACTGGAACGTACCGATAGTCCGCCCGTCGCAGTATAATTTATAGGTAGCAGGGTCTTTAATGGAAATCTTGTCGATGTCCAACTTCACCCCCCGGTGTAAACGTACGTTTTCAACGGCCTCTTTGATAATCGAAAGGGTCTTAAGACCCAGGAAGTCCATCTTAATAAGGCCCGTATCTTCAATAACCGAACCTTCATACTGGGTTACAAGCATTTTTTCGCCTGTCTCCTTGTCATCCGCCGTACTTACGGGAACCCAATCGGTGATGTCATCACGACAGATAATCGTACCGCAGGCGTGCACACCCGTACCGCGCACATTGCCTTCCAACATCTTGGCGTACTTCAATGTATCGCGCACCAAAGGATCGGGTGACGCTTCCGCCACCTGCAACTCAGGCACATAAGCTATGGCGTTGGGCAGGTTCAGCTTCTTATCGGGGATTTTATCGGGAACCAGTTTTGCCAGACGGTCGGACTCCGACAAAGGCAACTTCTGCACGCGGGCAACATCTTTTATGGCCAGCTTGGTTGCCATAGTGCCGTAGGTAATGATATGCGCCACCTTCTCCTGCCCATACTTTTCAGTCACCCAACGTAACACCTCACCACGCCCGTCATCATCGAAATCCACATCTATATCAGGCAGAGAGATACGGTCGGGATTAAGGAAACGCTCAAACAGCAAGTCATATTGAATGGGGTCTATCTTGGTGATGCCCAAGCAGTAGGCCACTGCCGAACCGGCAGCAGAACCACGTCCCGGTCCCACCGAAACGCCCAACTGCGTACGGGCAGCATTGATGAAGTCCTGCACAATCAAGAAGTAACCCGGAAAACCCATTGTCTTCATGATGTACAACTCAAAGACCAGACGCTCTTTCACTTCATCCGACAGCGGATCGCCGTACAGCCGTTTAGCCCCGTCGAACGCCAACTTGGCAAGATAGTCGGCCTCCAGTTTGATACGGTAAAGCTTGTCGTACCCTCCCAGACGCTTAATCTTAGCTTTGGCGGCATCTTCATCCAAAACAACATTTCCGTTCTCATCCTGCGTAAACTCATCAAACAAGTCTTTCTCCGTATATCTCTTCCGATACTCTTCTTCCGTTCCAAAATCCTCGGGAATAGCGAAAGTAGGCATGATAGGCGCGTGGTCAATAGAATAATATTCCACTTTGTCCAGAATCTCCAACGTATTGGAAAGCGCTTCGGGAACATCCGCAAAGAGTTCGTTCATCTCAGCCTTGGTTTTCATCCATTCCTGCTTGGTATAGAGCATACGGCTCGGATCGTCCAAATCCTTGCCCGTACTCAGACAGATAAGGCGGTCGTGCGCCTCGGCATTCTCTTCGTCCACAAAATGGACGTCATTGGAACAAATCACCTTTATGCCATACTTCTTGGCATATTCCAGCAGTTTGGCATTGGCCTTCTGCTGCAAAGGATAAGCCTCGTGGTTGGCGCGGGGGACGGTTGCCTTGTGGCGCTGCAACTCCAGATAGAAATCATCTCCAAAAAGATTCTTATACCAGCGGACAGCCTCTTCGGCCTCATCCAATTGGTCGTTGATAATCTTTTTAGGGATTTCGCCACCGATACAGGCAGAGCAGACGATCAGTCCTTCGTGGTACTTCTCCAGTTCATTGCGGTCGGTACGCGGACGCATATAGTAGCCCATAGTCCATGCGCGGGACACCAGCTTTATAAGGTTGTGATACCCCTTTTCGTTCTTAGCCAGCACAATCAGGTGATAACCGCTTTGATCGGGTTTGCCTTCTTTCTTGTCCATCGTGCGGCGCGCCACATACATCTCGCAGCCGATAATGGGCTTGAACAGCTTATTCTCGGCCTCCGCTATTTTCTCCTTGCAAGCCGCTATCTCCGCTTCCTTGTCTTCACATGCTATCTCACCGCTCTCTATGCCTGCAATACGCTTCTTCAGGTCTTTTATTTCCCCTTTCGGACCACCGTTCTTTTTGTTAACATAGTTGGTGAACTCTTTGATGCCAAACATGTTGCCATGGTCGGTTACGGCAATCCCCTTCATTCCATCCTTCATCGCTTTGTCCACCAAGCGGCTCACGCTGGCCTGACCATCGAGAAGAGAATATTGGGTATGGACGTGTAAATGAACAAAATCCTGCATAAATATATCCTTTCTATAAGTGAGCATAAAGGTACGACCTATGCGATATCTAACAAAAATATTCCTCAAAAAGTTATCAACACCTGTAATTCTATGACTAAATTCTTGTTAGATTTTCAAAATAAGCCTATTTTTGCAGATAATTTGCATCAGAAAGAATAAAACAAGATACATGGGTCGACTTAAAAAATTAAAAAAAATACGCATTCACCGCGAAGGGACACATACATTGGCCGGCAGTCTATTGTTGATACTCGCCGTAAACGCCGGACTCTACTTCGGCTTGGAGTGCAAGATTCCTTTCTACGTAGCGGCAGTTATCAGCCTTGTAGTTTATGGCATCTTAGTGAACTTCTTCCGTTGCCCTATACGTTTGTTCGGCCAGGAAGACACCGAGAAAATTGTAGTTGCTCCCGCTGACGGGAAAATTGTGGTGGTAGAGGAAGTTGAAGAAACCGAATATTTCCATGACCGGCGCATCATGGTTTCCATATTTATGAGTTTGGTTAATGTGCACGCCAATTGGTATCCCGTAGACGGGACCGTTAAGCTGGTGTCTCACCAGAACGGTAAGTTCATGAAAGCCTGGTTACCTAAAGCAAGCACTGACAACGAACGCTCCACCGTAGTTATCGAAACTCCCGAAGGAGTGGAAATCATGGCACGCCAGATTGCCGGAGCCATGGCACGCCGCATCGTCACCTACGCCGAACCGGGTGAAGAATGTTATATCGACGAACACATGGGATTCATCAAGTTCGGTTCCCGCGTGGATGTATTCCTCCCACTGGGTACGGAAGTTCTCGTAAAACTCGGACAACTGACCACCGGTAATCAAACCGTCATAGCAAAACTTAAATAACAATGGCAAATTGCATCACCCGTTCTATTCCTAACACCTTAACCTGTCTGAACTTATTCTCCGGGTGTATCGCTTGTATCATGGCTTTTGAAGCCAATTATAACCTGGCCCTTCTGTTCATCATCTTCAGCGCCGTATTCGACTTTTTCGACGGCATGATGGCACGTCTGCTGGATGCTCACTCTCCCATCGGAAAGGATTTGGACTCTTTGGCCGATGATGTCAGTTTCGGCGTAGCGCCTTCATTAGTGGTATTTTCTTTGTTCAAGGAGATGCATTATCCGGCATCTATGGAGTTCATGGCTGCTTATATGCCCTATGCCTCATTCCTCATTTCCGTATTCTCGGCACTGCGTCTGGCAAAGTTCAATAACGACACCCGCCAGACAAGCTCTTTCATTGGAGTTCCGGTTCCTGCCAATGCTCTTTTTTGGGCATCATTGGCTGCCGGGATGCACCCTATGCTTATATCCGACAGTTTCAATCCTCTTTACCTGTTAATGTTGGTTTGCCTGTTTTCATGGCTGCTGGTGTCGGAAATACCCATGTTTTCATTGAAGTTCAAGAATCTCTCATGGAAAGACAACAAAATAAGTTTCATTTTCCTGATTGTCTGCATCCCACTTCTTGTTTTTTTAAAGGTCAGCGGCTTTGCAGCGGTGATCGTATGGTACATCGTGCTTTCACTTTTAACGGGAAAAAGTAAGTAAACATTTTCTTGGCACAGTTGTTGTACTATCGTTCGATGAAAACGAACACATAAAAAGACATTAGCCCATGTTTCATTTTTTAGGTTTCTTATTTATCATCCTCATAGCTATCCTGTTCATCGGGCTTAGCATCATAGGTACTGTTATCCGGAGTGTCTTCGGACTGGGCGGACGCCGTTCATCAAACACATACCGTAATGAAAACGGGAACTATCAATCTGGAAAGGGGTATTCGTTTAATGACAAGCAGCAAGCCTCCTCCTCCCATGAAGAGGCTGCACACAAAGAAAAGACCTCCCCACACTCCAACCCACGCAAAAAGCTCTTCTCGCAAGATGAAGGAGAATACGTGGAATTTGAAGAAATCAAAGATTAACGACGTTTGCCGGCAAAGAAATTTTTCATTAATGCAGCGCACTCATCTCCCAGCACGCCTTTTACAACTACGGTTTTAGGATGCAGAGCGTGCGGCGCATAACGTTGGTATCCCCGTTTTTCATCTTCCGCGCCAAACACCAGACGCCCCATTTGCGCCCAGGCAATGGCACCGGCACACATCACACAAGGTTCTACGGTGACATAAAGGGTACACTCGTTCAGATACTTGCCGCCAAGAGTAGAGGCAGCGGCAGTAATGGCCTGCATTTCAGCATGGGCAGTGACATCAGTCAGAGTTTCCGTCAAGTTATGGGCGCGGGCAATAACGCGGTCCTTACAAACAACCACCACCCCTACGGGTACTTCACCGCGGTCTCCCGCCTTTTGAGCCTCAAGAAGCGCCTGCTTCATATAATAATTATCGTCCACTCCGATTTCCGTCTTTGCAATTCGTAATTTATAATTAATTCTCCTTCCTCACCTTCGCATGTCATGTTCGCCGAACAAGGTAGGATAGTCTTCCTCCATATTCTTATGGATAAACATGAGAATAGTCTCCCGCAGCCAGCGTGATTTGTTCGTTATCTTGTACTTCTCCAGATAACGGTCCACGATCCGCAGCTCTTCTTCGCTCATCAGGCATACCATGCGCTGCTCGCGTTTTGGCTCTTCGGGTGTTGCTTTCGCACACGTTTTGTCTCTCTTTCTCATATTTCTTTGCAAATTTAGTTTTACTTCTGTAAAAACAAAGCAGAAAAAACGTATTTTTGTACTGAAAGAAAGAAAATCGTACAATGGCAACACACAATGCGCTGGGCAAAGCAGGAGAAGATGCGGCAGCAGCCTATCTGGAACGCAACGGATATGCGATACGACACCGGAACTGGCGGAAAAACCATCTGGAACTGGACATCGTTGCCACTAAAGACAACGAAGTGGTCATCGTAGAAGTAAAGACCCGGAGCAATACGCAGTACATCGAGCCCCAAGACGCCGTCGACCGGCAGAAAATACGCCGGACCGTCATAGCCGCCGATGCCTACATGAAGCATTTCTGTATTGATGCCCCCGTACGTTTCGACATCATTACAGTAGTGGGTACCACAGGCACCTTCAAGATAGGTCATATCAAAGAAGCCTTTTACCCACCTGTTTTTTAAGAACCCTAATACTTGAAATACAATGGATATAGAAGCAGCCCGCGAATATTGCCTCAGCAAAAAAGCAACAACCGAAGACACTCCTTTCGGTGAGGATGTTCTCGTCATCCGGGTAATGGGAAAGATGTTCTTATGCATCAACCTCAACACCCCGGACCGCATCACCATGAAATGCGACCCCGAATATGCACTGGAACTGCGTGAACGTTACAATGCCATTGAAGGAGCCTGGCATTTCAACAAGAAGTATTGGAATCAGGTATTCCTTGACGGAGACGCAGATGACAGACTGATAAAGCACCTGATGGACCATTCTTATGAAGAAGTAATAAAGAAATTCACCAAAAAAATGCGCAATGAATATGAAGCCCTGCCCTGAAACATTTCCTTATCCGCTGATTGTGCTGGACGAAACAGACTCGACCAACCGGTATATCAGCCAACTATGCAACAACCCGCAAAAGGCTGTTGCCGAACTTACTACGGTTTCGGCCGAATTCCAGACAGCAGGTAAAGGCCAGCGCGGCAACAGCTGGGAAGCGGAAAAAGAAAAGAACCTGCTTTTCAGCTTTGTGCTCTACCCTACCTTTCTGGAGGCACGCTGCCAGTTCATTCTATCGCAGATCATTTCTTTATCCATCAAAGAGGAGCTGGACAGGTGGTCGGACGAAATCACGATAAAGTGGCCCAACGATATTTATTGGAGGGACAAGAAGATATGCGGCATACTGATAGAGAATGACCTTTCCGGCCATTTCATCGGACGCTGCATCTCAGGCGTCGGAATCAATATCAATCAGAAAGAATTCCACAGCGATGCTCCAAATCCTGTATCCCTGAAACAAATTACCGGAAAAGAGCATAACCGCCATGAAATACTGGCACACATACTGAAGCGGGTGCAAATCTACTACAACGGTCTGCAAACAGAAGAGCGCAACACCTATGCCGCCGAAATATCAGCCCGCTATGCCCGCGCCCTTTTCCGCCGCCGGGGATTCCATCTTTACGAAGATGCCAACGGCAAGTTTTCCGCCCGCCTGCTACGCGTGGAACAAGACGGACGTTTTGTTCTGGAAGACGAGAACGGGAAAGAAAGGGAGTATTTATTTAAAGAGGTGCAATATATACTTTAAAAGTAGAAAACCTGATGAACTGAAATAAAACAATATCTTTGCCAAAGATGTTTTAGACAAGAAAGATTCAGCTATGAAAAGACAATTATTATTTTTAATCTCTACATTCTGCCTCATCCTCTATAGTTGTGACGATTCTGAAAATGATTCTTTAAAAGTATCACAATCATCGTTCAACAATATCAGTTGTGACGGAACGACGTTGGAAGTAGATATTATCAGTAGCTCGGATTGGACCGTATCCAAAACTGCAAAATGGTGCAATGTCACTCCGGCAAAAGGTTCGGGCAATCAAAAGCTCACATTAGAAATAGAGGCAAACTTAGAGGAAACCACGAGGAATGCAACAATCACAATAACTCCTTCGAACGGCGGCATAAGTCAGGCTATCAAAATTACCCAGAATGGTATTACCGCTTCTTTCAATCCCGAAACATATCATTATAAACTCCCGGTTATTTTCCATGTGCTCTATCACGACAAAAACGATAAGAACCAATATGTCGAGGTTGGGAGATTATCCGAAATTCTAAAGAGAGTGAACGAACTTTACCGGAATGCAGGAGCCAACAGTGCAAATATGAACCTGGAATTTGTACTTGCCACAGAAGACCCTAAGGGGAAAACATTGCCTGAACCGGGTGTGGAACGCATCGAATGGAATACTGCCGCCATTGATATCAATGATTTCATGTTCAGCAACAACCGAACTTACAACTACCTGATTTGGGAACCAAACGACTATATCAATATAATGGTATACAAATTTACGGATGCTGACGTAATGGGAGTATCCCATTTTCCATATTCTCCTACAAAAAATCCTTTATCGGGTACCGAAACCGATTCTCGATTTCTGACAGGAGATAATCTCAAGTACGCTTATTGCGTATCCATCAACAATTCTTATATTTACGAGGAGTCCACTACCACAATACCCAATCAGAACGACATGGCTATTACGTTAGCCCATGAACTGGGACATTATTTAGGTTTATACCACGTATTCTCCGAATCGGAGGAGGATGATGTCGATGCTTGCGCGGATACAGATTATTGTACAGACACCTATACTTACGACCGAAAAGCCTACGAGACATGGGTAAAAGCACTGGTTGAACAAAACGGACCTATCTCTTTTGAAGATCTTGCCCGCCGCCATGACTGTGTACAGAATATAGACTTTACTTCACGAAATATCATGGATTACGCTTACAGTTATCTGAATGAGTTCACCGCCCAACAGAAAGCGAGAGTACGCCATATCCTTACTTACAGTCCACTTATACCGGGACCGAAGAAAGGGTTGACAAGCACACGTGCAACCTATGACGGCCCACTGGATTTACCTATCCGCGTGATGGAATAAGATATGAAGCAATAATAGAAAAAAAATGGAACCGGTTATTTCAGTTCCAGTTCCATTTTTTTAATCTTGTCCAGCGTCTTCCCTGCCTCTGTGGACGGGAAGAGTTGGAGAACTTTCTGCAAATAGCCCTTGGCTTTGCCATACCCGTTGGAAAACACGTCCGACAATCCGTTGCGGTAATGGGCATATTGCATTCGGGTGGGAGATACGATTTTCTTATAATTCTCTTCCAGCGTTTTCTTCTTTTGTTCGGCCTGCAAATAGTAATAGTTGCCCAAAAAGATGTTCGCCTGAAGATTATCCGCATCCAATGTCAACACCTCCTCATAGAGTTTCAGGGCATCTTTCGTCTCTCCGCGCATCATCTGCATCTCCGCACAGGCTACAAGACCCGAAACATCTTCCGGATTGTATTGCAACCATTCCTTATAAAAAAGATACGCTTTGTCATAATTCCGCTTGTCCTTGTAATAAGCAGCCAGTTCCCGCACAAAACGGGGAGCCACCGCACTGTTCTTCTCAACATTCGTCCAATAATACATCTCCGTCTGTTCCGTTCCGGCTCCCGCCGCCTGACGGAACAGGCTGACGGCATAGTCATCCTTACCTGCAGACAGGGCTTCGGACACCTTCTGCAACAAGACATCCACCGATTGTGCCGAAAGTGACATCGGGAACAACAAGAACCCAAAGATAAGTAAAGTTAAGGTCTTCATTTTTTTTAGTATATATAGTTCAACAGCCTGAAATACCCCCATAGGATATCACCCACAAATTTACCAAATTCCTCCTCAACCATCAATAGTCGAAAGTAGAAATATAGTTAATCTTTCCCACAGTTTTTTTCTTTTTCTGCGTACCTTTGTTCCCTCTTAAATAAGATATTACAAATGAAGCATATAGACAGACAGATATTGCAGATAGCCCTGCCTTCCATCGTATCGAATATAACCGTACCTTTGCTTGGTCTAATCGATGTGGCTATCGTTGGCCACCTCGGATCTCCCGCCTATATCGGTGCCATTGCGGTAGGCGGCATGCTGTTCAATATCATCTATTGGATATTCGGCTTTTTGCGCATGGGAACCAGCGGTATGACATCACAGGCTTATGGTAAACGGGATTTACCGGAAATTGTTCGGTTGCTGATGCGTTCCGTAGGCATAGGACTGGCCGTAGCGCTTTGCCTCATCCTGCTGCAAGTCCCTATCAGGCAAACCGCTTTCCTTATTATCCACCCCACAGCAGAGGTCAGGGAAATGGCCACGCTCTATTTTCATATCTGCATTTGGGGAGCTCCGGCCATGCTGGGACTATACGGGCTCTCCGGATGGTTTATCGGTATGCAGAACTCGCGTATTCCCATGTACATAGCCATTACACAGAACATTGTGAATATCATAGCCAGCCTCAGCTTTGTCTGTTTTTTCAAGATGAAAGTGGAAGGTGTGGCTTTCGGAACGCTGATAGCCCAGTATGCAGGCTTCATCATGGGTCTTGTACTGTGGATGAGCCGTTACGGGAAACTCAAAAAATATATCCTTTGGAAAGGCGTACTGCAAAAGGAGGCGATGATGCGCTTTTTCCAAGTGAACCGCGACATATTCTTACGGACATTGTGCCTGATCACCGTTACGCTGTTCTTCACCTCGGCAGGCGCTTCACAAGGCGAAATTATCCTTGCGGTAAACACATTGCTGATGCAGCTCTTCACCCTGTTCTCCTATGTCATGGACGGCTTTGCTTATGCGGGAGAGGCACTGAGCGGACGATATATAGGTGCCCGTAACCTGAAAGCATTTACCAACACCACCCGGCATCTGTTCATCTGGGGCGGCTGGCTGGCAGCGTTTTTCACACTGGTCTACGCATTGGGCGGCAACGCGTTTTTGGGACTGCTGACCGACAACAAGGATGTGGTGTCCGCCGCCGGCACCTATTTCTATTGGGCGCTCGCCATTCCTGTTGCCGGAATAGCTGCCTTTATCTGGGACGGCATTTTCATCGGCGCTACGGCAACACGCGGCATGTTGGCATCCATGGCAATAGCGGCAATCAGTTTCTTTGTTGTATATTACGGACTCCGCCCGGTTTTAGGTAACCATGCCTTGTGGCTCGCTTTTCTTGTTTATCTCGCCATGCGGGGAGTTGTGCAGACCCTGCTCAGCCCCAAAATCATAAAGGAGAACTTCACTCAGCCATGAGCCGCTTGCGCTTATTGACTTAAATATCCTAAATATCCAAACCGCCGACAACTTCCTTGACGTATCTTTGTTCCATGAAAAGTTTAACCCAGCTAAACTGCCGGTTTATTCCTATTAAACTTCAAGTTTATCCCTATTAAACCGACAGTTTATCCGGAGCAAATAATTATATACAACCTTATGGCAAATAAAGACATTGTTCAAGAAACTTTTCCCGTATTAGGGATGAGTTGCGCTTCATGTTCCGCACGAGTGGAAAAGACGCTGAATCATCAGCCCGGCGTCCGAAAAGCGGTCGTAAACTACGCTTCGGCAATGGCAACTGTGGAATACGACCTTCAAAACTGTTCACCCGAAACCTTGCAGCAGGCCGTACAGGCTGCCGGATACGACTTACTGATAAAGCAGGATGAAAATATGCCGGACGAAGTGGAACAGGCGCACGACAAAAAGTATCGCGCACTGAAATTCCGTACCACATGGGCCATCGCCCTGTCCGTACCGGTCATGCTCATCGGCATGTTCTTCATGGATATGCCGTATGCCAATCCCGTCATGTGGCTGCTTTCCACTCCCATCGTCTTTTGGCTGGGAAGAGGCTTCTTCGCCAGTGCATGGAAACAACTGAAACATGGCAGCGCCAACATGGACACACTGGTGGCCAACAGTACCGGGATAGCCTACCTGTTCAGCCTGTTCAACATGCTTTTCCCCGAATTCTGGCTGGAAAGAGGCATTCACCCGCACGTTTACTTCGAAGCTGCAAGCGTCATCATCACCTTTATCCTGCTGGGACGCCTGCTAGAGGAAAAGGCCAAAGGAAACACTTCCTCCGCAATCAGGAAACTCATGGGGCTGCAACCCAAAACAGTTACAGTCATCACCGGTTCTTCGTCGGAAAGGATTGTCCCGATTGAACAAATCCGTCCCGGCGACATCATCTTAGTGAAACCGGGAGAAAGGATTGCCGTAGACGGCATAGTTACGGAAGGCAGCTCGTATGTGGACGAAAGCATGCTGAGTGGCGAACCGGTAGCGGTAGCCAAACAAAAGGATGCCAAAGTCTTTGCCGGAACAATCAACCAGAAAGGAAGTTTCCGGTTCAGCGCGGAAAAGGTAGGAACGGATACGCTGCTGGCTAAAATCATCCACATGGTACAAGATGCACAAGGCAGCAAAGCCCCCGTTCAGCAGTTGGTGGACAGGATTGCCGCCATCTTCGTGCCGGTCATCATCGGAATTGCCGTATTATCATTCGTAGCTTGGATACTGCTGGACGGACAGAACGGATTTACGCATGGACTGCTGGCACTGGTTACGATACTCATCATTGCCTGCCCATGCGCACTGGGACTTGCCACCCCTACCGCCATTATGGTAGGCATCGGTAAAGGTGCGGAAAGAGGCATCCTGATAAAAGATGCCGAAAGTCTGGAAATCGCCAAAAAGATTGATACAGTGGTGCTGGACAAAACCGGAACAGTGACCGAAGGAAAACCGGTGGTCGGTGATTGGATACAAGCTGCGCAGGCGGCGGACACAGAAGACATTTTTTACAGCTTGGAGAAATTGTCGGAACATCCGCTTGCCGAAGCGGTAGTCCGCCACTTTAGAAATGCCCGGACTGTGAAGATCGATAACTTTGAGAGTATCACCGGCAGAGGCGTACGAGGCGAATGGAACGGAAAAACCTATTATGCCGGTAACCGTAAATTGCTGGAAGAACACCGGATTAGCATCAGTCAATCACTGTGTGAGGGCGCTGCCCGCCTGACGGCGGATGCACAAACCGTCATCTGGTTTGCCGACCATGAAAAAGCATTGGCAATAGCAGGCATTACAGACCGCATCAAACCGACATCCATACAGGCCGTCAGCGAATTGCAGTCAGCCGGCATCGAAGTCTATATGCTGACGGGCGACAATGAAGCCACCGCCCAGGAAATTGCCCGCAAAGCCGGTATCCTCCATTATAAGGCAGGAGTCTTGCCGCAAGAAAAAGCAGCCTTTATCGGCAACTTGCAGAAGAACGGCAAGAAAGTGGCAATGGTGGGCGACGGCATCAACGACAGCGCAGCCCTGGCACAAGCCGACCTCAGTATCGCCATGGGCGGAGGAAGCGACATCGCAATGGATGTAGCCAAAATGACTATCATATCTTCCGACCTGACCAAAATACCGGAAGCGCTGAAACTCTCCAAGCTGACCGTACGCACCATTCGTCAAAATCTGTTTTGGGCATTTATCTATAACATAATAGGTGTACCCGTCGCAGCCGGCGTGCTCTACCCTGTCAACGGTTTCCTGCTGAATCCCATGATAGCAGGCGCTGCCATGGCATTCAGCAGTGTCAGCGTAGTTACCAACAGCCTGCGGCTGAAGAGGAAAAAGATAGAAATAGCAGAAAGCCCCGCCATCGGCAACGCGGCAAAGCCTGACAATGAAGTGAAACCATTGACAAAGAAAGTCATGAAGAAAGAATTCAAAGTGGAAGGCATGATGTGCAACCACTGCCGCATGCATGTGGAAAAAGCATTGAACGGCATGGACGGCGTACATGCCACTGTGAGCCTTAATCCCCCGGTGGCAACCGTAGAGTTTTCGGAAGGAGAAAAAACACTGGATGAATTACAAGCCGCAGTAAGCGCGGAAGCCGGTGACTATACGCTGAAAGAATAACTGAAAATTATTTATAGTGATTGGCATTATTTTCCTATCTTTGCCGCTAAGCGAAATAAATTAATAAACTATGGCAACATACAAAAGAATCTTATTGAAACTCAGCGGTGAAAGCCTGATGGGAGAAAAGCAATACGGCATTGATGAAAAACGTCTTGCCGAATATGCGGCACAGATTAAGGAAATTCATGAACTGGGCGTACAAATCGGTATCGTCATCGGCGGCGGAAACATTTTCCGCGGGCTGAGTGGCGCCAACAAAGGCTTCGATCGCGTAAAAGGCGACCAAATGGGCATGCTGGCAACCGTTATCAACAGCCTTGCCTTGAGTTCGGCATTGGTAGCGACAGGCGTAAAGGCACGCGTACTGACGGCGGTCCGCATGGAACCTATCGGCGAATTCTACAACAAATGGAAAGCCATCGAGTGCATGGAAGCAGGCGAGGTGGTCATCATGTCTGCCGGAACGGGCAATCCGTTCTTCACGACTGACACCGGCTCCAGCCTCCGCGGTATTGAAATCGAAGCGGATGTCATGTTGAAAGGGACACGCGTTGACGGCATCTATACCGCCGACCCGGAAAAAGACCCTACGGCCAAGAAGTTCCACGACATTACCTACGACGAAGTGCTGAAACGCGGTCTGAAAGTCATGGACCTTACAGCTACCTGCATGTGCAAGGAGAACAACCTGCCCATTATTGTCTTTGACATGGACACCGTAGGCAATCTGAAGAAAGTGATGCAAGGCGAAGAAATAGGAACGCTGGTGCACAACTAAACTTCACGACAGAGGACACAGAGTTCCACAGAGTCGAATTATTCTTTTAATCAACATAATTGCGGTACAAAAGAAAAAAACTCTGTGGAACTCTGTGCCCTCTGTCGTGAATTAATTATATTTGCAAAGTTCAAATTAAAAGCTACTTCAAACAATAGAAATATGAAAGACGTAAAAGACATCTTAGACGAAGCACAAGAGAAAATGGATATGGCCGTAATGTATCTGGAAGAATCATTAGCCCACATTCGTGCCGGGAAAGCCGATGTTCGTTTGCTGGACGGTATCCGCGTTGACTCTTACGGAAGCATGGTTCCCATCAACAACGTAGCAGCCGTAACCACTCCGGACGCCCGCAGTATCGCTATCAAGCCATGGGACAAAAGCATGTTCCGCGTCATTGAAAAGGCAATCATAGACTCCGACCTCGGTATCATGCCCGAAAACAACGGTGAGATTATCCGTATCGGCATTCCTCCGTTGACGGAAGAGCGTCGTAAGCAACTTGCCAAACAATGTAAGAACGAAAGCGAAACAGCTAAAGTCAGCGTACGCAACGCACGCCGCGATGCTATCGATGCCTTGAAGAAATCCGTAAAGGAAGGACTGGCTGAAGATGCACAAAAAGGCGGTGAGGAAAAGCTGCAAAAGATACACGACAAGTATATCAAGCAGATTGACGATATGCTGGCCGCAAAGGACAAAGAGATTATGACAGTATAAATCCAGTTGAGAGTTGAGAGAGTACCGACAAATACTCTCAACTCTCAATGTTCAACTTTTAACTGATTTGAGGGGACTCGTTATCAAAAACACAGGAAGTTGGTATTTAGTAAAGACCGACGAAGGAACATACGTTGAATGTAAAATCAAAGGCAACTTCCGTCTGAAAGGCATCCGAAGCACCAACCCGGTGGCAGTAGGCGACTATGTACAAATCATACTGAATCAAGAAGGTACGGCTTTCATCAATGAAATTGAAGACCGGAAGAACTACATCATCCGTCGCTCATCCAACTTATCCAAACAATCCCATATCCTTGCTGCCAACCTCGACCAATGCATGCTGGTGGTAACGGTGAATTATCCGGAAACGTCCACTACATTCATAGACCGCTTCCTTGCCTCGGCCGAAGCATACCGCGTCCCGGTCAACATCATATTCAATAAAACAGACGCCTACAACGAAGATGAGCTTCGCTATCTGGACGGGCTTATCCGCCTTTATACCACCATCGGCTACCCTTGCTTCAAGGTATCTGCCAAAACCGGCGAAGGCGTCGACACGATAAAGGAAGAACTCAAAGGAAGAATAACCCTCTTCTCCGGACACTCCGGAGTAGGAAAATCCACCCTCATCAACACCATTCTGCCGGAGCTGGACATCAAAACCGGCAAAATCTCCTCCTACCACAATAAAGGTATGCACACCACTACCTTCTCTGAAATGTTTCCCGTACCGGGCAACGGCTACATCATCGACACACCGGGCATAAAAGGCTTTGGCACATTCGACATGGAAGAGGAAGAAATAGGACATTATTTCCCGGAAATATTTAAAGTCTCCGCCAACTGCCGCTATAATAACTGTACCCACCGCCATGAACCGGGATGCGCCGTACGCGATGCGGTGGAGCAGCATTACATCAGCGAATCCCGCTACGCCTCCTATCTGAACATGCTGGAAGACAAAGAAGAAGGGAAATACAGGGCAGCGTATTAATAAATTACTTTTATTAACTTTTCTTGTTTTAAACTTTTTTCTTCCCTTTCAGTCTAAATCTAAGGCTAAATATACTACTAATACTGCAACATGAATAAAAAAGTGAAATGGGGCATCATAATATCCATTGGTGCCGGACTGATAGGCGGGGGTATTTATTCCCAACTTCCCAAAGAAAATGAAGAACTGGCAGCTGCCGACAAAGTAATGACCGGCAAACGCGGAGAAAAGAAAATTCTAAATGTGAACGCTCAAATAATAAAACCGCAACTGCTAAAGGATGAAATACAAATCAGCGGCAGCCTGCTGCCCGACGAAGAAGTAGACCTTTCATTCGAGACATCCGGCAAGATTATCGAGATAAACTTTGAAGAAGGCAGCTTCGTAAAAAAAGGTCAATTGCTTGCTAAGGTAAACGACCGTCCCCTCCAAGCGCAACTGCAAAGATTAGTATCGCAACTAAAACTGGCTGAAGACCGCGTGTTCCGTCAAAATGCATTGTTGGAAAGAGACGCAGTCAGTAAAGAAGCCTATGAACAGGTGAAAACCGAACTTGCCACTCTGAATGCCGACATCGACCTGATAGAGTCCAACATTGCACAAACCGAACTTCGGGCGCCTTTCGACGGCGTCATCGGTCTGCGGCAGGTCAGCGTAGGAACATACGCTTCTCCCTCGACCATTGTAGCCAAACTCACAAAACTCTCCCCCCTGAAAGTAGAATTCGCAGTACCCGAACGATATGCCAATGACGTAAAAATCGGTGCAGGTCTGGACTTCATCCTTGAAGGAAAACTGAACACGTTCCATGCCACCGTCTATGCCCGCGAATCAAAGATAGACCCTGTTACCCACACATTAACCATCCGCGCACTCTATCCTAATACCAACAGTGCCGTACTTCCGGGCCGTTATGCCAGCATCAAACTGAATAAGGACGAAATACAAGACGCGCTTGCCGTACCTTCCGAAGCCATCGTTCCGGAAATGGGCAAAGACAAGATTTTCCTCTATAAAGCAGGAAAAGCGCAACCGGTAGAGATAACCACCGGCATCCGTACGGAAGCCGAAGTACAAGTATTGCAAGGCTTGAGCGTAGGTGATACGGTCATCACTTCAGGAACCTTACAACTGCGCACAGGGTTACCGGTTACATTAGACAATATAAATTAATGACCCACTATGAATGATGAATTGCTATGCCGCATGGCAGCCCGGCTGTTCATAACTCATAATTTATAATTCATAATTCACACCATGAATATATCCGAATTAAGCATACGGCGACCGGTACTCTCCACTGTATTGACACTGATTATCCTGCTCTTCGGTTTCATCGGGTACAACTACCTCGGTGTCCGCGAGTATCCGTCAGTGGATAACCCCATCATTTCCGTATCCTGCTCTTATCCCGGAGCAAATGCCGACGTTATCGAGAATCAGATTACAGAGCCGCTGGAACAGAACATTAACGGTATTCCGGGAATCCGTTCCCTCTCCAGTGTCAGCCAGCAAGGTTCATCGCGCATTACGGTGGAGTTCGAGCTCTCCGTAGACCTGGAGACAGCCGCCAATGACGTGCGCGACAAAGTTTCACGCGCACAACGTTATCTGCCCCGCGACTGCGACCCTCCCACCGTATCCAAAGCCGATGCGGACGCTATGCCTATCCTCATGGTAGCCTTGCAGAGTGACAAACGTTCCCTGCTGGAACTCAGCGAAATAGCCGACCTCACCGTAAAGGAGCAGTTACAGACCATTTCCGACGTAAGTAGTGTGAGCATTTGGGGAGAGAAACGTTATTCCATGCGCCTATGGCTCGACCCTATCAAGATGTCCGGTTACGGTATTACCCCCATCGACGTAAAGAATGCGGTGGACAATGAAAACGTGGAACTTCCTTCGGGCAGTATCGAAGGAAACACCGTTGAGCTCACCATCCGTACCCTCGGACTGATGCACACAGCAGAAGAATTCAACAATCTCATCCTGAAGGAAGACGGCAACCGCATTGTCCGGTTCAGTGACATCGGCCGCGCCGAACTTGGTCCGGCGGACATCAAAAGCTATATGAAAATGAACGGAGTGCCCATGGTGGGTATCGTAGTAATCCCGCAACCGGGCGCCAACCATATCCAGATTGCCGATGCCGTATACGAACGTATGGAGAAGATGAAGAAAGACCTCCCGGAAGACGTGCACTACTCATACGGTTTCGATAATACCAAATTCATACGCGCCTCTATCAATGAGGTTAAACAGACGGTGTATGAGGCATTCATACTCGTTATCATCATTATCTTTTTGTTCCTCCGCGACTGGCGCGTCACACTGGTTCCCTGCATCGTAATCCCCGTTTCACTCATCGGCGCCTTTTTCGTCATGTACCTGGCAGGATTCTCCATCAACGTGCTTTCCATGCTTGCCATTGTGCTTGCCGTAGGACTTGTGGTGGATGATGCCATTGTAATGACTGAGAACATCTATGTCCGTATCGAAAGAGGAATGCCTCCGAAAGAAGCCGGTATCGAAGGAGCCAAAGAGATCTTCTTTGCCGTAATCTCCACCACAATCACGCTGGTAGCAGTATTCTTCCCCATCGTATTTATGGACGGTATGACGGGACGCCTGTTCCGCGAGTTCAGCATCGTGGTGTCCGGTTCTGTCATAATCTCTTCCTTCGCCGCACTGACATTTACGCCGATGCTGGCCACCAAGCTACTGATAAAAAGAGAAAAGCAAAGCTGGTTCTATCGCAAGACAGAGCCGTTTTTTGAAGGCATGAACCGCATTTACAGCCGTTCTTTAGCAGCTTTCCTACGCAAACGCTGGATTGCACTGCCCTTTACGGCAGCAACCATTCTGATCATTGGCTTTCTATGGAACTACATTCCCGCGGAAATGGCGCCGCTGGAAGACCGTTCGCAAATCAGCATCAACACACGCGGCGCCGAAGGTGTCACCTACGAATATATTCGTGACTATACGGAAGACATCAACCTGCTTGTAGACTCAATTACGCCTGATGCCGAAGCAGTAACCGCCCGCGTATCCAGCGGCAGCGGTAACATACGCATCACCCTGAAAGATATGCAAGACCGCGACTACACCCAAATGGAAGTAGCAGAGAAGCTGTCGAAAGCAGTACAGAAAAAGACTATGGCCCGTTCCTTCGTCCAGCAGTCTTCTTCATTCGGCGGACGGCGCGGCGGCATGCCTGTACAATATGTGCTGCAAGCCACCAATATTGAAAAGCTGCAGGAAGTACTGCCTAAGTTCATGGCAAAAGTGTACGAGAACCCTGTATTCCAAATGGCAGACGTAGATTTGAAATTCAGCAAACCGGAAGCACGCATCAACATCAACCGCGATAAGGCAAGCATCATGGGTGTCAGCACCCGCAACATCGCCCAAACTCTGCAATACGGATTAAGCGGCCAGCGCATGGGCTACTTCTACATGAACGGAAAGCAATACGAGATATTAGGAGAAATCAACCGTCAGCAACGCAACAAGCCCGCCGACCTGAAAGGTATCTACATCCGCAGCTCTCAGGGAGATATGGTACAACTTGACAACCTGATAGAACTGACAGACGGTATCGCTCCGCCCAAGCTATACCGTTACAACCGTTTTGTGTCCGCCACTATCTCTGCCGGACTTGCCGATGGCAAGACTATCGGACAAGGATTGGACGAAATGGACAAGATAGCCAAAGAAACGCTGGACGACACCTTCCGCACCGCCCTCACCGGCGACTCCAAAGAGTATCGCGAGAGTTCTTCCAGCTTGATGTTTGCCTTCATCCTGGCAATCCTGCTTATCTACCTCATCCTTGCCGCCCAATTTGAAAGCTTCAAGGATCCGTTGATTATCATGCTGACAGTACCCCTTGCCATTGCCGGAGCATTGGTATTCATGTATTTCGGAGACATCACGATGAATATATTCAGCCAAATCGGCATCATCATGCTGATTGGTCTGGTAGCAAAGAACGGAATCCTGATTGTAGAGTTCGCCAATCAGAAACAGGAAGCCGGCGAGGACAAGATGCAAGCCATCAAAGATGCCGCCCTGCAACGTCTGCGTCCTATCCTGATGACAAGCGCTTCTACCGTACTGGGATTGATACCGCTGGCTTTCGCAACGGGCGAAGGCTGCAACCAACGCATCGCCATGGGTACGGCCGTAGTAGGCGGTATGCTCGTATCCACTCTGCTCACGATGTACATCGTCCCCGCCATTTATAGTTATGTATCCACCAACCGAAGTAAACTAAAGAACGAATGAGACGTACGATTTTATCTTTCTTAATCATTCTGTGCACCGCGCTTGCCGCTCAAGCGCAACCTGCACCCATCTATACCCTGAAATCTTGTTTGGAACAGGGACTGCTGAACAACTACTCCCTGCGCATAACCCGCAACGAGCAGCAAGTCAGCAAAAACAACGCCACCCTTGCCAATGCCGGCTACCTGCCCACGCTCGACCTCTCTGCCGGCTACCGGGGGACATTGGACAATACCGAAACCAAGCTGCGTGCCACAGGCGAAACCACCAAAGAGAACGGCGTGTTCGACCAGACCATTGATGCCGGTATCAACCTGAGCTGGACCATCTTCGACGGTTTCAACATCACTGCCAACTACCAAAAGCTCAAAGAACTGGAACGACAAGGCGAGACCAACACCCGCATCGCCATCGAAGACCTGATAGCCAACATCGCCGCCGAATATTACAATTATGTACAGCACAAAATCCGTCTGAACAACTTCCGCTATGCCGTATCGCTCTCCAAGGAGCGCCTGCGCATCGTAGAAGAACGCTATCACATAGGTAACTTCTCCCGTCTGGACTACCAACAGGCCAAAGTGGACTTCAACGCCGACAGTGCGCAATACATGAAGCAGCAGGAATTGCTCCACACCTCGCGTATCCAGCTGAACGAACTCATGGCAAGCGAGAATGTGGACCAGCCTTTCATTATCCGGGACAGCCTCATCGACGTCAGTGACAAACTGAACTTCGAGGAACTCTGGAATGCCACCTTGCAGGCCAATGCCTCTTTACTGAAAGCGGAACAGAACAACACCCTGGCACGTCTGGACTATAAAAAGGTAAGCTCACGAGACTACCCATACGTGAAGATGAACGGCGGTTACGGCTATACTCTCAACAAATATGACATCTCCGCCAACAGCCGCCGCAGCAATCTCGGACTCAATGTCGGCGTCACTGTCGGCTTCAACCTCTTCGACGGCAACCGCCGTCGTGAGCGCCGCAACGCACGCATCGCTGTGCAGAACGCCCGCTTGGAACGAGAGCAACTGGAACAAGCCCTGCGTGCCGACCTGAGTAATCTGTGGCAAGCCTATCAGAATAACCTCCAGATGCTGAACCTTGAACGCCAGAACCTTGTTGCAGCCAAAGAGAACCATGAGATTGCCATGGAACGCTACATGCTCGGTAATCTTTCCGGTATTGAGATGCGCGAAGCGCAAAAGAGTCTGCTGGATGCCGAAGAGCGTATCCTCTCGGCAGAGTACGATACCAAGCTATGCGAAATATCCTTGCTGCAAATCAGCGGAAAAGTGGAACAGTATTTAGAGTAGGCATATCCAATAAATCACAATATTTACCCCCTTAAAAAACAAATATTACCATCTTCTCTTCAGAGTTTTCCCTATTTTTGCTCTCAAAGAACCTAAAAAAGCAATAATAGTATGAAACGAGCAATCCTCTTCTGTGCATTGCTCGCCCTCCTCATGGGAACCAATGCACAGGAAACAACCAGTTACAAAGAGAAACATCCCTATAAGGACTGGGTAAAAATAGCTCCCAAGCTGGATGATGCCTTCCTCACCACTCCCGAAGCCATCCGCATTGCCGACAACGTATTACTCTATCAGCACACTACCGGAGGCTGGCCTAAGAATGTTTATATGCCGGCCGAACTGACAGCCGATGAGTATAAAAAAGTCCTTGCCGCCAAGAACAACGTCAATGAAAGCACCATTGACAACAGCGCCACCAGTACGGAAATCCGCTATCTCTCCCGCATCTACCTGGCCACCCGCATAGAAAAGTACAAGGATGCCGCCTTAGAGGGAATACGCTACCTGCTGAAAGCCCAATATCCCAATGGCGGCTGGCCCCAATTCTGGCCACGCCCCAAGGGTTATTACACCCACATCACTTATAACGACAATGCAATGGTGAACGTGATGAACTTGCTGCGCGATGTTTACAGCAGGAAAGCGCCGTACACTTACGTACCGGACAGCCTTTGCCAACGCGCCCGCACCGCCTTCGACAAAGGCGTGGAATGTATCCTCAAGACTCAGGTGAAACAAAATGGAAAGCTAACTGTGTGGTGCGCCCAGCATGACGAACACACACTCGCTCCCGCCAAAGCCCGCGCCTACGAACTTCCTTCACTCAGCGGCGCCGAGTCGGACAACATCGTTCTGCTGCTGATGTCCATTCCAGACCCCTCGGCCGAGATTATCGCTTCCGTAGAGGCTGCCATTGCGTGGTTCAAGGCAAGTAAGATTATCGGTATCATGCGTAAGAACTTCACCGACAGCGAAGGCCGGACAGACTACCGGATGATTCCCTGTCCGCAGGATGATTATCCCTGCCCCGTACTTTGGGCGCGTTTCTACACCCTTGAAGACAACCGTCCTTTCTTTTGCGACCGCGACGGAGTGAAGAAGTACGACATTTCCGAAATAGGTTATGAGCGCCGTAACGGTTATAGCTGGTACAACAATACCGGATTGAAAGTATTGAAAAAGTACGAACAGTGGAAAAAACGGATAGGGAACTAAGCTGTTATTTATCAATAGCATACATATACCAACAAGTTTCAACGTTTGGTACGACAAATACCAATGATTGGTACCGACTATACCAACGATTGGTAGGGAGCCTACCAAACAGTGGTACAGCTTGTACCAAACGTTGGTACTAAAAGAAACAAGCAGAAGAAATTCCGTCACCTTCCCATGCAGCCCGCTTGTCATAATACGAAAAGCCGCTCACAGAACTATTTCCGGAGCGGCTTTCATTATCTATATTCGGAGCACCCGAATTATTTACTGCAATTCCATGGCTTCAACTGCTTGAAGAAGTCATTCCCCTTGTCATCCACCAGGATAAATGCCGGGAAGTCCTCCACTTCAATCTTCCAGATAGCCTCCATACCGAGTTCGGGATATTCCACACACTCAATGCTCTTGATATTGTTCTGCGCCAGAATAGCTGCAGGGCCACCGATAGAACCGAGATAGAAACCGCCGTACTTCTTGCAAGCGTCTGTGACTTGCTGGCTGCGGTTACCTTTGGCAAGCATAATCATGCTGCCGCCATGACTTTGGAAGAGGTCTACGTAGGGGTCCATACGTCCGGCAGTTGTCGGGCCCATTGAACCGCAAGCCATACCCTGCGGAGTCTTGGCAGGACCGGCATAGTAGATGGGATGATCTTTGATGTACTGCGGCAAGTCCTCACCACGATCCAAACGTTCTTTCAGCTTGGCATGAGCAATGTCGCGACCCACGATGATAGTACCGTTCAGAGACAGGCGGGTGGAAACCGGATACTTGGTCAGCTCCTTCAGGATATTCTCCATCGGCTGGTTCAGATTGATCTTCACCACATCACCCTCGCCGGCCTTGCGGAGTTCGGCAGGGATAAGTTCGCCCGGATTGCTGTCGAGCTTTTCAATCCAGATACCTTCTTTATTGATTTTACACTTGATGTTACGGTCTGCAGAGCAGGAAACGCCCAAACCGACAGGACAGGAAGCACCATGACGCGGCAAACGGATGATACGCACATCGTGAGCCAGATACTTGCCGCCGAACTGTGCGCCAAGACCAATCTTATGAGCCTCTGCCAATACCTGCTTCTCCAATTCCACGTCGCGGAAAGCACGACCGAACTCATTACCGGTAGTAGGCAGGTTGTCATAGAAGTGAGTGGACGCCAGCTTCACCGTCAGCAGGTTCTTCTCTGCCGAAGTGCCGCCGATGACGAATGCAATGTGATAGGGCGGACAAGCAGCCGTACCCAGCGTCTTTATCTTTTCGATGAGGAACGGGACCAGTGTTTCGGGGTTCAGTATAGCCTTGGTCTCCTGATAAAGGTAGGTCTTGTTGGCAGAACCTCCACCCTTAGTCACACAAAGGAACTCATACTCCATGCCTTCGGTGGCTTCAATGTCGATCTGTGCCGGAAGATTGCACTTCGTATTCACTTCATCGTACATATTGAGAGGCGCATTCTGGGAATAACGCAGGTTCTCTTCCGTATATGTCTTGTAGACACCGAGTGAGAGGGCCTCTTCATCGCAGTAACCCGTCCACACCTGCTGTCCTTTTTCACCATGAATGATGGCCGTACCCGTATCCTGACAGAAAGGCAGCACGCCCTTAGAGGCAACTTCGGCGTTGCGCAGGAAAGTCAAAGCCACATACTTGTCATTGTCGCTTGCTTCGGGATCGCTCAAAATCTTAGCAACCTGTTCGTTGTGCGAACGGCGCAACATAAACGAAACGTCCCGGAAAGCCGCATTGGCCATTGCAGTCAAACCTTCTTTTTCAATCTTCAGGATAGGTTTTCCTTCAAACTCGCTTACAGACACGTAGTCTTTCGTAAGCAGATAATACTCAGTTGTATCCTTACCCTTCTCGAACATGGGCTGATACTTGAACGGAGGTGTTGTTGCCATAATTACTTGTTCATTTAATGTTTAAAAGTGATTCGTGACACAAAGACAGTGCAAACCGAAAGCTGAAACAAATTTATTTGCATCATGCTGAGGTGCAGCCTGTCTTCGCACAGCAAAGGTAGCAACTATTATCGAAATATTTCTTTAATCAAGGTGAAAACTTGCAAGTGCAACTGCCTTGCCGCCACTTAGCGGACGTGCTGCATACGCCCTATCAGCTCATCACCCAATGCAGTCTTTACCTCAATGTGTTTCAATACGGCAGTCACGAAAGGATTACTCTCGAAGTCGCCACGTACCTGTTCAAAGTCAAGTTCCTTCTCAAGGCGCGAACCATCGGCTCCAAATCCGGTCATGGAAGCCAGGGAGAATTCTTTCTTTGCATCTTCATAGACCATACGGTCCAAACCGACAACGGCTTCTTTCCACTTCTCGACGATGTGAATAATATCTTCCGCCGTTATCTTTTCGGGATTGATACCGTAGAATTCCTCCAGTTTGTCGTATGCCCATGTCCACTCATATGTGTAATAGTTCTGATGCATCCGTTCAAACTCGGCATTGATGTATTTCAAGCGGTTCACCGTACCGGATTCAATCCCGTCTATCAAGGCGTCAATCTCACTTTTCGGAGCTATCAGTCCGGAAATGTCAACCCACTCACCGCTACCGATAGAGGTATCGGGCTTGAGACGGGCACGTATTTCTTCATTAGTCCGGAAATCAATGCCTTCCAGACGCTTGATGACAGAGTTGCCGAGGAACTTATGGATGGCGGTTTCGTAGAAACCGATGCCTTTCACCAATGCTGAATTGCGTATCTTGGCACTATGGAAGGAATAGATGTCGGATAGTTCGCCCGAAGCATAACGCAGGTTTTTCAACGTTTCCCGCCCTTTGAACATCTTCTGTACGGTGTAAGGACTCAGCAGGTTGTAGTTGATAAAATCCAGCTTGTTGGTATCGGTACGCTGGTCGCGCTTAGGCCATTTCTGGGCATCGCGGATAGTACCTACACTGCGCAGGTTGACACCCGGCACAAGATAAGTCGTGTTATTCTGCTCTATCAAGTAGGAGAACGGCAGATTGGAAGTGTCGGAATGATTAACGTGACGCCCCATGACAAGGGAGAATGCCCCTACCCTCGCAGGCCACAGGATGTAAGAATCCGAAGTGGTTTTGGCGCCGCGTTCCAATGTCCCCTGGTGAATAGGACCGAGCTTATACATGTGGTTGCTTTGATTGGAACCGGAACCGGCATTCATAAAAGAGAACATACCGGCTATAAGCAAAGTGGACTTATGGTGCGTCACCGTATAAGGCCCGGCAAAAATGGCACACGCCTCACCGTTTTCTCCCTGACAGTTACTGAAAAACAGGGAGTCCGAAGCAGAATAGTTATGTCCCAGCTTGCAGGCTTGCCCCACAAAACAACGGGTCAGCATAGCCCCGTCGTCCACATGCGAACCGGACGATATGATAAAATTATCGCAAATAACGCCATGACCGATATGCACAGGCGCTATCTCGTTACTGTTAATGCTTCCGTTATACAAACGGCACGTACCACAGATGTGACAATAATCACCGATACGCACGTTCTTGATAGAACCCGTATTGAGTATCATCACATGGCTGCCGATGGAACCGACAGCGGATGCATGCTTATTGGAATAGAAATCGGTGATCTCCTTCATCCGCGCAATCAACTCCGGACGATGGCGGTAAAGCGCCATAATGTATGCTTGATGTGCAGAGAGCTTATCACTGATAAGCACCTCGCGGCCACCGGTCTCATTCAGGACAGACACCTCCACACCATTACCGAACTTGGACAAACCGTCTACAAGGATAATATCCACATTCTCAATGAAAGTGTCGTGCCCGATTTCATAATTGGCAATGTAGTTCTGGATATTCTCAATGCAACAGTTGTCACCCACCGTTACATTATGAAGCGTCACATGCCGCAAACCGGAATGTTTCCTTATTCCGCCCGGCAAAGTAAACTCTAATTGGAATACTCCCAAACGCACTTCACCCGAAAAGCGGGTGTGATGCACAAACTCCGTTGAAAACTCTTCTGCAACGGTTACTTTCCCCCAATCATCCGCCAGACACGACTGGCTCTTCAACCGAAGTACTTCGTCTTCGGTCAAGTTTCTGTAAGTCATAACACTTAAATTAAGAATGAAGAATCTTCTTAATTCTTCATTGATTAAACTTCTTCTTCGTAAGTCTGATAAAGGAAATCGTTATAGGGATACTTCTGCACGTGCAGTTCTTTTACACGCTGATAAACCACACTCTTCAGTTCTTCTACATTGATCCGTTCGCGGGCAGAAATAAAAAGACAATTGTCTTCCATCTTTGCCATCCACGTCTTCATCAGTTCTTCAAGTGTCAAGTTTTCCTTGGTTCTGGGGGTAAGGTCGTCTTCCGCTTTCGCGATATAGGTGTAAGCGTCTATTTTATTGAATACAAGTATCATAGGCTTACCGGATGCACCGATGTCCGCCAATGTTTTGTTTACCACTTCTATCTGTTCCTCAAAATCAGGATGAGAGATATCTACGATGTGCAGCAACAGGTCGGCCTCGCGTACCTCATCCAGGGTAGATTTAAAAGAGTCTACCAAATCAGTGGGCAACTTGCGTATGAACCCAACCGTATCAGACAAAAGGAACGGCAGATTCTCAATGATGACCTTGCGCACCGTAGTGTCCAACGTAGCGAACAACTTGTTCTCCGCAAAGACTTCACTTTTGGAAAGCAACGTCATCAAAGTGGATTTTCCGACATTGGTATATCCCACCAATGCCACACGTATCAAACGACCGCGATTCTTGCGCTGGGTGGCCTTCTGCTTGTCAATCTCTGCCAAACGTTCTTTTAGCAATGACATACGGTTCAGAATGATACGGCGGTCCATTTCCAACTGTGTTTCACCCGGACCACGCAGACCTACCGATCCTTTACCTCCACCGGCTCCCGAACCGCCGCCCTGACGTTCCAAGTGAGTCCACAAGCGTTGCAAGCGGGGAAGCATATATTTATATTGCGCCAACTCAACTTGTGTCTTTGCGTTGGCTGTCTGCGCACGCATTGCAAAGATGTCAAGGATAAGCGAAGTACGGTCCAATATCTTGATTTTCAGCTCTGCTTCAATATTACGTATCTGCTTTGCCGAAAGTTCATCATCGAAAATCACCATACCGATCTCACGCTCGGCTTCTTCTTCGTTACGGATATATTCTTTTATCTCTTCCAGCTTACCCTTACCGACATACGTCACAGAGTTTGCCTGATCCAACTTCTGAGTAAATCTTTTCACTACTTCCGCCCCGGCTGTCTCAGCCAAGAATTCCAGCTCGTCGAGGTATTCATTTGTCTTACGCTCATCCTGAGTTTTTGTGACAAGACCTACCAATACCGCGGTTTCAACCTGTGCTTCGGAAATTACAAATTCTTTCATTCTATTTTATACCTTACTTATATATGTATACTTTTGTTATATGGCGGCAAATATAACAAAAAAAAAGAGGACAATGTTGCGTTGCCCTCCTTTTCGTATTCTCAAATCTAAAATTACTCGTCAGCAGGAAATCCTGTACGGCGAAAACCTGCAATTTTATAAGTATCATCACCTTGCACATTTACAAAGAAAACAATACTATCTGCCGGCATACCACTTGGAGTAGTAGCTGCACCAGCCAAGACTTTCCCATCAGTAACATCTACAACGATCTTAGAATCTCCCCAAATTTCAGGAGCTACAGCAATCGTTTGCCCAGTTGCACTGAACGTACGTGCGTTATAATCCGTAGACACCTTAATAGCAGAATTCAAAAGATAGCCCTCTTTCACCCACATTTCTGTCGGAACATTAGCAGCCGTATTATAGGTGTTTAATTCAACGGTACCACCCAAAATATCTTCCCACTTTCCTGCCTCATTCTTTGCTTCCCAAGTTACAATCCAAGTGCCTGCCATTTTTTCAACGGCAGTTCCACCTGGTTCTGTTTCATCGTCACATGCAGTAAACGCGAATGAGACTGTTACTAATAACAATAATGCTATATATTTTTTCATAATTCAATTATTTATTTGGTCAATGTAACCGAAAGCTGGTTATTTGCACCATATTTAACATTCAATTCTATCACACCTGTTACCGGATCATAGCTACCGCTATTCAATCCAAGAGTAAGCTTAAGTTCCGGCGCCCAAGAGCCTAAACTGACTAGTGATATACTATTATCAGCTTCTAACTTAATAACGGCCTCTGCATGGAGATCGTAGGCCGGTTCCAAACCGGCATTCAGGCCATGGAATTGAAATCCACCCATAATATCATCGATTCCATAAGTACCGTCGCCATTATCTACAATATGAATTGGAGCATTTACATAGTGGCGGCTGCCAAGTTCTGATTCTCCATAATAGGCACTGGCAAAAGTAGGTGCAGCAACCAAAACATTACGCTTCTTTGAAACTGAAAACCCATCAACATTAGCAACAGAATATGTTAATGTATAGATATCACTCTTCGCACTATTTACAGCTCCTGCAATCTTTACTTTAGATGTAATATCCTCATCACCTTCCAATGCAATGAAGCCCGGTTCTACATATGTATCGTTCAGTTTCATCTTCATAGCCGTCTCACCTTTCAACTCTAAAGATGCAAAATGCGTCACTTTGGAAATATCTTCCGAAGTATCTTCACACGAAGATAAAACTACAGTTCCAAAGCATATCAATATACTATATATAATTTTTTTCATATTCTTACTTATATTATACTATTTACTTTTTATTTCACATCCCACCAAATGGGCGTACTTGCAGGTACTGCCGCAGGTGTATTAGCATTATATTGGCGAGCAGACAGAGGATAAAACATCCGCTTAATCAGTCCACCGGATTCCAAACCACTGATCCAAGGAGTGATCAGTTCACCCGGAGTATAAAGCAAAGAGTTCTTGGATATTTCTTCCGCTGTATGTGATGACAGTTTAGGACAGTCTGTACGGCGAATCTCGCTCCATGCTTCTATATGATCCATGTAGAAAAGAGCAACCCATTTTTGCATATAAATGAGTTCAAGCTTGTCCTCATTTGAAGTTGCATTGCCCCAAGCAACAGCTCCTCCAGTACCGAACATTGCAGTTTCCTGACCTGTCATATCACGAGCCGCAAAGTCAGCTGTAATAGCTGCCTCATAAGCTATCTTCGCTGCGGCATCATCATTCAGAAAACGCAACTTCACTTCTGCTATCAAAAATTGAAGTTCACTCTGTGTAAAAAAATAAACAGGCTTTATCTTTGCAATTGTCACATTGATTGCGCTAACATCCGCATTCTTATTTTTAGCAACATCATGACTCCCCGGAATAGCTCCTACAAAATCTTTTGCGCCAGTAGCCTTATTCATACCATAAGCAATACGAGGGTCATTAGTCGATTTCAAATAAGAAACAAGAGGATAAGCAGCACAATGGTTACCTGTATTAGATGTACTAGTGGTGTACCAAGGGTTACGATAATTCTCGTCATCCTTAAACGCATCAAACTTAATATCTCCTGTAAAGAAATTACCTGCTTGCACTAAAGCCTTCACTTTTTCTGTATATGCAGCAGCATCAATACCAGCATCTATAAAGCGCAGATACATGCGCAAACGTAAAGCATTGGCAAAACCGACCCATTGATCCATATCCTGATCACAAACCAAATCAGGTGATTCCATTTTCGAATTGTCCAACTCCTGCTCTGCCGCATCCAATTCTGCTAAAATTCCTTTATACACAGTCTCGCCATCATCCCATTTCGGAGTAGCATTTGCATTTCCTTGCAAAGCCTCTGTATAAGGACATGCCCCCATATTATCCACCAATACTTGGAAAATATAAGCACGCAACACTGTTGTAGCAAAACGATCCGCTGTATTTTTACTCTTATTCAATACCTGCTGAGCATCTTCCAAAGCTCCTGCATATATAATACGATAAGAATAATCCATTTCTTGCGAACTCTCCGTAAAAGTATAAGTAGCTAACTGATTATACTGATTTGCCTCAGGCATCTGTTCAAAATACTGAGAAAAGAAACCGGCATAATTGTAGATTTCACCACCCACAGTTGCAGCAATACTCCCCTGAATAGCAGGAAATATAAGATCCGGAGTTACCTGATCATCTTGTGGATAGTTCGGATTATCGTTAATATCCAAATCGCAGCCAACAAACATAAACGCTGCTGTAGAAATAGTTAATAGTATTTTTTTCATCTTCATTCCTCTATTAAAATTTAACCATTACATTGAAACCAAATCGACGAGAACTTGGGTTCGCTGTATATTCACCATACTGTCCTTCCAAATCATTACCAAATGAAGACATTTCCGGATCTACGAATGTATTGTCTGATGGTGTCCACAAGAATAGGTTATTACCAAAAGCTGATAATCTAACAGCCTGGAAAGGAGTATTTGCTAACCATTTATTCGGAAGTTCCCAACTCAAGGCTATTGAACGTAATTTTATATAAGACTTGTCGATCAAACTGTAACTACCCATATCGAATCCGCCATTTCCCCAGAAAGTACCAGGATTACCAGCCTGCATATTAGCACTAGAAATAGGAGTAGTATTTTCTACATAGCTAATAGTACCGTCTGCATTAATAATTTCATTCACTGAATTTGGGACAATCATCGTATTACGATCATTATATGCTGTCTGAATAGCATTACCTGTAAAATAGTTAATATCCTTAGTACGAGAATACATCACACCACCTTGACGGATATCCAAATCTGCACTCAGACTTACTCCTTTATACTTCAGCGTAGTTGATACTCCCATTTGATAATCATAGTTCATGTTTCCGCAAATGGCAAACTCTTTGGCTGCAACAGGAAGACCATTAGCCGCATTAACTACAATGTGCCCTTCCGGATCGCGCTTAGGAACTTCCGCTTTGAAAACTCCTACCGGCTCACCTGTGATTGCATACATACTTGTTCCACCATTCAAACCATATATAACAGTCTGTCCTCCTAGTTCTTCCGGCAAACTGATCACCTTGCTCCAGTTCTTCGTAAAGTTCCAACTTACCATCCAGCTGAAATCACGTGTTTGTATCGGAGTAGCACTTACCAATAATTCAACGCCACGATTTCTTACTTTACCCAAGTTCATATTCTGTGCTGTATAACCAGAAGATGGATCCATTGATAATGAGAAAATCTGCTTATCTGAATTTCTATTATAATAAGCTGCATCAAAAGAAATACGGTTATGGAAAAATGCCATATTCAAACCAACCTCAAATTCCGTTGTCATTTCAGGACTCAATGAATTACTTCCCAAGATATTTCCAGCAGAAAAAGCATTTACCCCACCCAGTGGAAAGTTCAAATATCCAAAAGGTATTCTGTTTGAAGATTGTCCATAAACAGGCTTCGTCATATATACATTCGCATCATTACCTGTTTTACCCCAAGCCATACGAACTTTACCAAATGACAAAATATCTTTCATATCTTCATCCAACAACTCTGTAAAGATAAAGCTACCGGTAGCTCCTGGATAGAAGAAACTACGGTTTTCTTTAGGAAGAGTAGACGACCAGTCATTGCGGGCAGTCAACGTAACATACAGCATATTTCTCCAAGAAAGATCTACTTGCCCAAACACACCCATCAAACGTCTCAATGAAAGATATTGCTCAACCGTTGGAGTAGCAGCAGAATTACTCAAATTATACCAAGTAGGAATCGTTAACTTGCTTACACTGGAATATAAATAACTATATTTCCTTTCATTCCCATTGAAACCAGCCAATGCATTGATTTGAAAATCATTGATCGGCATACTGAAACTTAACAAAAGATCCTGATTGATTTCGCGGCGACGAGTTATTTGTTGGCTGTAGCTTCCTTCCTTCCCATAGAACGGACTATTGGAGCCCATTCCTTCACCATTCGGAGTACCTTCGTAGAACAAAGCATATAAATTAGGCTCACCTCTATTGCTCTGTCCAGTTGTAGTATCCAGACCCATACGATATGTAAACTTGAAGTACTTCAAGAAGTCATAATCAACCTGGAATTTTCCATAAAAGCGTTCAGCATCATACTCATTCAAGTAGTTCTCCAATATATAATATGGATTCATTACACCATAAGGAGTATAAAAATATCCAGGTGAATTAAATATATCATTCTGATCCTGCAAACTAATGATGCTAACATCACGTGGAGTCTGATACAAAGAGTTCAGCATAGTAAGTCCCTGACCAGTAGTTGCAAATTTATTCTTCTGATAAGAATAGTTCAATGAAGAAGAAAAAGTTAGAGCTTTCACTTTATGACTACCGCGAGCAGAGAATGTATATTTGTCATAACTGTCTGCATCAGTAGGAACCATACCATCATCGCTAATCTGAGAAAAAGACACATAGTACTCACTCTTATCAGTAGCCCCATTAAATGAAACACTATTATTATAGCGAAAACCAGCATCAAAAAAATCTTTTATATTATTTTTTATCGGAGAATAGGGTTTCAGCTTTTGAGAGTTTTCATATTTGTTACCCCAAAGTTGCATAGAACCGTCAAAACGAGGTCCCCATGAACCATTCTCAAGTTCTGTATGATCTCCATTCCAGCCCATACCAAATTCGTTCTGAAATTCGGGCAAACGTAAGATAGTAGACCACTGTAAACCACCATTATACTCAATACCCAAACCCTTATTCTTTTTCCCGGTTTTAGTAGTAATCATGACAACTCCACTAGCAGCACGACTACCATAAAGAGCTGTTGCCGCAGCACCTTTCAAGATCGTCATGCTTTCCACATCATCCGGATTTACAGCATTTGCACCGTTACCAAAGTCATAGCCACTATTCAAACCATCCGTAGAATATACAGCAGAATTATTCAAAGGCACTCCATCTACTACATACAACGGTTGGTTGCTTCCAGACAAAGAACTAACACCACGAATAATTACAGAATTAGAAGCTCCCGGATCGGAAGAAGTATTAGAAATTTGTACACCCGCAATTTTGCCAGATAAACTAGACATAATATCAGAAGTACGTGTCTCTGTTATACGTTCACTATTTACAGAAGTTGCAGAATAGCCCAATGCCTTTTCTGAACGTTTGATCCCCATTGCCGTCACAACAACCTCATCAAGCACCTCTGCATCAGACTTTAACACCACTCGCAGATTAGGTTTGATAGCAACTTCTTGTGTTTGCATACCAACGAACGAAACACGCAAAGTCTTCGCAGAACTCACCAAGTTATAAATGGCTTAAAATAAGTAAATTATAATCGTTAATAGGGGGCTTACTCAGAACAAAGGTATCGATAGGTATTGTTTTAATCGTATCTAATAGTAGAACTATATTACTAAAATGCTACTAACGGTCTATAATATCTATTGATTATTAACAACTTAGATAAACGGCTATTGGAAAACAATCACATCATAAATATACCCATTACTTTTTTTGAAGCATTTTTGTAAGTAAAAAGCGTTTAATTAATGCTGTTTCTTTTTCATACAAAATGAGGTAAGATATTGGTTCACAGCAGAAAGATACTCATCTTGACCATTGAAACTATCGGTTTCAAAGCTTTCAACCAATAGTTTCATTGCGTAAAATAGCTCGTTCACTACTTATTTAAAGCTGTTATCCACCTTTTTCCCAGCAATAGGTATTGCCTGCTTCATTTTTTCCAAATCATGAATAATAGTCATATCCATTACGTTAGTATATATCTGCGTAGTCTTTACGCTTTTATGTCCGAGCAGCTTTTGTACTGTAGTAATATTTATACCATTATATATGAGTAAAGTAGCATTGGTATGCCTTGCTGTGTGAAAAGATATTCTTTTAGATAATCCTGCTAATCTTGTGATAATTATCAAATCCTTATTGATATTTGAGTTATCTCTTAAATGAAAGAAATCTTCCAAATTATCTTTGTATTTATTGAGAATTGTAATTCCCTTTCCTGAAAAAAGTAGATAAAGAGGAAGGCGTACCTCTGTTCCTGTTTTTACAGATTTGTATATAAGCCATGTTTCCTGATTAATATCTACGATATTCTCAGAAGATAGATTAATAAAATCGGAATATCGCATTCCAGCATAACAGCAGAACAAGAAAGCATCTAAGGACTTTTGTAACTTAACATATCTGTCTGATAAAATCAGATTTTCCAGTCTTTCCAGTTCTTCCGGCACCAAATGGGTATGTTTGTTCTCTATTGTTTTTATTTTGTACTTTCTAAAAGCGTATTTCTGTATTTCAATATATTCTTTATTGATGGCTATATTTACATGACGTTTCAAATGTTTCATGTGTTTTGCAATAGTGTTTATGTGATACCCTTTCAATTGTAAAAAGTACTCGAAAGAAGAAATAAACTCGAATGTCAAATCTGAAAATACTATGTCCTTTTTGAATTCTTGTAGTAATATAAGTGTAGAAAGATGATTGCGTTTAGTACTATCTTTCAAAGATGAGTTCATAACCTCTTGCCTGAAAAAGGATATAAACGAAGAGTTATTTTCCTGTGTAGTTAAGGCGTTTTTTAATAGCTCTAGAGAGATGCGCTTACCTTGCTGCCATAATTCCAGTTCCTTTTTTTCTATTGTTGCAACAAATTCATAAATTAACCTGTTCAGAGCGTCTGCATTAGGATGATTTTTAACAATCAACTTTTTGTTATCCCACTGTTCCGGTTTCAAATAGACCTTGGTTGAAAAATACTTTTTCTTTCTGCCTAAATAAGCTTCGACTTGTACTAATGCCATTCCTTTTTTATTCAGGCATTTCTTTCTGTTGTACACAAGATTGTAAATAATTTTATTCATTTTAAACTGTTTAAATTAATACTATAAACAAATAAGACAATATTCTGTGCAAAACCAGAGTTGAACAAGGATTAATATCTGTGAAAAGTCGCATTTCTTTTTTTGTAATCTAGCTTTAGAGGCTGCAAAAAAGACACAAGATGTCTTTGATTATTCTGTAAAACCGCATCAATACCGGCGATTTTTTAACCATTTTGTTTTAAAATACATGTATTCAGATTAATAATTAGCTAAAACAGCAGAAACATAGTGATAGCGAATAATACTATTTTGAGCTTCTTTAATTATACAAAAACTGTTATTCAGCATAAAATCACTATTTTCATTAACAGATTGATAGATTTACAAGGTTTTTTCAATAAAATAGTTGCCCGTTTCATATTTATTAATATATTTGCATTTTGTTAGAGTAAAGAAACAATTAATGTAAAGTTAAACTTTAAGAGAGAATTTATGAAAAGAAAATTAATGCTGTTATTGGCCTGTCTTTTTGTTGGAATAGGCCTAGTAACTGCCCAAACTCAGACCATTACAGGTGTTGTGATTTCTGAAGAAGATGGGCAGCCAGTTATTGGAGCCTCTGTATTGGTAAAAGGTACACAAATTGGTGCTATTACCAATGTAGATGGTGATTTTACTTTACTGAACGTACCAAGTTCTGCGAAGACTTTGCGTGTTTCGTTCGTTGGTATGCAAACACAGGAAGTTGCAATTAAACCAAATGTAAGAGTAATACTCAAATCAGATGCCGAACAACTTGATGAAGTTGTGGTAACTGCTATGGGTATCAAACGCGACCGTAAAGCATTGGGTTATGCGGCACAGGATTTGAATTCAGAACAGTTGAACAAAGCAGGAACGACATCGCTTGCTAGTGCGATACAAGGTAAACTGACAGGTGTGGACATCCGTCAGTCATCGGGTGCACCGGGCGCTTCTTCTCAGATTATAATTCGTGGTGCTCGTTCGTTCGACGGCAACAACCAACCGCTATATGTAATAGATGGCATGCCGATAAACACAACTGCCGACTTTGATACCGGAAATTCTGTGACAGGCGCCAACTATGCCGATCGCAGCATCGATATCAATCCTGAAGATATAGAGTCGGTGAATGTGCTGAAAGGACAGGCAGCATCCGCATTGTATGGTATTCGTGCATCCAACGGCGTAATTGTGATCACAACCAAGCGTGGTTCCAAAAACAATATGAACAAGCCAAGTGTGACGATTTCAACAAACCTGAGCGCACAGCGAGTTTCACGCAAATTCGAACGCCAAGATATATATTCGCAAGGTAACAGTATTACCGCAGGATATGATCCGACTTCTTCCATGACTTGGGGACCGAAAATCAGCGAACTGGCCAACGACCCTAAATATGGTGGAAACATGAACAACCAATATACAGCGACAGATGGTATGCACGAAGGACAATATTATAACCCTAAGCGTGCACAAGCAGGTTTGAGCGGCTGGACAACACCACAGATTTATGATAATGTGGGAGACTTCCTAGGCACTGGATTTACTGAAAACACCAACGTAAATCTGTCACAAAGTATCAACGGAATAAACTATTCTTTCGGCGTGAACAATTCACACCAAAATGGTATCATTCCTTCAACAGGAATGGATCGTTGGGGAGCACGCGGATTGGTAGACTGGAAAATCAATCCACAGTGGAATACAGGATTCTCCATAAACTACTCATCTACCAAAATCACTTCCGCACCTGGTGCCAACGATGGTATCATGAATGTAGTTTATTCAGCCCCAGCCGAATATGATTTGAAAGGAATTCCCAATCACGAACCGGGAAATCCAACGAACCAGATATTATTCCGTTCCACTTCATTTACCAATCCTTATTGGTGGGCGGAACATAACGAATACCTTCAGCATACCAACCGTGCTTTTGGCAATACTTATTTGGAATATCAGCCAAATTTAGGTTTAGGAGAGAACTTCTCCCTCAAGATAAGAGAACAGGCCGGTCTTGACATCTGGACGTCAGATTATGCCACCATACGTGAAATGGGCAGTACATCATCATTGAAAGGTGGAGATATAGAAAATTACGGTTCTCAGCACAATGTATTCAATAACCTGTTTACAGTTAACTTTGACGGTAAATTCGGTAAAAGTGACGAATGGAGACTAAACGTAATATTAGGTAACGAATTCAATCATGAGAGCATCCGTAACTGGGATTATTACGGCAGTAACTTTAACTTCCCCGGTTTTACTAATATCGGAAACGCTACTTCACTAACATCCAGCGAGTATAAGCGACAGGAACGTACTGTGGGTTTTTTCGGAAGCCTTTCAATGTCATGGCAAGATCAGGTGTACCTGACCGTAACCGGACGTAATGACTATGTGTCGACCATGCCACGCGGTAGTCGCAGCTTCTTCTATCCTTCGGTATCATTAGGCTGGGAATTCACCAAATTACCTTTCTTGCAGAATAATAAAATATTGAACTACGGTAAACTCCGCGCTTCATTCGCACAGGTAGGTCAGGCTGGTAATTATTATGCCAACTATTATTACACCCCGACTTACGGCGGAGGTATGTATTCTTACTATCCGGTTACCTACCCTCTTCCCAGTGGAGTATCTACTTTCATACCCTACTACCGAGTATATGATGAAGGATTGAAACCACAAAATACAACCAACTACGAAATAGGTGCCGACTTGCACTTCTTCGGTAGTCGCTTGAAAGTGGAATACACATACAGTTTACAGAATGTAGAAGATCAGATATTCTATGTACCCGTAGATGGAGCGACAGGCTATCAGGAGATGTTGACAAACGCCGGAAAGATGCGTACACATGCTCACGAACTTTCTATTAATACTGCTATTCTGCAAGCCAAAGACTTCGACCTAAATTTAGGTATCAACTTTACGAAAGTGAATAACAAGGTTATAGAGCTGGCTCCAGGTGTGGAATCCATAATGCTGGGTGGGTTCGTTGAACCGCAAGTACGTGCACAGGCAGGATGTACCTATCCGAATATATATGGTTTGGGCTTCAAGCGCGATGAGGCTGGAAACTTGCTGTTATTAAACGGTCTGCCCCAATCTTCGGGCAATAGCCAAGATTTAGGTAACTGCTCTCCCGACTTCACTACCGGTTTTACGCTGGGTGGTCGCTACAAACGTCTTTCACTCTCTACCACATGGAGTTGGCAACAAGGTGGAAAGATGTATCATGGAACAAACATGACATTGAACTATTTCGGTACCACCAAAGAATCGCTCCCCTACCACGAAGGAAGTATGATTGCCGAAGGTATAGATGAGGTAACAGGACAGCCTAATACAATTGAAGTGAATAAGGCCGATTACTATCAGGCTTATTACAATATCACCGAATCCGGTATTTATGATACGAGTTTCGTTAAGTTGCGTGATCTGACATTAACTTATCAATTGCCCAAACTCGGCATCTTCGACATTTCGATTTACGGTTTTGCCCGTAACGTGCTTATTTGGGCCAACTTGCCGAACTTCGATCCAGAGTCGTCGCAAGGTAACAACAACATGAGCGGATACTTCGAACGATTCTCTGTTCCTAATACATCCAGCTTCGGTGGTGGTCTTACTATTAATTTCTAAACATACAACATAAAGATTTTGATTATGAAAAAATACATATTCATGACTTTGACGGTGGTTCTCTTTGGCCTGACAGCATGTACGGAAGATGCATTTGACCGTATCAACAAGGACAATGAACACCCGTCACCGGAATCTGTTCCAGCAGCACTCCAATTGACAGACGCTATTATGTCCACAGGTTTCAGTACCGTATCGGGCGACTTCGCCTTTTATCTTTCCTCACTCAACGAACAAGAGGTAGGTATGGGAAACAACCAATTAATGTTTGCCGAAATGCGCAACTCAAGCGAATGGGCAGCTTCTACGACCTTTAATAATGTATGGAACTCCACCTATGGCAACTTGCAGAATATACGCCAAATGCAGAGCAAAATAGAGAATGAGGTACCGGGTAATGTAGGACAGTTTGATATACTGGGAATGGCACAAATATTAGAAGCCGTAAACTTCGGTGTCCTGACTGATATGTTCGGCGACATCCCTTATAGCGAAGCTGTACAAGGACAAGGCAACCTACAACCCAAATTAGATGCACAGAAAGATATATATACCGGCATTTTGGCTACACTCGACAAGGCTATCGATAACTTGGAAAAAGGTAAAAGTATGACCAATGCCGGCAACCAAGACATTGCCTACAAAGGGGCCGCATCTAAGTGGCTGGCAGCCGCTCATGCTCTGAAAGCACGCTACCTGTTACATAAGCTGGCGGTAGAACCTAATGTACTTTCCGAAGTAGCAACATCCGTACAACAGGCAATAGACAATGGATTCGAAGGATTTACGGTTACAGGATTTAATGGTTCCACATGCGACAATCCATGGAGCGCCTATGTTTTCAGCCGTCAATACACAGCACCTTCAAAGACAGTATCAAGTCTGATGGAAGCTACAGATGACCCTCGTTTAGATTATTATCTGAATGCTTTAGGAGAAGCTTATATTCCGGGAGATGAAACTATTGCTAAGACAGTAGATGACGCCAGAGTAATGAAATATCAGCCAACGTGGTATTTGTTCGGTTCACAACCCATTCATATCATGAGTAAAGCCGAACTCTATTTTATTCAGGCAGAAGTTCAGCTGCGTTCAAACGTTGACGCCACCTCAGCGTATCAAAAAGCAGTAGAGGCTTCTGTTACGGAAATTCTGACTTGGTTTGGAGATGAAGCCACTGTGCCAGCTGCTGCAACAACAGCAAAAGCCTATGCATCGTCTTTGGGTGCACCGACACTCCAAAAACTTTTCGAACAGAAGTATGTGGCACAAGCACTGGATGAACAAGTAGAAACTTACAACGACTTACGTCGTTTGAAAGCAATGGGTGAAGAGTATGTAATACTGACTAATCCGAGAAATGCCCAAAGCGGTATCAACCGTTACCCAGAACGTCTACCCTACGGCAACAGCGCAGTCATCGGCAATCCGAATGTGAAAAAGGCCTATGGCGACGGTTCTTATATCTATTCTGAAAAGACATGGATAAACGGAGGTAAATAACCCTATTAACAAATCCCTTTATTTTAGTTTGCATTTTCATAAATCGCTAGAATAAAGGGATTTTTTATAATAGAATTACCCTATTATTTAATCATCTCCAAGCACCCTTCTTTAATTATATCCACCAATATAGGCTTCATTCCGCTGACAAAACATTCCACAGCAATCACCATCAAAATCAACCCCATCAAACGCATCATCACGTTATTACCGGTTTCACCCAATATATTAACCAAACGAGTAGAAGCTCTCAATATCAAAAAAGTAAGAAAATAAATAAGGGCAATAGTACCTATAAGTATCCCTTTCATTTCAAAAGAATGTGCATCTTGCATCAATACGATCGCATTTGCTATCGCCCCAGGTCCACACAACATCGGAATACCCAAGGGAGTTATTGAGATATCATCCGCATACGTTTTGATCTCCTCATCTTTTAACTTCATGGGAGTATAACGTGCTTGCAACATATCAAAACCTATCTTGAAAATGATAACACCGCCAGCAATTCGAAATCCATTTGTAGAAATTCCGAAAAACTTAAAAAGAAACTGTCCGGCAAAAACAAAGACCATCAAAGTTATAAATGACACTAAAGTTGCACGACTGACAATGGAACGACGTTCTTTATCCGTCATTCCCTGCGTCATCGTCAAAAAAACAGGCATTGTGCCCAAAGGATTAGTCAACGTAAAGAAAGAGGTAAAACACAACAAAGCAAAAGGAATAAGAGTCTCCATAATGGTAGTTTTATACGGTTATCATTAGAAACAAAAGTACAACTAATCTATCAATGTTACAATAAATCCAACAACTCTTTCAAATCAGAAATCTGATAAGTAGGCATAAAAGGTAAGTCCATACGACCGGACAAGTTATAAAACACCTGATGCATCCCTACTCCGGCAGCTCCAGCTATATCATTTTCCCAACTATCCCCAATCATCAACGAATCTTTCAGCTCGGATTGGGTTGCCGAAAGGGCAAAATAAAAGATCTCCGGCCAAGGCTTTAAAACTCCAATATCATCGGAAAGGACTATCTTCTTGAAATATTTATCAATCCCTGACGAATGCATTTTATGAGACTGGAGTTCCTTAAATCCATTTGAAAGAATATACAAATTGTATTTGGATGAAAGATATTCCAACACCTCACGCGCATGAGGCATCAATTTGCTTTTGGTAGGAATAGCAGCCAGAGCATCTTTTTCATATGCCTTTGCCAAAGCAGAATCACATATTCCTACAGCTTTAAGAGGATAGAGATAACGTTGACGATTTAATTCTTCTTTCGTCACCTTTCCATCGGCATATTCAGCCCACAGTTCTAGATTACGATGGTGGTAAAGCGAATAATAATGTTCGAAAGAATCAAAGAAACGATTATACTCATATTTCCAATACATCTCCTCATATGTATCACGAGCGTTAAGAGAAAAGGCCCAAAGCGTATCGTCTAAATCAAAAAAAAGATTTTTATAAGACATAAAAAGAATAATAAAAAGGCTGTTTCAAAAGCAGATTCACAAACGCACTTTTGAAACAGCCCTATCCAATTATCAATCAAGTAACTATTTCACCTGAATTACCAAATACTTGGAGACACTCCAAAACTCTTTCGGGTTGGTTATTCTCAAAGTCAGCAAACCTTTATCATCTTTTTCCAAAGCATAAGAGCCTGTTGGATGAGTAGTCAGAACATCAGCATCTTTAGAATACAGCTTTATTTCTTTGGTGGTACGAATATCAATTTGAGTAAAATAATCCTTATTGATATCACCGTCTTTCAGTACTGATCCTTTCTTGAACAGGCCGGATCCACTCAAAATCTTCTGATCTTTCAGTTCTTTCTTTGTACCGAACACAAACCACGCAGTATTAAGTGCCTTGTCCTGTTCTGCCACAGTCTTAGCTTTCGCTTCATTTTCTGCAGTCAGTTCACTCTTAACCGCATTTAAATCTGTTACAGCGGCATCCAATTCCTGAATACGAATATTCTTGGAAGCCAGTTCTGCCTGTAGTTCTTCGATACGCTGAGTTTTTGCATTCAACTCTTGCGTCAAAGATTCAACAGCTTTCTTCAATTGAGAAGAGTTTGTTTTGCTATTTTTCAGCATAGCCTGCAGTTTAGCAATCTGTTCTTTGTTTTCCTCCATCTGTTTGCGAATGAATTCAATATCCGATGCTATCTGTTGCTTTGCATTCAGAGAACCCTCTGCCACTGCTCCACGTTGCAAATCCACACGGCTCTCTGCCGCATTTATTTGGCGAAATCCTTCCGAAATATCATTGAAAGTCCCCATCATCTCATCCAGTTCAGCATTACGCTGAGTCAATTCCATTAAAAGAGAATCGTTTTCAGCTTTCAACTGGTCTTTACTGCCACCAGAAAAGCTATCACATGAAGCCATTACGGCTGCACACACAATTAAAACTGCTAACTTTTTCATACGCTTTTGTTTTACGTTTTGTTAATGAAGTTATTTAATCGTCTATTCCTGCTACTACAATTACTATTTCACCACGCGGTTCGTTGGCTGTAAAATGTTCTACCAATTCGGTGAGAGTACCTCGTATTGTCTCTTCATGTATCTTGGATATCTCACGAGAGACAGACGCCTGCCGTTCCGCCCCAAAATGTTCAGAAAACTGCGTCAACGCTTTTACCAACCGATGGGGAGACTCATAGAAAACCATTGTTCGATGTTCTTCTGCCAGCCTTTTCAAGCGTGTCATCCGACCTTTTTTCTGAGGAAGAAAACCCTCGAAACAGAACTTCTCATTTGGCAATCCTGAAGCCACCAATGCCGGAACGAAAGCCGTAGCTCCCGGCAAACATTGCACCTCTATACCATTACGGACACATTCGCGAACCACCAAAAAACCCGGATCGGAAATTCCTGGAGTACCGGCATCCGAAATTAATGCAACAGTCTCACCGCCCTTTATTCTATTTACAACACTTTCTACCGTTTTATGTTCATTAAATTTATGATGAGACTGCATTGCGTTCTTTATCTCGAAGTGCTTCAATAATATTCCGGAAGTACGCGTATCTTCGGCCAACACCAGATCCGCTTCTTTCAGGATACGAATAGCTCGGAAAGTCATATCTTCCAAATTTCCTACCGGTGTAGGTACTACATACAGTTTTCCCATATCCGCTATCTTAACTGAAATACTTCTTGAGAAGTTCTACAAAATCAATAGCCGCCTCATTCTCTTCATCCGGTTGTACCTTTGACATAAAAACAGACATAGCCTCCTCCAATGAAGAAGCCTTACCCAGCTGTCCCACTATTTCGTTCATACGTGCCGTATCCCCATTGAACAACTCACGAGTAAAACGGAACGAGTCATTCAGGCTGATGGCATGACATAGGTCTATAGCCGGTTTTATACGTTCGGCTAAAATCTGCGGAGCGGGAACTTCATCATCCTGCATGAAAACCGTCTCAGCCGGAACTTCCTTTGTAAGATCGGCAACAGCTTTATGTTCCAAGTCTGTCTTTACAACAGTAGAAGCCGATTGTTTAGCCGGAGTAATCACAAAAGTAGCGTCCAGCAGTGCAGTCAGTGCATCCAACCGTTCTTTCATCTGATAAATACTCCTTTTGGCAACTATCTTCAAAACAGGGTTAGTATCAGTGGACATCGACTGTATCAAACATTTCAATTCCTGTACATCCAGTTCTATATCTTTCAATAATACTTGCATATCCTTTTCCGTTCGTATTAAATGGTACAAATGTAGAAATAAATAATGAAAAAAATGCCAGTGAGCAAACAAAATGATTAATTTTGCGACTTAATATAACACTTTAAAACATGGTACTATTCTCGGAAGATCACATACAAGAGACTAAACGTAGAGGAAGAATTGAAGTTATATGCGGCTCTATGTTCTCCGGTAAAACCGAAGAACTGATACGTCGTTTGAAACGTGCTAAATTTGCCAGGCAACGTGTGGAAATATATAAACCTGCGATAGATACACGCTATTCGGAAGCAGATGTTGTATCGCATGACAGCCACACCATTTCTTCTACTCCAATAGACTCATCGGCAAGTATTCTGCTATTCACTTCTGAAATAGACGTGGTAGGCATCGATGAAGCACAGTTCTTTGACGAAAGCCTGATTAATGTATGTAACCAACTTGCCAACAATGGCATACGCGTAATTATAGCTGGTTTGGATATGGACTTTCGCGGAAATCCTTTTGGCCCCATGCCAGGATTGTGTGCTATTGCCGACGAAGTCTCCAAAGTACATGCTATCTGCGTAAAATGCGGTCAACTTGCATCATTTTCCCACCGTACCGTAAAAAATGACAAACAAGTACTGCTGGGTGAAACCGCAGAATATGAACCTTTATGCCGGGAGTGTTATTTACAGGCTATAAAGGAAGATCAACAAACAACAAACCAACAGTAATAAAAAAACAGGATTATGGAACGTAAAAAGATCACTTTCGACAGTTTCATCCGCGGTGTCATTTTAGGAGTTATTATAATTGGTCTATTAATGCTTCTGAAGCGTCTAAGTAGCGTTCTATTACCTTTTTTTATTGCTTGGCTCATAGCCTATTTGGTATACCCGTTAGTCACACTATTCCAATACAAGCTAAAGTTCAAAAACAGGATTGTCTCCATATTCTGCGCATTGTTCACTATTCTGATTATAGGTGCCGGGGCTTTCTATCTGTTAGTACCGCCTATGATACAAGAATTCGGCAGAGTACAAGCCTTATTAATCCAATACTTTTCTCATGGAACATACAATAGCAATGTACCCACCTCGCTTTCCGAATTCTTGCGAGATAATATTGACGCAAAATTCATCACTGAACTATTCAATAAAGAAAACCTGCTGGATGCGCTAAAAGAAGCAGTTCCCCGGTTATGGTCTTTATTATCAGATTCTATTGATCTACTATTCAGTGTATTTACCATATTTCTCATCTTACTATATGTCATTTTCATCTTATTGGATTATGAAAGTATTGCCGAAGGCTGGACACACCTCGTGCCCATAAAATACCGTCCTTTCACAATAAGCATACTAAACGACATAAAAACGGGCATGAACAGGTACTTCCGCGGACAGGCTTTTGTTGCATTATGTGTCGGAATCTTATTTAGTATAGGTTTCCTCATTATAGACTTCCCTTTAGCGATAGGTCTCGGTCTGTTTATCGGAGCATTGAACATGGTTCCCTATCTTCAGGTCATTGGATTTGTTCCTACTATCGTACTGGCAATCCTAAAAGCATCTGATACCGGTGGAAACTTTTGGATAATCATAGCCTCAGCTATAGCAGTATTCATTATTGTACAAGCCATTCAGGACGGATTTATCGTACCGCGCGTCATGGGAAAAATCACAGGATTAAATCCAGCCATCATTCTCTTGTCTCTTTCCATATGGGGATCATTAATGGGAATGTTAGGAATGATTATCGCACTCCCACTCACAACACTAATGCTTTCCTATTATCAGCGTTTCATCATTAACAAAGAAAATATTCACAAAGCAGAACCAGCTGATAATCAAACAATAGAGAAAAAACAGATAGAATAATGCAAACTTTTTTCACCGTATCCCTTGCATATTCAATAAAAGTGCCTATCTTTGCACCCGCTTAACAGCAATAAAGGATTGATTCGCTAGCTCAGCAGGTAGAGCACAACACTTTTAATGTTGGGGTCTTGGGTTCGAGCCCCAAGCGGATCACCAGAAAATCAGAGAGTTACACAAAAGTAACTCTCTTTTTTTATGCCTAAATTACGCTGGTTTACATGATTCAGTTAAACCGAGATGTAAACCAAGAACGGAAACAACTGTAGATGTAACATACTACAAATCCATAGTGTGTTACAAAATAATATTATAGAGATAACCCAACATAACAATAAACAAGGTAATCACTCCAAAAAAAATTCCAATTAAACGCCATGTCATTACCTTCTTTAACAATGTGGCTTCAGGAAGTGAAAGCCCAACTACCGCCATCATAAAAGCGATTGCCGTTCCTATGGGAATCCCCTTAGCTACAAATACTTCAATTACCGGCACTATTCCAGCAGCATTGGCATACATTGGAACTGCCAAGATAACCGATAAAGGTACTGCAAACCAGTTTTCCTTAGACATATACTGTTCGAAGAATCCTTCCGGCACATAACCATGCATAAACGCACCGACACCAATGCCGATAAGGATATACAAAAACACCCCTCTAACAATACCCCATGCTTCTTGCATGATAACTGGCAGTCGTCTAAAAAACGGAGTATGCTCTTTTTCCCATATTCCAGAGTCGGAAGTTGAATTTTGCTGTATTTGTTTCACCCAATCACTCAAATAAGCCTCCAATTTCATCTTACCTAAGATAAATCCGCCTACCATACCCAACAGAACACCGCTAATCACATAAATAATGGTAATACGTAATCCAAAAGTGCCGATAAACAGAGCAACGGCAACTTCATTTACCAAAGGTGAGGTGATCAGATAGGCAAATGTTACCCCCAAAGGAATGCCTCCTTTCACGAATCCGATAAACAGCGGTATGGAAGAACAGGAACAAAACGGGGTAATAGCGCCAAATAAGGCGGCAAAAAAATACTGCAATCCATAGAGTTTGCGAGAAGTCAAATAATTGCGCAAACGTTCTATCGGAAAATAGGCATTTATAATACCCATTATCACACTGATAAAAAATAATAATATCAAAATCTTTATCGTATCGTAAAAGAAGAAGTTTATAGCTTTCCCTAAAGCTGTTGAAGCATCCAAGCCGAAGATATCATACACCAACCAATCTGCAAATCTTTGTATCATAATCCTATTATTGTTTGTAATAACACGAACAAGCTGCCTCAAAAATTAGCGGTTACAAGCACATTTAGGCAGTTCTTGTTTTTTTATCTCTGTAATGTAGAACCTGGTAAATTCATTCTTGATTTCATTACGCACTCTTTCAAATTCGCTTCTGATAAAGTCCGTTGTTCCTATTGCTTCCGAGGGGTCATTAAAACCAATATGCAACCGTTTCCCTACATTACCCTCAAAGGCCGGACACATTTCGTTAGCACTACCGCATACAGTTATCACATAATCCCATGTGTCACTTAAATAAACAGTTACATTGGTAGGAATATGCCTGCTTATGTCAATACCAACTTCTGCCATGGCCTCAACAGCCAAAGGATTAACTTTCCCTGCCGGATGCGTACCAGCGGAATACACTTGTATATCCTTGTCAAACGATTGCAGGAAACCATGCGCTATTTGGCTGCGACAACTATTTCCCGTACATAAAATTAAAATTTTCATATTATATCCAAATTTATCAATCCATAATAAATGCCAACCAAGATAAACAGTACGGCTACCATATAATTAAACCACTTCTGAAAAGTCTGCACACGGTTATAAAACTTTCCTACCCCTGCTACACTGTATGCCAAAATCCAAGCGACAAGCATAACCGGAAGCCCTGTTGCCAATGCAAAAATGACAGGTAGCAAATACCCCTCACTTTCCATAGCCGACATGGGAATAAGCATGCCAAAATAAAATAACCCACTGGTAGGACAAAATGCCATAGCAAACAATATCCCCAGCAACAAACTACCCCATGAGCCTTTTAGTTTTTCTGTTTTTTCAGTAGCGGAAAATCCGAACTTGGGTAATTGCAATTTATCTCCGAATAGCATAAACAACCCTATCAACATCAAAGCAGGAGCAAGTAGCAGTTCTCCCCATTCGCTGATACCTTTTTGTATAGCAAACATATCTGCACCCTTTCGGAGTATTGCGATAAGTATTGCTCCTAATACAGAATAAGCCAACACACGCCCTAAAGTGTATAGAATACCATTTATAAATATCCGGTTACGGTTATTTATATCCTTACTGATAAATCCGATAGCGGTTATGTTAGTCGCCAATGGACAAGGACTTACAGCAGTCAACAGGCCGAGCAGAAAAGCGGTGATAATAGGTATCTCACTATTATCCAACAATGTTTGCAAGTATTCCATAAAACTGTGTTATTTTAGCAACCTGTTGATTTTCTGTTTTAATTCTTTCTTGAATACCGTTGTATTGCTTCGGGCATTCTGAAAGCCAAAGCGTGTCATGTCGTTACGTTCTTCTTTACCGTTCTCCCATTTATTAACATAAAGAGATGACCAGCTTACACGATATTTTTCTGCCAGCTTTTCACCTTCAGGAGTTGAAATATCTATTTCTTTGAAACGTAGTTTACCATTTTTGACCAATTCCGCCAAATCTGCATTAACTACTTCTTTCGTGTGTTTATCAATGGCTTTGCAAGTTGCACAACGTTGTTTTCCATGAAAATAAAGAACCTCCACATAGGTATCTGTGGCAATCTGTGCCATTCCCCAAATAGAAGACAAACAAGCAATGGTAAAGAATAAAAAGCGTTTCATAATAATCAGATTTACTTGATTAATACATCTTTTACCTCTTTGACAGAAAGCTTGCCTTTTGCCACAACCTTACCGTCCACGACAAGAGCAGGAAGCGTCATTACATTGTATTCCATAATCTTCATCAAATCTTCTTCTTTGGTTACTACCGCTTCCAAGGCTAATTCTTTTACTACTTGCGTAACTATTGCATACAGAGCCTTACAACCAGCGCAACCTGTTCCTAATACTTTAATTTCCATAATTTATAAATTTATCATATTAAATGTAATTCGTAAAACAACGAACGTTAAGATTAAAAAAGGGGACTATCAGCAACACTCCCCCGATTTACAGATACATTGCTCAAAAAACTCCTTAAAGAGTTCACGAGCCAGTTGCCAATTCTTTCGGTTGATACAATATTTCACTTTAGGTGTTTCAACCTCTCCCTGTATAAGTCCCGCATTTTTCAACTCTTTTAGGTGCTGCGATACGGTTGCTTTGGCAATAGGAAGTTCTTCATGAATATCCCCAAAGTAACATGTTTTCTGTTTTGCCAAAAAGTGCATAATGGCAATTCTGGCGGGATGTCCCAATGCTTTGGCAAATCTCGCCAACTGTTCTTGCGTAGCTGTATAATCTTTCTTTTCGTCCATACATAGAATATTGTTCGCAAATATACGAACAATATTCTAAATAACAAACCTTACTATATTCTTTTCAAGTACAAAAACGTGACAATTAAGTAATATTCACCTACCAACAAGCAAATAGGTTCATCAAAAATGTCATTAAACATACACAAGAGATCAAATATAAAGCTGTAAAAGAATGGATTACCCCCAATATTTTTTTGAAAGACAGTTGGAATCCTAAAAACAAAAAAACGAAAATATAGCATATGAAATGGGACTGATTGAATATTAAAACCCAAATACAGAAATAAGTTTCTCTCTAAAAATGCAGTATATATCATACTGTATATCAAACGAAAAACTCTTTTTAACAATCCCATCATGCAGCTATTTAAATGGGAACTGCATTTAATGCGCAAAAGCCGCCATAGATTGGCAGCACAGTATTAATCAATTTTTAAAATTAAAGAAAATGAAAAAAGTTTTTAAACCCATGAGAGTATTCGTATCAATGTTGGTACTTAGCAGTTCATTTTGTTTTACAGCCTGTAGCGATGATGACGAGAACACTCCACAACTTCCGGATGAAGTCACGACAGGAACAATGTTTGGGAACTATACAGGTAAAATGCTTACCTCCAGCTTGTCTCCAACAGAAAAAGAAAACAATGAAGAAGCACCGGTTGGAGTAGATATATCAGCTACAGTTAATAATGATACCGTATATTTTGAGAAATTTCCCATTAAAGACATTGTTTTGTCTATCGTCAAAGATGAAACCTTAACAGACAAAATTGTAGAAGCCGTAGGTGACGTAAACTACAAAGTAGGATACAAACCTACGCTCACAGCGGCCAAAGATAGTATTAAATTCGTTTTGAATCCGGAATCATTGAAATTGTCTGTTGCGATACCATCAGAAACCGAAAATGAAAATCCGGAAGCCTTACTTATTGAGGTAAAAGTCGAACCTGGCAAAGAAGCCGGATATGCCGTTGAAAGTGCGAATATGAAATTTAATTTTGCCGCAACAAAAGTTTTGCTTGGAGAAGGGGAAAATCAGCAAGAACTCCCAGACTTTACTTCGACAACTTTCAATTTTGACATGAATCAACATAAGATTGTTCATTCACGTTTTTAAAGTAAAATCATTCAGTATTCAAAAGAGAATGTCTATATTAGCCTATAGATATTCTCTTTTTATTAATTACAGAGTTTTTTTTAGAATAGCAGAATAAAAATGAATCATTTAAAATGTACGTTATTAGTTTTTTCAGCCGCATTGCTGACTGCATGCGGAAAAAATGAAAACATTGTCGGTAAATGGATGCAAACTGTCCCCGGGCTACCGGAACTCAAGCAGGGCTTTGTGCTCGAAGCGGATGGAAAAGCATCATCGGTCAATATGGCTACGCTGTCTTATAAAGCCTGGCAACAGGAAGGAGCTTTCCTAATTCTTTCTGGGAAAAGTGTGGGCAACCACCAGGTGTTACCCTTCTCCGACACGCTTCATATTGAAAAACTGACCCAAGACAGTCTGATATTAAAAAAAGGAGAGCTTATTCTCCGATATGCAAAAGAAGATACCATATCCCAGAAGAAGCTGAACGAAAACATTCCAGCCTCTTTAATTGCTCCAGCAAAAAAAACATTGAGTGTAAAGGGAAAACTGATAATCGGGGCAGAAGTCCGGTCATTCATTCCTGAAGGAAGCGATGAAGCTTATTGGGTCATAGACAAGACCGGGAAACTTTATCAACAATATGACAAAATAACTAAAGGAGTGAAAAACGGAATTCCTGTATACGCTGAACTACAGGTAGAAGACATGGGAAAATCAAACGAAGGCTTTGCTGCCAACTACAAGAGTGTATATCACATACATAAAATCAACAAATTACATAAATAATACACTCTAAGAGAGACATACGTTTTCCGAAGTGTCCACATCACCATGCCAACATACAACAAGCATTTACCCGGACACATTTAAGGATAAAAGTTACCTATTTATTAGATTTCAGTTTTACAATTTACCAATATAAAAGAAAGGGAAATTGCCATTTAAGTATCAAGGCAATCTCCCTTTTTACTACAAAATAGGAGACCCAATCACAATGAATAAACGAATCTATTGAAGAATCTTCCAGACTGCCACCTAATCCTATTTTAGTCCTATTCAAATCCTCTTAATCCGTATTTCATCACCCCAATTCCGTATTCAGGTATTGTTTTCCCGACTTGGGTAAATTAGACCGAAAGATGCATTTTTTATTCTATACTTTTGTCGCTGTTAATATAACATATTAAGAGATATACACATGAGAATAAAAGTATTTTTATGGATGTCCACAGTGTTTACACTGTTGGTTTCCTGCACTGGCAAGAATGAACAAGTACGGTCGGGAATGATTGTCAAAACTGAAAAAGCAGTTCAATATTCCGGTGGGAATGGAAAGGAATATGCTTTCATCTCCCGGCCATACCGTACTTCGGAATTATCCTTCCGAGTAGGTGGTCCGATAGACCGCTTCGATGTATATTCCGGTAACTATTATTCGCAAGGAAGCATTATCGCCGAGATTGATCCTCGAGACTTTCGCATACGCAAAGAACGGACTAAAGCCATATATGAACAGATGAAAACAGAATTTGACAGAATACAAAAATTGTATGAAAAGAACAATATTTCTGCCAGCCAATATGAAAAGACAAAGGCCGATTATACTACGGCCAAGACCTCCTTTGACATGGCTTCGAACGAACTGGAGGATTCACGTCTCATAGCTCCCTTCAATGGATATGTGGGCGAAGTATATATAGAGAAGTTCCAAGATGTAAAAGCTGCACAGCCTGTCTTGTCGCTGATAGACATTGACCGTCTCCGCATCGAAACATATGTGACACAAGAAGTGGCAGCCGCAGCCCGGTCGCTTGATTCGGTGAAAGTGTGTTTCGACATGTATCCCGACAAAGTTTATAAAGCAGCAGTAGTTGAAGTATCCAAAGGCACTACCCGCAATAATCTTTCCTACCTGCTAACCGCACTATTACCCAATCCGGACAGAAAGCTGCTGGCCGGAATGTCAGGCAAGGTATATATGGATATTTCCACAGATCAGAAAGCAGGTGTAGTTATCCCACAGTATGCCTTATGCCACCGTCCCGAAGTGGGTGACTTTGTGTGGATAACCAACGAAAGTACTTCCAAAGTAAGTCTGCGCAAGGTGACAAAAGGCGATTTACTGCCCAGTGGCAAGGTACTTATAACCAAAGGGCTTTCCACCGATGAGACTATTGCAACAAGCGGTTTGCGTTTCCTTTCGGACGGCATGGAAGTTGAGATCTCCTCTAAAAAATAAACCTATGAAGTTCGTAAAATATTTCTTGCAGAAAAGATCCGTCACCATTTTACTACTGGCGCTGGTACTGGCAGGTGGATTGTTTTCCTATATCAAAATGGGAAAACTGGAAGATGCGCCTTTTACTATTAAGCAGGCATTGGTACTGACTCCTTATCCGGGAGCTTCCCCATCGGAAGTACAGACGCAAGTAACCGACATTTTGGAAGAAGCCATACAATCCATGGGTGAACTGTATTACCTGAAAACAGAAAATCGTGCAGGTCTTTCCAAGATTACCGTTTATGTAAAAAAAGAGATTCGTGCAGATGAGATGCAACAGCTTTGGGACAAGTTGCGTCGTAAAGTGAATGACGTACAGGGGAAATTACCCGCCGGAGCAGGTGCCTCCATTGTCAACGATGACTTCGGCGATGTGTTGGGCGTGTTCTACGGGCTTACCGGTGACAGTTACTCATTTCGTGAGCTGGAAGACGAAGCCAAGCTGATAAAGAATGAGCTGTTGAAGGTGAAAGACGTGGCCAAAGTGGAGATTTACGGTGTGCAGACACCTACTATTGACGTAACCATCAGCCCGGCTGTTATGGCACAAAGTGGAGTGACTACTGCGGACATCACCCATGCATTTGAAGCACAAAACAAGGTGGTGGATGCCGGAGGAGTGGATGCTGGCAGCAATCGTATCCGAATCGAATCCACCGGCAATTTTTACTCTTTGGATGACATACGCGAGTTAACTATTGTATCACGTACCGGAGAACATTTCCGTTTGGCCGACATTGCCAATATAGAAGAAAGCTACCAAAACCCTCCGGGCAACATCATGCGGATTGACGGAAGTCCTGCCATAGGTATTGCTATCTCCACCGTCCCCACCGGCAACGTAGTGGATATGGCAAAGGCTGTGCAAATCACGCTTGATAAGTTTAAAGAGACAATGCCTGAAGGCTTTACACTGACTGCCATCTATGATCAAGGATATGAATCGGATATAGCCAATCAGGGATTTATTCTGAACTTGATTATTTCCGTACTCACAGTAGTAGCCATTCTATTGTTCTTTATCGGATTCAAGAATGGTATTCTGATAGGCAGCGGACTGGTATTCTCCATCTTCGCCACGCTAATAGTCATGATGGCTTCAGGCATAGCCTTACAACGCATGTCACTGGCCGCAATCATTATCGCCATGGGTATGCTGGTGGACAACGCCATTGTGGTATCCGATTCGGCGTTAGTCAATATGGAACGGGGCATGCGCAAACGAGTTGCCATCATGCGTGCCTGTTCATCCACTGCACTACCTTTACTGGCTGCCACTATCATTGCCATACTGACTTTCCTACCGATATACTACTCTCCGCATATCACCGGAGAATTGCTTTCGTCACTGGTCATCGTCATCGGAGTTTCCCTGATGTTCAGCTGGGTATTCGCCTTGACACAAACCCCATTCTTCATTCAGGAGTTTGTACGCCGTCCACGTCCGGAGGAATTAAAAGCCGGTCTTTTCGACGGTAAATACTATAATATATTCCGTAACGCTCTCCGTTGGGTGCTACGCCACCGTACCATGGCAGTCGCCTCTCTGGTAGTGATGTTGGTACTTTCAGCTTGGAGTTTCAAGTTTATACCGAAAGTATTTGTTCCTGCACTGGACAAACAATACTTCACGATGGACATGTGGCTACCGGAAGGCACTAACATTTATGAGACAGACCGTATAGCCGGCGAAATGGCAGATTATGTACGGGGACATGAAGAAGTGGAAATGGTTTCCAACTACATCGGCCGCACACCGCCGCGGTATTATTTGTCCAATATAGCTTTCGGGCCACAGTCCAATTATGCGCAGTTACTCATCAAATGTCATACTTCCAAAGATGCGGTAGCCATGCACTCCCTGTTGCAAGACTCCATCCGGCTGAAGTTTCCGGAGCCACTGATCAAGGTCAACAAATTTGAGCTGAGTCCATTGACGGAAGCGATGATTGAAGCCCGCTTCCTTGGTCCGGATGCCGCAGTTCTGGATTCACTGGTAAACGTGGCAACCTCAATTATGCGGCGCAACCCGAAAGCAGCAGATGTACGTAATGAATGGGGTAACATGACCCTGGTTATGCGCCCTATCTACGACCCTGTCAAAGCTGGTGCACTTGGCATTACCAAAGCACAGATGATGCAATCCGTAAAATCCGTCAGCGATGGACTTCCCGTAGGCATTTACCGCGATGACGAACGGAAAGTTCCGGTACTGCTGAAGTCTGATAATACCTCCGTAACAGATGCACACTCATTGGAAAATCTCTCTGTATGGAATGGCAAACATTCTGCACCATTGTCACAAGTCACCCAAGGAATGGAAACCGCTTGGGAATGGCCTCAGATACGTACCTACAACCGCCAACTCTCCATGGCCGCCATGTGTGGTGTACAGCCGGGACATACAATGGCCGAAGTCCATGGAGAAATACGTAAGGAGATTGAAGCCATGGAATTACCTGAAGGCTATACTTTCTTTTGGGATTCACAATATAAGGATCAGAACGAGGGCTTACAGGCACTTGCCAAATTTTTCCCATTGGCATTTTTAATGCTGATAGTGATTCTGGTTGCCTTGTTCGGAAACTTCCGCGAACCAGGTATCATCCTGTGTATACTTCCCCTTTCCCTTATCGGAGTGGCCGTTGGTATGCTACTTACCGGTTTCGATTTCGGGTTCTTCCCGATTGCCGGCTGGTTAGGCTTGCTGGGTATGATCATCAAAAACGTCATTGTGCTGCTGGATGAAATCAATGTACAGCGCCACGATGGGGTCATTCCCTATACGGCAGTTATAGAAGCTACCGTATCGCGTACACGCCCGGTACTGATGGCAGCTACTACTACCATTCTGGGTATGGTTCCCCTGTTGTTCGATGTTGCCTTTGGCGGCATGGCTGCTACCATTATTTTCGGTCTGACCTTTGCCACCCTGCTGACATTGTTCGTCACACCGGCTTTGTATTCTATGTTCTATAAAGTAAAAGAATCGTGATTATGTTAAAGAAATATATACTGGCTTTATTTTCATTGTGTGTTTCCTCCGTAGCTGTATCCCAGCAGAATCCTCTACTGGAAAAATACAGGTCAATGGCTGTTGAATACAGCCATGACCTGAAGGCTGCGGATAAAAATATTGCCGTCAGCCTCGAACTAGAGAAAGCAGCCCAAAAGGATTTATATCCCAAACTGTCCGGAGGAGCTAACTTCCAGTACACAGGAAACCCATTGCAATTGACGCTGGATTTACCTTCCATGGGTAATCCGGTCACTTTCGAAGGAAAAGACATGAAATACGGTGCTTCCGTCTCCCTGCTGCAACCCATATATACGGGAGGACGCTTGCTGGAGACCATACGGATGGCCAAGTACAGGCATAATGTCAGCGACTTTCAGGAAGAATACATCCGTTCTGGCATCTATTTACAGACGGATATGCAATATTGGAATACAGTGGCACGTACGGAGATTGTCCGCATATCCGATGACTACCGCAACTCCGTATCTTCCCTGACTCAGACCATCCGCGAACGGGTCGAAGCCGGACTCACAGACCGACAAGATTTGCTGATGATGGAGGTAAAACTGAATGAAGCGGAATACCAACTCCTGCAAGCCAAGAAAAACCTGGAGAACGGTCGTATGGCCCTCAATTCGCTCATTGGAGTGGAACTCCAATCACAGACCGAAGTGGAAGACAGCGTAGCGATAGTAGTGGCAGATGACGCATCACTTTGGAGCGATAGCGGCTCTGTCCGTCCGGAACTGAAGATAGCTATGGAGCAGATAAAGATTGCCGAGAGCGAAAAAAAGCTGACACTCTCCAAGTATATGCCACAATTTTATGTGGGGATGGACGGAAGTTATTCCTCCCCCGGTTACAACTTCCATTCGGATATGGATCCCAATTATGCCGTATACGCTACGGTCTCCATGCCATTATTTGAATGGGGTAAACGTCGAAATGAGAAACGGGCTTCTTCCTTCAAAATGGATATGGCAGCTGAAAATCTGAGCAAAGTGACAGACGGAGTAAACCTGGAGATTCAAACGGCACGCAATTCCCTCCGGCAAGCAATAGAACAAGTGAACCTGACAAGAAACTCGCTGGACAAGGCCTGTGAAAATGAAACAATGGCTTTAGAACGCTATGGCGAGGGTAAGTCCTCTGTCATTGAGGTGATTGATGCCCAAACCTATCGCCAGCTGGCACAAATGAACTATGTACATGCCAAGGTTTCGGCACAGAATTATTATTCCGAGCTACTCAAAGCGCTCAACAAATACTAAATCATCAGAATTTATAGTATCTTTATCCCCTATGAAATGGACCACAATAACATATATGCTATTATTTTCAGGGCTGGGACTTTTCTCCTACTTCCTGATTGCCAACTATACGGATTTCTCACCTAAGACGGCTGAGGCGTTTTATTCATGGGGAGCGGTTGTCTTCACCATACTCGCATTCAATTTGGTGGGATATTCCACACTTCGATTGTCCGAATGGGTAAACAGGCAGTATGTTATTAATACTTTCCGGAAATGGAAGCTCGTCATGGTCTATATGAGTGTCATTTTCCTCTTTCTGATGTTGAACTACGGTGTATTCGTAACGGCTAAAATTCTGGCAAATGTAGAACCGATATTCAACTTCTCGCGTAGCGGTTGGAATTTGCTGATAGTCGTGTGGATGGCAGAAATGGTAGTCATCGGGCTGTTACTCTCCAACCGTACCCTGCAAGCTAACTGGTTGTTACAACAGGAAGCCGCTAAATTGCAGATGGAGAACTCTCGGGCCAAATATACAGCCTTGCAAAACCAGCTGAATCCACATTTTCTGTTTAACAGCTTGAATACGCTGATTGCCGAAATAAAATATAATCCGGACAATGCGGTATGCTTTACCCAAAACCTATCATCCGTATACCGCTATGTTCTCCAATGTCAGGACAGGAACTTGATCCCGCTAAAAGAAGAATTAGACTTTATGAATTCCTACTTGTTCCTACACAAGGTTCGTTTGGGCGATTGCATCAGTTATGACTGCCGTATTCCCCCCGAATATATGGAACGGCAGATACCTCCACTTACCCTGCAATTATTGGTAGAAAATGTGATCAAGCACAATTCCATTTCCCCCGATAAGCCCATGACTATCCACATCGAAATAGACAATGAATATTTGGTAGTCAGCAATCCGGTTTCTCCAAAGAAAAAAAAGGACTCCTCGTCCGGGATAGGACTGAAAAATTTGTCAAATCGATGTCGGCTGATGTCGAATAAGAATATTGTCATTCAGAAAGAAGATTCTGTTTTTACAGTTAAAATACCGATTATACAATGAAGCTAAATACAGTCATTATAGAAGATGAGATACCTGCGGCACGCCTGTTACACTCTATGGTATCTTCACTGCGCCCCGAATGGAACATTGAGATTATTCCCGGCAGTGTGGATGACGCTGTGGAATGGTTTGCCTCCCATGAACATCCTGAACTGATTTTTCTGGACATACATCTTACAGACGGAGATGCCTTCGACTTTCTGTCTGCAGCCAAGCCGAAATCAGCCGTTATCTTCACAACAGCATATGATCAATATGCCATACGCGCTTTTTCCGTAAACAGCATAGATTATATACTTAAACCGGTAGACGAGCAACGCTTATCGGATGCTATCGCCAAATATGAGACCCTCCATGGTCAGGCATGGCTGAAATCGGAGAAATATATGGAAACACTGCTTGAGACATTGAAACATCCTGAAAAGAAATATAGAAGTCGTTTTCTTATTTCCGGGACCGATGAGTTCTGGTTGTTACGGGTGGAGGATATTGCCTATTTCTATTCGGAGGAAAAGACGACGTTTGCAGTCACCCCAAGCGGCCGGGAACATATACTGGACCTGTCTTTAAATAAACTGGAAGAACAACTGGATCCTGAACAATTCTTTCGTGTGAACCGGCAAATGATTCTTAACGTGGATGCCATTGACCGGGCAGCTCCCTTTTTTAAAGGAAGGATAAAGGTCGTAGTACATCCGCCATTCAAATCGGACATTATCATAAGCGAAGGCAAAGCCTCTGCGTTCAGGTTGTGGCTCAATTATTGATTAATATTTTTCAAGACAATCCTCTCAAATAAGGCCACATCCTGCCTCTCATCAATTTTTATTGAGCAACCAGTCATCAGATGGCCGTTTTTCTCTCCTCCACCGGTTCATTTTGTGTCTCCCATATCCCATTGTACCTGAACTAACTTGCCCGGCAGAATGTTATAACAGCACTAATTTAAAGAAGCAACCATTATGGAAAAGAACTTGATTCATAGTAATGAATTGCATTTCATTGACAAGAAACGCATTCACCGGGCAGTAGGACAGCTGGTTGAGTCATTGGAACTGGCAGCAGGTTCCACAACAGGATTCAATCTGTATGCAGTAGTAGAAAGTTATTTCACAGACCTGAACAAACGGAGAGAGATCAACCGTCTGCTCAATCCGGAACAAAATACTTGCGAAGAAACAGAAGAGGAACTCGAAACATACGGGAGGTAAAAACAGGACATATACATTATATCAAAAGGGAGTAACACTTGGTGCAACTCCCTTTTGATATAAAAAAATCCGAAACTTTATGAAAGTTCATCAATCCTTTGCCTGATGCACCGTCAACTGCGGGAACGGGAACCCGATTCCTTCCTCGTTGAATGTAGCATAAATAGTCTTGTTCATATCAAAATAAACTCCCCAGTAATCACTGTTCTTCACCCAAACGCGGATCACGACATTCACACTGCTGGCATCCAAAGCATGAAGGGCCACGAAAGGTTCCGGAGTATTCAGGATGCGGCTATCGGCTGCAAGTATGCGGCGTACGGTACTTTCTACCTTATCATAATTCTCACCATACTCCACGCCGATGACCCAATCCACACGACGCGTCTCTTCACGACTGTAATTAGTCACCGTACCGCTGCTCAAAGCACCGTTAGGAATATAAATAACTTTGTTATCGGCCGTAGTAAGAATGGTATGAAATATCTGGATCTCACGCACCGTACCGGACACGCCCTGGCTTTCAATCCAGTCGCCGACTTTGAACGGGCGGAACAACAACACAATAAGTCCGCCTGCAAAATTCTGCAAGTTCCCGGACAACGCCATACCCACCGCCACACCGGCAGATGCCAACAGGGCAGCGAACGAGGTTGTTTCCACTCCCAACTTACCGATAACGGCTATAATCAGTAGGATCGTCAACAGTATGTTCACCAGACTCTTGATAAAGCTCTGAATACCGGCATCAATATGTCGCTTCATAAGAAGCTTAGACAGAAGTTTCTTGATGAAAGAGATAAGGAACCGTCCGACTACAAAAATTAGAATAGCGCCTATGATGCGCCCTCCGGCTCCTACTCCCCAATCTATCAGCTGTTGCATAAAAATCTGAAGTTTGCTGAAACCTTCTTCAGAAGTTTGGGCGGCAAATGCCGCCATAAATAAAGATGATAACATGATTAATTGTAGATTATAAATGATTAATTATTAGTCAGGGACAAAATTAACAAATAATTTCATTTCCCCGCCACTTTATTTGTACCTTTCGATCAAAAGAGATACTTTTGCATCCGATTTCAACTAAGGGGTGCCCTAATATGACGGGCTGAGAACATACCCATTGACCTGATCCGGGTAGTGCCGGCGGAGGGAAAAGAAGAAAAGTTCCCCTTTTCTATATTAATCATTAATCGTTAAAATTGCAAATGAAGAAGTATGCAATGGCAGCGTGTCTGTTTATGGCAGCGCTGAATGTCTGTGCACAGACAAAGGAAAAGGACAGCCTGCGGGTCATAGACTTGCAGGAAGTAGAGATTATCTCCACACGTGCCACAGGGACTACCCCGGTGGCGTTTACCAACATCAACAAAGACCAACTCAAAAAGCAGAACTTCGGCCAGGACCTGCCGTACCTGTTGAGCATGACACCGTCTGCCATCACCACCAGTGATGCCGGAGCCGGCATCGGTTATACGACATTGAGAGTGCGCGGTACGGACGGAACACGCATCAACGTCACCGCCAACGGTATTCCCATCAACGATGCCGAGAGCCACAACGTATTCTGGGTGAACCTGCCCGACTTCGCATCTTCCGTCAAAGACATGCAGATACAGCGCGGCGCAGGAACCTCCACCAATGGTGCAGGAGCGTTCGGAGCCAGCATCAACATGCAGACGGGAGACTTCTCCCTGAAGCCGTATGCCGAGCTGAACGGTTCGTACGGCTCGTTCAACACACACAAGGAGACGGTGAAAGTGGGTACAGGACTCATCAACGACCATTGGTCTTTCGATGCCCGCCTGTCCAACATCAGTTCGGACGGATACATTGACCGCGCATCGGTAGGACTGAACTCTTACTACCTGCAAGGCGGATATTACAATGACAACACTTCGGTCAAGCTGATAACTTTCGGCGGCAAAGAACGCACCTACCATGCCTGGAACTATGCCAGCAAAGAAGAAATGAAGGAGTACGGTCGCCGTTACAACTCCTGCGGATATATGTACACCGACGACAACGGCATAGCCCACTACTACGAAGACCAAACAGACAACTACGTGCAGAAGAACTACCAACTGCTCTTTAACCATAACTTCACCTCTGCCTGGAACGTGAATGCAGGTCTGCACTATACCAAAGGAGATGGCTACTATCAGGAGTACAAGGACAACCGCAAGCTGGTGGAATACGGTCTGCTGCCGTATGAGCATGACGGTGAGACTGTAAAGAAGAGCGACCTTATCCGCAAAAAAGCAATGGACAATTGGTTTGGCGGCGGTATCTTCTCTGTGAATTATAAAGGCAGCCGCCTGCACGCATCCCTGGGCGGAGGATTGAACCGTTACGACGGCGACCACTTCGGCAAAGTGCTGTGGGTAAAGAACTACATCGGCACCCTCGACCCCGACAAAGACTACTACCGCAACAATGCCACGAAGAATGACGGTAACCTCTACCTGAAAGCCGACTATGAATTGTGCGACGGCCTCAACGCCTATGCGGATTTGCAGTACCGCCACATCTCCTATAAGATGTACGGGCAGAATGACAAATGGAACAGTGTCACCGGCGACGGGCTGCAACAGCTTGCCATTCACGAGAAGTTCGATTTCTTCAATCCCAAAGCCGGGCTGTCATGGCAGATCAACCGCAACAACCGGGTGTACGGTTCTTTCAGCGTAGCTCACAAAGAGCCTACGCGTAACAACTATACGGACGGCAAGTTTACCGAACATCCCAAAGCAGAGCGCCTGTTCGACTACGAATTGGGGTACACCTTTGCCAACTCATGGCTGAATCTCGGCGCCAATTTGTACTACATGGACTACAAGGACCAACTGGTACTGACCGGCGAGCTGAATGAAATCGGCGAAGCCGTAGCCGCCAACGTCCCCGACAGCTATCGCATGGGCATTGAGCTGATGGCGGGTCTGAAGCTACCTTGCGGCTTCCAATGGGACATCAACGCCACCTTAAGCCGCAACCGCGTAGAGAACTTCACCGAAACCCTTTACGAGAACGAAGATCCGGCAGGTGAGAAGTGGAGCACTTATTTGGGCGACACCCATATCGCCTTCTCTCCCGATTTCCTGCTGAACAATCGCTTCGGCTATACATACAAAGGCTTTGAGGCATCTTTGCAATCGCAATACGTCAGCAAACAATACATGAGTAACCTGGATTGTAAAGACCATATCCTGGATGCCTATTTCGTCAGCAACCTGAACTTATCGTATACATTTGCGTTACCCAAAATAAAGTCGATAACCGTAGGATGCACCATCTATAACCTCTTCAACGAAGAATATGAGAACAATGGCTACGCAGGTAGCGGCTTCTATTATGAAGACGGCCAGAAAGTGCGCTACAACTACGCAGGATATGCCGCACAGGCAGGCACCAATGTATTAGGGCACATATCCCTGCGTTTCTGACACCCGAATACTTAATTATGAATGTCCCAACATTCGGCACCCAAGATTTGTTATGGAGCAAACTCTCGAAATCATCGGAACACTTGTAGGACTTCTCTACCTTTGGCTGGAGTACAAGGCAAGTATATATCTTTGGATAGCAGGCATCATCATGCCTGCTATCTACATCTTCGTCTACTACAACGCAGGTCTATATGCCGACTTCGGCATCAACATCTACTATCTTGGCGCTGCCATATACGGCTGGATGATGTGGAAGTACGGAGCGTTCCTCCGGCGGACAATCCTCAAAAAGACCGCCGCGAATATAGAGAACCCGCAGCAGCAACCACCCATTACTCGTATGCCGTTGCACTATCTACTGCCGCTCACTGCCGTATTTGCCGCTACGTTTGCAGGCATTGCCTGGATACTCATAAACTTCACAGACAGCAATGTCCCCTTGCTGGATTCTTTCACCACCGCACTAAGCATCATCGGCATGTGGATGCTGGCGCGGAAATACGTAGAGCAATGGTGGGCATGGATTGGCGTGGATGCCGTAAGCGCCGGACTGTACGTTTACAAAGGACTTGATTTTACCGCTGCATTATATGCCCTTTACACAATAATCGCTATCTTTGGCTACTTCAAATGGAAGAAGATGATGAAAGAATGATAAAGAAACAAGGTGATGAAAGAAGAATATAAAGGCACAACGAAGTTGTATAGCCGCTGCACCGAAGTCGAGGCAGTGGTTCTGGCTAACGGGGAATATCCTACGGCTTCCCTTCCCCTGCATATACTGGAAAGCGCCCCTTATGTGGTTTGTTGCGACGGCGGTGCAGACGAATACATCCGGCAGGGGCATATTCCCAATCTTATTATAGGCGATGGTGACTCCATCTGCGAGGAGAACCGCCGGAAGTACGGCCATCTGCTCCACTGCATCTCCGAACAGGAGACCAACGACCAGACCAAAGCCGTCAGCTACTTATTGTCACAAGGGAAACGCCGGATAGCCATCGTAGGCGCCACCGGCAGACGCGAAGACCATACTTTGGGAAATATCAGCCTGCTTATGGACTACATGCGTGCCGGAGCCGATGTATGTACTTATACAGACTATGGCGTTTTCATCCCTTGCCGGGACACGTGTACCCTCCCCTGCCGGCCGGGGCAGCAGGTATCTATCATCAACTTCGGCGCCCGCAGGCTGCATGGAATCGGACTGGTATATCCCCTCAGCGACTTCACCAACTGGTGGCAAGGCACTCTCAACGAATGTACCGGCACTGAGTTTACAGTCGAAGCTGAAGGAGAATACCTACTGTTCCTGAATTTCCCCATTGAGCCTTGAGACATCGGAAACGGGTAATGCCCCAAAGTATCAGGACAATCTTTTGTCCGGCACAATGCGACAGTCCTGCTCCGGTCAGATACTCATCAGATAGCGTTTGAAGTCCTCAAAGCCTTTCGACATAGGCAAGCTCTTCTTCTCGCCGCGCATAAAGGCCTGCAATTTTTCCGGTATCTGCACAGCCTCGCCGATAATCTTCTCTACCGTATCTTTGAATTTGGCAGGATGGGCCGTTTCCAGGAAGATACCCGTCTCGCCCGCCTGCAACCCTTCTTGCAACGCGCGGAAGCCACATGCCCCATGAGGGTCGAGCAAGTAATGATTGCCTTTCCATACCTCTTTCATGGTTTCGGCTATCTGTCCGTCCGTATAAGTGGCGCCGCTTATCTCGGTGGAGATAGCTGCGTGACTCCCCCCGTAAAGATCAAGCACACGAGCAAAGTTACTCGGATCGCCCACATCCATGGCGTTGGCAATTGTGGCAATGCTGGGACGCGGCGAATAAACACCCGTCTGCAAATACTGGTAGAAAATATCGTTACGGTTATTGGAAGCTATGAAACGTTTCACAGGCAATCCCATGCGCTTGCCGAACAGGCCGGCCGTTATATTGCCGAAATTACCGCTCGGCACGCAGATTACGGCATCATCGGCTTTTCCCGCACGCTTCAACTGGGCGTAGGCATAGAAATAGTAAAAGGCCTGCGGGAGGAAACGCGCCACATTAATGGAGTTGGCGCTGGTAAGTTGCATATGCTCATTAAGCTCCTTGTCCATGAAGGCGGCTTTCACCAGCGCCTGACAGTCGTCGAATGTGCCGTCCACCTCAAGGGCTGTGATGTTCTGTCCCAGCGTAGTGAACTGCTTCTCCTGAATTTCGCTCACCTTGCCTTTCGGATAAAGTACATAAACATGGATTCCTTCCACACCGAGGAAACCGTTGGCTACGGCGCTGCCCGTATCCCCCGAAGTGGCAACCAGTACGTTCACCTGCTTCTTGCCCTCTTTCCTGATGAAATAGCCCAGCAGACGCGCCATAAAACGGCCGCCCACATCCTTAAAGGCAAGCGTAGGTCCATGAAACAGCTCAAGGGAATAGATATTCTCCGTCACCTTCACCAAAGGCACATCAAAACTCAGCGTGTCATACACAATCTGTTTCAACGTATCTGCCGGAACATCCTCTCCAAAGAAAGCATCCGCCACCCGGTAGGCTATCTCCTGAAAGCCAAGCGTGTCAATGCTGTCGTAAAAATCCTGCGGCAACGGTTTGATGGCAAAGGGCATGAAAAGTCCTTTGTCAGCGGCAAGCCCTTTCACTACGGCCTCTTCCAAAGTAGCATCGGGCGCCTGTTTGTTAGTACTGTAATATTTCATAATTCTTTCATAAATTCATTTATAAACTCATCTTCTTTCATCATGCCATAGCTGCCGCTGCAAGCGGCAACCTCGTCGAACGTCTGCACCTCGTCCGGCTCAATGCCCGGATACCAGATGAAGAAAGGCACCGGCTCATTGGTATGCGTACGAAGCTCGCAAGGAGTGGGATGATCGGGCAAAACGGCAATGGCAACCGGCTCTTCCCAATCTTTCACCGCTTCATAGACAGGGCCTACGGCACGACTGTCCAAGTTCTCAATCGTCTGCATCTTCAAGGAAACATCCCCTTCATGGCCGGCCTCGTCACTGGCTTCGATATGCAGATAAACAAAATCGTCCGTCTTCAGTGCATCAAGGGCCGCCGCCACCTTATTCTCGTAATTGGTGTCGTAAAGTCCGGTTGCACCTTCCACCGTCAGGCGACGCAATCCGGCATAGGTTCCGATGCCGTTAATCAGATCTACGGCGGAGATGACAGCACCTCTCTTCACCTGAGGGAACTTATCCGAGAGCTTTTCCATTTGCGGACGATAGCCGGGACTCCATGGCCAGATGCTGTTGGCAGGGTCTTTGCCCGCGGCTGCGCGCTTCTTGTTGACGGGATGTTCCTTCAACAGAGCCTGCGAACGCATAATCAGGTCGTTTATTAAATCGGCAGTCTGCCGGGGAGTTAAGTCGGCTTCACCTTCGGGAACAGTGACATCCTCTGTGCCTGCCATCGGCTTCACCAGCAAGGGGCGATAGGGTTTCAAAGGAACATCGTGCGGGGGCGTGCAGTCAATGCGTTTGTCTCCGCCTTTTATGACCAGCAGGTGACGGTATTGCACACCTGTATGAAAGCGCACGCGCTCATCTCCCAAGTGTTCCTGCAGATATTTCACCAACACATCGGCCTCCTCGGTCGTGATGTGTCCGGCTGAATGGTTCTTTATATCGTCGCCCTCAATGCAAATAATATTACAGCGCATCGCCATTTCACCGGGCTTCAGGTCTACGCCGATACTTGCCGCCTCCAGCGGGCCGCGTCCCTCGTACACTTTCGGCAGGTTGTAGCCCAGTACGGACATATTGGCCACCTCGCTGCCCGGATGAAAACCGTCGGCAACAGTCTTGAGCCTGCCCACGCGCCCCATTCGGGCGAGTTTATCCATATAGGGTGTTTTGGCTGCCTGCAACAAGGTCTTCCCGCCCAAAGACTTTACGGGCCAGTCGGCCATGCCGTCACCTAATATAATAATGTGTTTCATCATTCTTCATTTAATTAAACGTTCGCAATGCTCATGATGTCCGCAAAGACACCCGCAGCCGTCACGCCTGCGCCGGCTCCGTAACCTTGTATCATCATGGGGTATTCCTTATAACGTTCTGTGGTCAGCAAGATGATGTTGTTGCTGCCCTCCAAACCATAGAACGGATGGTTCACACCTACTTCCTGCAAGCCTACGGATGCCTTGCCGTTCTCCAGTTTGGCAACGAAACGCCAGTGTTTGTTCCCGGCTTCCAACACCTTGCGGCGTGCTTCAAAGTCGGCGTCAAGTCCCGGAACCTTCTTCCAGAAATCATCCAGCGAGCCTTCAAAGAAATCATCGGGAACGAACAGGTTCTTCTCCACATCGCTCTGTTCGATGCGATAGCCCGCTTCACGCGCCAGAATCACCAGTTTGCGAATCACATCCTTACCGCTAAGGTCGATGCGCGGGTCGGGTTCGGAATAACGTTCCTCCTGCGCCATCTTAATGGTCTTGCTGAAAGGAATGTCCGCACTGATTTTGTTGAAGATATAATTCAGCGTGCCACTCAGCACCGCCTCAATCTTCAGTATCTTGTCACCGCTATGTATAAGGTCGTTAATCGTATTGATGATGGGCAGGCCTGCACCGACATTCGTTTCAAACAGATACTTCACACCACGCTGGCGGGCTATCTGCTTCAGTTCACGATAGTTCTCGTATTCCGAAGAGGCGGCAATCTTATTAGCTGCAACCACCGACACATTATGCATCAGAAGGTCTTTGTACAAAGACGCCACACCCGCACTTGCCGTACAGTCCACGAATACGGAGTTGAAGATATTCATGCCGATAATCTCATCACGAAGCGTATCCAGCGAGCTTTCCTTGCCTTTCTCCGCCAACTCTTCACGAAAACGTCCCAGGTCGAACCCCTCGCGGCCGAACATCGCCTTGGAGGCATCGGCAATACCCACCACATTCAGTTGCAGGCCATTCTCCTGCATCAATCTCTGGCGCTGGCTGTGAATCTGTTCTATCAGACTGCCGCCCACCGTACCGACCCCGCAGATAAAGAGGTTCAGCACCTGATATTCCGACAGGAAGAAAGAGTCGTGAATGACATTCAAGGACTTGCGCAGCGACTTACTGTCCACGACGAACGAGATATTCGTTTCCGAAGCACCCTGCGCACAGGCTATCACATTGATACCGTTGCGTCCCAGCGTGCCGAACAGCTTGCCGGCAATACCCGGCGTATGCTTCATATTCTCGCCTACAATGGCCACCGTAGCCAAATCTTTCTCCGCCTGTATGGGCGAAATCTCTCCCATTTCAATCTCCTTGGCAAACTCCTCATTCAGCACCTCACAAGCCAGGTCGGCATCCGCATTGCGCACACCGATGGAAGTGGAGTTCTCCGAAGAGGCCTGCGAAACGAGGAACACACTGATGCCGTTCTTTGCCAAAGCTTTGAAGATGCGATAGTTCACACCAATCACGCCAACCATGCCAAGGCCCTGCACCGTTATCAGGCTCGTATCATTAATGGACGAGATACCCTTGATGGCCTTGCTCTGCGGACTGGAGACTTCTTGCTTGATAACCGTTCCCGCCCCTTCGGGATTGAAAGTATTCTTTATTATAATAGGTATGTTCTTGTGACAGACCGGATAAATAGTAGGCGGATACACCACTTTGGCCCCGAAGTTACAAAGTTCGGTAGCTTCTACATAGCTCAGTTCATTGATGGTATAGGCAGTGGAAATCACACGCGGATCGGCAGTCATGAAGCCGTCCACATCCGTCCATATCTCCAGTGCATCGGCATCCAGCGCCGCAGCAATGATGGCTGCCGTATAGTCGGAACCGCCGCGCCCCAGGTTGGTGACCTCACCGGTAGTCTTGTCCGTAGAGATGAATCCCGGAACCAGTACGCGTTTGGGCATATCCTTGAATGTCTCACGCACCAAAGCGGTGGTAAGCTCCGTATCCAGCACATGCTTGGAATGCTTCTTCTCCGTCTTGATGAACCGGCGCGAATCGAACCATTCCGCACCCGTCAGTTGCGCTGCGATGATGGAGGAAAGGCGCTCGCCGTAACTTACAATCGTATCGGATGTCTTCTGCGACAAGTCTTTAATCAGGTAAATACCCTGGAAGATGTCCTTCAGTTCGTTCAGCAACTCTCCCACCTGACGCTGCAACGCCACTTGGGGCTCGCCTGCCGGAATCACCTCCTTTATCATTTCCACATGGCGGTAGACAATCTCACGAAACTCATTCTCGTACGAAGCATCACCGGATGCCGCCATTTTCGAGGTATTGATCAGCTTGTCCGTAATGCCGCCCAACGCGGAAACCACTACTATTAAAGGTTCATTGATAGCTTCTACAATTCTCTTAACGCTTAAAATGCTGTTCGCAGAACCTACGGATGTTCCGCCGAATTTTATTACTTTCATTATATTGGTGTTTTTATTATTAATACTTGAAATACTCCCGGATGAGATGTTCATCACAGAGGATGCAGGGGTCTCACAGGGCTTTTTTCTTTCCCGCCACCGGAATCACGCGGAACTGCACAAGCAAATTTTGTGAGACGCTGCGGTTCTCTGTGACGAAAGCTAAATAAAATGACTGAAAATTAGTGTAACACGTAGAAACACAAAATACTATCCCCAACCCCTAAGGGTCATGGTGCACATGGATGTGACTGTATGTTGATAGTACTTGTTCATTGTCTCTTACTGCTATCGTTTATGATAAGTGTTGCAAAAGTAACAATAAAAATATTCAAACTATCACATTTTACGACTTTTTTGCGATAAAAATACATATTCGCTTCATTAAGGACAGAAATATGTACATTTCACGACTGACAGATTTACACTTTCTGCCAAGGGAAGAGAGCAATCCGGACGCAGTTTTCTAACACTTTGCTATTATTTTAGAGATATATTACTATCTTTGCATAGTAATCATGTAAGAATCGAGCGTATGATCCCAAATAATACTTCCGTTTTGTTAATTTACACCGGAGGAACTATCGGAATGATAGAGAACACAGAAACCGGAGCATTGGAGAACTTCAACTTTGAACACTTACAGAAGCATGTGCCCGAACTCCAGAATTTTACGTTCCGCATAGACACCTATCAGTTCGACCCTCCCATGGACTCTTCGGACATGGATCCGGATGCCTGGCGCAAACTCGTACGCATCATCAGCGACAACTACGAACGGTACACCGGCTTTGTCATCCTTCATGGAACGGACACCATGGCCTACACAGCATCTGCCCTCAGCTTCATGCTCGAAGGGCTCAACAAGCCCGTCATCCTCACCGGGTCGCAGCTTCCCATCGGCGTGCTCCGTACGGACGGCAAGGAGAACCTGCTGACGAGTATCGAGATCGCCACAGCGCGGCATCCCGGCGGACGTCCCTTTGTACCGGAAGTGTGCATCTTTTTCGAGAATCACCTGATGCGCGGCAACCGCACCACCAAAATCAATGCCGAAAACTTCAACGCTTTCCGTTCGTTCAATTATCCGGTACTCGCCTCCGCCGGCATACACATCAAATATAACAATGTGCAAATTCATACGGAAAGCACACAGGGCGGGTTGCAACCGCACTACCTGCTCGATACCAATATTGCCATATTGAAGCTCTTCCCCGGTATTCAGGAGAGCGTAGTAGATGCCATCCTCTCCATAGAAGGACTGAAAGCGGTGGTGCTGGAGACATACGGTTCGGGCAATGCTCCCCGGAAAGAGTGGTTCCTTCGCCGCCTGCACGATGCCTGCGAACAAGGCATTGTGATTGTGAACGTCACCCAATGCAGTGCCGGTACGGTAGAAATGGAACGCTACGAAACGGGCTACCGGCTGATGCAGGCCGGCGTTGTATGCGGATATGACAGCACTACCGAATCTGCCGTCACCAAACTGATGTTCCTGCTGGGGCACAACTACTCCCCCGCAGAAGTGCGCGAATTGATGAACCGCCCCATTGCAGGTGAAATTACGATTACGTAACTATCTGGCTGACAACAAGGTTATAGTCCCACCCTTTTTCTTAGGGGTGGGACTTTATTCCCAATACGACTGAAAGCAGTTCCCAATACGACTGAACCTGCCTCCCATTACGACTGAAAGAGGCTCCCATTACGACTGTGTTCCCCTACCACTACCTCCTCCGGAAATAACGCTCCGGACAACCGGACTTTTCAGGCAAAACAACAAAAATGCGGATCGGCATTAAAAACAACGCCCACCCTATCAACCCGGCGATGAAAAATCGTACCTTTGGGCAGTTAATTCTAATGGAAATTCTTTTATGGCAAAGGAGAAAACAGTCTATGTATGCAGCAACTGCGGACAAGAGTCGCCCAAATGGGTGGGCAAATGCCCGTCGTGCGGAGAATGGAATACCTATGTGGAAGAGATAGTGCGGAAAGAAACCGTAAACAAGCGTCCGGTATCGGGCATAGAGACAGCCAAAGCCAAGCCCGTCACTTTAAATGAGATTGCCGCTGATGATGAGCCCCGTATCGACCTGCACGACGCAGAGCTGAACCGCGTACTGGGCGGCGGTCTGGTGCAAGGTTCACTGGTATTGATAGGCGGCGAACCGGGCATCGGAAAATCCACACTGGTGCTGCAAACCATGCTTCAGATACCGGAGAAACGCATTCTCTACATATCAGGCGAGGAAAGCGCCCGGCAGTTGAAGCTGCGTGCCGACCGCCTGACAAGCAACTCCGCCGACTGCCTGATTGTCTGTGAGACTTCTTTGGAACAGATCTATGTACACATAAAGAATACACGTCCCGACCTCGTTGTCATAGACTCCATACAGACCATTTCAACGGAAACGCTCGAATCCTCTCCGGGCAGCATAGCCCAAGTCAGGGAGTGCTCCGCCTCTATCCTGCGCTTTGCCAAAGAGACGCATACGGCGGTAATCCTTATCGGTCACATCAATAAGGAAGGAAGCATTGCCGGTCCCAAAGTGCTGGAACACATCGTAGACACCGTACTCCAGTTTGAAGGCGACCAGCATTATATGTACCGCATCCTGCGCAGCATCAAGAACCGCTTCGGAAGCACTGCCGAACTGGGCATCTACGAGATGAGGCAAGACGGATTGCGGCAGGTGAGCAACCCTTCGGAACTGCTTCTCACCCAAGACCATGAGGGAATGAGCGGCATAGCCATTGCTTCCGCCATAGAAGGCATCCGCCCGTTCCTGATAGAGACGCAGGCGTTGGTGAGCAGTGCCGTTTATGGAAATCCGCAACGCTCCGCCACCGGCTTCGACATACGGAGAATGAATATGCTGCTTGCCGTACTGGAGAAACGCGTCGGCTTCAAGCTCGCCCAAAAAGATGTATTCCTCAACATTGCCGGCGGACTGAAAGTCAACGACCCCGCCATCGACCTCTCCGTCATCAGCGCCATCCTCTCCAGCAATATGGACACAGCCATAGAGCCTGAGATATGCATGGCGGGAGAAATAGGACTGTCCGGTGAAATCCGCCCCGTCAACCGCATCGAACAACGTATCGGCGAAGCGGAGAAGCTCGGCTTCAAGCGGTTCATACTTCCCAAATACAATATGCAGGGACTGAACACTTCCAAGCTGAAAATCGAACTTATACCGGTGAGAAAGGTGGAAGAGGCGTTCCGGGCATTGTTCGGATAAGCCCGTCACAGGGAATAGATCCGCCGCAGGGGCACAACGCCCCACAGAGTTTTTATTAATGAAGAAAAAAGAATATGATACAAGAATACCAACTGCGCATATTGCCCGAAACAGCGGCCAATGAACAGCGCCTGAAAGAATACCTCATACAAGAGAAAGGACTGAACATACGCGACATCACAGCTACACGAATCCTGAAACGCAGCATTGATGCGCGCCAGCGGACTATCTTCGTGAACCTGACCGTACGCGTCTATCTCAATGAAATGCCGAAAGAGGGTGAGTACAGGGAGACTATATATAATAATGTGTCGGACAAACCGCAGGTGGTCGTCGTAGGAGCCGGTCCCGGCGGACTATTCGCCGCCCTGCGCCTGATAGAACTCGGCTTGCGCCCCGTCATCGTGGAGCGCGGCAAGAACGTACGCGACCGCAAAAAAGACCTCGCCTTGATAGGAAGGGAACAGACCGTCAACCCAGAATCCAATTACAGTTTCGGAGAAGGGGGCGCGGGAGCTTACTCGGACGGCAAGCTCTACACCCGCAGCAAGAAACGGGGAAATGTAGACAAAATACTGAACGTATTCTGCCAGCATGGCGCCTCGCCTTCCATCCTTGTCGACGCCCATCCCCACATCGGAACAGACAAGCTGCCGCGGGTCATAGAGAATATGCGGAACACCATTATCGCCTGTGGCGGCGAAGTGCACTTTGAAACGCGCATGGACGCCCTGATTATTGAGAATGACGAAGTGAAAGGCATCGAAACCAATACCGGACAGACCCTCCTCGGCCCCGTCATACTCGCCACCGGACATTCCGCACGTGATGTGTACCGCTGGCTGGCAGCCAACCAAGTGGAAATAGAAGCCAAAGGCATCGCCGTAGGAGTGCGTCTGGAACATCCGGCCGAGCTGATAGACCGGATACAGTACCACAGCCGGGACGGCCGCGGCAAATACCTGCCCGCCGCAGAATACAGCTTCGTCACCCAAGTGGACGGAAGAGGCGTGTACAGCTTTTGCATGTGCCCCGGCGGTTTTGTGGTTCCGGCAGCCAGCGGCCCCCGCCAAATCGTTGTCAACGGCATGAGCCCCAGCAACCGCGGCTCCCGCTGGAGCAATTCGGGAATGGTAGTGGAACTGCGCCCGGAGGACTTGGCCAATGACGAATTAAGAATAATGAGTGAAGAACCAACCGCACAACAAGACGGCGTAGCCGATCCCCGGCTTTCAACTCTCAACTCCCAGCTCAGCATGATGTACTTCCAAGAATCCCTGGAATACCTTTGCTGGCAACAAGGCAATATGAAGCAAACGGCGCCCGCACAGCGCATGGCAGACTTCACGAAGAAAAAACTCAGCTACGACCTGCCCGAAAGCTCGTACGCACCCGGCTTAGTATCATCGCCCCTGCACTTCTGGATGCCGCCATTCATAGCCAACCGGTTGAGCAAAGGTTTCCAGCAGTTCGGCAAATACAGTCACGGCTTCCTTACCAACGAAGCCACCATGATCGGAGTGGAAACCCGTACATCATCCCCGGTCCGCATCATCAGAGACAAAGACACCTTGCAGCACGTCCGCCTGAAGGGGTTGTTCCCCTGCGGCGAAGGAGCCGGATATGCCGGCGGCATCGTTTCGGCAGGAATTGACGGAGAGAGATGCGCGGAAGCCGTAGGCCGGCTATTGCTATAAGAGTTCAGCCCTCAGCCGGTCACACCAGACTTTGATACGCCCGTCGGTCATCTCCGACTGATTCTCAAAGTCGAGAACCAAGCCGCACCATTCATTACCGCGCAAAGCCTTCGACCGATTGAATGAATAGTCTTTAGTGGGAGTAAATCCCACTAAAGAAGCTCCCGCCTTCTCAAAAGCATCGCCCAGAAGCCCCAGCCCATCGGCAAAATTATCGGGATAATTCACTTGGTCACCCAAGCCGAAAAGAGCGACGCGCTTCCCTTTCAAGTCCAACGTCTCCAACTCAGGGATCAGTTCGTCCCAGTAAGTGGGCAGTTCCCCGTCAAACCAGGTAGACACTCCGATAATCAAATTATCATAAGCCTCAAAATCATTACCCCATGCCTGTTCGGCAGGGATAATGTCCACATTCTCCGCACCCAGGACTTTACGAATCTTCTTTGCCACTTGTGAGGTTTTCACAGCATTGGCAGCATAAAACAATCCTATTTTTTTCATAAACCGTTCATCTTTAATTAAAATTCCAACAGCTTCTTAGCCGCTTCATAAATCCGGTCTGCATCCGGCAGGACAGCACGTTCCAATATGGGATTAAAGCCCACAGGAGTAAAGGTCGACCCTACCCGCTGCACCGGAGCATCCAGATAGCGGAACATGTCCGAGCCGATGCCTGCGGCAATCTCCCCGCCGAACCCACCGAACACCTTATCCTCGTGTACGACCAATGCTTTCCCCGTCTTCTTCACAGACCCGTAAATAGTCTCCCTGTCCAGCGGGATCAAAGAACGTATATCAATGACCTCTACCTTCCAGCCACCCTCCTTTTCGAGGCGTTCCGCCACATTCAGACAGAGGTGCGTTGTGTTGCCGTAAGTGATTATACTCAAATCGGAACCTTCCCTGCGGATACGCGCCTTGCCGAACGGGACCTCAAAGTCATCGGGTACCACCGTTGCCGCCTCCACCGAATTATACAATGCTTTCGGTTCCAGAAACAAAGTGAATCCCCGCGAGCGCATGCTCGTACGGAGCAGTCCGGCGGCATCATCCGCAAAGGAGGGATACACGATCCGCGCACCAGGCAAAGTGGCCAGCGCTCCCTCAATATTCTGCGAGTGGTACAATCCTCCGCCGATGTAACCGCCCGAAGCCAGACGCAACGTCACGTTGGGGACAAACTTGCCATTGCTGCGCCAGTATTCGTGCGTGCACTCCACATACTGCTCCACAGCCGGCCAGAAGTAATCGGCAAACTCCGCACCTTCTATCACGACACGTATTTTGGGGTCGAAACGGCTCATACCGTTTGCCGTACCCACAATATAGTCTTCGGCAATGGGAGCACTGAACACACGCGCCTCTCCAAACTCCTGCTGCATGCCCTTAGTGACATTGAAAACGCCGCCCTTGTCCTTATTGGCAACATCCTGCCCCCAAATAAACGTATCGGGATTACGCCGGAATTCCGCTTTCAAGGTTTCATTGATAGAATTCACCAGAAACACTTTCTCTCCTTCCGTCTCGTGATGCACGCCGTCCTTATACTTTTCAGGTTCATAGGATTCGGGCAATACATAATTGAATATGGCCTCCGGATCAGGATCGGGAGCTGCCAGCGCCTTACGATTGGCTGCGGACAAGTCTTTCTTCGCTTTTTCCTCAACCGCTTTCAGCTCTTCTTCTGTGAAACGTTTGTAGCGCAACAGCATCCGGCGGAACTTCATCAAAGGGTCGGCAGCCTTGACATACGCCAGCTCCCCTTCATCGCGATAGAGGGTGTGTTTATCCGAATTGGAGTGCGAACCGATGCGCACACAGTTGGCATGCACAATCACCGGATTGCGGTTGAGCAATGCATACTCCCGCGCCTCGGTCATCGCATTCATCGAATCGAAAACGTCCTTACCGTTGCAATGGATGATTTTCAGGTTCTTGAAACCGGAAAAATTATCGGCAACCTTACGCGCCGCGGTCTGGTCCTTCTTCGGAACGGAAATGCCATACCCGTTGTCCTGCCAGACAAAAATGACCGGCAAACGCTCCAAGCTCGCACCATTGACAGCCTCATATACAAAACCCTCGGACGAAGCCGACTCTCCATGCGAGGTGATGACCACCCCTTTATGCCCGTAATACACCATGGCACGCGCCACACCGGCAGCATGCAGGTCATGCGTACCTGTTGCCGAGGATACATTCTCGATATGCCACTCCGGTTTGGCAAAGTGGTTGGACATGTGGCGTCCGCCGCTTCCCGGATCCGTAGCCTTCGAGATGCCGTTCAATATCAGTTCTTCGGGAGTCATTCCCGCCGAAAGCACCGTCAGCATATCCCGGTAATAAGGGAAGAGAAAATCTTCCCCTTGGGTAAACACTTGTCCCATTGCCAGCTGTATGCCGTCGTGTCCGGCATAAGGCGCATGGTACGACCAACCTAATGACTGCAACAGATAGGCAGGCGCTTTTTCATCAAGCGCACGCCCCAGAGTCATTAAATAGTACCACTTCTTCAACGTTTCCGTATCGGTGGTTTTTATATCATACTTCTTCATAATACTCATTTTTTGTTTTTACTCATTCCAGTTCTCCAGATAGTTCTTGATGAAATAGAGGAAATTGCCGCCCAGCGACCCGTCCACCACGCGGTGGTCGTAGGACAAGGAGAGATACATCTTATGTCGGATAGCTATCACATCCCCTTCGGGCGTCTCCATAACGGCTGGCTTCTTCTCTATCACCCCCACTCCCAATATGGCTACTTGCGGCTGATTGATGATAGGCGTACCGAACAGCGACTTGAACGTGCCGAAATTGGTAATCGTAAACGTGCCGCCCGCTATGTCGTCCGGCATCAGCTTGTTGATGCGCGCCTTGGCAGCCAAGCCGTCTATCGCAATGGCAAGCCCGCTCAGGTTCAGCCTGTCGGCATCATGCACAACGGGAACAATCAGGTTGCCGTCGTTTTGCGATACGGCTATTCCCACATTGATATGTTTCTTGAACAGGATATTGTAACCTTCTACAGAGACGTTCACCTGCGGATAGGCAACCAGCGCTTTGGCAGTCGCTTCGGTAATGGCAGGCATATAGGTCAGCTTCACCCCTTCACGTTTAAAGAAAGCCTCCTTGTTTTTTTCGCGCCACTTCACCAATTTCGTCATATCCACTTCCACCAGGGTAGTGACATGCGGCGAAGTGTGTTTGGACATCACCATGTGGTCGGCAATCATCCGACGGACACGATCCATCTCCTTCACCTCGATACCCTCTGCAACAGAGGTAGCCGTTACAGGTGAAGATTGAGGCACTGCCGCCACAGCCGGCTTCGCGGCAGCAACGCCCGCCGCACCATTCTGCTTCTGTATGATGTATTGCTTGATGTCCTTTTTACTCAAACGTCCCTGATAGCCTGTACCCGGTATCCTATCCAACTCCTCCTGCAATATCCGGGCTTCGCGGGCCAATTGGAGAACCACCGGAGAATACCAGCGTTCATTCTCCGAACCGGCTGCCTGCGCTTTGGGAAGTTCCTGCACCGGAACCGGGGAAGTCCCTGCTCCCGTATTATCCGCAACCGGAGCCTTTACGCTTTCTTTCGTACCGGCAGAAGGCTCGGAAGGCTCATCATCTCCGCCCATATCCACCACAGCCACCACCGTACCCACCGCAACGGTATCGCCTTCCTTAAATAGTATCTCCACTATCCTGCCTGCCACCGGCGAAGGTATCTCCGCACTGACTTTAGCAGTATTCACTTCGAACAGCACGTCATCTTCCCGGATAACATCGCCCACTTGTACCGACCAGGAAACAATGGTTCCTTCGGTTATACTTTCGCCCAGCTTGGGCATCTTTATTTCAAATCCCGACATATAGTTAAGTTTTAAGTTATTAGTTCTTGATAATAAACAAATCATCCGGAAGTAAGGTTTTCCCTACGCCGGAGCTAATGCCACCCTATCGTATATCCACTCTCCACAAGCATACTTTTCTGCTTTTAATTGCCCGATCGCCGCCAAGTCCTCAGGAGTAAAACGATAGACGCGGTTATCTCCTCCCTCAAAGAAGAAGTGGAACAGCAAACGGGCAAAGCGCTTCAGAGGTACGGCAGGCAGCAGATACTCACTGATATTCGCCACCGCACTGCGTACCGAAGGAACGGCCCGCAACACACGCGAACCGGGCAGCAGGTCCTCTCCGTCGCTCCTTCCACACAATGCGGCATCCAGCGCTTGCAGATTGGCGGAATACAGCAGGGTACAATGATACATCACCCTGTTCTTATGGATGCACTGCGCACTGCCCGACACTTTCCGATCGTCTACATAAATGCCCATCCGCTTGTCGGTGTACGCCACTATGCCGAGGCTTTCGAGAAAGTCCACCGTCTGCTGCAAGTAGTATTCGAAGTCGGGACGCTCCACCGTTTCCATAAAGCTCAGATTGAGGTTACCCTCGTCATGGTAAACCGCCCCGCCACCGGAAAAGCGGCGTGCCAACAGGATATTATTCTCGTGTATATACTTCTCATCCACTTCCTTCCGCACACTCTGATGCTTTCCTATCACCACAGAAGGGACGGACTGCCACATCATAAAGAAGTTGTCCTTCTTTTTCTTCAGGAGATATTCTTCTGCCGCCAGATTGAAATACACATCCGTACAGCGGTTATCGATACAGAACATCACGCAAAAAGTGTTTCGTGAAAGATCTCTCCCACCGTGGGATGCGGGAATACGCTCTTCTGGAACTCCTCCACCGTATATCCATGCTGAACGGCAATGCCCGCCGCCACAATAATTTCCGATGCCGGATTGCCCAACAAATGGCAGCCGATGATACGGTCGCCGTCATCCAGCACCAGTTTGCACAATCCATTGCCCAGCTCGTTCTCGGCAACGAAACGACCGGAATACGCCATAGGCAGCTTCTGTATGTGATAACCGGTACCGAGTGCTTTCAGTTCCTCTTCGGTCTTTCCCACCCCGGCAACTTCCGGATTGGTATAGACCACACCCGGTATGCAGTCGTAGTTCATCGCATCCTCCACTCCCAGAATGTGATTAACCGCCACCTCACTCTCACGAATTGCCGTATGCGCCAGCATGGAACGGCCTGTTATGTCGCCACAGGCATAAACACGAGGATGGGAGGTCTGCATGTGCTCATCCACTTTCACACCGTTACGCAACAGTTCGACATTCAGCTTATCCAGCCCTGCTTGGCCGAGGTTTGCCTTGCGCCCTACGCTTACCAAAATTTTCCCGGCCTCTATCAGCGAAGCCTTGCCGTCTTTTTCAACGGTCACCCCTTCATGGGACACAGCCGTCACTTTCGTGCCCAAATAGAAGTTGACGCCACGCTTCAAATACTCCGAACGCAGCATGCCAGCGGTCTCCTTGTCCATTGCCCCTAATATTTCGGGCATCATTTCAACCACGCTCACCTTCACCCCCATACTATTGAAGAAGGAGGCAAACTCCATGCCGATGACACCGCCGCCGATGATAACCAGCGACCGGGGAAGTTCCTTACTTTCGAGCGCTTCTTTGGAAGTCCAGTAATCCGTATCGGACAATCCCGGTATAGGCGGAATAACCGTATCGGAACCGGTACACACCAGCAGGTAAGTGGCTTCATAGGTTTCGCCACCCGCCACGAGGCGGAACATTCCATTCTCCTCACCCGCTATCACAGCTTCTTTTTCCACAATGGCGACTCCATACGAACCGACCGTCATCTTCACGCCGCCCGTCAGCTTCTTCACAACTTTATCTTTACGGTCGATAATCTTTCCCATATCGAAAGCGGGCGCATCGGGAACAGTAATGCCGTACTTGGCAGCACCTTTCATCGTATCCCACAGCTTGGCAGAATACAACAGTGTTTTTGTGGGAATACATCCCTCGTTCAGGCATACGCCGCCTATGGCTTTCTTTTCAAACAAGACGGTTTTCAGACCGCCGGCAGCTGCTCTCTCGGCAGCCGTATATCCGGCAGGCCCGCCGCCGACAATAGCTATATCATATCTCATAACGTTAAGGTTTTAAGTTAGTTATCAACTACTAACAAATAATATAGCGACAGAGTTCTTCGTTTCGGCAAAATTCATTTCCTTAGTATTGCAAGGAGGATACAAAAATAATCCGTACTTTTGCGGGCAAACCCTGTATCCTTATGACAACCCCTGAAATAGCAATCGTCGCTCCCAACACACTTACCTCTTTGGGGCTGCAGAACCTTCTGGAAGAGATCATCCCGATGGCTACCATACGCGTGTTCCGTTCCTTTGCCGAACTTATGGACGACACACCCGATATGTATGCCCATTACTTCATCGCTTCCCAGATATATTTCGAACATACCGCGTTCTTCCTGCCCCGCAAACCCAAAACCATCGTATTGGCAGGCGGCGACAACCAGCCACAGCTGTCGGGAGTACCTACCCTGAACATCTACCAGGACGAGAAAAACCTCATCAAAGATATTCTACGGCTGCACCGCTACGGACATCAGCAAGGGCATGTCGCCGCCAACACCCCCGATAACCACGACCTCTCCGCCCGCGAAATAGAAGTGCTGGTGCTCATTACCAAAGGGCTCATCAACAAAGAGATTGCCGACAAACTGAACATCAGTCTGACCACCGTCATCACCCACCGCAAGAATATCGTGGAGAAACTGGGCATCAAGTCTGTATCGGGACTGACCATCTATGCTGTGATGCATGGATATGTCGACGCGGACAGAATATGAAGCCGGTGGACAGTGATGAAATGATCAGCGAAAACTAACCATAATCCTCATAAATTAGGATTGCACATACTGGAGATTTCGCGTTACTTTGCAACCGAAATAAAACCAGTTATGAAACAATATAAGATTATCACCCTGATTTTGATGCTCCTCACTTCCGGCAACATGCTTGCGGAAGAGCTGGACACCTTGAAAGTAGTAGACGTAGAAGAGATACTCGTCATTGCAGCACCCAAAGAGAACCGGAAACTTCGCGAGCAGCCCACAGCCGTCACCCTGCTCTCACAACAGGATATGCAGGCAGCCCAAGTCAACTCCATCAAGAACCTGACGGGACTTGTGCCCAACATGTTCATCCCCGACTACGGTTCACGCCTGACCTCCGCCGTCTATATCCGCGGCATCGGCTCACGCATCAACACACCCTCCATCGGCCTGTATGTGGACAATATCCCCTACATCGACAAGTCCGCTTTCGACTTCGACTACTCCGACATCGAACGCATTGACGTGCTGCGCGGCCCGCAAGGAACACTGTACGGGCGCAATGCAATGGGGGGACTGATTAAGATCCACACCAAATCGCCTTTCTCCTATCAAGGGACAGACTTCCGCATGGGTGCAGGCACGCACAATGCCTACAACACCTCGCTGACCCATTACCACCGGGTATCCAAGCGTTTCGCCTTCTCCACCGGCGGCTTCTATGACTACGAAGGCGGTTTCTTCCGCAATGCCGCCCTAAACAACAAGAAGATAGATAAAGGACAGTCCGCCGGCGGACGCTTCCGCGGTATCTACCTGCCCTCCGACAACTGGAAAGCTGACTTGAACGTGAGCTATGAATACAGCGACCAGGGCGGTTATCCGTACTACTACACAGGCAGCGTAAACCCCGCCGCCCAAAGCGAAGAGATGAAGCCCTACGTCGGCACAATCTCCAACAACCGCGAAAGCGACTACTACCGCAACCTGATGAACGCAGGCCTGAACCTTGAATATCAGGCACAGCACTTTACGCTAAGCGCCGTAACGGGTTATCAGTTCCTGAAAGACCGCATGTCCATCGACCAGGACTTTACAGCAAAAGATATTTATACACTGGAACAAAAACAACGCATCCACACATTGAGCGAAGAACTGGTGATGAAAAGCAAAGGCAACGGACGCTGGCAATGGGCTACGGGGGTATTCGGCTTCTATCAATGGCTGAAAACCGATGCCCCGGTGACATTCAGAAAAGACGGCATGGACATGCTGGACCAGATGCTGGGCAGTGTAATCCCTTCCAAGATTGAAGTCACCATGATGCCGGGCATGGGGCTGAACATATTACCCTCCCTCCAACTCGGCGGTAACGATTTGCTCATCAACGGCGATTTCGACACGCCGCTTCTCAACGGAGCATTGTTCCACCAATCTACATTCAGGGACCTGTTCGGCCTGAGGGGACTGTCTTTCACAGCCGGATTGCGCCTGGATTATGAAAAGATGAAGATGAACTACAACTCCGGTACTGCAATGGACTATACGGTAGGCATCAAGGGAGAAATGGTACGTGGCGGACAAATTATTAAAGAGATACCGATGATGCCCGAAACGTCACTCACCGTACAGTCGCGCTATCAGGGCTCCATCGACAAAGACTACCTGCAACTGTTGCCTAAGTTCGCCCTCCAATATGATTTCAAAGACAATCTGGGCAATGTCTACGCAACCGTAAGCAAAGGCTACCGTTCGGGCGGATACAACATTCAGATGTTCTCCGACCTATTGCAGTCGAGCTTGAAGAACGACATGATGAGACAAACGAAAGAAGAAGTCCTGAAAGCCATAGAGAACTCTCCCGGTGCGTCTTACAAGGATCTCATCAGTGAAAAGTTCCCCGATGCGGGCAAGAATCCCGACGCTCGTTCCGCCACCGAGTATAAACCGGAGCAGACGTGGAACTATGAAGTAGGAACTCACCTGAACCTTTTCAATAACCGCCTGCGTACCGACGCCGCATTCTTCTGGCTGGAGACACGCGACCAACAGATCTCACGCTTCGCAGGAGCAAGCGGCTTAGGACGCGAAACGGTGAATGCAGGCAAAAGCCGCAGTCTGGGCGCCGAGCTTGCCCTGGCCGCAGCAATTACCACCGATTTTACGGTGAACACCAGCTATGGCTACACGTATGCCACTTTCAAGGATTACGCCACCAATGCCCGCGTAAACGGGCAACTTCAGGAAGTGAGCTACAACGGCCATTACGTGCCCTTTGTCCCCAAACACACGCTGACCGTAGGCGGACAGTACATCTTCCGCATCAATGCGGGATATTGGCTGGACCGCATCCAACTGAATGTCAACTATACCGGTGCGGGACGCATCTATTGGACAGAAGAAAATACCGTCAGCCAGTCTTTCTACGGCACTCTGAACGGCCGCGTCAGCTTTCAAAAGGGACGCGGGCAGATAGACCTCTGGGTGCGCAATGCTTTGGACAAGGATTATGCCGCTTTCTACTTTGAGAGTATGGGCAACGGGTTTATGCAGAAAGGACGTCCCATCCAGGCAGGCATCGAACTGCGTTGCAGGTTTTAGCCGACAGAGGAACAAACCCTTTCGGCAAGAATGGAATTCCTACTCGTTGATTGCCCCGCAATGCGGACAAACGCCTTTCGTCCCTATCTTTTGTCCGCAATTGCCGCAACGATAACGGGATGCCGCCAACGATGAGCGCAGCTTCCTGAAGAACACCCACACGAATACGGCAATAAACAAATATCCGATATATATCTGCGTAGTCAATATAAAGAAGAAATAACAGAAGATACAACAGGAAGCCAGCCCCAGCAGATAGAACACAGCCGCCGCCGGACTCAGCAGACGGAACAAATCGTCGAGCACCGCCAGCAAGACAATGACGAACAGCCAAAGGCTCATCAGGAAAACAGAAAGCACCAACGGAACCCTAAACGGCGAAAGCGTAGGATTGAAATAAAAATGCTGCCACGTCTCCGGCACAAATACCTGCATAGACTCGTACACCGTAGCGCTGAATGCCAGCAGCAAGCACAGCAACAGCGGGTATACGCTGTCTATATCATTGAAGCAGACCATTTGCAACTGCTTGCGCCGGAACGCACGAAATAGCCATACCGCCACAAACAATGCAAAGATTACGATAAAATAAGAAGCATGCGTCTCACTGAACAGATAAATGGCCTGTGAGATGCTGTCCGTAGGGACAAATGCCCGCATCATATCCTTTTCCCGAATCCACCCCTGTACCTCCTGTGAATGGGCGAGCTTCACCCATACGCTATCCACACTATCTGCCGGATGAATGGCAAACTCCGCTACCACAACCCTGTCGCCCCTGTACAATGTGTTATAGCAATCCTTTACAGGTAGGCAGGCGATAGTTACCGAGTCATCCAGCAGTTCCAAATTTGTATCCCACGTATAATGGCGTTCGTACAGATACCTCAACGAATCGCGCGTCCTCATCCCCAGCTCCCCGTCTTCCAAGTCGGGACGGGGATAATGGCAAGAGGCAAGACAAGGCAGAAGTAAAAGCAGGAGATATAGCGGATGCAGTATAAGGCATAAGGTACGGGACACACTGCGTACAGTAACGTTATGCTTACGGTTGCTCCTATTTAATTCTGCTTTATGCATCTCCCACATCTTATTTGTTATATCCTATGTTTTATACTCTTCGTCCGTTATATCCCATACTTCATGCTTTCTGCTTCAAACCTCCCGTCTCACTCTCCGCTCACCTTCATTTGGCAGTTCTTACAGTCAAAAGTCAGGCGAAAGCGCTTGCCGTCCGTCCCGACCAGGTAATAAGGTTCCCGGTATGGAGAGTGTCCCTTTTGATGCGTAGGACACCAGCCCATGCTATAACGCAGGCAATGCTTACAGAACATCAGTACGGCTTCCGGTACGGCCTGCTTCTCGTATGCCGGTTCTACGGAAGTAACCCCATGTTCCAGATAAAAGCTACGGGCGGATGTATTCATCACATTCCCCAAATATGTCAGGGACGTCATCGGGAAACAATGCCGGGTAGGTTTCCAGACATGCAGTTCACGACGGTAAGTGATACGGCGGGCCGCTATCAGCCTGTCTGTCACTTGGCGACGCCAATCTGCTATCACCGAAGCCGGTATGAACCAGTTATGCGACAGGTTGATCGCAACAGCGGGAGCAGCCTTCACAGAAGTATCGTCCATACCTCCCAAAGCCACGACCTCAAAAGGGGTGTTACCTAATTTGCCAAGCTGGGTACGCAGATGCTCCTGTTGCGGAGTACGCGCCAGCTCTTTTGAACAGGGGAATGACAATGTCACACGATTCCCGTCTTCATCTGCGGCAGTCAGGGCAAAGCCCGAAGGGGTATCTGCCAGTTCCCACTCAATGCCTATTTTGCGTTCGGCAGACTTGCGGGAAAGGATGCGTTCAAACTCCTGATCGAAATTTCGATAGAGACGGGTACGCGGTTTGATGCGGGGCACTTCGCCTGCCGGATAGAGTTTGTTGCCATCCACCCGGTTGATACGGAAACCTTTCAAACGACCCTGCTCATCAAGGAAACAAACACCGTCTCCGTTATGGAAAGGCTTCACCCCGGCTACGGTAAGGTAATTGCCGCGTTGCTCCTTCATCGTTCCCATTTCCTCACCCAGGGATTTCGGCGTATCGAAAGAGGATATCTCCCGTTCGCAGCCTTGCAAGAAGTAGTGGGTAAAACCGCGGCTGAAGCTCTTGTCCAGCTGAGGAACGAAATCGAAGCGGCAACTGCCCGAAGAAGCGCGTACATACTCTCTACGACGGGCAAATATGGCATCCAGCTTTTGGCGGTAGGCAGCTGTGACATTCTTCACATAGGAAACATCCTTCAGCCGCCCTTCTATCTTCAGAGAAGAAGCTCCGGCATCCAACAGGTCTTCCAGAACTTCACTTTGATTCAAGTCTTTCAGAGAAAGCAAGTGCTTGTCACGTACGATTGTTTTTCCGTCAGCATCTACCAAGCTAAACGGAAGGCGGCAGAACTGTGCGCACTCCCCCCGATTGGCACTTCTGCCGAAACACGCCTGACTGACATAGCACTGGCCACTGTAACTCACACAAAGCGCACCATGCACAAAGACCTCCAAAGGCGTCTCCGGACAAGCCTCGTGGACATTGCGTATCTCGTGCAGTGAAAGCTCGCGCGCCAATACCACCTGACGAAAGCCAGCATCCGTCAGGAAACGGACCTTCTCCGGTGTACGGTTGTCCATTTGCGTACTGCCATGCAAAGGTATAGGCGGCAGGTTCAAACGGGTAATCCCCATGTCCTGGACTATCAACGCATCCACACCGATACGGTACAAATCCCAAATCATCCGTTCCGTTTCGGCAAGTTCTTCTTCTTTCAGAATCGTATTCACCGTAACATAAACACGTACATTATACAAATGGGCATACTCTGCCAAGGCGGCAATATCTTCCAGGGAATTGACCGCTGCCGCACGCGCACCAAACTTCGGCGCACCTATATACACCGCATCCGCACCATGATTGACAGCCTCAATGCCGCACTCTAAATTTTTGGCAGGAGCCAACAGTTCTATTTTTCGTTGCTTTATCATATTTTCACCACAGAGGGACACTGAGTTCCACAGAGTTTTCGGGATTATTACTTGATCTCTTCAATATTGAACGGAGTTTCCTGATATACAAAGTAGTTCAGCCAGTTGGAGAACAACAGGTTGGCATGAGCCCGCCAACGCACCAACACCCCCTTGTCAGGATCATCGTCCACATAGTAATTGCGGGGCATATCAATGGGTAGTCCCTTACTCAGGTCACGACGGTATTCCGTATCGAGCGTCAAAGGAGAATATTCGGAATGGCCGGTCACAAAAAACTCACGTCCGTTACGCGCCATCACCATATACACTCCCGCATCTTCCGACTCCGAAAGCAGGGTCAGCTCGGGAACCTTCAGAATATCTTCCTTGCGGATCTCCGTATGACGGCTGTGGGGGACATAGAACACATCGTCAAAACCACGAAAGATAGGATACAAAGGTTGCAAGGTACGATGTTCGAATATGCCGAACATCTTCGCATCCAACGGATATTTGGGCACGCCATAATGGTGGTAGAGCCCGGCTTGCGCCGCCCAGCAGATATAAAGAGTGGACGTGACATGCGTACGCGCCCAATCGAATATTCCGGTTATCTCATCCCAATAGGTCACTTCCTCAAAGTCCATCTGTTCCACAGGAGCGCCGGTAATAATCATACCGTCGTATTTCTCGTCGCGCATCTTGTCAAAGTCCGTATAGAAGGCTTTCATATGCTCTATCGGAGTGTTCTTGGAAGTATGGCTTTTGATTTTCATGAATGAGATTTCCACCTGCAACGGAGTGTTGGAAAGCAAACGCACCAAATCGGTCTCCGTCGTAATCTTCAGCGGCATCAGATTCAGTATGACAATCCGTAGCGGACGAATGTCCTGCTGGGTTGCACGCGAATTATCAATAACGAATATATTTTCCTCTTTCAGCAGCTCTATCGCGGGAAGTTTATCGGGTAAATTTAAAGGCATAAGCTCTGTTCTATGGTTTAACTAATTACTGTTTACGATTTTAGCGTGTAAAGTTAGATAAAAAATCAGAGTGCCGTAAATAATTGGCGGAAGTTTTTGTTGAATTAGAATAGCCGATACGAAATATTAATATATATTTGCGGTCTGTATCTACCTATATGTGCCAAAAAAGAAGAAAGAAAAGGCCAAGCAATCAATTGTGACAACGGCTGGCAAGCAGCAGAAAGAGTAAATAACTTTCTTATATAATTGCGGTTCCTCTCAATCTAAATTTCTCGACACACACAAGTATTTGAGAATGAACCAAAGACGGGAAGATTTCCGTCTTACAAATTATTATATATGAAAAACCAAAAAGACCTTTTCAAGAAAGGCAGTATTCTGTTGTGTTTTGTTTTTGCCATGGCGGCTGTTTCTTGCGTCAATCAAATCAATGATGAACTCCGGGAAAGCAATATCCCCATCTCCTTTGTTGCAAAAGCGAGCAAGAGCAGCACTAAAATAACAAAAAACACTTTTGAGACCGGAGACAGAATGGGTGTATTTGCCATGCTGAGCGGTAACGGCTTAAGCGAACAGCGGTACATCGACAATCTGCTTTTGGAATGTAGTGAAGGGACAACACTGATTCCCAAGAAAGAAGTTTTCTATCCGGAAGGAGATGCCACTCTGGATTTTATAAGCTATTATCCCTATCAGGCAGCCGGAATGGCCGGAGGCAGTTCTTTACTGCATGTAGCAGTACAGGCGGATCAGAGCCAATCCTCCAATTACAGCTTATCCGATTTCATGACAGCGCGAACCAAAAACATTGCCAACAGTAAAGAAGCCGTAAGACTGACCTACAAGCATCAATTTGCAAAAATAAAAATAGTTCTTACTCCCAAAGACGGAGAGAACGTAAATGATATGCTCAAAGCCAATCCCCGGATCATAGCTACCGGCTTCAGGACACAGGCGCTATACGACCTGCAATCGGACGAACTATCCGAAGTGGATGAAGAAAGTGAAACCGACATTATACCTTCCGGCGTATGGAAAGAGACCGGCAACGGACTGTCCGGTAAAGAGTTCATTGTCATTCCGCAAACACATTCCGACAGCAAACAGGCTTTCAGCTTAGAATGGAACGGTAAAATCTATGCCTGCTCCCTGCCCTCAGCCATTATCAAAGAAGATACGGAATTGGAAATCCAGATCAACGCATTACAAAATGCCGGCGAATCCCTGACCGGCGTAATCGCCAGCATCAAAGAATGGGGAGCAAGCGAACAAGGAGACAGCGAAAATGAATATGACATCACTGCTATCCACACAGCCTCTTTGTCGTTCAAGACATCCGGTGTATATAGAGTATATCGCCAGGGGAAACCGATAGCAGAGATCTGCCGGGAATATCTCCATACCCCTGCCGATGATGTAATAAGTTCCAAAGCCATTGTGGTCTACCCCGTATCGGACAACGGTCGGACCGACCTGAACAATGGAACCGTTTTACAACTGCCCGACAAAACCGCCGCAACGCATGGCGGCAAAGTAAGCTGGAATGAAACGGACAACTCACTGGCTTATACAGATGGACACTCCGGCCCCATTGAAAAATTCTACATCGACGGAGACCTGAAGATTGTTACAGAAAAGCCCGACAAAGCATTGACTGTCAATGTAAGCAGCTACACAATCAGAGATATACGGAACGGAATATTGCAATCTTATCCTATCGTAAAAATAGGAACACAATACTGGATGAGAGAGGATCTGCAAACCGCCTACTACAACGACAGTAAAAACATCCCTATACAAAAGATATTAGGAACAGGAGACAGATGTTTCCAATATTCCGTTCCCGGCTTCCTGCTTTATAACGGCGAGGCGGTACTTACCGGCAAATTAGCTCCACTAGACTGGAGAATACCGTCGGACAATGATTGGAACAGGTTAAGAGAGTACATAGCCGGAAATGCTTCCGTACTGAAAAAAACAGGGACATGGAGTTCGGATACCAACCCGGCGACAAATGAGACGGGATTCGGCATCGTCCCCAAAGGATTGCTGCTGGAAAGGGATAATGCAACAACTTTAGTAAACCAGGCTTCATCAACCGCCTATTGGACACACAACGGCATGCAGGAACAATTGGACAAAGTAGTGATAATCACAAACAGCAATAATGACATTGAATTTAAAAACTCCGTCAAACCGGAAGGTAAGAAGTACTATAACGGATTTTCCGTCCGTTGCATAAAAGAATAGCCTGTCCTTCGGGGCATTTCTCATTTCTTTTTCGTATTTTTGTTCCCAATGTGCAAGGATTTTGCCAATTAGACAAAGACAACGAAGAAGAAATGAGAGTAATCGATCTGATAAACAGTAACGAAAAAACAGCTTTTTCTTTTGAGATATTGCCCCCGCTGAAAGGCACAGGCATCGAAAAGTTGTACGAAACGATAGATACATTACGGGAATTTGACCCTAAATACATCAATATAACCACACACCGCAGCGAGTACGTGTACAAGGACCTCGGCAACGGACTGTTCCAACGCAACAGACTTCGCCGCCGTCCGGGCACCGTATCTGTTGCCGCAGCCATCCAAAACAAATATAATATAACGGTGGTACCGCATATTCTTTGCAGCGGCTTCAGTCGTGAAGATACCGAATACGTATTGCTCGACCTGCAGTTTCTAAATATTACAGACCTTTTGGTGCTGCGCGGAGACAAGGCGAAGCATGAATCCGCTTTTACGCCCGAAAGCAACGGTTACTTGCATGCCATTGAGTTGCAAGATCAGATTAATCAGTTCAATAAGGGCATTTTTGTAGATGGTTCCGAAATGACGGTAACCAATACCCCCTTTTCATACGGAGTAGCCTGCTATCCGGAAAAGCACGAAGAGGCTCCCAACATCGATACGGATATCTATTGGCTGAAAAAGAAAATGGAAAACGGAGCAGAATATGCCGTTACCCAATTATTCTACGACAACCGGAAATATTTCGATTTTGTGGAACGTGCCCGCCAAGCAGGAGTTACCATCCCTATCATACCGGGCATCAAGCCATTTAAAAAGTTGTCGCAACTCAGTATGATACCCAAAACATTCAAAGTGGACCTACCCGAAGAGCTGACAAAAGAAGTATTGAAATGCAAGAATGACGCCGAAGCGCAACAAGTGGGCATTGAATGGTGCGTACAGCAATGCAAGGAATTAATGGAACACCATATTCCCAGTATTCATTTCTATTCCATAGGCGCGGTAAACAGCATAAAGGAAGTAGCCAGACAAATTTATTAACTTAAATATCACCGTCGTGTTTTTTAAAGATGTAATCGGCCAGGAAGCAGCCAAACAGCGATTGATACAAGAAGTGCAGGAAGGACGTATCCCTCATGCACAACTTTTCTGCGGCCCGGCAGGAACCGGAAAACTTCCGCTTGCTTTGGCTTACGCCCGTTATATCTGTTGCCCGAACCGTACGGAGACTGACGCATGCGGTACGTGTCCCTCGTGTGTAAAATGGAATAAGCTGGTACATCCGGACGTACACTTCGTATTCCCCATAGTGAAAAGCGCCAAAGGGAAGAAGGAAGTCTGTGACGACTACATAGCCGATTGGAGACACTTTGTGCTGAACAATCCTTATTTTTCGCTGAACCATTGGTTGAACGCAATGGGAGCGGAAAACGGGCAGGCAATTATCTACGCAAAGGAAAGCGATGAAATCACCCGTAAACTCAGTTTGAAATCCAGTGAAGGCGGATATAAGGTGACTATCGTATGGCTGCCGGAAAAGATGCATGAAGTCTGTGCCAACAAATTATTAAAATTATTGGAAGAGCCTCCTGAAAAAACGGTATTTCTTCTGGTATCCGAAGCTCCCGAGATGATATTGTCCACTATCCTCAGCCGTACACAGCGTTTCAATATCCGCAAAATAGAGGAAACGAGCATAGCAGACGCCTTGCAACGAAAGTATGGCGTACAGCCCATAGACAGCCAGACCATAGCGCATCTGGCAAATGGGAACTTCATCAAAGCATTGGAGACGATCCACCTGAACGAAGAGAACGAACTCTTTTTTAATCTGTTCATCAGCCTAATGCGTCTTTCCTATCAACGAAAAATACGGGAGATGAAACAATGGAGCGAGCAACTGGCTGCAATGGGACGCGAACGTCAAAAGAACTTTCTGGAATATTGCCAGCGCATGATACGGGAAAACTTCATCTATAACCTACACCGGAAAGAAATGAATTACATGACTCTGCCCGAACAGAATTTCGCCACCCGCTTTGCCCCGTTTGTCAACGAACGTAATGTAATGGGAATCATGGACGAACTAAGTGAAGCGCAGATACACATTGAGCAGAACGTGAACGCCCGCATGGTATTCTTTGATTTCTCCCTGAAAATGATTGTATTATTGAAACAGTGAGAAAAAAATATCGTAGGAGGATATTGCCAAATGATGGGATGATAAAACAATAAGATAAGAGAATTAATATAAAGAGAATTTGAATCGTAAATAAATAAAGAAAGAGATGGAATTTAAACTACATAACGGAAGCGGCGGTCTCTGCTGTAAAAGCTGCGGCAGGCAAGACAAGCAACTGAACACCTATGATTGGCTTGCCGACATTCCCGGCAACGCAGAAGAATCGAACATGGTGGAAGTCCAGTTTAAAAACACCCGTAAAGGTTACTTCCGCAACAGCAATAAAATACCTTTGGAAAAAGGTGATATAGTGGCGGTAGAAGCTACTCCCGGACATGATATAGGCGTGGTGACCCTCACCGGCCGGCTCGTCCCGTTACAAATGCGCAAAGCAAATATAAAGTCGGAAGCGGACATAAAACGTATCTACCGCAAAGCCAAACAGGTGGATATGGATAAGTACAATGAAGCGAAAGCACGTGAGCACAGCACAATGATTCGTGCCCGCCAGATAGCCCTCGACCTCAACCTCAACATGAAAATCGGTGATGTGGAATATCAAGGAGACGGCAACAAAGCTATTTTCTACTACATTGCCGATGAACGCGTAGACTTCCGCCAACTAATTAAGGTGCTTGCCGACGCTTTTCACGTGCGCATCGAAATGAAACAGATCGGTGCCCGCCAAGAAGCCGGCCGCATCGGCGGTATCGGACCTTGCGGTCGTGAGCTGTGCTGCGCTACGTGGATGACGTCCTTTGTTTCCGTATCGACCAGTGCAGCCCGCTTTCAGGACATCTCACTGAATCCGCAGAAACTGGCCGGACAATGCGCCAAATTGAAATGCTGTCTCAACTACGAAGTAGATTGCTATGTGGAAGCACAAAAACGCCTGCCTTCCAAAGAAATCGAGTTGGAAACCAAAGACGGTGTTTTCTATTTCTTCAAAGCTGATATCCTCAACAATCAGATAACCTATTCCACTGATAAAAACATTCCGGCCAATCTGGTCACAATCAGCGGCAGACGCGCCTTTGAAGTTATCGGCCTGAATAAAAGAGGAATCAAGCCGGATTATCTATTGGAAGAAACACACCGCTCCGAACCTAAGAAGCCGGTGGACTTGCTGGAACAGGAAAGTCTGACCCGCTTCGACCGTAACCGCAAAAACAAAAATAGCGGAGACGGCAACAACGGTAACGGAAATAATAATGGGAACCGGAACAAAAAGAAGAAAAAAAGTTCCAATAACCGCCCCCAAGGCAGCGAACAACCAGCCACCCCGCAACCGCAAGAACAGCAGTCCAAACCTCAAGGGAATGAGAAACGGGCACAAGGAGATGAGAGACGCCCGCAACGGAACAACAATAACCGCAAGCGCCCTCACAACAACAAACCTAAACCCCAAGGGGATAAACCTGTTCGAGATGACAAACCGGTTCAAGAATAAAACAAAACATCTGAAATATATCATTCTGCTGTTTATCGTAGGCGCATTGGGCGCTTGCGATAAACAGACTGTATATCATACTTTCCGGTCTGTTCCCCAAGAAGGTTGGAAAAGACAGGACACATTGTTTTTTGATGTTGCTGTGCCCGACTCACAGACTTACTACAAACTGACCGTAGAAATCCGAAACCGAAACACCTATCCTTATCAAAACATAAACCTGTCGGTCGGTTACGAAGATCCGGAAAGCAAAAGAGTACAGGTAGACACGCTGAAAGCCGTCTTAGCCAGCAAAGAAGGAATCTGGAAAGGAGACGGCTGGGGAGGTTTATATCAATCGGCATTCTCCGCCGGCAGCATCAAAATAGGGAAGCCCGGCAATTACCTCTTCAAGATAGCTTATACATTGCCGGATGACATTCTACCCGGCATCAACGATGTAGGAATCAAACTACGGCAATAACATCACATATCCCTGCGAGGATATTACACCAGTCTTCTATTTCTTCCCGCATCGATACGCAGGAATATGAACAACAGTATCGTAAAGCCCCATAACGAAGAACCTCCATAACTAAAGAAAGGCAGAGGGATACCTATTACGGGAGTCAGCCCAAGTACCATTCCTATATTAATGAAAAGATGAAACAGAAAAATACTCAGCACCGAGTATCCGTACACCCTCCCAAATGCAGACTGTTGCCGTTCTGCCAGTACTATCAGACGAAGTATCAGTGCCAGGAACAGAAGCAAAACGGCCGTTGAACCAATAAAACCCTCTTCCTCGCCCACTGTACAGAAGATAAAATCCGTATCTTGTTCAGGAACGTATTTAAGTTTGGTTTGCGTACCGTTCAGAAAGCCTTTCCCTGTCAAGCCGCCTGACCCAATGGCTATTTTCGACTGATTTACGTTATACCCCGCCCCTGTCAGATCTTCTTCCATACCCAACACAACTTTAATGCGGATCTGCTGGTGAGGTTCCAATACTTTATTGAAGAAATAATCGCTGGAATAAAGAAAGCCTATCGAACCTATGGCAAACAAGCCTATAAGAAGATAACTCAAATGGCGCTCGCGCAAAGAAAGATAAAACAAATAAAACGTTACAACCACACATAATCCCCATTGCACCCATACAAGGTTGAAAGGGGCGACATACTCTGAAATAATATAAGCTATGAGCAATACCACAGAAGAACCACCGATAATATTACGAACCGGCTCCCACCTCTTTTTATATACCCAAACCATTCCACCGGCGAAAAGCAGCACCATCGACAATACGGCAAACTCTCCGATTGGGGTTGGGGTATCTGCTATAAGAACCTGGTCAAAACGGATTCCCACCACAAAATATACCACAGCGCAAATACCGGAAAAGAGCACCACTCCGGGCATACCTTCACGATAAAGCATCAGAAAGAAAGCGGTATACACCAATGCAGAACCTGTTTCCCTTTGGAGTATAATCAGTACCAACGGCAGAAGAATAAGAAAAGCCAGCATCAATGCACTTTTCCAGCTTTTCATAGTAAATGAATAGGCACTCATATACTTAGCCAATGCCAATGCCGTAGCAAACTTAGCAAATTCGGCGGGCTGTAGGCTGACAGGTCCCAGAATCAACCATGAACGCGACCCCTTAGTGTCAGGAGCGATAAAGATAGTTATAATCAATAATAGAATAAGCCCTATATATATAATGTAAGAAAACATATCATAGAGCGTATCCTCCAGCATCAGCAAGACAAACCCCAACCCAAACGAGCAGACAATCCACATAAATTGTTTACCGGCACGAGTGGAGAAATCAAGAAAGTCACGATCACCATAGTCATAACTTGCCCCGCAGACGCTGAACCAGCCAAACACAATCAGAATCAGGTAGATTGCGATTGTCACCCAATCCAATGATTTCCATATATTCTCTCTTCTTACCATTTGTTCTCTCGATATTCGACCGTTTACTATCTTTCTTCGTCTCCGTACAGTATTATGCGATTACTGAATTCCTCCGCACGTATCTCATTCTCCGGCGATAACTTGCCATGCAGATACTGATCCATCATCATAGCACCGATAGGCACTCCGTAAGTTGCACCGAAACCGCCATTCTCCACATAAACTGCGATTGCAATCTTAGGGTTGTTCATCGGAGCAAATCCCATAAATACGGAGTGATCCTTACCGCGGTTCTGTGCCGTACCGGTTTTTCCGCATGCCTCCACGCCCGGCAAAATAGTCCCCACCATGCGGCAAGTTGCACTGCCTGTGCTTCCGGTAACAGCAGCGCGCATACCCTCCGCAACCTCGTCGTAGTATTCCCGGTCAATCGAAGTTACACGCGGAGTGCGGTAGATGCTATCCAACTCATGATCTTGTATCTCCTTGACAATATGTGGAGTAATAAAATGTCCCCGGTTGGCAATGGTCGCTCCCAAATTGGCAATCTGCAATGGAGTGGTAAGGATTTCGCCCTGCCCGATAGAGATACTGATGACAGTCAGCCCATTCCAAGAACCCCGGTATGCTTTATCATAGAATTTTGCATTAGGAATTAAACCGCGCTGCTCTCCGGGAAGATCTGTGCCGAGACGATAGCCAAATCCTTGTGAAACCATATGGTCTTTCCACACCGTAATGGCGTTTTGCGGAGAACCATACTTCTTGTCACTAAACATGCGGAACAATCCCCAACAAAAGTAAGAATTACACGAAGTGGCTATTGCTGGAATCAACGACAAAGGAGAGCCATGCCCATGGCAACCTACATGCAGACTTCCATAATTGAAACCGTGCGCACAAGGAAAAGTCGGGTAGTCTTCATGAATAATACCTTCTTGCAAGAATGTCAATGCCTGCGCAGTCTTAAAAGTAGAACCCGGAGGATACGCTCCCATAATCGCGCGATTCAGCAAAGGTTTCCGCCTGTCCCTCTGCAACATCCGATGGTTCTTTCCACGCTGGCGGCCAATCATCAGATGAGGATCGAAGGTGGGAGAAGACACCATGCAGAGAATCTCTCCCGTAGCAGGTTCGATAGCTACGATAGCTCCAATCTTATGTTGTAAGAGACGCTCACCCAACCTCTGCAAATCAATATCAATACCTAATGTCAGATTCTTGCCGGGCACAGAAGGACGGTCGAATTTACCATCCATATAATGCCCCTGAATACGTCCATGAGCATCACGAAGCAGAATTTCCACTCCTTTTTCTCCACGAAGATACTTTTCATAAGACTTTTCAATACCCTGCTTACCTATATAGTCTCCACGAATATAGTAATTATCCGCTTCAATATCTTTCTTTGACACCTCTCCTATATCTCCCAAAGCATGCCCTGCGGCATCATAAGTATACTGACGGATAGTGCGCCGTTGGATATAGAAACCGGGAAACTTGAACAGCTTCTCCTGAAACACACCACACTCTTCTGCCGAAAGCTGTGTCATAAATACCTGATGTGTATATTTAGAATAGCCGGGATTCATCCAACGGTTTTTCACATCCTTCATTCGCTTCTGAAACTGCTCAAGCGTGATGTTCAATGCATGGCAAAAATCGAGGGTATCCAATTGCGTCACTTCACGAGGCACAAATGTAATATCGTATGCCGGCTGATTAAACACCAATAGCTTGCCGTTACGATCGTAAATAGCCCCACGCGAAGGATATTGAATTTTATTCAGGAAGGCATTGCTGTCCGCATTCTTCTTATAATCATCCGTCATTATTTGCAAGTCGAACAGGCGAATAACGTAAATAAGGACAATGACCACAGCCGCCATGCCTATCACATATTTTCGTTTCTCCAGCGTATAATCCTTCATTTAATTATCAACTATCAATTACCGGTTACAAGTTATTTCTTCCGTATTCCCTCCACTGCCATTATACAGGTCACAGTCAACAAAGTACTTGTTACAACTCTCAACAGCAGTGTTCCAATGTGGGCAAAGGAAAAGAATTCGAGTGTAAGCAACATCCCATGATGCACCAAGACACAAACTACTAAATATTTTAGGAAAGGGAAGATGCCCATTGTGCGAGCTGCGGGAATCAACGTATCCAACGTATCGCGAGGCACGAACAGACGTAAGAATATCGGACGCAAGAAAGCCAGCAATACAGTAGCCGCCGCATTCATTCCCGGAGTATCGGAAAAAACATCCACCGTCAACCCAAGAAAGAAAGCCCATAACATCAATGTATTACGGGACACATCCGACTCAAACTTTAATATCAGGTATATATATAAAAACGGAGTGGCATATCCGGCAATATGCACGTTATTCAGTATCAGCACTTGCAACAGTACCAAACAGATGAACCACCCTATCTTATGCAAATAATTGATTATCATTCTTCTTTTTCCAGAATATTCTGTTCTTCTTGTCCGCTACGCGAAATGACACGCACATTGCTCACTTTCCCAAAATCCGTAGCTAACTTTATCTTCAGCAAATACGAAAGCCCGTCATGAGAATCGGACATATCATCAACCGTCCCTACCATAACTCCCTCAGGAAAGACCGTAGAGTAACCGCTGGTTACCACCGTATCCCCCAAATTGAACTCCGCATGGCGAGGTAAATCTTTCAGATAAGCGAAGCGGGAGTCCCCGCCTTCCCATTTCAAATAACCAAAATAGTCACTACCCACAATCTTGCAACTAATGCTCGATTTACTATTCAACAATGGAATAACCAACGAGTAACGGGGAGAAGTCTTATATACAATGCCCACCACTCCGTTGGCATCCACTACGCCCATCTCCGGACGAATGCTGTCTGCTGAACCACGATCCAACGTTATGTAATTATCCGCCTTATTCAGACTGTTCTTAATAACATTCGCCTTGTATATACGATAATCAGCCGGAGCAAGACGCGCCACACTATACAACTTCACAGAATCCAAGCCGCGCTCTTGCAGACTTTTTTCGAGAAAAGCGACACGTTGTTCCAGCCACATATTACGGTCAAGCAGATCCTCATTGACCGATTTCAAATGGAAATAAGAACTAATCCCCCCTGAAATCTCATAAACTTTCCCTGCCACTCCGTTGGCAGAAGTGAAATATACACTCTGCTGATAATGGTTGAAGCGGAATAATAAAACAAAACTGGTAACCTCTAACAGCAGAAAGAGGAACCAGTAATTATATTTAATAAGAAAGTTCAGTAAATTTCGCATGCCTATCTCATCAGGAATGAGAAGCGGTCGACATTCTTCAGTGCAATACCAGTGCCTTTGGCAACGGCATGCAAAGGGTCTTCCGCAATGTGGAACGGTATGTTAATTTTATCGGTCAGACGCTTATCCAATCCGCGAAGCAACGCACCGCCACCTGCCAAATAGATGCCGTTGTGCACAATGTCGGCATACAGTTCGGGTGGTGTATTCTCCAATGCGCTCAGGATCGCAGTCTCAATCTTGGAAATAGATTTCTCCAAGCAATGCGCCACCTCCTGATAGCATACGGGTACTTCCATAGGAAGTGCCGTAATACGATTCGGACCATGAACAATATAATCTTCGGGAGCATCTTCACCCAGTTCGGTCAATGCCGCACCGACATTAATCTTGATACGTTCTGCCATACGTTCGCTGACCTTTACATTATGCTGACGGCTCATGTATTCCTGAATATCAGCAGTCAAATCATCACCGGCAATGCGGATAGAGTTATTGGAAACTATACCTCCCAATGAAATAACGGCAATCTCAGTAGAGCCACCACCTATATCAACAATCATGTTGCCTTCTGGCGCTTCTACATCAATACCGATGCCGATAGCTGCCGCCATCGGTTCGAATATCAAATAGACATCACGTCCACCGGCATGCTCGGCAGAGTCGCGCACCGCACGAAGCTCCACTTCCGTACTTCCTGAGGGAACCCCTATTACCATGCGAAGTGAAGGAGAGAACAGACGGTTACGATTGTTCACCATTTTGATAAGTCCGCGTATCATCTGCTCGCAAGCATAGAAATCGGCAATTACACCGTCACGAAGCGGACGGATAGTGCGTATGTTTTCGTGGGTCTTTTCGTGCATCATCTTTGCCTTTTCACCCACAGCAATCATCTTGTCTGTACGACGGTCCAAAGCAACCACCGAGGGTTCGTCCACTACTATCTTGCCATTTGTGGTAATGATAGTATTGGCAGTGCCAAGGTCCATCGCTATTTCTTGTGTAAAAGAGAATAATCCCATATTTCTTAAATGAAAAATTAGGAATGAAAAATTAAGAATACTATGCAGAATACCAACGCAAGCAAGCGCAGCCAATTCTTCACTCTTAGTTCTTCATTCATCATTAATATTAGTGTTTAAAATGCCGGAACCCTGTTGTCACCATTGCGATGCCATGTTCATTGCAATAATCGAATGAAAGTTCGTCCTTGATGCTTCCACCCGGCTGAATTACGGCCTTAACACCTTCATTACCTGCAATCTCTACACAATCGGGGAAGGGGAAGAAAGCATCACTTGCCATTACAGCTCCATTCAAATCAAAGCCAAAGTTCTTAGCCTTTTCAATGGCCTGTTTCAAGGCATCCACACGACTTGTCTGCCCTACACCACTTGCCAACAACTGCTTATCTTTTGCCAATACAATAGCATTAGACTTGCTGTTCTTCACAATCTTATTTGCAAAAAGCATATCTTCGATTTCTTTCGCAGTCGGAGCTTTAGTCGTTACCGTCTTCAAGTCTTCAGGAGTCTCCACTTTCAAATCACGATCTTGTACCAGAACACCATTCAGCAAAGAACGGAACTGCTTCTTGGGGAGAGCCGCCTGCTTACGGACCAAAATAATGCGGTTCTTCTTCTGACCGAGGATTTCCAATGCATCCACATCATAATCGGGCGCAATGATAACTTCAAAGAATATCTTATTGATTTCTTCAGCTGCAGCCTTATCAATCACAGCATTTGTGATAAGTACACCACCGAATGCAGACACCGGGTCGCCGGCAAGCGCATCGTTCCAAGCTTCCAATACAGTAGGACGTGAAGCCAGACCACAAGCGTTATTGTGTTTCAGAATAGCAAAAGTGGTATCCGTAAATTCGTCAATCAAATCAACGGCAGCGTTGATGTCGAGCAAATTATTGTAAGAAATTTCCTTGCCATGAATCTGATCGAACATAGCATCAATATTACCATAGAAATAACCCTTCTGATGCGGATTTTCGCCATAACGCAAAGTCTTTTGGTTATTGGCGGACTGCCGGAAAGCAGAACCTGCTTCACCGTCAAAATAGTTAAAGATAGCCGAATCATAATGAGAAGATACAGCAAAAGCCTCTTTGGCAAACCAGCGACGCTCTTCGAGTGAAGTGGTAGCGCCATGTTCCATCAACATGTCGCGAAGCGGCTGGTATTGAGCCTGCGAAGCAACAATCACGACATCGTTATAATTCTTGGCGGCAGCACGAATCAGAGAGATGCCGCCTATATCAATCTTCTCGATAATGGCAGGTTCTTCGGCACCGCTGGCAACAGTTGCCTCAAACGGATACAGGTCTACAATTACAAGGTCTATTTCAGGAATTTCATATTTTTCAATTTGTTGCATGTCCTGTTCCAATCCGCGGCGGCAAAGAATACCTCCAAATATCTTCGGATGCAAGGTCTTTACACGTCCACCCAAAATGGAAGGGTATGTAGTAAGGTCTTCCACTGCTTTACAGGGATAACCCAGAGACTCAATAAATTGACGTGTTCCACCGGTTGACAGGAACTCTACACCTTCTTCATGCAGTTTGGTTATGATTTCATCCAAACCTTCTTTATGGTAAACGGATACCAGAGCTGTTTTGATTCTTTTAGTTTCAGACATGGATTTGCGTATTAAAGTAATGCGTACATTTTACTATTTGATTTGCAAAGTTACGAATTTTGTTTATTCATACATACATTCATATACAATAAATTAGGTATAATTAAAAAAGGGACTTATTATTAAATCCGGCACTCTTACGTAACCGTATAAAAAAGGCCCCGCTGAAAAGGCATAAACACCCTTTCAGCGGAGCCGATTTTTTTATAGAAACAGCTCTATTACCAAATAGAAACCCGTTTTTCTACCGGCACAAACATCGGGTCATTTTCAGTAATATTGAAAGCCTCGTACCAAGCTCCTATTTGCGGCAGAGCACCGTTAACACGCCATTTGCCCAATGAGTGCACATCACTCTTGGTACGGTTCAGGACCTCCTCCGGACGAATATTATTTCCCCATACGCCTGCATAAGCAAGGAAGAAGCGCTGCTCAGGGGTGAAACCATCCATTACCGGCAACGGATTAGCAGCCGTAGCCTTCTTGAATGCCTGATAGGAAACCTGCAAACCGCCATGGTCAGCAATATTCTCACCCAAAGTCATACGCCCATTGCCATATAATCCCGGAGCCACTTCAATGCTGTCGAACACATTCACCATAACCTGGGCACGTTCATCGAAACGCTTGGAATCCTCAGCAGTCCACCAGTCTTTCAGATTGCCTTCCTTGTCATACTGGCGTCCCTGGTCGTCAAATCCATGCGTCATTTCATGGCCGATTACCACACCGATAGCGCCGTAATTGAAGGCATCGTCCGCATTCATGTCAAAGAACGGATATTGCAGAATAGCGGCAGGAAAACAGATTTCATTCGTCGTCGGATTATAATAAGCATTTACCGTTTGCGGAGTCATCAGCCATTCATCTTTATCTACCGGCTTACCGGCTTTAGCTACCATTTCCGCATGGCTCCATGCGTTGGCACGCTCCATATTAGCCCAATATGAGTCGTCTTTAATCTCTAATGTAGAGTAATCTTTCCACTGATCGGGATAGCCTATCTTCACATGGAAAGTGGCCAGTTTCTCCAAAGCCTTTATTTTGGTAGAGTCACCCATCCAAGCGAGGTTTTTGATACGCTCACCCAAACTTTCCTGCAGATTCTTCACTAAATCCACCATACGTTCCTTAGCTGCAGCAGGGAAATATTTTTCTACATACATTTGACCTACCGCTTCACCTAAAGCAGAGCTAACAGTACCGACAGCCTTTTTCCAGCGGGGCTGCATCTCTTGCGTGCCACTCATCGTACGTTCATAGAAATCGAAATTCTGTTCGGCCATGGCATCATTCAAAGTACCTGCGGCAGCATCAATCAATTTCCATTGTAAATAGAGGCTCTGTTGTTCAATAGGCAAAGTATCCAGGATTTCAGCAGCAGCCTTCAAAGAAGCAGGCTGACCTATGATGATTTCTTTCACATCTCTCAAGTCCATTGCCGACAAATAAGCATCCCAATCGAAAGTCGGATAGTTCTTCTTCAACTCTTCCAAACTCATCTTATTGTAATTGGCGTGCGGATCGCGCAACTCCGTACGTGAACGGAATGCTTTAGCAAGGCGTGTTTCCACATCCATTACAACTTCCACACCTTTTTTGGCAGCCGCCTCATCAAAGCCAGCCAGTTGATACATTTTCTGTACGTGTGTGCGGAAAGCATCACGAATTTTAGCGGTAGCCGCATCATTTTCCAGATAATAGTCGCGCTCGCCCATACTTAAACCGGCCTGATAGGACTGTACGGCATTCATACTACTATTCATTTCATCGGCACCTACATACAGAATATTATAAGCAACAATGCCTTTTTTCTGCATCTCACCCAACAATGCATAAAGTTCTTTCTTGTCCTTCAAGGCACCCAGCTGATCAAGTTCGGCCTTAATAGGAGCTACACCGTCCTTGTTCAGTTTCACGCTATCCATTACTATTTTGTATAAATCGCCTATTTTCTGCGCTACGCTCCCCGGCTCATGCTGAGTAGCGGCCAATTCTTCGATAAGCCCCTGAATCTGCTTACGGTTGTTTTCCGCAAGAATGGTGAAAGAACCATACTGTGAGTATTCGGCCGGAATCGGATTGTTCTTCATCCAACCGCCGCAGGCATATTGGTAAAAGTCAGTTCCGGGCAAAGCCGTTGTGTCAAGATTGGCAAGCTGAATACCGGCTGTCAGTTCAGCCTGTTTCTTGCCTGTGCTGCAAGCACCCGTCATTAAGCAGAATGCTGCAATAGGTAAAAAATGAAATACTTTCATACTTAGTATAAATAAATGTTATAAGATTATTTTCTTGCCTCCTCTAACTCACTGGAAGCGGCATCCCATTCTTCCATCACATTGTCCAATTGCGCTTTCAACTTTTGGTGCTGCTCATAAAGCGCCATGTCCGAAGCACCTTCCGGTGTAGCCATTTTGGCTTCAAGGATAGAGATAGCCGACTCTGTCTGTTCTATCTCTGCTTCACAATCCGCCACACGACGTTCCAGCTTTTTGAGTTTCTTATTGAGTTCCTTTTGTTCCCCATAAGAAAGTTTGGCGGCAGAAGTTTGGCTTGCCGTTGCTCCGGCGTTGCTGCCGGCTACCGTTTTTCCCACAGCAGGTGAAGATGACAATGAAGGAGATTTCTGCAAATCGTTCAGGTTCTCTATCTGCTTTTTCTGCAAGAAATCATAGATACTTCCAAGATGCTCTTTCACCAGTCCGCCACCGAACTCATATACTTTAGTCGCAAGACCATCCAAAAAGTCACGATCATGACTGACAATTATCACTGTACCGTCAAAATCCCGGATTGCTTCTTTCAAAACGTCCTTTGAACGCATATCAAGATGATTCGTAGGCTCATCAAGAATCAGGAAATTCACCGGTTCCAGCAGGAGCTTAATCATGGCAAGACGGGTGCGTTCTCCTCCGGAAAGCACTTTCACCTTCTTGTCCGAAGCCTCTCCGCCAAACATGAACGCTCCCAATATATCCCGTATCTTCAGCCGGATATCTCCCACTGCTACACGATCAATCGTATCGAAGACAGTCCGGTTTTCATCCAGCAATTGTGCCTGGTTCTGTGCAAAATAGCCGATTTGCACATTGTGCCCCAAAGTCAGCTTGCCGGTATAATCCGTAATCTCATCCATAATGCACTTCACAAGCGTGGACTTACCTTCACCGTTCTTACCAACGAAAGCGACCTTTTCGCCGCGGTTAATAGTAAGATTAACATCATGGAAGATAACATGGCTTCCATAGGCTTTGGCCACATCCTCACAAATAACAGGGTAACTCCCACTACGGCTACTGCAAACAAATTTCAACCGTAAAGAAGAATTATCTTCCTCATCCACCTCAATGCGTTCTATCTTTTCGAGCTGTTTGATGCGGCTCTGCACTTGCACAGCTTTAGTGGCTTTATAACGGAAACGCTCGATAAAATCTTCCGTATCCTGTATCTGTTTCTGCTGGTTTTCATAAGCACGAAGCTGCTGTTCGCGACGTTCCTTGCGGAGCACCACAAACTCATCATACTTCACTTTATAATCGTATATGCGTCCGCAGGTTATTTCGATGGTGCGGGTAGTGACATTGTTCAGAAAAGCCCGGTCGTGGCTGACAAGCACCACTGCATTGGCACGAGTGGAAAGAAAATTCTCCAGCCACTGGATGCTCTCTATATCAAGGTGGTTCGTTGGCTCGTCCAGCAACAGTACATCCGGACGGCGCAGCAATAACTTGGCAAGTTCGATACGCATACGCCAGCCTCCGGAAAATTCGCTCGTAGAACGGTCGAAGTCCTCACGACTGAATCCCAATCCCTGAAGGGTACGTTCTATTTCAGCACGATAGTTTGTCCCCCCCATCATCAGGAAACGTTCATTCTCATGAGTAAAACGATCAATCAGTTTCTGATACTCTTCGCTATCATAATCGGTACGTTCGGCAAGCTGTTGGTTCATTCGCTCGATGTCGGCCTGCATTTCAAAGATATGCTCAAAAGCCAACTCAGCTTCCTGCATAACGGTGCGTTCGTCACTGAGTACCATTACCTGGGGTAAATACCCGATAGTACATTCGCGTGGAACGGCAACAACTCCGGCGGTAGGCTGTTGCAAGCCTGCCAATATCTTGAGCATGGTAGATTTGCCCGCACCATTCTTGCCTACAAGGGCGATGCGGTCTTTCTTATTGATGACGTAAGAAACGTCTTCGAACAGAGCGGTAGCATTAAACTCCACCTTCAGTCCTTCTACGGATATCATAGTGTCAATGAATTTATCGTTTCAAGACTGCAAAGGTAGCGATTTTCAGCAGTATATAATAAGGAAAAGGATATAAATTGGGGCGTGCCTTTTTGTACCTTGCCTTGGTACGGCTTATATCTCACTATGGTACAGCTTGTACCTTGCCATGGTACAGACCGTACCTTAGTAAGGTACAAGCCGTACCAAACGGTGGAATTATTCGGTACATGCAAGTTTTTGGTTATCAAAGCAGTATACAAGAGAGGGGACTATCCCCTTACAGAGACAGTCCCCTCTTTATTTTTATCACCTACCGTCCGGCAATAACCGAGCAACAGGGAATAATCACACAGCTTTAGAAAAGTTTGGCAGGATATTCTCCGGCGTCTACCAATGCCTGAATCTTATCAACCACACTCTGACGGTCTTCCGGATAAGTGACGCCGAACCACTTGCTGGTAGTATCGAGCACCTCGCAAGTTGCCACACCATCATTAATCAGTTTATCCACCATCAACGGAATAAAGAACTCGCTCTTCAGATTCTCCATGTTCTTCGGATCGCTAAGGAACGTCTTGAAGAACTCCTCGCTGTAAGCAAAATAATCGGGAGTGAATCCCCAGAAGTTCATGCTCACCGGAGTAGTATCAGGAGTAGCAGTCCACTCGCCATTATCATCGATATACTTCACTTCACCGTCCATACGCTGAATCTTGGTGCGCTCTACAACAGAGGTCAGCAAGTTGTTCTCATCCGTACCGCAAAGCCCGCGTGACACAGTGCCGCTTTCGCTTAATGTGTTTCCGATGCGGAAACCGACCATTGAATATACATTCTTAGAACCTTCAGGAAGTGCAGACAGGAACTTTCCCATTACCTGAAAAGAATCACGCCCATAGAAGTCATCACAATTGATAACGGCAAACGGTTCCTTTATCACATCCGCCCCCATCATTACAGCATGATTAGTACCCCAAGGTTTGGTACGGTCTGCCGGGCAGGTAAAGCCTTCGGGGAGCGCATCTAATCCCTGAAAAACCAACTCGCAAGGAATATGCCCTTCGTATTTAGAAATGATTTTATCTCGAAAATCCTGTTCAAAGTCTTTACGGATAACAAAAACGAGCTTACCGAATCCGGCATTAATAGCATCGTAAATTGAATAATCCATAATAGTTTCGCCATTTGGGCCCAGTCCGTCCAATTGCTTTAAGCCACCATAACGGCTACCCATACCGGCCGCTAATAAAAATAAAGTTGGTTTCATATCAGTTATTATTAAAAAAAGGTTAGTGTATCATGGTTGATAACAGGTGCAAAAGTAGTAAAATTTATATCAGTTGGGGGGCATTTTAGTCCATTCTTTACAAGAATCGTCCAAAACCCCACCTTATTAACCTATACTTTCACTCCCAGCTCACATTTTGAGCCGATACATCTTATCAGAACGGATAACCGATGGCAAAATGCAACGCCAAGCTGTCTTTGAACTTCGGAATATTGTAGTATCCCGACTTTCCCGTTTCGTACGGGTCGTGCAATCCCACTCCGCAATCCAGACGGAAAACCAAGAAATCCATATCATAACGCAAGCCAGCGCCGGTGCCCAAAGCTATCTGCTTGGCAAAATTCTTCAAAGAGAATTCGCCGTTAGGACGTGAATCATCTTTACGCATCAACCACACATTGCCCGCATCCAAGAACACCGCTCCATGCAAATCGCCGATAATGCGGAAACGGTACTCCAGATTAGCCTCCAGACGTATATCACCCACATGATTGATGAAAGAATATTTACTCTCTTTATCCGGCGCATATCCTCCCGGACCTATGTTGCGGGCAGAAAAAGCACGCACACTGTTAGCACCCCCAATATAAAACTGTTCGGTATAAGGAGCCGCCAACGCATTTCCGTAGGACCATATCACCCCACCGGCTATACGCGAAGCAATCAGCTGGTTCTTATCAATCTTGTAATGATAGCGGAACTCACTGTTTACCTTTAAGAACTGTGCAAAAGGAACGCCCATCAGTTTCTTGTCCTGCTCGCTGAAGGGCTTTCCGAAGATGCGGTAAATACACGAAGTAAGGTTACCGGCCGAACTTACGGTGGTCTGCCACCAGATAGGATTTCGTACGTGCGATAAAGGAGCGTTATCATACGTGTACATATATTCTATAACGGGAATAAACTGGTCACGCAGACTGACATAAAGCGCCGGATTTTCCGCCTGTAACTCCTTAAAAGCCTCCGTAGGGTTACGAAGCACATTAAACGTCAGTTTGAACGGAGTGAAACTATGCTTGCTCGTACGCTTCGGCTGAAAATCATAAGTAGCGTTTCCTCCAAATGCCAGCAGTTTATAGTACTTGGCCCGATTCAACTGGTCGACATACAATTTAAACGTAGTAGTTGCCGGAAAGTCATACTCCTTATCACCAAAGCGAGGAAAGACCACACGCGGAAACATAAGAGAAGTAGACAATCCCATCTCATAGCTGTTCATTGCCGAAGAACGGTCTTTACCCGTCTGCCATTCATACGAACCATCCAGCTTAACATTCCACGCTTCGCCGCCGCCAAACACATTGTTCTTCGTTACAGTGAACGAAGCTCCCGGACCTGTTTGGTTATTACTTTTCATCTTCACATTGAAATCCAGCTCGGCATCATAAGGTTTGTCGAGAGCCGCATGAATATTCACATCCAGCGTATCACACACAAATGTCGTGTCGCGCGGAGTATACTGCATTTCAAGATAACGGAAGATACCCACGTTATTCAAACGCTCCTGCACACGAGTCTGACGATACAAACTATACAGGTTCTGCATGGAACGCCTGCGGGAAATACCGGTACTGTCCTGTACCTGACGCTTCTGACGGTACGCTTGGTAGTTCAGCCACCTGTAAACCATGTTGGGACGTACCCTCAGCTTGTCGTGATAATAAATACGCAACCCCTTATAATCCATACTGTCATTAGGAGCCTGCCCTTGCTTTCCATAAAGATAGAAGGCCCTTTTACCTACATAAAACGGCTTTTCGGCAACCGCAGGCATACCGGGAGCAGGCACCATGCGCATAGTGACATGTCCGCCGGGCACCAGAGTCGTATCTGCCTGATAGGTCAGATAGTCGGGACGGAAATAATAGCATCCCACATTGCGCAACAAGGTACTGATGCGGGTACGTTCTCCGTCAAGATCGGTCACATTAAACTGTTCGCCCGGACTGATGAGCGAACGGCGGCGGCTCATATTCATGATTTGCAAAGTCCGTTTACTGAAACCATGATAGTAAACCGTATCAATGAAATAGGGATTACGCATATCCACCGTATATTGTATCTTCGCCTTTAATGAGTCCTTAGGATTCAGGAATGTTTTATAGCTCACCGTACCGTTAAAGTAACCGTAATCCCGTAACAAATTGGCGGCTGCTTTCTGTCGGATATCAGGATTTACGGACGACATCAATACCGGTTTTGCGGCAAAGCGGTTGAATATCCATCTGCCAAAGCCTTTCTCATATTTCACAAATCCATTGTATATCCACAGTCCCATGGGGAAAGGTATACGAATACTGGAACTGCCCAGCAAAGAATTGTTGGGGGCAGTGGCAAGCGCAGCTTCAACCTCTTCCATCGCAATTTCACCTACCGGAGTGGTGCTGCGGTTTTCAACAATCATCGTTTTTTGTCCCGTATACAGGATTTCGCCTTCCGGCAGATGCTTGGTCGTGGAACATCCTGCCAAAAATAGGATACCTGCTATATATAATATCAGTCGTTTCATATCATTCTACAGTTTGTTTCTTCTTTTTCTTGAAGATGAAAAGTTCACCCAGGCGGTCCATCTTACGGCGAAGTACAAGGCCGACTCCTGTTTCCGTTATTTCTCCATCGAGTACACTCTCGTAGTTTTTGTCATAGAACACCCGGACATAACGCGTACCGGACGTATCCAACCTATACTCCAGTGAGATATTATCGATGAATGATTCCGCATCGTTCGTGGCATTGGCACCGGTCGTCACCTTACCTCCGATAACAATCTGTACGCGATCGTTGAAGAGGCGTTGTGAATAGCGGAAACTATAATCGGTCTGTTTATCACCGGTTTCGGCCGCTGTACGGTCTTCCATACCCATGGTGAAACTTGCATTGATACTTTGAAAAGCAGAACCCGCCAATGAGTTAATCTGACTCTGGATAACACTGTTCAAGGCACTACCCATAGACAATCCGCCACCTTTGACACCACTATTCATATAAACGCCCGTTGCCAACATGGCAATAGCCTGCTTACTGCGTTCTTCAGCTCCCATAGCCTGCAATTCGTTTTCAACTGTGGCATCATCCGGAGCTGTTATATCGAAGATCAGTTCGGGAGCATCAAGCCTGTTCTTTATGGCTATGGACACGTCAAAGTTCACCACGCGTGACCCGCCGTCATCGCCGTCGGCAACCGAAGCACGCATACGTTCCGTCGCTTTCAGGTTCAGTGTAGGATTCATCGGATCACCGCGCCAGTCCACATAGCTTCCGTTATTAATCTGGAACTCTTTCAACGGAATGACCGGAAGCGAATACTTCATGATTCCCCCCGAAAGCGTATAACGTCCCGTAAGACTTATATCACCCTGCGGAGTATATTGCATATTCAGGTCTCCACCGCCCTCCAGTTCTATAAACTTACTGCGGTCAGGACTCAAATCGGCACGCAGACGTACCGCATTGTCAATGTGTACGGACATAATCATATCCATACCGCCCAAAGACATAGCAGGAACCTCATCGGCACTCACCGAAGCCGTATCCGCAAAGGAAGTAAAAGTAACCAGTCCTTCAAGACGGTCTTCCACCGTCAACGGTGAGTCTGTCAGCACATAGGTAACATCCGTATTTCCCAGCAGATTCATATTTCCACGCATGGTCAAAGCATCCAAAGGTCCTCGAACCGTAGCATTCAAGTCGACAAACACCTTACCGTAGATCAGGCTTTCGCGGGTACGCGGCGCATCCAGCAATGTATAATTCTCTGCCAGCAACTTCAGGTTTGCCGTAGGACGTTCCAAGTTGCGGAAGTCCACCTTACCGTCAATGGTAAACGGATTCTTACTGGTAGTGTAGATAGCAAACTTATCAAATATCAGTTGGTTGTCCTTAACCTGTACAGGACGGTCGTCAAACCAATAACGCGCCCCCGCCTGACGAGCATATACCGACACACTGTCCAACGTAACATCCCCGTCCATCTTAGGTTTCTCCAACGGTCCGTAGATATGCACTCCACCGTCAATGTCACCGGTGAAAGACACCATCTGATCCGGAATAAAGGCATTGGCTATCTTCATAGGGAAGTGTTCAAAAGTAGTAGTTACCTCCAGTGTGTCTCTACCATTCTTTTGCGTCAGCATACCGTCCGCCACCAACACCTCCTGATTGTCATAACTGAAATAAGTATTTAAATAATGTGTAGCCCCCTTGTCTCCCGGAAGCCACGTAGCACCCATACCGACGTCTCCTACATGCTGGCGTTCGTACGTCAATTCATCAATGTTGGCTTCGGCAGAAACCTGCAAAGAAGTAGGCGTCTGTATGTACTGCGCTTCGGCAGAGAACAAGCCGGTCAGCCGGGGCATATAAGGAAGCACCTCACTCAACTCACCCAACTGCAGGCGGCTGAGTTCCACATTCATATTCTGTAATGAGACACTATCATTCCTGTCCGATTGCATACGGAAGCCCAAACCGTTGTCGCTATCCATATCGATATTGGCGTAGACACGCATATTCTTATGTAGATAGACCCAGTTGCTATTATCCACAAAATGGAATTTACGGTACGCAATAACAGGTTCGGCAGGTGTCAGGTTAAGCAACACTCCATTGCCTTTACCCTGTCCCTCCGTCAACGGACGGGCATTAACGCCAAACAGCACTCCGGTCTGCCCCTCTCCGTCCACATAATTCACAGTCAGTTCGGCATCCTCACTCCGGATCTCTCCCGTCAACGTACTGCGGAATACAAACTGCGGATTCTTCGGTCCGTTGATCACACCGCTTTGCAACATCATCCGGGAAGTATCCTGCTTCACTGTAAAGAAGATTGTATCGAGTTGCAACGAGTCCACCCGTAAACCATGAACAGCCGTCCGCCCATTGATGCCCCGCGTCGGTGTAGAGCCGAAACGAAGGATGAAGTCATTGAATGTTATATCTTTTGTCTTCAAGAAGTAGCTGACAGGATTGGCCTGTCCTGCCGTCAGCTGCATGCCAGCCGAAGGAAGCACCCGCCGCAAAGCCGCATGATCCAGCCTGCTATCCTCTATCTGCTTCGTAAGGATGGCAACAAACTCATCCGACTGCTCCAGCAACTCCTTCAAAGTGCTGCGGGCCCGGAACTGAAGGTTCATATCGCCGGCATCCATTTGCAACTTAATGGAGTCGTGGCGTGCCTCCGCACCCAGACTGAACGCAAACGGATGCTCCAAAGGTTTGGGAGCAACTCCCAGTTTGTATAAATCCAGCTCTTCCACATTCACATTCAACTTACCGTCCATATATTTACGATCAAGCCGCATATCAGCCTCGGTCTGCATTTTCAACAATGCATTATCACTCGTCAGATGCACAGACGCTACCGACGACTTTAAGCCCGCATCCAAATCTACGCCCGAAATATTCCAGCGGGCATATTGCAATTCATCCAGCTTGGCTTCTACGCGGGCGATGGTTTTATGTGAAGCCACATCCACTCCCTGCCCTTTAGCGGTAACGCGGGCTGTAAGCGTATAGATAGAATCCTTGGGCAAAAAATGATGAAGTTGCAAAGCATCTATGGCAAGGTCGGCGTGGTAGACCTCTGTGTTCAAGTTATAGGCAGCATCCAAACCCAGACTGCCCTCTCCTTCTTTGATTTTCAGGATTGCATTGCATTGCGGTCCGTCGAGACCGAGACGTGCCACGAGATTCATACTATCGGGCACAATGATAGAGCCGTCGGGAGTTACTCCGGTGAGTCCGGTAAGGAAATTGAGGTCCTGTGTCTGCATTTCAAAGTCAAGTCCCCCGTTGCGTGTCAAGCTGTCCGTAAGGTTCCACAACTCACCGCCTCCACTCAAAAAGAAGGCACCGGGCAATTCAGCCGTAAAACGGGAGATCTGCATCTGCTTCAAATTACCCTCCGTACCGGCATGGATCACCAACGGTCGGAAAGGATAAGCTTCCTTAAAAGTTTCGGGTAACCCGCCGGCAAAAAGCAGCACATCCTGCTTACCGATATTGGCATTGAAGCGGGCCGACAGATGTCCGGTAGTGGGGATATCTACCAGTTTCCAATAGGTCTGCGCCGTCAGGTCCATATCGCTGTGCGGGGTTTTGAGTTGCAGATAAGGGATACGGATAAGGGTTGAATCGGCAAACAGGCGCCCGGTCAACGAAGTCACAGTCAGTCCGGAACGGTCGTACATGGAAAACTCACGAATAATTGCGTTCATGTCACGACCGCAAGCCATCACCGAATCAATGCCGATACGAATATCGCGCAATGCGATATGCGAAGCGTCGAAACCCTCAACGGGAGCAGCCATGCCCGAATCATAATTCACAGCGGATTCCGTAAGCGTAAACCGCCGCCAGCCATAGAACTGGCGTTTGAGGTCGACATTCGCATCCTCGATGCTTGCATCTCCGATATTGGCTCCCAACGCCATAGAGTCGAGTGGCATCTGCAAATCTACCGAAACATTTTTCAGCTTCAGGTTATGCAGCGCTATCCGCCAGTTGACAGCGGTCTCAGTAGAATCTTTCGGAGTCTCGGTAGTATCGGCAAGCATTACCTGCATATGGGTATTGCTCAATTCCACATTGTTCAGTATGGCATCCTCTTTTTTCAGGTCGATGCCATGGCTTTCAAGGAAGAACCGCCCGAGTGTCCCTTTGATGTGCATTCCTTCCAGCAGATTAGAAGAATTTACGGCAACCTGTTGCAAGGTTATGTCGTTCACCTCTACCCTGCCTTGCAATAAAGGCCATGCCTGTACGCTGACATTCAGGCTTCCGAGGTTCAGCAAAGTATCGGGATGTTGGACATCAGCGGCATCCGCCTCTGACTGCACCACCTGTACGCCACGCACAAGCAGGTTCAAAGGAAAACGAAGGTCTATTCGTTCTACGGAGATATTCATGCCCGTAGCGTCCGATGCGATTGCCGTAGCCTGCTTCCGTATAAAATTCTGTACCGGAGGCACATACAGCAATATCATCAATATTACAAATAGGACAATAGGGGTGAGCAACACCCAAAGTGCCCCCTTTAACCATTTTCTTCTCATTGGAACGTCAAACTGTCATGTATTAAAAGTTGTACAAAGTAAACAATTAATTTTGAGATAAGGTTCCTAAAAAGTGAAAATACTGTGCTATACCGGTGTTTATGGCCGTCAACCCAAATCGGTCCGGGTCTGTGAGCGAAGAATATCCTCAATGAGGGCAAGCGAACGGAGGGCACGTTGTTCCTGTTCCTCAGTGAAGGAAGCCCCTCGCAGGCTTTCCAATATTTTGAGTTCCTCTACCAGTTCCGTAGCCCCAATCAACGTAAAGAGTGGAATCATCTTATGCGAAACGGCAGCCACCTCATCCATATCTGCCATGTCCACAGCCTTCTGCAAACGTCCGGCATTGAGACGGGTCTCAGAGATGAAACTCTTGAGAATGGAGTCGGCAGCATCCGAGTCGTCACCGGAGAAAGCGGTAAGCGCCGAGAAGTTATAAGGGCAACCCGGAGCGGAAGTTCCGGATGTATGTTCCGCCGGATGCTCCGCGGCAGACTCAGACACTCGTTCATCTTGCAAGGCAGGCATCTGCCCGATGCCCTCCATGTCCAGTTCGCGAAAAAGTTCCGCCACCGTAAACGGCTTATGCAGGCAACCGGCAAAGCCATACGCCTTAAACTCCTCCGGTTTCATGTCGCTACGGGCGGTGACCGCTATTACAGGAATGGTTTGCGCTTGGGGGAGATTCGATGCACGCAACAGTTTCAGCAGGTCGAAGCCACTTATCGCCGGCATCTGTACATCGGTGAGCAGTACGTCAAAAGTCCCGGAACGTAAAGCATCCAGCAACTCATCCGGCTGCATGCACGACACAGAGGTGATGCCGCTATGTTGAAGCATGGCCGCGGTAAGTGTAAGTTGGATACTATCATCATCAATAAGCAATACCCGAAGCGAAGGCGAAGAAGGGACGGGAAGCGGTTCCTCCTCCTTTTCCTGCATTTCCTCACCGGTGCGCTCCGGCATCCGTACGGGGAACAGAGGCACGCGCAATGTGAACGTACTTCCTTTGCCCGGCACGCTGTCCACATCGATTGTCCCCTCAAGCAATTGCACAAGCATACGTACAATGGAGAGCCCAAGGCCGAACCCCTCCTTGCCCTGTGCACCGGGCAGGCGGGTAAACTCCTGAAAAATCCGTTCCCTGTCGGCAGGCCCCATGCCCTTGCCCGTATCGGCAACGGCAACAACCAGCCTACGGTTCTCATAACACGCCGTCATCGTCACACAGCCCTTGTCTGTGAACTTCACTGCATTGGAGAGCAGGTTATTGATTATCTGGCGAAGGCGAAGCGGGTCACTGATATAAGTACCCTCCAGTTCGGGAGCAATGTTGCAATGCAGTTCCAGTCCCTTGGCAGAGGTCAGCGGTTCAAAGCTGACATGAATCTCTTCCAACAGTCGGGCCGGATGGAAAGTCACCCGGTTTATTTCCGCTTTGTGGAGATCAAGTCGATGAAAATCGAGCAGGTCGACCACCAGTTTCAGCAGATGTTCCGAGGAAGTTTTCATGTTATCCAGATAGAAACGCTGCCGTTCGTCCACCGTCAGCCGGGAAAGCAGATCGGCATATCCCATAATGGAACCGAGTGGCGCTTTAAAGTCGTGGGTAATGGCAAGCATCATCTTCTCCCGCATGGCCAGCAAATCTTCGGCGCGCTTGCGGGCTTCTTCCAGCTCGCGACGGTAACGGTTGCTGCGCGCAATGTCACGCCCTATAATTATCAGGAAAAAGACGGACAGCAACACTGCCCCCACTGCAATGCTGCTGATTATCTTAACGGAATGGCCGCGCACAGACTGCCGGTAGTCCGCCTCTTCGCGGGCACGTTGCAGGGTTTCCTGTTCATATCCTTTCAGCAAACTGTCTATACGGGCGGTCAGCATCTTGTCCATGCGTTGCAAAGTGAGCCTGCGGCGTCGCACAATCGAGTCGCTCACCTTCTTCTGTTGCGCCACAGCACGCAGTTTTTCCTGAAGGGAGTCTACCGGATTGTAGACATCGATCACTGTATCCGTAGCGTATTCAAGGGAAGTCTTCACCTGAATGGCGGTATCTTTTTTGGGCGGTACAAACACTTCGCCCAAACGGCGGAAGAAACCTTTCTTCTTGGGTTTGGTAACCACTGTGTCGCGATGCGTGATGATACGGCGTTGTACGCGCCGGTTGGTGACCACCGAGTCCTGCCGGGTGGCTATGATATTCTCTATCGCACTGGTAGACACCATGCTTTCACTGGTCTCGCTCAGCACACGCAGCATATAAATGGTATTCTCATCTTTCTCCCGGAGCAACGTAATCAGGCTGTCCGTCCAGTGCACATCCTGATTTTCGGAATGCATGAGATTCTCCATTTCCCGGTGCACAAAGAACAGGGAAAAGAACAACACTCCCAGCAACAGAGTGTATCCGACGACTATCTTTACTTTCGATACACTATTCATCGTTTAAAGAAAAAGGATAGGACCATCATTTCATCTCGCAGTCTTATACCGGAAGCGCAGCCATAGCATCAGCCCGGCGCTGGTCAGCCCGAACGGGAAAGCCATCCAGACTCCCACTAACCCCCAGCCCAGTACAAAACCGCAAAAATATCCTACGGGCAAAGATATAATAAAATAAGAAATAAATGCAATAATCATCATCGGCTTTACGTCCGATATTCCCCGCAGGGCATTGGCAAAGTTGATTTGCAAGCCGTCGCCAAACTGATAAATCAAGAAGGGGAAGAACAAAGACGCCACCAGCGCCGAGGCCTCCGCACTATCCGTAAACCAACCGCCCATTTGCCCGCGCAGCACAAAGACAATACTCAAAAGAATGATTTCCATAGCCATTATCAAGTGGAATCCGGCATACGTGGAACGGCGCACATTCTCCATATCACCCTGACCTTTGAAGTTGCTGACGCGCACAGCCACCGCCGCCCCCATGCCGTAGTACATCATAAACGTGAATTGCGAAATCGTGAGCATTATCTGATGGGACGCCAGAGCGATAGTGCCCAACCAGCCCACCATGATAGCACTAAGGCTGAAAGAAGCCGTCTCCATCCCCATTTGCAGGCCGACGGGCCAGCCCAGCGCATTAAGCTGCCTGAACACCGGGAACGACCACCCCATGCGTAAGAAACCAACCCGGTAGCGGAGGAACCGGCGGCTTCGGAGCACAATCACCGCAAAGACCGCCACCATCGCAATACGCGAGAACAGCGTGCTGATGCCCGCTCCCAGCAAGCCCAGTTCAGGAAAGCCCAGCTTACCGTTAATAAGGATATAGTTGCCTACGATGTTCAGCGCATTTCCACCCAACAATATCCACATAGCGGTCTTGGTATCCGTAATGCCATCCGTAAACTGCTTGAAACCATTGAACAACATAACGAAGACCAGTGAAGCAAGCAGCACCAGATAATAAGGCTTTATCAAAGGAATCAGCTCTTCGGGTTGCCCCAGACGCTCCACGTTGAAGTAGACCACCGTCATAACAAAAGTAAGGAGCAAAGCCACCAAGACATTCGCCACCAGGCTGCATCGTAATGCCTGTCCCGCCTCTGCAAAGCGACGGTTACCGTAAAGACTGCCCACAATGGGCGTCAGCCCGTAACTGAAGCCGGTACTGAAAATTATACAAAGCGTAAACACATTGTTCACGAAAGAAGCTGCCCCCAGCTCTTCAGTACTGTGATGCCCTATCATCAGGGTATCCGCAAAACCAAGAATAATTACACCAAGCTGCCCGATTACAATGGGAAGCCCTAAAAAAATCAAAGCTTTGTAATGTTGCTTATAGCCGGCTATCAAATTCATCATCGTACAGTTTAATTTAATTCAAAAAGAATAAACTCCCAATTTATTCCTAATAAACCTCCGGTTTAATACTAATAAACTTCCGGTTTAATGGGAATAAACCGGAGGTATACTTAATAGGAATTTTTTGTATCATGCGAGGGAACAATTCTTCTTGAAAAACGAAACGTTTCCCTTTCCGCAAAGTAACGGAAATTCCCCCCCTACATATCACTTATCACTCTTATAATATAATACTACGGTATTGTTTTCACAGAAAGCACGCTGTGCCACAGTGTGTAATTGTTCCGTTGTGACGGAACGGTAACGCTCAACTTCAAGGTCGATATCTTCCGCCTTTCCCGTCAACTCAAACCAAGCGAGGTTTGTAGCCACGTTCAGGTAATTGATATTGCCGAATATCTGGGTCGATTCAAATTTATTCTTGACCTTTTCCAGCTCCTGTTCGCCCACCGGAGACTGTCGCAACTCTTCCAGCTCCCTGCGTACAGCAGCTTCCGCCTGCTCCAACGACACACCTGCCGCCGGCTTACCGCTGATTTGCAACAATCCGGCATCACGCGTACCGCTGATATATGCATCGATACCGGAGAAGATGTTCTGTTCCTGCACCAGACGACGGTTCAGACGACTGGAGCGCCCATTGCTGAGAATATCCGACAGAATATCGAATGTATAATAATCGGCACTCCCGCGATCGCACATGTGATAACCCATCAGCAGAGCATCCAGCGGCACATTCCTTTCTACCGTCAGCCTGCGTTCTTCCGTCTGCTCCGGCTCTTGGGGCAACCGCCGCACCGGAACGTTCCTCCGCGGAACAGGACCGAACCACTTCTCGGTAAGCCTAACAGTTTCCTCCCATGAAATGTTTCCCGTCACTGCCAGCACAGCATTGTTCGGAGCATAGAAACGATAGAAGAACGACTTCACCTCATCCAGCGTGGCCTGTTCTATGTGCGAAAGTTCTTTGCCGATAGTGGGCCAGCGATACGGGTGCACCCGGAAAGCCAGCGGCCGGAACAGATGTCCTATGTCGCCGTATGGCTGGTTAAGGCAGCGTTGCTTGAACTCTTCCATCACAACGCCCCGCTGCACCTCAAGCCCCTGCTCGCTGAATGTCAGCTCCAGCATCCGGTCGGACTCCAACCAGAAGGCAGTCTCCACATTCGTTTTTGGAACAGTGAGGTAATAATTGGTTATGTCATTGTTGGTCCAAGCATTGTTTTCCCCTCCCGCCAGCTGCAAAGGGGTGTCATAATCGGGAATATGCGCCGAACCGCCAAACATCAGATGCTCGAACAAATGGGCAAAACCGGTGTGTTCCGGATGCTCATCGCGCGCACCGACATCATAGACGATGTTCAGCGCCACCATTTGCGTACTGGTATCCTCGTGATGCACCAGACGCAAGCCATTGGGGAAACAATGTTTGTTTATTTTCATACGCAGTGGATGAAGATGTGGCAAAAGTCCATCATTCCATCACAGTCACTTTCGTAATCTTCACATCCTCTTCAGGACGGTCGCTACGGTCTGTTTTCACCTGCTGTATCTTATCCACTACATCCATGCCTTCAAGCACTTCGCCGAATACGGTGTATTCTCCGTCCAAATGCGGTGTACCGCCGACGGTAGTATAGGCTTTCACCTGCTCCGGCGTGAAACGGAACTCCGGCTCATCGGCCACCTGAGCTTCGGCCTGTGCGATGAGCGTATCCTGCAAGTTCATCAATCCTTCCTGGTCACCGTCCTTACGCATCTTGTAGATCTCCTTCATGTGCTTCTGCGCCAAAGCGTTGAAAGCATTGTTCAGGCGTGCCTGATTCATCTGATGCTCCATGCCGAGAAGCGTAGAGTCATTATAAACCTTTCCGGTCACGATGTAGAACTGGCAGCCGGATGATTCCTTCTCCGGATTCACATTGTCACCCTGACGGGCAGCAGACAGCGCACCTTTCTTGTGGAAGTATTTGGGATAGACAAACTCTGCCGGAATGGTATAGCCAACATCACCTGCCCCCAACATCTTGCCTTTCGGAGCATTTTTTGATTCGGGATCACCGGCCTGTATCATGAAATCCTTGATGACGCGGTGAAACAGAGTGCCTTCATAGGTACCTTCCTCCGCAAGTTTGATAAAGTTATCACGATGCTTCGGCGTCTCGTTATACAGTTTCACGATGATGTCACCCGCAGTTGTTTCAATCTTCAACTTCGTTTCTTTTTCCATATTTCCGTCTTTCTTTTGTCCCGGTTTGCAAGCCACCAGACTGCAAGCCAGGATAGTTAATATTACAATGAGATTTCTTTTCATCTGTCTTTTTGTTTAATTTAAGCCTGCAAATATACTAAAATCGAACAAAACGATTTACCTTTGTACCATAAAAGAGATAAAAAGCAGCAAGGATGAAATCCATATTAATCGTAGAAGATGACATCACTTACGGTATGATGTTGAAAACATGGCTCGGCAAAAAAGGTTTCCGGGTCAATTCTGTCAGCAGCATTGCCCGGGCCCAGAAACACATTGAGTCCGAAAATGTAGACTTGATACTGTCTGACCTGCGCTTGCCCGATCGTGACGGCATAGACCTGCTGAAATGGTTGGGTGAACATTCCTTGCGCATACCTCTTATCATCATGACGGGATATGCCGATATACAGTCGGCCGTACAAGCCATGAAATTAGGCGCGTGCGACTACATCGCCAAACCGGTGAACCCTGATGAGTTATTGAAGAAAATGGATGATGCATTCCTTCCAAGCGGATTGCCTGTCTCGTCCACACCGGCAATGCGTGCCGAAGCCGGCAGTAATTCTCTCCGGGAAGAAGCGGAAAGCGCATCTTCCGACTATCTGGAAGGTGAAAGCGATGCCGCCAAACAGCTCTATAATTACGTGAATTTAGTATCTCCCACCAATATGTCCGTCCTCATCAACGGAGCCAGCGGAACGGGTAAGGAGTATGTGGCGCAACGCATCCACAAGCTGAGCCGACGCTCCAAACAGCCTTTCATTGCCATCGACTGCGGCTCTATCCCTAAAGAACTGGCAGCGTCCGAATTCTTCGGCCACGTGAAAGGCTCTTTCACCGGTGCGCTGACCGACAAGACGGGCGCATTCGTCGCAGCCAACGGAGGAACAATCTTCCTGGATGAAATAGGTAACCTGAGCTACGAGGTGCAAATACAACTGCTTCGTGCCCTGCAGGAACGCAAGGTGCGCCCCATCGGCTCCAACAAAGAGATACAGGTAGACGTGCGGCTGGTCTCCGCCACCAACGAGAATCTGGAACAAGCCATCGAAAAAGGTACATTCCGCGAGGATCTCTACCACCGCATCAATGAATTCACCCTGCGCATGCCTCAACTGAAAGACCGCCGCGAGGACATCCTCCTCTTTGCAAACTTCTTTTTGGATCAGGCCAATCGCGAATTGGACAAGCATCTTATCGGCTTTGACGAGAAAGCATCCAAAGCCCTTCTGGAATACCAATGGCCGGGCAATCTGCGTCAGATGAAAAATATCATCCGCCGCGCCACTCTCCTTGCACAAAGCAAGCTCATCACTTTGGACGAACTCAGCGAACTGCGAAACCAAACAATACAACCCACCGGCATGCCGCTCCGCAACGAAGAAGCCGAAAAGCAACATATCATCGAAGCCTTGAAGCAAACCGGCTACAACAAAAGCCGCGCCGCACAATTGCTCGGCATAGACCGGAAAACACTCTACAACAAACTTAAACTATACGGAATAGAACTATAATTGTGGAAAAACTCCACAATCTATTCCACACTTTCCACACTATTCTACACATTTTTTCAATGTGCCATTCTTCCACACTGAAATTAGTTCACTAATATTCAGAATGTTATCTTCCAAACTTCAAATCTTGGCATATCATTTGACGTATATTCCACGTGAACCTCAAGTTCACAATGTTAAAACAAAATTCGCCTAAACTGAGACAAAACAATATATCAACCTTTTAAAAGTAAAAAGCAAAAAATTAGTATTAGTAGCAGCCCTGTTTATGTTTGTTTGTGACGGATCGTTCTTGGCCTGAGCACAGATGCAAATGGCCAAGAGCATCCAATCCACAAATTTAAGTGGCCGAATAATAGTAAGCACACTAACAACAAAAAAAGCCGTTTCCTTCTTGTCTATTCCGGGAAACGGCTTTTTTTACTATATGTATAATAAGGCAATATCACTTCATCACCCTACCAATGTCTTTCCGGGTGGAGCTCATTCCACCACGCCGGGCTATCCTGCAACCAACGTGCAAACCACGCCATAATGGAGTTGTGCCACAACTCACGCTTGGGATAATCACTGATAAAATGATTCTCACCGTCTACCGTTATGAACTCCACCGGCTTGCCCAATATCTTCAACGCATTGTACAACTGGATGCTTTCACCAACAGGCACATTCGTATCGACCGTACCATGCAGCAACAGCAACGGGGTCTTGATTTTATCCGCATTGAACAGCGCCCCATGCTTCGTAAACAGATCAGGATTATTCCATGGATAGCTCTCGGCAGCAGCAACAGAATTATAGGAATATCCCCAATAGCCCTCACCCCAGTAACTTGTCACGTTACTGATGCCGGCATGTGAAACAGCAGCAGCAAACAAATCGGTCTTTGTCTGTAAGTACATTGTCATAAAGCCGCCATAGGACGCTCCAATACAACCAATACGCTTATCGTTAACAAACGGATGAGCCGCACAGAACTTCTTCGTTCCTTCAATGATTTCATCGGCAGTACGTTCGCCCCACGCATTAACATGGCGGGCGGAGAACTCCTGACCGTAACCGATAGTGCCGCTGGGCTGGATGACATAAACCACATAGTCACGTGATGCAAACAGCTGCGCACAGTAGGGCGAGGTGATGCCGCGCGTAGTAGGCATAGTTCCACCGTAATAATATACGATAAGCGGATATTTTTTATTCGGGTCGAAAGCAGGAGGCAGGCACATCATACCTTTAATTTCCGTACCGTCCTCTGACGTAAAGTTCCATTCTTTCATTGTACCCATTTCTATCTTATCCAATACAGGCTTCATCGGATTGGCAAGCAATGCGGATGTTTTCTTCTTCACATCGTACGTATAAGCCACCCCTACACTGGTATTACCCCCTCCTACATATGCAGCAACCGTTGGATTGTTTTCCGCCAAATCGAAAGAAGCAATCACATCTTCCTGAAGCGGCAACATCTCAAAACTGTCGGTTTGGGGGATATAGCGGTAAATATGCTTGCAATCCTCATCCGTTGTATTAAAATAGATGCAACCATCTGTGCGGTTCCATTGCAAGAAGTCTACGGAAGGATTGAAATCGCGCGTAATGGGAGTGACTTTCTTCGTAGCTTTATCCACGATGAATGCCTGTGTATCAAAATCATTAGCAATAGGATGTTCACCGCAGTTCTTTCCCACACCGCCAAAAGCCGAAGGACTGCCGACTACTAAAAGTCGCTTTCCGTCGGGAGAGTAAGCCCCTCTATTCACATAAGGATCCCATGCAACCAACGTATCTACTTGCAGTGTAGCCAAATCGATCTCGAATATGGAAGTAAGAGAGAAAGGACACTGAGTGATGTCCGACTTGGAAGTGGAACACAGAAGTTTTTTCCCGTCAGAAGATATATCGTTCAGGTAGACGGCATGACTGCCATACGTCAGGCGCTCGGAAAGCCCTGTTGCAGGATCATATTTAACAAGATAATTACGGGAACGGGCATCGGGAATGCGATCATCGGGGTGCAGTAGCCTCTTCAAAGGACCACTGACCGCTTCCCCTTTATCATCGGGAGAATAAATAAGATAGTCCTCTGCGGGCGACCAGACAAAGTATCCTTCGGGAACATCTTTCAGCAGCACCTCCTCATGCATGGTAGCCGGATCGAACACAACCAAATCATTCCGTTTTTTGCCGGTCACTGTATAATAGAGCTTATTGCTACGGGGCATCCAGCGCATTTTCTCGTCAGCATCAGGCAATATCACCTTGCCGGTCTTTAATTCTGTCAACTCGCAACGTGTTCTCGAACGCTTCAATGAGTAATTGTCCGCATAGCAGGCAAGCAGGTACTTGCCATTCGGAGAAAGGCTCACCGAACGTACACGACTTCCAAACGCCGTATTATACAAAGCAAAACGCCTTTTCAAATCCGGTGCAATCTGATAACCGACATCGGCAAACTCCTTATCCTTCTCAAACTCACACTTCAACACTGGAGCAGTCTTATCGGCAGCCACTGATAATAATTTAATGGCTATCTCATAATCTACTTCCGGTTCCAGACGTAAACCAAGCACTGAAGGGGACACTTGCGACAAGCTATCTTCCGCAGTCGTCTTTGATTGTTTGGAAACTCCATTCACAAATACCTCAAAACGTGCGGGAGAATAGATATTCAGTTTTCCTTTCATGAAACGTTCCGCACGCAAATTAGTAGCAAACAGATAAAATAAATTATCTTTATCGGCCTTTACTACCCGCACATACCCTGCTGTATCAACTGGCACACGCTCATAAGAACGTCCGTCGAAGTCGAGGTCAATATCGGTTTTCAGAAGTTTATCGGCAGTGAATTTCTCTCCTGTAAAATTAATACTGTCACCCTGAATTGGAGTACGCACCACAATGGCAGGACGCACATTGTATTCGGTCACTTTATCTTGTGCCCGGACTGCAAATGCCGCAAGCAGAGACAGCCCTGATAAAATCAGAATCTTTTTCATCGAAGTTGTTATTAACAGATTATCAAATCATTTCAAAACCATTCCACAGATTACCGGTAGGAACAGGGGCCTCCACCTCTATCAATTCCTTGGACACCGGATGTATAAAACGGACAAAGCGCGCGTGCAGGCAAATACTCCCATCCGGATTGGAACGGGGAGAGCCGTACTTCAAATCTCCTTTAATGGGACACCCCATTTTAGCCAGTTGACATCGTATCTGGTGATGACGCCCCGTTTTCAGGTCAATTTCCAGCAAATAATAGTTCTGCGATTTAGCTATGAGCCGATAATGCAAGATCGCTTTCTTGCTATTCGGCACTTCCTTATCGTACGCATAACTTTTGTTCTGCTTTTCATTACGAACCAAATAGTTCACCAACTCTCCTTCCGGCTCGTGAGGCTGGTTCTTCACCACTGCCCAGTAGGTTTTCTTAACCTCGCCGTTCTTGAACATGTCATTCAGGCGGGTAAGCGCCTTACTGGTTTTGGCAAAAACAACAAGACCGCTTACGGGGCGGTCCAAGCGATGTGTAACACCTATAAAGACATTACCGGGCTTTTGGTATTTCTCCTTGAGATACAGCTTTACGGTTTCCGAAAGCGGTGTATCACCCGTTTTGTCTCCCTGAACGATCTCGGAAGCGGTCTTGTTGACTATAATGATATGATTGTCTTCGTATACGACAGTCATTTATTTAGCGATTAGCGGTTAGTAATTAGTGACTAGTGATTAAAAGCTGCGGTTAGCGGTCGGCAATTCTCATTAATCACTAACCGCCAATCGTTAATCACTATTTTACATATTCATACCACCGTCTACCTGAATCACCTGCCCTGATACATAAGAAGACATATCAGAAGCCAGGAAGGTAGCAATGTTGGCTACGTCTTCGGGTGTACCACCACGACGCAAAGGTATCTTCTTGCACCATTCTGCCTTCACTTCTTCGGACAAAGCATCTGTCATTGCCGTCATAATGAAACCCGGAGCAATAGCGTTGGCGCGGATGCCGCGAGAACCCAACTCCTGTGCAATAGACTTGGCCAATGCAATCATACCTGCCTTGGAAGCAGAGTAGTTAGCCTGACCTGCATTACCATGAACACCTACTACAGAAGCCATGTTGATGATGCTTCCGCCTTTTTGACGCATCATGATCGGAGTACAAGCATGAATGAAGTTGAAAGCGGATTTCAGGTTAACGTTGATAACCATATCCCATTGTTGTTCGGTCATACGCATCATCAGACCGTCACGAGTAATACCTGCATTGTTAACCAAAATATCAATGCGGCCGAAATCTGCATGAATAGCCTCTACTACTTTGGCAGTATCTTCAAAGCTCGCTGCATTAGATGCATATGCTTTAGCTTTTACTCCAAGCGCTTCAATTTCTTTTGCTGTTGCCTCAGCATTTTCATCAATCACCAAGTCAGTGAATGCTATATTAGCCCCTTCTTGAGCGAACTTTAAAGCGATAGCCTTACCAATACCACGAGCGGCACCGGTTACAATGGCTGTTTTTCCGTCTAATAATCCCATACTGTTTTAAATTATTGATTAAATATTCTTTTTATGTTCTATGCAACGCGCCAAACACAAGATTGACAACGTATTTATCGCGGGTTTCATCATCGAGCTTTGCACCGATATGTCCGCGTATATAAGGTACTTCAATACCTTTTACGCAATAGTGCACCAGCTCGGCGGTCATGTCTATATCATCTATCCGAAACACGCCTTTCTCCACCCCTTCACGCAGCACATCCTTGAATAGCAGTATCTCTTTAGCATCAAAACGTTTACGCACTTTCTCCACCCGCCAAATGTCACGAAAGAAATTGGCCCGAAGCGTACCGTTACGAAACACTACCTCCTTCACCGCATCCAAACGCGTATATATCATTTCAATCATTTTCTCGTCCGGCGAAATATTTTTCTCTGCCACACGCTTCATCATATCCGAAAGCATATCCAGTTCCGACTCAACAACAGCCATATAGATATCTTCCTTACTTTTAAAATAGGTATAGAGGGTTCTCCTACCTTTTTTAGAAGCGAGAGCAATATCATTCATCGTGGTATTTTCAACACCCATTTTAGCAAACAACTGACGGGCTACATCCACTAATTTAGCTTTTGTCTTCGATACGGCCATAGGCTAATTGCACATTGCTTAATAATTTGTGCAAAAGCGTGACTTCTTTTTGCACACTGACTATCAATATTTTACAAAACTATTCTTTTGTAAATCACACTTATATGCTTCAATTTGAGCGCAACAAAGATAGCAATTCTTTTTTATCCAAAGGAATTTTCTTATAAACTTTTCCCCTCGCCGGAAGCTCCCAAACTCTTATATATGAGAAAGCTTGAAGCGCAAGGCAGTATTCGATGCATTGGCTTCAAGCTTTATATTAACAATTCTTTATCAAAAAAACAATAGAATATTTAATGAAATGATGAGCATTATCTTTAGTATCCCACACGCGATTGCATCATTTCCTCATCCTCTATCGTAACTTTACTTTCGTCAAGCTTACTACGGTCAAGACTGAATACCTTGACAAAAAAATCATAAACAGCATTGCGCTTATTCGGACCGAAGTCGTGACGTTCTTTGGGTAGGTGCACATTCACAATGCGGTCCTTGGCTCCGTAAAATCCATAGACACGCTGCAAATAGGGATACTCCAACGTAGGAACAGAAGCGGTCCAATCTCCGCCATCGCTCACAACCAACATGGGACGCGGTGCGAACATAGCTGCCAATTCAGCATTACAAGTTCCACCACCTGCCAATTGAATGGGTTTCCCACTCTCACAGGGACATCCGCCATCAAAATGAGAAGCCAGACTTACAACAGGTGCCATAGCCGTAAAACGTTCGTCCAAGACTGACAATAACACAGTTTGAGTGCCCCCACCTGAACCTCCGTTTACTCCTATACGGTTCGTATCAATATCCTTACGGTTTTTCAACATATAATCAAGAAGCAACAGTCCATCCATAGCCTGCTTCACATGCGCCGTATCAGTTCTATGCGTTCCCGCACCCACTTGTTTTTCCGATTCTCCCCATCCATAAAGGTCATAATCCACACAAATGGCCCCCATTCGTGCCAATGTTCCCAAGCGCTGCTGTTGATCCTTACGATAACGCCCACGATAAAAATGCCCGTTAGGACAAATAATCAGTGCATGTTTTCCCTTTTTACGCGGTGTGTAAACAGAGGCATAAAGATATACTCCGGGCCAGGTTTCCATCGCCAAATTCTGTACCGTATAACCATCATATTTACGAACTTTTGACAAGATTGGCGCAGCCCCCTTCACGCAACGAGACAAAGCTTCATCTAACTCCAATCGCTCACGCACTTCTTTACGCAATACAGCACTACGTTTCTCCCATTCATTCCGGTTGGTGTACAGCCCACTGAGATAAGCCAACATTTTTTCCCCGTCGACAGCTGTACGGCGCGGATATTCATACGGCTTAATTTTATAACTCTTCTCATTCTGTTTTTGATACTTAAAGTCGAAAAAACTCAACACATTAGTAAGAGACTCTTCTAATGAGTAAGGACGAATACGAAAATCGGCATAAGGCAGTCTCTTACCAATAGTGTCTACATTATATTTGAACTTCACATCGAAACGCCGGGACAAATCGTTCATTACATCACTCAACGGGCGGGTAAACTGATTCTCTAAATCAAGTTTCTGCGCATAAACCACATTACCCGCAAACAATGTCGTTCCCATACACAGCGCAACTATTCTCTTTTTCATCATCGCCTTGCAGTTATTTTTCATATTTTATTTTCTCGCCATTGACATACACATCATCTATCACCAAGTCCTTGCAGTCACGAAACAGGCACTCCTCTTTAGCATCATTGACATAAATATCCCTGAATACAATCCCCTCAATAGGAGCCTCCGGCAGTCCATCCACTTTCAGCGGAGTTTGGGTACCGCGCACAGTAAGCCCGGTCACGAAGATATTACGAAAGACAGGCGTACGTTCGCTTTTTTTCTCCATTTTCATCTGACTATATTTCAGATTAAGAACTACCGCCTCCCTTTTAATATCACTCATCACTACATTGCTTACACGAATATCCTCTACCACGCCGCCACGTCCACGAGTTGATTTGATACGGATGCCACGATCGGTGCCATCAAATACACAATTACTGATGGTCACCTTCTTTACACCTCCACTCATTTCACTACCTATCACTACTCCCCCATGCCCGCTTAACATCGTACAATTTGTAATAGTGATGTTTTCACAGGGACGACCTATCTTTCGGGCTTGCAAGTCACGACCACTTTTAATTGTAATACAATCGTCCCCTACGGAAATATGACAGTCACTGATGTGCACATTGCTGCACGATTCGGGATTGATTCCGTCAGTATTAGGTGAAGGTACATTATTGATTGTAACTCCTTTCACCGTCACATTGTCACAAAAGTTAGGATTAACAGTCCAAAAGGGAGAGTTCACAATGGTAATGCCTTCTATACGAACATTCCTGCAACGTAGCAGCTGGATGAATGGAGGACGTAAGAAACGACGATCCAACGTACTATGCCAATCGACATTAGTTTCTGCATAAAGCGTTTTCATGTCATTGGCTTGTTCAAAAAGAGGCTGATACTTGTTGATATCACGCTTACCGTTGTCACGTAAGTCTATAAGTACCCGGAAAAATTCCTTCCACCATGCTTTTCCTTGCCCATCAAGCTTTCCTTCACCTTTGATAGTGATATTCTCGGCATCTGTTGCATAAATCAACGGTTGGAAGCTCTTCATCATCACACCTTCGTGCCGCATTTCCACAAATGGCATATAATCGTCAAAATTGTCACTGAAACGCAACGTGGCTCCCGCCTCCAGTTCAAGTGTAATATTACTTTTCATGTGAATGGAAGCTGTGAGATAATCTCCTGAAGGGAAGAAGAGTGTACCCCCTCCTGCCTTGTTCAAACGATTAATCGTATTGTTTATAATCTCTGTATTTTTTAAGGCTTCCTGGTTGTCAACACCGGCTTCACGCATGTCTACACGTTCTGCAAAAACTTGCAAAGCTACAAAAAAAGCCATAAGAACAGTTATTGTAATCTGTTTCATAAGAATTTTACATTTAAGTTCCAACCGAAGTTAGATAATCCATTATTAATTATAATTGCATAACCGTTAGTCGATTGATGCAACGCCGGCCTTTACTTTGATACTGTCATTCACCGTAGGACCGTTGTTTTCCCACACATTACCGGGACCATTGGCATTTTTGAGGAACTTGTCCGCCTCCGTCCAATTATCGCGAACAGTGATAAAGGAAGAACCTTCATCAGTATAAAGATAAAACCAATGATTGGGATCATGTACATAACCGGGTTTATAAATACTATGTACACAATTCTCCGTAATGAAGCTATGAGGCTGCGAACCAAGAGTATAAATACCTGCCACATCATACATGTGCTTCGCATAATGATGGATGAGATTGGCATGTACGGTGTTATTACGCATACACCCCACAGTGCGGTTCCAACCCCATCCCAGACTAATGGCTGTATAAGAAACCTCACTGATCGTATTATGTGCAATATTAATATCACGGACAAATCCGGCACAGATTCCATGTGTTCCCCAGTCTTCATTAGTCACATCAGTGATATAATTATTCACTATATTCAAAGCGCGGCACACTTCACGTTCATCTGCCGGATCATAAGGTAAATGCGTTTCGTGCGCTTCAGGACTAAAGCTACCTGTGAGAATACCGTTTCCGGATATATCTTCAAAACAACATCTTTCTATACTTCCACCTTTTGTACCCCACTCATAATCAATACCGGTAGACCCTAAATGGCGAAAATCACATTTTATGAAATCAATATTTTGAGCAGCTTTTACTACAACCGCCGAAACAGGCCGCCCCAACCATCCCTGATTGTCGAGTTTATGATTCTTGGGACGTACAATCTGCGGGCGAAGTTTATAAGCATCCGTCAAATACATACCAGCCTGCAAAGGGACATGCCCCTTCAATGAAGGGCGCATCCAGGTACTGTAACTGAAAGTAAGCCCTTCAATACGAATATTCCGCACCGGGCGATCCAACGTACCTTCCACACGCAGCAAAGTTTCCACTGCGGGCACAACAGCTTCCTCTATCAGTTCGCCCTGGCGAGGATAATAATAAAGCTTGCCTGCGCGTATATCATGATACCACTCGCCGGGCACATCCAGCAGTTCGCGAGCGTTGGTAAGATAAAAGGCCGAATTATGTCCGTCCGTTGTCACCATAGGGCAGGGCCAAGGATGCTCAAACTGAATACGGCTCTCTGGATCATGAAAGCTCACAGCCGCACTGTCACCGGCAAACATTATATCTTTAATACGCAGATTGGCTACACACCACATTTCATGCAGCACCATCTCGGCATAGGGAGCTTTCTGAATTTTCCTCACAGCTGCTGCCGGCACCCATAGTACCCGCTTCTGCTTATCTACACGAATAATCCGGTACATGTCTTCAAAATCAGCTACATCACGTGCACGTACCGCCTTCTTGCCGTTTACATAGAATTGCCTGAAATCTAACGGCCTGCCACAAAAATCAGGAACATCTGCCACCATCAATTTACCCTGACGCTTCCATCCGGTGACAGTTACCCCACCGCTAACTATAACCTCTCCCTCCCCTTTGATAATTGTGGGGGATGAGGGTGTACCACTATCCTCGGGACGCAGAAATAGAGGTTCATAAATCCGGTAGTTACCGGCTGCCACATGAATGGTAATCCCTCCCTCAATGGAAGGATCGTTCAAACGACGAAGCTCACGCGCCTGCCGAATAGCATCTGCGATACTTTCTCCCGGCTTCACATAAATATCTGAAGCCTGCAATAAAGTCGAAGCAAGAAGCAATATAGAGAAAATCAGTTTCTTCATTATCTTTTATATTTAGATTATTACCTTCTAAGCTGTTCGGCTAAAATCACCTCTTTACCGGCATCCATACTGTCATTTCGGACTTACCGCGATTCCCCCAAGCATAATAAGGAATGAGACGGATATGAACCGGTTTTTGAGTAGGATTCACTTCACGATAAAGCATCCCTTCCCACGACTCCGCCTCGTTCAAAGAAGCGATGCCTTCCAACACCATGACGTCACTGCCCGCGATCTGCATCTTGCGCGGCGTAAATTTGATGTTTGTAGGAATCTGTACATCATCAATACGCTTTCCACCATCAATATCCATACTTTCCAAACAGTATACAATAGGACCACGTTTTACTACTACCTGATTACGAATCTCTTCAGCAAGCGGATGAGCTTCAAGCAGTCTCACCGGCATATCCATCACCCACTCCACTATATCCCCTTCTTTCCATATACGATTTACATGGGCGTATTCGTTCCGTTTCCAGTTACCCGCTACAGCCTGACCATTCACCGTAAGCGTAGCTTTATCACACCACTCCGGCATCCGGAAATAAATTGAAAAAGCTGTCTTACGGGATGCACGAGGCAATGACTCTACAACAAGCCGCACACTACCCTCCCAAGGATAATCCGTATGCTGTGCAAGAGCTATCTTACCCAATCCTTCCAATTCGGTCTGAAGAGTATTGGAACCATAGAGATTACAATAAACGGCCTTATCCGCCAAAGTATAGGCATAATTCTGAGCTTGACAAACCGTACGCAACGTATTAGGAGGACAGCAGAAACAGCTGATATACTCTGTACGCACTTTAGGCCAGCGTAGAGTATAAGGCAAATCGGCACTAATGCGCAAAGGATTAGTATAGAAATATTTCAAACCATCAAGGCTTATACCACTCAACACACTATTGTAAAGGGCAATCTCAACGATCTCTGCATATTTGGCATCGCCTGTAATCTCAAGCATACGCCAGTTAAAGAGCATATTACCGATATTCGCACAAGTTTCATTATGTGCAGTACTGTTAGGTAACTGATAAGGACGACCATAACTTTGATGCACTTTCTGAATACTATCCGGTTCATAGAAAGTTCCATCGGGCGAGGTCCCGTCATAAAGCGCTCCACAAGCACCGGTCACATACATTTTCCGATTTACAATATCGCTCCAAATACTTGTCAGGTTCTTCATCAATTGTTCCTCGCCCGTCTCGGCGTACACATCCGCAACGCCAGCATAAAGGTAATTTGAACGTACAGCATGCCCCATGGCATTGTATTGTTCACGAAAAGGAATCCGGTCTTGATTATCATCAGTACCATTCTCTACCATGCCACGAATATTGATCAGATTTTGCGAAAGTTCAAGATAGCGGGTATTACCGGTGGCGCGATACATTTCAACCACTCCCATATAGTGTGAGGGGCAAATAGCATTACGTGCCAATTCTGCTGATGCTGTCTCATAAAAGTGGCAAAGAAAATCCGTAGCCTTTACAGCAACGTCAAAAAGAGTATTTTTTCCCGTAGCACGTTGGTGAATGATTCCTGCCATCATCAGGTGCCCCAAATTGTAAGTCTCAAAGTTCAGACGGTTGGCAAAAGCGCCCTTTTCGTTTTCGGCACCTACTTTCGTACCGATCACCGTCTGTTTATTGGCAACAGCATGCGTATCAATGCCCTTGTTCTTTTCATCAATAATAACCGGCGTATGAATATATCCATCAGCCCGTTGCGCCTTTACGACACGAGCAATAAAATAGTCCATCAGCTCGTCAAGTTCGGGATCATGATTGACCGCATAAACAGCAGCTACTCCTTCAAGCCATTTATACATATCACCATCATGAAACGGAGGTCCCCAATGAGTGCCTTCACATTCACCGGCTGCAATTTCAAAATTGCGGAACCCATGACTTACATCAGGATTCTTCCAGGTATTCCACATCCCCTGCAAAGAGTGTCGGCTAAACACATTAAAACGTTCTCCCCAAAAGCCGCCTGTCCATTTCACAGCACCAAGTTGTGTATTAGTCATTTTTGCGAACTTGCTTTGCCCCATATCGACAAGACCATTTCTCTGTGCCATAAGGTTATTCAAAACAGATGCTACTACAAATAAAAAGAGTATTGTTTTCTTCATGCTATATCATTAACAGTTTAAATTCGTAAATATATAAATTTACTTTAGTTCAATGGCTTTATAAGCAATACGCTTACGGCGCCATGTATAGACACAATGCAGTTTTCCGTCTTTTCCCTGAATAATACTGGGATAAGAATATTGGCTGATAGGGCTGTCCTCAAGCACAACCGCGTTCTTCCAAGTTTTCCCATCATCCTCAGAGACCGCAATAGACACAGGTGTACGCACACCTTTAGGTGTACCAGGCAATGTAGCAAAATCATTGAAAACGACCACCTGTCTGCCATCCGCCAAAGTCACTGCATCCGTACCCGAATTGTTATTAGGCAAATCACTAAGGACCACCTTACTCCAAGTATCTCCACAATCACTGCTATAAGTCACCGCCAGTTTTGCATTACGTGTGCGGCCAATAGCCATAAGCCTTCCATCTTTAAGCAGTAAAATACTGGGCTGAATACAGAGAATAGGTTGCGCCCCTTTCTCTGTCAGAACCTCACCGGCTTCAAGATCATCACCCGTCTCTTTTTTAATACCTGCCTTACGTAGGGCAGTGGGCAGTGAATATTCCGCATCTACGGGCCCTACATACTTCCACGTCTTACCTTTATCATCCGAAATCTCGAAATGAAATTTCCAACCATTTCCCTCTGTACTTGATGGTGCTATGATGCGACCATTAATATAAACCGGTTTATTCTTAATGGGGCCCAAGAAACCTTTGGCAAGAGCTTCCGGTTTACCCCAAGTCTTTCCTCCATTCTTTGAACGAACTTGCCAACCGGTCCAGTCTCCCACTCCGTAACCTATTTTATAATACAGCACCAGATCCCCGCCGGGGATTTGGAATAACACAGGATTATAGCAAGGCTTACGCCAAGTTTCGTCTACCAAGGGCTTACCGCTATTCTTGGCGGGCGCCATCCACCATGGATAATTCTTGCCATCTCCCATAGGAACTGCCGGAGCAGCTTCCCTGGCTCCCCCCATACGCAACATTGCCTCGCGAAATAGCGCAAACCTATCTTGTTGTACAACATTCGGCTTATCTCTCAGCAATTCATCAATAATACTGTCACGCGCTGCAAATTTACTTAAATCTCTTTCACTGAAAGCAGCAGCCGTAAGTTTTGTATAAATACCGTCGGCAGCTTTATACGGTTTAGTCCATTCTTTACTACCATAGGGCTTGCGGCAGGTCCAAATATTACAATCAGGATTCTTTTCGCGTGTCCCCCCAAAGAAAGCTGCTACCAAATCACCATTTTCCAATTCTACAACAGTAGCGCCATGACATTGAGGAAAGCCTGCATCTTCATAAAGGAACTCATCAGTCACAATACATTTGTCGGCAGCAGGGATATCCACACTAAAATGATACTTTCCCGAACCTACTTTTTCTACTTTCCCATTAGGAAGATAGACTGATGCAAACGTATTGACAGGTATCTCTATATCCCACTCTAAGTGTTGCAAGGTTTTCTTCCAGCGGCTTACTACCCTGCCATAAGGTGTGCGGTAACTGGCATCAACATAGCTAATATCTTGTATCTCAAAATTAGGACACATTCTGATATGTTTGAATCCTACCTTACCACGCCCACGTTCGCTCTTTATTCCAGCCAGATTCTCATAACACCATGGCAAGAAATCACCCAAAAGCATTACATGGTTACCACTGTTCATTGCAGGATTCGCCGTATTCCCATTCCAAAGTTCCCAAATGGTAGTAGCTCCCTGTTCGGCCATATAGCCCCATGAAGGATAAGTAGTGTTAGTTGCCAACATATAAGCCACATCAGCAAATCCTCGGCGTGAAAGTTCGCGTAACAGCCATTGTACTCCAATTACCCCACAACTGATATGTTCTTTATTAGTCACCACAATGGACTGAACAGTACTTTTTACCACATCATCCAAACAATCTTTGGGAACCAAACCAAAGGCCAACGGCAGAATATTGGCTGTCACTGTATTGTTTCCATAGTACACACTATCAGGGTATAACACATGCCCCGGCACAAGCGAAGTACCGCGTTTCACTGTGAGATACTTCCGATTAAAAGCATCCTTCACTGCATGTTCCAAATCCATCCAGTACTGTTTATCGGTTTCATACCCCAGTACCTCGGCAAACCGATGAAGAGTCTGCAACAATTTGGCACCATAGGCAGTAGCAATCAGAGCTCCCTCAGTCACCCTTTTAGGATCACGACTGTGAATCATGTCAAGCGATTCAGGAGGCACGCACCAATCACCATAGCGATCTTTAGTAAAGATATATTCGTCAGTCATGTATTCCTCAACCATGTGATTCATCCAACGTTTCATGGAAGCATAGCTTTGCCGCATCGGCAATGTATTGCCATATTGAGTGTAACACATATCCACTGACATAAACAATGCAGCAGGCCAAGTCATGTTGTCGCTGTAATAGTTCCAATAGGCAGGAGCCACATCAGGGATACAACCATCTTCACGCTGAGCTTCACAAATGTCACGTATCCATTTGGAATAGAGAGGTCCATTTCCAAACAAATAGCTCTCACCCCATGTTCCCATAGTGCGATCCCCCAGCCAGGGCTGGCGCTCATTACGCTGTGGACAATCTACGGGCATACCTTTATAATTACCCAAAATACCCCACCAAGCATTTTGGTGAATACGGTTCAACGTTTCATTTGAAGTGGTGAAAGTTCCAAGTTCTTCCATTTCATCACTGACTACCTCACCCACAAAATCATTAATAGTAGCAGTAGGAAATCCCGATACCTCTACATAGCGAAAGCCATGATAGACAAATCGAGGCGCCCATGTCGCATTATTTTCACGGGCGTTACAAATGTATGTATCTGTGACTTTGGCATCACGCAAGTTCTTCACATAAAGCTCCCCGTCAGGCTGTAGCAATTCGGCAAAGCGAAGTTTAATGGAATCACCCAACTCGCCACGTACATTCATACGAACCCAACCTACCATGTTCTGCCCCATATCAAGAATCCATTTCTCTCCCTGACGACGCATACTGACAGGCTTCAGAGACCTCAACACTTTCATATTAGGAGCCATTGCACCACGCAATGTACCGGTGGGAATACTCACCCGCTCTGCTGCCCCCCACTTAGAGTCATCATAACCGACACAAGTCCATTCTCCCAACTCTTTGCGGGCATCATACCTCTCACCGTCATACTCATTGTTACTACGGATAGGACCATCTGCAGTCAGTTTCCAGCTCTTGTCAGAAACCAGCGTTTCACAGCTACCGTCAATATACTCAATAATCAAATTAAGACGTAATTTGGGATAACCAAAATTTGCAATTTTATAAGGTTTATAGTTCTGCCGCATAGTGTAGAACCTTCCATTGCCTAAAGTTACACCAATAGCATGTATTGTGTCGGACGCCAACTGACGGGTAACATCGAAGCTATTGTAAATAATGGTTTTGCGATAATCGGTCGGTGCAGGCGCCAGTACCTGCTCGCCTATACGCGTACCGTTGATAAAAGCCTCGTACATTCCCATACCCGCAATATGCAGAGTGGCACGTTTCACTACCTTCGAAGTAGCAAACTCCTTACGCAGGTACCGAGAAGCTAATCGGCTCCATTGCGTTTCACTATCCCAAGGCGCCGGACGATCCATGCCAATCCATTGTCCGCGCCAATGTCCTTCATTCAACAGTCCAATACCGAACTGTGCCACTTCACTCCATGAGGTTTCGCCTTGATTGGTATAACATTTCACCTTCCAGAAAGCTCGCTGATTGCTTTTAAGCTTTACTCCATTATAAGAAACCCACAGCGATTGTTCACTCTCAATGCAGCCCGAATCCCAAAGGTCAGCTTTATTTTCAGTAAGCATTTCGACTGAAGAAGCGACCAGTATCCGGTAAGCGGTCTGCATCACCCCCTGCCCATCGCTTTGCATCTGCCAACTGAAACGCGGTGTAGTCGTATCAAGCCCCAAAGGATTGCTCATCTGTTCAGTATAGACGGACGAGACTTTTACAGTAGTAGCCTGAGTTATCAGAGCTATAAAAAGAAAAATAAATGATAAAGTTTTACGCATCAGTGTTATATTATTTAATGAAAGCAACTATCCTGTCAATACTCATATCAATGCTTCTCCGGCAGTTCTTTCCACTCCTTTTTTACATACTCTTTTGAAGCATCAATAGCGATAAGGACCTGATCGTTTCCACTCATATAGCCGCTGTCATGTTGAAAACTTGTAATCTTGCTGTCAAACTCGCCCAAGTATTCAAGTTTACCCGTAGCAGCACTCATCCACCACACTTTTTTCTTGTCACCACTGATTTTCGACAAATCAATTTGCATGGGTCGTCCCGAGTAGTTGTAAACCAACAGATAGTCATTACCACGAGTAGCTATAGCACGATCATAGCGCTCGCCATTGGCACCGGCAATAATGCTTTGGTCGGGAATCCGTTCAAAGAAAGGAAAGGCCAGCATCAGGTATTTCAAATATTTCATCTGATGAAAACCGGGATCTTCAAGAGCATCCCACCAAGCTTTCTTCATGCCATCAGCACCAAAAGAGCCAAGCACGCCCGGACGGATAAATTGCATGATGTCATTGTGTCCGTAGCTATGTCCGAAAGATCCGGCAAATACTGACCAATAGGCATAACGGCGTACATCATGCTCATTCCAGCGAGTTTCGTTGGGATCATGCAACCCTTGAGGAATATTCTCATAAATAGGTTCATCGTCAATTACGGGTTTCAGGGGATTGAGTGTAGAAGCTTCCACAAAACGCCAGTTATCCTCTTCTGTGTTTTCTTTGATAGGATAATCACCATCTCCCTTACGCTGGCCATAACGGCGATGTCCGCTTTGGAACATATTAAAATCAAGCCATTCGCGATCATTAAACCAAGCAGCAGAAGTAGTGCGTCCACGAGGGTGGAAAGTCATCAGATGATCTTTGTCCTGCTGACGGATGCTGCGTGCCAAAGCATCCCAAACTTCCGTTTTCTTATCACCGCGAATATCGCCACCGATAATCCAGATAATGTTCGGATCATCTTTATAGCGGTTCACAAGAAATTCTCCATAAGCCACTGCTTCTTTCTCATTCATTAATCCGGCATCCACAGGGCTTCCCCAAATACATACCATACCGATATAGATACCTTTCGAAGCTGCCGTCCTAATGATATAATCCATGTGGTCCCAATAGCCATACTCGCCTTTCTTATCAATGTTCTTAAAGTTCCACCCGTCAGGATTAGAACTTTTTCCATAAATATTGTACGAAGGCACACTATTAAGCACCTGCACTTGAACCATATTATAGCCTGCCTCTTTGCACTTTTGCAAATAATAGTTCACTTCATCGCGATTTAGCCGCTCAGGCATCAGCCATCCGGTTTCACCCAACCAAAAGAAAGGAGTACCATTTTCATGTCTTAAGTATCGTCCCTCATCCGATACCTTCAATTTCCCGTTTTCCCAAGGAATATACGTTTTAGCTTTTTGAGCCATTACGCCGCTACCCATAAACATCAGGACAGCCATCGCTATCATTGAAATCTTTCTCATATATTTGAATTTATTATTTTTTGTATTTTTTAAATCGCACGTTCCTATCTACCGGCAATTGTATAGCTTTCACCGGCTTTGGTGTTCAAATCATAAAGATAAGTTTTTTTCAACTTAACTTCATGAAGTTTCGCCTCTTTATTCACAACCGGCTCCATGACTTGAGGCACTTCGTAAATGGCATTAGGATTTTCACCACGTGCTTTCTTTAGTCCTTTGCCCTGAACAGGAGTAAGCGTACGCAGACGGAAATTTCCACCCTTCGACGAGTATATGGTAAGTTTGTCCAATGTTCCGTTTTTCCAGCAGAAGTCAAGTTCAAAACCGCCACGTGCCTTAATGCCGCGAATACGCCCTTCTTTCCAGTTAGCGGGTAAAGCGGGAAGTAAATAAACAAAACCATCATGGCTCTGCATCAGCATCTCCGCGATACCTGCCGTACAACCGAAGTTACCATCAATTTGGAAAGGTGGATGAGCATCGAAGAGATTAGGATAAGTCCCCCCTTTTTTCTTTTCATTGCGCACCAGTGTCAGCTGATTGGTAATCAACTTGTAGGCATGGTCGCCATCAAGCAAGCGGGCCCACAAACAGACTTTCCACCCCATACTCCAACCTGTGGAAGGATCACCGCGATGAATTAACGAAGTACGGGCGGCATCCCAAAGTTCGGGCGTACGGAAAGGAGAAATCTGATTGCTGGGGAAAAGCCCGTAGAGGTGCGAAATGTGGCGGTGTACATCCTTAGGATCATCCCAATCAAACATCCACTCTTGCAATTGACCCCACCGGCCTACTTGCATAGGCGCCATCTCCCTAAGCCGTTGTTCATAGTGAACAGCCAAAGTTTCGTCTGTATTCAATAGACGGGCGGTAGTAATTACCTGATTCCAAAGATCAAAAATCAACTGATTGTCCATAGTGCAACCGGGAGCGGTAGTTGACTTGCCTTTGCTACCCGCATGTACATTTTCCGGAGAATTACTGGGACAAACCACCAACCAATTATGCACCGGTTCCTTCACCATAATCTGATCAAAGAACTTAGCGGCCTCCTTCATTATGGGATAAGCAGTACGAAGAAAACCTACATCGCCTGTATAAAGATAACGTTCCCACAGATGACGGCACAACCATGCTCCGCCCGTAGGCCAAAGTCCTGAAGGAGCCTTATCAATAGCCCCTGTAACACGCCAAATATCAGTATTGTGATGAAGCACCCAACCTTCAGCGCCATACATAGTCTTAGCCGTTTCGCGACCGGTTTCACTTACTTCGCTGATAAGTTGCATTAGCGGTTGATGCAACTCACTGAGATTGGTTACCTCAGCCGGCCAATAATTCATTTCGAGGTTAATGTTACAAGTATATTTGCTATCCCACGATGGAAAAAGTTTATCATTCCAAATTCCTTGTAAATTGGCAGGTTGGCCGCCGGGCTGAGAAGAGCAAATCAGCAGATAACGCCCAAAACGAAAATAAGTTGCTACAAGAAAATCATCCTGCGTTTCACGAAAGTTCTGCACACGCATATCGGTGGTAACATCGGCATAACGGTCGGGGCCCAAGTCAAGGTCCACCCTATCCATATAACTCTTGTAAATGGCCAAATGTTCCAATAATGATTGTCGGTAACTATGCTTCAAAGCAGCATGCAGATAGTTCTTGCTACGCTCCACCTCATTACCCGTAATATCCTTATAATTCACAAAATTTGTAGCGATAGAGAGATAGAAAGTAGCTTCATCCGCTTTTTCGACTGCTAACACACCATCTGCGCACGAGCTATGTCCCCCTTGTGTACGAACTGCCATACGCCCCTGAAAGAGAACTTTACCTTTCAATCCTTCGTGCCAAGAACTTACACCGCTCAGAGTTATTTCATCTCCTTCACTGGCAATCATTACATCTTGATGTGGTGAAGTGAGATGTGCATTACAAGTAATCATGCCGGGCCGGGAAGCCGATAGACGCACCATCACCACCTGATCGGCAAGCGAGGTTATGGTCTCGCGCCGGTAACGCACTCCGTCAACGGTGTAACATACCACTGTACGGGCTGAATCAAGACTAAGTTCACGATAGTAGTTGGTGTAGCGGGTGTGACCGGGAAAAGCAATACGCAAATGTCCAAATGACTGATAAGGCATACCGCTATTGGTTTTTGCCATCACCTTTTCGGTGGCAAGCGTTTGCGCTTCAAGATACTTGCCCTCAAACACCAATTGACGCACCTTGGGAATATACTCCAAAGCATTAGGGTTGGCATTGTTATTCGGACGTCCGGCCCAAAGTGTCTCTTCATTAAGCTGGATATTCTCCATAGCAGGTGTACCATAAACCATAGCACCCAGCCGTCCGTTACCCAGCGGAAGCGCCTCAGTCCACACCTGGGCAGGTTCGTCATACCAAAGCTTATAAATTCGTGCCTCATCGGCAACAGTCTGCATCACTGGCCTCCCGATGACTTCTGCAAAGCCCTGCAGAGCGGCGCAAACGATAAATAAACAAATAGCGATATACCTTCTCATGTTTTCTTATAAGATGAATAGTGAGCACATAATTATATATAGCAGACGATTGAGAAACGGTATTGTACTGACTATTCAGAACCAAAATAAAGGCGTCCGGCAACATAGAAAAAGGTTGCCCACCTTTTCCTTATCAGGAAAAAGAGTAGACAACCTTTCTTACAGAGTAGTTTTGCCGAGCAACGAGTGATTTTTCCGTCAGATTTTCTTACCGGCTGCTTTTAAACGCTTATACCATTCATTGCGTTCTTTAACCAAATCATAACCACGCTTAGTCAGATAATTATTGATGCGGCCTTTATATTTATTGAATGCAGCATGTTTCTTATCAGAGTTCTCGGCATCCATCGAAAATTCCCGAGCCTCTTTATACCAGGCATAAATCTGTTTCTTTTCTTCCTCGGTCAGCGAAGGTACCATGTCTACCAATGACTCATATTGCACCTGCAATGAATTATATGTCATCCCATCTTTTATCGCATCAATCTGCTTGTCGTTGATATAGAGCGAGAGGGAAGCAGGAAATTCGAAATGGCAACGATACAAAGTCGCATCTTTCTCAAGTTCCGCTGCTTCAATGGCTGCTTGCTTGGACGCGCCCGTAAGAACGGCCTTGGCATACTTCACTTTCTGGTCACGTACCTCATAAATATCATTCAGTTTAAAATAGCGATTGGCCAAAACATACAGCACATTCTGCTTAACCGCAGGATCTGTAATGCCAAGATTATCAACTATCTTTTCCGAGCGTTTCAAGATAGACTTTACATAGTTCGGATCGCGCCCCAAACTATCAAGCTCAACAGCTGAAGCCGAAAGAGCTACGCAACAGAACATGATGCTAAGAAATATTTTTTTTAACATACAAATTATATTTTATTATCGGTATAAAAATATTAACCCACACCGGTCAATCAGAATAACTAAATAACTGGTGCAGGCATAATTTACTGATTACATCAAACGTCCTTTTTCTGCGAGTGTATCGTAGTTGTTATTCAAATTCGTCCAATCGGTACGATTAACAGTACTGATACCATTAATATATTTTTCAATATTAGTATATCCGTCTCCTGTACAATCCTCATTTGCATCCGAAGCATCGTTAGGATTCAAACCATTGGCCTTCTCCCATTCATCCGGCATACCGTCTTTATCAGTATCCACATAAGGAGTTCCCTTATATTCCGGATACCCCCCCATTTGGTTAGGATGTGTAATAATACCTATTTTATAAGAGTCTTTAGGCAAACGACGATATTTGAACAAACCGTCCTCATTCTGTGACTTAGGAGAAAGTCCCCACTTGCAACCGAATGCATCCTCAGGAAGCTTCTTCATTTTCTTCTTATCGGTATAACTAGGATCAACATAAGGTACGCCTGTTGTTACTTCCTCTACAATGCGTTGGTCTACAATATCGCGGCAAGGCAATGTAGCTCCCACATTCTTCAACACAAAGTCATAGGCACTCTTTGCAGAAAGGATATTGACATAAGGCATCACAAACGGTTCATACTGACGAACATATCCTTCATGACCTTCTACGCCATTAGTTTCTTCAATCTGAATACCGCCTTTCCAGTTGTCCTCAGTGATTTCAGGATACCCTTCCATAATATTTCCTGCAGCATAGATACGGCCATAAACCTTATGATCGAGTTTGCTACGACCAGCTTCCGGTTTCAGAATACGATGGCCTACAGAAGTATCCTTAGGAGTAGCAGGGCCCGGCTTATAATAATTGTTTATCATATTGAACATAGCCGTATAGTCACCGCCATCCGATGAACGATGCACCCAGTTGAATACTACATTGTTTACAAAATTAAAGATACCATTCCAACCAATAGAAGGGTTGCGGCCCGAGTTACTCGCCCAAAGGTTACGTGCAAAAGCGCAATTCTCTCCACCCAAGGTGCTGCCAAAAGCATGATTGTAAGTATCCAGCGCTTTTGCCGAAATTGTATTTTGGATAGTGACATTCACAGTAGGCAGTTTTTTAGCTTTCACCTCATATTGTCCTTCACTTTCATCGAACATGTGACGGTAGAACGAGATATTTTCATCCAATCCCCATGTACAAGAACAGTGGTCAATCATAATGTTCCCCACAGGATTACCTCCGAAAGAGTCATCACGATGATATACATTGGTCTCTCCACGACGGAAACGCATATGACGCACTACAACATCATGAGTCTCCACCCAAAAAGATTCACCGGCTATACAAACGCCATCACCAGGTGCTGTCTGTCCGGCAATAGTAACATAAGGAGCGCGAACAATGATAGGAGTTTTCAGTTTAATAATACCTGCCACATTGAATACAATGATACGGGCACCACCTGTTTCGCAAGCCTCACGAAACGATCCGGGACCTGCATCATTCAAATTGGTTACAGTGATAACCTTACCACCACGTCCTCCAAACGAATACATACCTCCTCCTTCAGCACCTGGGAAAGCGGGAATTTTTGCCTGAGGCAAATCGTAAGGACGGCTTGCCCAAGGCACGTAAGGACGACCGTTTTGAGCTTCTTTCATCACAATGGGATAAGCCACAGCCCATGCCGAGTCCGAGTGTGCATATAGCTCTTTACGCATTTTCTGATAAGCTTGGCCTGCCTCAGAAGTCAGCTGAGGATATTGCGCCCATGCTCTTTCAGAAACGAAAAACGAAACAAAGGCAGCAGCCATAACAAATAGATTTCTTTTTTTCATGGTTCTTATAATATTATCAATTAGAATTCATCACATAATCATCAAACAGTTTTTATTTGGACGAAAAGCAAGCTATTTTGTACTCGCGTTTTCCAACTGCATTTACCCTAAAAAATCACCTTTTATGGGAAAAGTTTGAGATTCAATGTCCTAAACAAAAATCCTAAATTATTTCAGGATACATTTACGCGCTTCCTGTTCTTCGGTCGCCTTACGCAAGTCATATCCACGTTTGGCAAGATAATTATTGATACGTCCCCGATACTTAGTAAACATCTGGCGCATCTTCCTGTCATCCAAAAAATCCATACTAAACTCACGAGCCTCAACCAACCAATGATAAACCCGCTCACGCTCTGCTTCAGTAAGTGAAGGCAGGAGATCTATAAAGTCATTATAGCGCACGAAAAGATAATTATTCGTCATCAAATTCTTCACAGTCTCTACCTGAGCATCCGTAAGGTAAAAATTAAGCCAAGCGATAAAATCGAACCGGGTGCGATAAAGATCATTATTATAGTTATAGTAAGACCGCTCAAAAGCATTGGCTTCTTTTTGCTTTGGCAATTTGAGAGCCCGGATAGAGTCATTACGGTTATCATAGCGATTATGAATGGCACACAGTTCAAGATAGCGATTCGCAATAACAATATGTACGTTCTCACGCGTAGAGTCACAAAGTTGTCCCAAACCTGCCACTATTGCTTTCGCCTTTGCTTCAGCTTTAGCGATGTCTGCTACACGTAAATTACGGGTATTAAGCGTTGCATCTGTAGCATAGACCGTCACAGAAAGTGCAAAAAAGAGGACAAAAGTACAAAAAATACGGTTCATAAGAAATATAAATTAAATGATAGATATAAATATAAGGAACCCGCCCAAAGCCCATTAGCATTCAGGCGGGTTCGTATAATAATTTAATGATTATCCGTAATAACACCACTGCATTTCATAAAGGCAGCCGATGTAATATTGAGGACAACCGAAGACTATTCCTCTACGGTACAATAGTAATAAGTACCATTCTGCTCATCGACTGTTGTGCACGAAGGAGTACGGTTTTCGATCATCCAACCAGCTGTTTGCTCAATCCAAGTATTACCCTTCCCTGCATCATACATATCGTAATGAATAGGATAAATATAGTACCATCCACGCCATGCAAACAAGAAATTACGATCTTTCTCCGTAGCTCCCGAATCCATACCATATTTGTCTCCCAGTTTCTCGATAGGATCGTAAGTCTTCATATTCACGCCTTCGTAGAATTCATCAAGTTTATTCAAAGCTACTTCACGCTCAGTTTCATTCATATCACGTTTAATGGCAGGAACCTTCTTATAAAGTTCATTGTCAATCAAAGGATGATTCACTTTATCGCCTTCATACTCATCGACCGCATGTATATTGTCAATATCATAAGCCCAAATTTTGCTCGTATGTTTAGTTCCCGACAAAGGTTTCATGCCAAGGCGGGTCAGAACATTATCTGTACGGGTATAGTTAGGACGACCGTTCTGACCATCATAGATTTTCCATCCCGCTCCCCAAGCAAGCTCCGGGTCGTATGCGCCTGTTCCGGAATTATATCCGCCACCAATATTGGGGTCAAATCCAGCACCGCCTTCAAACAGCAACCAGCGCTTCAAATCCCAAGGACGTTTCCCTTCATATGCCAGTTCAATCTGACGCTCAGTTAAAACAGCCTTAATGAGTTCATACCGTCCGCTGATTGAACCTAATCCATAATTATCCGTAGATAGAATACCCACACGCGAACGAACCTTTCCAAGATAAGTCAGACATTCAGCCTTTCCTTGAGCTGCGTAACACTCTGCCACATTTAAAAGAAGTTCACCGTAACGATATTCCATAATATCCGTAGAACTCGAATTCTCAGCGCCTATTGCAGTTTTAGGATCACTCATCTTCCAAACAATAGCACGACTCTTACCGGACACTCCACTATCACCCTTACGTCCATCTGTGTAACGATACATGTTTCCATCCTTATCGCTATACTTGTAAGCAAAAAGCCAAAGGGGTTTCTCAACACCCGGCCATTCGCAACCTGAGAATGCAAATGTACGGTAGAAACGGGGGTCTCTATCACGATAGAACTTCTCATCATCATAGCCGTTAGCCGGAGTAGCTTCTTTACCACTCTTCATAGGGAAAACTCTCAATATCTCCTCGGGAGCAGGGATACCTGCTCCATCATTACTGGCTACGGCACTCGGACGAATCTTGTTTTCCCACTTATTAAATACACCAGGCACCAAAGGATCATCACACATCATTAAGGTAATAATACTTTCGGGGTTGAATGTATTATTGAAGCCATAAAAAGCCTTGTCCCATGAATTAATGTCCGTCACACTGGTTCCATAACCGGCATCATCGGCAGCCTTCAAAGCAGCAAGAGAAGCCTCGAGCGCTTGCTGCCAGCGTTGGCTGTCCGGGTTGTCCCAATTTGCATTAAAGATAGGACTTGCCATGAAAATACGGGCGCGGGCAGACATTGCCAAAGCCGCTACGGAGGTAAAACGGCCGTAATTCTCGTTATCCCATTTGGCAGGCAGTAAAGAGGCAGCCAGTTTAAAATCTTCACAAACTTTATCAATACATTCCTGCATAGGCATACGTGGCGACTTAGTGTCCATGTCAGGCATATCAATATCAGTACAATAATAAGGAAATCCGCCCCATTCTCTTGCGGCATCAAAGAAAAGCCATGCACGCATGAAAATAGCCTGACCTTTCAACCGGTCCCAAAACACATTATCCGCAATAAGTGAACGTGAACGTTCTATCTCCTGAATAAAGTTATTAATAACATAAACAGTGGGATAAAGGGTCTTTTTATCAAAATTATTATAGTTTTTCGTATCAGAACGGGGAGCATTCCAATAAGGAGGATTGGAAATGTGATTACCCGCCTTTACCTGCTTCTGGACCGAACCATCATAATAGCTTCCTTTCCAACCGGTCATTTCTTCCGAAAATTTAGCCTGCTGGCCACCGGTATTCTTATCATGCCGCATGATAGGATCTGCCCCGCAAAGAGGAGAATTATAAGTCTCAAAGCACTGTTTATAGAGTTTGGCAAGTACAGCCGTAGCTTGCCCTTTGTCACTATACACATCGACAGTAGTCATGTTGTTATAGTCTTTCTTTTCTTTCAAGAAGTCATCGCTGCATGAGGAGATTCCAACCATCAAACACGCAACACCGATATATGTCTTAAATAGATTCTTCATATTAATTGCTTTTTTTCTAAAAATCAGAATGTCAGATTCACACCAAGACTCCAAGTTCTCAACGTAGGATATCCTGTACTGATACCATCATACATATTCACAAAATGATCCGGGTACGGGTTGTGGAAGTCCCACAAGTTATTACCGCTCAGGCTGACAGAAAGCGCATCAATCTTTGCTTTTTTCAGCAGTGATTTTGGAAGTGAATAAGAGAAAGACATGTTTCGCACATACATACGGAATGAAGATACTTGCCAGAAATCTGACGTTTCTCCCCAAGCATTGCCCGCAGCCATAATCGGATAGCGTCCATTAGGATTCTCTACCTCATCGAACATATCAGTTACAAAAGAGTATTGGCTCCAGATGAAATCGTCCGCCTTGGCAGCTATACCGCGAAAATCAGTAAATCCACCCCATGAGGTAGCAAGCTGGGCTGACCAACTGAAGTTGCCCCACTGTAAGCGGAGTTTCGTATTGATAGTATGAATCCGGTTATCAGCCAATTCAACATAATCTTCACCATGATCCCTTGATATCACACCGTTAGGACCGGCAATGGTCTTGTTTTTCGTATCAATATCTCCGTTAACATCTTCGTATACCAACATTCCCGGATACATTTTTTCTTTTGAGGTAATGCCGAGGAAGTTTGGAGATGTTCCCGCTGCCTCTGCCAACTTAGTCAGATAGTCCCAATACTTATCAATATCCGCCTGGTTGCGAAGAATACCATCGCCCGAACTTGTGTGTTTCCACGTCTTAAAGCCGTAGGTACCACCCATGCCATGATAACCAGTCCAGTTCTTTTGGTTGGCTATTTCAGCGGGATAATCGAATGTAGGCTCGTCGCCAAGCACAGTACTGTTCCATGATATACCGTAATCCATTCCTATCTGATACTTAATCGGGCCCCATTTAGGCAGAATCGCCTGGTTTATCTGATCTTTCCAGTTTACCGAAAATTCAAGTCCCCATGCATTCTTCTTACCATAGTTGATAGAAGGGAGTTTGGCTCCAATCACAATAGGTTCCTCGTCAGAAGATATCATCATGATAAGGTCTTTTGTCTTGTCATAATAGAAATCGGCTGATACAGACAGACGGTTATTAAGCATATTCATGTCTATACCGAAGTTCTGCTTGATAGTGGTGTCCCACTTAATGTCACGGTTGGCAGTACCATTGATAATGGCACCAGATGCGAACGATCCTCCCAGCGAACCGAAGCCCATACCGCCCGTAGGTTCTATTTTGTAGATTTGGAGCCACTGCCATGCAGCGACATTGTCCTTACCTGTCTTACCAATGCTGTAACGCAATTTGAAGAAGTCGAAAATTTCATCAAGTTTAAGGTTCTTGAAGAATTTTTCTTCTGAAGCAACCCAACCGAACGAACCGGTAGGAAAGAAACCCCAATAATTTTCGGGAGCAAACTTCGTAGAAGCATCCGAACGGAATACGAACTGAGCCAAATAACGGTTATCGTACTTATAGCTTGCTCTTCCGATGTATGACAAAGCGCCGCTCTCATAACGACGATAATACGTACCCTGAGCATCAGAGCTCAATGTACCTGCCGTAGCACTTGTGCCTCCGTAAGACATACTCATACCTCTATACAGCTGCGACAAATCGTCACCTTCACTCTCAGCACGTTCCACAACCGCCGTAGCAGCAACATCGTGCTTGCCGAAAACGCGGGCATAATTGATAGCAAAACTCATCTGTTCGCTCTTAGTGGATTTCTTGCCATATTTCACACGTGGCTTCTTGTCCAAGTTATCGCCTTCGGGATCGCCATAATTAATATATCCCCATTCTGTATGATCACCCAAAAGGTGCATGCCCTCTTTATTAGTGTTGCCTGCACGAGCCAAGGCATAATATGCACCAGCTTCTTCAGAATGTGTATTGGAATACGTAATAGAGTAGGTTCCCTTCAAACTTAATCCTTTCACGAAAGGTACATCATAATTTAGCGAGAAATTAGCATTGTAGCCGTTCGATGTATTATATTTTCTTGATGTAGACTCCTCTTCAGCAAAATAGTTCCACAGAGGATAGCCCGTAACCTGACTATCCGGTTTGGTATTCAACAACTTCGGGCCGCCCCAAGGCGAAACAAAATGCCTTTTTGTCTCTCCCGTAAGAGGGTCTACGATCTGAGTATCCCAGGGAATAAACTTAGGCATGTGATTGAGCTGGGCATAATCTCTGGAAGGGCTTTGGTTTCCCCAAGGTCCGGAGCCGATATTGACTTGGATATTATTACCCACCTTGTCCGTATTGTAGCCTGACACCGAAGCCGAAAGTTTCAGGCCTGAAGCTACCTTTACGTCTCCGCCCGCACGAAACGACCATTTATTGTAGCTCTGAACCTTTCCTAAATTCGATCCTTGATCCTGAAAGTTAACCCCTGCAAAGTAAGTCACCTTGTCCGAACCACCGTTCACAGTCAGAGAGTGACGATGAGAAACAGCCGGATCCCAAGCTTTGTCTAGCCAGTTATAATTAAGCCCTTTCATAGCTTGCAATTCTTCATCAGAATACTTATAATACGCATTACTATTATCCTCTTTCACCCGGTCTGTCTGATCGAAAAGACGATTGGTAAATACGCCCAATTCATAAGAATTCATCGTTTTAGCATGGCTTACGGCATCAGAGAAGTCGATCTTACCCGAATATGAAATTTTCGGAGTGCCCACAGAACCACGCTTAGTCTTGACAAGAATAACCCCCGAAGATGCACGCGAACCATAAACAGCCGCCGAAGCATCCTTCAGCACTGTCATGCTCTCGATTTCAGATGAACTGAGCATATTAAAGGCATCCATAGAAGGCTCGCCCTCTGCATTGACCTGCACTACATCATCAATTACGATAAGAGGTTGGTTAAAATTGGAAGTCTTGTCAAAACTCATCGGCTGACGTATAGTAAATGAACCGGTAGAGCCCGGACGGCCATCTCCCTGGTTTACATCCAAACCTACTATCTGTCCGGCAAGAGCGTCTATCAACGAAGAACCCGGAGAGTCAGGAATCTCATCCATCTTCACATTTGATGCCGCACCAGTAAGGTCCTTCACGCGCTGCGTACCATAACCTACCACGACGACTTCCTCCAGCAACTGAGCATCCTCACGAAGAACAACCTTCAGTGCTCCTCTTGACGGAGCTGTTACCACTTGAGTAACATAACCGATAAAAGAGACTTCAATCTTAGCACCTTTAGGAGCGTTAATCGAGAAATTACCGTCAAGGTCCGTAATAGCACCGACAGTAGTACCAACAACTTTGACATTCGCACCAATTACCGGAATGCCTTGTTCATCCAACACTGTGCCTTTCACTGTCTCATTCTGCTGGACAATGCCTACCTCCGCTGCATGAACAGCAGCTACGGCAGTACCGGCAGGAATAGAGAATAAGAAAGAAACACAAATAGCCTTCACTGTATTAAGGCATCTGTTGTGTCTACATAGAAAAGATTTCTTTTGTTTCATCTGATCAGTATTATGTTAATTTTTCATTTGATTATTTAGCATCTTGGAATACTTCTTTTAAGTACCTTATATTCATCCCGAAGTTTTTCTTCACATTACGCACATCCCCAGCATCGCGCGAACGCTCTACCACCAGCCAACCACTCCATCCCATCTTATCAAGCTGTTCCTTTACACGATGCATATCGATATTCTTACTGTGGGGAAGTGTCACGCCGTCAGTTTCCGAAATATGTATCTGACAGATACGCTTCCTGCCCAATGTCTTTAATTCTTTATATAAATCGCGTTTATTGTCCAATGCTTCCTGTACACTGAAGTATATTTGAATACCTTCCGAATTGATCTGTTCAAGAAGCTTGATATCCTCCTTGGCAGACAGACCTGTACGAATACCTATCACTAGTCCTTCGCTATGGGCCATTTCGCCAGCCACATGCAAACGACTCACCAACCGGCGGCGTTGTTCATCATCTGTTTTCCAATCATTGCCGCATCCCCCCAATGGCAGATAAGCAATCTTGGCACCCATCACCTGCATCGTTTTAATACAGTCATCGATTAATACCCGGTAATTACGGTGCTTCAGGAAACTCCGTCCATAAAAGCCCGACATTGCTATCGAGGGTACCTCAATCTGATACTCGGCAGCCGTTTTCTTGAATAATTCCTGAAAATACACTTGATGCAGCTTGTTATCGAAGGTGTCCCGTTTACCCAGGCCGCCCATATCCATCTCTACACCGTCAGCACCAATCTCATGCGAAAGTTTAAATTCGCCCAGCTTTTGTCTTTTCAGCATCATCCAGTCGCAAGCCGCAACTTTGTAACGGTGCGAAAGCGTATTCGCCTGTTGTGCCAACACTGGTGAAAGTACCCAGCTTAAAATCAGCACAATCACACAGTATTTTAAATTACCCCTTTTTTTCATAATATTAATCAATTATCATAAACAAAGACGAAGAACTTTTTTGTTTGTACTAAGTACTTGCTTAATTTTTCTCATTAAAACAGAAAAAATCTCTAAAGCAGTCAAAGACATAATGCAAACCTATTGTTTTTAATCCTTAGCCGCATTTCAACATTTTTTCAGGATACTAAAACTTTTATCTATAAAAAAGCCAATCCATAGCCTCATCATCACCGGCTAACCCAGCATTACGGCTCTTTTCAGGAAGCGAAGCGGTCTTCACAAATCCCAGCAACTGTGCAAAGCCCTTGGGAAGAAGTAGTGTATGTCTACCGGGAGCAAACTGATAAGCGTGTACATTGGAAAGCGGCATATCGTTCATCCGAACTGCTGCCGTCAGCTTAGCTTCAGCTTGCTTATAATCATTGGCAGAAGCATCGGTTTCGAGTTTGGGCGCTTTGGCATATTTCGTTTGATCATCGCGGAAATAGCCGACCAACAAACTGACAGGCTCTTTCGCTTCAAACTCAATAGCCGTACCTTCAGCACGCTGGCGGGCACTGCTCATCACATAAGCAGTCAGCCCCTCCAATTCAGGGGCCAAAGCCTGCACCTTGACGTCCCGGTCGCTGTAAATGGAAGCTCCTACTTGCAAACGGACGCTCTTTAAGGGAGTGATCAGTGTTACTTGAGCAGGCGTCATGGCAGTAATCTGCTTGTCCTCTTCGATAAACTCACCAGCAGCTTTTGCCTTAAGTGTGGCAATGTTCGCTTTGAAGTTTGCCAGCTCGTTTTCATAATGCACCAGCATTTCCGCCCAAGTCTTGTTCTTCCCGTTATCGCCGCCGATAGGAATACGGCGTTGGGCGGTCTGCATACTATTAGCGTACAAATAAGTATCTTTAGTCAGTTCCACCAACCGGCGGTAATAAACCAAACTCTCTTCCAACAAGGGCACAGCCGCATCAAGCTCTGCCATATCCTTGCCCCATTGATAATTCAGCACATGTTGGGCCGCATGCACTTTTTTATTAAAGAAATAGGCAAACTCACGATAACAGTGCATGTCGTTCTGTAAACGCAAGAATTCCTCTTGATTTTCTTTTACCTTCGGAGCAACACGATCAATAGCGTCGACCGCCTTGTCACCATGTACAGCAACCTGCGCCACAATATCGAGAGGTAACTCGCCTACATGGGGTTGCTTTTTCCACTCTTTCTCCACATATTCAATCAGTTTCTCGCCTTCGGGACCACAGCTTTCATAAAATCCGGGATAAATGGTGTATTTATAAGGATTCACCAACTGGCTCATAAACATGCCCAATAACAAAGTCTGACGATTCCCTTCGGTAATGCCAAAACGACGCAACAGCTTAGGAGCTATCTCGCCACTCTCCTCATACGCCATGCGAATAGCAGCACCATCTCCATCACTTGTTCCATAGAAGCCCGCAAACTGATTGTTCCAATAATTGATTTCATCAGTGCGATCACGACGGCAATTCCAGGCATAACGCCCCCAGGTCTTGTACCATATCCAATCTCGGTAGAGTTGCTTTTCACGTTTCCCATCCGAAAGTTTGTCGGCCGTATAAGGCCAGTCCCAATAAGAAGCCTGCGGATACAGATGCAAAGCATTGGCCCCATGTACATCGTGCATAGCATTGACTGTCTGCTGTACAAAATCGGGAGATCCCCAGCGCCATGGCTCCAAATTAGCCAGAATATGCACATTGCTGATATGAATACTACCCAAAGAACTAAGATCGGTGTGAATCTTAGCCCATGGGCCACGAGGTTGGTAAGTAGTGAGCGACTCACCGTTATACTTATGCATAGTATAGAGGTTCTTATAGAGTGGCAGGGCGGCATCCATCACCATCTTACTGTCAGTGTCATGCGCACGCACCAGCACAGGAGGCTCGTCGGTGCGTCCCAACGCTTTCAATCCATCCTTAACACCGGGAATGATAGTCTTCGTAAACCATTCCACATCATCCTCATACGTATCCATTGCCTCGCCCAAGCATACAAGAAGTCCTACATTAGGATATTTTTCAATGAAGGCAGCAACCGACTTACGGGTGTAGTCACTCACCAAAGGAGTAATGGGACGGTTACGATCTTGGGTCTTCAGCCCATAATGATCCGCAAAAGGCTTACTGAGAAGAATATTATAGAACATCTGAATAACAAAAATACCGCGTTTCTCCGCTTCAGTAGTGAGGAACAGAAACATGTCCTCGTTCTTCTTGAACGTTTCATCATCCACTTCCACTGCAAAAGGATAGTCTTTCAAACGGACCAACGATGCAAAAGGATGTCCGTTCCACAAATAAAGCGAGTTCATCCTGTTCTCCACCAACATGTCCAGATAATCTATCCACTGTGCCTTATCATAAAACCAAGGAAAATTCTCCGGCGTATAAGGATACTCGTATACACCACGTCCGGGCAGATACTCCATCTTCTGTATACCTACACAGCCACCCCGAAGAACCATCTCGGGCGCATCTGTAAAGGTAGCCGGCAAATCGAAACTGCCCTCATTGGCCTCCAGCCTGTCTATGATTTCACGACACCCATAGATAACTCCCGTTCCATCGTTACCCACCACACGAATCAGGTTCCCGTCAGAGGTAATGGTAAAGCCTTCTTTTTTCAAGCCTGTCGTATCAGATGCCTGAAGCAGACTGATGCAGATGCCCTTGTCTTGCCCGATAACCTTCGTGCTTTGCAAGGAATCAGTAACAACAACCGGATCATAGCCAAACCCGGCCAGTGCATCTTTTAATTGCCCTCCGGCATATATCACCCTCGTCGAAGCAGTACGAGGCATCAGAATAGTCACTTCAGTTTTGCTGCAACCCATCTGTAAGAAGATGACGCATACTAAAAGTAAAAGTTTAATTATTCGCATTATATTAATTTAATTAGTTATAGAAACCTATTGTATCTCAACGCCATCAATGGCAAAGCCATCCAGACTGTCGGCACTCAATATCAGCTTATAGTGGCCGGCATTGATAAACGTACCCGTAGTAGTGCTCAACATTCTCCATTTGCCGGGTGTAGGAGCAAACCGGAGCCAATCATCTTTTAAAACCACTCCTTTAGCATCGATGAACTGCAAACGAACCGGCAAAGGCTGTTTATTACTATTCATGAACTTAAAGCGAAGGGCATACACTTGCGCCAATCCTGTATTTACCTCCCAGATTATACAACTCTCCTTCTTGCTCTTTCCGAAGAAAATTCCTGTTTCTTTCTTATACTCACGTTTTTCAAAATTACCTTTCACCAACGCCTCTTCAGCCTGATATTTTACAACGCTACGGGTATTTTTGTCTTCGGGCAGCATTTCTTTCGGCATCTTGACAAGCGTATCGGCATCCATCGCACTCCAAGAGAAAACATCGGAAGCTTTCACCAACGGCAACATCGGACGTTTCTCCACTTCTCCCTTTTTAGCAATGGCAATAGCACATATAATAGCCTGCCCGGATTTAACTTCAGGAAAATCAATGAGCAGCTCGCCATTCACAGCCTCAGCCTCTACCACTCTGCGGAAAGCACCGTCATGCCCGCTTTTTGCCCAAATGTCAAGATCATCAATCAACATTTTGCCATTTACGGCTACGTCAAAGATACGGAATCCCTCACAATCAGTTTTTTCACCGCCCCCAGTACCATGCCAAGGCTCTGTAAAATAGAGTTCTATACGATAGCGTCCCGGTTCGGATACAGGGAAACGATAGTTAAGATGATGGCGTCCGAAACGAAAACTTTGGAAAAGCGCCCAATCACGTGTACCATGTATAGGATCGAAAGTTGTACGTTGGCTTGCTTGATAGGGAGAGATAGAATCGAACTTTTCAGCCCATGAATGAGAGAACATGCGAGAGTCCTGCATCCATTGCTCTCCATAACTATCGGTATAGGCATCTCCTCCGCAATTTATCCGATATAAGTAGGTATAACCGGAAGCCGGTTTCAACAGATCGGCATTGTTATCGGCAGCGGTAGGCACAATAGCCGATGGACAGTAGAGAGCTTCAAAATGGGGAGCTCGCTCCAGGCCCTTCAGCACCAGCACATCCTCAGCTACAGGCTTACCGTCATAGTAACCGACAGCACGTAGCACATTGTAGCGTATGTCGCGATTCTCCCATGTGAAATGGGTTCCACGACCATGATTCACCTTACGGCCAAGATACACATCATTGGTGGCATCATTATAGAGCAACACACTATCACAATTGCTATAAGCCTCAATCGTTGCACGACGACGCCCGCTTTTTTCAAACCGGTTGTTCCAAGTGTGCGAAACAAGGTAAACCATAGGCTCCTCCTCTGGCAAACGATAATTGGACTTATACATATAATATACATCAAGCGGTTCTTCCCAAGGAGTAACCAACCCCTTGTAATTGAAAGGCCCTACCTTGTCAATACGGCGCAAAGCCTCGTCCGGCTGACGACGCCCCGGATTGTCATGGCTACTGTAAATCCATTGAAACTGCCCGCAAACAGAATCCTTCACACTCTCTGCCTGACGTATCTTAGTTTCCATAAGCAGACACATGCGTTCCTCACTCCAAATGCCTTTAGCGTCAAAAGCTGCAGGCTCGGTGTGCAAATCAATACTGCGCCACGCGCCATATTCACCGTTTAGCAACTGGTTGGGACGGGATAACTCATATCCGTATTTATAAATATCCCCCCCGTAAGTTCCACTCCAGTTCTGAATAACATTCCAATCCGAACCATCACCGCCATTACAGGTAGTTATAGGCCGCATAGTGACTGCCGTAGGATCCATCTCACGAATAATATCACAACACTCCTCGGCAAATTCACGTGGCAAGGTGCTCTCATTCTGTAATCCCCAAAGGGAAAGACTGGGAGAGTTACGGCGCTCCTTCACCCATTGGCGAAGCAGTTTCTTGAAATTCTCGCGAAATTCGGGAGTGTCATACCAGACATGTGCGGAGAATTGTGTCCACCAAACCATACCCTCTCTATCAAAGTACGTTTGATAATCAAGATGATGTGGCTGATGAGCATCGCGAAATGCATTAAATCCAGCAGCTTTCAGCCCCTTCATACGAGCCAGCACCTGTTCTTTACTGAATGCATGGCTCTGCCCAAACTGATGCTCATACTCACATACTCCATTGAGGAAGGTGGGAATACCATTGAGGAAAAAGCGTCCGTCATGACTTCCCGCTACAGGACCTTCGGGAGTAAAACGCTTCACCGGCCAGCTAAGGGTACGAATACCAAAAGGCGTGGAAACTTCGTCCGTAGTTCTGCCCGAACGTTTAATCATCGAAGCCAATTTATAAAGATAAGGCTTCTCCGTACTCCAACGGCTCGCATCCTTCACCGGAGATTGCTGGCGAATTATTCTTAACTCACCCGGTTTCAAAGTCAATTTCTGAGTCAAACGGAAAGTCTGTCTCCCATCAGCATCACTCAACTTATTCACAACCTCAATTTCTTGTAAGTGCTTGCTATAATTCTTTATTTCCAAATCAACAAACACACTATCTGCTTTCTCATTGTTCCAAATGTGTACTCCGAAAGGTTCGATACGCACCTCATCGGTTTCAACCAGCGTCACAGGGCGGAAAATGCCAAGCGGTTGTGACCCTTCGCTGAATCCCCATTCCGAAGAGCAACCGCCGCAGACCCAAGGCATATCGGCAATCAATTCCGGATGTTCGGCTTTTACTTCCAGGCAGTTCTCACCATCAACCAAGGCATCTGTCACATCGAGCGTCAATGTGGTACGTCCTACCGGCTGCCGACTAAAAGCCTTACCATTCAGAGCAATGGTAGCATACGTACCTATCCCCTCAAATTGAAGAAAATAACGGCGGCCTTCTTGTTTTCGGACTTCGAACGAACGAGTGTATAGGGCCGTCCCATGCAAATTGCCATGCGTCAGCTGACGGTACCCATAATAGTCATCCCAGTTATGCGGCAAGTTCACCGTAACAGGATGATGAAGTTTCACATACGGGTGATTGGTTTGTGTCGATTCGGTCAGCCAGGTTTTCCACCCTCTGTTCAAATCGGTAAAAATACGACGGCTTTTAATATCGCGAACTGGAAAACGTACGTCCGACTGTCCCATAGGACGGCTTGTAGCTACGGCAATACCACGCTGGTCCGCGTTGTTCACTGCACAATAAAAATGATATACCACACCGTCATGCTTCACAACATAACTTTTATGCGCAAAAAGTTCATCATATTCTTTTGAAGGGATAATCAAATCGGCTCCCTGCCAGTCGGTCCAGTGTACCAAGTCACGACTAACAGCAAAAGTATTGAAAGCCTTATAGGTGCGTTTTGGATCAAAAGCCGAGAAGTAGAACATTACATAGAAGTCACCCATACGCTGAATATGCGCATCACCGGTAATGCCTCCCGCAATTTCATGTGCAAAAACCGGATTGCCTGCATAACGGGTCCATTTCTTCATATTATCGGAAAGGGCAATACCTACACGTTCTGCCTTCTTGCCAGTCTGGGGGTGCACGCCTGCAGCATTGTAGAACATTACGAACTGCTTGCCAAAACGTTTCGACTTATCCCAATACACAGTACTCTTGTATTGCGTGAGTTTTTCCCACCATTGGGCGTCCTTATCATCAATATGCAGAATCGGCTTATCGGGCGCCTGCCATTCATGCGCCTCTGTAATAGGTTTATCGGTACTTGCCACGCCCACATACAACGGTTCACGGACCGACTCGTAACCGGTACCCGAACCTCCCAAATAAGTCATCCAATGACGGCCTTTATATTGCTGTAATTGATAGGTACCTCCCCACTCCATATCGGCAAGTGCGGGGAAACCTCCGCGCTGATTACAGTCCCACTTTCCGTCACGATAAGCAAGTACGCGTCCCAAAGTTTTCCAATGCAGCAGATCGGAGCTTTTCGCCAACCAAGTCTCGTAGCCACGACCATCCTGCCCGGTTTTCCCATTGTAAACCACATAGGTCATATACCAGGAATCACCTTCGCGAAACACTGTGGGACAGTCTATTTTATGCCCATTATCCTGGGGGGCAATCACCATACCATACTTATAAGGGGTCTTTACCTCCTCGTAAATACGGGCAAGCTCATCTTGCGAGATTTCTGTTTGAACTTGTGCCGAGGCAAAAAATGCTGTTGAGAAGAACAACTGCATCAAAATCAAAAACTTCTTCATTATCACAGGGATTAATTCATCAATAATACGAAACCCGAATATACTACTTCAAGTCATTATATGAGACGATTATTCCCTGCAAATGTACTCGTTATTCCATTACAACCCTTCCTCCAGAAGCATGTAAACGAAAATGAACCTTCCGGTTCTTAGGCCAAGCCGGATAACGTATTATATTACCCTGCGCATCCTCCTGCATCAGCATCTCCTGTAATCCTATCATACCACTTCCTCCCCAATTATGATCGGGCGTCCAGTCGTATCCGGGCCCCCAAAATGCAGGAAAACGATGCGGTCCGTTATATAATTTACGTTGGTTAAGTGCCACCGCCTCATCAGTCAGTCCCAAGCAAGCAGCCCAAATATTATCTTGTTTCCAACCTATATGAGTACGGAACTTCTGTGCATCAACATCATAATAATAAGTATTTCGGGCTATTTCTAAATTTGGACGCCCCAAACCATACACACGCCATGGGAAAACCGGATAAAGCTGCGGAGTCTCCACATTATTCACACGTTCCCACACCAAAGCAGGCGAAATCATTATCTTATTTCCTATGGTATGAAGCGGAATCGAAGGAATACGCTGCTGCATCTCACGAACAAAAGCAAGAGCTTCTGCATTTTCTTTGAAATAAGAACCGGCAGCCTGAAGCACAACATGCAAAGCCGCCACAGTAGAGGAAGCATTGTAAGTCATTTTATAGGTCTCACACGCAGAACCGGGAAAAAGTACCAGCTTTCCGTTGCCGTCAAGTTCCTTGCATCCGCGCTGACGTGCCAAATAGCGATAATGTTCATCGAAGAAACGCAATGAAGAAAGGATCAGAGGCTCATAACTCCGGATATCCATGCCCCGATAACGGTGCGTCTCTAATATCATCAGACAAAACTCAAGTACGGTATCCCATTCATACTCTAACCAGGCGTTGTATTCCAAGCCTTTATCGAAAGCGGGCGGACGCTTAAAGCCATACTCAGCCGGATTGGGCAGCCCAAAGTTTTCAAGCTGCTCTGCAAAGCAGGCTCCTTCATGGTTCCAATAAATACGACTGCGTTTCTCCGCTGTTGGGAGGATACGTAAATAGTAATCAAACTGAGGCAACATCATATCAAAGTCACCGTTCTTAAGCATAGGCCAGTAGACAAGCCGCTGATTCTGCGCCGTATGCGTACCGCCTCCCCAACGACGAAAATCAGGTGTAAATGCCATGTCAGGATTCACCCATACAGGGTCAAAAGTAAACAACCCTCCGTTAAACTTGGTAGGCCACTTACTGTATGCATTGCATCCCAGCATATAACGAAAAAGAGTGTAATTGCGCACTGCAACAGCCAACGAATCGGCAGGATCGACCAAACTCAAATCATCGGCATCCAATCCATGAGGATTGGCAAGTTGCCCGGCATCATCCAAATAGATATAACTCCGGTTCCAAAACTCATTCCACCATTTACGCGTCTGCTTCCGGTTTTTTACCAACTCGACTGACTTCTCTGTCTGTACCAGCCCTTCTTCCCATTCTTCAAATGATGACTGCGCAGTGTTCAAAGTCACTTGGAAATGATGATTCCGGCGAGCAACACCCGATGTATAGCACCAGGCGACATAGGGAGTAGATTGATACACCCCATTCCGTTTACCCTTATAAACAAGGTCCCCACCGCTAAGACGGCCTCCAAACGTCAACTGTTCCAACGGGTTGTAAAGGGAATCCATCAAATGGGTAAGTCCCTGTTGACGCATGGTCACTTCAAACATCGTCTCACCCTCATTACGATGAAAGAAGGTCAGTTGATGCATTTCAGCACAGATTGAATCACGACGCGTGACAGTTCCTTTGGGGACTGCCCATTTATAAGAGCATTGTTGTCCCTCAATCTTTTTCTGTACAACCCGATCGGTGACACGCCAATTCTCATAGGCTATTTCAGCACTAACCCTTTTCTCACTTTTCACTTCCACATGTACCACAGGCCGGAATACATCAGCCCAAAGTTGCACTTCCACCCCATTACAGGAAATGGACACATAGCCATCGTTCAACCGGAGTTGCTGCCGGAAGTCCACCGCATCCAAGAAAAGGTCGGGTTGCAGTTTTAACCGGAACCGCCCCTGTTTGAGAAGCGTATTGTTTTCATCGAACGATCCGCTACGCGATAAATAGAAGAGAATATCGCCTTGTTCCACCCATACATTCATCCCCACATCGCCTCCTCCGCAAGGCATTGATTCCGAAACATTCAAACTGGGCGACACCCATGTATAGTTTCCCGGCCGCCACTCTGCACAAACAGAGATAGCCATGAAAAAAAACAAAGAAAGAGATAAAAGGAATCGATTCATCATGAAGCGTGAATTAACATATTTCTATTTATAATATCACCAATTGTCCGAACGGAACGAGGAAACCGGCAGATCCTCACAATAAAGGTCGCCCTTGGCATAATTTTTGAATGCATAACGAACAGCTACCGGAGATTTCACCGCCTCACTCTTTACTTTTATTTTGCTACGTTCTATCCACGCTTTTGCAGGATGAAACACCCGGTCTTCACCGGCCACTTCAAAAAGATCGGAGGCAAACTTCTCTTTACAGTTAATCCACATATCTGCGCGATCAAAGAAAACAGTCACCGTATCATTCTTTACTTCCATTTTTTTATAGCAGGCAGACTGTGCCATGACACCTTCGACTCCATAATCGTTCACTAACGCCAAACGCGCCAGACGTTCGCCCACTACCCTTTTCCGAGCAGGATGAATACCTTTCTCCATCCCTGCATCCATCAATACAGCCATGCCGACATTAGGCACCATAGTTTCGGCTTTCAATTGCTGCTCACGCAAATAAGCAGAATTAATAACCGGCTCACCAGGTGCTGTAATGATGGCATAGTCATAAGGAGCGATCTGGCAATAATAAAAAGGAAAGTCGCCTTGCTTCCACTCTGCACGCCAGCCTTTTATCATGGTAGTAAACATATCGGCATACGTTGAAGCACGATTCCAGTTATCTTCACCTTGATACCAAATCACACCTTTCATGGCTAAACCAATAAGCGGATGAAGCATACCATTGAAAAGTACAGTCGGAGTGCGATTCTTCGACTTTATATCTTCCGGGCTTTGGGGTATTTTAGCTGCGGGGAATGCCTTGAGCCATTCAGGGCGCATCCAAGCCTCACAAGCCGATCCTCCCCAAGCAGCAACAATCAATCCTATAGGAACCTGAAGCTGTTCTTGCAACAAACGGCCAAAATAATATGCAGTAGCACTAAACTCACGTACGGTCTTAGGCTCTGCGTGATTCCAGCAACCGGTTACATCATCCACAGGAGCAAACTGCGAATTACGCTTCACCGTAAAAAGCCGGATTTGCGAATTACGGCTACGCAATACATCCATATTGGCGTCTTCCACAGGTTGATTCTTAAATCCTTTCATAGGCATCTCCATATTGCTCTGCCCCGAACAAATCCATAATTCACCCATAAGAATATCCTTAATCCGAGTGCGTTCACCATCATCAAAAGTAATATCATAGGGGCCTCCTGCAGCAGGTGTCTGTACAGTAAGTTTCCACTTTCCTTGCTCATCAGCTCTCGTAGTATAGGTCTGCCCATCCCAGCCGGTAGTCACCTCAACGATTTTACCTTTCGAAGCATTGCCCCAAAGACTGGCCTGACTCTGTTGTTGCATAACCATACCGTCCGAAAAAAACGCCGGCAAAGACACTTTAGCTTGAAGTGCCACTGCAACAAAAAAAGCACAAGCTATCATGATACATTTCTTATTCATATACTTTTCACTTTATAATTCACAAGACAATCTTTCCATATTGTGAGCTCTTATAACCATCACTTCATTCTTACCAATTCTACCGGGCCAAGTAATCCTGCCGGAAGCAGGCCATTACCGGGCAAACGATACTTGGCATTAGCCCATATGCCGTCAAAAGGAGCGCTACCCTGGTCCATTCCCCGAAGAGCATTTGCCCAAGTATTTACCACCTCGATTTCAAGACGATTGGCTCCGGCTACCAAAGCGGAAGTGATATCTACCTGATAGGGGGGAGTCCAGGCTATGCCGCATGCTTTCCCATTCACACGAACTGTTGCCACATTGGCTACGCGTCCCAGACTGAGAAGCACGCTCCCATCGAATTCATCCTGAACAACAAAAGAAGAAGTATAACAGGCACGTCCTGAATAGAACTTTACTTTAGCATCACTTTCTTTACTCCAATCAAAAAGTTCATCACGAACCAGTTTCACATCAGTTTTCTCAAAATGAACTGTCCATTCACTGTTCTCAAGCGGAGTGCGACTTTCCTCTTTCCATTCGTGCCGGACTAATCTTTTTGCCATATTCTCTGCCGCCACATTCTCCTCATGCAGAAGCGAATCACCGGCAAAGAGTTCAAGTGCATCCTTGCTTTTGAAGAAAATCACGAAACGTGATCCGTATGCCGGCAATGATAACGACACTTCGGTGCGTCCTTCCCGTTCCGCCCATTGTTCCGGGATATAAGTACGCCCGGTTACCGCATCGTATAATTTGGGGGCCAGTCCTTTCTGACGGAACGAAGCTGTAAAATTCCGGGCTTCATTTTTCTGATTTGCTATAAAGTAGATTTCCATATCATCTGCCGTACGATGCGCATATGCCACCTCAGCCGGTAACTCTATATCGCGTTCCAAGCCCATGGCTGCAAAACTTTCGGCTTTATAGGGCAACTCGGGAATTATCACTCCCTGTTCTTTCCACTCTGCTATTTTTTGCTCCACCTCTTTTGACAAAGGAACAGCAGTAGGATCCATAGGACGAGCCGTAGGCAATACCAGCACTTTGTAACGCCCACCGCCAGGCAATACAATATGGCCATCTTCCACCTTTGCCAAACGAAGTAAAGCATCTTTATTGAAAGAATCGTACTGATAACCACGAAGCGGGTTAATCCACTTATCGGGATCTGCCATATTAGCCGAATGAGTGACTCCCACAGGAACTACACGAAGCGGCTGGCCTTCATTAGCCAAACGAACCCGCTCGCTCTCCACACGTTCAGCACCATAAATACCGGGTAACATACTCACCAGCCTGTCCGGTAAAATGGCACGCCGAGGCATCTCCTCACCGGTAAAAACAGCAATGTCTACAACAGGAGTTCCTTTTTGCAGCAGAGTTTGGCAACGGGTAGCATAATCCACAAACGCACTGCTCTCACGAAACCAAGTCTGATCGCGCTGATAGAAAAGCCCGATACCGTCAAGCGTCATGCCGGGAGCGCGGTCCAACCAAGGATTATGAGTGAAAACATGGAAGAAAAGTTTATTAATGCCCAAAGCATAATTACGGTCGAGCAATGGTTTAAGCATAGCGGGATCTTCGTCCCAAGTGCCACGGATTTCAGTAAATCCTTCGGCTTGAATCACATTCTTACCGTAAATATGAGCACCACTAACTGCATCAAGTACATCATTAAGTTTATCATGGGTAGGACTGTTTAACCAGAATTCTCCCATAGGAAGATCCACCTTATCGTAATGGCGTAATCCGTCGGCCACCATAGTGGGGCTTACACACTCGGCCGAAAAGCGGCAATCGTATTCACCGGCACATTGGGCCAACACTGTGTAGAAAACATCAGTCACCAGTTCACCGATAGTAATGCGGACATCACGCAACACCTGCTCGCTTTTTTCAGCACTTTCCATTGGTATTCCCGCCAACAAGGGCAGATAGGGCATCAAATCATACCCGCGACGGCTCTTAAACTCTGCAGCAAACGTTGCGCTCCAGTTTTGCGAACCACACTCCCAACTATCCACATGCATATATTTCAGAACTTCACGAGCCACTTCCGGTGTCGTTTTCTCAAATACTTGGGCAAACCAGTTGTCAAACTGTTTGCGAACAGCTGCAACACTGAACTTATCACATTCCAGTCCTTTACCGCCTCCTGCAGTGGCATTGACATGCCCGGTAGAAGTATGTCCCATGCGAAGAATACGCCACTCTCCTTCGGGCAATTTAGCGGTAAGAGCACCATCCGTAAGTGTCAGTCGGCGCACCTCATTTAGTTGTACACAGGCCTCATCCGGAATTTCTTGCGAAGTGGAAGCATCAGCCACACGCCATACAAAGCCGGCTTTACCTTCCCACTGATGAATACGAGGAGCCGTATGCAAACGAATCTCCTTTATCTTCAAATTAGGTTTCCATTTAGCCGCATCCAAATCCTCACACCCCGGTTCACTGCCCTCCGGCGTCCATTCAAAACGAAAATACTTAGCCGTAGTGGGCGGCAAGCCATGAGTAGAGTGGCAGTCGGTATTCTGCCAACCATGCCGGGCAGGCTTTAACTGTTTCAAAAAGCGATAGTTCCTACCGTCATCACTCACAAGCACTTTAAGCCTATGCGCTTGATAATTATTACCACTCAAAACAATCTCTACATTACTTACTGTAACCGGTTGTTCATAAGTATAGTCTATCCGGCAAGGATAAGAAGAACGAATAACTCCTTTCTCATCCATATTGACCGCTTTCTTCTTATCTTTCACTTCGGTACCGGGAAGAGTAGCCAAACTTATAACTGGTCTCATCACAACATCTGCCGGTTGCTTACCCAAAGGAATGGCATAAGTAGCTATATCCTCACTATACCCCTCATAACCTTCAAGTTGAGGAAGAGGCAAACGTTCAATATTGCCGCCACGAATGATGGTATCACTCCAGACAATCTTCTGCATGGACTCCTGAGGTGTAATCCATGGTCCACCTGCCAATGCAAAGCCGTCACAGATATGCATCCCCAACCGAAGTCCCAACCGCTTTGCCTCTTTCATGCTATGATCTACCATTTCCCAAAACTCAGGGGTAAGCTGTTGGGCTTGTCCTTCATACTCCGGTCCCTGACCTACGCCTTTAATAGGCATGAGATAAGCACCGCCTAATCCAACTTGCTTCATAGCCTCCAAATCAGCTGTTATTCCTTCAGGAGTTACAGCACCATACATCCAATACCAGAAAGTCCAAGGACGAGCATCATCTGCAGTATAACGCACCGATTGCTCCTCCGTAGGCATGTTTTGCCGGGTACCGCATCCAACGAATGTAATACTCAGCAAAACAATTAATACTAAAAGATATTTTATCTTCATATCCAATTGATTATTCAAATCAAGTTAATTATTTGGCCGCTTTACTAAATTGCATAATAAATCCACCACCATACCGGCCATCAGCCCAGAATGCCTGTGATGAAGGACCTACCAAATCGGTGGTATTTACCTTGTTGCGTACAGGAGGGATGACGCGCATCAAAGCGATGCCGGTAGCAGGCAGACGATAAAGCAACTCATCACGACCATCGCGCGGTTGATAAACTCCCATGTACTGTTCGGGATTCTTATTGGCAATGCGAACAGTACCTTCCGAAGTAGACAACTCCATCCACTGTACATCGGCAAAGTAGCCTTTGAATTCAGGATAAAGGAAGCTTTCACCGGGGATAGGGTCATTGTAGTCATTAGCCCAGATACCTGTTTGCGGACCATGCAAGCGGTTCTGCCACACTCTGTAAGGCCCCTTCCCCAGCCAACTCTTACGCAGCATTTTCTCTTCAGGATAATCAAACATCACGCCCATAAGGTCGACTACTCCACTGAAATTATAGGAGAAATCGAGTTCAACAGTGCCTTCCGCATCAATCACCCAGATGGCCTTCTCGAATGAACCCAGCTTATAATTGGCTGTAATGTAAAGGCAACTTCCTTCACTCTTTATGTCGAAACCGGTGAAACGGCCTGCATCCTCGAAGGTGGTATATTGAGTCTTCTTTTTCTCGGCATCTTTATCATCGTGATTATAGAACTGATCCATAGACCGGTCGGCACGTTTGGCAGCAATAAAACGGGGGCCATTGCTCAAGCTGAATGTACTTCCTCCTAATTTCACCCCTTTAAGCTGTCCGTCGGCATAACTGAAAGCAAACTCCTTGTCAGCAACCGAAACCTTAAGCTGCTCGGCAGTGCTGGTATAGGTAGGCGCCGCACCTTGCTTGGCCAAAACTGGTAACGCTACATTCACCAGATTATAAGTCCAGGTAAACAGTTCACTACCATACGCATCTATGGCGGTAACATGCAGTAAGTTTGCATTATTTAGAACAGAAGCTATCTTCAAAGTTCCGGCAGTATGAGGTTCTATGTCAGGTCCATTCACCGTAGCACTTTTTATCACTTTGGTCTCCAAACCATCTACCGCCACATATTCATACTTAAATTTGCAATCTTTCAAATTACTAAAGTCGTAACGGTTCTCCAATTGCAACACACCATCAAAATTCCCATCGGGAGTATTCATTATCTGTATAGGACACCACACCTGACGAATGGTGTAGTAACTGCCTTCCTTCTCATGATGAGGCCCCACAATCCCATCTGCTCCATAGTTGCCTACATTATCGATAAAACCGTTCATATCCACACGCTTCACTCCCTCATCGGCCAACATCCAAAGGAAACCACCCGCACAACGGGGATGACGGCGCATCATTTCCCAATAATCGTACAACCCCGCACCATGGCCGCCATCGTAGAGTCCATGCAAGAACTCGGTAGGCATAAAGATTTCGGGCAAGCGCATATAGTTCTGACTTTCTCCATAAGAACGATAATGCATGGTTTCGTAACCTCCGAAATTGCCTTGCGGATGAATAACGGGACGCTTCTGTATGTCATGTTTGTGAAACTCACAATCAAGTTCGGTATTCCACCCCTTTTCATTACCGTTACTCCACCAAATAATGGAAGGATGGTTATGGTCGCGCTTAATCATCTCTCCCACCAGCTTCTGACCAACAACAGTCTCATGCTTGCCATGCCATCCACTCAACTCATCCATTACATAAAGTCCGAGGCTGTCGCATGCTTCAAAGAATTCGGGATCGGCAGGATAGTGGCTCAAACGGACTGCATTCATATTCATACTCTTAATAAGAAGCACGTCTTCTATATTCTTAGCTTTAGAAAGGGTACGACCTGTTTCCGGACGGAAGCTATGACGGTTCACACCTCTCACCGTCACACGCCGGCCATTGACATAAAGACCATCATTCGGGCGTGTTTCTACAGTACGGAAACCAAATTTTTGCCGTTCCCTATGCAACACTTTACCAGCTTTATTCATAAGAGTAAAATGAGCAGTATAAAGATTAGGAGTTTCAGCTGTCCACAGAGCCGGGTTCTTCAACTTCATATTAACAGACACCTCGTCTCCACCGGCGCGCACAACATCAGTCTGAGAAATAACTTCGCGTCCTTTTGCGTCACAGATCACCGTTTTCACCTGCGCGCCATCCAAAGCATGGTTAAGCATGCATTGGGCGATAAAAGTCCCGTCGGCTTGTGCATCCAACGCCACACGAGCTATGTTATCAGCCGGTTTCGCCACCATGAACACAGGACGGAAGATACCGCCAAAGTTCCAATAATCGGCACGACGTTCAGCAAGATTGACTCCCGCATTGGCACTTTCTTTGCTTACAGTCACTTCCAATACATTTTTCTTATCAGAACCGAAAAACACACGATCACTCACATTGTAAACAAAGCGATAAAAAGCACCTTGATGCATTTCACCCGCCTTACGCCCATTGATGGTGGCGTAAGTATCTGTCATTGATCCCTCAAACACAAGTTCCACTTGCATTCCATTCCATTCGGCGGGCAAATTGAATTCGTACCTATACATACCCTTCTCATCAGCCACACCGGCCGGAAAGGCTTTTCCATAAAACTTCATACCATACTGATAGGTACCGAAGCCTTGCAATTCCCAACAGGAAGGCACACCTATTTTACTCCATTTACCGGAATTATTACCCCCGGTACAGAAGAAATCCCATTCCACCATGTCATCGCATCCTTTACCTGAAAGATATTGCCGCTGCGTTTCAACAGAAGTTTGCGCCCACAAACTCAAAGCAAGAATAAGGGCAGAGAGAAGAGTTGTTGTCCGTTTCATTATATTAAATAGTATTACTTTTTCCAAGTTGCACATATATAACTTTTTCATATCATTCATGAGACGAAGAATGTATTTGTTTGTACTCACACTTTCAAGCGATCCATACGAACCTTTCTTCATCTATGACAGGCTAATTTATCAGGTCAAAGCGGGCTGATGCGTACACGCAACCTATGTTCCTTTTTTTTCTCAATGACATATTTCTTGAGCACTCCCGGCCCGCAGCTACTATTCCCTAACCCCAGCACAGCCGCATCAATGCTGACAACTACCTGTTTACGGGGAACCAACTCACAATCATGCGTCGCCCCGGCAAGATCTTCGGCCGTATAAGGCAGTGCCGAGAAAGAAAAAGGAGTGTCGATTGCACTGATACGTATACCATGCCCTCTATGGTCGGTCAAGCGGAGATCCGTCACCTCCTCATGGTTCCCTCCATCCTGAGGACGAGGGTAAGGAGTATACTGTTCTTCCAAAGTACTTTCCCAACGGCCAATGTAAGTAGCTTCCTTACGATCCGGATAACTTTCTATCGGTCCTCTGCCATACCAACTGATATTTCCATACTGTTCGCCAAGCATAAAGTTGAGCCCCAAACGAGGCAGTTCCGGAAGTTCTCCTTCAAAACGATAATTTTGCTCTATATCCACAGTACCGTCAGTATAGGGGAGGTAATCCGTCGTCACCACAATGGCGCCTTTCTCATAGCAGTATTTCTCTACTTTATATTGATGGGTGTTTCCGTCAGCCCTCATCGTGTCACGCAAAGGAACAATGTTTTCCACAACAGGAGCATTCAAACGATGATTCTTCCAATCCTTAGCCAACCAGTTACCGAAACTTTTATCATTATCAGTAGGTGCACGGAAAGCCTGCATACGCAGACCAGACAACATACCAAGTACATCATGGCGCGGACTTTCACCAATAGCAAGCGGTTTCAACGGACGCCGGTCAGTCATAGCCATCATTGCTTCATTCAGAGCAAAACGAAAAGCCGCCACTTCATGTCCGGCTTTTGCCCAAAGCTCGTCTTTGCGCAATACCAGCCGCACATGCAAACGGACATCGGCTTCCGTATCAATCCTAAAATCAGGCAACGCCACATCGGTTGCCTGCCCAGGAGCTACTTCGGGCAGAATTATTTCACCCTGTCTTGCAGAACGTCCGTTTTTCAATAATGTATAAAGACAGCGGTAATTCTCCAAACCTACATGATGATGCCGGTTAGTCACTGTAAGGCGAGAACCTTTAAGCACTTCCTTCTCCACCTTTCCCCGGATAAGTTCAAGAGATATCGGTGAATAAACCTGCTTTACTTCCCAATATTTCGGTGTAGTTTCCCGGCCGCTGCGTACAATGCCATTAAAGCAAAATGCTTTCAGATTGGGCTTGTCGCCAAAGTCACCGCCATAAGCTACCATAGTGCGCCCGTCGGGCAGCTGCTTATAGATGCCTTGATCCACCCAATCCCAGATAAAACCGCCTAACATACGAGGGTGACTATATATCTCATTCCAATATTCCTGAAAATTACCAAGCGCATTGCCCATACTATGAGCATACTCACTTGTCATTACGGGACGATTGTCATTGTCACGCTCGGCAATCTCAAGCAACCGTTCCCAACGGGCATTCTCCGCACGTTCCTTATCTTCACCTTCGGGAATACCGGGATTAAGATAGTCCTGTTTCAATCGGGTATAAAAACGGCTGATCACGTCAACGGTCACCGGATCGGGAGCGCCATCCACCCCCTGCGCCCCTTCATAATGAACCGGACGTGTGGGATCGAAATCGTGCAGCCAAGCGGAAATAGCAGCGAAATTAGGACCGTACCCACTCTCATTACCCATACTCCACATCACAACTGATGCATAATTTTTATCACGTTCGGCCATGCGTACGGCCCGATCCATGAAAGCGGCATGCCAATCGGGCGTACTCGCCAAAGTACCGCGAAGCCCATGTTCTTCAATATCAGCTTCATCCATCACATAAAGCCCGATACTGTCGCACAGCTCATACCAACGTGTCACATTAGGATAATGGCTGGTGCGTACAGCATTGATATTGGCTTGTTTCATCAGAAGAATATCTTGCAGCATCGTCTGTTCATCCATCACTCTGGCATTGACCGGATGATGTTCATGGCGGTTTACTCCCCGAAAGCGAATAGGAGCGCCATTGACCAACATCTGCCCGTTTTTAATTTCGACAATCCGAAATCCTACCCGCTGTTCTATCTGTTGCACAACCTCTCCCTTCTCATTCATCAGCGTAAGATGAAGTTTATAAAGATTAGGTGTCTCGGACGTCCAGCGGTGAGGGGACTTAACAATAGCCTGCATGCGCCCCATTCTGCGGGGACCGCGCTGGGGATACCACAAATTCATACGTGAAGCCTTATGCTCCAAATCGAGGACCTCCGGCACATCAACTTCAAGGCCGGACACCTGCCTACCTTCCGAATCAATCATCTCCACAACATTACCTTGCATATCCTTCAGTTCAGCTTTTGCCCGGTAACCTACGCCAAGTTCCCCTTGCCGTACAACAAACGCAGGATCCACCTGTAATATAAAATCATCATAGCAGCCCGGCTTGGCAGGCAACGTGCGTACAGTATAATCCCGAAAAGCCACTTTATGTGTATGAATCAGCGTAATGTCGCGATGAATTCCACCAAAACGCCAAAAATCCTGGTCTTCAAGGTAAGACCCGTCACTATAACGGTACACCTCTAAGGCTATTTGATTTTGTCCTTTCCGGAGATAACGGGTAACATTAAACTCACTTGCCTCCATGCTGCCCTGGCTATACCCCACCTTCTCACCGTTAATCCATACGTAGAAAGCACTCATCACGCCGTCAAAGCGTAACAACACTTCTCCATCCCCTTCCCAATGGGCCGGCAATGTAAACGTCCTGCGATACTGGCCGACAGGATTACGTTCCTTATAGGTAGTGTAATCTTCCTTAGGAGTACCCATCACACGAGGTGGGTCAATACGGAAAGGATAGCCTGCCGACACATAAATGGGAGTACCGTATCCACGATTTTCCCAATTGGAAGGCACTAAGAAATCCTCCCACCCCGAATCATCGAATTCCGTCCGGTAAAAGTCAAAGACACGTTCGTCAGGCACCGGAGTCCAGCGAAATTTCCACTCTCCGTTAAGGGAATAACTACTGTCGCCTACCTTCTGCCGATAAGGGACAAAAGCAGCACGAGCAGGTAACCGATTTATGTGCAACACATGATGATTCTCCCAGTCATGAGAGAAATTATCAGCTTTCACAACCTGAGATACGGCCGGCGCACTCAATAAAAAAAGAGAAATAAAGAATATGTTCATTTTCATCATACCATTATCCAATAAATATACCTATAAAAAAGACGGATACACAACGCTTCTGTACCCGCCATACAGGCAAGAATGTTATTAGTTGTCAACCTCACCTGTTAACTTGAGTACAACAATTATTTTCGACCGTCATTATGTGTAAATTTGCATATTTAGTTAAACAAAGAAAGACAATGGTATTAGGAAGCGTAGCAGATTTGCTGACGGATGACATCTTTTTGGAGAAGATTCTCGGTAATTATCCGCAACCATCTATCGACATAGAGCAATGGTTGCGGAACAATTACGGAGATTCCTTGGAAGAAGCTTTTGCAGCCAAAACTATCTTGGAGGGATTGGACCGGGAAGCACCCTTGATGACCAAGCAAGAACAGCTTGAAATCAAGGAGGACATAGCTTATTCTCTGAAACTATACGATTTACATGGCAGATAATAATATATGAAACATCACTATTTATGGCCGATACTGCTTCTGATAAGCTGCAGTCCGGCTAAAAAAGAAAAGTGCGAACCGATCTACTCGCAAATGATGGTAGAGACACACGGCTTAGGCGATTTTTACTGCAACAGACACCATCAGGCCAAACTCGACACAACCGGCTGGGATTATGTATCAGGCTTAGTCGCACATTCAGTTCTGAAAGCCTGGAGTGCCTATCCGGAAAAGAAAGCCTATTATGATGCCGTCAAAGCGTTTGCGGACAACAGCCTCAATGAAGACGGCACTTTCATTCACAATAAGAAAGGTAAAGACGCCCTGCGTCCCAGTAACATTGACGATTTGCCCGCAGGAAATATCTTCTTCGGACTTTATGAAGAAGAAATGCGGCAGGGAGATACTTTGGAAGCGAGCAAATACAAGACTGCCGCCACTCTCATACGCAACCGGCTGAAGTATGATCATAGCCGCATCAAAGCACCGCTTCCGGGTGCCGGCTGCTTTTTCCACAAGGCTGTATACCCCAATCAAGTATGGTTGGACGGGCTTTTCATGGGCTCACCCATCTACGCGCAATGGCAAGCCAAGTTTGGGAAAGAGGACACGAAGGACAACAACGAAAGCTGGAGTGACATAGCACTGCAATTTAAAACAATTCACCAATACTCATACAATGCCGAAAAGCAGCTGAACTATCATGCCTGGACTGCAACTCCTGAAGATGAAAATTCTTTCTGGGCCCAACAGGACGGCAAGTTCAAAGGATGCAGCCCCGAATTCTGGGCAAGAAGTATGGGCTGGTACATAGCCGCCCTGGTAGATGTATTGGAGTTTATGCCACGCGAACACGCAGACTATCCGGCGATGCACCGGATTCTGAATGAAGTAGCAGCCGGGCTGAAGCGTTGGCAGGATCCGAAAAGCGGCGTATGGTATCAACTGCTACAATACGACCACTCAATGGCAGCCGACGGAAAAGGTGATACCATAAGCGGCAAAGTATATAATGTAGGCACGCAACCCAATTACGTGGAATCTTCCGCTTCGGCAATCTTTACTTATGCCTTTTTGAAAGGCATACGCTTGGGTCTGCTTGACAAAGATGAATATCTCCCCGTAGCAGAAAAGGCCTACAACGGAATATTGAAGCAGTTTGTGCGCCAAGAGGGCAACAAAACGCATATCATCCAAGTATGCGCTTCAGCTGGCTTAGGTCCTAAAAACAATCCTTCACGCACAGGTACAATCAACTACTATTTGGCAGGCAAGGATGTCACTATCACTGAGAATGAGGGAAAAGCCATCGGTTCATTTATAATGGCATCAGTGGAATGGGAGTTAATGAAGAGATAAAATTATAGAAAGCCATCGTTTCTTATCTGATAAAGACAATGGAAGGTGTCCCCGGCTATACTTGTTTTCTGGAAATGAAACGAAATCCACTAATTTTACATTGAGAGGACGGATAATTTTCAGCCATATACCGAACCTCATTCGGTCGTATACTGGCTCACCCGTAAAAGTATGTGGTTTCATTCGATGTTTAAACCTACATCTCCAATAAATAACTGTTCACAATTAATTCATATCAGGAATATCAGGAGCTAAATGGGCTCGTTTCTTTGCGGTGAAAAGATTCATAACCGCAGGAAGAGGAGAGCCCGAACCTATGTCCTAAATATCATTTTCCCGGCTGTATTATATCGAAAAGATACCGGATAAATGTAGCTGCACTTCAACAAAAGCCTTGTTTTCCAATTGCGGGCTGTAGGGTTTCCACCTGCGGGCTGCACAGCCCGCAATAGGCAACCGCCCGGTTCGCAATTGGAAAACGGAGTTTATCAAGGTACATAGCGGCATTACATCTGCTTGAAAAGTATAAAAGCAACCGGATAAAAGTACATTTATCTTGTATGTTTGGGATGAAAAGCAAAGGAATGAGTGCTTTTATCCCCTAATGCGGGCTAATTTCAGCAAGATACGGAGAGACAGGAGATTGCTGACAAAAGCATCAGATTATAAATAAGTTATGTGGCAGGGAACCTCAAAAGAGGAAGCATTTAAGGTGATGACAAACGTTTGTCGTCACCTTGTCATCACCCATGTCGTTGCTCCTGTATCCTTCTCTGGTAAAGGGATAAAGACATATTGTGTTGAGTGATGACAGAATCTCTGTTTTTCTTCATTGTTTTATGGTTGAAGATATAGCTTTAAGCATCGAATGAAACCACATACTTTTACGGGTGAACCCGTATACTGAATGCCATTCAATCGTATACTGAATTACCCCTCTCCTGAAAGTACTCTGGGCAGGAATAGGCTGCACCGGACTGGCGGTGTAAAAAGAAGACAAATGAGGTTGTAAGAATGAGATAACCGGACGAACAATACAACGAGATCAGACAGCCATTGCCAATTCACGCAAACGATTCAAGCTTCGACACACAAGGTTTCTGACAGACTGGTAATTCATGTCCATAATCACGCAAATATCCTCGTATTTCTTTTCTTCCATATAATATAAGGTAATAGCTTGGCGCTGACGCTTAGAAAGCTGACGCAGCAATGACTCAACCTTCACACTCTGAAAAAACTCAGCTTCATGACGCAAGTAATCCTCCTCTACATCGGCGTCTTCAGCCACACGTTGAAGACTGTCCACCTGGACATCGCTGCCGAACACCAAACGACGCAACTCATCACATATCCGGTTTTTGAGAGAGATAAAAAGATAAGAACGGAAATTGGCTACTTCACTCAGTTCTTCGCGCTTAATATAGATTTTAACAAAGACATCATGTATACAATCCTTAAGCAACTCACGATCCGTTGTCAAACGCAAGCCAAAATTGAAGAGTTGATTGACATACATATCATAAAGTTGCGCGAAAGATTTGTGATCCCCCTGTTGCGTGCGGGCTACCAACAATCGGGTTTGTTCTATAAAATCTGAGTTCGTCATAGCTGTTATTTATAGGTTGATATTCTGGTCTGGTAATTCCCCATTCCAATGATGCAAATATAAACAGCCCTATAACAGAAGAACGGTAATAATTCGTCTATAATAAGAAAATACAGATAACGCAAAGAAATTACATACAAAAAACAATTATTACCATAACAAAGAAGGGGAGCCTGCCTCAGACTCCCCTTCCACTATATAAAACATTGGCTACAACCGGTGCAACCAATAAACGCACTCTTCTTGAGAAGCACCAAGAATTTCATATTCACCACTGATTTTCAACTTATTACTAATCAATCTTTCTTCACCAGTCTCTACATTCACTTGTTTCAGCATGTATTTACCTGCCGCCACAGGAATGGTAAATTTTGATTTCGAATGGGAATATATGATAATATCCGTATCAGATTTTACCATTTCGTAAACATCGCCCGCCTTTCGTTCCATTGGAACAGTCCGGGCAAACGCTTGCAACAACTCTTCACTCACACCTTTTATTTGCGGACAAGAACCACCGGCCATAGCTACTGCCCATGCCATTGCCGGATAGTTTTGCGCATAATAAGTCACAGCCTTTTCAGGATAGCGAAGCCGATACTCGCTTACGGCACGATAAGCCTCGGCATAAGTCACCTTTCCCACTCTCATTTTACGGGCATGCTGGCGAGGCGCCAAATTCACTCCACCTTTAGGAGCATATAGCTCTTTTGTATTGTAATGCCAATAACGTATGTCAATAATATCAACAATCTTACTACGCACCGGATCATCCAATATAGCATCTTGCACATCTTTTGTAGCACTCAGTGCCACGAGAGCGTCCTTACCGGTTTCAGCCTCCCATTCCGCAATTACGTCAATCCAAAACTGCACAAAATGAAGCGGACCCGTATATTCGCTACTGACAAGCTGAACTACATTAGGTAAGTCTGCCAACTCATTCAAACACGTACGAATATACTGGCGATGAAGCTGGCGGCGCACAGGATGAGTCACATCATAAAACATGTCTGCTACAAAGATCCGCTTATCACCGGCAAAATTGACAGGCTCTGCAAAACCTGTATTATTGATATTATTGGCACTACGCCAAGGGCTATCTACCCAATGCGCGCCTGCTTCCAATATGTTGTGCTGAAAGTAATTCTCGTGGTAGAGCAACACTCCTTGTTCAGCACCTTTCTCGGCAAACTGTCGCAAACGGCTCCAATACCAACGGTTAGGACGGGTCAGATCATACTTAGTCAATCCATCCCAAGCTTTTCCTTGCCCGCTACGCGCAAAAGGCTGTTCATAGAAAGGAGCCCACGAATCGGCGTTCCGACGCCGGATACGTTCATGATCATCCCGACGGCGGTCGAGCCAAAGACCATAATTGTGATCGAGTACAACCAGATTGTTGCGTTTCATATAATTGACAGTAGAGTCTATACGGTCCGTATAAGCAAAGCCTTCACGCCCGGGGACAAAACGGGTCACATGAGGCTTATAGCTATGAATACGGTTCTCCTTGAGCCACCCATTCCACCATTGCACATCAAGTTTGCCACCTGCAAGAAGAGCGCCGTTCACCGATAAGACTCCCTTATTCAATGCAAACTGAGGAACATCCTGTGTTTTCTCCGGACGATTCTGCTGCCGATGCAGATTCTTAATCTGTTTTATATGAGCAGGCTTCAAAGCATCTATCGTCATTAGTCCTGCAGACGACACAGAAGCCGTATAAGGAGCCTTCTCTATCCAAGAACGCAAAGTAAGCAAAGGAGAGTAGGCCTCGCGAGCCAACTGCATAGCCTTTTCGACAGTGGGACTGCTACTGGCATTTACGGCACGCGGCAGAATACGCGCCTGACATTCGAGTTGGTTTGGTTCCATCTCACCCATATCGCCCATTTGCATACGTTCCTGCAACTGCGCATAGAACAGACTGCGAGGGGACACATGATTATTGGACTCGCCCCACTCACCATTGCCTTTGAAAGCAGACCAACAACCATAAGCATAATTACGGGCATCGACAGCAGGAGAATAGCACTCAATTTCGGCGGCTGTACATTGCCAAAACATACTGTTCGAAGCATTCCAGCCCAGTCCATACATGTCTTGTCCATGATTACTGAAAGAGAGCATGTGTCCGTCTATATCCACCACATCAAAAAGCAGTCCGCAAGCCCAAGAGCCCACCGAACCGCTGAACCCTAATGCCTCAGATGCCTCACACTGTACAAATGCATTCGGTCCGGCTGCCAAAGCACCTGCAGAAAAATCATGAATACCTTTCGATGAAAAGCATCGCTGAAAGAGAGTCTGTTGACCGCGCGTATGGAATGTCCAGCGGCGATGTCCCGCTATCTCACTGACAGGTTCCGTAGATACACAATCTTCTACTGTTACCTTTGAGGTCGTTTTCTGCAACACCACCGCACTACCGGCCAAATGACGGAAACTTAAACGGCGCACCCAACAATTAGTAGCATTATCCATATAAACGCCTTCCCAACAATGATCTTCATCCATAGGATAACAAGTGTCGTAGTCGGAATCTATCGTAAGATTCTCTACACCAATGCGTTCAATGCGCCCTTTCCACTCATACCGCAATAAGAGAGGCGCCTCCAGTTGCTTGTCAATTGCCATTGTCAACGGCGCATCGAGCGTGATTTCCATTCCATTTACATCAGCTACGGTACGCATCCAACGAAGATCAATGTCACCGGGTTTCCAGCCAAGATAACCAAGTCCGCCACCGAAATGATCACAATCCAGTAAATCAATCCACACTTTGGTTGAAGGACGATAAACCATGATCTCTTCACCCTGTTCCACTTTACCGTTCACTGCAATTTTAGTACTATTGCACGCCAGATAGTCATTGGTTATCTGGAGCGTATCGGTAATCAGAAGATCGTTATTCCCCTCTACATAAATAGCGGCGCCACGATCTGTCCCCATTTTTTTGAGTATAGTCCTGTCGCGATGAATCCCGCGAAGGACTACCCCGGAAGTAGTTAGACGCAATGGCTGATGTAAACAGAAAGTACCTTCATCCAAAAGTACCGCCCCTCTGAATCCCTGCGCATCAGGTTTCAGAATAGAAACATAGTCGATTGCCTGCTGAATACGGGCGGAACAATCACCTTCCTGCCAAGATACAAAAACCCGGTTTTCCACATCGGGAATAGGCTTATTGCTGTTCTCATAACCACACGAAGAATAGTCGGGAATACGATTTCCCTGTTTATCTGCATGGTAGGTTATTTTTCCCTCTTTTACAGAAAGAGGAAACTGCTGCGCCCTCACTGAGAGCGAAGCAGTTAACAATAAGGTTAGAAAAAAAAGTCTGTTCATAACATCTTAAAAAAGTTTCTTTTTACCTTCAAGCGTATCATGATTGTTCTTCAAATCAGTCCAATCAATTTTCTTTGTGGGATCAATGCCGTTAATGTATTTCTCAATATTATTGTAGCCGTCACCGTTTATATCCTGTATAGCATCAGAAGCATCATTGGGATTGAGTCCATATTTTTCTTCCCAAGCATCAGGCATTCCATCACCATCGGTATCAAGTACAGGAGTACCCTTGTACTCAGGCAGACCACCAACTTGACGGGGATCCGTAATGATGCCTTTCTTATAGGAATCAACCGGCAAGCGCCGCTTCACTGTCGTTGGCACGAATTCATAATTGGCAGCATCTTTAGCATAAATAGCTTTACCGGTTTTTACGCTTTTCACCATACGGTGATCTACGGCATCACGTTTTGGGAAAGTGGCCCCAACATGGCTCAGCACATAATTATAGGCTTTTTTCGCATCCATTATAGTTACATGAGGCATATCAAACGGCTTGTCCATCTTAATCTTAGCCAGTGTTTCTTCCATCTTATCTTCAGATACCGGAGGCTGTACGCCGCCATCCCAGTTATCTGCTGTCACACGCTTGTTCCCATGGACAATATTGCCATTCACATAAGCTTTTCCATATACATCTTTAAACTCTTTGGCACGTCCCGCTTCCGGCTTCACAATACGATAGCTGATAGGCTTATCAAGCGGAGTTATGGGACCCGGCTTAAAGTTATTATTGATGATATTGAGCAAACTCTTGTTATCACCACCGTCAATAGAACGATTCCACCAGTTATAGGTGATATTATTAACAAAGTTAAAGTCACCATCCATACCGATCGAGCAATTCCGGCTGATATTCGAAGCAAAGAGATTACGACAGAACATGCTGTTATGACCGCCGATCGTTGCACCGAACGCATGATTATAACAATCAAGCGCTTCAGTAAACATAGAGTTCTGAATTGTGATGTTCACAGTAGGCAGTTTAGTGTATCCCCCATCTGCCCTGCGATCGTACACATGACGATAGAGCGACATATTCTCATCCAATCCCCAACTGGCAGAGACATGGTCTATGATAACATTGCCCACGCAATTACCACCCAAGGCATCGTCCCGGAACAGTACATCCTGTTCCCCACGCCGGAAACGCATATGACGGATAATAATATCATGTGTATCAAGCAGGAAAGAAGCCCCTGTCACACAGATACCGTCTCCGGGAGCTGTCTGTCCGGCAATGGTTATATAAGGGGCACGCACATTAATAGGTGACTCCAATTTGATCACACCAGCCACATTAAACACAACAATACGGGCACCACCTGTTTCACAAGCTTCGCGCAATGTGCCCGGCCCGCGATCAGCTAAAGAAGTTACAACAATTACCTTGCCGCCACGTCCGCCGGGCGTATAGGCACCGCCTCCTTCCGCTCCGGGAAAAGCCGGAATCTTAGCTTGCTTCAAGTCGGAAGGTTTACTTGCCCAAGGAACGTAAGGACGCCCTTTAGCTGCCTCTGACATTACAACCGGTAAAGCGCGTTGCCAAGCCTCGTCAGAAAGACGATTTATCTCGGCTTGTATTCTTTCGCCACGCGCTTTTTCAGCAGCAGGAATTGTGGGATATTGAGCCCAGGCAGATGCTGCACTTGCTACAAAAACCACCGTACATAAAGTACGTGTTAGTGAATTCTTCATGTCTATTAATATTTTATATCTAAGCTGACAAGAAGACGTTTGAGAGGAATACTTTGTACTCTTTATTTCTTTCCCCGATATGCATTTATATATTCACGCGGAGTCTGGTTGTACTTTTTACGGAAACATTTGCTAAAATAACCGGAATCATTGAATCCCACAGCAAAAGCTATTTCGGAGATAGATAAATCTGTCTTCTTAATAAGTTCGACAGATTTGTTTAACCGTATCTCTTTCACCCAATCCACCGGAGCCAACCCCGTAAGGCTCTTGAGTTTCTTAAAGAAAGCAGAACGGCTCAAACCGATAGAAGCCGCTATGGTGTCGATATTGAAGTCACTGTTTTCCATATTTACCTCAACCACTTGATGAATCTTCTCTATAAAATCCAAATCTTTCTTTTCCAAATAACCTGCATAATTATCCGAAAGCTCGACTTTATCATTCATCTCCCCATTATCACCACACATTTGCTCGCGGAACCGCTTACGTTCACCTAATAGCTGTTCAATACGTACAACCAGATAATCCTTACTGAAAGGCTTCACAATATAAGCATTAGCCCCTTGGGATATAGCTTGTATCTTGCTATCCTCATCTCCCTTTGCAGTAAGCATAATCACCGGTATGTGACTTACTTGAAAATCGCCACGAATACGTTTAAGCATTTCCATACCGTCCATGCAAGGCATCATTTGGTCGGTCACCACGACATCAGGATGATGAAAGTTCACCATCTTGAGTCCCTCCACTCCATCATGTGCCAAATGAATATTAAACCTATCCTCAAGCTGCAACTTCAACATATTACACAAATCAACATTATCATCCACTACAAGCACGCTAGGCAATAAGGAAGCATCACCGTTCTTTTCATCAGCCACCCGTTCATTACAGTCAGGCACTTCCTTTACAACCTGTTCATCCAAATAAAAATCCACCTCATTCTCCTTGTACTGTTCTTTGCCCAATAGCAGCCATACCGTAAATTGTGCACCTTGCTTACCATTGGCGGCAAATATCTCGCCATGATGCAATTCTACAATTTCTTTCGAAAGAGCCAGCCCGATACCGGTACCTTGATAATAAGCTCCTTTTGCATTATCAGCCTGTGAGAAACGACCGAATATTTCGGTCAGTTTATTTTGAGGAATTCCTACTCCGGTGTCTTCCACACGAATAAAACAATGTTTACCATCTTCTGCTAAACCGGAAACAATCCTAATTGAACCTCCGGAGGAAGTAAACTTAAAAGCATTCGAGAGTAAGTTACGTACCACAGTTCCTAACCTCTCCTTATCGCCCCATACCATAAGTTCCTCTACTTCCGGACAGAATTGTAAGTTTATCGCCTTTTCTTCTGCCATTATCATAAACTCCTTTTCGAAAAAAGCAAGTAGTTCGGTAAGATTGAAGCATGAAACATGCAGGCGCATCTTTCCATTCTGGATCTTGCGGAAATCAAGAATCTGATTTACCAACTTCAACATGTGCAAAGTATTCTTTTCCATCAACTCCACATACTTTTTCCCTTTGACAGACAGTGCCTCTGTTTTCAGTTCCTGTATGGGACCTTGTATCAGTGTGAGTGGCGTACGCAACTCGTGCGACACATTGGTGAAAAAACGTATTTTCAATTCCGACAAACGCTGGTCAATGTACACATTATTTCTCATCCGTATCAGAAATACGGAGAGGCGGATGCCCATATAGAGAACTCCCGCACCCAATAAAACATAGATGACGTAAGCCCACCAAGTGGCCCACCAAGGAGGACGAATGATCACCCGCATTTTACACTCCGAAAAAGAGTCAACGCCATTATCATCCATCGCTTGTACCCTGAATACATAATTGCCCGAAGGAACATTCGTATACGAAGCAAGACGATTAACGCCATTAAAATGCCATTGCTCCTCATAGCCTTCCAGAATATAACGATAACTGATGCTATTACGGTCTACATAACTCAGTGTTACAAATTCGAAAGAAAACATTGACTGATCATGGTTAAGCTTTATTTCATCAACATAAGAAATAGAACGGTCCACAATCGAAGGATTGTCTACCAAGCGAATATCCTGATTTCCTATTTGACAATTAACAATGAATGTTTTACTGGTTCTATCCACTTCCTTCAATTCATCAGGATGAAAAATAATGATTCCTTTTGTTCCCCCCATCCAGATTTCACCGGTCGGAGTACACACGCCTCCTTCCTCTAGTTCAAAGTCAGGAAAGCCATCATAATGGGTATAAGTACGAAAGTTACCGGTTTGCCGATCAAAACAAACGACCCCTAATTTCGTCCCTAACCATAACATACCATGCCTATCTTCTATAATGGAAGTAATTACTTCATTTTTCAAGTTTCCCACAAGTTCATAAGCAACAAATTCCGGTTCATGTTTCTCTTCATCATAACCTACCAGCTTATTCAATCCTCCACCAAAGACACTGGCCCATACAGTATCCTTACTGTCTTTATATAGTTGGCATACATCACTATCAGCATAAGCCCTCCGCATTCTGCCACGATAAGCTTCAAATTTAATATCCGACACATTGCTGAAATTGCCATCGAAAGAGATCAGCCCATCCATCGTACCAACCCACATACGCCCCTCCTTATCTTCTACAATATTGCGCACCTCCATAGGGAGCCCATAAGCAGAATAGTTTATGAATCCGTTCCGATCATTAAAAAAAGTAATGCTCCCGCCCTGTTCATGCAACAGGTTAAGACCACCGTCAAGTGTACATACCCAAATACGTTTATGGCTATCTTGATAGGTATAATAGATTTTATTCCCGCTAAGCGAAGTATTGTCAGAGGGATTATGTTTGAACCGCTGGAAACGATAGCCATATTTCGCTTTGACATCAGGCGTCAACTTTACCAAGCCATCGCCCTTAGTAGCAAACCAAAGATTTCCTTTATCATCCTCCATTACATGATAAACTGCTCCAAAAAGCTCTTCATAGGCAGGATAAGTCTGCACCAAATACCCTTTTGAATCAAACCGGAATACATCCTTCATACGATTTCCGACCCAAATATCTCCATTACGGCTCTGAAAACAAGCACGTACGCCTGCATCATCTTTTCCCGCCGCCTTATTTGTTACAGGCAAGACAAGGGTACGAAACTGCTTTTTAGGGAAATAGACATGATAAACGCCCTTTTCTGTTGACGAAAGCCATACAGTACCCTCATCGTCTATAAAGAAATGAAAAAAAAGTTGATTTGGCGAAACATCCATGATAGACTTTATCTGATTGATAGAACACATTGTCAAATTGTCCCTATCAAAAAAAAGGGCTTCGCCTGCCGGTGAAAGAAACAGAACGCCCTGCTCACCGGCATCTTCAACGATAAAAGACGTTATTTTACCGGATACCGAAAAAGGATATCTGCGCGACTTATTAGTCACAGGATCATAATAAACAACAGCCCGTTCGTTTTCATGAAACCATAGTTTATTATAACTATCAATAAACGAATGGCTAACTAATCGTTCATTAACGTCCACATTAATTTTTTTCGACTTTCGTTTATCAGGAGAATATTCAAAAACTCCCTTATTTGCAACCGACACATATAGCGCCTTTGCCGATGTAGTCAATATATCAGTCACCGCCCCCATATTCTGAGGTATATAATGCCGGGTTACATTACCCTTCTCACTGTCTATACAATAAAAATAGCCGTCACTGGTACCCAACCACATCAGTTTGTCCTGAATGACACTGGATGAAAAGTTACTTCCCGAATTAAGCTTCACTTGATTCAGAAAGAAGTCAGCAGGTTTTCCCTTCAAAGCCTCTCCTTTAGGAAGAACATTTATCTTATAATCTACACCGATCCAACCAATATACGCATTATTTTCAAAAAACAGATTGCTCTTCAACATATAGTTGGAAGAGTCAATATAATCTTTAGCTTCAAAAAGTAACTCTATCTGTACCTTTCCCTGCTCATCTACCCGGGCCAGAAAAAGATTCTTATCTTTGGTAAGTAATAACACATAGTCATCAAAAGCCCGTTGCAGTTTAATAACCTGAACATTTGCCACAAACCTTTTAATATTGCCATAGACTGCCTTAAAACATTCTTTCTTTTTATCAAAAAGATAGAGTTTATGGTCGATAGTCTTTATCCAAATGAAGCCTTTGGCATCATCAATGATATATTGTATCTTCCGAGGAGGCACATCATGATCCAATTGGTAATGGTTATATGTAAGTACCTTTTCTCCATCAAAGCGACATAGTCCGTACCAGGTGGCAAACCACATAAAACCATCAGAATCTTTCTCTGTCATGCTAACCATATTATTAAGCAGCCCCTGATTTTTCGAATAGTGCTCCACTATAACATTTTGTGCTACAAGTAGACATGACAAAAGCGACAGAAAAAGAGTTAACAAATATTTCATAATATTAGATCTCCAATGAATGTTAAACAAGGTAATTCTTCTAATACAAAGATAAAGTTCATTTGTCCCCTCTTAAAAACGGCTTTGACTTAGGGAAAATCAATTCTCAAAATTTTTATCTTTGCAAAAAACTCAAGAGAACGTAAACTGACTGTAACAACGACCATCTACAAGCTTCTTGCATTTCCAGACGTTAAGTGCAAAAATACAAAAAGAATCCGAAAGTAAAAATCATAAGGTTTACAAAGTTACTTACAAGGCGAAAAGTGCCACATCAGCGACTTGCCATGTGGCACTTTTTAAAGAGTATAAAACTATTTTCCTATACCAAATTCCGTCTGTTGCTTTTCCACTTCATCCAACATTTGTTTCTTTTCCTCTTCAGAAAATCTACGGCTATTAACTGAATCCTGTTCACGATCCGACACAACCCGTTTTAGAACAGTATCCTGTTGCTGTTCTATATGACAGAATGGCAATTGGCAAGGAATGGATTCAAACTCTATTTCGGCTGATGCAGGAGCATGAGTTCCTTCAAATTGTACGCGAGCAGTCACCTTTACTTTACCGGCTTTACAAGTAGAACGCACCAGCAGAGGAGCTGTTCCGAACTCAACCGGACGAGGGTTGGCATGAATGGAAGCATCTCCAATTATTTCACCTTCGCCTTCAATGGAAAATACAATATTCTCCTTTGCCAACCGACGAACATTACCACTATCATCTGTCACTTCTGCTACTACAACAATAAAGTCTGAACCGTCCGCCACCAATTGCTTGCCTTCAGTATCCAACTTCAAACGCAGTTTAGTACTACGACGCGAAGGCATGCGCTTAGTTGTACATACTACTTTTCCGCCAATAATGCCTTCTGCCACCATATTCACCTTCTGCCAATTCTTTTGCTTATAGCTAAGCTCACGCGCTTCCCAAAAGTCCCACACATTCTTGAACACCAGAGGCGCATTGGGCATGTGCCCCTTGGCATGTACCACAGGCAGAACCCAACTCTTTGTACCATCATATACTGAAAGGCGGACAGAGTCGCAATTACTGAATACCACTACATCAGTATCACTGAAAGGTGACATTTCATGTGCGATATATACCATAGGGCCACTTTCAGCAGTCGGATGATTCAAGTGAGCCGGCGACTGACTGCGGAACATTTCATAAGCATATTTCGGTTGACGGAAAGCATCATAAATTCCGCCGAAATAGGGATCAGGATGATAACCACGCTGATGATCAAAAGGATGCCACTGTGCACCACCGATAAACTGTCCGGTAGTTCGATACATTTCATCATAGCTTTTAGCCAAAGAGAGAGCCTGCACTAACTGCGGACGTTCTCCCCAACCGCGGCAAGCACGATTATTATTGTTGTGAGCATACCAATCATCCACATTCTCACCAAACTCACGAGTAAAAATACACTGTTTAGGACGGTCAGGTTTCTCATCATCACCCGGCCAGCCGTAAACCACGTCATAATGCTCGGCCACACCCGCTGAATGTACATCTGCAGCTGCTACCGGGCGGCCTTCATAAGGATATTCATCTTTAGTTATCTTCAACGCTTCAAGAGCAAAATCAAGAGGATAAGACGTTTCATTCAAGATAGGTTCCCACATCAATACTGAGGGGTGGTTACGGTCACGACGAATAATCTCACGCGTGTTTTTGTGCACCAACTGAGCGAACTTAGGGTCTTTATTCCAATACTGCCATCCTGGCGTAGCAACAATCACGAAAAGTCCCAATTCATCACAAGCATCCATAAAAGAAGGATCTTGCGGATAATGGGCCGTACGAATAATAGTACAGCCGGCATCACGCAACCGCTTGGCATCACGCCATTGTTGCGAATTGGGAAGTGCATTACCCACATAAGCAAAATCCTGATGCCGGTTAGCACCCACTAACTGCCCATAAGGTTTCCCATTTAAGATAAGTCCTTTCTCTGCATCAAAAACAAAAGAACGGATACCGATGCGCGTCACACCGCCATCCAGCAATATACCGCCATCCAATACGCGAGTCTGGACATGATATAGATAGGGCGTTTCCGGTGTCCAAAGTTTGGGCTTGCGCACCACCAACCGCTGTTCCACTATTCCAACTTCACCGGCTTTCAGAGCAAGTTTACGACGTTTTTTTCCAACAATACGTTGGCCTGCATCAACTAATACAGTTTCTATTGTCACTGTACGATTCCTATTCTCTTTATTCTCCACTTCACTCTTCACTACCACTTCCGCATGTTGTTCACTGATATTTTCAGCATGGACAAATACGCCTCCACCCGCCACACGATTTGCCTCAACAGCATCGGTCAGCGCTGTACGCCCCTTACTAATCAACCATACATCACGATAAATTCCACCATGATAAGAAAAGTCGAGTGTATACTGAGGCTTTCCCGGTGGGAAAGTCTTATCATTACTGTTATCTACCATTACAGCAACCACACAAGTGTCTCCAGCAACAACTCCCTGATCGGTAAGGTTTAAGCTAAATGGAAGATAGCCTCCCTGATGTTCACCCACTTTATTTCCATTCAAATAAAGCACTTGTTTACCCATAGCGGCTTCAAAGTGAATTGACACATCCTTTCCTTCGGAAGATTCAGGCACAACAAAACGTTTACGATACCATGCTATCCCCTGATAATTACGACATCCACTGGCTTCAGAAGGCATTAACTGCACTGAATGTGGAATTGATACGACTTCCCACTGCAAATCATCAAAGACAGCAGCTTCAGCTCCTGCCACATCACCTCGATGAAATCGCCATCCTAAATTAAAATTATAAACTGTCCGTCCGCTTCCCCGACTCACTTGTTCGGGGAGAGGAAAGAATCCGGCTACCGAAACCGCAGTCTGCGACGAGACAGAGAGAGAAAGGAAGCCAAACAACAGCATAGAAAATATCTTCTTCATATTATCACATTCATTAATAAATATCTATAAGTTTCATTATTAATGACGATAGAGCCAAACATTTGTAACCGCCTTACATAATTTTCGCTACAAAACACAAGACATTTTCCAAATCCTTCTTAAAGATTACCATTTATAAACATTACAAAAAAAGCACACACACGTCATTTTTTAGAAAGTAACGATCCATTATAAAAAAGAAAAATATGAGGAAATACATTACCGTTTTACTAAGTACCTGTCTTATAACCTTTACCAATGCCAACGCACAAAATAGTACTCCCATTCCAAACTTAAGCGAAGTAGGCTCCCATTGTATGCCCCAGGAGATTGCTCCTATCCAAAATTCCTACTTTAATATTCCCCAGCTCAAACGTCCACAATTCCCCGACCGTACTGTAAATATGGGCGACAAAGGGCTGAGGGCCGATATCCCCATTCACACTCTAGTGAACCGGACTATCGAACAACTAAGCAGCCAGGGAGGTGGTACTGTAATCATCCCCGCAGGAAAATGGATTTCGGGACGCATCGAGCTGAAAAGCTTTGTAGAACTACACATTGCACGTGGCGCAGAAATCGTATTCGGTGGTTGTGCCGAAGATTATCTCCCCGCTGTCTTCACACGACATGAAGGAGTGGAAATCATGGGGCCCGGCGCTTTCATTTATGCCAATAACCAAGAGAACATAGCCATCACAGGCGAGGGGTGTATCCTCGGTCCTGATATGGACGCCGAAATCCGTAAGCGTCCTAACGGAGCATCAGTAGTAGAAAAAGATATACCTTGGGACATGCCTATTGAGCAACGTATATATGACGGCATGGATGGAAGAACCTTTTATCGTCCCAAAACAATCTCTCCCATCAATTGCCGTAACGTACTTATCGAGGGAATAACCATGGAACGAAGTACTCTATGGAATGTAGTCCCCATATATTGTGAGAATGTCATTATCCGGGGAATCACTGTAAATTCCACAGAAGTGCCCAGCGGTGATGGGATTGACATAGAATCATGTAAAAACGTACTTATTGAATATTGTACTTTGAATTGTGGAGATGATTGCTTCACACTAAAAGCCGGACGTGCCGACGATGGCTTACGTGTAGGAAAAGCAACCGAAAATGTTGTTATCCGCCATTCACTAGCTCAGCATGGACATGGCGGCATCACTATCGGCAGCGAAACAGCCGGTATGATAAAAAACCTTTATGTTCACGACTGCGTGTTCGACGGCACAAGAACAGGAATACGCTTTAAGACCCGCCGTAATCGTGGGGGAGGCTCCAATCATACCATTTACGAACGTCTTCGCATGATTAATGTAGGCAAAGCTTTTACATGGGATCTTTTAGGCAACGCTTATTACATGGGCGAGCTGGCAGCCAGATACCCCGAACGTGCTGTTGACCATTTAACTCCAAACATTTCAAACACAGTCATTAAAGACTTCATTGTAGAATCATCTAAGCAGTTTTTCACAGCCAACGGTATTCCTGAAATACCGTTCAGCAATACTTTGATCGAAAATGGAACCATCCATTGCCAGCAACTCATTAGCGCACTACAAGACGCTAAAAACTTCCAAATGAAAAATCTTATAATTCACAGCCAAGACAATACAATAAAGTTATTAGACTGCAACCGCCTAACTCTACAAGGCATAAACTTCGACATGCCGCAAAACGAACTGATTATTGAGGCAGAAGGAGATAAATGCAAAAAAATAGAAGTGAAAGAATGTAATGTTCCGCACTCAATCAAAAAAACGTATAAGCCGACCAATCAATAAATCAAATAGGAAATTAACCATCATGAAAAATAAGATCATCATTCTTCTAAGCACGCTTACATTTAGCACCACAATCTTTGCTCAAACATGGATTTGGTATCCGGGCGATTATGAAATATGGCTCGGCAACAAGATGAATAACCGGCGTACCGAACGTGGGGCTTTTTTCCCACCATTCTGGAAAACAGACAGTCATTTTGTAGTTGTAGAATTCAGTAAGCAGCTCAATCTTCCACAACCCGAAGAAATTGAAATAGCAGTAGAAGGCACCTTCAACATCAAACTCGATGGCAAGTTACAATTTGGTATGCCCACACGGTTCAAACTTCCGGCAGGAATACACAGTCTTAATATCAAAGTGTGGAATCAAGCTACGCCACCGACTATTTTTGTAAATGGAAAAACTGTAAAGAGCGATCGTACATGGCGAGTCACTTATGAAGACAAGGAGTGGATTGATGAAAGTGGAAAAGCAAGTGACACCTCAGCCACAGTTTATCAGGATGCCGATTGTTGGAACTTTAACACCAAAGAACAACGTCCGTCTCTTTATCAGCTGCCCCGAAAACCAATGGAAGCAGTAACATCAGAAAGAAAACGAGATGGCATACTTTACGATTTCGGGCGCGAGACATTCGGTTATCTTGTATTGAAACAGCTGAAAGGAAACGGTACGGTGAATGTCTATTATGGCGAAAGTTCTGAAGAAGCATTGGATACCGAGCATTGTGAAACCTTGGACCGAGTTCAGCTTTCTACAGCCGACAGCTACACATTCAGCAACAGTAAAGCTTTTCGCTACATTTACGTTGTTACCGATAAAGGTATCAGTGTGGACCACGTAGAAATGGACTACGAGTATGCGCCAGTAGACTATCGTGGATCGTTCCGCTGCAATGACAAAGAAATGAACCGCATTTGGGAAGTGGGTGCTTATACCATGCACCTTACCACACGCGAGTTTTTTATTGACGGAATCAAACGCGACCGTTGGGTTTGGAGTGGTGATGCCATCCAGAGTTATCTGATGAATTACTACCTTTTCTTCGATAGCCCTACCGTACGGCGTACCATTTATCTGCTTCGTGGCAAAGACCCCGTAACCAGCCACACTAATACGATAATGGACTATACTTTCTTCTGGTTTTTAAGTGTATATGATTATTACCTCTATACCGGTGACCGCCATTTCGTGAGCCAACTTTATCCTCGCATGCAAACCATGATGGACTATGTGTTAGGACGCACCAATAAGAATGGTATGGTTGAAGGCATGACAGGCGATTGGGTATTTGTTGACTGGGCTGACGGCTATCTGGACAAACGCGGTGAGTTGTCCTTTGAACAGGTGTTACTATGCAAGAGTTTAGAGACAATGTCACTTTGTGCCGATTTAGCAGGATGCGCCCAAGATGCAGAAAAGTATAATAATTTAGCAACCGATCTTCGCGAGAAACTGTTACCAGCTTTTTGGAATGAAAAAAAACAGGCATTAGTGCACAATCGCCGTAATGGACAGCAAAGCGAAAGCATCACCCGTTATTCCAATATGTTCTCTGTATTCTTCGGCTATTTAGACCAGTCAAAGCAACAGGCCATCAAGCATAGTGTATTACTAAACGACAGTATCCTTAAGATCACGACTCCCTATATGCGTTTTTACGAACTTGAAGCTCTCTGCTCAATGGGCATGCAAACTGAAGTTCTGAAAGAGATTAAGGCCTATTGGGGAGGAATGCTTCGTGAGGGAGCCACCAGCTTTTGGGAAAAATATAATCCCGAAGAAAGTGGAACACAGCATTTGGCTATGTACGGTCGTCCTTATGGCAAAAGTCTTTGTCATGCGTGGGGTGCAAGCCCTATCTACTTGTTAGGTAAGTATTATTTGGGTGTGAAACCTACAAAGCCAGGTTATACAGAATACGCCATCTCTCCCTGTTTAGGCGGTTTGGAATGGATGGAAGGCACTGTACCTACCCCACAAGGTGATATCTACGTTTATATGGACCAAAAGAAAATTCGCGTAAAAAGTCCCGGTGGTAAAGGTTATCTGTCTATTCCCTCCTCAAAAGGGATAAAAGTAGTAGAAATCCCGGCAGGTAAAGAAGTTGAGTTCAAGTATTGAAGGGAATTTCGTATGTAATTGAAGAGACAGATCAAAATCATGTAATGAGTACATTCCAAACTCCTTTTCGTCTTCTCTGAAAAATACAATAACAATTACACTCAATATGTATAATCAGAAGAAAAAATAATAATGAAAAAGTTTATTTGTTTGATATGGGCTGTCCTCACCTTGCTTTTCATTTCGTGTAATCAAAATGAAAAGCAGCTCTATGTATTCACTTCATTTCATGAGCCTGCTACCGATGGCCTCCGTTTTCTGTATAGCGAAGACGGCATGCATTGGGATTCACTGCCCGGTACCTGGCTCAAGCCCGAGATTGGGAAACAACGCATCATGCGTGATCCTTCCATTGTAGCTACCCCAAATGGTGTTTTTCACTTAGTATGGACCACCAGCTGGCGTGGCGATTTAGGCTTCGGTTATGCACATAGTACCGATTTGGTGAATTGGAGCGAAGAAAAATTCATTCCTGTCATGAAGCATGATACAACTACCGTCAACGTATGGGCTCCGGAACTCTTTTATGATGATTGTAATAACGAATTGATGATTGTTTGGGCTTCGTGTATCCCAGGGAAATTCGAACGCGGTATTGAAGATGAAAATAACAATCATCGTCTATACTATACAAAAACAAAAGACTTCACCACCTTCACCCCCACCAAGTTATTGTTTGATCCGGGATTCAGCGTGATTGACGCAGTAATTACCAAGCGGGCGGAAAAAGACTACGTGATGGTGCTGAAAGACAACACCCGTCCCAATCGCAACCTGAAAATTTCGTTCGCCCAACAGCCCGAGGGTCCTTGGTCTCCTGCCAGCCAAGCTTTTACGGAAAGTTTTGTTGAAGGTCCCACAGTAGTTCAGATTGATACAAACTACCTTATATACTTCGATGTGTATCAGAAAAAAATCTATGGAGCCATGCGCACAACTGACTTTGTGAACTTTACAGATATCACCAACGAGGTCAGTGTTCCTAAAGACCACAAGCATGGCACTATTTTCAGGGCACCGGAATCTATTATCGAAGCTATGAAGAAAATAGCTTATTAAGTCAAAAAGTAAAACAACACCTCCTATATGTATATGAAAAAGAATAGATACCTCTTGTCTATCGCAATAACGCTGATGACAGGTGTAGCTCCCTTAGCAGCTCAGACACCCCAACTCGTACATTACACAGGTACTGAGTTGTCCAATCCCTATGAACATGACGGACAACTTTCACCTGTGGTAGGCGTGCATAACATTCAGGTAGTACGTGCCAATCGCGAGCATCCCTCGAAGGAAAATGGCAACGGCTGGACATACAATCATCAATCCATGATGGCTTATTGGAACGGACAGTTCTATATGCATTATCTCTCCGATCCAAAAGATGAGCATGTTCCTCCCTCAGTCACATATTTAGTCACCTCTAAAGACGGTTACAACTGGACTGCACCCGAAATTTTATTTCCTTCTTACCGCATCCCCGACGGCTATACCAAAGAAGGCCGTACAGACAGTGCCAAAGACTTAGATGCTATCATGCACCAACGCGTAGGGTTCTATACATCCAAAAGCGGAAAGCTGATTGCCATGGGGAACTATGGCATAGCCCTCGACAAAAAAGACGATCCGAATGATGGGAACGGCATTGGCCGCGTCGTACGTGAAATCAACAAAGACGGTAGCTTCGGGCCAATCTATTTTATCTATTATAACCACAACTTCAATGAGAAAAATACGATTTATCCTTATTTTACCCGTAGTAAAGATAAGGGATTTGTAAAGGCTTGCCACGAAATTCTAAACAATCCACGTTACCGCATGCAATGGGTGGAAGAGGCCGACCGGAATGATCCGTTGATTCCTTTGCACAAAGGATATAAAGCATACTGTGACTATACACTTCCCAACGGTGACATTGTAGCATTGTGGAAACACGCATTGACTTCCGTAAGCAAAGACGGTGGGCTCACCTGGCACCAGCCTGTAGAACGTGCCAAAGGATTTGTAAATAGTAATGCCAAAATCTGGGGACAACGTTTAAGTGACGGTACTTATGCCACAGTCTATAACCCTTCCGAGTTTCGATGGCCGTTAGCCATTTCATTGAGTAAAGACGGACTCAATTATACCACACTCAATTTGATACATGGCGAAATCACGCGCATGCGCTACGGTGGCAATTATAAATCCCATGGGCCGCAATATGTACGAGGTATCCAAGAAGGTAACGGTATTCCCGAAGATGGTGATCTTTGGTTGAGTTACAGTGTGAACAAAGAAGACATGTGGGTATCACGTATTCAAGTGCCTGTACAGCTGGAAGCTACTGCACATGCAAAAGATGATTTCAGCCAAGCCGAAAAATTGGCAGACCTTACGGATTGGAACCTCTATTCTCCTCTTTGGGCCCCCGTAAGCCTTGAGGGGAAATGGCTTAAAATGAGCGATCGCGATCCCTTTGACTACTGCCGCATAGAGCGCAAGATTCCTGCCAGCAAAGAATTGAAGGTAGCCTTTGACATTAAAGCAGACCAAAACGATAAAGGGTTACTTCAGATAGAGTTTCTCGATGAGAATAGCATAGCTTGTGCACGCATTGATCTTAATCCAGATGGTACCATGCTCAGCAAAGGAGGGGCACGCTACGGCAAATTACTAAATTACGAAGCCGGTAAAAGCTATCATGTCGAGGTCATACTATCCGTATCCAAACGTATGTCCGAAGTATTTATTGATGGGAAAAAAGCAGGTCAACGCATGTTTTTCGCACCGGTGGCGGCTATTGAGCGTATAGCTTTCCGCACCGGTGAACGCCGTACATTCCCCACCATTGATACTCCTGCCGATTGGGACGGTACATTGGCAGATGCTGGTGAACAAGAGCCATTAGTAGCATACAGCATCGCCAATTTCCAAACTTCATCGACCGACGTAAGCGCTTCCGCAGCTGTGCTCAACTATAACAACTACAAACATTACGTAGATTATTTCAACGGCATGGAAGATGAAAACATAGCTCAGGCTATCCCAAACTGTGAGGCATCGGCTTGGATGGAGAAGAACATCCCTTTATTTGACTGTCCTCAAAAGAACTTTGAAGAAATGTTCTATTATCGCTGGTGGACACTGCGTAAGCACATCAAACAGACACCCGTAGGCTATGGTATGACTGAGTTCTTGGTAAACCGTTCCTATGCAGACAAGTACAACCTTATAGCCTGTGCTATCGGTCATCATATCTATGAAAGCCGCTGGTTACGCGACTCTCAATACCTCGATCAAATTATTCACACTTGGTATCGAGGTAACGAAGGCGGTCCCATGAAAAAGATGGAAAAATTCAGTTCGTGGAATATTGATGCAATGCTGGGACGTTACCTTGTGGACGGGAACATGGATTTTCTGAAAGATATGCTTCCTGACCTCGAAAAGGAATATTCCCGCTGGGAAAAGACTCACCGTCTGCCTAATGGGCTTTATTGGCAAGGTGATGTGCAGGATGGTATGGAAGAATCCATCAGCGGCGGGCGCAGAAAGAAATATGCCCGTCCCACTATCAATAGTTATATGTACGCCAATGCTAAAGCGCTCTCTGACATAGGTATCCTACTCGATAATCCCGAAATGGCGCGTAAGTATGGCATGAAAGCTGATTCACTGAAAACTCTTGTTCAAAATAAACTTTGGAATGAGAAACATCAATTCTTCGAGACTCTTCGTGGCGATACTTGTGCGGCAGTACGCGAAGCAATCGGTTTTATTCCTTGGTATTTTAACCTACCCGATCGTGAAGCCCAGCATTATGCGGAAGCATGGCGCCAAACAATGGATGAAAAAGGATTTGCCGCTCCTTACGGATTGACTACTGCCGAGCGTCGTCATCCCCAATTCCGTTCACATGGTGTAGGACGATGTGAATGGGACGGTGCTATTTGGCCCTTCGCATCTTCCCAAACATTGACTGCTATGGCTAATTTCTTGAATAACTATCCTCAAAACGACATATTAGCCGATTCCACTTATTTCCATCAGATGGAACTTTACGTAGAATCCCAGTATCATCGTGGCCGACCATACATCGGCGAATATTTAGACGAGAAGAATGGAGCCTGGCTAATGGGAGACCGGGAAAGGAGCCGTTATTACAACCATTCTACTTTTAATGATCTGATCATCACCGGTCTGGTAGGACTTCGTCCCCGGTTTGACGATAAAATAGAAGTGAATCCACTAATCCCAGCCGACAAATGGGAATACTTCTGTTTAGACAATGTCAGCTATCATGGTCGCAACATCACCATTATCTGGGATAAATACGGAAGCCGGTATCATCATGGCAATGGACTCACTATTTTAGTTGACGGCAGACCTGCGGGCCATAGTGAAAAACTAGAGCGTTTGATTTGTGAAATGAACTAACGGCTATATCAATCAAAATATAATATTATGTCCTTCATTCTATGAATATTCGAAGACTATTCTCCATGTTTCTCTTATTTGCCGCCTGCTCCCTGCAAGCGGCAAATATTGATTTAACCCGGATCACTGCAGAAATGCGGAGCGGGCTCGTAGTGACCACCCGAACGCCCCGGTTGGGATGGCAAATGATCTCCTCGGACAATACCGAAGTACAGACTTCCTACGAATTGGAAGTAATAAATCGCATAAGTGGCAAGATGGTTTTCCACACTGGGAAGGTACAGAGCGAACAGAGTCAATTGGTGAAAATCAAAACACTGCCGGTGGGAGATTATAACTGGCGTGTACGTGTTTGGAATAAAAGCGATGAACCTTCGTCATGGAGCGATAAAGGACGTTTCATCATCACAAACGTAAAAGCATCTTTTGGTGAAAGTCGCTGGATTGGCGCCATCACCAAGGCAGATGCCCACACTCCGGAAGGCCGTATCTTTCATGGCAGCGAAATGAAAAAAGAAACGGTGAAAGCAGCCTGGGCAGCAGCCGACTCCCTTTCACGTAAGAGTATCTACGTGCGTACCACTTTTACCTCGCAACAAAAGAAAGTAAAACAAGCTGTGGTGAATATTTGCGGTCTTGGTCTTTATGAACTGTCTATCAATGGCAAGAAAGTAGGCAACAGCGAGTTTACTCCTCTTATCTCCGATTATGACAAATCTGTGTGGTATAATACTTACGATGTAACCGCACTGCTTCAAAAAGGCAATAACGCTATCGGAGTGCTGTTGGGTAATGGCTTCTACAATGTACAAGGAGGCCGTTACCGCAAGCTACTCATCAGTTTCGGCCCTCCTACCGTACGCCTGCAACTCACCATTCACTACGAAGATGGGACATCACAGACAGTAGCATCGGACAAAACATGGAAATACGACTTCAGTCCTGTTACATTCAACTGTATTTACGGAGGGGAAGATTACGATGCCCGACAAGAACAAAAAGGGTGGAACATGGCTAAGTTTAATGATACACTTTGGAACCAAGTAGTAGTTCAAGAAGGGCCCAAAGGTGTGTTGCGTCCGCAAATAGCAGCTCCCGTAGCTATTATGGAACACTACTCGCCAATATCCGCCACTCATCTGCCTGACTCCCTGCTGGCCGCTGCGTCCAAATCTGCCAAACGTAAGGTAGACGCCTCGGCCATAGTACTGGATATGGGGCAGAACCTTGCCGGATTTCCCGAAATCACAGTTAAAGGAAAGAAAGGGCAGACAGTAACATTATTGGTCGCAGAGGCATTGACACCTGAAGGAGCCTGCAACCAACGCCAAACAGGTCGTCAACATTACTATCAATACACATTGAAAGGCGACGGTGAAGAAACCTGGCATCCACGCTTCTCCTACTATGGATTTCGATACATCCAAATAGAGGGCGCTACGATGCAAGGTGAGAAGAATCCTCAGAAGCTCCCGGTTATCAAAAAAATACGTTCATGTTTTGTATACAACTCAGCTCCCAAGGTATCAACTTTTGAATGTTCCAATTCCATCTTTAATGGTGCACACCGTTTGATAGAGAAAGCCGTAAGAAGTAACATGCAAGGAGTATTTACCGACTGCCCACATCGCGAAAAATTGGGATGGCTGGAACAGGACCATCTCAATGGCCCCGGCTTACTGTTCAACTATGATTTAACAGGATTCATCCCGCAGACTCTACAAAATATAGCCGATGCCCAGCATCCCAATGGAGCAGTACCTACCACCGCCCCCGAATATGTCTACTTTCAGGGGAAAGGGATGGACGACTTCGCTGAGTCTCCCGAATGGGGATGCACGCTGGTGGTGCTTCCTTTCATGTATTATGATTTTTATGGTGATGACTCACTCATCCACACCTATTACAAGAACATGTCCCGTTATGTTGATTATTTAGCAACACGCGCCGAAGGCCACATTCTCTCTTTCGGGTTAGGTGATTGGTACGACTATGGCAATTTTCGTGCCGGATTCTCACGCAACACACCGGTACCGTTAGTAGCCACAGCACATTATTACATGATAGTAAAATACATGATCAGGGCAGCTCAAATGGTAGGTAACAACTACGATGAAATCTACTTTACCAATTTAGCAACCGAAATCCGTAACGCTTTCAATGAGAAGTTCTATCAAGAAGAGAAAAAAACATATGGTACAGGCAGTCAGTGTTCACTATCGCTCCCACTCTATTTAGGACTGACACCCGAAGGTGATGAAAAAGCTGTACTCAATAATTTGATAGCCGACATCAAGAAAAACGGAAATCACCTGACAACAGGTGATGTAGGGAACCGCTACCTCTTCCAAACATTAGCCGAGAATGGGTTGGACGAGCTAATGTACACAATGCACAATCATGAAGATGTGCCCGGTTATGGTTTCCAGCAAAAGTTTGGCGCTACAACTCTCACCGAGCAGTGGGATCCCCGCCAAGGTTCATCATGGAATCATTTCATGATGGGTCAAATTGACGAATGGTTTTTCAAAAGTTTAGCGGGTATACGAAGTGCCAAACCGGGAATGAGCGAAGTTATTCTATCCCCCCGTACAGTAGGCGACCTTCAATATGTGAAAGCCTCTACCGAATTACTTTACGGTAGGCTTACAGTGGAATGGAAAAAAGTCGGTGACAAGATAGAAGTAAAGTACGAAGCACCAATCGGTTGCAAAGTTAAGCTATTAAAGGAATAAAAAAATCTGTTTTATTATATTATTTATCAACAGATTACACAAAAGCCTGCATCTTTTATGAAAAATAATTCAGATATTATTTGCAGATTCCAATAAAAGCCGTACCTTTGCACCCACAAAACATCGCGGAGTGGAGCAGTTGGTAGCTCGTTGGGCTCATAACCCAAAG